>PJTT01000012.1_pt1 | contig 551798 bp, 518 predicted proteins | sample 1512261 | NCBI WGS metagenome assembly PJTT01 (sample SAMN08177685, study PRJNA422409) | Soil metagenome, whole genome shotgun sequencing project. | isolation source: Soil (2) enriched on wood chips | place: USA: Madison | collected 2015-01-15
GCTTGGGGGAGCGCTGTGCATGGCGATTCCCCGGGCCGGTGCAGAAGGCAATAACAATATGATCCACCCCACCAAGCTGATGCGTGGCGCGGTTTCCGCGATCGCCATTCTCGGGGCCGCTCCCATGGCGGCTGGCCTTCCCGTTCTTGGCGTCACGATTGCGCATGCTCAGGAACAATTGGTTGCGGCGGTGCTGTTCGAGGGCAACCGACGGTTCCCCGATTCCCAGCTTCTGACCATGGTCGACATTTCGACCACCGGAATTTTCAGCCAGCAGCGCCTGGCAGCTGACATCGAAAGCATTCGTCAGGCCTATGACCGCGACGGCTTCATGTCGGTGACTGTTACTGCGCGGACCGAGCAGACGGCAGATGGTCGTGTTCGTGTTATCTTTACGGTCAACGAAGGTGATCGCGCGGGTATCGCTGCGATCAACTTCACCGGCAACAACTCCCTTGGCGCCAACAATCTCAAGGGTGCTATGCTCACCAAGGAAACCGGCATTCTAAGCTGGCTGGTGCGCGACGATACCTATGACGAGCAGAAGATGGCCGTCGATCGTGAGCGCATCCGTCTCTATTATGCCAATCGCGGTTTCCCCGATGCGCAGGTCAATTCGGTCGCCGAATATGACGCGAGCCGCAACGCCTATTTCGTCAACGTGACGGTGAACGAAGGTCAGCGCTACGATTTTGGCAATGTCGCTATCGAGACCAGCATTGATGGTCTGAATACCGACGTTCTGCGTGGCACTGTGCGGACCGGGCAGGGTGGTCGTTACTCTGCTGCCGACCTGCAGAAGAGCATTGAAGATATGGCCTATGAGGCCACTGCTCAGGGTTATTCCTTCGCTGACGTGCGGGCTCGTCTTGATCGTGATATCGCGACCAATTCCTTCAATGTTACCTACCTGGTAGATGAAGGTGCTCGCGTTTATGTTGAACGCATTAACATCACCGGCAACGTCAAGACGCGCGATTTCGTGATCCGTCGCGAACTGGCCTTTGGTGAAGGTGATCCGTTCAACCGTTCCATGGTTATCCGTGGTCGCTCTGCTATCGAGGCGCTTGATTTCTTCTCGCGCGTTGAAGTGTCAACGGCGCCGGGCTCTTCTGCCGACAAGATCGTCCTCAACATCAATGTGGTGGAAAAGGCGACTGGCGAATATGGTGCCACTGCCGGCTATTCCACGCAGGACGGCATTCTCGGTGAATTGTCGCTGACCGAACGCAATTTCCTGGGTCGCGGCCAGTATGTTCGTGCTGCCATTGGCGCGTCTCAGTCTGGCCGTACCTTCGACTTCTCGTTCACCGAACCCAAATTTATGGGTCTCAATGTGTCGGCTGGCTTCGATGCCTATCGCCGTATCAACGATGAAACCGATGCCAGCTTCTACGGCACCGAGACAACTGGTGGTCAGATTCGCGTTGGTGTTCCGCTGACCAGCGCTCTGCGGGCAAATGTTTTTGCTGGCTATGAACACAAGCTGGTCAAAGACGGCGATGCCAGTGCAAGTCCAGTCGTTGCGCCTGATTCGGAGCTTGTTACCGACGGTCAGGAATTCAACAAGGCCTTTACTGGCTACACGTTGACTTGGAATGGCGTCGACAATCTCAAGAAGCCGACCGAAGGTCTCTATGCGACTTTCAGCCAGCAATATATCAACCTGAACTATGCTGGCACGACCGACCACTTGCTCAAGACCGAAGCGCGTGCTCGCTATTTCATGCCGCTGCTTCAGGATAGCGGTATGGTCGCGAGTGTTCGTGGTCAGGCTGGCGTGATAAATAATCTCAACGGTGGCGGTGTCCACGCAGTTGAAGCGTTTACGCCGGGATCTCAGCTTGTGCGTGGTTTCCAGGGCCGTGGCTTCGGTCCGCGTCTGGGTACGAACGAGTATTTGGGCACCACGATGTTTGCGGGTATTTCTGGTGAAATTGAATTCCCGATTCCCGGCCTGCCGGAAAGCTATGGTCTCTCGGGTGCAGTGTTTGTCGACGCTGCCTGGATTGGGGATGCCAGCGACATCATCGGTAATGGCATTAGTGGGCCTATTACCGGTGCCAGTGCAACTGGCGGCAGCAATAATGAACCGTGGCGTGCTTCGGTTGGTGCTTCGCTCATCTGGGATTCGCCGTTCGGCCCGCTGCGTGGCGACTTCGCACACGTGCTGAATAAGTCCACAGACGACCGCACGCAGGTGTTCCAGTTCACGATTTCCACGCTCCTCTAGTCTGAGGGCGGTAGGATTTTTTGAGCCGCGGTGCGGTAGCGCCGCGGCTCTATTTTTGAGTGGCTTCATGGTTGACACCCGTTTTCACCGTTTTGCCGGTCCAATATCTCTTGGCGCGCTGCTCAATCAGATTGGGCGCGGCGAGCTGGCCAGAGACGACGGGCGGGCCGACCATCTGATTTCTGGCGCTGCCGAGCTTGATCGTGCTGAGATCGGAGATATAGCCCTCGCTGCGCAAGCAAGTTATTCAGACGATCTTAGCCGCACAAAGGCTGGCGTCATCATCGTTTCGGATGCGCTAAAAGCTTTGGTTCCGGTCGGCAGCATTGGTTTGGTTGTCGACAAGCCCCACGATGTTTTCGCCATTATCACCGATCTGCTTTATCCGTCTAACACCAGATCAATGGTGCTCGCCGATCGCCCGGACCTGCCAGCGCCTCTCTATGAGCGTGATGTTGTTCTCGGCGCCAATGTTGTTGTCGGTCCCGGCGTCGAAATCGGGCGTGGAACGGTGATTGGTGCCAACACGGTAATTGGTGCGGGCGTCACGATCGGTCGGAACAGCGTTATTGGTGCCAATTGCACCATTGATTGTGCTCATCTGGGCAATGATGTCGTCCTCCATTCTGGCGTCCGTATCGGTACGGAAGGCTTTGGTTGGCTCGATCTGGGGCGATCCAATCGCAAAATTCCGCAATTGGGCCGCGTAATCATACAGGACCGCGTGGAGATCGGTGCAAACAGCACAATTGATCGAGGCGCGCTGGGCGACACGGTGATCGGTGACGGGACCAAGATCGATAATCTGGTTCAGATTGGTCACAATTGCCGCATCGGACGCAATTGCCTGATCGCGGCCATGAGCGGGATTGCAGGCTCCACTATTGTCGAAGACGGCGTGTTGATGGGGGGCAATGTCGGCACATCCGGGCATTTGACCATCGGCGCCGGGTCGATGGTCCACGGTCGTGCTGCTGTGACCAAGGATTGGCCGGCAGGCTCCAAACTTGCCGGAGCACCGGCGCAGGATATAAGAGATTTCTGGCGAGAACTCGCCGTGTTGCGGAAACTGTCTAAAGGGGACAAGCGGGGATGAACGATACCGTCACCAGCGCCACAGAACTCGATGCCATGAGCATTGCCGAGATTTTGGAGGCTTTGCCGCATCGCTATCCCTTCCTGATGATCGACAGGATCGTTGACATCAACGGTGATGAATCTGCGGTTGGCATCAAGAATGTCACGTTCAATGAACCCATTTTTATGGGCCACTTTCCGAACAACCCGATTTTCCCGGGCGTTCTGATTATCGAAGGCATGGCCCAGACGGCCGGTGCTATTGTGATCAAGCATGACGCCAATGTGGGCGGGAAGAAGATCGTGCTGATGCTGGGCGTGGACAATGCGAAATTCCGCAAGCCTGCCGGGCCGGGTGACACACTTGAGTTCCACATTTCCAAGATGCATCGCCGCCGCAATGTCGGACGCTACAAGGCAGAAGCCAAGGTGAATGGGGCCGTTGTTGCCGAAGCCGAAATCACAGCAATGATTGTGAGTGCTGCTTCGTGACAATACCGGTCATTCATCCGACCGCGATAGTTGCTGACGGCGCTGTACTGGGGGCTGGAGTTCGCGTCGGCCCCTATAGCATTGTCGGCCCGCGCGTCGTGCTGAAAGACAATGTCGAGCTTGTCTCGCATGCTGTAATTGAAGGCAATACGGTGATTGGTGCGGGCAGTCGCATCTTTCCCTTCGCCTCGATTGGGCATGAGCCGCAGGATCTGAAATTTCACGGCGAAGACTCGCGGGTGGAAATTGGCGAACGCTGCACAATAAGGGAATCAGTGACCATCAATCCGGGAACTGAAGGTGGGGGCATGGTAACCCGGATCGGCAATGACTGCCTGATCATGGCATCCGCCCACGTAGCCCACGATGCGATCCTCGGTAACAATGTGATCATGGCCAATTACGTTGGCATAGCCGGTCACGTTCATGTTGGGGACAATGTGATCTTTGGCGGCACCTGCGTGATCCATCAGTTTACGCGTATTGGCTCTCATGCCTTTATCGGCGCGCAATCTATGGTCGACGGCGACGTCATTCCTTATGGCATGGCGGTTGGTAATCGCGCCGTGTTGACTGGCCTTAATCTGGTTGGCCTCAAGCGACGCGGTTTTGAGCGTGAGTCTATCCACCGTCTGCGTGCAGCCTATCGGCAGATTTTCGCGAGCGAAGGCACATTGCTCGAGCGCGTCGAGGATGCGGCCGAACTGTTCAAGGATGACCCGCTGGTTCAGGACGTCGTGAGCTTCATAAGCAAGGCTGCGGATCGTCCCATTCTGCTGCCGCGCAACGGTCTCGAAAACAAGTAGAAGGCGGGGTCCGGCATGAAGGAGAGGCTAAGCCTTTTCATTCTGGCCGGTGAGCCTTCCGGTGATCGTATTGCGGCAGATTTAGCCACGCGTTTAAGTGGCGAGGTTTCGCTCGATCTTTCCGGTGTCGGTGGCGACGAGCTGGCGCGTCACGGGCTAAAATCTCTTTATCCGATGACTGATTTATCGGTCATGGGCGTGACTGATGTTCTTCTCAATCTCCCGCGACTACTTTGGCGGCTTGAGCAGACTGCCCGCGCCATTCTCGCACGGCAGCCCGATGTCGTCGTGTTGGTCGACGCGCAGGATTTCTCGAAGTTATTGGCTAAACGCCTTCGCAAGCGCGGCTATCGCGGGAAGCTGATCCTATATGTCGCGCCCTCGGTCTGGGCCCGCAATCCCGAGCGTGCTGCCAAGCTCAAACCGTTATTCGACGCCGTGCTGGCTGTTCTGCCTTTTGAACCTGCCGTCATGGAAAAGCTTGGCGGGCCGCCGACATTTTATGTCGGGCATCCCGCGCTCGATGAGCGATTGAAGACTGCCGTTGCACCCGAAACGGGGCCATTGGTCCTCTTGCCCGGCAGTCGGGAGGGGGAGTTACGTCGGCATCTGCCGGTGCTCAAAGCGATGGCGGCAGAACTTATGGCGCTGCCAGGTGTCTCTGAGATCGTTGTTCCAACATTGCCGCGGCTAAAACAGAGGCTGGAAACCGAGTTCCAGACCTGGGCCGTGCCGGTGACTGTGCTGGACAGGCGAGAGGCTCGCAACGAACTTTATGGGCGTGCATTGGGCGCGATCTGCGTTTCAGGCACGGTGACGCTTGAGCTGGCATTGGCGCGTGTGCCCATGCTGGTGATCTATGCGCTCGACAATCATCAGGCCAGAATTTTTGACAGGCTGGGGCGGCCAGCTGTGTCGCTACCCAATATCATTCTTGACCGAGATGTCGTTCCCGAACTCGTTAGGTCGAGTCTTTCGGCGGCAGCTATATTGCCGCTGGCCCGCGATCTTCTGGGGAACAAAAAAGCCCGCCAGGATCAGGTCGATGCCTTTGGCGAGCTTTCAGATTTGATGGAGTCGGGTACACCGCCTCATGGCAGGCAGGACCCGGCTGAGCGGGTCCTTGCTATTTGGCGCGATCAGCGGCCGCTGATTGGCGAGTAATCGCGAGCGACAGAGCCGTTATAGAGCTGGCGCGGACGACCGATCTTCTTCTGCGGATCGCCGATCATTTCCTTCCACTGGCTGATCCAGCCAACGGTGCGGGCGACGGCGAACAGCACGGTGAACATCGACGTCGGGAAGCCGATCGCATCCAGGATCACGCCCGAGTAAAAATCAACATTCGGATAGAGCTTGCGGTCGATGAAGTACTGGTCTTCCAGCGCAATGCGTTCGAGTTCCTGCGCAACCTGCAACGTCGGGTTGTTCTCGACGCCGAGAATGGCCAGCACTTCCTTGGCGGTCTGCTGCATCACCTTAGCGCGCGGATCGAAGTTCTTGTAAACGCGATGACCGAAGCCCATCAGACGGAACGGATCGTTCTTGTCCTTGGCACGGGCGATGAATTCTGGGATGCGGTCAACCGTGCCGATTTCGCGCAGCATGTTGAGGCAGGCCTCGTTGGCACCGCCATGAGCAGGGCCCCAAAGGCATGCAACACCAGCAGCGATACAGGCGAACGGATTGGCGTCGGACGAACCCGAAAGACGCACGGTCGAGGTCGACGCGTTCTGCTCATGGTCGGCATGGAGTGTGAAGATCAGGTCCATGGCGCGGGCGATCTTGGGATCGACCTTATATTCCTCGGCCGGGACCGAGAAGCACATATGGAGGAAGTTCGACGCGTAATCGAGATCGTTGCGCGGGTACACGAAGGGCTGGCCCACCGAGTACTTATACGCCATCGCCGCAAGGGTTGGGATCTTGGCGATCATGCGGATCGAGGCGATCTCGCGCTGGCGTGGATCGTTGATGTCGGTCGAGTCATGATAGAAGGCAGCCATGGCGCCGACCACGCCGGTCATGATGGCCATCGGATGCGCATCGCGACGGAAGCCACGATAGAAATAGTGCATCTGCTCATGCACCATGGTGTGGCGCGTCACCAGTTGCTCGAATTCGGCAAACTGGGTCTTGGTCGGCAACTCGCCGTAGAGCAGCAGGTAGCAGACTTCGAGATAGTTCGACTTGTCTGCCAATTGTTCAATTGGATAGCCGCGATAAAGCAGCTCGCCCTTGTCGCCATCGATATAGGTGATGGCGCTGTCGCAGGCCGCGGTGGACGTGAAGCCGGGGTCATAGGTGAACAGGCCCGTTTTTGCATAAAGCGAACGGATGTCCATCACATCGGGACCCACCGAACCACTCAGGATCGGGAATTCGTGGGTCTGGTCTCCGATGACGAGTTTGGCGACTTTATCGGTCATTGAGCTCTCCTCGTTTCACCTGCGCGCCCGCCAAAGCAACAGCGATTCAAACGGCGCGAGGGACGGCGCCTTGGAAGCGCCGAATTGTGGTGCAGAGGTATCAGGTCTTGCCTGCTGCAAGCAACTGATAGGTAAGTATGACTTATCCAATTAACGGCACCGCGAACGGTGCCGTCATGGAGTTCAGGCGGTTATCTGATCGCCGAGTCGGGCCATGCTCTCTTCGCGCCCAATAAGCACCATCACCTCGAAAATCCCCGGAGATACAGTGCGTCCAGTGAGCGCTGCGCGCAAGGGCTGAGCGAGTTTGCCGAGCTTGAGCCCCTTCTCTTCTGCGAGAACGCGCATAGCAGCGTCGATTGCTGGCACTGACCATTCGGCAAGGCCCCCTAACGTATCAGCAATGCTGGCGAGCACAGTGCGACTGTCCTCTGTCAGTAAAGCTGCGGCTGCAGCATCAGGTTGGATGGGACGCAACGCATAAATGAACTGGGCCAGATCGATCAGTTCCAGCACCGTTTTGGCGCGGGGCTGCAACTCGGGCAGGGCGGCGAGAACCGTCTTGTGATTGGCGAGCAGGCCTTTGGCGTCTTCGTCACGGCCCACTTCCTTGGCTGTCTCAACCATCACATTATAGAGATAGGTCGGATCGGCCTCGCGGATGTAATGGCCGTTGATATTTTCGAGTTTGACGAAGTCGAAGCGCGCGGCACCCTTGTTGAGGGCTTCGAGGCTGAACCACTCAACCATCTGCTCGGTAGAGAAAATCTCGTCGTCGCCGTGGCTCCAGCCCAGGCGGGCGAGATAGTTGCGCACGGCTTCGGGCAGATAACCCATCTGCCGATAGGCCTCCACCCCGAGCGCACCGTGACGCTTGGAGAGCTTGGCGCCGTCGGGACCGTGGATCAGCGGAATATGCGCCATTTCCGGCACGGGCCAGCCCATGGCGTTGTAGATGATGATCTGACGGGCAGCATTGGTCAGGTGATCGTCGCCACGGATGATGTGGGTGACACCCATGTCGTGATCGTCAACCACCACGGCGTGCATATAGGTGGGGGTGCCATCCGAGCGCAGGATAATGAAGTCATCAAGGTTTTCAGTCTTGAACACGACGTCGCCCTGCACATAGTCATGAACGACAATTTCGCCGCTCAGAGGGGCTTTGATGCGAATGACTGGCTGGATGCCATCTGGAGCTTCTGATGGATCGCGGTCACGCCAATAGCCATTGTAGCGCGGCGGCTTGCCAGCGGCGCGGGCTTCCTCGCGCATTTGGTCCAGTTCTTCAGGCGAGCAATAGCAATAATAGGCATGCCCCAGCTTCACCAGCTCATGCGCGACTTCGGCATGACGTGCGGCGCGGGCAAACTGGCTGATTGGTTCGCCGTCCCAGTCAAGCCCGAGCCATTTGAGGCCGTCAACCAGTGCGGTCACAGCGGCTTCGGTGGAGCGCTCCCGGTCGGTATCTTCGATGCGCAGCAGCATCTTGCCACCCTTGTTCTTAGCGTAGGCCCAAGAGAACAGGGCCGTGCGGGCACCACCTATATGGAGGTAGCCGGTGGGCGAAGGAGCGAAGCGGGTAACGACCTGTGACATGGCAACCAAGATATTTGAGGAATTGCGGGCTGTGTGTAGCATAGGCCCGCTTGAGCGCAAGGGCGGGGGCGCATAGTGGCGGGGCAGGAGACATTCGGCGAGACCACCGGCCAGGCGGTAAGGCGGCATTGGCCGCCCACGCTTGGCAGAGATGCGCCGATCCACGCGGTTTATGCGAGTTTGGTCGGCTCCTTCACTCAGGCGTGCGAATATCGGCGGCTTTTTGCGCTGCTGCCGTTCAGCATGATCGCTGGACTGGTTGCCTACGCTGTTCTACCCGAAGAGCCCCATATTGCGGTGTTGGTTGGCGGTGGCGCTGCAGCGCTCGCGCTTCTGATTGCGGCTATTGCGCTGCACTCACTGACCGGCCTTCGTCTGCTGGTTCAACTGGCGGCCTTGTGGCTTGGTTTTTGTTTATTACCCATCCATGCCGGTCTATTTGGCACGCCGATGCTCAAGTTTCCCGCCTATGGAACTTACGAGGCTGTGGTCGACGAGGTTCTTGCCTCGGATGACAGCCAGCGACGCGTAATCGTTTCTCAGGTCGTGCCAATGGAAGGAGCGCGGACGTTGGAGATCAGGCGGGCACGCCTGTTGCTTCCGTCCGAACCAGAGTTGAGACCCGGCGACCGCATGCGCGCAGCCTTGCGCCTAGCACCAGTTCCTGGCCCAATCCTGCCGGGTTCACATGATGGGCAGTTCCATTCCTACTTCATCGGGGTGGGCGCTTATGGCAATGCCACGGGTGCTGTAGAACGGATCGCTGAAGGCAGCGACAGTGACTTTGGGCGGCAGGTGCAGGGAGTGCGCAGCTACATTGCCGCGCGCATCGATCTCGCGCTCGAGGGCCCCAGCGCGGCCATTGGCAAGTCCATGGTCATGGGTGACCAGAGCGATATTTCTGATGAAACCCGCGATGTGATGGCCGCCTCGGGGCTGGCGCATATCTATTCGATTTCCGGTCTGCACCTCTCCATCGTTGCCGGTGGTATATATTGGCTTGTACGCCTGCTGATTGCCTCGATACCGGCGCTGGTCGCGTGGCCGAACAAGCATATCGCGGCCATTGTCGGTATCGTCGCAGCCTTTCTCTATCTGCTGTTGGCCGGGGGTATGGACAATGTTCCGGCTTTTCGTTCGACGCTGATGCTGGCGCTTATTTTCGGTGCTGTGCTGGCGGGCAGGCGGGCGCTGACCATGCGCAATGTCGCCATCGCCGCTATCCTGATCATTCTCATTGATCCGGCGAGTGTATTTCGCCCCAGCTTTCAACTCTCATTTGCAGCAGTGATCGGGCTCATTGGCATATATGAAATGCCAAGGCCATTTGCGGCAGCAAACACAAGATGGGAGCGGTTATGGTATCTAGTGGCGGCAACGGCCTGGACCAGTTTTATCGCCGGTGTCGCGACCCTTTTATTTTCTGCCTATCACTTTCAGCAAACAGCGCCGCTCAGCGTGCTCGGCAACGTCATGGCGCTGCCCTTCGTCGGCGTCATCATGTGGGCCGGTGTCGCGGCCATGGTGGTCATGCCGCTCGGGCTGGATGGCTTTTTCTTCCAGGTTATGGGCTGGGGCATCGAAGGCATGCTGTGGGTGGCCGAACTGGTGGCCGGGTGGAGCGAGGGGCTCACTGGTAACCCATTGCTGTCCGGTTGGACTTTGATAGGGGCTTTGATCGCCCTTGCATGGTTCGGATTTCTTGAAACCCGCTGGCGGTTGCTTGGGCCGGCTCTACTGGTTCCGGCAGTCTTCGCCTTTGGCCTTGAGCCGCGTCCCGATGTGCTCATCGCAGATTCAACTCAGGCTGTAGCCGTCAGAGATCATGATGGAATGGCGCTGGTAAGCGGGCGCACAGGCAGCTTTGCCACCAATGTCTGGAGCCGCAATTACCAGACCGAAATACGCCCAAGCCACTCCGGCAATGTTTGCGATGGCCTTGGCTGTATCGTGTCTACGTCAGACTATTCTATCGCTATTGTCCGCAATGCGGCAGCCTTCGCCGAAGATTGCGGACGGCATGACTTGGTTGTCGCGCGGATTTATCCGCCCGGATCATGTTTCGGCATGGGCGACGTGATCGGCCCGGCACAACTGGCATCTGGCGGCGTGCACTGGCTGCATTGGGATAAAGATGCCGGACGGTTCGATATTCGCCCGGCAATGGTCAACCTCAGCCGCCCGTGGCGAGTTTCGCAACGGTGACGCCCGCAGCAGGAATTTCAGTCCCGCCAAGCACGTAGCCGCTTTCGTCCGCTGCTGGTGCGATGGTCTGTGGGCTGGCGGAATAATTGACGTAGATACGGAAGCCACCACGGGTTCGGCAACGGACACCGGCAGGCAGCATCAGGACCGGTGTGTCGGCCTCGGCGATGAGGTAGTCTGCCACACGCTGGATGAGAGCTCTGTCGCCGCTGGCCGTGAGATAGAAGAGTTTGCCCTGCGACAGCAGTACTGGAACGCCTTCAACGTCTTCCATGATGACTTCGGCGCCCCCCTCGGTCTTTTCGCGCCAGAGGCGTGCAGAGCCGCCACCTTTGACCGTGACCTCGACGCCCGCAGGGAGACTGTCGACGCGCATCACCCGTGCATCAAGCAGATTTTGCGGCAAATCGGGACCGAGCTTTGCAGGAATAGAGAAGTTTTCTGTCTTCGAACCGGTGCGCGGCCCGATCAAAACGTGGCCATCAAAATTGGCGACCGCTTCGCGCAGCGCGTCCGTCCAAGCCAGCAGAGCCGGTATTGCGACGATTTCATATCCACTAAAACTGGCTGTTGAGGTGGGCAGCACATCCACGTCCAGACCGTGCTTTCGAAACGCCGAATACAAAGCACGCACATGATCGCCGTGGCGGAAGCCTGCGGCTTGCGGCTGTATCTCCCACGCCCACTCGCTTTGATAGTCATAGATCAGGGCGACCTTGCCCTTGTGAGCTAGCCCGGAAACGCCAGTTTCGGCCAGCTCGCGTGCGACCTGGCTGGCCTCGTGATGGCCGGGCGCTGGTTCGCTGTCCGGTCGCAAAAGGCCCGCATGCATCTGTTCCTGCGCGAAGGGTGCTTGCCGCCAGCGGAAATAGGACACGACCTCCGCACCATGAGCGAACGCTTCCCAAGCCCAGAGACGAGCCATGCCGGGTAGGGGATCGGGATTGGCCTGCCCCCAGTTCACCGGGCCGGGCTGCTGCTCCATGATCCACCAGCGACCATGGCCGACTGAACGATAAAGATCGTGGTGAAACGCGGCATTGTCTGGGTCCCCCTGCCGCATATAGAGCCGCTTGATGTCTTCGGGCTCGTTGCTGGTGGCCAGATGACCGATCGGGTAGGAATCCCAGGACGCAATATCGAGTGTTTCAGCCACATCGAAATGGTCGAACTCGGCATAGCGGCTCATGAAATTATGGATCACCGGCAGGTCCGGGCGGGCAGCTTTGAGGATGTCGAACTGCACCTTGTTGAAGGCAGCGACCTGATCGGACGCATAGCGCCGGAAATCAAGCTCATGGGCAGGAGCTGCCTCGCAAACCAACAGATTCGGCAATTCGATCTGGTCAAAGCGATTATATTCCATCGACCAGAACACATTGCCCCAAGCCTCGTTCAGAGCGTCGATAGTGCCGTACTTATCTTCCAGCCACAGACGGAATCCGTCGCGTGCGGCGGGAGAATAGGAATAGGTTGTGCCATGGCAGCCATATTCATTATCCGTCTGCCAGCCGGCCAGCGCTTTATGCTGCCCGAATTTTTCGACGAAAATCTGTGTGATACGAGCGCATTCCTCGCGATAGCCAAGATGAGAAAAATCATAGTGGCGGCGCGAGCCAAAGCCTTTGCGTCGGCCTTCCTTGTCCACGGCCAGCATGTCGGGGTGCTTGTCGATCATCCAGCGGGGCGGCGTGGCTGTCGGCGTGCCAACGATGACCTTGAGGCCGTGGTGTCCCAAGACATCCATGGCGCGGATCATCCAGCTGAACTGTAGATCGCCCGGTGTGGGCTCCAGTCGCGACCAGGCGAATTCGCCGATGCGAACAAACTTGATGCCGACTTCCGCCATGCGCTTGGCGTCGTTTTCCCACCAGTCTTCAGGCCAGTGTTCGGGGTAATAGCAAACGCCAAGCGATGGATTCATGATGAGTCTCAGAGTTGGATTCTGGCTTCCGGCAGGCCAGCAATGTCGAGATCGATATAGAAGACGCCGCCAGCGACTTTCTCCTCCGCCAGCTTTTCCGGCGAAAGGGTTTTGTTGGCGGTGGTGAGATAGAGGCGCTTGAGATCCTTGCCGCCAAAGGCGGGGCAGGTGACCTGACTGACCGGCACTTCAACAATGCGATCAATCGTGCCGTCCGGCGCATAGCGGATCACGCAATTGCCGCCCCAGCGCGCATTCCAAAGATAGCCCTCGCTATCCACCACCGCACCGTCGGGATAGCCGCGATGCTCTGAAACATCTGCGAATACCGCCCATTCACCGATGGGCATGCCGGTCTCAGGATCGGTCTCGCATTTAAGGATTTTCTGGGTCGGCGTGTCGGTCCAGTAGGCCGTTCGGCCATCCGGCGAGAAACAGGTCGCGTTCGGAATGGCTGCAGCGCCTCTTATCTTGGTCAGCTGACCCTTGCGATAATGGTAGACCGCGCCATCTTTCGGCCCTTCATCCTTGACCATGGTGCCAATCCAGAATGCACCAGAAGGATGCACGCGGCTGTCATTGGTCCGATTGGCGGGAATGTCCCGCTCAATGTCGATCAGGTGCTCAGTACCGCCAGTCACCAGATTGAAGCGCTTGAGGCCGGTCTCGGTGGCCAATGCGAGTGTATCATTATCGAAGATGGCTGCCGCCGCAACGATTTCATCGAAATGCCATTCGCCTTTTGCCGCACCGTCCGCATCGACGGCGAACAATGTGCGATTGTTGATGTCGAACCAGAACAATTGCTGGCGACCATCGTGCCAGAATGGGCCTTCACCGAGTGCGCACTGGCTATCAACAAGCAGTTTGGCCGTATCGGTCATGCGGAAAGTCCTTTGTCATATGCGGCAACGGCGAGAGCAGCGCGTTCGGCCACTTCACTGACGCTCATACCGGGCTTGAAGAGATAGGTGCCAAGACCGAAACCAGTGCAGCCCACAGCAAAAAATTCGTGGAAATTGTCGGGGTTTGCACCGCCTACTGCATAGACGGACAAAACAGGCGGCAACACTGCCTTCATGGCCTTGATACCCTTGGAGCCAAGTACTTCGGCGGGGAAGAATTTCAGACCCGTTGCCCCGGCGCGGATGGCCGCGAAGGCATCGGTTGGAGAGAACACACCGGGGTAGGATTTGAGGCCGAGCCGCACGGTTTCGGCAATAACCTCTGGATTGGTGTCCGGCGAAACGATGAATGTGCCGCCTGCATCGGCCACGGCCCGCACGTCTTCAGGCGTCAAGACGGTTCCGGCCCCAATTTCCGCGCGAGTGGACAAAGCTTTAGCCGCAAGGCCGATGCTGTCGACGGCGTTCGGGGAATTGAGCGGAACTTCGATCAGCGTAATTCCGGCATCGACCAGCGCGGTGCATACGGGAACAGCTTCCTCATTGGTGAGGCCGCGCAGGATGGCGATGATGTGGCGATGAGTCATGTTGAGATTCTCAGGCAAGATGCTGGCGGGCGGCTTTGAGGCCGGCGATAACGACTTCTGTGGCGTCGACCGGACGACCGTTGGCACCAGCCATGTCCAGCACTTGCGCATAGAGCGCGCAGAGCGTGGCGGAGCCGATCAGCGGCACCGGATCGGTGCCGATCTGGTTACGATTGGCGGCGATCTCCGTGCCGATCAGAAGGCCGGAAAGATAGCCCGCACTCCAGTCCGGAGTGCGCCCGGAGAGCAGCGTTCCAGCACGAACGCGGAACAATTGCCCAAGCAGGTCGGCAGGATTTTCCAACCCATCCGCTGCCCCCACGGCGAAGCCTTCGGCGCGGCCCGGGCCGTCGAGAGGTTCGGTGAGGGAATGTCGTAGCACCGAATGGGTTTTTAGCAGCTCGAACAGTTCACCGGTCATGGCGGTGGTGAAATGCTCGATTTTGGAGCCGTCAAGTTGCGCCCATTTTGAATGGGTGCCGGGCATACAGACGAGGCCCGAATAGCCGGGCAGGAGCGTTGCGAGGCCCAAGAGCTGGGTTTCTTCACCACGCATGACGTTTTCGCCGCCCTGGCGTTGGCAGATGCCGGGAAGAATGGAGACGGAGAACAGTAGTCCTGGAGTGTCTGGATGAACGGCTTTTTGAGCCAGATGGCGAAGGTCGGCAGGCGCTTCGAGATAGGGTGCTTCGAGCCAACCCTGACGCGCTCCGGCCATACCACAGACAAGAACCTCGATCTGGTTGTGAGGGAGGGACAGCCTTCCTGCGACGTCGGCCAGGGCGGCGGGGAACTCGGCCGGGGTCAGCTTGCCCATGCCCTTTTCTGAGCTGGCAGACGCCTTGATTGCGCCATCCGCGTCGATTGCCCAGGCACGTAGATTGGAGGTGCCCCAATCGACCGCCATCCATGTCAGAGCTTCACTCAAACCATCATCCTCATTGCTTTGGGTTTCGTCCGGCGACGCGCGACCCTATCGACGGGCCTGAAAACTGGCCAGCCCAAAGCACTCCCTGTCCTACCTATATCGCAGGGCGCAATTAGCGACTGCCGGGTGGGTAAGATGGAGTGCTCCACAAGGCAGATTTCTAGCATCGACGTACTCGAAAAGGAATTGTATGATTTTTTCGCTCTAGGACATTCACACAGCGATCTGGCGTGCTAGAACGTCTTTCAGCAAGGCTTCCGAGTCCGCAGCGCGGACGATTTAGGATTATGATGATGAGTGCAGACAATGGCGGCGCGGGCGGCCGCAAACTGAGATCGCGTGCCTGGTTCGACAATCCCGACAACCCGGATATGACCGCGCTCTATCTTGAGCGCTACATGAATTATGGCGTTTCCCGCGAGGAATTGCAGTCTGGGAAGCCGATCATCGGTATTGCCCAGACCGGTTCCGATCTCAGCCCCTGCAACCGTCATCATGTGGTTCTGGCCGAACGGCTGCGTGAGGGCATTCGCGAAGCTGGCGGTATTGCCATCGAATTCCCAGTGCATCCCATTCAGGAAACCGGCAAGCGCCCGACGGCGGGCCTTGATCGTAACCTGGCTTATCTCGGCCTTGTGGAAGTGCTTTACGGCTATCCGCTGGATGGCGTGGTACTTACCATTGGTTGTGACAAGACTACCCCGGCCATGCTGATGGGCGCTGCCACGGTCAACATTCCGGCTATCGCCTTTTCGGTCGGCCCCATGCTCAATGGCTGGCACAAGGGCGAGCGCACCGGCTCCGGCACCATCGTCTGGAAGGCGCGCCAGCTGCTGGCCGCTGGCGAAATCGACTATCCCAAGTTCATCGAACTGGTTGCTTCATCGGCGCCCTCGACCGGCTATTGCAACACGATGGGCACGGCCTCAACGATGAACTCGCTGGCCGAAGCGCTGGGTATGCAATTGCCGGGCTCTGCGGCAATTCCTGCGCCCTATCGCGACCGTCAGGAAATGGCTTATCGCACCGGCAAACGCGCCGTGGAGATGGTGCATGAGGATTTGAAGCCCTCGGACATTCTGACCAAGGAAAACTTCCTCAACGCCATCGTCGTCAATTCGGCCATCGGCGGCTCGACCAACGCGCCAATCCATATCAACGCAATTGCTCGCCATATCGGTGTCGAACTCGGCATCGACGAATGGCAGGAGCACGGGTTGAAAGTGCCGCTGCTGGTCAATCTGCAGCCTGCTGGTGAATATCTCGGCGAAGACTATTACCATGCTGGCGGTGTTCCTGCCGTGGTCAACGAGCTAATGAAGCAGGGGCTGATCCACGAGGATGCGCCCACCGTCAACGGCAAGACCATGGGCGAGAATTGCCGCAATACCGTGATCGATGACGACAAGGTCATCCGCCATTTTGACAATCCGCTCAAGGCTGAGGCCGGTTTCCTGGTGCTGCGTGGCAATCTGTTTGACAACGCCATCATGAAGACCAGCGTGATCAGCCAGGAATTCCGCGACCGCTACCTGTCCGACCCGCAGCATCCGGGCATGTTTGAGGGTAAGGCTGTCGTGTTCGACGGGCCGGAAGACTACCATCACCGCATCGACGATCCGTCTCTGGACATTGATGAACATACGCTGCTGTTCATGCGCGGCGCTGGCCCGATCGGTTATCCCGGTGCGGCAGAAGTGGTGAACATGCGGCCACCCGACTATTTGATCAAGAAGGGCATTTCGTCCCTCGCCTGTATCGGCGATGGCCGTCAGTCCGGCACGTCGGGTTCGCCTTCGATTCTGAATGCTTCGCCAGAAGCTGCGGCTGGTGGCAATCTCGCCATTCTCAAGACCGGTGATCGCGTACGCATCGATCTGAACAAGGGTGAGGCTGATATTCTGATTTCCGCCGAGGAAATCGCCACCCGTCGCGCCGCTCTTGAGGCCGAAGGTGGTTACAAATATCCCAAGCACCAGACGCCTTGGCAGGAAATCCAGCGCGGTATCGTCAGCCAGCTTGGCGACGGCGCAATCCTCAAGCCGGCCGAAAAATATCAGCGGATCGCGCAGACTGAAGGCGTCCCGCGCGACAATCACTGATCATTTACTGATCGACATCCAGAACCGGCCCCAGGCAATTGGGGTCGGTTTTTTGTTATAGTGCGCGAAAGCACCGGACGGCCATTGGCCTCCGGGTTTGCTGCGGATAGAGACCGCCATTCGAGCTAGCTCTCATGGCCTTCTCGTTTCAAATCGGTCCACTGGACCGATTTGGCGTGCCGCACAACTCAAAGCTGCGGCATGGGGCGAGGTTCGCCTCAGTGCCGGTCGTCCGGCATTGTTGTATAGGTGAGGAAAACCTCGCCCCATGCACCGGAGGCTCGTTCATCGCGCTGGGTAGGCGGATTTGCATCCATAGTGCCATCCATGAGGGACTGCTTCGTCTTCGCCCTGCAGGCGACGTGGCAGCTGCCGTCCGGTCCAGCCGGAACGGCCCGACATGCGCCCCCCATCCCGATTGTTCGTCGCGACCGCGCAGCCTGGGCGGGGGTGCTGACAATCTGCATCAGGAATAAGGGGGCGGAGATAAGTATTTCTGGTTGAGCGCGTTCTAGCTACACCCACAAGCTGCCCTCGGGCCTGACCCGAGGGCCTTTAACCGAGTGCCAATTGTGGGGGGTGTGGCTCGCCAACTGGCCCTCGGGTCAAGCCCGAGGGCAGCACCGTGTTTGCTGAAGCATTTGGGGGGACGGCCAATTGTGCGGTCGCGATGTTGCCGCCTAGCCGCCATAGACCAGAGTCTATTGAGGCATGGCGAGCACAGGTCCATTTGTCGGTCCATAACTCCGCAAATACACGCGACCTCAGACCGGATCAGTACTTCCGCAACAGCCCCACGAGACGCCCCTGAACCTTGACGCGGTCGGGCGGAAAAATGCGGGTTTCGTAGGCTGGATTGGCGGCTTCGAGAGCCACTGTATCGCCTTTGCGGCGCAGACGCTTGAGAGTGGCTTCTTCATCATCAACGAGCGCCACGATGATTTCGCCAGTGGATGCATGTTCCTGCTTTTTGATGAGCACGGTATCGCCGTCAAATATCCCAGCATCGATCATGGAATCACCACGCACTTCAAGCGCGTAGTGCTCACCAGCGCCGAGCATTTCAGGTGGTACGGCAATAGTATGGGAATGGGTCTGGATCGCCTCGATAGGCGTGCCAGCGGCGATACGGCCCATGACCGGAATGGAAACGGGGCGAACGTAATCGTCCGGGGTGCCTGCATTGCCGCGAGCAGGTGGGCTGGCAACTTTGCCCAGATTACCCTCAATAACGGAGGGCTCGAAGCGTGCCTTGCGGCCACCGAGCGAGGGATTCATCGAATCAGGGAGTTTGACGACTTCGAGGGCACGCGCGCGATTGGGCAGGCGGCGGATGAAGCCGCGCTCTTCGAGCGCCGTGATCAGGCGATGAATGCCCGATTTCGAGGCCAGATCGAGAGCGTCCTTCATTTCGTCGAATGAGGGCGGGATGCCACTTTCCTTCATCCGTTCATGGATGAACATCAGCAGCTCGTGTTGTTTGCGTGTCAGCATCGGCCCCAAACCCCAGAATCGGAACATAGACGGAACGACCATACGTGTTCCATTTATGTTCCGCAAGTGGCGGTCCGATTTTCCTTCTTTGCGCTAGAAGGCGTCGATCGGGAAGGTTTCAACGATAGCGCCAGTTGGCTGCCCGGCATCGTGCTCGGGTTGGACGATCAGCATGTCGGCATAGGCGAGCGAAGACGTATGTCCGCTATCGGTCTGGGAAATCGGGAGCACTTCGGGGCCGGTTGGCGTCTGGATGAGACGAGCGCGCATAAAATGACGGCGTGCGGTATTCGGCGGAGTGGGCCCGGCCAGCGGCAGGCGCCAATGGTCTGGCTCTGCGTAACCGAGCCAGGCGCGTAGGGCTGGCTTGATAAAGGCAATTGCGGTGACCATGGCCGAAACCGGATTGCCCGGCAGCCCGAAAACCAGCGTTTTGCCACTCGCGCCGAACATCAGCGGCTTGCCGGGACGCATATTGATGCGCCAGAAATCGAGCTGGACACCGAGTTCCTTGAGGACATCCTGCACCAGATCGTGTTCGCCGACGGACGCCCCACCGGTGGTGATGAGAATGTCCGGCGCGTCAGCAAAAGCGGCGTCGAGGCGGTCGCGCAGAACGGCTTTGTCGTCAGCGACGATACCATGATCGACAACATCCTCGGCGTAGGGCGCCAGCATGGCGGCAAGGCCGAATGAGTTTGAGGCGACGATCTGGTCTGGGCCGAGCGTGGTGCCGGGCAGAACCAGTTCGTCGCCGGTGGCCACGAGGCCGATACGCGGGCGGCGGGCGACCGTGAGGCTGGCCTGATTGGCGGCGGCCGCCACTGCGATCTGCATGGGCGTGAGTCGCGCGCCGGAGTTGATCACGATGTCGCCGGTGGCAAAGTCGTTACCTTTCGGGCGAACGCTATGGCCGGGACGGGCAGGGGCGGTGAAGCGAACGAAGTCGCCCTTCCGAACGGCTTCTTCCTGCATGATGACGGTATCGGCGCCGGGTGGCAGTGGGGCGCCCGTAAAAATGCGAACCGCTTCGCCTTGGCCAAGCGTGCCTGTAAAACCGGCGCCGGCCTGAGACATGCCGATGATGCGGAGGGCCTCGCCGTCCACGACATCTGCCGCGCGCATGGCATAGCCGTCCATGGCGCTGGCGTCGAAGGGCGGCTGGTCATGGCTGGCCATAAGCGGCGCAGCGAGAACGCGACCGATGGCGTCATGCAGCGCGACCTGTTCGGGCGCTACGGGTGGGACGCGGGCGAGGATGGCTTTGAGGGCGTCGTTGACGGGGAGGAGGCTCATGGCTGGCGTACGAAATCGCCCGACTTGCCCCCCGACTTTTCGAGGAGGCAGAGATCGGAAATGACCATAGCGCGGTCAATGGCCTTGGCCATGTCATAAAGGGTAAGGGCAGCGGTCGAGGCAGCCGTCAGGGCCTCCATCTCGACACCAGTCTGGCCGGTGGTTTCAGCTGTCGCCAGAATGAGGATCGTATCCGCGCCAGCGCCCTCTATATCCACACTGACTTTGGTGAGCGGGATAGGATGGCAGAGCGGGATCAGCTCGGAGGTCTTCTTGGCGGCCATAATGCCTGCAATGCGAGCCACGGCGAGGGCATCGCCCTTTTTTACGCCGCCGCCGAGAATGGCAGCAATGGTTTCCGGCTTTCCGCTGATCCTGGCCTGTGCGACCGCACGGCGTCGTGTAACGGCCTTATCACCGATGTCGACGATATGGGCTTCGCCCTTTTCGTTGAGATGAGTTAGGCCGTCAGTCATCAGCGTGCGGCTTCCGGCGCGCCCATAAGCAAGCTGCGCGTGGCCGAGACAACATCGTCCTGCCGCATCAGGCTTTCGCCAACGAGGAAGGTGCCGACCCCGCACCGTTCGTCGAGCATCTTTACATGCTCATGGGTGACGATGCCGCTTTCACTGACCAGCAGAACGTCGGACGGCACGCCAGCAGATAGGGTGACGGTGGTTTCGAGCGTGGTTTCGAAGGTGCGCAGATTGCGGTTGTTGATCCCGATGAACTTTGAATCGAGCGCCAAGGCGCGGTCCAGCTCGATCTGGTCATGCACTTCCACCAAAGCATCCATGCCCCATTCGTGGGCGGCATCGAGCAGGTAGCGAGCAACGTCATCGCCGACGGCAGCGAGAATGATGAGGATACAGTCTGCGCCCCACGAACGCGCTTCGGCGACCTGATAGGTTTCGAACAGGAAATCCTTGCGGAGCACCGGCAGCTTGGTCGCGGCGCGGGCTTCGATCAGATAGCTGGGAGAGCCCTGAAAGCTGGGGCGATCGGTGAGGACGGAAAGGCAGGCGGCCCCGGCGGTTTCGTAGTCCCGTGCGATCTGTTCGGGACTGAAGTCGGCGCGGATGAGGCCCTTGGAAGGGCTGGCCTTTTTCACTTCGGCGATCAGCGCATAATGGTCTTTGGCGCGCTTGTCCTTGATGGCTTTTAGAAAACCACGCGGGGGCGGCTGTTCATGCGCGGCGGCGACCACCTCGGCCCAGGGACGCATAGATTTGGCCGAGGCGATTTCCTCGCGCTTATAGGCTTCGATCTGCTTCAAGATATCGGTCATTGCGCTCGTCCGTTCGATACCGCCACGAGGCGGGCGAGTGTTGATTTGGCCTTGCCGCTATCGATGGCGGCGGCGGCGGCTTGGGCACCGTCCTTGAGACTGTCGACCTTGTCGGCGACGATCAGGGCCGCGGCGGCGTTGAGCAGCACGATGTCCCGATAGGCACCGGGCGCGCCGTCGAAGAGATCGTGGATAGCCTGAGCATTTTCTTCGGGCGTGCCGCCAAGAATGTCCTTGAGCTCATATTGCCTGAGCCCGGCCTGTTCGGGCGTAACCTCGAAGCTGCGCAAATCGCCGCCTGAGATCTGGGCGACGAAGCTGGGGCCCGTGACGGTGAGTTCATCGAGACCGTCGCTGCCGTGGACCACCCAGGCTTTGACAGCACGGTTGGCCTGCAAAGCCTGTGCGACGGGCTCCACCCATTCTTCGGCGAAGACGCCAAGCAGATAACGCTGCACGCCCGCTGGGTTCGACTGAGGCCCGAGCAGGTTAAACATGGTGCGGATGCCCATTTCGGTACGGGCAGGGCCGACATATTTCATCGCCGGATGATGTGAAGGCGCAAACATGAAGCCGATGCCGGCATCAGCAATGGTGCGGCCAATCTCGTCAGGCGCAAGGTCGAGTTTGACACCAAGGGCTTCAAGCGCCTGCGAGGAGCCGGATTTTGACGACAGCGCGCGATTGCCGTGCTTGGCGACGGGCACACCCATGGACGCGACAAGGATCGCGGCGGCGGTGGAGATGTTGAGCGTGCCGTGGCCGTCGCCGCCGGTGCCGACAATGTCGATGGCGTCGGCGGGCGCGGTGACCGGAATCATCTTTTCGCGCAGGATGGACACGGCGGCGGCGATTTCACCCGCAGTTTCGCCCTTGAGGCGCATGCCCATCAGGAAGGCGCCGATCTGGCTGGGCGTGGCGTCGCCCGACATAATGAAACGCATGACGCCGCGCATTTCTTCGCCGGTCAGGTCGCGTCGTGAGGCGATCTTGTTGAGAGCCTGCTTGATGTCCATCACGCAGCCTTCCTGCCGTTGAAATCGCGGGCGATATTGAGGAAATTTTGCAGCAAGGCATGGCCGTTTTCAGACGCGATGCTCTCGGGGTGGAATTGCACGCCATGAATGGGCAGCGTCTTGTGCTGCATGCCCATAATGAGGCCATCATCGGTGGTGGCGGTGACTTCCAGCACGTCTGGCAGCGTGTCTGCCTTGACGATTAGCGAGTGGTATCGCGTGGCTTCGAAACCGGCATTGAGACCACGGAATATACCCTTGCCATTGTGATTGATCTTGCTGGTCTTGCCATGAAAGAGGCTGGGGGCACGGATAACGTCGCCGCCCAAGGCTTGCCCCATGGCCTGATGGCCGAGGCAAACGCCGAGCATGGGGATTTGCCCCTTGAATCGGTCGATGACGGCAAGACAGATGCCCGCTTCGTTGGGCGTGCAGGGGCCGGGGGAAAGCACCATGGCCTCTGGTGCCATTGCAGCGATTTCTTCAAGCGTAATCTTATCGTTACGCCGGACCGTGATGTCTGCGCCGAGCTCGCCGAGAAAGTGGACGAGATTGTAGGTAAAGCTGTCGTAATTATCGATGACGAGGGTCTTGGTCATTTGGGGCCTGCCTCTGGAAACATGGTTCTGGTGACGTGGATCAGAACCAGCTCCGCCATCGGAATATCTGGATATTTGCAGCCGTCATTGCCCCACTCCTGCTTCACCAGCATAGCGTAGCGCTTCTTCGGCGGCGCTGAAAAGAGCGCGGGCTTTGTTCTCGCATTCCAGCTGTTCAAGCTCAGGCTTGCTGTCCGCGACGATGCCCGCGCCTGACTGCACGTAGAGCTTGTTGTCTTTGACGATGCCGGTGCGCAAAACGATGCAGGTGTCCATCGTGCCGTCGGCGCCGAAATAGCCGACACAGCCGCCATAAATGCCGCGCCGCGACTTTTCGAGTTCGTCGATAATCTCCATTGCCCGCACTTTGGGCGCACCGGAAACCGTGCCCGCCGGGAAACCTGCGGAAAGGGCATCGACGAAATCATATTGCGGATCCAGCACACCAACCACATTGGAAACGATGTGCATGACGTGGGAATAGTATTCGAGGAAGAACTTGTCCGTCACTTTGACGCTACCGGTCTTGGTGACGCGCCCCACATCGTTGCGGCCAAGATCAAGCAACATGAGATGCTCGGATAATTCCTTCGGATCGGACAGCAGCTCCGCAGCCAGTTCCTGATCGCGGGTCGGCGTTGCCCCGCGCTTGCGGGTGCCGGCGATGGGACGAATGGTCACTTCGCCGTCCTGCACGCGCACCAAAATTTCAGGGCTCGACCCGGCCACTGCGAAATCCCCAAAATCGAGGAAATACATATAGGGGCTTGGGTTTGTCCGTCGCAGCGCGCGATAAAGTGCGGTCGGGGGCAGCGTGAAGTCGGCAGAGAAACGCTGACTCAACACGACCTGAAAGATGTCGCCTGCCGTGATGTAGTCTTTGGCGCTTGCAACCATGCCAGCATATTCGGCTGGCGACGTATTGCTGGTGACGGCGATGGACTCAAGATCGGGCAAGGCGGGCGTTGTTGGCAGGGCGCGCGACAGCCGGGCGATGGCGTCGTCGATCCGGCCATTTGCCGCTTCGAGCGCCTGCTGTGCGCTGACGCCCGCGCGGACATAAACAGGAGCTGTTAGATAGAGCTCGTCTTTTACCGTGTCGAAAATGGCCAGCAGCGAGGGGCGCATCAACACGGCCTCGGGCGTTTGCAGATCGTCCGGATTGCCGTTGGGCAGCACTTCCATATAGCGGACCATCTCATAACCGAGATAGCCGTAAATGCCCGCAGACTGGGGCGGCAAGCCGAAGGGCATATCAATCTGGCTTTCGGCGACCAATGTCCGCAATGCATCGAGCGGCATAGCCTCCACCGGCTCGAAGGCATCCGGCGACGTCTGCGCGGAGCGATTGATCGACGCTGTCCCGTCCTCAACCTTGAGGATCAGATCGGGGAGCAGGCCAATGATTGAGTAGCGGCCACGTGTCGTGCCGTCCTGAACGGATTCCAGAAGAAAGGAATGTGTGCGTCCAGCGGCGAGCTTCAGATAGGTGCCAATCGGGGTTTCCAGATCCGCCACGACGCGACGCCAGACGATTCCAGACTTTCCGGCATCGTATTGCGCGGCAAAGGTCTTGGAAAAGTCGTCCGCCATTTTGGGTCTGGTTCCGTTGGGTTAAATCTATTCGCCGAAATTCTGCACGAGAAGCTGGCGCATGGCCTGCTGATTGACGCGCAGGCCCGCATCGTCGCGCAGGGCAGCGACGAAATCGCCATAAATGCCGTTGCGAGCATCATTGCTGAGATTGGCCAGTACATCCGCACTGAAAGGCTCTGCCGGTGCAGCGGCGTCGATGATTTCGAACACGATGAACTCGCCACTTTCGCTGACCACCGAACCCTTGTGCTCGGGGCCGCCAGAGAACACTGCGGACGCCAGCGTGCCATCAATCGAGCCATCTTCGGCGCCGAATCGGGTGAAGGGCTGGCTGATCTGCGGGAAGGTGTTGAGTTCCATGGCGATGTCGGCAAGCGCCTCACCATTGTTCAACCGCGTCACGACATCCTGCGACAGCGCGAGCAGGGCATCATTGGTGCGCTGTTCGGTGATGGCGGCAACGATGTCGTCGCGCACTTCATCGAGGGTCTGGTCGCGAACCGGCTCGACGCTTTCCAGGTCGAACCAGATATGGGCGTTGCCTGAAAGCGGCACGCTCGGAATCAACTGACCATCCTGGGCCCGGAAAATGGCCTGGGCGACGCGGGAATATTCCTCTGCGGGAAGATTGGGCAGAGCGGAAAGCTCGGCGCCCGATGCTGTGATATTGAGGTCATAGACAGCGAGGCCAAACCGTTCGCCGATCGCATCAATCGGCTGGAAGGCTGCACGCAATTCTTCGATCTGATCGAGGATTTCGTTGATTTCGGTGCGAGCAGCAGCGGTACCAAGACGGGTCACGATGTCGGCGCGCGCTTCTTCAAGCGTCGGAATGCCTTGCGCTTCGATTGCGGAAACGTGAACGGCGCGCTTGCCGCCAATGCCGTCGATAATAGCGAATTGGCCCTGTTCAAGACCAAATGCAGCATCGGCAAGCCGCGTGTCGGTAATCTGATTGCGTGTCAGCGTCCCGAGACTGGATGCAGTCGCGCCGGAATCTGCGACCAGTGTGGCAAAGTCAGCGCCCGACGCAAGGCCCGCCTCAAACAGCGCCTGACGTTCGGGTGTGTTGAGAGCAACCTGCTCAATGGTGCGACGCTCAGGCGACGTCAGCGTGTCCTTGGAGCGCTCATATTCTGCGGCAATCTCGGATTCATCGAAGGTCATGGTGGCCGCCACTGACGCCAGCGACAGGTCCAGAAGCTTTACGTTACGGGTTTCGACCGTGCGATATTCGGACTGGTGCTCAGAGAGATAGGCTTGAAGCTCGGCCTCGGTCGGTTCCGCCTGCATCTCGATATTGGTTTCGCCGAGAGTGACATATTCAATGCTGCGCGTGGCTGAAGCGTAATCGTTGATAATGTCACTGGCGACATTTGGCAGGCTGACGCCGGCCAGCAACGTATCGGTCAACTGCTGGCGCTTGGCCTCATCAGCGCGGGCCTCGAAATATTCAGCTTCAGTCCAGCCTGCGCGTTGCAGCGTCTGGCTGAACAGGCCGGGCTCGAATGTGCCGAGCGTGCCGTGGAAGGATGGGTCTTCGCGCAACATGCGGGCAAGTTGAGCATCGGACACGCCCAATGAAAACTGATCTGCCAGCCCATCAAGCGCTGCGCCTTCCGACAGGCGCATGATAACGGCGGTCGGGATTCCCAGCGACTCGGCCTGTGTGGTGGTCGGGATAGACCCGAGCTGGCTGGAAACCGCGTTCACCTGCGTTTGGTAGGCGCGCAGGAATTCGCGCGAATTGATTTCTTCATTGCCCACACGCGCAACACTATTGCTGCCCAGATCGACAATGACATTGTTGATGCCGAAGCCTGCCACGCCCACGAGCAGGAACGCTCCGAGAATTTTCCCGGGCCAGGATTTTGCAAAACCGCGCAAACCATCGAGCATTTCGAACGTTCCAGTTTGGGGTCCGAGCCTTTACCCGAAGGCATGAGCCGGACTAGTAAGACAATTCGACTGCCGGGGTTAGGGCAAAGCCTCCTTCGGCGCAAGAGGCAGGAGTAGCTAGATTGACCACCATCTCACCGCTGATCGCCGGAAACTGGAAGATGAACGGGCTCACCCATTCGCTGGATGAGCTGACGGAGCTGGCGCGGCTGCTCACGACAGGCGCTGCCCCGCGCGCTGTTGTTGTCGTCTGCCCGCCCGCCACATTGCTTGCCGCCGTTGCTTCACAGGGTGCTTCCAGCGGTATTCTTGCCGGAGGCCAGGATTGCCATGCCGCCGCATCTGGCGCGCATACAGGGGACATTTCCGCCAGCATGATCGCCGATGCCGGTGCGCAATTCGTCATCGTTGGCCATTCCGAGCGCCGTGCCGATCACGGGGAAACCGATGATGTGGTGCGCGCAAAGACGGAGGCGGCGATTGGCGCGGGCCTTAAGCCCATCATCTGCGTTGGCGAAACCGAATCCGAGCGCGATGCCGGAAAGGCCGAAGATGTGGTGGCGAGCCAGCTTGCTGCGTCCATTCCTGACGCCGCGGAGCAGCATGAAGTGGTTATTGCTTATGAACCTGTCTGGGCTATCGGCACCGGGCGCACGCCGACTCTAGAAGATATCGCTGCCATGCATGCATCCATCCGCGCAAAGCTGGTCGATCGTTTCGGTCTTTCGCGCGGCGAAAGCATCCGCATTCTCTACGGTGGCTCGATGAAGCCGCAGAATGCCCGCGAGATTCTGGCGGTTGAAAACGTCAATGGCGGCCTTGTTGGCGGCGCCAGCCTCTTGGCAAAGGACTTTTATACGATTATCTCCGCCGTGTAGCTGAACGGAACGCTGTCCGGTTGGGGCGAATAATCGCCGCGACCGGCTGGTATTTGCTGTTCGAGGGGTGTATGACCCCGCATCCTTTCATAAACGGGGCGGCATTTTTGTGCGCCCCGGACTGACGCGAAGACAAGACTTACATGGCCAATGTTCTGCTCGTCGCCTATCTGCTGATTGTATTGGCGCTGATCGTTGTCATCCTGCTGCAGCGCTCCGAAGGCGGCGCGCTCGGTATCGGTGGCGGCAATAACGGCATGATGCAGGCGCGGGGTTCGGCGAACCTGATGACCCGCACCACGGCCATTCTCGCGACACTGTTTTTCGCATCGGCCATCGGTCTGACCATCCTTAGCGAGCTGGACCGTACCACTTCAAGCATTCTCGATAGCGCAGTTTCGACGCCAGATGGCCAGCAGCCTGGTACTGTTCTGGACGCGCTGAACGCTCTGCAGGGTGACCTGCCGGTTCCGGCACAGACGCCATCAACGACGACTACGGCACCAGAATCGACGAGCGGCGATTTGCCGGTTCCCGCAGCACCTGCCGCTGACTCGACCATGATGATGGCCCCGGCATCTGACACCCCCGCCGATGGCGAGGTGGCTCCGGCAGAAACCCCGTCGACGCAGACGGGTAACTAATCCGCCGAAAGGCGAAACCGAAAAGGGGATGGCGACATCCCCTTCTTCTTTTTGTGTAGAGCGGGCTTCCCTCTCTGCGAATCGTTGTTGTTCTGCTTATGGTGATTGCCCATGGCTCGGTACGTTTTCATCACCGGAGGCGTGGTTTCCTCCCTTGGCAAAGGTCTTGCTTCAGCGGCGCTCGGCGCTGTTCTGCAAGCACGCGGCTATAAGGTCCGCCTGCGCAAGCTTGACCCCTATCTAAATGTCGATCCCGGCACGATGTCGCCGACACAGCATGGCGAGGTTTTCGTCACCGATGACGGTGCCGAAACCGACCTTGATCTCGGTCACTACGAGCGCTTCACCGGACGTGCCGCGAACAAGCGCGACAATATCACGTCGGGCCGCATCTATTCGGATCTGTTGAGCAAGGAGCGGCGCGGCGAATTCCTTGGCGCAACTGTGCAGGTCATTCCGCATGTGACCGACTCGATCAAGAATTTCGTCCTCGATGGCAATGAGGACTACGACTTCGTCCTGGTCGAAATCGGCGGCACAGTGGGCGATATCGAAGGTCTGCCATTCTTCGAGGCCATCCGCCAACTCGGCAATGAGCTGCCGCGCAATCACGCTGCCTATCTGCATCTGACACTGATGCCGTATATTCCTTCGGCTGGTGAATTGAAGACCAAGCCGACCCAGCACTCGGTCAAAGAACTCCGCTCCATCGGCATTGCGCCAGACGTGTTGCTGGTGCGTTGTGACCGTCCGATCCCGGAAGGCGAGAAAAAGAAGCTCAGCCTCTTCTGTAATGTACGCGAAAGCGCCGTTATTCAGGGTCTCGATGTCGGCTCGATTTATGATGTGCCGATGGCCTACCACAAGGAAGGCCTCGATCGCGAAATCCTGGCCGCGCTGGGTATTTCCGATGCGCCCGAGCCGGATATGTCGGCCTGGGAAGATGTTTCCACGCGCTATCACAACCCAGAAGGCGAAGTGAACATCGCCATTGTGGGCAAATATACCGGCCTCAAGGACGCCTATAAGTCGCTGTCCGAAGCGCTGACCCATGGCGGCATTGCCAACAAGGTCAAGGTCAACCTGCAGTGGATCGACTCCGAAGTCTTCGAGCGTGACGATCCCGCGCCTTATCTCGAACATGTGCACGGCATTCTGGTACCGGGCGGGTTTGGTGAGCGCGGCGCGCAGGGCAAGATCGAGGCGGCGCGCTTTGCCCGCGTCAAGGACGTGCCCTATTTCGGCATCTGTTTTGGCATGCAGATGGCCTGCATCGAAGCGGCGCGGAATACAGCAGGCATCAAGAATGCCTCTTCGACCGAATTCGGCCCCACCAAGGAAGCCGTGGTCGGCATGATGACGGAATGGGTCAAGGGCAACGAGAAGGAAAGCCGTGAATCCAACGGCGATCTCGGTGGCACGCTGCGCCTCGGCGCGTATCCCGCACAGCTGACACGCGGATCCCGCGTAGCAGACATTTACGGCTCGACCCGGATTTCCGAACGCCATCGTCACCGCTATGAGGTGAACATGGACTACCGTAAGGTGCTGGAAAAGAACGGCCTGCTGTTCTCCGGCGTCTCCCCCGATGGCACGCTGCCGGAAATCGTCGAACGCACCGACCACCCGTGGTTCATCGGCGTGCAGTTTCACCCCGAGCTCAAGTCTAAACCGTTCGAGCCGCATCCGCTGTTCACCAGCTTTATCGCTGCGGCCATGGACCAAAGCCGTTTGGTCTAGTGCATTGCTCCGGGGCGCAGCAGTTGCAACGCCCCGGCAAGCCCGCTAAGCACTCGAATTGAATATCCGAAGACTTTTCAGGACTGCAAAGTGACCCTCGTCGATACCCGCACCCCCGACAAGAAGCGCCTGATTTCCGGTTCGACCGGCGATTGGGAAGTGATCATCGGCATGGAAGTGCACGCGCAGGTAACCAGCGAAAGCAAGCTGTTCTCCGGTTCATCGACCGAATTCGGCAATCCGCCCAATGCCAATGTCAGCTTCGTGGACGCGGCCATGCCCGGCATGTTGCCGATAATCAACGAGGAATGCGTGCGTCAGGCTGTGCGCACCGGGCTGGGGCTCAAGGCACAGATCAACAAGCGTAGCGTTTTCGACCGGAAGAACTATTTCTATCCGGATCTGCCGCAGGGCTACCAGATTTCCCAGTTCAAGGACCCCATCGTCGGCGAGGGCAAGGTGCTGCTCGACGTTGATGGCGAACAGATTGAAATCGGCATCGAGCGGCTGCATCTGGAGCAGGACGCGGGCAAGTCGATCCACGATCAGCATCCGAACATGAGCTTCGTCGACCTTAACCGCTCAGGTGTGGCGCTGATGGAAATTGTCAGTAAGCCCGATCTGCGCTCGTCCGAAGAAGCCAAGGCCTATCTTTCCAAGCTGCGCACCATTTTGCGTTATCTCGGCACCTGCGACGGTAATATGGAACAGGGTTCCATGCGCGCCGACGTGAACGTGTCGGTGCGCAAGCCGGGTGGCGAATTTGGCACGCGCTGCGAAATCAAGAACGTCAATTCTATTCGTTTTGCCGGTCAGGCTATCGAATACGAAGCCCGCCGTCAGATTGATATTCTGGAAGATGGCGGCGCGATCGATCAGGAAACCCGGCTCTACGACCCCAAGACGGGCGAAACGCGCTCGATGCGTTCCAAGGAAGAAGCGCATGATTATCGCTACTTCCCCGATCCGGACCTGTTGCCGCTCGAATTTGACGATGCCTTTGTTTCTGCGCTCGCCGAAAATCTGCCGGAACTACCGGACGAGAAGCAGGCGCGCTTCATCGCTGACTATGGCGTCACCGCCTATGATGCGCATGTGCTAACGCTCGACCGAGAAACCGCAGATTTCTACGAATCCTGTGTTGCGTTCGGCGGTTCCAAGCGAGACGGCAAGGCTGTTGCGAATATCCTCAACGGCGATGTGGCCGCTTTTGCCAATAGCCAGGGTCTGGCTGTGTGGGAAACCCACCTCAAGCCAGCGCAGATCGCCGGTCTCGTTGACTTGATCTCCGGTGGTACGATTTCGTCCAAGGGCGGCAAGGACGTGCTGCAGATTTTGATTGCTGAAGAACCCGAGGGTGATCCGGCGGACATTGTTGAGCGTCGCGGGCTCAAGCAGGTGACCGATCTCGGTGCTATTGAGAAGATCGTCGACGACATCATCGCCGCGAACCCTGATCAGGTCGAGAAGGTCAAGGCCAAGCCGACGATGATCGGCTGGTTTGTCGGTCAGGCCATGAAGGCTTCGGGTGGCAAGGCCAATCCGCAGGCGCTTAATGACCTGATGAAAGCCAAGCTTGGCATCGAATAGGGCGTATTGCGTCGCCGACTAAAAAAGCCGCCGGATCATCTCCGGCGGCTTTTTGCTTTAGCCCGGCTGGCCAACGCGCCATATGCGCCTGATGCGGCCATCGATGAAGAGCAGGCCCAGAAAGATCACCAGCATGCCCAGAATCTGGATGGGCAGGATGGTTTCGTCTAGAACTGTCACGCCGATGATCAGCGCTGAGATAGGTGCGATGAAGGTGGTGGTGGCGAAATTGGTGGGGCCGACGCGCGGCAGAATGCGGTACATGATCTGGAAGGTGAAGGCGGTGGAGAGCAGACCAATGGCCAGAGCCGCACCCCAGGTTTCAGGCCGCGTCATCACCGGGACTCCTTCGGTAAGGAAGGCGATGGGGATCGACACGATTGCTGCGCCGCTGAGGGCAATCGCGGCGAAGGCGGTTGGTTCTACGTGTCGGTAAGAGCGGGTGATATTGAGCGAAAGCGCATAGCACAATGTTGCGCCAAGACATGCGGCGACAGCCCATATCTGCGACGAACCTCCCGATGACAGGGCTGGGGACACCAGAATCGCGGCACCGATGAAGCCGATGAAGACGCCGGTGAACTTGGAGCGCGTGCCTTTCTCGCCACCGATCCAGAAATGGGAAACGATGGCCGTGACCATTGGCGTCAAGGCATTGATGATGGCGGCAATGCCGCTGGCCAGATGCGCCTGCGCAAGAGGGAACAGTGCGAACGGAATGGCATAAGCGACGATGCCGAGCGCGCCCAGTTGAAGCCAGAGCTTTGGATCACGCGGTACCGGCTTGCGCATTGCGAGCAGAAAGGCCCAGCAGCCGAGTGCGCCAATGCCGACGCGCAGCGATGTCACCCAGAGCGGGCCAATCTCGCGGATAAGCACGGCATTGAATACGAACGAGCAGCCCCAGATGGCGCCGAGAAGAATGATAAGCAGCCAGTCGCGCAGACTCATTTGGCACCCCTGAAAAGAGGCGCGACGCTACGCTTATGCGGAACAAAGGTCGAACCGATTCTGACGATGGGGTCGATCAATTGTGGTGATGGCGCTTGCTCTGCTGCCAGCCGATGTCAGGGCTATCGGCTTCATTTTCTCAATGAGTGATCATTTGAGATTTGCAGGCGCCGACGCGGCCACGCAGTATCGGGTATTGCGCGATATTATCGCCGACGATGCGATGTTGATGCATTTCCTGCATGGATTGGCGGAACTAACTTTGCCGGACCCACTATTGGGCTCTGGCGCAATCTACAATACGGTATGGAATGTGTTGACGGGACGACCTCGCCACGCCGGTGTCAAAGACGCCGACCTCGTCTATTTCGATGCTTCGGATCGAAGCTACGAGGCTGAGGATCGGATAATAAAGCGCGTGCAATCCTACTTTTCGGACAGCTCCATCCCGCCTGAGCTACGCAATCAGGCGCGTGTGCATCTGTGGTTTCCGCAGAAATTTGGATTAAGATACCCTGAGCTCAAAAACAGCGCCGATATGCTGAACTACTTCGCCACGAAAACACACGCGGTAGCAGCGCGGCTGGAGGCTGGGCGGATAGTGATCTTTGCGCCGTTTGGTTTGGCTGATCTTTTTTCGTTCCGCGTCACGCCCAACCCGGTGTTGAACAACAAGGCGACACACGACCGCAAAGCTGCGCGAGCCAAGGACATGTGGCCAGAATTGACCATCGAGCCATGGCTGGAGGCCGAAGCGATTTAGAGGCCGAGTTGTCCACCTGCCAAAAGACGCAAGGCTTCGGGATAAATTCGGTGCTCTTCCACCAGAACGCGTGCGGCAAGACTATCGGCTGTATCATCAGCCAAAACGGGCACACGCGCCTGAAGGATTGCCGGGCCTTCGTCGAGGCCGGGGGTCACGAAATGCACTGTGCAGCCATGCTCTTTCGCACCGTCTTCCAGAACGCGTTCGTGGGTGTTGAGGCCCTTATAGGCGGGAAGCAGGGAAGGGTGGATGTTGATCATCCGGCCCTGCCAGCGAGCGACGAAATCCTCGCCCAGAATGCGCATGAAGCCTGCGAGACAGACGATGTCTGTTTCCCAACTTTCGAGCACCTGAGTCATTGTGTCTTCAAACATGTCGCGGCTGGGAAATTTGCTCTGCGCTAATGAGGCAGTCGCAATACCGTTGGCCGCAGCAACTTCAAGACCTGGCGCGCTGGCTTTATTGGATAGAACGCCCACAATTTCAGCGGGATAGTCCGACGCCTTGGCTGCGTCGATCAGCGTGGCCATGTTGGAGCCACGCCCGGAAATCAGAATGGCAACCTTCTTGCGGGTCACAGTGCCAGCGCGCCCCGGAAGGTGACAGGCTCGTCTGTCCGTTCGGTGAGTTGCCCGACGATGGAGGCGATTTCGCCGGAGGTATTGAGGCTTTCGACCAGCTTTTCAGCATCCGCAGGCGCAACGGCGACCAGCATGCCAACACCGCAATTGAAGGTGCGCAGCATTTCGCGCTCTTCCATCCCGCCAGTCTTGCCGAGCCAGCCAAAGACGGCTGGCACGGTGACCGCGCCGAGATCGATGTCGGCTGCGAGATGGTCAGGCAGAACGCGCGGAATATTGTCGATAAAGCCACCGCCGGTGATATGGGCCAGCGCCTTGATGTTTAGACCGGCGTTGAGTGCAGCGAGCAGCGGCTTCACATAAATGCGGGTCGGTTCGAGCAGTGCCTCGGCCAAGGTCTTGCCAGTCGCAAAGGGGGCAGGGGCATCCCATGCAAGGCCAGACAGGTCCACGATCTTGCGGACCAGCGAGTAGCCATTGGAATGCACACCGGAGGAGGCTACGGCGACGAGAACATCACCTGTCGCAATATCCTTGCGCGGCAGAAGGCCATCGCGTTCGGCGGCGCCAACGGCGAAGCCAGCCAGGTCATAGTCATTGCCGTGATACATGCCCGGCATTTCTGCGGTTTCCCCGCCGATCAGCGCGCAGCCTGCAAGGCGGCAGCCATGAGCGATGCCTTCAACAATCGCAGTGCCTTGAGTAACATCAAGCTTACCGGTAGCGAGGTAATCAAGAAAGAACAGCGGCTCCGCGCCTTGCACAATCAGATCGTTGACGCACATCGCGACAAGGTCCTGGCCGATCGTATCGTGGTTGCCGGTATCAATGGCGATCTTGAGCTTGGTGCCCACGCCATCATTGGCGGCGACGAGCACTGGGTCCTTGAAGCCCGCGGCTTTCAAATCGAACAGGCCGCCGAAGCCGCCTATTTCGCCATCCGCACCGGGCCGGCGCGTGGAGCGGACGGCGGGCTTGATAGCCTCCACAAGTGCGTTGCCTGCGTCGATATCGACGCCAGCCTGCTTGTACGAAAGACCGTTTGGTGGCAGGTTTTGCGCGTCGGACATGAGCCTTGATGCCAATGCTGGGGATTGCGGGCGCAACAGGACGCGCGCGATCCAGGTTGATTGAATTTTTCGGTGCTGGCCGTTAGACGGCCTGATAGCTTTTCGGTTACTCATACGCAAGGGCCGCCCGGCGCCATGATGCTCAGAAATCAAGTGCTCATCTGGATCGGCCTGCTTTTGGCGCTGATCCTGACCCTATGGATTTTCCGCGGCGTACTTCTGCCGTTCGTTGTTGGCGCGGCTCTTGCCTACCTACTCAATCCTCTGGTCAACCAATTGCAGCGCTGGCGCTTTAATCGCGCCTGGGCGACCGTGGTGGTTCTGCTCTGCATGATGGCCATTGTGGTCACCCTTTTTTCGATCTTTGTGCCGCTTATTGGTCAGCAGATCATCGGGCTGATCCAGCGCCTGCCAGCCTATTTCAGTGATTTGCAGGAATTGGCGACGGCCTATTCGCCTGAGCTCAATGCCTGGCTCGGACCGGAGCGGGCCGCGCAGGTGCAGATCAGTATCAACGACCTGACACGCAGCGCGCTCGGCTTTATTGCCACGCTGCCGGCCGAACTGGTCAATATCGGGCTGACTGGCGCGGCTGTCGTGGGTTTCACCATTCTGTCGCCGGTGGTCGCATTCTACCTGCTGCTTGATTGGGAAGGCATGGTGCGCGGCATTGATGGCTTGCTCCCGCAGGCGCACAAGGCCGAAATTAAAGGCATTTTGCGCGACATTGATCGCTCGATGGCGGGTGTTATCCGCGGGCAGGGCGGCGTACTGCTGATTGATGCGGCCTACTACGCGACGGCGTTGAGTTTTATTGGGCTTAATTACGGACTTGCGGTTGGCCTTATCGCAGGTTTGCTGAGTTTCATCCCCTTTGCCGGGTTCACCCTGGGGCTGGCGCTGTCGGTCGGTATCGCCGTGGTACAGTTTGCGCCCAATTGGTGGATGGTGGCCGGGGTGGCCAGTATTTTTCTGTTCTGGCAATTTATCGAAGGCAATGTGCTCTATCCCAAGCTTGTCGGCTCTTCGATCAACATCAATCCGGTCTGGATGATGTTCGCTTTACTCGCTTTGGGCGCTCTATTTGGCTTCGTAGGCCTGCTGCTGGCCGTGCCCATCGCTGCCATTGCCTCGGTTCTGGTGCGCTATGGCGTGCGCAAATACAAGGAAAGCTCCCTCTATCTTGGTCCCAATGACGGCAATCCCAGTGACGATGCCGCTGCCTGAAAATGGTCCCCGGCAATTGCCGCTCGATCTTGGCCATGAGCCGTCTCACGCCGAGGATGATTACCTCGTCGGCGATGGCAATGCGCTGGCTCATGGACGCGTCATGGCCTGGCCAGCTTGGCCGGACGGGATGACGCTGGTGATCGGACCTGCCGCATCCGGCAAGTCGCATCTGGCGCGCATTTTTGTCGATCGGGCCCATGCTGTGGCCGTGACGGTTGAGAGCATTGTAGAGATCGCTGCAGCCGATGGTCGGGAGCCAGTGCTTATCGAGGATGTCGACCGCGCCGGTTATGACGAGCACGCGGTATTTCATTTGCTCAATCAGGCCATGCGGGGCGAACGTAGCCTGTTGATGACGGCGCGCGAGGATGTCGCACAATGGCCGCTGCAAACCGACGATGCCCGGTCGCGTGCGCGCCGCGCATCGACTTTTCGTTTGCAGGTCAGCGATGACATCGAACTGTCACAGATGATGGCGAAACTGTTCGGGGATCGACAGATCAAGATCGATCCCAAGGTTATCGGCTATATCGTGCCGCGCATGGAGCGTAGCCCGGAGGAGGCCGCCGCCCTTGTTGACCTCATGGACAGGCTGGCTCTTGCAAAAGGGTCGGCCATAACCCGTAATTTGGCAGCCGAGGCGCTGGCACATCGACAGGGTGTGCGCGACGCTGCCGAACAGGATTGGGACGCGGATAAAGATGAATGAAATGAGCGAGTTCGCCGAGACAAGCAATGTTGGCCCCGACGCGGAGGCCCTGCGCAAAAGCCCGGCGCGCTTCGTCAACCGGGAAGTGAGCTGGCTGCAGTTCAATATGCGCGTGCTTGAAGAGGCTGGCAACGTGTCCCATCCGCTGCTGGAACGGCTGCGTTTCGTCTCGATTTCCGCCAACAATCTCGATGAATTCTACATGGTGCGCGTCGCGGGCATCAAAGGACAGATCAGGGCGGGTCTCTCCAAGCAGAGCGCCGATGGGCTGACGCCCAGCGAACAGCTTGAGGAAATCGCGACGCTGGCGCAGCATTTACAGTTGGAACAGCAGGATCACTGGAAGGAGCTGCGCGAGGAACTGTTCGCGCAGAATGTGGTGATTCATGAGGCGGATGACCTGACGCAAGAGCAGATCGCCTACCTGCAAAAGCTGTTCCGCGAAGAAATTTTTCCGGTTCTAACGCCGATTGCCGTCGACCCGGCGCACCCTTTCCCATTCATTCCCAATCTGGGTCTGGCGCTGGCTTTTGAATTGAAGCGGCCCAATAGCGACCAGAACCTGACCGCTCTGGTGCGCATTCCGGGTAATCTCGACCGATTCATCAATCTGCCATCCGCGCTGGTATCGGAAGGGCGGAGCGAAGTGGTGACCATCGACACGCTGGTCAAACTCTTCTTCCACAAAATGTTCCCCGGTCATGAAGTGGTCGGCTCCGGTGCCTTCCGCATCATCCGTGACAGCGAAATCGAAATCGATGATGAAGCCGCAGATCTGGTGGTCGAGTTCGAATCCGCATTGCGGCAGCGCCGCCGTGGGCAGGTGATCCGGCTTGAAATCGAGCGCTCAATGCCGCGCGCCCTAAAGCGCCAGATTGGCGAACAGATGGGCGTCAAGGAAGCCGATGTGTTCGAGGTGCAGGGTTTCCTCGGCTTGGCCGACGCGCGCAAAGTTTGCGACATCGACCGCCCGGACCTCAAGTTTTCGCCCTATCTCGCGCGCTTCCCCGAGCGTATTCGCGACTATAATGGCGATAGCTTTGCAGCCATTCGCGCCAAGGATATTTTGGTGCATCACCCGTTCGAAAGCTTCGACGTGGTGGCGCAATTTTTGATGCAGGCGGCGCGCGACCCTGATGTGGTGGCCATCAAGCAGACGCTCTATCGCACTTCCTCTGACAGCCCCATCGTCAAGGCGCTGATCATGGCGGCGGAGGCCGGTAAGTCGGTTACGTGTCTAGTCGAACTCAAGGCCCGGTTCGACGAAGAGGCTAATATTCGCTGGGCTCGCGATCTGGAGCGGGCAGGGGCGCAGGTCGTCTTTGGTTTTATCGAACTTAAGACCCACGCCAAGCTCAGCCAGGTAGTGCGGCGCGAAAAGGGCAAATTGGTGAGTTATTGCCATATCGGCACCGGCAATTATCACCCGATCACCGCCAAGATTTATACCGACCTCAGCTATTTCACCATCGATCCGGCGATCACGCGGGACGTGGCGCGGGTTTTCAATTTCATCACCGGCTATGCCCGGCCGACCGAGCTTGAAACCATTGCCGTGTCGCCGGTCAATCTACGCCAGACGCTGATCGACAATATCGCGCGCGAAATCGAGCTGGCGCAGAGCGGACAGCCCGCCCACATCCTGCTTAAGATGAACTCGCTTGTTGATCCGCAGGTCATCGATGCGCTCTACGACGCCAGCCAGGCGGGCGTGAAGGTCGATCTCATCGTGCGCGGCATTTGCTGCCTGCGTCCAGGAATTCCCGGTTTTTCGGATAATATCCGCGTCAAATCCGTCGTCGGCCGTTTCCTCGAACACAGCCGGATCTATTGCTTCGGCAATGGCGAGATGATGCCCTCGGCGCGCGCCAAGGTCTATATTTCCTCGGCCGACCTGATGGGCCGAAATCTCGACGGACGTGTTGAGGTGATGGTGCCGATTCTCAACAAGACCGTGCACAAGCAGATTCTCGATCAGATCATGGTTGCCTATCTCAAAGACAATCAGCAGAGTTGGGAAGTGTTGCCGGATGGGTCGTCTCATCGCGTGCAGCTTGCTGATGGCGATGAACCTTTTAACGCCCACAGCTATTTCATGACCAATCCCTCGCTGTCGGGTCGCGGCAGCGCTGGCATGGTGGAGTCTGACGAAGGTTGAACGTGACTCAATTCTGGGGCGTTGATGCCGATCCGACAGCGCAAGGGCGCATCAAGGGCGCCCGACCCGTGGCGGTGCTCGACATCGGTTCCAATTCGGTGCGCCTTGTCGTCTACGAACGCCATGCGCGTGCGCTGACACCGCTTTATAACGAAAAGTCGGCCTGCGCTCTTGGGCGGGGGATAGCAAAAAGTGGCAAGCTGTCTGATGTCAGTATGGCCACGGCTATCGACGCTATCAAGCGCTTCGCAATGGTTGCGCGGATGATGCGCGTGGGCAAGGTACATGTGCTGGCTACGTCCGCTGTACGCGACGCCAGCAATCGGGATGAGTTTGTAGCGGCGGTCGAAGCGATTATGGAATCGCCAGTCAACGTATTGAGCGGCGAGGAGGAAGCTCACTTTGCCGCTTTGGGAGTCGTCGCCGGCATTCCCGGCTTTTCGGGCATTGTGGGTGATCTTGGCGGGGGGAGCCTTGAATTTTCTGCCATTGCCCATGGCGCCGATACAAATGGGCAAAGTTACGAGCTTGGCGTGATCCGCCTGCAGGACGATGCCGATGGTTCCCCCAAAAAGGCTGCCGATATAGTCCGCGAACGCCTGACACAGAGCATGTTGTCCGGTGTGGCGCCCGGCGGGCGCTTTGCCGCCATCGGGGGCACTTGGCGGTCGCTTGCCAAATTACATCAGTCTCGCACCAATTATGCGCTGCATATGGTGCAGGACTATGTGGTGGCCTCGGGCGACATGATTGCGTTCTGTGAAGCTATTGTTGCGGCCGATAACATCAAGAATTACCCGGGGTCAGGCAGCGTCAGTAATTCGCGCCGTGAACTGGTTCCCATCGGTGCTGCGGTATTGTCAGAGGTGCTGAAGGCCGGGCACTTTGACAGCGTTGTCTTCTCCGCTCTAGGCGTGCGCGAAGGCTATCTCCATGGCAAGCTGGACCAGGGAGAGCGCGCCATTGACCCGCTGATACAGGGCGCTGAGGAATTATCAGTGCTGCGATCGCGTTCGCCCGCGCACGGCAATGACCTGATCGAGTTCACCGGCCAATATCTTGGCGCAGTCGGCATTCTGGAGAACCCTTCGGACACCCGCCTGCGTACCGTTGCGTGCCTCCTCGCCGATATTGGCTGGCGCTCGCACCCCGATTATCGCGGCCCGCAAAGCGTTGATAGCGTTGCTTATGGCTCGTTGACCGGAGTTGATCATGCCGGGCGTTCGTTTCTGGCACAAACCGTGGCTATTCGCTATGACGGGCTCAAAAGCAAAGCGGCACAAAGCCTGGTACCACTCGGGACGCCGGAATTGACCGCCCGTGCCCGCCTGATTGGCGCGCTGTTCCGCGTCGCCTATCCGATGACGGCGGCCATGCCGGGTATTCTGCCAAGAATTCGTTTCAGTCTCGAAGAGGCCACGCTCGTCCTGCACCTGCCCGGTGATTTCGCCTTCCTCAACGGCGATCATCTGCGAAACCGGCTCCGACAATTTGCGGAAATGGCCGGTCACGCAGAGGCGCGTGTCGACGTCGGTTAAGTCTATTCCGCTGCTTGGGACTGGTTGACTTCGAACTCGACGATACCCTTGCGGGTGGCGACCAGTCCTATCCGTCCATGCTTGATCGCCAGGGCCTTGTCACCGAATAATTTGCGCCGCCAGCCTTTCAGCGCGGGCACATCGGCATCGTCATCAAGCACCAGTGCGTCAATTTCGTCCGATGTGGCAATGATGCGGGCGGCGACGCCATGCTGTTCAGAAACCGCCTTGAGAAGGACACGCACCAGATCACCCACGGCGCCTTTGGGCGAAGGGCCGCGATAGCGCTCGGGCAAGGCGGGCAGGGCCGCTTTAGGCAGTGCTTCGACGTCCTTGAGCAGGGCGATGATTTCGGCAGCCGCGCTGCTGCGGCCAAAGCCGCGTGGCACGGCGCGGAGCTTTTCAAAAGCGTCAGGCGTCAGCGGGCGTTGTGTCGCCAGTTCGGCAATCACGTCATCCTTGAGAATACGGCTGCGCGGCTGGTCGGTTTCCTGCGCGCGACGCTCGCGCCATTGCGCCAGAACCTTGAGGGCGGCCAGATCGCGTGGACGATTGAATTTCATCTTCAGCCGTTCCCAGGCCTGTTCTGGCTGGACGACATAGGTATCAATGCTACGCAGCACGCCCAATTCGTCTTCGACCCAATCCCAGCGGCGGGTTGCTTCCACCTGCTTGCGCAACTCGCGATAGATGTCGCGCAGCCAGGTAACGTCGGCCAGCGCATAAGTGAGCTGTTTTTCGGACAGTGGGCGGGCCGACCAATCGGTAAAGCGTGACGACTTGTCGAGCTCTACTTTGCAGATGGCGCGCACCAGGCTGTCATAGGAAGCGCTATCGCCAAAGCCGCAAACGCTTGCGGCAATCTGCGTATCGAAGATGTTGTGTGGGACTGCGCCGGTCAGTTTGACGAAAATCTCAATGTCTTGCCGCGCCGCATGGAATACCTTGGTCACATGGGGATTGGCGAGAAGCTCGAAGAAGGGCGCGAGCCGAATGTCTGACGACAGAGGGTCGATGAGCACCGCTTCATCGTCGGTTGCGACCTGAATCAGGCAGAGACGGGGCCAATAGGTTGTTTCACGCAAGAACTCGGTATCGACAGTGACAAATTCAAATTGTGCAGCGCGCTCGCAGAAAGCGGCGAGCGCATCTGTGGAAACAATCAAGTCCATACCGACGTCCGTCCAAAAAAAGTCAATATTGTTCCTAGCAGGTGTGATCCGTTTGCTCCACCGTCGATTTCCCTTGCGGTAAACCGGCAAAAGCCGATATGCCCCGCAGCTTGACAAGGGCGGGTCGCCATGCGCTTTTCCGCCCAAGAATCTTGCCTTTTTTCTAGCAAAACCGAGCTTTGCCATGACCATACATCGCTACCGCACCCACACCTGTGGCGCCCTGACGGCTGCCGATGCTGGCAATAATGTGCGCCTTAGTGGCTGGGTTCACCGTGTTCGTGACCATGGTGGCCTGCTGTTTATCGACCTGCGCGACCATTATGGAATCACCCAATGCGTGATCGATCCCGATTCTGCCGCCTTCGCGAAGGCCGAAAAGGTTCGCTCCGAATGGGTTCTGCGCATCGATGGCGAAGTCAAGCTGCGCGACGCTTCTGCAGTGAACAGCAACATTCCCACCGGTGCGATCGAACTCTTCATTCGAGAGATTGAAGTGCTTTCCGCCGCCAAGGAGCTGCCGCTGCCGGTCTTTGGCGATCAGGAATACCCTGAAGATGTGCGCCTGCGCTATCGCTTCCTCGATTTGCGCCGCGAGAAGCTGCATAACAATATCGTCAAGCGCACCAAGATCATTTCGTCGATGCGCGCTGGCATGGGTTGCGCAGGATTTACCGAATTCTCGACCCCGATCCTGACCGCGTCCTCCCCGGAAGGTGCGCGAGACTTCCTCGTGCCCAGCCGCATTCACCCCGGTAAGTTCTTCGCGCTTCCGCAGGCGCCGCAGCAATATAAGCAATTGCTGATGGTTGCTGGTTTCGACCGCTATTTCCAGGTTGCGCCCTGCTTCCGCGACGAAGACCCGCGCGCCGACCGCCTGCCGGGCGAATTCTACCAGCTCGACCTCGAAATGAGCTTCGTGACTCAGGAAGACGTGTGGAACACCGTCGAGCCGGTGATGACCAATGTGTTCGAGCAGTTTGCTGAGGGAAAACGCGTTACCAAGGGCTGGCCGCGCATTCCTTATTCCGAAGCCATCCGTAAATATGGTTCGGACAAGCCTGACCTGCGCAACCCCATTGAAATCCAGGCCGTCACCGAGCATTTTGCTGGTTCGGGCTTCAAGGTTTTTGCTAATCAGATTGAAGCCGATCCGAAGGTTGAAGTCTGGGCTGTTCCGGCCAAAAACAAGGCCGGCGCCGAACCAATCGGCCGCGCCTTCTGTGACCGCATGAATGCGTGGGCGCAGGGAGAAGGCCAGCCGGGTCTCGGCTATATCTTCTTCAAGGACGGCGCGGGCTCGGGCCCGATTGCCAAGAACATCGGCGAAGAGCGCACGGCGGCTCTCAAGGCGCAACTTGGCCTTGAGGACGGTGACGCGGTCTTCTTCGTGGCTGGTCGCCCCGAGAAGTTTTACAAGTTCGCAGGCGAGGCCCGTACCAAGGTCGGCACCGATCTCGGCCTCGTAGACACAGAGCAGTTCGCGCTATGCTGGATCGTTGACTTCCCGTTCTACGAATGGAGCGAGGAAGAAAAGCGCATCGACTTCGCGCACAACCCCTTCTCTATGCCGCAGGGCGGTATTGACGGCCTCAATGGTGACGATCCGCTTTCGCTGAAGGCCTATCAGTACGACGCTGTGTGTAACGGCTTTGAAATCGCCTCTGGTTCGATCCGTAATCAGGAGCCCGAAACAATGGTCAAGGCCTTTGAGCTGACGGGTAAGTCGCGCGAAGAAGTGGAAGCCCAGTTCGGCGGGCTTTATCGCGCATTTCAGTACGGCGCGCCGCCCCATGGTGGTGCTGCTTTCGGTATCGACCGTATCGTGATGCTGCTCTGCGGTGTGGCGAACCTGCGCGAAATTACGGCTTTCCCGATGAACCAGCAGGCTGAAGACCTGTTGATGGGTGCGCCGAGCCCAGCAGATAACAAGCAATTGCGCGAGTTGAGCATCCGGCTCAACGTGCAGAGCTAAAGCCTCCGCCAATACGAATCTTGAAGGGCAGCCATCGCGCTGCCCTTTTTGGTTATCGCTGATTAATCAGCGTTAATGATGCGTTAAAGCCTTCATTGTTACCGCTTGAATGCACTTTCCTTGGGTGGATTCGCGGCGTGAAGTCGAGCTTTACACATGTCCTGATGCTTATCGGCGCCATCCTCGCGTTTGTGCCGATTCTTGCGGTGGACTATTTGCTGGACGCATATGTTCGTCATAAGGAAAAAATAGTTATTCAAGAATATGTTGAAGCGAAAAGCTCGCTTATAAATTCAACAATAATGGATGGCGTCACAGCGCTGCGCAAAGTGATTGCAGATAGTCCTTCGCTCTGCACGCCCACCTTTGTTACCAATGCCCAGGTCGCCATCGAAGCAAGCCTGAACATCAAGCAATTCCTGGTCGAAAATAGCGATGGCGTCCAATATTGCGATGCCTATGGGCGCATTGTAAGCCACTCACCGCTATCTCAGCCTCTGCCGGTTCCGGGACTGACCGAGACAATCAGCGTCGTCACCTTCGCGGACATGGGTATGCCCGCCATCAAGATCAGCCAGAATTTCGGCGAAACGAGGCGCGTTTCTGTCTTTGTGCCGGTGCTTAACCAATCTGAAGCTGCGCTGACCGAAGCGCTGAGAGACGCCACCATGTTGCGTGTGCGTCTGACCAATGGCATGTCCATCATCACCATCGGCGATCCAACCGGCTTTGATCGCAGAGATACCACTACCGAATTTATCAGTGCCGACGGCTATGCCGGGCAATTCCCGATAAGGGTCGAGCTTGCTGTTCCATTTGCCATGGTTCGCGCGAATTACGCTGACCTTGATGCTGTTTTTACCGCTCTGGCCTGTATAGCCAGCGCAGCGTTCCTGCTGCTCAATCTGAATTATGCGCGGCGGTCACGCATGCCTGCTTTCGACCTCGAACGGGCAATTGAGCGGAATGAAATCAAACCCTATTATCAGCCGGTGATTAACCTGCGAACCGGGGCGTTGGTGGGTTGTGAAGTTCTGTGTCGCTGGGAGAAACGCAACGGGACGGTAATCCCGCCCGGTGCCTTCATCGACTATGCGGAAGTGACCGGTCTGGCCATCCCTATGACGTTGTCGCTCATGCAGCAGGTCCGGAACGACCTCGGCGATCTGTGCGCGATCATGCCTAACATGAAAATCTCCATAAACCTCTTTGAAGGGCATTTCCGCGATGGCGGGATCGTCGAAGACGTTCAGGCAATTTTCGGTCAATCGTCGGTCAACTATCAGCAACTGGTCTTTGAAATTACAGAACGCCGCCCATTAAACAATTCAGTCGCGACGACCAGTGTGATTGCCGGACTGCATGCACTGGGCTGCCGGCTTGCGATGGATGATGCGGGGACGGGCCATTCCAATTTGGCCTATCTGGCAACTTTGGGCGTCGACGTAATCAAGATAGATCGGGTTTTCGTTGATATGATCAAGCCAGGCACAACTCAGGTTCCAGTGCTGGATGGCCTGATCGCCATGGCCAAGGATCTCGATTGCGAGATTGTCGCCGAAGGCGTCGAAACCGAAGAACAGGCGCTGTACCTAAGAGCGCGAGGGGTGTTGCATGCTCAGGGCTACATTTTTGCGCCAGCCCTAAAGATTGGTGCATTCAAGGAACTGGCACTGGCCCTTAATAACCCCGCCGCGCCTGATATAGAGGCAATAGCTGTTGCGAGCGCGGCCTGACGCCGTAATTTTGCCAGCAAACGCCATCATCGACTTTTGTCCCCTTTTCAATCCTGACGATTGATGGCACCAACGCGAACGCTAGGGGCGGGAGGTTTTACGTGTCCACCGACATCAACGAACAGCGCAAAGCGCTTCGCGAGGCGGCTCTGCATTTCCATGAGTTTCCGAAGCCCGGAAAACTGGAAATTCAGCCCTTGAAGCCATTGGGCAACCAACGCGATCTGGCGCTTGCTTATTCGCCCGGCGTTGCCGCTCCCTGCGAGGAAATCGCGGCCAATCCTGACTCGGTAGCCCGCTACACATCCCGTCAAAATCTCGTTGCGGTCATCTCCAACGGTACGGCTGTGCTCGGACTGGGCAATATTGGCGCTTTGGCATCCAAGCCAGTCATGGAAGGCAAGGCCGTCCTATTCAAGAAATTCGCCGGTATCGATGTGTTCGATCTGGAAATAGATGAACTTGATCCGCAGAAATTCATCGACGCCGTGTCGCCGCTCTGGCCAACTTTTGGCGGAATCAATTTGGAGGACATTCGCGCCCCGGACTGTTTTGAGATCGAAGAAGCGCTGCGCGAGCGCATGCCGATCCCGGTTTTCCACGACGACCAGCATGGCACAGCGATCATCGTCGGCGCGGCCGTACTGAATGGGCTCGAACTGGCCGGCAAGAAAATCGAAGACGTAAAAATTTGCACATCCGGGGCAGGGGCTGCGGCCATCGCCTGCCTCAATGTACTCGTGGGTCTTGGCGCAAAACACGAGAATATCTGGGTTGCGGACAAGGATGGCCTGGTTACCCACAAGCGAAACGACGTCAACGATAAGTGGCGCGGACAATTCCGCCGAACCAGCGAAGCCACCACATTGGCCGAAGTCATCGACGGTGCGGACGTGTTCCTCGGCCTCTCAGCCGCAGGCGCCCTTAAGCCAGAAATGCTGGCGAAAATGGCGCCCAAGCCGCTGATTCTTGCGCTGGCCAATCCCAATCCTGAAATTATGCCTGAACTGGCCAAGGAAACGCGACCGGACGCCATGGTTTGCACCGGGCGCTCTGACTATCCGAACCAGGTCAACAACGTCCTCTGTTTCCCATTCATCTTCCGCGGCGCACTCGACGTCCATGCGACGACGATCAATGAGGAAATGAAGCTGGCTGCTGTGCGCGCAATCGCCAAACTGGCGCATGAGCCGGGTTTAGAAGTATCGCCTTCCGGCGCACCGGCCGTTTATGGCCCGGAGCACATCATTCCCAATCCGTTCGATCAGCGCCTTATTCTGCGCATAGCGCCCGCCGTTGCACGGGCGGCGATGGAATCAGGGGTTGCCAAGAAGCCGATTGAGAACTGGGATGCCTATCTCGACGGCCTCAATCGTTTTGTCTTCCGCTCCGGTCTGGTGATGAAGCCAATCATCGACCGGGCGCGTGGGCAGGAAAAGCGCATCGCCTTTGCCGATGGCGAAGACGAGCGCGTTTTGCGCGCAACCCAGGTTCTGCTCGAAGAGCGCATTGCGCGACCGATCCTGATCGGTCGTCCAGCAGTACTCGAAGCGCGTATCGAGCGCTTTGGTCTGAATCTTAAGCCCGGCGTCGATTTTGAAGTCATCAACCCCGAAGACGATCCACGCTATCGCGATTATGTCACGCTGTTCCACTCTCTTGTGGGTCGTGATGGCGTGACACCAGACACCGCGCGCACCATTGTTCGCACCAACACGACGGTGATTGCCGCTCTGGCCGTTAAACGCGGTGAGGCTGATGGCCTGATCTGTGGATTGCAGGGGCGCTATATCAAGCATGTGCGTGATATTCGCTCAATCATAGGCCTTCAGGACGGCGTTAACGACGTGTCCGCCATGTCCATGCTCATCATGCCGCGCGGCGCGTTTTTCCTTACTGACACGTATGTGAGCCAGAGCCCAAGCTCAGACGAAATCGTCGCCATTGCCTTGCAGGCGAGGGATCATCTCAAGCGCTTCAACATCGAAGCGAGAGCGGCGTTGTTGTCATATTCCAATTTCGGCTCTCGCGAAGGCGACAGTGCCTCGAAGATGCGCGAGGCCTATGAGAAGCTCCGGCAGGTTGCCCCAGACCTCATTGTCGAGGGCGAAATGCAGGGCGATCTGGCGTTGAACGCCGAATTGCGCGAGCGCTACGTGCCGGGCACCGCCTTGCGCGGCGAGGCCAATCTCCTGATCTTCCCCGATCTCGACGCCGCCAATCTGTCCATGACCTTGCTCAAGGAAATGAACAACGCGCTGTCGGTCGGGCCGATTTTGATGGGCACGCGCGCCCCAGCGCATATTCTCGCCCCGTCGGTGACCAGCCGCGGCATCGTCAACATGGCTGCCATCGCCGCCATCGAAGCATTGGACCTTGAGACATGATCCGCCACACCGTCGTTTTCTCGCTTAAACACGCGGCTGGCTCAGCTGAAGAGCAGGCATTTCTTGATGCCGCTCTGATCCTGGCGGATATTCCGGGCGTTCAAAAGTTCGAACGTCTTCGTCAGGTCAGCCATAAGGCTGATTTTGCCTTTGGCTTTTCGATGGAATTTGCTGATCAGGCCGCATTCGACGTCTACAATGGCCATCCTGACCACACGGCCTTTGTGGAAGGCAGGTGGATTCCAGAAGTCAGCGCGTTTCAGGAAATCGACTATATCGCACTTTGAAGTCTGGCCGGATTTATCTCGATCCGGCCAATCTTCAACCCCGCATTAATCCCTCATTGGGCATAGTGAGCCAACCCAAAACGGTTTGCCTATGCCCACCCGACTCAAACGCCCACCATTCTGGCGCCCACTCGCGATGACTGCGACGCTTCTCGCGTTTCAGTTCTATCTGGGCTATTCGGCGATTTCCGGCCAGTTCGGCATCGAAAGCCGAGAAGAAATAAAGGCTGAGATCGAAGTGCTGGCAGACCGTAGCTCGGCTCTGCAAGCAGAGTTGGACTCCTTCAAACATCGAATTTCGCTGATGAATCCGCGTCACCTTGATCCGGATCTGGTGACGGAGCGGGCGCGGGCACTGCTCAATATGGCGAATGCCGACGATATTCTCATCATGATCAATCCAGAGAACGGTAAACCGATTTCTGGTCAATTTGTGGAATTAATCGATGATGAGTTAATTTCGATTATTCAAGCGGATTCAACGCTTTAAATCTAGTTTTATGTCACCGTAAGGGCAATGTTATTGCGTTGACCCTTGCGGTATAGTCGCGTCGTGGCCACACTGGCCCAGCGGCAATTCCCGACCCAAGCGGAGTGTAGTATGGCGCGCAAGGCGACGGCCACCAAGGCCACGGCACAAGCCAACATCCCCCAGTTCACAAGTGAACAGGACCTTGAAGCATACCGTGAGATGCTGCTCATCCGCCGGTTCGAAGAAAAGGCTGGCCAGCTATATGGCATGGGCCTGATCGGTGGTTTCTGTCACCTTTATATCGGCCAGGAAGCTGTCGTCACTGGCATCACCATGGCCTCTGAAAAGGGCAAGGATTCCCAGATCACTGGTTACCGCGATCACGGTCACATGCTGGTCATGGGCCTCGACCCCAAAGGCGTTATGGCCGAGCTGACCGGCCGCCAGGGTGGCCTGTCGAAAGGCAAGGGCGGCTCGATGCACATGTTCTCCAATGAACACCGCTTCTATGGCGGCAATGGCATCGTGGGCGCGCAGGCTTCGCTCGGCACCGGGCTCGGCTTTGCGTCGAAATATAAGGGCGACGGTTCGGTCGCCATTGCCTATTTCGGCGACGGCGCGGCCAATCAGGGCCAGGTCTATGAGAGCTTCAACATGGCCAAGCTGTGGAAGCTGCCGGTCGTGTACATCATCGAAAACAACAAATATGCCATGGGCACGTCCACCGAGCGGTCTTCTGCGACGACGGATTTCTCGATGCGCGGCGCCTCCTTCGACATTCCAGGCGAGCAGGTCGATGGCATGGATGTGCGCATGGTCTATGACGCCGCCCAGCGCGCCATCGAACATGCCCGCTCTGGCAAGGGTCCATATATTCTCGAAATGCTGACCTATCGCTATCGCGGCCACTCCATGTCCGACCCGGCGAAGTATCGCTCTAAGGATGAAGTGACCAAGTATCGTCAGGAACGCGACCCGATCGAGCAGGTTCGTGCTCGTCTGGTTGAGAATGGTGTGATTACCGAGGATGATCTCAAGAAGATCGAAACCGACATTCGCGCCATCGTCACTGAAGCGGCAGATTTTGCCACCAATGATCCAGAGCCCAATCCTTCAGAGCTCTGGACAGACATCACCATAGAAGCCTGATTGAAGACCGGTCCATTGGGCCGGTCATGACGACGCTTTTGTTGAGTTTCGCCGTGCGGCTGATGAGCCCGGCGTCGAATTGCTGGAGAGCAGATATGCCCCAAATCCTCATGCCCGCTTTGTCTCCCACCATGGAAGAAGGCAAGCTGGCCAAGTGGCTGGTCAAGGTCGGCGACGTGGTCAAGTCCGGCGACGTGCTGGCTGAAATCGAAACCGACAAGGCAACGATGGAAGTCGAGTCGGTTGATGAAGGTACCGTCACCGAGATCCTCGTCGCCGAAGGCACCGAGGGTGTGAAGGTCAATACTCCAATTGCTCTGGTTCTTGCCGAAGGCGAAAGCGCTGGCGATACGCCTGCCGCAACGCCAACTGCTGCCGAAGAATCCGCGCCGAGCATGGTTCAGACTGAGGCTCCAGCGGCTGTTGCCGCGGCTCCTGTCGCTGCCGCACCAAAGTTCGAGCCACAGGCCGATCCTGATCTGCCAGCCGATGTGGAAATGGTCGAAATGACCGTTCGTCAGGCGCTGAACGAAGCCATGGCCGAAGAGCTGCGCCGGGACAAGGACGTCTTCATCATGGGTGAAGAAGTCGCTGAATATCAGGGCGCATACAAGATCACCCAGGGCCTCTTGCAGGAATTCGGCCCCGAGCGCGTCATCGATACACCGATCACCGAGCATGGCTTTGCCGGTCTGGCAGTTGGTGCGGCATTCGCCGGTCTTAAGCCGGTTGTTGAATTCATGACCTGGAACTTTGGCATGCAGGCCATCGATCAGATCATTAACTCCGCTGCCAAACAACTCTACATGTCCGGTGGTCAGGTCACTGCGCCGATGGTGTTCCGTGGTCCAAATGGTGCAGCTGCCCGTGTGGCCGCTCAGCACAGCCAGGATTTTTCGGCATGGTACGCCCACGTTCCGGGCCTCACCGTTATCGCGCCCTATAGTGCTGCGGACGCCAAGGGCCTGCTCAAGGCCGCCATTCGCTCGCCCAATCCGGTTGTGTTCCTGGAAAACGAAATCCTCTATGGCTCCACCGGCCTCGTGCCCAAGGTCGACGATTTCGTGTTGCCGATCGGCAAGGCCCGTATCGCCCGCAAGGGTGCTGATGTGACCATCGTCTCCTTCTCAATGGGCATGCGCTATGCAACCCAGGCGACAGAAAAGCTCGTCGCTGCTGGCGTCGATGTCGAACTGATCGATTTGCGTACGCTGCGTCCCCTCGACATCGATACTGTCATCGAGTCTGTGAAAAAGACCGGTCGCCTTGTTACCGTTGAGGAAGGCTGGCCACAGGGCGGCATTGGCGCTGACATTTCGGCGCGCGTTATGGAACAGGCCTTCGACTATCTTGATGCGCCTGTCCTGCGTGTTACAGGCAAGGATGTTCCCATGCCCTATGCCGCCAACCTCGAAAAGCTGGCGCTGCCCAACGTTGATGAAGTGATCGCGGCCGTCAACGCCGTGACCTATCGCTCGTAAGGAGATCCGGGATGCCAATCGATATCACCATGCCGGCGCTCTCTCCGACGATGGAAGAGGGCAAGCTCGCCAAGTGGCACGTGAAGGAAGGCGACAGCGTCTCTTCCGGTGACGTGATCGCCGAGATCGAAACCGACAAGGCCACGATGGAAGTCGAGGCCGTGGATGAAGGCAAAATCGGCAAAATTCTGGTTGCCGAAGGCACAGACAATGTGAAGGTCAATGCCGTCATCGCCGTGCTGTTGCAGGACGGTGAAGACGCTGCCTCCATTGGCTCTGCGCCGGCCCCGAAGGCTGATGCACCCAAGGCGGAAACGCCTGCTCCCGCCGCTGCGCCTGTTGCAACCCCTGCGCCTGCCGCTAAGGCCGAGACGGCCAAGCCCGCTGCTTCGGCTCCAGCTAAAGCCGAAGGCAATCGCGTTTTCGCGTCGCCGCTTGCCAAGCGCCTCGCCAAGGAAGCAGGAATCGACCTCGCCGCAATTTCTGGCACCGGCCCGAAAGGTCGCGTGGTGAAATCGGACGTGGAAGCCGCCAAGTCTGGCAAGGCTCCACTTAAGGCAGCGGCGTCAGCTCCTGCCACTTCTGCTGCTCCTGCGACCGGCATGAGCAAGAACCAGGTCATCGCGCTCTATGAAGAGGGCACTTATGAGCTGGTTCCGAATGATGGCATGCGCAAGGTTGTGGCCGCACGCCTCACCGAGAGCAAGCAGACCGTTCCGCATTTCTACCTGACGCTCGATTGCAAGATCGACGCGCTGATGGCCGCTCGTGAGCAGATCAATGCGTCCGCACCCAAGAGCAAGGACGGCAAGCCGGCCTATAAGCTTTCGGTCAATGATTTCGTCATGAAGGCCTGGGCCGTGGCGCTCCAGCGCGTTCCCGCCGCCAACGCGACTTGGGCGGGGGACTCGATCCTCTATCACAAGCGTTCGGACGTGGCCGTAGCCGTATCGGTGCCGGGCGGTCTCTTTACCCCGGTAGTAAAGTCGGCTGACACGAAGACCCTGCGCGAGATTTCCGAAGAAGTGAAAGATCTGGCCACCCGCGCCAAGTCCAAGAAGCTCGCCCCGCATGAATATCAGGGCGGCTCGTCCTCGGTCTCCAATCTGGGCATGTTCGGCATCAAGCATTTTGCTGCGGTCATCAACCCGCCGCATGGCACCATCTTGGCGGTCGGTGCCGGTGAAGAGCGTGTCTATCCCGAGAATGGGCAGATCAAGATCGGTCAGTTCATGACTGCGACGCTGTCCTGCGATCACCGCGCCGTCGATGGCGCGCTGGGTGCAGAACTGCTCGGCGTGTTCAAGAGCCTCATCGAAAACCCGGTGATGATGCTGGCTTAGGGGCAGGGGCGATGAAAACCATCCTTGCCTATGGAGATAGCCTGACCTTTGGGGCCAACCCCACCGGCGGGCCACGCCATGCCTATGAAGATCGGTGGCCGACCGCGCTGGAGCGCGGTCTGGCAGGCCAGGTGCGTGTGATCGCCGAGGGGCTCGGCGGTCGCACCACGGTATTTGATGACTTTTCGAGCATTGCCGATCGCAATGGCGCGCATGTGCTGCCGACCCTGCTCGACAGCCACAAGCCGCTCGATCTCGTCGTCATCATGCTCGGCACCAATGACCTCAAGGTCTATCTCAATGGCACCGCCTTTGGCGCAGCCATGGGCATCAAGCGGCTGGTGCAGATCATCCGCCAACATCCCTATGACCTGGGCCAGCCCGTTCCCGAGGTGATTATAGTCGCACCGCCGCTGACGGTGGAAACGGATCACGTTGATCTCCACCCCATGTTCGCACCGCGAGCCGATGAGGCGAAACTGTTCGACTTCTATTATAGCCGCGTCGCCCGCGATCTGGGCGCTGGCTATTTCAACGCTGCCGATGTCGCTGTCGCCGACAAGGCCGACGGCGTTCATCTCGACCCGGTAAATACCCGCGCCATTGGCGAGGGTCTTGTGCCGCATGTTCGCAAAATTCTGGGTCTCTGACCCAAACCTTTCTGGAGGCCCTCATGGCTGACCAATACGATCTTCTCGTCATCGGCGCCGGTCCCGGCGGTTATGTGGCCGCCATTCGGGGCGCGCAGCTTGGCATGAAGGTGGCCATTGTCGAGCGCGAGCATATGGCTGGCATCTGCTCCAACTGGGGCTGTATCCCGACCAAGGCGCTGCTGCGTTCGGCCGAAATTTATGGCCATATGGGCCACGCCAAGGATTACGGCCTGACCGCCGAGAAATTTGGCTTCGACCTCGACGGCATCGTCAAGCGTTCGCGCGCCATTGCGGCGCAGATGAACAATGGCGTGCAGTTCCTGATGAAGAAGAACAAGATCGACATCATCTGGGGCGAGGCGAGCATTACCAAGCCCGGTGAGATCAAGGTGGCGCCGAGCAAGAAGCCGATCGTGCAGCCGCAGGGCCCCGTGCCAAAGAATGCGCTGGGCGAGGGCACCTATAAGGCGAAAAACATCATCATCGCCACTGGTGCGCGCCCGCGCGTGCTGCCGGGGATCGAGCCCGATGGCGACAAGATCTGGACCTATTTCGAGGCGCTGAAACCTGCCGAAATGCCCAAGAGCCTCGTCGTCATGGGGTCGGGTGCCATCGGCATTGAGTTCGCTTCCTTCTACCGCTCGCTTGGCGCTGAAGTGACGGTCATCGAGCTGCTGCCGCAGATTCTGCCGGTGGAAGATGCGGAGATTTCCGGCCTTGCCCGTAAACGTTTGGAAAAGCGCGGTATCAAGTTCCTGACGGAAGCTAAGGTTGCCAAGGTTGAGAAAACCGGTAACGGCGTCGTTGCGCATGTCGAGACCAAAGACGGCAAGAGCCAGCAGATCGCTGGCGACAAGCTGATCTCGGCGGTTGGCGTGATGTGCAACATCGAAGGCCTCGGCCTCGAGACCGTCGGCGTCAAGACCGAGCGCGGCGCCATCGTCATCGATGGCTATGGTAAGACCAATGTTGATGGCATCTGGGCCATTGGCGACGTCGCCGGCCCGCCGATGCTGGCGCACAAGGCCGAGCATGAAGCTGTGATCACTGTCGAAAAGATCGCTGGCCTCAAGGTGCACGGTCTCGACAAGTCGAAGGTTCCCGGCTGCACCTATTGCGAGCCTCAGGTTGCCTCTGTCGGCCTCACCGAAGCCAAGGCCAAGGAAGCTGGGCGCGAGATTAAGGTCGGTCGCTTCCCCTTCGTCGGCAACGGCAAGGCGATTGCTTTGGGCGAGCCAGATGGTCTCGTGAAGACCATTTTCGACGCCAAGACCGGCGAACTCCTTGGCGCACATATGGTCGGTGCCGAAGTGACCGAGCTGATCCAGGGCTTCGTGGTGGCCATGAACCTCGAGACAACCGAGGAAGACCTGATGCACACCATCTTCCCCCATCCGACCCTTTCCGAGTCGATGAAGGAAAGCGTGCTTGATGCATATGGTCGCGCCCTGAACATCTAGGCCTGTTCATCCGTTGGTCCGGACAAAGCGTCCGGGCCGATCACTCTTGCCCGGCGCTCAGGACCCGTAACCAAAGGAGTTATCCACATGGTCAAGGCAATCCAGATCGGTCTGGGACATTGGGGTTTCAGTTGGACGCGCGACGTTATCCCCAAAGTTCCCACTGTTGAGATGGTGGGTTATGTGGATACAAATCCCGAGGCGACGACCAAGGTTCAGGAAGAGCTGGGCGTCGATCCCAAGCTCTGCTTTACCAGCCTCGAAGACGCTGCCCACCACACTGACGCCGAGCTGGCAATCTGCACCTTGCGAACGGAAGCACATTACCCAGTCGTCAAGCGCTGCCTTGAGCTGGGCTACAATGTTCTCGTCGAAAAGCCCTTCACCACCACCATTGCTCAAGGCAAGGAGCTGGTAGCATTGGCCAAGGCGCAGGGCAGGGTGCTGATGGTCAGCCAGAACTATCGGCATCAGCCAGCGCCGATTGCCGCCGCCCACCTTATCGGCGACGGCAAGTTTGGCGCGCTCAACATGGTATCCATCGACTTTCGGCGCCATGGGCCAAGTCAGGGCTACCGCTATTGGGATATGCCCGACCCGCTTCTGGCCGATATGTCGATCCACCATTTCGATCTGATGCGCTTCGTACTTGGTGATGAACCGGTGCGCCTGTCCTGCCGCACCTGGAATCCGCCGGGCAGCCCATTCCGCTACGATCCGAGCGGGGTGGCGACCATCGATTTCGCCAAGGGTACAATCGTCTCTTACCGCGCGAGCTGGATGAATTCTGGCCCTGTGACGCCTTGGGCGGGTTATTGGGTCATGGACGGGGCCGAAGGCCAGATTGCCTGGTCGTCACGCGACCATTTCCGCGACAAGACCGGGCCGGATGTGCTCACGCTTCGCCCGCTTGATGGTCAGCAGGAGCCGGTCAAGCTCGGCGCAATTGCCTTCCCTGACCGCACCGGTACGCTGTCTGCCATTGCGGGCGTAGTCGATACTGGCATTGTGCCGCGTGGCTTCAGCTCCGGCGAAGACAATCTCGGCTCGCTGGCGCTGGTCCAGGCAACCATCCTTTCCGCCTCCCGCGGTGGCGATTGGGTCGAAATTTCTGAAATCATGCATTGAACGCATAAGACCAAGGCCGGGTTGAACCGGCCGCTCTTGGGAGCGATATAGGGGCAAGCCCCAGAAGGACTGACATGGTCACGCTCATTGATAATGCGGCTCGCCCGCGCCATCCCGAAAAGGCCAATCGGCCCGATAGCATCGTCCTGCGTAAGCCGGACTGGATCCGGGTGAAGGCGCCCGGCTCGCCGGTCTATAACGAAACGCAGAAGATCGTGCGCGAGAATAAACTTGTCACGGTCTGCGAGGAGGCTGGCTGCCCCAATATAGGGGAGTGCTGGAGCAAGAAGCACGCCACCATGATGATCATGGGCGAAATCTGCACCCGCGCCTGTGCCTTCTGCAATGTGCGCACCGGTCTGCCGACGGCACTCGATCCCAACGAGCCTGAGAATGTCGCCAAGGGCGTACATACACTGGGCCTTGAGCACGTCGTCATCACCTCGGTTGATCGCGACGATCTTCCTGATGGCGGTGCACAGCACTTTGCCGATGTAATCCTTGCCATTCGCGCGCTTAACCCGAAAACCACCATCGAAATCCTGACGCCGGACTTCCTGCGCAAGGACGGGGCTCTAGAAATCGTGGTCGCTGCTAAGCCGGATGTGTTCAACCACAATCTCGAAACTGTGCCTTCAAAGTATCTCAAAGTGCGTCCAGGCGCGCGCTACTTCCATTCGATCCGCCTGTTGCAGCGGGTGAAGGAACTCGATCCGACCATTTTCACCAAGTCTGGTATCATGGTTGGCCTTGGCGAAGAGCGTAACGAAGTACTGGCACTAATGGACGACCTGCGTTCGGCCGATGTCGATTTCCTGACCATCGGGCAGTACCTGCAGCCGACCAAGAAGCACTATCCTTTGCAGCGTTTCGTGACGCCGGAGGAATTCAAATCCTTCGCGACCGTCGCCACCTCCAAGGGCTTCCTGCTCGTGTCATCGAGCCCGCTGACCCGTTCGTCGCATCACGCCGGCGAAGATTTCGCCCGGCTCAAGGCAAACCGTCTGGCAAGGCTCGGCCACTGAATGAAGCGCTATTACGAGCGGCACGTGCCGCATCTGCCCGAGCGGATGTTCGACGTCGTTGCCGACCTGTCCGACTATCCGCGCTTCATCCCCAATTGCAGCGCTATGCAGGTACGCCCTGATCCCGGCGCGAAACTGGGTGATGTGCGGCTGGCCAAGATGACCATCGCCTTTGGGCCGATTACCCAATCCTATACCAGCCGGGTCACGCTGGACCGGGAGTCCAAGACCATCCGCGCCAAGGCAGTGGATGGCCCATTCGCCTATCTCGATAGCGTCTGGTCTTTTGAGCCTGAAGGGCAGGGCACTCGAGTGCGTTTCGAGATCGACTTCAAGATTTCCAATCCACTTATTGCAGCGGTGGCCGAGCCAGCGTTCGCCGCCAAGCAGGACGAAATCATGCGCGCTTTTTCGGATGAGGCCGACCGCAGGTTTGGCGAATAATGTACGGCAATGTCAGGCTGACCGGCAAACTGATCTGCTTATCCGACGCCGAAGTTGCGCTTGTGCGAGACTTTTTACCCGAGCATATCAGGCTCACCCTCGAGGAGCCCGGTTGCATCTCCTTCGACGTCACCCAGTCCGGAGATCCGCTGGTCTGGATTGTCGAGGAAGTCTTTGTTGATCAGGCGGCGTTCGACGCCCACCAGACCCGCACCAGAGCGTCCCAATGGGCGAAGAAAACGGCATCTATCCAGCGCGACTACCGAATTATCGCGGCGGATCACTCGTAAGAACCTGCAAGACCAGATCGAGCGCAGCTTCCACCGTGGCTTTGCGGATACCGTCACGCCCTAGATCGCCGAATTGATGTTCGATGACGACGGTCGCCAGTTCCGAGGACACGGCCACGTAGACCAGACCTACCGGCTTTTTCTCGGTGCCGCCATCGGGTCCGGCAATGCCGGTGACCGCAACGGCATAGTCCACGTTTGCCGTGTTGCGGGCGCCATCAGCCATGGCGCGAGCAACCTGATTGCTGACAGCGCCATAATCGCGGATCAGCCGGGATTGCACATGGATCATCTTGGATTTGGCGGCATTGGCATAGGTAATGTATCCGCCATAAAGCGCGGCTGAAGCACCCGGAATGTCGGTCAATGCTGCGGCTATCATGCCGCCAGTGCAGCTTTCCGCAGTGACAATGGTCTGATTACGCTGGGCCAGAATGTCGATGATCTGTTTGCCGGTAGAAAGCTTGGTCTTTGTCGCCATTCAAGCACCCCTCGGCAGTTCCACACTTGCACTTGCCATGGCCACGATCCCTTCCTCCCGCCCGATGAAGCCGAGCTTTTCATTGGTTGTCGCCTTCACCGCCACGCGGCTTGCCGAAATCCCCAGAGTCTCGGCAATCACTGCGCACATCGCGGCGGCGTGTGGCCCGATCTTCGGCGCTTCGGCAACAATTGTCACGTCGCAATTGACGATCCGGCCGCCATGCTTTGCCACTAATTTGCTGGCATGCCGCAAAAAGATGGTTGAGGCTGCCCCTTTCCATTGCATGTCGCTGGGTGGGAAATGAACACCAATATCCCCTTCGCCAATGGCGCCGAGGATCGCGTCGGTCAAAGCATGCAGAGCGACGTCCGAATCTGAATGGCCATTGAGCTTAGCCTTGTATGGAATGCGCACGCCGCCGAGCCAGACAGCGTCACCCGGTTCAAAGGAATGCACATCGTAGCCAGTGCCGATGCGGGTTTCCATTTGGCCTGCTCCTAAAATTTGCTCAGCACGCGCGAAGTCTTCTGGGTGAGTGAGTTTGAAATTTGCAGAATCGCCCATCACCATGCCCACACGCAGCCCGGCCCATTCTGCGATTTCGGAATCGTCGGTGAAGTCCCGGCGAACTTTCACGGCGCGCATATGGGCTGAAAGGATTTGTCCAAAGCGGAAGCCCTGTGGCGTCTGCGCTGCTGCAAGCTGGTTGCGATCTTCGGTGGCCACCACTTCCATTCCGTTGATTGATCGCTTGATCGTGTCTGTCAGTGGCAAAGCGGGCAGGGCACCGTCGAAATTTTGCAGGGCGACGATGACGTCGCCGATCAGTTTAGGCGAACAGAGCGGTCGCGCGGCATCCTGAATAAGCACCAGGTCGGGGCGAATTGGACCTAAGGCCATGAGCCCGGCCAGAACAGAAGCCTGCCGGCTTGCGCCTCCACCAATGGGGGGCAGCAAATGTGGGTGGCTGAGACCAAGAGAATTAAACTGGTCCCGGTGCAATTCATGGATCACCGGCAGCACGTGGGTGATCTGCGGATGGCTCAGAAATGCTTCGATTGTGCGGGTGAGCACCGGCTTTCCGGCCAGCATGCGATACTGCTTTGGAGTGCTGTTTCCATCAACGCCAGCGCGTTCGCCTTTTCCTGCCGCAACGACGATAACGGCTATGGATTTTGAACTCTTGGACATATACGCACTTCGCCAAACTCGCCTACACAGTCCCGGTCTAGCCTCCGCCCTGCCATGCGGCAAGAGCAGGGCTGATTTCTCTATTTGAGGGCATTGGAAGCGGTTGCGCCCCTTTCGAAAATGATTATTGTGCGGGCACCAATTTAGTGTTGACCATTTCTGGGGCAGTTCGTGGATAGCAATGCCTGCGCTTTGAGCATCGGAGGGCATGTATTCCGCAATCGCGCCCTTCTGGCGCCGATGGCTGGCATTACAGACAGGCCGTTCCGCGAAATTGCCGAGCGCTACGGCGCGGGCATGGTTGTTTCCGAAATGGTGGCTAGCGCCGCCCTGACTACCGGCCATAATGACATGGTGCGTAAGCTCATCCGCTCGGGCAGCCTGCCGCACATGGTTCAACTGGCCGGATGCGAACCGCACTGGATGGCAGAAGGTGCCCGTATTGCCGAAGATTCGGGTGCAGACATCATCGACATCAATTTTGGCTGCCCGGCCAAGCGCGTTACCAGCGGCTATGCTGGTTCGGCGCTGATGCGTGTGCCGGATCAGGCGCTGGCCATCGTCGACGCTGTGGTGAAAGCGACCAGTAAACCGGTTACCGTTAAGATGCGACTTGGCTGGGACGATGACAGCCTTAACGCGCCCGATATTGCCGCTCTGGCTGTAGGCGTTGGCGCACAGATGATCACCGTACATGGCCGCACGCGCCAGCAATTCTACAAAGGCACCGCCCGTTGGGAGCACGTTCGTGCTGTTGTCGATGCCGTAAAAGTGCCAGTCGTGGTCAATGGCGACATTGTCGACGCCGAGAGTGCAAGAACAGCACTTGATCAGTCTGGTGCAGCGGCTGTGATGCTTGGACGTGGCGCACAGGGACAGCCCTGGCGCGTCGGCCAGATTGGCGCGGCGTTGAATGGCGAAAAGATAAAATCTGCTCCCAAGGGTGCCGATCTGGTAGAGCTTATCCAGCAGCATTACGAGGACATGCTGAGCGATTATGGAACCGAAGTGGGGCTGCGCGCGGCCCGCAAGCACCTTGACTGGTATGCAGATGCAGCGGGCCTTGCACTCGACAAGCCGACCCGCAAAACACTGCTCGACAATGATGATCCCAAAGCTGTCATCGCACTGATTGGCACCCTGTTTTCGGGTGAATGGAAAGCGGCGGCATGAGTAACACAATGATGGATGTCGATTCCGTACCGGCCCGCGCCGTTTTGCAGGCCCTTCCACAGCCCATTCTCGTGCTAGATGAAACAAGGCGCATTCTCTTCGTAAACTACGCTGCAGAGGCCTTTTTCGGCGCGTCGCTAAGCGTCCTTACCCGGCAGGCTCTGGACGATCTCATCGCTTTCGGCTCACCGATCATTTCGCTTGTGGAAACGGTTAGCCTGCGGCATGCGCCCATGACTGAATATCGGGTTCGCGTCGGTTCTTCGCGCTTCGGTGATGAGCGGGTTGCAGACGTGTTCGCAACGCCGATCTCCGAGGAAGATGGGCGAGTTGCCGTGCTCATCCAGGAAAGAACCATGGCGGACAAGATCGACCGCCAGATGGTGTCACGCGGCGCGGCGCGCTCGGTAACAGGCCTCGCCTCTATGTTGGCACACGAGATCAAGAATCCGCTCTCTGGCATTCGCGGCGCGGCCCAGTTGCTTGAGCAATCGATCGCTGCCGACGAGGTGCCGCTAGCTCGTCTGATCCGCGAAGAGACAGACCGTATTGTTGGCCTTATCGACAGGGTTGAAGTGTTTGGCGATGAGCGTCCTCTGGAGCGCGAGCCGATCAACATTCACATCATTTTGGATCGGGTTAAGCTGCTGGCCCGCAACGGCGTGGCGCGCGGCATCACGTTTGCCGAAGAATATGACCCATCATTGCCGCCCGTCTTCGGCAATCGCGATCAACTTATCCAGATATTTCTGAATCTGATCAAGAACGCCTCCGAAGCCCTTGAACGAACTCAGAAACCTGAGATCAAAATCTCGACAGCCTTCCGCCCAGGTATTCGCATCAGCGTCGCTGGTGTTGCCGAACGTATCTCTTTGCCGCTCGAAATCGTCATTGAGGACAATGGTCCAGGCGTGCCGCCCGACATTCTTCCTTTCCTGTTCGATCCCTTCGTGACCACAAAGACCAATGGCTCAGGCCTGGGCCTTGCACTTGTCGCCAAAATCGTTGGCGACCATGGCGGAGTCATCGATTGCGATAGCCGCCCGGGCCGCACCCGCTTCCGCATACTCCTGCCTGTAGTCAGCGGTGCCTTCCAGCTACAAGCCCAAGAAGAGGGTTCTGACCTATGAGCCATGTTGTCCTGCTTGCCGATGACGATGCCGCCATCCGCATGGTGCTCAATCAGGCCCTGACCCGGGCGGGCTACGAAGTGCGTCCCACAGGCAACATTTCCACCATGTGGAACTGGGTCAGCCGTGGCGAGGGCGACATTCTCATCACCGATGTTGCCATGCCCGACGGCAATGCCTTCGAGGTGATGCCCAAGATCAAGAAGCTTCGTCCCGATCTGCCGATGATCGTGATGAGCGCTCAAAATACGTTCATGACGGCTATCCGGGCCTCGGAAGTCGGCGCCTACGAATACCTGCCCAAGCCGTTTGACATCACTGAAGTGCTTTCGGTGGTCTCGCGCGCGCTGGCCGATGCCAAGAAGCCGAACACTGCAGAACGCAAGGCCGAAGAGGCTGGCGAAACCATGCCGCTGGTCGGCCGCTCAACCGCTATGCAGGACATTTACCGCGCGCTGGCACGCCTGATGCAGACCGACCTCACGGTCATGATCACGGGCGAAAGCGGCACCGGCAAGGAACTGGTTGCGCGCGCGCTGCATGATTTTGGTAAGCGCCGGAACGGTCCATTTGTCGCCATAAACATGGCGGCTATCCCGCGGGACCTGATCGAAGCCGAACTTTTCGGACACGAAAAGGGGGCCTTCACCGGCGCGAATACCCGCTCGTCCGGACGCTTCGAGCAGGCCGAGGGTGGCACGCTGTTTCTTGACGAAATCGGCGACATGCCGATGGACGCACAAACCCGTCTGCTGCGTGTCTTGCAAGAGGGCGAATACACTATGGTCGGCGGCCGCAGCGCCATCAAGACCAATGTGCGCATCGTCGCCGCCACCCACCGTGATCTCAGTCAGATGATCCGGCAGGGACTGTTCCGCGAAGATCTTTATTACCGCCTCAATGTTGTGCCGATCCGCCTGCCACCTCTGCGCGAGCGCGTGGACGACATTCCAGACCTGGCGCAACATTTTCTGCGTCTTGCGCAGCGAGAAGGCGAGGCAGCCAAGTCGATTTCAGCAGACGCCATCCGGCTGATGCAGAACTACTCCTGGCCCGGCAACATCCGTGAGCTGGAAAATCTCGTCCGCCGCCTTTCAGCACTCTATGCTGATGAGCAGATTTCGCCAGAGATCGTTCAGAATGAACTCAATATCAGTGATCGGCCATCAGTCGCCAATGGGTCAGGGCCGGTCGATATTTCCATGGCTGTGGAAACCCATGTGGGCCAGATGCTGCGCGAGTATGAGCCCAATCTGCCGCCTGCTGGCATGTATCAGCGTGTTATTGATAAGGTTGAGGCGCCGCTGATCGCCATGGCGCTTAATGCCTGTGGCGGCAACCAGATCAAGGCGGCAGATTTGCTGGGACTAAATCGCAACACGCTGCGTAAGAAAATCCGCACCCACAGTATCGAAATTGTCAAACACAGCCGTCGTGGCGGCTAAGGGCAGTGTGCGGCAAGTTCAGAAGGGCTTGCCGCACGCAGGCTAACCAGTGCCGACAAAGCTGCGCACCAGCGAACCGGCAACCAGATACCAGCCATCCACCAGCACAAAGAAAATCAGCTTGAACGGGAGTGAGATCACGACCGGCGGCAGCATCATCATACCCATGCTCATCAGCACGGATGCGACCACCATATCGATGACGACGAATGGCAGAAACAGCAGGAATCCGATTTCAAAAGCACGACGCAGTTCGGAGATCATGAAGGCCGGAACCAGCAATTGCAGCGGAATGGCTTCGGGCTCGTCGGGCGGTTCGGCATTGGTCAGGTCGTAGAACAGCTCCAGGTCTTTGTCGCGGACGTTAAAGCGCATGAATTCATGCACGGGCGCCGCGCCAGCCTCAAACGCCTCGGCGAATTCGATTTCACCCGCCATGAGTGGGGCGATACCCTGATCATAGCTTTGCTGGAGCACCGGCTGCATTATGAACAGCGTCAGGAACAGCGCGAGCGAAATCATCACCGAGTTTGGTGGCGCCGTTTGAAGACCAATAGCAGTTCGCAACAGCGAGAGCACCACCACGATACGGGTAAAGCTGGTGACCATCACAAGAATGGATGGCGCCAGAGAGAGCAGGGTTATCAGCCCGATAAGCTGAATTGCCCGCTCTGTCAGCGTCGTATCGTCACCAAAATCGATAGATAGATCCTGCGCCGCCACGTGTGAGCTGAGCGCCAGAACCAATAGGCTGCCGACAACAAACGGCAGCCACCGCGCCCAGCGCCTGTGCGTCGGCCTATCCCCGATTGGCGTCGTTTGTGCCGTCGTTTTCAAGCGCCGCGCCTTCGCTGCTCTCGCGATGAGCAACCTCATTAGCTGAGTCGACAGCCTGCACGGATGAAATGTCAGGGTTTTGCCCGGTTTCAGCATCGCTACGCGCCGTCGTCTGGCGCATCAGGCCCGTCTTGCGCAGGGATACGCGGGTCTTCTTGTCGCCGGAATGGCCCGACTTCTGCAGTTCTTCGAGCAGCGTATTCGGCTCGGCTTTTTGTTGTGCTGGGGCAGGGCGAACGGGCTCTGTAAAAGGAGTGGGGGCTGCCGGAGTATGGCGAGTGGTCGAATGTGCAACCTGCGGTCGACGCACGGGCTGTGGCGCAGGGGTATCAGCAACAGGGATACCGGTTTCGACTACCAGATCCTGCGCGCCGCCCGTCAGAATGACATGCTCGACATTATCGCGGCGAATGATGAGCAATTGCCGTTTTTGATCGAGAACCAATGTGTCGACGACCGCCAAACGCCTATTGCGGCCCCGCACGCCATTGCCCGACACCTTGAATATGACCTTCATCAGCCAAACGGCCAGAACGATCAGGACGATCACTGCGCCGAGCGCAAAAAGCATGGTCAGAATGGTGTTGCCACTGCCGCCAAACAGGCCGGTAATAAACTGCACGGGTGAAGGCTCCTGTTGCGCTGAAGCCCAGCGCGGGACTGATTGATATGGCTCTGCACGAATCTGGCGCGGCACTTTCTGCCCAGCTAGCCGAAAGATTGCGCAAATTGCGAGGCAGAAAGCAGTGATGACGACCAAGCGTTAATCATTGATTAACCATCGCTAGGCAGGATTTGCCTATCAAGACTCGCCTGGAGGTCAGCCGATGGGGCTCATGAATATGCCGGTCTTTTCGGCGCTGACCGACAAGATGCGCTGGCATCAGACTCGTCAAGGGCTGCTGGCAGAAAACGTGGCGAACGCGGAAACGCCGGGCTATCGCGGTCGTGATCTCAAGCAGTTCGACACAGCGGACCGCCTGTCGATGAGCTCGGCGAGTGTATCGACTACAACGACGCAGCCGATGCATTTTTCGGTTTCATCCGGCGTCGGCGGATTTGACGCGCAGCGCATGGCAAATTTTGAAATCACTCCCGAAGGCAACGGTATCACGCTCGAAGAAGAGATGATGAAGGTGACCACAAACATGATGGATTACCAGGCCGCCACGTCGCTCTATCAGAAATCCGTTCGTATCTTGCGCGTCGCGCTGGGCAAGAATGCATAGGGGCTGAAACATGGACTTCAACTCATCCTTACGCATCGCGGCAACGGGGCTTCAGGCGCAGACAGCACGCATGCGGGTCATCGCCGAAAATATCGCCAATGCAGATTCCGCTGGCAAGGCACCAGGCGACGAACCCTATCGCCGCCGTATCCCCACATTCCAGACCGTGTTTGACAATGAGATTGGGGGGCGTGTCGTCGAAGTTGGCAGGCTGGCCTATGACACGAGTGATTTCACTTCCCGTTATGAGCCCGGCCATCCTGCCGCCGACGCAACGGGTTACGTGCAATATCCCAATGTGAATACGCTCATCGAAACGGTGGATATGCGGGAGGCCCAGCGCAGCTACGAGGCCAATCTCAACGTCGTTACAGTCACCCGGCAGATGCTTGGGCGCACGCTCGACATTTTGCGCGGCTAAGGGGCTAGGGAGCAATCATCATGGCCATCAACACGCCTTTCAATGCCGCTACTGCCGCCTATGGCAACGCCAGCCGCCTGATCAATCAGGCTGCAAAGCCCACGACAGACCTGACCGCAAATGCAGCATCCGGCGGTAATAGTTTCGCTGATCTGCTTGCCCAGAATGTTCAGGGCGTCGTGGATCAGGGCAAAGTGTCCGATCAGATGGCCATGGATATGATCAGCGGCAAGGCCAATGTCGTGGATATGGTGACGGCCTTGTCTGAAACCGAGATGGCCATCGAAAGCATGGTGACAATCCGGGACCGTGTGATCTCTGCATACGAAGAGATCATGCGGATGCCAATCTGATCACAATTTCGGGCTCTACACCCCGATTGCCGGGCATATCTGGACAAGCCGGGTGATGGCCAGATGTTGGATGGAGTAGGGTGTTTCTATTGAGGTGATTCCACTGGAACCCCCGCCATGACCGGCGCAGAAGTGCTTGACATCGCAACGCAAGGCATCTGGACCCTGCTCATCGTCTCCCTGCCGATGATGCTGGTCGGGCTGCTTGTCGGCGTCGTCATCGCGCTGTTTCAGGCGCTGACGCAAATCCAGGAAATGACGCTGGTTTTCGTCCCCAAGATCATCGCCATTTTCATCACTATGCTGATAGCGCTGCCCTTTTTGGGCTCGACGATGGCTGCCTATATGGACCGGGTTGTCGATATGATTATCGTGGGGTTCTGAGGTGACCATAAGCCTGGACTGGCTCCCGGCCACGGCCTTCACCTACATAATATTGTTCGCCCGCGTTGGCGCGATGATGATGCTCATGCCTGCTTTGGGCGAACAGATGATCCCGATGCGGATGCGGCTGGGGTTTGCATTGGCCTTTACGCTGGTTCTCTTCCCACTTCTGAGTGAAATAATTCCCGCAATGCCGAACGATCTCGGCGGCATGATCGGCCTTCTCGTGCATGAACTGGCCATTGGCCTGATGATCGGAGCCATCATTCGCATAACGGTCATGGCAACTCAGGTTGCGGGTGCAATCGTGGCGTTTCAGACCGGCCTTTCTGGCGCGATGGCGGCCGATCCCACCATGAGCGGCATGCAAAGCGCAGTTTTCGCCAGCTTTCTATCGTTTCTGGGCGTTACGCTGATTTTCGCTACCGACCTGCATCATGTTGCTCTGGCGGCAATCTACGACAGTTACATGGTTTTTGGTCCTGCCGACCCGTTAATGTTCGAAGACGCGATGCAGATGGCCATTCGCACTGTTGCCGGCGCCTTTACGATAGGTGTTCAGATGGCGGCGCCATTCATCGTCTTCGGTCTGGTGTTCAATCTTGGCGCCGGCATTCTGGCGCGCCTCATGCCGCAATTGCAGGTGTATTTCGTGCTCATGCCAGCCAATATTATCGTGGGTTTGCTGCTGTTTGCCATTCTGCTGACGATGATGATGGGATGGTATCTCACTGCGTTTGAGAACCACCTCGCCATGTGGAGGGGCTGAGCCATGTCGAGCGACGCGCCCGAACAGGACTCAAAAACAGAAGACCCCTCCCAGAAAAAGCTCGAGGACGCCCACAAAAAGGGCGACGTTGCTAAAAGTCAGGAAGTGACGACCTGGTTCATGCTTTTGGGATCGGCGATCATATTCACGACGATGGCACCTTGGGCGAGCGCGCATCTGAGTTCGTCGCTTAGCCTCGTCATAATGAATGCGGACCAGTTTGATCTGAGCGGATCGGGTTTCTCCGATTTCTTTAACGGGCTCGCTTTGTCGCTTCTGCTTATTGTCCTTGCGCCGCTGGCCGTGCTCTATGTCTGTGGCATCGTGGCCAATCTCATTCAGCACCGGCCTGTCTGGTCTGCTGAGCCGATTAGGCCAAAACTTTCAAAAATATCGCCACTGTCTGGGGCGAAACGCTTGTTCTCAAGCGAAGCTCTGGTCAACTTTGGCAAAGGTCTGTTCAAGATCGCTGTCGTCGGCACGGTGGTGGTTCTGGTCTGTTGGCCGGAGCGCGACCGGCTCGACACGATGATGACTGCAGATCCGATATTCATCCTGCTCGATTTTCAGGAACTCGGAATCAAGGTTTTTGCCGCAACGCTCGCCATTGTCACCGCGGTGGCCGCCGCCGACTATTTCTACGTCCGACAGAAATGGTGGAAGCGGCAGATGATGACGATTCAGGAAACGCGTGACGAATACAAGCAGATGGAAGGTGATCCGCATGTTAAGGGCCGCATCCGCCAATTGCGCCAGGAGCGCTCCCGTCAGCGCATGATGGCCGCCGTTCCCGACGCCACTGTTGTTATAACCAACCCCACCCACTATGCGGTTGCGCTCAAATACGACAAGTCCATGGCCGCGCCAAAATGCGTGGCAAAAGGCGCTGATGCCATTGCGCTTCGAATCCGCGCCATGGCAACGGAACACGATGTGCCCATCGTCGAAAATCCGCCGCTTGCACGAGCCCTTTTTGCCGCGGTCGAAATTGATGAATCAGTGCCCACCGAGCATTTTAAGGCGGTTGCTGAAGTCATCGGCTTCGTCATGAAGCTGAAACAGGCCAAGAGCGGCTGGCGCGCAGGTTAAGCCGCAACACGGGCGAACACCAATAACCGGTGTCACATTTTAGCAACAATTATCTTGAAGGGTCTGCCGAATTGGGTCAGGCTTCGCGTTCCGGTATGCCTTTGTCTGTCATGGTTGCTACTGGAAAGCATGAATTCATGTTCGCTTGCGGCGAAGCAAAGGGTTTGAGTCCTATATGACCGAGTTGGTCACAGAGACAGTGGAGGACAGCCGAACGGCAGATGTCGCCTCTCGCCGGTGGCATTTGCCGCGCCTCGGCATGGAGCAAAATCGTGCGCTGCGCATTCTCGGCTTTGTCGTCGTGTCGGCTTCGGTCCTATTTTCTCTGATTTCATTCCTGATGCTATCTGGCACAACGGGAATCGAGCCGTCGCCAGTTGTCTGGACTGCTATCTGGATCACTACTGGCCTTCTGGTTCTGCTCGTGATCGCTCTGGTCGTGACTGAGGCAGTGCTGCTCTTTCAGGCGAGGATGCGGAAGGTGCCGGGCTCGGGCATGCAGGTGCGGATGGTCACCATGTTTGCCATCGTCGCTGCGGCTCCAGCAGCCCTCGTAGCGGTTGTCGCGACCATCGCGCTCAATCAGGGCCTGGATCAATGGTTCTCGGATCGCACGCGTGCAATGGTGGAAAGCTCAAGGCTTGTCGCGCGCTCTTATCTAATCGAACACGCCCAAGTCCTGCGTGATGATATCATCTGGGTCGCGACTGAGCTTGAGCAGGCCCATAATACCTATGAAAGTGATCAGCAGCGTTTCGAACGTATCCTGACCGCCTTGGCCGTCACACGGTCACTCCCTTTCACTTCGTTGATCGATGATGAAGGCAACACTCTCATCCGCGCGCAGATCAATGCCGCAGGCGCTTATCCGAGGCTGCCTGACGGCATCACACAGGGCGTCGTCGAAGGTATTCCAACGGCAATTGCCCCCGGTTCAACCAATCTTGTCGGCTCTGTAATCAAGCTGCGTGGTTATGACGAAACCTACCTGTTCGTTGCACGGCCCGTTGATGCGGAAGTGCTTCAATATCTTCGGCTAACTGACGATAACATAACGGAATATCGTCAATACGCGTCTAACAGGCTTGTCTTCCAAATTACCTTCACCATCATGTATGTTGGCCTGGCAGTCGTGTTGCTTTTGGCCGCGCTGTGGATTGGAATCGCGCTGGCAAACCGTTTTGTTGATCCTATTCGAAACCTGATGATCGCTTCCCGCCGCGTCAGCGGCGGTGATCTTGATGTTCAAGTTCCTGTACAGGAGGGCAGGGGTGATCTGCGCGATTTATCCAATGGATTTAATCGCATGACACACCAGCTCAAAACGCAGCGCGAAGAGCTTCTAAAGGCCAATGAGGTCAACGAAAAGCGGCGTCAGTTTACCGAAGCCGTGGTGGAGGGCGTGTCGGCCGGCATCATCGGTCTTGATCCCTATGGAGCGGTTACGCTGGTCAACGCCCGCGCCTGCGAAATGCTTGGGAAGACAGAAATTGAACTCATGGGTGAACGCATGGAGGCCATTCTGCCCGAAATTGCGCCAACCATGGAAAAGGCGCGCTCGGCACGTAGAGGGCAGGTTAGAGATCAAATCCAGCTCGGCAATGAAACGGACCGTCGCATCTACCAAGTGCAGCTCACTCGCGAAGGCACGATTACAGAGTCAAAGGGCTATGTGTTGACCTTCGACGACATTACCGACCTCGAATCCGCGCAGCGCACCAGTGCCTGGGCCGACGTCGCTCGTCGTATCGCGCATGAAATCAAGAACCCGCTGACGCCCATCCAGCTTTCTGCGGAGCGCTTGCGTCGACGCTATGGCAATAAACTCGACGACGACCGGGAGGTGTTCGACAAGTGCATTAATACGATCGTGCGTCAGGTGGGCGACATTGGCCGTATGGTAGATGAGTTCTCGGCCTTCGCGCGCATGCCTGAATCTGCGCCAGAAATGGCTGACCTCAGCGACACAATTCGTCAGGCTGTATTCCTCGAAAGCGTTCGCCTTCCCGAGGTGAATATCGTTACCCTGCTGCCGGACGACGCCATTCATGCATGGTTTGACAGCAGGCTGGTTTCGCAGGTTCTGACAAATCTGATCAAGAATGCCGTCGAGGCTTTCGAGGGAATTACATTTTCTGGTGATTATCAGCCAACCATTTTGGTTGAGAGCCATATCGAAGCTGGCCACGCCCGGATTTCGGTATCAGACAACGGCAAAGGCTGGCCGAGCGAGAACCGCCAGAGATTGCTCGAACCCTATATGACGACGCGTGAAAAAGGCACCGGCCTTGGCCTTGCCATTGTTGCCCGGATCATTGAGCAACATGGAGGCATTGTCGAATTAATTGATGCCGAAGCCGATCCACAGGGCAAAGTGGGCGCCTGCGTGACTTTCACACTTCCTTTGCATTCGCCTGCAAAGAGCACAAACGAGGACGGGGCCGCAGACGCGGAACAATTCCCATCCCAACAGGAGGAGCCGCAACGTATCGCGGCTATTCAAACCTAATGGCTTTGGACATTTTGATTATCGACGACGAGGATGACATCCGCGATTTGATCGCTGGCATCCTTGAAGATGAAGGCTTTGAGGCGCGCCAGGCACATGACGCCGACAGCGGCCTCAATGAAATCGCGCGACGCCGACCAAGCCTGGTCTTTCTGGATATCTGGATGCAGGGGTCTCGGCTCGATGGCCTGCAGTTGCTGGACGTCTTCCAGAGTCAGCACCCAGATATGCCGGTTGTCATGATTTCCGGGCACGGAAATGTTGAAACTGCCGTGTCGGCCATTCGCCGTGGCGCCTACGACTATATCGAAAAGCCGTTCAAGATTGATCGACTATTGCACATCACTCAGCGTGCAATGGAGGCAACACGCCTGCGCAGCGAGGTTGCGGAGCTCAAGGAACGTTCTCCTAGCAAGAGCGCCGATATGGTCGGATCGTCGCCCGCGCTGCAGCAGGTGAAGGGCATCATCGAGAAATCCGCACCAACCAATTCGCGCATTTTCGTTTCTGGTCCGTCCGGGGCCGGGAAGGGCCTGATCGCTCGACTGATCCACCAGCGCAGCCCACGCGCAAATGCCCCCTTTGTCGAAATCAACGCCTCACTCTACGCTCCAGATGAAGTGGCAGTCGTGCTGTTCGGCCGCGAAGCCAGAGAAAAGAACGGACTACTCAAGGTCGAAGTTGGTGCGCTCGAACGCGCCCATGGCGGCACGCTCTATCTTTCTGAGGTCACAACTCTACCGCAGCAAGTGCAGACGGCTCTGTTGCGCACGCTGGTGGAAAACCGCTTCAACCGCGTAGGTGGCACGCAGGCCGTGCCCATCGACGTGCGCATCATTTCATCGAGCTCGCAAAATGTCGCGTCGCAGGTCGAAAGCGGCGAATTCCGGTCCGATCTCTTCCATCGTCTTTCGATTGTTCCATTGCCGCTTACGCCACTGCGCGACCGTCGCGAGGATGTGCCGCCACTGGTTACGGTGTTTATCGATCAAGTCTGCCGCATGCATAATCTGCCGCGCGTCAGCATTGGCGATGATGCCATGGCAGTGCTGCAGGCGCAGGACTGGCCTGGCAATGCGCGCCAATTGCGCAATTCCATTGAGCGCCTGCTCATCCTGATGAAGGACCAGCAGCCGGAAGACGGGATCATCACGGCGACCATGTTGCCCTCGGACATTGGCGAGGTCTTGCCCACCGTGGGCGATACGGATTCGTCAGCGCATCTGATGAGCCTGCCACTGCGCGAGGCGCGCGAAGTGTTTGAGCGCCAATACCTGCTCGCTCAGATCGAACGTTTCGGCGGCAATATTTCGAAGACAGCCGAGTTTGTCGGCATGGAACGCAGCGCATTGCACCGCAAAATAAAATCGCTGGGGCTTTGAGAATACAGACGGAAATAGCTTGGTGGCATGCATTTGCGCTGGGTAGGCAGGTCTGCGCTTCTGTGCCATAGTGTTCATCATATGATAAATCTGGACGTTAAGGACTGGGCGGCAGTCTTTCGGGTCCGGGCGCAATTCATTGCGACGACAACAGCGACAATCAATGCCGCGGCAAAAGAGGCCTCAAATGGCTAGCGAAAAGCAGCAAAACCTGCAGGATTCCTTCCTCAATCACGTCAGAAAACAGAAAGTCCCAGTCACCATATTTCTGGTGAACGGTGTCAAGCTTCAGGGTGTTATCACCTGGTTTGACAATTTCTGTCTGCTCTTGCGTCGTGACGCACAATCGCAACTGGTCTATAAGCACGCGATCTCAACCATCATGCCCGGCGCACCGATCCAGTTGTTCGACCCCGAGCAGAACATCGACCAAGACTGACGGATTTATATGGGTCATTATGACGAGGACGGGGACGCTATCCCAAGTGGCCCCAAGGCCTACATTGATCGGCAGGAAATGCCGACGAGAACAGGCCTTGTCTGCCCAGACATCCGCGGAAAATTCACTCATCACGATATAGACGCGCGTCAGGCCGAGTTTGAAGGCTTGGCCGGCGCTATTCGTCTTGACGTTGTCTTTTCAGAAGTCGTCAAAGTCCGTGAAATTCGCCCTGCGACCTATTTAGGCGGCGGGCATGTCGAAACGCTGGCGGCACGGGTAAAAGCTGACGACATTGAACTCCTGCTTGTCGACGCCGCGCTCTCACCAATCCAGCAGCGCAATCTGGAACGAGAAACCGGCACAAAGGTACTTGATCGCACCGCCCTGATCCTCGAGATTTTCGGCGAGCGGGCCGCAACGCGCGAAGGCGTGCTGCAGGTTGAACTGGCCCATCTCAATTATCAGAAAGGGCGCCTTGTTCGCTCCTGGACCCACCTTGAGCGCCAGCGCGGCAGCGGCGGCATGGGGTTCATGGGCGGCCCTGGTGAAACCCAGATCGAAAGCGACCGTCGACAGATCGGCGATCGCATCGCGTTGCTTGAGGGGCGGCTGGAGAAGGTCAAAAAGACCCGCGCGCAACAGCGAAGCCAGCGCACCCGGGCCCAAATTCCCGTCATTGCGCTTGTTGGTTACACTAACGCCGGAAAGTCCAGCCTTTTCAACAGATTAACCGGGGCAGGGGTTTTCGCTGAGGACCTGCTCTTCGCCACGCTCGATACGACCGTACGCAAAATTGAGCTACCGCATGGCCGGGAGGTGATGCTGAGCGACACGGTGGGGTTCGTCGCTGATCTGCCGCACGATCTTGTGGCCGCTTTTCGCGCTACGCTTGAAGAGGTGATCGACGCAGACATCGTTCTCCACGTCCGCGACATTGCCAATCCCGACCATGCTGCGCAGGCTCAGGACGTTCTCACAGTCTTGGAAGAACTCGGAGTTTCGTCAGAGACGACACCAATCATTGAGGTCTGGAACAAGATCGACCTGCTTGAAGAAGCCGGTCTCACACTCGCTGCGGCCGCGCCGGTCGGCAAGGTCATCGCCACCATGCCTGTTTCCGCGCAAACAGGACAGGGCGTCGATGCGCTCCTGTTAGAGGTCGAAAAGGCCTTGGGGGAACAAAGTCGCACCTATCATGTGCATGTGCCGCACACAGCAGGAAGCGACATCGGCTGGCTACATAGCCACGCCGAAGTGATTTCGCGCGACGAGCCAACAGAGCAGGGGTCTGATTTCGTCGTGCGAGTCGATCCTCGTCATCGCACAGCGTTTTTGGAGCGTTTTAACGGGCGGATAGCGGTCACGGACCTCTAGCCCTTGTCTTGGGCCCGGATTTCATTCCAGTAGCCGTCAAGTCGTTCCAATCCTGCCTCGGCCGCTTCTATGTTTTCCTCGCGACAGCGCGCCTCAACGTAATGGAAGCGCCGCGTGAATTTACTGTTGGCGTCACGCAGAGCGGCTTCCGGGTCGATGCCAGCCTTGCGCGCCAGATTGGCGACGGCAAACAACAGATCGCCGATTTCTTCACGTAATGCCGACTCGTCGCCAGACGCTTCAGCCTCTGCCACTTCCGCCAGCTCTTCCTGGATTTTTGCACGCACCGCTTCTAAATCGGGCCAGTCAAAGCCGACCTTTGCTGCGCGTTTTGTCAGCTTTTCCGCACGTGCGAGGGCAGGGAGAACCTGAGGCACATCATCCAGGATCGACGGCTCTTTTTCGCCTTTACGCTCCGCCTTTGCCGCGCGCTCCTTTACCTTGATCGCTTCCCACTTGTCCTGTGCATCGACAGCGCCGTCTGCATTCACATCACCAAAAACATGCGGATGTCTGCGTATCAGCTTTTCAGTAATGGCCTGTACAACGTCGCCAATATCGAAATGACCAGCTTCCTTGGCCATTTGCGCATGGTAGATCGGTTGTAGAAGCAGGTCACCGAGCTCTTCACGGAGATCAGCAAAATCCTCACGCTCGATCGCATCGGCAACCTCATAGGCTTCCTCGATCGTGTAGTGGCGGATAGAGCGGAAGTCTTGTTCCAGATCCCATGGGCACCCGCCATCAGGATTGCGAAGCGCGGCCATAATCTCGATAAGGCGTGAAATGTCGCGAGATGGCTGCATGAGATCGTCCTGGGAATCGGTTTTGCCGTATCCTAGCAAAGCTTAGGGGATAAGCCGACGACCGCGACAAACAGCAAATTCTCCGCACACCCCATAATTCGCATAATATATATTATGGAACTTTTATGGCTGTGCACTTTGGCGGAGCGAATGGTTTTGTACAATATCACGCTAGAACCTCGCGTGGATAAGTCTGACTAGCGATTGAGAATGTGTCCGTTCAGGACGTTGATCTGCATTCCATCAAATGCTGGTGTGACATTGTCCGGCGTCTCACTGTCCAGTGTCGCGTAATCTAGGTCGATATGCATGTCCGTAAGCACAGCCTGATGTGGCTGAAAGCGTTCGATCAGGGCAATGCTCTCCGCCAGACTTAGATGGCTGGGATGCGGTGTGGGCCGCAATGCATCGAGAATCCAAAGATCGAGCCCGCTGATCGCCGCATGCGAGCTTGTCGGAAAGCCAGACAGATCGCAGCTATATGCAAAGTCGTGCAGTCGGAAGCCGAGTGAATTGATGTCGCCGTGCAATTGCAAAAATGCATGCAATTCCAATGTGCCGCCCGGCCCGTCTACCGCGACGGTCTCTCCGGCGGCAATTTCGTGCGCGTTCAGAATGGGTGGATATGAGCTGCCCGGCGGGGTTTCGAAGCAATAGCCGAAGGCTTCTCGCAGCCGTACGCCACATTCCTTGGTGAAATACACATCGACACGGCGACGATTGTGCAGAGCCAGCACGCGCAGATCATCAATGCCGTGGGTATGGTCGGCGTGTTCGTGGGTGTAGAAAACGGCGTCGACGCGGTCGACTTTTGCGTCCAGAAGCTGCTCGCGCAGATCGACGCCGGTGTCGATAAGTACCCGTGTCGGCTCGCTAATTCCGTTCTTCCACGCCTCGATCAGCAACGCACAACGGCGACGCCTGTTGCGCGGCTCGCTCGGGTCACAAATCCCCCAGTCATTGCCGATGCGTGGGACACCGCCGGACGAACCGCAGCCCAGAATGGTCGCGATGATCCGGTCAGGTTTTGTCATCCCACAATGCCAGTTTTCGAGAACAGACGGGCGAAGTTTGCTGTGGTTTCGGCGCCGACCTGTTCGAGGCTAAGTCCTCGTAATTCAGCGACTTTTTCGGCTGTGTGCCGCACGAAACTGGGCTCGTTCGACTGGCCACGGTGCGGGATTGGCGCGAGATATGGGGCGTCGGTTTCCACCAAGTAGCGATCGGAAGGAACGATTTTGGCGACGTCCTGAATTTCCTGGGCATTTCTGAAAGTGATAATGCCGGAAAAAGATATGTAACCACCAAGGCTTAGCGCGGTTTTGGCAAGGTCCATGCCCGCAGTGAAGCAGTGGAGAAGGAAAGGGAAGGCCCCTGCCCGGCTTTCCTCTTCGAGGATCGCGGCCATGTCTTCGTCAGCAGCGCGGCTGTGGATAACCAGTGGAAGGCCTGTGATTCGAGCCGCTGCAATATGCCGGCGCAGGCCGATAGCCTGGGCTTCGCGCGGCGCGTTATCGTAGAAATAATCGAGGCCCGCTTCGCCGATGGCAACGCAGCGCGGATGGGCACTTAAGCGAACCAAGTCCTCGGTTTCTATATGCAATTCCTGATCTGCATTGTGCGGATGCGTGCCGACGGAACACCAGACGTTGTCGAAACGTTCCGCCAGCCCGGCATAAGTGGAAAAGTTATCCACCCTTGTGGAAATCGTCACCATGCCACTGACGCCCGCCGCCTTGGCGCGGGCCATAACGCCATCCAAATCGGCGGACAGGGCCTCGAAATCGAGGTGGCAATGGCTATCGATCAGCATGTCATTCAGCCGGCTTTTCGACGCGCGCGAAGACACCCTGAGGTGCCGGCAGCTCTTTATTCGTCAGCAGACTGTTGACGTTGAGTGCAGCACTGAGCGTCCTCGCGTCATTTTCGACGCCCAATTGGTCAAGCAGGCGTGCCGCGGAAGCTGGAACGAAGGCGAGCATCGGAATGGCCAGACGACGAACCGTGTCAGCGGTGACGTAGAGCACGGTCGCCATGCGGGCCGGATCGGTCTTTTTCAGCGCCCAAGGCTCCTGCCCGGCAAAGTAATTATTGGCCGAGCTGAGCGCGGCAATAATCGCGCCGGTCGCTTCATGGACGAGTTGCTGGTCCATCGCCTTTTGCGCCAGATCGAGCGCTTCGGTCACTTCTGCGATGATGGCATTGTCCGCGTCGGTCAGTGCACCAAGCTCCGGCACCTTGCCTTCACAGTTCTTATTGATCATCGACAGCGAGCGCTGCGCCAGATTGCCGAGATTGTTGGCCAGGTCCGCATTGACGCGGTTGACCAGCTTTTCGTTGGCATAGTCGCCGTCATTGCCGAAGGAGACTTCGCGCAGGAAGAAATAGCGGACCGCGTCGGCGCCGAACGTATCGACCAGTTCGAACGGATCGATAACATTGCCGAGCGACTTGCTCATCTTCTGGCCATCGACGGTCAGGAAGCCGTGCGCAAAGACGCGGTGCTGAACGTCGAGGCCAGCGCTCATCAGGAAGGCGGGCCAGTAAACAGTGTGGAAGCGGATGATGTCCTTGCCGATGACGTGGAGGTCCGCTGGCCAGAATTTCTTGAACAGCTCGCTCTGCTCGTCCGGATAGCCGACGCCAGTGATGTAATTGGTCAGCGCGTCGACCCAGACATACATGACATGGCCCGGCGCATCGGGAACCGGAATGCCCCAGTCAAAGGTGGTGCGGGAGATGGAAAGGTCCTGTAACCCGCTCTTTACGAAAGAGATGATTTCGTTGCGGCGCTCTTTGGGCGCGATGAAATCGGGATTGGCTTCGTAAAGGTCGAGCAGCTTCTCCTGATAGGCGGACAGGCGGAAGAAATAGGTTGGCTCTTCGACCCATTCCACCTCAGCGCCAGAGGGCGCAAAGCGCTTGCCGTCCTTTTCGGTCAGCTCGGCTTCGTCGAAATAGGCTTCATCGCGCACCGAATACCAGCCTTTGTAAGTGGACTGGAAAATGTCGCCATCGGCATTCTCAGCCATCTTTTTCCAGATAGCCTGCGATGCCTCATGATGGCGCGGCTCTGTGGTGCGAATGAAATCGTCGTTCGAGAGATTGAGCGCGGCGGCGAGCTTTTTGAACTCACCGGCATTGCGATCAGCCAGCTCACGAACGGGAATGCCTTCCTTGGCCGCGGTCTGCACCATCTTGATGCCGTGCTCGTCTGTGCCGGTGAGGAAATAGACCTCCCTGCCCTCCAACCGCTTCCAGCGGGCGATGGCGTCGGTGGCGATCATCTCATAGGCGTGACCGATATGCGGAGCGCCATTGGGATAGGAGATCGCAGTCGTGACGTAGAACGGCTTGGTATTCATGCTGGCTCGGCTGGGCTGGCGGACAGGGCGCAATGCTTCCGGATGGAGTCGAAGATCACAACCAGCGTCTGCTTCATATCGAGGTTGACGCTGTCGGCTTCGCCCAGAAGTGCGCCTGCCTTCTCCCATAGCTCGGAAGCGGAGGCAAGCCGCCTGCGCGCGCCGGGCTGCATGGCGGCTTCGCGCATTTCGGTCGCCAGCCAGTCATTGAGGATTTCGCGAGCAAAGGACATGTCGGGCCCCTGAGGATCGCTCCCCAGCGCGTCTGCGAGCTTGATCTCGGCAGCAATGGGCATGACCTCGGGTTGTTGCAACCATTGAATGAGCGCGCCAACCGGCGAATCCTCGGCCAGAGCCAAAGTCTCAAAGGCGCGCCTGGGCCGTCCACCGGCCAGTTGCACGGCCCGGTCCAGCATTGTGCCATCGAGATCGGGCAGCGTCGCGGAAATGATATCGGTAACGAGCAGGTCACTCAAAGGCCGTAGCGCCACATTGTGGCAGCGTGACTTGATGGTGGGTAGCAGCGAGCCGGGGCGATGCGAGATCAGAAAGAAGGTCGTGTCTGCCGGAGGCTCTTCAAGCGTCTTCAACAGCGCATTGGCCGCATTGGAATTGCAGTCATCGATGCTGTCGAGAATGGCAATGCGATGGCCAGTGCGACCGCGTGTCTGCTGCAGGGTATCGCGCAGATCGCGCACATCTTCCACACGGATGACAGAGTAGAAACTCTTGCTGTCCTTGGGTTTGCGGCGCAGCCCAGAAAGGTTTGGGTGGGAGAAGGCGGCGATCTGCTCGCGCACCCGGTTCGCATCTTCGTCGCCTGTGGCCGTTAGAATAGCTGCGGCCAGCTCGAACGCCAAAGTGGCCTTGCCTATGCCCTGCGGCCCATGCAGCATGATCGCACCTGGCAATCGACGCTCGGCCAATTGCCCGAGAACGGCAGCGCGCGCCACGTCATGGCCAGTGGCCGCCTGCCTCTGCTCAGGAAGAGGAAGATCGGCAAGTGCGGTTGGATCATTCACTCGGGCGACCCGTCCTGCAGTTCAGGGAAGCGGTTCTTCACCACCGACCAAATGGCATTTTCGAGTGAATCTTCATCCTGTTCGGCAGAGATCAGCACACAACGATCAGGATTGTTGCGGGCGATGTCGAGGAAGTTATTGCGCAGGACCTGATGCCATTCGAGTTCTTCCTTCTCGAACCGGTCACCGGTGAGTTGCAGGCCATCTTCCAGCGTCCGCTGCTCAACACGTTTGAATGCAGCCTTTGGGTCCATATCGAGCACGATGGTGAGATCTGGCGTGTGACCATCAAGCGCCAGATTTTCCAGCGCATTGATCAGCCGATCATCGACGCCGCCAGTAAGCCCCTGATAGGCCCGGGTAGAATCACAGAATCGGTCGGAGATGACCCACGTTCCTTTGGCCAGATTTGGCGCAATCAGCTGATTGACGTGGTCTAGACGCGCGGCGGCAAAAAGAACGGCCTCCGCCCCTGCTCCCCATGCTTCCGAGCGCCCCTGAAGAATGAAGGAACGGATAGCTTCGGCCTTCGGCGTGCCCCCGGGTTCACGCGTGCGGATGACATCGATGGAATGGTGCGCCAGATTGTTGAGCAACCGCCGCACCTGGGTCGATTTGCCCACGCCTTCACCGCCTTCAAAGGTGATGAAGCGAGCAGGAATGTTCTGTTGCGCGTCGGGCATTGGATGGGCGATTCCTTGGGTCGGGATTGTTTTACGGCACTTGAGCCGATGGGAAAAGCCGACAGCCTCTATTCAGTGATCGTCACCCTCGGGCTTGACCCGAGGGTTCTTTCCTAAATTTCGCCAGCACGAAGAGCCCCCGGGTCAAGCACTAGGGTCATGAACTGTGATCAAAGCCAGCCCAGCGCCAGATGCTTCAGCGCGTCAGTAGCGCGGCGAACCAGATCGCCCTGCCCCACATCTTCGGCGGCATAGAGCGGAGCGGCTTGCACAAGCTGGTCGTTGCAGAACACGCGCAATTCGCCAATCTGGTCGCCCTGCCGAACGGGCGGCATCAATGGGCCCTTGTAATTCAGCGTCGCAGAAAGGCACTGACGCGAGCCTCGCGGCAGGTAGAGTGCAATCTGCTCCTTGCCGACCATGCCGACGCTGGAGGCTTCGCCACCATAAACATTGGCGTAGCCGACGACTGCGCCCTCCGCATAGGGCGTGATGCGCTCAAAGGCGCGCTGACCCCAGGTGAGCAGTTTCCGGCCTTCCTCGGCGCGCTCGCGCATGGATGTGAGGCCATGAACAACTGCAATGAGGCGACGATCACCCTGCGCTGTGGAAATGACCGAGCCGTATCCCGCCGCACTTGTGTGTCCGGTTTTAAGGCCGTCAACGCCAATACCCACCTCGATCAGTGAATTGCGATTGGCTTGCTTGATCCTGTTCCACTCCATCTCGGGTTCGGAGAAATAGTGGTAATATTCCGGGAATTCGCGGATCAGATAGCGGCCAATTTCGGCAAGGTCGCGCGCCGTCGAATATTCATCGGGGTCCGGCAGGCCAGTGGAATTGGTAAAGTTGGAGCCCTCAAGTCCCAATTCGCGTGCCAGCTCGTTCATCATCAGGGCAAAGGTCGCCTCGGTGCCCGCAATACCTTCGGCCAATACGATGGCTGCGTCATTGCCGGACTGGATGATGACCGAACGCACCAAATCCTCGACGCGGATCTGCGAATTGAGCTCGGCGAACATGGTCGAGCCGCCCGATGCCGCGCCCCCTGTGCGCCACGCATTTTCGGAAACGAAGAATGTATCGTCGAGGCTGACCCGACCGGCGCGGATTTCATTGAACACAACTGCCAGCGTCATGAGCTTGGTCATGCTGGCCGGTTCAAGCCGGGAGTCGGCCTCTTTCTGGAAAATGATGGAGCCGGACTCGTAGTCCATCAGCACCGCAAAGCGCGCCTTGGTGTCGAATTCGGCTTGCGCAATGGCCGGTGTTGCAAGGGCCATAAAGGCGAAAGCGATGGTGCTCAGCAGTCTCACGAAATCGCTCCCTCTCCCACCCCGCCAAGTCGAGCGTTACCGATTGGCGGGCAATCCGATCCTAGAATACCAAGTCGCCAAGGCCAAGCTCCCGCGCCAGGTTGGACACGTCATCCGGCCCCACGCCGGGCTTCAAATATGTGAGAGTGAGGCGGGTCGCGGCGCGGCCATTGCTGGTAACCGCATCTTCGGTGACGGCGCCAAGCAGGGCAAATTCCTGCGTAAGACGCGCGGCATTGGCTGGGTCAGCGTAGATGCCGAGCCCGATATTGACCTTGCGGCTATCCGCATCGATGGATGCGGCCCAGGCGGTCAGATCGGCATTGCCGGACGCCATGGCATTGGCCGCGGCGTGAGCCGAGCCGATCGCTGCGTCCGCCTCTTGCGCCGTATCGGCATAGGAGAACAGGCCTGTGATGAAATTGGTGGTCATGCCGACAAGGCTGCGGTCGCTCTGGCCACCGGCACTGGCAACACTTGTGCGACCGGTATCATAGGCGGGGCCGTTATAGCTGGCCACCAGCGTGCGCGTATCATCGCCGTTCAGCGGGGCTTCGCCGACATATTCAACCGTAACATTGGCCGAACCATTATTGACATAGCCGAGCATCGAGGCAGCACGGTAACTGAGATCGATAATGCGGCCCGAGACATAAGGACCGCGATCATTGACGCGCACCACCAGCGAGCGGCCATTATCCTGATTGGTTACGCGAACATAGGACGGCAGCGGCAGGGTTGGATGCGCGGCAGTGATGTGGTTTGCCGAAAAAATCTCGCCATTCGCCGTCTTTCGACCGTGAAAATCGGAGCCATACCACGAAGCGGTGCCCGACGCCGCATAGTTCGGATTGTGCTGCGGCACATAGGTCGTGCCGCGAACCGTATAGGGTTTACCGACCTGATAGCGACCGCCGCCGCGTGGCGGATTGGGATTTGAGGTCACGCGCGGCGATACCGCAACGCCATATTCGCTCGAGGTGAAAGCCGAACGTTTAACTGTTGCGCCCAATCCACCACCTGTCGCGCAAGCCGCGATCATGGGAAGGATCAGAGCCGACAGGGCGATGAAACGGACGGCGCTGCGCCAGGAGGTCGTCACGGGCATTAATACTCTGCAAAATCACAATTATTCGCGCGCAAGGTTAACGCAGCAGAGCGCAGCTTCACAGAAAGGAACAATTTTACGGTTTAGAGGAGGTTAAGGTGAGCAAGAGGTTAGCGCGGGGCGCGGCATTTTTAGCATTGCGCGCTTTGGTGACATTCGCGCCCTTCTCGCTTGACTGATATAAAGATATCTTTATGTGATGCAGGGCGCGCTTCTCCCCCGGCGCTCCCCGACTTATAGAAAGAGGACGCGATGAGCCCCTCCCCCGCTGTTGCTGCCCACGTCATCCCCGACTGGAAGGAAGTCCGCGCCGCTTTGGCCAAGGCCATGGAAGAGCGTATCCTGATCCTCGACGGCGCCATGGGCACGATGATCCAGCGGCTGGGGCTGACCGAGGAGAATTTCCGGGGCGAGCGTTTCAAGGACTGGAGCCATCCGCTCAAGGGCAACAATGATCTTCTGGTCATCACCGAGCCGCAGATGATCGAGGATATCCACTACGCCTATTACATGGCGGGTGCCGACATCGTCGAAACCAATACCTTCTCGGGCACGTCTGTCGCACAGGCCGACTATGCCTGCGAAAGCGCCGTCTATGACATCAATTATCAAGGCGTTGTCGTGGCGCGTCGCGCAGCCCTGCGCGCGGAGCGAGAAGACGGGCGGCGGCGTTTTGTTGCGGGCGCTTTGGGGCCAACGACGAAAACCTCGTCCATGTCCACCGACGTCAACAATCCCGGCCACCGCTCGATCACCTTCGATGATCTGGTTGAGGCCTATGGTGAGGCCGTTCGCGGTCTCGTCGATGCCGGTGCAGACCTGCTGCTGTTTGAAACGATCACCGACACGCTGAACACCAAGGCCGGCATCTTCGCGGCGCAGAAGCTGTTCGAGGAACGCGGCATCGACGTGCCGATCATGATTTCGGGCACGATCACTGATCTGTCCGGTCGCACCTTGTCGGGCCAGACGCCGACAGCGTTCTGGTACTCGATCCGCCACGCCAATCCGATCACTATCGGGCTGAATTGCGCGCTTGGTGCCGATCTGATGCGCGACCATATCGCCGAACTTTCGGGCGTGGCCAACACGTTTGTCTGTGCATATCCCAATGCCGGCCTGCCCAATGAAATGGGCGCTTATGATGAAACGCCCGAGCAGATGGCCGGCCAATTGCGCGAATTCGCAAGCGATGGGCTACTGAACATCGTCGGCGGTTGCTGCGGCTCGACGCCAGACCATATTCGGGCGATTGCGGAAATGGCGGCGCAATATCAGCCGCGCAAGGTGCCGGAAATCGAGCGAAAGCTGCGGCTGGCCGGGCTGGAGCCGTTTACGCTCACCAAGGACATTCCCTTCGTGAACATTGGCGAACGCACCAATGTCACGGGCTCTGCCAAGTTCAAAAAGCTCATCACTGCGGGCGATTACACAACCGCGCTTGATGTGGCACGCGATCAGGTGGCCAATGGCGCGCAGGTCATCGATATCAATATGGATGAGGGGCTGATCGACTCCAAGCAGGTGATGATCGACTACCTGAACCTGCTGGCGGCCGAACCCGACATCGCCAAAGTGCCGCTGATGATCGACTCGTCCAAATGGGACGTCATCGAAGCTGGCCTCAAATGCGTGCAGGGCAAGGCGCTGGTGAATTCGATTTCGCTCAAGGAAGGCGAAGAGCAGTTCATTCATCACGCCAAACTGGTGAAAGCCTATGGCGCCGCTGTTGTGGTCATGGCGTTCGACGAAACCGGACAGGCCGATACCAAGCAGCGCAAGGTCGAAATCTGCGCCCGCGCATACAAAGTCCTGACGGAAGTGGTCGGTTTCCCGCCCGAAGATATCATCTTCGATCCAAACGTGTTCGCCGTCGCGACCGGCATTGAAGAGCACAACAATTACGGTGTGGACTTTATCGAGGCGACAAAGGAGATCACCGACACCCTGCCCCACGTGCATATTTCGGGCGGTATCTCGAACCTGTCATTCTCGTTCCGTGGTAACGAACCCGTCCGCGAGGCGATGCATGCCGTGTTTCTCTACTATGCCATCCAGAATGGCATGGACATGGGCATCGTCAACGCCGGACAGCTCGCCGTCTACGAGAGCATCGACAAGGAATTGCGCGACGCCTGCGAGGACGTGATCCTCAATCGCCGCGCGGATTCAACCGACCGCATGCTGGAGCTGGCCGAACGCTACAAGGGTCAGGGCGGCGGCGCGGGCAAAGCCAAGGATTTGAGCTGGCGGGAACTGCCGGTGGGCGAGCGGATCACCCATGCGCTGGTCAACGGCGTTACGGAATATATCGAGGCTGATACCGAAGAAGCCCGTCTCGCCTATGATCGACCTCTCCATGTCATCGAAGGTCCGCTGATGGCTGGCATGAATGTGGTGGGGGACCTGTTCGGCTCGGGCAAGATGTTCCTGCCGCAAGTGGTGAAGTCTGCCCGCGTCATGAAGCAGGCGGTGGCCTATCTGATGCCGTATATGGAAGCCGAAAAAGCTGCGAATGGCGATGTCGGTGGCCGTCAGAGCGCTGGCAAAGTGCTGATGGCCACCGTCAAGGGCGACGTGCACGACATCGGCAAGAACATCGTCGGCGTCGTTTTGTCCTGCAACAATTACGAGATCGTCGATCTCGGCGTCATGGTGCCAACCCAGAAAATTCTGGAAACCGCCCGCGCTGAGAATGTCGATATCATCGGCCTCTCAGGTCTGATCACCCCTTCGCTGGACGAGATGGTGCACGTGGCCTCGGAAATGGAACGCGAAGGTTTTGACATTCCTCTGCTGATTGGTGGTGCGACCACCAGCCGCGTGCATACGGCTGTGAAAATCCATCCGCGTTATGCGCGCGGTCAGGCCGTGTATGTCAACGACGCGAGCCGCGCCGTCGGCGTCGTGTCCAATTTGCTGTCCGACGACAAAGTCACGTTCATCAAAGGGGTCCAGGAGGAGTATGCCAAGGCTGCCGCCGCCCATGAACGCGCCGAACACGAAAAGAAGCGGTTACCGCTCGAAGCTGCGCGCATCAACGCATTCAAGGCCGACTGGACCGGTTACACGCCTCCAGCCCCATCTTTCCTCGGCACGCGTGTATTCGAAGAGTTCGATCTGGCCGAATTGGCCCAATACATTGACTGGACACCCTTTTTCCAGACATGGGAACTGAGGGGTCGCTACCCTGCTATTCTCGAAGATGAAAAGCAGGGCGAAGCTGCGCGGGCGCTATGGGCCGACGCGCAGAAAATGCTCAAGCAGATCATCGACGAAAAATGGTTTGCGCCCAAGGCTGTCGTCGGCTTCTGGCCCGCAAACGCGGTCGGCGATGATGTCCGCCTGTTTACCGGCGACGATCGTGAGGAGGAACTGGCCACATTCTTCACCCTGCGCCAGCAACTCTCCAAGCGCGACGGCAAGCCGAATATGGCGCTGAGCGATTTTGTGGCCCCGGTTGATAGCGGCAAGCCAGACTATCTTGGCGGCTTTGTCGTCACCGCTGGTCTCGGCGAAGTCGCAATTGCCGAGCGTTTCGAAAAGGCGAATGACGATTATTCGTCCATTCTCGTCAAGGCCTTGGCCGACCGCTATGCGGAAACATTGGCTGAGTTCATGCATATGAAAGTGCGTAGAGAACTCTGGGGCTATGCAGCCGACGAGACGCTTACACCCGACGAAATCATTCTCGAAACCTATCAGGGCATCCGTCCAGCGCCGGGCTATCCCGCTCAGCCGGACCACACGGAAAAGACGACGCTTTTCCGACTGTTGGATGCTGAAAAGACTGTCGGTGTGTCGTTGACAGAAAGTTACGCCATGTGGCCCGGCTCGTCAGTTTCCGGGCTCTACTTTGCCCACCCCGACGCTTACTATTTCGGCGTCGCCAAAGTGGAGCGCGATCAAGTGATCGACTATGCCGAGCGCAAGGGCATGGCCGTGGAAGAGGTCGAGCGTTGGCTCGCTCCGATCCTCAACTATATGCCGGGCAGAGTGGCGGCGGAGTAAAATGACCCGTATCCAGGTCAGCCTTATTATCCAAGCTGATACTGCCCGATCATTTGATGGCGATACGGCCTTCATCCGCCTGCCCGCCAATTCTGGCCATGGGCATGCGGATGGGCAGGTTTGCGTGGCGTGTGCAGCGCAAACCGACATTCGGGCGCTGCTGCACAATCTGCTGGAAGAGCAAAAACGCGGCATGCGCCCAGCCTTCAAGCGCGTAATCGTCGACGCGAGCGCCGTTGCCGATCCACAGCAGGTCGTTCTGGCGCTGACAGGGAAACTCCCTGCACAGGCGCTACGTGACCATGTTGTGGCCCGCAGCTTTTATCTTGTCGATAAGACATGAGCCATTATCGTCGCCCTGATTTCAGGAGACGACGATGCGTAAACCAAAGATCGGACTGGCCCTTGGCAGCGGAGCGGCGCGCGGCTGGGCCCATGTGGGTGTGCTCGATGCGCTGGTTGAAGCCGGAATAAAGCCCGACATTATCGCAGGGACGTCAATGGGCGCACTGGTCGGCGGGGTTTACGCAAGCGGCAGGCACGAGGCCTTGCGCGACTGGGCCCTGTCAGCCGACCGCCGGATTGTCGCCTCCCTGGTCGATGTGGGCTTTCTGGCTGGTGGGTTGGTCGACGGCGTTCGCATTGTCGACTGGCTTGGCGGGCTCAAGATTTCCAGGAAAATCGAGGACCTTAAACTCCCCTTCGCTGCGGTAGCGACCGATCTGACGAGCGGAAGGGAAGTCTGGCTGCGCGACGGGCCCCTGGATAAAGCCATCCGCGCGTCCATTTCAATGCCGGGTATTTTCAGCCCGGTCGAAATCGATGGCGACTGGCTGGTGGATGGTGGCCTCGTCAATCCAATCCCGGTTTCGCTGTGTCGGGCCATGGGCGCTGACTTTGTTATTGCGGTCAATCTGAACGAAGACCTGTTGGGACGCAGGCTATTGCCCCAGATTGCGGAGGCGCCTGATGCCGCTGAACCGCAAAAGGCGGCCAACTGGGTCGATATGGTCAAGTCCATGCCAACCGCCATGGCAGCACAGATGTCGAGTTTCAAACTGTTCGGCAATGGTGGATTGGCGCCCGGTTATTTCGACGTTTTGGGCAATGCGCTGAATATCATGCAGGACCATATCACGCGGTCTCGGTTGGCGGGCGAGCCGCCGCATGCAATCATCCTGCCGCGCGTCGTCGACATTGGGCTGATGGACTTTCACCGCGCAGCCGAAGCAATCGAAGAAGGGCGCGCGGCCACCGAACGCGTGCTGCCGGTGATCGAAGCCAAGTTAGGTCGGGCCAAAGGCGCATAGACCTGCTCTCGCGCTCATGGACAATGATGGCTAGGCTTGTCGCCTGATCAAAGGCGATTCCATGACCATTCCATTTTTCGACGGCCATAACGATACCCTGCTCCGCTTGCTCGAAAAGCCACGCGACCAGCGGGTGAGCGCATTCGTGGATGGGACGCCGGAAGGCCATATCGATCTGCCTCGTGCGCAGAAGGCAGGGATGGTCGGCGGCTTTTACGCGATGTTCCCGCCGCCGATAAAAACCGATCTGGCCAGTGTTACCGCCAGTCCGGGCGGCGGCAAGGGCGAATTGCCACCCGAGCTGAACCTGGCCGATGCACAATACTCGACCAATGGCATGGCGGCATTATTGCTCGATCTGGAACGGGCCAATGCACTCAATATCTGCCGCAGTGCCGCGGACATTCGCGCAGCCATTGCGGAAGGCAAGCATGCCGCAATTTTTCATATCGAGGGCGCAGAGGCCATTGATACCGAATTCCGGTCCTTCGAAGTGCTTTACGCGGCAGGACTACGCTCCATCGGCATCACCTGGAGCCGCGCCAACGCATTTGGCACCGGCGTTCCGTTTCGTCACGATGCTGACCCCGACATCGGACCGGGCCTGACCGATGCTGGCAAGGAACTGGTACGCGTATGCGATGCAAGGGGCCTGCTGATCGACCTCAGCCATTTGAACGCAGCTGGGTTTCGTGATGTGGCCACGATTTCCGGCAAGCCGCTGGTGGCTACACACTCCAATGTTCACGCCATTTGCCCCGGCACCCGCAACCTGACCGACTGGCAGCTCGCCGCCATAAAGGAAAGTGGCGGACTGGTGGGGCTTAATTTCGCTACCGGCTTTCTGCGCCCCGATGGCAAGTTTGAGGCGGATACACCCATCGATCTGATGGTGCGTCATGTCGATGCGCTGATCGAGGCATTGGGCGAGGATGGTGTGGCGCTCGGTTCCGATTTCGATGGCGCCATGGTGCCAAACGAGATCGGCGACGTCACAGGCGTGCAAAAGCTGCTGCAGGCACTGCTGGACAAGGGCTATGGCGAACCGCTGATCCGCAAGATCGCGCTTGAGAACTGGCTGGGTCTTGTCGAGCGCGTGATCGGCTGATCTTGCCGGACTGGTGGACAGTCCGGCAATTATCTAGACCGTGTGTGGCACCACAAGGCCATTCCTGATCGTCACGATCCGATCGGCGCGGCGCGCCAGATCGTAGTTGTGCGTGGCGATCAGCGCGGCTGCGCCTTCATTGCGAATGAGCGATTTTAGTGCCTCAAAGACGCGGTCGCTGGTTTCGGGGTCAAGATTACCGGTGGGCTCGTCGGCGAGAATGACCCGGGGATGATTGGCGGCGGCACGGGCAATGGCAATGCGCTGCTGTTCGCCACCGGACAATTCAGCGGGGCGATGGCTGGCGCGTGGCGCAACGCCAAGCAGGTCGAGCAATTCCATCGCCCTGCTCTCTGCCGATTTCTGGTCTTTGCCAGCAATGATCTGCGGCATGACCACGTTTTCGAGCGCTGTGAATTCGGGCAGCAGATGGTGGAACTGATAGACATAGCCGACGGTCGAACGGCGCAATTGCGTACGGCCCCGATCATTGAGCTTGCTGGTCTTCTGACCGACAATCTCGATCTCACCGCCTTGCGGAGATTCCAGGAGACCGCAGAGATGCAGCAGCGTCGACTTGCCTGCACCGGACGGTGCAACGAGCGCGACCATTTCGCCGCTCTCTACACTCAGGTCGGCCGCTTCGAGCACACGTACCACACGCTCGCCTTCGCCATAGTGCCGATGAACGCCGGACAGCACCAGATGGGGCTTACTCATAGCGCAGTGCCTCCACCGGGTCGTATTGGGCCGCGCGCCAGGCGGGGTAAATAGTGGCGAGGAAGCTGAGGCCAAGGGCCATGCAGACCACAACCGTCACTTCCACGGGATCGGTCCGGCTGGGCAGCGAGGAGAGGAAGAATACTTCAGGGGGGAAGAGCGCGACACCAAGCAGGTTTGAAATCGACGCGCGCAGCGTTTCGGCATTTGCCGCGACGATGAGCCCAATGACAGTGCCCGCCAATGTGCCGATCACGCCGATGGCCGTACCGGTAATCGAAAAGATACGCATGATCGAGCCGCGCGTTGCTCCCATTGTGCGCAACACGGCAATATCCGCGCTCTTGTCCTTCACCAGCATGATCAGGCTGGAAATGATGTTGAAGGCGGCGACCAGAATGATCATCGAGAGAATGGTGAACATCACCACGCGCTCGACCTGCAAGGCCGAGAAGAAGGTCTGGTTGCGCTCCTGCCATGATGTCAGGATCATTGGGCGTAGGCCCGGCGTAGCAGCCAGACGCTGGCGCATGACGCTGACGGCATCTGGATCGTTAATGAAGATTTCGGCAGCCGACACGCGCGGAATACGATCATAGGCCGCATCGATTTCTGCGTCTGTCGCCAGCGGATCGAGCGGCCCCATACCGGGCTTCAGCACCTCGTCCACCAGCTTGAAATAGTCCTGCGCCGGTTCGAGCGGCATATACATGAAGTAAGAATCGAACTCGACCATGCCCAGATTGAAAATGGCATTGACCGGATAAGAACGGATTTGCGGTGTCGAGCCGAAGGGGGTCATCGTGCCTTCAGGATTGATGATCTGCACCTGGTCGCCAATGCCCAGCCCAAGCGACTGCGCCAGCCGATAGCCGATGGCCACGCCACGACTATCGTCCCACTGATCGAACCCGCCCTGCTCCGCGCCATTATAGAGCAGCGTCAGCTTCTTGAGGTTTTCCTCATCCATGCCGCGCACGGTGACGCCACTGGAACTGCCCTTGCCCGACGCGAGGACCTGACCCTCAACGAAATAGACCGCAAAGGTAACGCCATCGACCTGCTCAAGAGCGGCGACAGTTTCCTTGTAGTCGGTGAACTCGCTTTCGATCGGATAGGCCGAGAAATGGCCATTGAGACCCAGGATTTTATCCAGCAATTCGCCCCGGAACCCGTTCATCACCGACATCACAACAATGAGCGTAGCCACGCCGATGGCCACGCCAACCATGGTCAGGCTGGCAATGACGGAAATGAAGGCTTCTTTGCGCCGAGCGCGCAGATAGCGCCCGGCAATCATCCATTCGAACCGGGCAAACGGACGTGTCCGGCTCGCTGGGGCGTCTTGCGTGGTGGAGGTCAAATGTCGGTCATCCGCTGGGGTTCGATCAGGCTCTTGAGACGCTCCACAGCCGCCGTTAGCGGCAATGTTTCGCGTTCACCCGATTTGCGATGCTTGATCTCGACTTCGCCCGATTTAAGGCCGCGTGGCCCCAAAATGAGCTGATAGGGAATGCCGACGAGATCGGCCGTCGCAAACTTGGAGCCAGCGGGCTGATCCCGGTCATCATAGAGCATGTCGAGGCCGGCAGCAGTCAGCTCGGCATAGAGCTTCTCACAGGCTGCGTCGGTGTCGGCATCACCTGCCTTGAGGTTGATAAGCACAGCTTCGAACGGCGCGACCGAAACCGGCCAGACAATACCATTCTCGTCGTGCAGCGCTTCGACAATTGCGGGAACAACGCGGGTCAAGCCAATGCCGTAGGAGCCCATGTGGACAGTAACGTCCTTGCCATCGGGGCCGGTCACATTGGCCTTCATTGGCTCGGAATATTTCGTGCCGAAATAGAAGATGTGGCCAACCTCGATGCCCCGTGCGGAAACGCGCTTGTCCTCAGGGACAGCTGCTTCATATTCGGCGTGATCGACCATTTCCTCGGTGGCAGCGTAAAGCGAGGTCCAGTCGTTGAAGATCGGCTTCAGGTCACCACGGAAATCCACGTCCTTGGAGGGAATGGGCTTATCGAGCAGATCGCGGTGGCAGAATACCTGGCTTTCACCGGTTTCGGCCAAAATGATCCATTCGTGGCTGAGATCGCCGCCGATGGGACCGGTATCGGCGCGCATCGGAATGGCGGTGAGGCCCATGCGGGCATAAGTGCGCAGATAGGCGACGAACATGCGTTCATAGGCTGCGACGGCGCGATCCTTGTCGAGATCGAAGGAATAGGCATCCTTCATCAGGAATTCGCGCGACCGCATGGTGCCGAAGCGTGGACGCACCTCGTCGCGGAATTTCCACTGGATATGATAAAGGTTCAGCGGCAGGTCCTTGTAGGACTTTACATAGGCCCGGAAAATGTCGGTGATCATTTCCTCATTGGTCGGACCATAGAGGAATTCGCGCTCGTGCCGATCTTCGATGCGCAGCATTTCCTTGCCATAGGCATCGTAGCGACCCGACTCGCGCCAAAGGTCTGCCGACTGAATGGTGGGCATGAGCAGTTCGATCGCGCCGGAGCGGTTCTGCTCCTCCTCGATGATCTTCTGCACCTTCATCAGCACCTTGTAGCCAAGCGGCAGCCAGGAATAGAGGCCGGACGCCTGCTGGCGGATCATGCCGGCACGCAGCATCAGGCGATGCGAAACGATCTCTGCCTCTTTGGGCACATCGCGCAGCACCGGCAGAAAATATCGGGAAAGACGCATGATAACTCCGAAAACTGGTGCTTCGACTCGTAAGGATTGTTGATGCCCACTCAAAGCCCAACCGTCTATTCGATTCAAGCATGCAAGCTATGCAGAATCTACTTGGCAGAGCCAAAAAGTGTTGTTAGGGTCCCTGCCAATAAGACAAAGGTGGCCCAAACCGCCGGACGTCGACAACGTCAAGGGAGGAGCATTGGCTGCCGCTTTGTAGCGCGCCTAAGACCAATGTATTGTCGAACAAACTCAATTCAGCGGGGCCACGTGCCCCGCTTTTTTATTGTCTTTTCAGATAAATACGGCCCTTTTTGGATATGCCGCATGAGCAATGCGTTGACCCTTTTCGCGTCAGCGGTTCCAGTAGTGCTGCAGGGTTTCGTTGCTCATTCCCCACAGCAATAGAGCGGTGAAAGCAGCAGCCAGCAGAGTGGCCAGAATGAGCTTATAAACGAGGCGCGGCCTGAGTGGCGCAGCCGGATCGCCGCCAGCGACGATCTCCGCTCCGGCTTCATGATGGCTCTGATTGCCAATAGGCAGCACCATAACGAAGGTGAGCCACCACACGACGAAATAAACAGCGATGATTGAGGCGATCTGCATGGGGGTTTTGTAGCTGGCCTGTGGCGAAAGCGAAAGCCGTCAACGTGTCGCGGCGCTTCCAGTTCGACAAAAAAGAACCCCCGGGACATGCCCGAGGGTTACTAAATGCGTCAGAGGGGCGTTTTGCCGACCAGGATTAGACCCGGTGCACGAACACGCTGACATTGGGTTTGCGGCCCCAGAAGGCGTTGACCTCGTTGCGGATGGCCTTGAACAACGCCGAATTCAGCACTTCAGTGTCGCTGCGGCGCTTTGGCGGCATGGACTTGATGACGCCGGCAATCGTGTCTTCAACCAGATCTGCCACCGATTCCTCGTCGGTTTCGGGCAGACCTTCAACCACCATTTCCGGGCCGGAAACGACATGGCCGCTGGAATTGACCGCCAGACTAACGATGATCATGCCGCCGAAAGACAGGCGACGACGACCCTTTACGCCGCTTTCCTCGGGAGTGCAGAGCACCAGACCATCGAGATAGAGCTCGCCGGTGCGCACTTCGGCCGGGAAAGTCATGGAATCGGGGAAGAGGCGCACCAGATCGCCATTGCGAATATCACGAACATGGGGAATGCCGGATTCGCGGCCTAGCTTGGCATGAGCATCGAGATGCGCTGCTTCGCCGTGAACCGGCACCAGAACTTCGGGCTTCACCATGGCATAGAGCTTTTGCAGCTCGCCACGGCGCGGATGGCCGGTGACATGGACGAGCGCATCATTGGCGGTGATGACTTCCACGCCTTTGTCGATGAGCTGGTTCTGAATGTCCTGCACTTCCCGTTCATTGCCAGGAATGGCCCAGGACGAGAAGATCATGCGGTCGCCAGCAGCCAGATCGATGACCGGGTGATCGCCGCGCGCAATGCGGGCAATGGCGGCGCGCGCTTCGCCCTGACTGCCGGTGCAGATCAGCACGCATTTGTTGCGGGCAATGGACTTGTACATATCCTGATCATGCAGAGGCGGCAGGCCTTCGAGCATGCCCAATTCCTTGGCGATGCCCATGATGCGGTGCAGCGAACGGCCAGACATGACCACTTCGCGGCCAGCCTTGTGGGCGGCGCGCACGATGGAGACGACACGACCAACATTGGACGCGAAAGTCGTGACGGCGACACGGTTGGGTGCGTCCGCAATCAGCTTGGCGAGATTGTCGCCGATTTCCTGTTCACTCGGGCTTTCGCCATGCTTCATCGCATTGGTGCTGTCGCAGATGAGCGCCAGCGGCAGTTCGCTTTCGGTGCCGATCTTTTCCAAGCGCGCCACATCGGTGGGTGCGCTGGTGATTGGGGTCGGGTCGAGCTTCCAGTCGCCGGTGTGGAGCGCCCGGCCAACAGGCGTCGTGATCAGTAGGGCATTGGATTCAGGAATCGAGTGCGCGACGTTAATCGGCTCGATGGTGAACGGCCCGACCGTAAAAGCCTTACCGGGGCGCATAATGGTGACATCGACATTTTCGACAATACCGTCCCCTGCCCGCTTCGCCGCCAGCATGGCTGCGGTGAAGGGCGTTGCATAAACCGGCTTGTCAAAAACGGGCCAGAGGTCGAGTACGGCGCCGTAATGGTCTTCGTGGCTATGGGTGAGGATCAGCGCCAACACATCGTCGGCATGCTCTTCCAGAAATTCTGGATTCGCCATGATCAGTTCAATGCCGGGAAGGTCCGGGCCGCCAAAGCTGACACCGCAATCAACCACTATCCACTTGCGCGAGCGCTCCGGGCCGAACCCGTAAGCGGCCATATTCATGCCAATCTCGCCGACGCCGCCAAGCGGCACGAAGACGAGTTCATCCCTTTGGTTCTTAGCCATGGGTTCTTTTTCCTTTTGTCGGCGCAACGCCGGACGAACTCTGGTCGTCGGTCGCGTCGCCTTGAGTTGTGGTCAGCTTCGGGCGCTGGCCGTTGCCCCAAAATGCACATCGCCTGCCGTGATCGGGAACCGCGAGCCATCTTCGTCGCGGATGATCAATCGACCGGCAGCGTCGATGGTTTCAAAAATACCGCGCCGCACGACGCCGTCCTGCTGGACAGCGACCGGCGCACCAATTCCGGCAGCGGAGCCGCGCCAGAGATCAAGGACCGCAGACACGCCGTGCCCGTCGTCCCAGAGACTGAAGACATCCACCCAAGCATCCGATAGCGCCTCGAACACATCCTGAGCACTGCGTTCGACCCCGAGCGCAGCTAAAGAGGTCGCCGGATATGGCGTGTTTTCCGGCGCTGACACGACGTTGACGCCGCAGCCAATCACGATTGCACTGCGGCCATCTGGCGTTTTGCTGGCCTCAAGCAGAATGCCGGAGAGCTTGGCGCCATCGGCCAGTACATCATTGGGCCATTTGAGAGCAATGCGCGAGCGACCGTCTGCGCCATCCGCCCCGTCAATACCGATGCGGAATGTGCCTTGTGGCAGTACAGCGGCAAGACCGCGATTAAGCGCGACGCCAGCGACAAAGCCAAGTGTGGCAATCAGCTCAGGCGTTGTATCGGGCACAATGAGCAGGCTGGCAGCAAGATTGCCCGGCACACTGTGCCACTGGCGGCCTCGCCTGCCCCTGCCCGCTGTCTGGTGACGAGCCGCAAACCAGATACCGCCTGGGTCGTCCGCAGCAGCAGCCGCGAGCGCTTCGATATTGGTCGAGCCGATTTCGTCAAACCCGGTCAGCCGGTAACCGGCTGACTTAGCTTTGGCGCCGAGAGTAAAGCTGCTCACCTAGAACAGGCTTCCGGCGGCATTGTGTGCCAGCGTGGAGAGCGGATTACCAACCGTGAAAAAGTAGGTCACGATCAGGAAGCCGAACACGCCCATAATGATGCTGAGTTCACCCGGCACAGCGACGAACTCGTCCTTGGGCTCGTCGAAATACATCACCTTGACCACACGCAGATAGTAGAAGGCGCTGATAGCCGAGGCCAGCATGCCGATAACCGCCAGCACATAGAGGTTTGCTTCGATCGCGGCGAGGAAGACCTGCCACTTTGCGAAGAAACCGGCCAGCGGCGGCAGACCAATCAGCGAGAACATGACAATGGCCATGATCGCGGCGACAAAAGGACGAGCCTTGGACGCGCCGGCGAGATCGTCGATGCTTTCGACATAGCCACCGCGGACGGTGCGCAGCGAGAGCAGGCACGCAAAGAGCGCTACGGTCATACCGACATAAATCGCCATATAGATGGCAACGCCTTCGACGCCGACCTGAGTGCCCGACGAAAGGCCGACAAGGGCAAAGCCAACGTGACCAATCGATGAATAGGCAATCAGGCGCTTGATCGACTTCTGGCCAATCGCCGCGAAGGCGGCCAGCACCATCGAGGCGATGGAGAGGAAGACCACAATCTGCTGCCAATCGCTGGTGATCGGCGCAAATGTGTCCATCACCAGGCGCACCATCAGCGTCATTGCCGCAACCTTGGGGGCCATGGCGAAGAACGCAGTGACGGGGGTCGGCGCACCTTCATAAACGTCTGGTGTCCACATGTGGAACGGCACTGCCGAGATCTTGAAGGCAACGCCAGCAAGCAGGAAGACCATGCCGAAGATCAGGCCAACCGAGCGACCTTCATTGGCGATTGCAATGACGATCTCGGAGAGGTTGGTGTGGCCGGTAAAGCCATAGATAAGCGACGCGCCATAGAGCAGCATGCCCGACGACAGGGCACCCAGCACAAAGTACTTAAGGCCCGCTTCGGTGGCGCGGCTGTCATCGCGCTTGATCGCGGCCATGACATAGAGCGCAAGCGACTGGAGTTCGAGACCAACGTAGAGGCTCATCAGGTCATTGGCTGAAACCATGACCATCATACCCAGCGTCGCAAGGACGGCCAGAATGGCATATTCGTATTTGTGGATGCCGTTCTCTTCCGCATTGGAAAGACCGAGGACGAGCGCCAATGCAGCACCGCCAAGCACCAGAACCTTCATATAGCGGGCAAAGCCGTCCGCGATGAACAGGCCGTTGAAGATGACGCCATCTGCAGGCTGCAGCACGACCAGAATGCCGGTGGCGACCAGCAGGCCGATGGCCAGCCAGTTGACGAGCGCTGACTTCTCCTTGTTGACGATGATGCCAACGACGAGAAGTGCCAGTGCGCCAACAGCCATCAGCAGTTCGGGATAGGCGGGAGCCAGGCTCGCAAAATCGGTAATGTCAGAGTTCACGACTGTCTCCTAGTGCGAAGCAGGCGCTGCGGCCGGCTGTGCCTCGCCCGTGGGCGCGACATATTCAAGTTCAATGCGCTGGTTCGCCAGATCGACGGCTGGGTCACGGCCAATGCTGGTCGAGTAATGGCTCACCAGATTGTTCACCGCAGCAGCAGTGGTATCGAGGATCGGCGCAGGGTAGAAGCCGAACACAATCGTCAGCACGATCAGCGGATACATGACGATCTTTTCGCGCAGGTTGAGATCGAGGATACCCTTGAGGCTTTCCTTGGTCAGCGCGCCGAAAATCACCCGGCGATAGAGCCAGAGGGCATAGCCAGCCGACAGGATCACACCAAAGGCCGCGCCGAACGCCACCCAGGTATTGACCTGGAACACGCCCATCAGCGTCAGGAACTCTCCGACGAACCCAGACGTGCCGGGCAGACCGACATTGGCCATGGTGAACACCATGAACGCAAAGGCATATCGCGGCATGCGCTCGACGAGACCGCCATAAGCAGAAATCTCACGGGTATGCATGCGGTCATAGATGACGCCGACGGCAAGGAAGAGTGCGCCGGACACGATGCCGTGCGAGATCATCTGGAACATGGCGCCCTGGATGCCCAGTGCATTGCCCGCGAAGATACCCATGGTCACGAAGCCCATGTGAGCGACGGACGAATAGGCGATCAGCTTCTTGATGTCGGTCTGCACCAGAGCGACCAGCGAGGTCAGGATGATGGCCGCGACCGAGAGCACGAAGACAAAGTTGGCGAACTGCGCCGAGGCTTCGGGGAACATCGGCAGAGAGAAGCGCAGGAAGCCGTAGCCCCCCAATTTAAGCAGAATGGCCGCAAGAATGACCGAGCCAGCAGTCGGCGCCTGAACGTGCGCTTCCGGCAGCCAGCGGTGGAACGGCCACATCGGCATCTTCACCGCCAGCGAAGCGAAGAAGGCGAGCCACAGCCAAGTCTGCATACCCACCGGGAAGTCATGATTGAGCAGGCGCGCAATGTCGGTCGTACCGGCATTCCAGTACATCGCCATCATGGCCAGCAGCATCAGTACCGAGCCAACGAAGGTGTAGAAAAAGAACTTGTATGCGGCCTGAATGCGCTGCGAACCACCCCAGATGCCGATGATGAGGAACATCGGCAGCAGCGTGCCTTCGAAGAACACGTAGAACATGGCCAGATCGAGCGTGGTGAACACGCCGATCATCAGCGTTTCAAGGACCATGAAGACGATCATGTATTCCTTGAGACGCTTGTCGACTTCCCAGCTTGCCAGCACAACGGCAGGCATCAACAAGGCCGTCAGCACCACGAACAGCACCGAAATGCCATCCACGCCAACGCGATAGCCGATGCTGTCGCCGATCCAGGGCATGTTGACCACGAACTGGAAGTCGGCATTGGAGGCGTCGAACGCATTCCACAGCACCAGCGAGAGAGCAAAGACCACCAGCGTAGTCGCGAGCGATATCCAGCGGATCGCGCCGATGGCCGTCTTTGGTGTCGCAAGCAGGATGGCAGCGCCAAGAAGCGGCAGCCATGTGACGAGCGAAAGGATAGAATTGTCGAAGGTCATCAGAGGAGCCCCCCGGCCGTAATGGCCCAGGTCAGCAGCGCCGCAATGCCGATGAGCATGGCGAAGGCATAGTGATAGAGATAGCCGGACTGCAGTTTGACCACCCAGCTGGTGACGTTCTGGACGCGACTGCCAAGACCTTCGGCAATCTTGCCGTCGATCAGCCAGTCATCGAAGCCCTTCCAGATGGCATTGCCGATCCAAAGCGCCGGACGCACGAAGATCGTGTTGTAGAGCTCGTCGAAGTACCACTTGTTCAAAAGGAACTTGTAGAGCCCCGGATTGGAGGCAGCAAGACGGCCCGGCACATCGGGGCGCTTGATGTACATGTACCAGGCGGCCACGAAGCCGATGATCATGGAAGCCGTAGCACTCCACTTCACCCAAAGCGGCACATGGTGCGCATCTTCGATGATCTGGTGATCGACGATGATCGAACCGGCGAAGAAGTGCTCAACGTGCTCGGCGTCGTAGAAGAACATCGAATAGAACACGACACCCGCCAGAACCGCACCGACAGCCAGCACATAAAGCGGGATCAGCATGACGTTTGGCGATTCATGAGCGTGCTCGTAAGCCGAGCCATGCTCATGCGCGTGGTCGTGAGACACCGCTGCGTGCGCATGATCGTCGAGATTGCTATCGTCGATTGGCTCGTGATGGCTTTCGGCATCCGAGTGTGCGGGATCAGGATGAGCAGTATGGCTGTGCTGCGCATCGCGCGGCGAGCCGTGGAAGGTCAGGTGGACCAGACGCCAGGAATAGAAGCTGGTGAACAGAGCCGCGATAACGAGCATCCAGAAGGCAAAGCTGCCGGTATTTCCACCGAAAGCGAAGGCGCTTTCGATGATGGAATCCTTGGAGAAGAAACCAGCAAAACCGAAATTAGTCCCCGGAATGCCGACACCCGTAAGCGCCAGCGTACCGATCATCATCATCGCATAGGTGATGGGAATCTTCTTACGAAGACCGCCCATGTTCCGCATGTCCTGCTCATGGTGCATTGCATGGATGACCGAGCCGGCGCCCAAGAACAAGAGGGCCTTGAAGAAGGCGTGGGTGAACAGGTGGAACACACCCGCCGAATAGGCCCCTACCCCAAGCGCAACGAACATGTAGCCGAGCTGCGAACAGGTCGAATAGGCGATCACGCGCTTGATATCGTTCTGCACCAGGCCAACCGTCGCCGCGAAGAACGCAGTGATGGCGCCAATGATGATGATGAAATTGAGCGCAAAAGGCGAGGTTTCAAACAGCGGCGACAGACGCGCCACCATGAACACACCGGCAGTCACCATGGTGGCGGCATGGATGAGCGCCGACACCGGGGTCGGGCCTTCCATGGCGTCCGGCAGCCAGGTGTGCAGCAGGAATTGCGCCGACTTGCCCATGGCACCCATGAACAGCAGCAGGCAGATGACGGTCATTGCATCCACGTTCCAGGCGAGGAACTGAAAGGTCGGCATGCCGGTCACGGCAAATTCGTCCACGGCAGCAAAGGCTCCGTCAAAGCCGATCTGACCAAGCACAAGGAAGGAACCAAAAATGCCGAGTAGGAAGCCGAAGTCACCGACGCGGTTGACGATGAACGCCTTCATGGCCGCAGCCGAAGCAGATGGCTTGGTGTACCAGAAGCCGATCAGCAGATAGGACGCAAGGCCCACGCCTTCCCAGCCGAAGAACATTTGCAGGAAGTTGTCCGCCGTCACCAGCATCAGCATGGCGAAGGTGAAGAGCGAAAGATAGGCGAAGAAGCGCGAACGGTGCGGATCTTCGCTCATATAGCCGATGGAGTATAGGTGCACGAGCGCCGAGACGGTGTTCACAACCACCAGCATGATGGCAGTGAGCGTATCCACGCGCAGCGTCCACCGCAGATCCATGTCGCCGACCTGAATCCAGCGCATGACCTCCACTTTGAGGACCGCAGCATGGCCGTCGCCGACAGCGCCGACCAGCCCGTCGCCAAAGGCAACAGGAATGAACACGACCCAGCTCAGCGCGGCAGCTACGATGAGCAGGCCGGTGGTGATGAATTCAGATGGGCGATGCCCGATCTGGCGGCCAAGAAGGCCTGCAACAAGCGCCCCGATAAGGGGCAGGAAAACAATCGCCTGAATGATCATAGCGGGTGCCCCTAGCCCTTCATCATGTTGACGTCCTCAACCGCGATAGAGCCACGGTTGCGGTAGAAAATAACGAGGATGGCCAGACCGATAGCAGCTTCAGCAGCCGCCACAGTGAGGATCATCAGCGCAAAAACCTGACCCTGAAGGTCATTGAGATGCGCGCTGAAGGCCACCAGATTGAGATTGACGGCAAGCAGCATCAACTCGACCGACATCAGGATAACGATGATGTTCTTGCGGTTGATGAAGATGCCGAACACGCCAAGCGTGAACAGGATGGCTGCGACGGTCAGGTAGTGACCGAGCCCGATTTCCAGACCCATGATAATCCCCTATAGCCCCTGACCCGATTTGACCTTGACGACCTTGAGCGTCTCGCTTGGCTTGCGACCGACCTGCGAGGCCGTGCTCTGGCGCTTGATGCCCGGACGATGACGCAGCGTCAGCACGATGGCGCCGATCATGGCGACCAGCAGCACGGCGGCAGCGCCCTGGAACAGGAAGACGTAGCGCGTATAGAGCACCTGGCCGAGAGCGCGTGTATTCTCGATTGTGTTGTCGATTGGCAGCGCAGAACCACCGGCAATTTCCGGTGAAATGAACGCACTACCGGCGACCAGCAGCAGCTCAAGGAAGAGAACGACACCGACCAGAATACCGATGGGCGCATATTGCAGCAGGCCCGATTTCAGCTCAGCAAAGTCCACGTCGAGCATCATCACGACGAAAAGGAACAGCACCGCGACGGCGCCGACATAGACGACGATCAGCAGCAGTGCCAGGAACTCGGCACCGGCCAGCATGAACAGGCCAGCGGCGTTCACGAATGTCAGGATCAGGAAAAGCACGGCATGAACCGGATTTCGCGACGCAATGACCATGAAGGCCGAAGCGACGGCGATTGCCGAGAACACATAGAAGAAGAACAGTGGAAGGGTCATGCTCTTCCCTCTCAGCGATAAGGCGCGTCGGCGGCGAGGTTGGCGGCGATTTCACGCTCCCAACGATCACCATTGCTGAGGAGCTTCTCCTTGGAGAAGTAGAGTTCCTCGCGCGTTTCGGTTGCAAATTCGAAGTTCGGGCCTTCGACAATGGCATCCACCGGGCAGGCTTCCTGGCAGAAGCCGCAATAGATGCACTTCACCATATCGATGTCGTAGCGCACGGTACGGCGGGTGCCGTCATTCTGGCGCGGACCGGCCTCGATGGTAATGGCCTGAGCCGGGCAGATGGCTTCGCACAGTTTACAGGCAATGCAACGCTCTTCCCCATTGGGATAGCGGCGCAGAGCATGTTCGCCACGGAAGCGCGGCGACACCGCACCCTTTTCGAACGGATAGTTGATGGTTGGCTTGGGCGCAAAGAAGTACCGCATGGCCAGGAAGAAGGCCGACACGAATTCGCGCAGTAGAAGGGTATTTACGAGCTGTCCGGCGCGCATCAAGCAAGCCCTCCGTTCCAGCCCCAGCCTGTCAGCTGAAGGACGAAAGCAACGATAACAACCATGATGAGCGACAGCGGCAGGAACAGCTTCCAACCAATCCGCATGAGCTGGTCATAGCGGTAGCGCGGCACGATGGCCTTGGCCATGGCGATGAAGAAGAACATCATGCTGACCTTGATGAAGAACCAGATGATGCCCGGAATCCAGGTGAAGGGCGGCAGATCGATCGGCGAAGCCCAGCCCCCGAGGAACAGGATCGTCGCCATGGCGCACATCAACAGGATCGAGATGTACTCGCCCAGCATGAACAGCAGATATGGCGTCGAGGAATATTCGGTCATGAAACCTGCGACCAGCTCCGATTCGCCCTCGGCAAAGTCGAAAGGCGGACGGTTGGTTTCAGCCAAGGCCGAAATATAGAACACCACGAACATCGGGAAGAGCGGCAGCCAGAACCAGTTGAGGAAGCTCAGCCACGGCACGCCCAGCGAATGAGCAAGACCCATTTCCGACTGTGCGATCACGATGTCATTGAGGTTCAGCGAACCCACGCAGAGCAGCACGGTAATGATGACGAGGCCAATAGAGACTTCGTAAGACACCATTTGCGCCGCAGCGCGGATCGAGCCGAAGAACGGGTATTTCGAGTTGGACGCCCAGCCGCCAATAATGACGCCATAGACGCCCAGCGAGGAAATGGCGAGCAGGTACAGAATACCCACATTGATGTTCGCCATGGCCCAGCCATCGGAAACCGGCACCACGGCCCAGCCAGCAAGCGCCAGCGTGGCGGTGATCAGTGGCGCAGCCAGGAACAGCACCTTGTCGGCGCCTGCCGGAATAATGGCTTCTTTGAAGACGAACTTCAAAAGGTCGGCGAAAGACTGGAGCAAGCCGAACGGACCGACAACGTTGGGCCCACGGCGCATCTGCACGGCAGCCCAGATCTTGCGGTCGGCGAGTAGAATGAAAGCCGTGAAGATCAGGAGGCCAACGAGCAGCGCCAGAGCCTTGTAAACAAAGCCGATATGCACGCCCCAACCAAGAAAGGGAATGCCAAGCAGGTAATCGAGGGCAGCGAGAATAAAGTCCATAATGCTCCCCTATTCCGCTGCCTGACGAAGACCAGCTGCAAGAGCCGCGCATTCGCCCATAACTGCCGACGATCGGGCAATCGGATTGCTGAGATAGAAGTCTTCAACCAGCGATGCGTAAGGCGCCGTCTTGGTCTTGATCCCGGCCTTGCCCAGCTTGGCAACATCGGCAACCGAACCCGGTGCAATCTCGTCAATGCGAGCCAGATGCGGAAATTCCAGATAAAGCGCCGCACGGAGCTGGGACAGCGAACCGTAAGGCAGCGCCTGACCGATAGCACCGGAGAGAGCACGAATGATCGCCCAGTCTTCCTTGGCGTCCCCCGGCGGGAACACGGCGCGGGTGGTGACCTGCACACGGCCCTCGGTGTTCACATAGGTGCCCGACTTTTCGGTATAGGTCGCGCCCGGCAGGATGACGTCGGCGCGGTGTGCACCACGGTCGCCATGCGAACCGATATAGACGACAAAGGCCTTGCCCATGGCCGAAGTGTCGTATTCGTCGGCACCAAGCAGGAAGAGGACGTCAAGTTCGCCCTTGCCGGCCAGAGCAATCTGGTCAGCCGAGCATACGCCGCCATCATGCGGCACGAAGCCGATGTCGAGGCCACCAACGCGGCTGGCCGCGCTGTGCAGCATGGCAAAACCATTCCAGCCCTCGGCGACATTGGCGCCACCGGCTAGCTTTGCTGCCAGTGCGATAGTGTCGCGACCGGCCTGCTTGCCCAAGGAAGCGTGCGACACTGCACCCTCGCCGACAATAATCAGCGGGCGCTGAGCCTTGGCCAGAACGTCGGCAAAACCACCCTTCCCTGCGGCCAGATCGGCGAGCGTTTCAAGGCCATTGCCGAGATAGGTGTAGTCATAGGTGAGGTCTGCCTGCTCGCCGATAACGGCAATCGGCAGCCCCTTGGCACGCCACGTCTTGCGAATGCGCGCATTGACTAGAGAGGCTTCCTTGCGCGGGTTCGACCCGATGATGAGGATGGCGTCGGCTTCTTCGATCCCGGCAATCGTCGGGTTGAAGATGTAGGCCGAGCGCGGCATGGACGGATCAATGCCCGACATTGCCGGACGCACATCAGTCATGCCCGAGCCGATGGAGGCAAGCAGGCCCTTGAGGGCATACATTTCCTCGACAGCAGCGAGATCACCAGCAATGGCGCCAACCTTATTGCCAGCCTTCTTGATACGGGCGGCAACGGCGGCAAGGGCTTCATCCCAGCTTGCGGGCTGGAGCTTGCCGCCCTTGCGGACGTAAGGACGATCCAGACGCTGGCTCTTGAGACCATCCCATACGAAACGGGTCTTGTCCGAAATCCACTCTTCGTTGATCGCTTCGTTAACGCGCGGCAGGATGCGCATCACTTCGCGGCCACGGCTATCGACGCGGATGGCCGAGCCAACAGCGTCCATAACGTCGATGGACTCGGTCTTGGTCAATTCCCACGGACGGGCATTGAATGCATAGGGCTTGGACGTCAGCGCGCCGACGGGGCACAGATCAATAACATTGCCCTGCAATTCGCTGGACAGCGCGCGTTCGAGATAGGGCGTGATTTCGGCATCTTCACCACGACCGATCAGACCGAGCTCGGAAATACCGGCAACTTCAGTGGTGAAGCGGACGCACCGCGTGCAGTGAATGCAGCGGTTCATCGAGGTTTTGATCAGCGGGCCCATATACTTGTCTTCGACGGCGCGCTTGTTCTCGAAGAAACGCGAGCCTGAGACGCCATACGCCATCGCCTGATCCTGCAGATCGCACTCGCCGCCCTGATCGCAGATCGGGCAATCGAGCGGGTGATTGATCAGCAGAAATTCCATCACGCCTTCGCGGGCCTTTTTGACCATTGGCGTGTTGGTGAACATTTCGGGAGGTTCGCCATTCGGGCCGGGGCGCAGGTCGCGCACCGACATGGCGCAGGACGCCTGAGGCTTTGGCGGGCCACCCTTCACTTCGACAAGGCACATGCGGCAATTGCCGGCAACCGACAGGCGCTCATGGTAGCAGAAGCGTGGAATTTCCGCGCCCGCCGCCTCAGCAGCCTGCATCAGGGTGTAGTGATCTGGAACTTCGACGAGTTGTCCGTCGACTTTGATGGAAGCCATCGACTTACTCCGCAGCGATCGACGGCACAGCGCCGTCGCTGGTGGACGAATAGGTATATTGATCAATCCGCGCTTCGATCACGTCGCGGAAATTGCGGATCAGGCCCTGAACGGGCCACGACGCGGCATCGCCCAGCGCACAGATCGTGTGACCTTCGATCTGCTTGGTGACTTCGAACAGCATGTCGATTTCGCGCTTCTGAGCGCGGCCCTGCACCATACGGTCCAGAACGCGCATCATCCAGCCAGTGCCTTCACGACAAGGCGTGCACTGGCCGCAGCTCTCATGCTTGAAGAAAGCCGAGATACGCCAGATGGCCTTGATGATGTCGGTGGACTTGTCCATGACGATCATGCCGCCGGTGCCGAACGAGCTTTTCTTCTCACGCAGCCCGTCGAAGTCCATGACGGCATCCATCATGTCTTCGCCGCGCACGACGGGGCAGGACGCGCCGCCGGGGATCACGGCAAGCAGGTTGTCCCAGCCGCCGCGAATACCGCCGCAATGCTTTTCGATAATGTCCTTGAAGCTCTCGCCGAGCGCCTCTTCGAACACCGCAGGCTTGTTCACATGGCCTGAGACCATGAACAGTTTCGTGCCCTGATTGTTCGGACGACCGATAGAGGCGAACCATGCACCCGAGCGGCGCAGGATTTCCGGCACAACGGCGATGGATTCGACGTTGTTGACGGTGGTCGGATTGCCATAGACGCCCATGGCAGCCGGGAATGGTGGCTTGAGGCGGGGCTGGCCCTTCTTGCCTTCAAGCGACTCCATCAGCGCAGTTTCTTCACCGCAGATATAGGCGCCCGCGCCATGGTGAACGACGATGTCGAAGTCCCAACCATGAACGTTGTTCTTGCCGATCAGCTTGGCATCATAGGCCTGCTGCACGGCGGCTTCGAGATTCTGGCGTTCACGGATGAACTCGCCGCGTACGTATATGTAAGCGATATGCGCGCCCATGGCGCGACCGGCAAGCAGGCAGCCTTCCACCAGATGGTGCGGATCGTGGCGCAGGATTTCGCGGTCCTTGCAGGTGCCGGGCTCGGACTCGTCGGCATTAACGAGGAGCTGGCTGGGGCGACCGTCGCCAGCGCCTTCCTTGGGCATAAAGGTCCACTTGAGCGCAGTGGGGAAACCCGCGCCACCACGACCGCGCAGACCAGAGGCCTTGACCTCGCTGACAATCCAGTCACGGCCTTGGTCGATAAATTCCTTGGTGCCAACCCACGCGCCACGTTCGCGAGCGCCCTTCAGCCCCCAGTCATGGCGGCCATAGAGATTGGTGAAAATGCGATCCTTGTCAGCGAGCATGATCAGCTTTTCCGCTTCAACAGATAAGTAAACCAGGCAGCGACGCCGATCGCCGCCCCTGCCGCCGAAACCAATAGGCTCGGCACGTTAAGATTTGCAGCCATTTCAACGCCGGTGACCATGGCGGTAGCAACAATCGTCAGGATCACGCCGATGACGTAATCCAGAAGAGAGAGCTTGCCGAAGTCGATCTTGCGATTGGCCATTTAGCGCGGGTCCTTCCCGAACACCTTGCGGTATTCCTCGACCCCGCCCTTGGCCAGCGCCTTGGCCTGCTTGACCCATTCATCACGCTCGATGCGGCCCCGGAAGTTCAAGACTTCATCGACCTTGGCAATATCGGCCTTCTTGAATTTGGCAACCTGCGCATAGGTCGTTATGCCAAGCGCATGCAGCTTGCCTTCAAGCACCGGACCGACGCCGGAGATGAGCTTGAGATCATCCGGCTCACCCGCGGGACGCTCAAACAGCGGCTGGAGGCCGCCTAGATCGACAGTCGGCGAGACTTCCTTGGGATCGGCTGCTGGGGCCTTGACGGCGGGCTTGGCCTTTTTCACCGAAGCCGAAGTACCGCCCTCGGCGGGGGCATTGGTTTTGGCCTTGCCGACAGCTTTGCCACCATCGATGGCTTCAGCATTCGATTCAGCCCCCGTTGCGCCCTCACGCATTGCGGTATTCGGCGTTCCATCTGCCTTGGCAGCTGCATCGGCAGCCTTGCGCTCGCCTTCTGCCTTGGCTTGGGAAACCTTGGCTTCCTTCGGCGTGCCCTTCAACGCCGGAGCGTTTTCTTCGGCCACATCCTTGGGGCGCGCGGCAGTTGTCGGCGCCGCCGGTGCTGCAGTGGGCGCTGCTACAGGAGCCGCTTCGGGCGCCGGAGGCGGCACGAATTTTTCGCGCTTGGCCGTTGGCGTTTCGAGCAGCGTCGTCTGGCCGCCTTCGGCAGCACCGTTGACACGATCAATCTGCGGACCGGGCTTGATGCTGGCGCCGTTTCCGGCCTGGAAAGCGTCGATGATTTCTTCCAGACGCGCGGGCGTCAGATCTTCGTATGTGTCGTGGAAAATGGCAACCATAGGCGCGTTTACGCACGCCCCGGCGCATTCCACCTCTTCCCAGCTCATTGAGCCATCTTCATTGAGATGGTGGGGCTCGGGGTGAATCTTGCTCTTACAAACGTCGATCAGCCCTTCAGCGCCGCGCAGCATGCAGGGCGTGGTGCCACACACCTGAATATGAGCACGCTTGCCCACAGGCACGAGCTGGAACTGAGTGTAGAAGGTCGCCACTTCGAGCACGCGGATATAAGGCATATCCAGCATTTCGGCGACCCTTTCGATGGTCGCGCGGGTGACCCAGCCATCCTGATCCTGCGCGCGCATAAGCAGCGGGATCACGGCGGACTGCTGGCGACCAGGCGGGTAAAGCCCGATGCGCTTTTCAGCCCAGGCCATATTTTCAGCGGTAAAGGCGAAACTTGCCGGTTGTACCGACTCGTCTGCAAGGCGTCGCACGGACATCAGCGATCAACCTCTCCGAACACAATATCAATCGAACCCAGAATTGCCGTGACGTCAGCCAGCATATGGCCGCGGCACAGACGATCCATAGCACTCAGATGGGCAAAGCCGGGAGCGCGGATGTGGCAGCGATAAGGCTTATTGGTGCCGTCTGACACCAGATAGACCCCGAATTCACCCTTGGGCGCTTCAACGGCTGCATAAATCTCGCCAGCCGGCACCTTGTAGCCCTCGGTGTAGAGCTTGAAGTGATGGATCAGTGCTTCCATCGACGTCTTCATCTCACCGCGCTTGGGCGGAACGACCTTGCCGTCGGTCGAGGCCACTGGGCCCTTCCCGTCCGGCGCATTCAGCTTCTGAACGCACTGCTTCATAATGCGAGCAGCCTGGCGCATTTCTTCCATGCGGATCAGGTACCGATCATAGCAGTCGCCATTGGAGCCGATGGCAATGTCAAAATCCATTTCGGCATAGGCGTCATAGGGCTGCGCCTTGCGCAAATCCCAAGCAGCACCAGCGCTACGGATCATCGCACCTGAGAAGCCGAGGCCCCACGCTTCTTCCTGCGTCACGACGCCGATATCGACGTTACGCTGCTTGAAAATGCGGTTGCCAGTCAGAAGACGGTCGAGATCGACAAGGAATTCAAGGAACTCGTCGCAGAATACGTCGATGTCGTCGATCAGCGCCTGTGGCAGATCCTGATGGACGCCGCCAGGGCGATAATAGGCAGCATGCATGCGAGCGCCCGAAGCACGCTCATAGAAAATCATGAGCTTTTCGCGCCACTCAAAACCCCAGACCGGCGGCGTCAGCGCGCCAACGTCCATGGCCTGTGTGGTCACGTTCATCAGATGCGCCAGGATACGACCGATTTCGGCATAGAGCACGCGGATAAGCTGGCCACGGCGTGGCACTTCAAGACCCAGCATGCGCTCCACAGCCAGAGCAAAGGCATGCTCCTGATTCATCGGCGCCACATAATCGAGGCGGTCGAAATAAGGCACAGCCTGGAGATAGGTCTTTGTCTCGATCAGCTTTTCGGTGCCGCGATGCAGAAGACCCACATGTGGGTCCACGCGCTCGACCAGCTCACCGTCCAGCTCCAGAATCAGGCGCAGCACGCCGTGAGCCGATGGGTGGACCGGACCAAAGTTGATGGTGAAATTGCGAACGTCGACTTCAGACATCAGTTCTTCGCTTTCTCATCGCCGGGCAGCACGTAATCAGTGCCCTCCCAAGGCGACAGATAATCGAACGAGCGGAATTCCTGCGTGAGCTTGACCGGCTCATAAACCACGCGCTTGCGCTCTTCATCGTAGCGCACTTCCACAAATCCAGTGGTTGGAAAGTCTTTGCGCAACGGATGACCGTCAAAGCCGTAATCGGTGAGAATACGGCGCAGATCGGGGTGACCTGAAAAGGTTACGCCGTACAGATCGTAGGTCTCGCGCTCGAACCAGTCCGCGCCGGGATAAACATCACAGATCGACGGCACAAGCGTATCTTCACTGGCTTCAAGCTTGACGCGGATGCGCTGGTTCAAGTGCGGGCTGAGGAAGTGATAGACGACCTCGAACCGGAATTCGCGTGCCGGATAGTCCGCGCCACAGACGTCAATAAACGCAATAAAGCGGCACTTCGTATCATTGCGCAGGAAGCTCGCCACATTGACGATCGAATCACGCTGCACAGTGACGGTTAGATCGCCGAATGCCACCTCGAAGCCCAGAACAGCATCGCCTAGCGATGCTGTAATGTGCTCACCGAGCACGATCAGAGGATCGACGGCAACGGGTTCGACAACAACAGTTTCGTCCATGCCCCTGCCCTACCGTTCAATCGTGCCGTCACGGCGAATCTTCTTCTGTAGAAGAAGAATGCCGTAGAGAAGCGCTTCAGCGGTCGGAGGGCAGCCCGGGACATAGACGTCCACCGGCAGCACACGATCGCAGCCACGCACGACAGAATAAGAATAGTGGTAATAGCCTCCGCCATTGGCGCAGGAGCCCATGGAGATGACATAGCGCGGCTCTGGCATCTGGTCATAAACCTTGCGCAGAGCCGGAGCCATCTTGTTGGTCAGCGTACCAGCCACGATAAGCACATCGGACTGACGCGGCGAAGCGCGCGGCGCCGTGCCGAAGCGCTCAATGTCATAGCGCGGCATCGACATCTGCATCATTTCGACCGCGCAACAGGCCAGACCGGTCTGCATCCACATGAGCGAGCCGGTGCGAGCCCAGGTGATGAGCTGCGAAACGGTGGTGACAAGGAAGCCCTTGTCAGCCAGCTCGTTATTCACGCCAGCAAAGAACGGGTCATCAGCGCCAAATGGCTTTCCGGTCGCCGGATCTAAAGCGCCCGTCGGACGCGGAGTAACCAGTGTCGAACTGGACGGGCTCAATCCCATTCCAGAGCTCCCTTACGCCATTCATAAATAAAGCCAATGGTGAGAACACCAAGGAAAACCATCATCGACCAGAAGCCGAACCAACCAACATCACGGAAGGCCACTGCCCAAGGGAAGAGGAAAGCCACTTCCAGATCGAAGATGATGAAAAGAATCGCGACGAGATAGAAGCGAACATCCACCTTCATACGCGCATCGCCAAAAGCCTCGAAGCCAGCTTCAAACGCCGACACTTTTTCTGGATCGGGGCGCTTCAGCGACACCAGGAATGGTGCAATCAGCAGTGCGCCACCGATAACGGCAGACAAAGCTACGAAGATGACAATGGGCAAATAATCGCTGAGCAGATCGGTCATGCGGCAGCCTAAAGTTCAAGCGGCCAGAGCGGCCTTGATGCGCGCGGGTCCATCTGCAATTGGGGCAAGCCAACCGACGCGCAGGTGATGCGGAACGGCTTAGACCTTCCCCCAAAACGTTTCAAGGGAAAGAAAATATGAGCAAAATAATCATGTAACAAAGAAAAGGAAATCGCAACGCTACGCCAGCAAAACGGCTCGCCGAGGATACTCTTTTCGCCAAATCCGCCACCGACAAAATAGCAGAGCTCTTGTCAGATTGCAGGAAAGGAAAGCGGCGCTCACACGAACGCACCGAATGGGCACCGATTCTCTGCCCCACAAACCAAAACGGCGAACCGGTAAACCGGTTCGCCGAGATGGGCTGCAAGAAAATGGCGACGGGCAGAACGCCCGTCACGCAATTCTTAGAAGTGGTAGAACACGCCGACAGTTGCCTTGGCGGATTCAAAGAACGCATCCGGAGCTGCGTCGTCAAAGTCACCCTGGCCAACGAGTTCACCGCGGACGGTGATCGCGTCGGTCACTGCGAATTCAACACCGCCACCGAACTGGTACACGCCGACCGAGCCATTGGCGTCGGAGTTGTTGATACCAACACCGGCAAGGGCGTAAACGAGAGCGTTGTCGGTCACGATGGCGCCGGCGCGGACGTTAGCGAAGAATTCGCCAGTCTGCTCGTAGCCAGCGATCGGAGCGCCGAAGTTGTAGTCAGCAGTGACTTCAACGCCGAGCAGGATCGGGTCGACGGGGATGAAGTTCACGCCGACAGCAGCACCGATGACGCCATAGGTGGTGTCAACGACAGCACCGCCGTTTTCGGCGTAGGTGTCGGAGCCGATGAACTGGCCACCGAGACGGGCACCAACATAAAGACCTTCCCAATCAAAACCAGCAGGGGTGTAAACCGGCTGCGGGGTGGTCGGGATGATGAGGTCAGCAGCCTGAGCGCCACCAACCATAAGAGCAGCGGCGGAAACGCCGATGACCAGAGAACGTACAAACATATCTTGCACTCCCAATAGAGTTAACCGTAGTCGACCGATAGATGCCCCACATGCGCGGGGCTGACAAGACGGTACAACGTCAAATTCCCGAATGCGGATAACATTCAATGACCATTTAAGGGCACCTGTTGCAGGAATGCCCCGAAATTGGTTCAATTTGAAACAAATACGCTCGTTTCTCGCCTGCCAGACAGCTCGAAGCACCGTCTTACATACTGATTAATGGCGGTTTGCGGTGATAAGCTGCCACATTGCCGCCACAAACGCAACGACTCACCCGACAACGTTGCGGCGGCGGAGCGAAAAGCCCAACTGTCTAGAAGTGGTAATTGGCACCAAGCGTAAACTGACTCTTGGGATTGCCTCCAAGTGTCGGAAAACCATGGAGATATTCTGCGCGCAAGGAGATAAAATCGTTCACCGATAGCTCAAGTCCCGCACCCGCCAGAATATCCTCTTCGCTGGGCGGACCGAGATCGAGCCCGTAGCCGCCTGCTGCGTATATCGCCACATTGTCCGAAACAATCAGGCCGGCCTTGCCCAATATCTGACCGTAGACCGTTTCCCCTGCCCCGACATCGCTTAGGCCGCGCACCGCCACTTCAGCGCCAAGAAGATAAAAGTCGAATTGCGCGTTGACGCCCACATTAAGGCCAATACTAGCCCGCGCATTATAAAGGTCGCTGCTTTGGATGCCGACATTCAAGCCCGCGTAAAAGCCGCCCCAGTCGAAGGATTCGGTTTCGGCCACCGGTAGGCTAGCATTTGTCGAAATTGGAACCGTGATCGCGTCGGCTGCAGAAACATTCTGAAAACAGACGGCATACAACAGGGTCACAACGGAAATCTGGCCAATTGCACGCATCGCTTAACTCCCATTCCGGGCGCAGATCAAAGCGCAACGCAAGCTCATTGGCTCAGTTCCATCCTGAGCGCCGTCTGAAGATTAAACGTAGCTGCTATGGCTCAGGCAACATTGCCGACGAGAACCGGCTCGGAACGGTATAGATCCGGGAAAATCTGTTCAAGCGCAGCAATCTTCGGCAAGTCGTGCACGACGATATAGGGCCAGGTCGGGTTCAGCGTCAGAAAGTCCTGATGATATTGCTCAGCAGGGTAAAATGCCGAGAACGACTCAAGCGTGGTCGCAATAGGCTCGTCGAAGACCCCCGCACGATTCAACTCGTCTATATATTTGCGCGCCACACCCTGCTGCGCCGCATCGCGTATAAAGATGGTCGAACGATATTGCGTGCCACGGTCAGGGCCCTGAAAGTTGAGCTGTGTCGGATTGTGAGCGACGGAAAAATAGATATGCAGCAAGGTTCCAAAGCTGACCTGCCGGGGATCATAAGTGATCTCGACAGCCTCAGCATGACCAGTATCGCCGCGGCTGGTCTGCTCATAAGTTGCAGTTTCCGCGGAACCGCCTGAATAGCCGGAAATGGCGTTGATGACGCCCTTCACCCGCTGGAAAACGCCCTGTACTCCCCAAAAACAGCCGCCGGCTAATACAGCAACAGCCAGATCACCTTCATCGTCAATATCTGTTCGGGGCGGAGGAATGATCACCGGCTGCTCCTGCGCCCTAACGGGTGGCGCAGAAATGGACTGAAGTGCCAATGGCATAGCAACGAGTCCAAACAGGATCGACCGTCTCGAAACTTTGGATGAGGTTACAATTGAGGTCGTCATGGAAACGCGTCCCCGCCATTCAAAGAGCATGCGGGTACTATGCGCGTTCTGCGAAACGAAATCATCAATGACACGAAGAAATGAAATCGCCGGCGGGTAGCGAGGAGGCCATACGACCCAAGCCGGGCGCCTGATGCACCACCCGAAAAACTTCAACGATTTGAAGGGAAAGGGTGGCGCGAGAGACGGGGCTCGAACCCGCGACCTCCGGCGTGACAGGCCGGCGCTCTAACCAACTGAGCTACTCCCGCAGCGCTTGCGAACAAGTCATCCGCGCAACGTGTGGTTCGTTTACCGACCCCCTATTGTGAAGTCAAGCGCCCTTCAAACAATCAGATGACATTTTCAAAAAAGATGCGCCTGCCTGTGGAAAACTTCAATTATCAGAAGCGGTAAGGCCGTTTTTCTAAACCGGGATATCAAAAGCGCACTTTTTAGCATCGACGTCACCTCCACGGCGACTTCGCTGGCAGACTGCTAACACTGAGAGTAATGTTGAGCCGGATGTGCGCTCAAGCGCATCTCCAAAAAACCAAATTCACGGCACCAATGAGGTAACGGGGAACTTGGTGGGCGATGACGGACTCGAACCGCCGACATCCTCGGTGTAAACGAGGCGCTCTACCAACTGAGCTAATCGCCCGTGCCGTTTGAAACGGAACGCGGCCTTGATTAGGGTGCCAGCCTCTTCCCGTCAACTGGCATTATGGTCTCTTACAAAGCAAAACGGCTCCAACGCATCCTGCGTGGAGCCGATCGCCGTAGGCAAAGGAGCCGATCTTAGTTGATCGCGTCCTTAAGGCCCTTACCGGGCTTGAACTTTGCCTGGTTCGAAGCCGGAATCTGAATCTCGGCGCCAGTGGCCGGATTGCGGCCGGTGGATGCCTTGCGCTTGGAGACGGCAAAGGTGCCGAAACCGACCAGACGAACCTCGTCGCCGCCCTTGAGGGCTGCGGTGATGGCTTCGAACACTGCGTCAACCGCTTCGGCGGCCTGTGCCTTGGTGATCGTAGCCTTGTCGGCAACGACGCCAACCAGATCGTTTTTGTTCATAGCGTTTCCTCACAGTGAATGCCCGCCGTCTCTGGCGAACGAAAACGCCGACAACCTTTGACGATTCTGAACGAAACGCAAGGAAATCCGGGGTTTTTCGTCAGCCCGACGGTGCAAAGCTGTTAATGGACCGGAAAAACGGGCGCTGCAAGCCTCGTTGAGCCTGAAAACCCCGGTTTCCCGGCGATTGTGAACAGTTAAGACATCAGCTTTGCGGACCGACTATCTGCGGCGGCGTCCGCCTGATCCCCAGCATCAACGGCAGGGCCAACAAATAGATTGTCAGCGCCACCAACCAGATCGCACCCGGCCAGGCTGGCCGGAACCCGTGATAGACGAAACTGAAGAAGAGCGGGCCAAACACCGAAGCAAGGCTAACGAGACTGGCCAGAACGCCCTGCAACTGGCCCTGCCGATCTGCGCCGACCTGTCGCGTCGTCAATGACTGCAGCGCAGGCATGCCGATACCGCCCAGCGCAAAAACTGGCGCCATGAGAAAGAGCAGCAGGCCATTGGAAGCAAAGGCCAAGGTGAGCATGGCTCCCGTTTCAAAACCCATGCCGACGATCAGTGCCCAACGCTCGCCCAGCCGCGCCACGGCCGGTCCGGTGAGGAAAGCCTGTGCAAGAGCATGAAAAACGCCGAAGGCACCGAGCGAAAGTCCGATCATCATGCCGTTAAACTGGAACACATCCTCGCTGTAGATGGCCCAGGTCGTGCCATAGACCGTGCCGACAAGATTCATGATGAAATAGATCGCCATCAGCGGAATCAGCGCTTTGAAAGTCAGCGCCCAGGCCAAAGGCTTGAAAGGATTGAGCGTATCCCAGCTGAAGCGCGCATCGCGCTGACCGGGGCGGGATTCGGGCAGCACGAACAGAGCCAGCGCGAAATTGATGCCATTGAGCAGCGCCGCAACCAGAAACGGCGAACGCAACCAGATGTCGCCCAATATCCCGCCAAGAACTGGCCCAATGATGAAGCCGATACCAAACATGGCATGGAACAGGCCGAATCTTTTAGCCCGCTCCTCTTCGGTGGAGATGTCGGTGATATAGGCTGTCGCCACGGCCATATTGGCGCTGGTGACCCCGGCAATGGCGCGGCCAATCACCAGCAGCCAAAGCTCTGGCGCAAAGGCCATCACGACATAATCGATGGCGGCACCCGCAAGAGATACGAGCAGTACGGGCCGCCGACCGAATCGATCGCTGAGCACACCGAGAATAGGTGAGAACAAAAACTGGCAGGCCGAATAGAGCGCCAGCATGATCCCCAAAATCATGGAGATGTCGGAAGTGTGCCCCACTTCGCGCAGCAGCGCCGGGAGAATGGGAAAGATAAGGCCAATGCCCACCGCATCCAGCATCACAGCCGCCAGAATGACTATAAGCGCCTTGTTCATTTGGTGTGTTCCTCAGGTGGCCGCGCCTGGTCGGCTATACGCCGTAGCCACAGGAGGCCGATAGGATGTAATGAGCCGCAGAGTTTGCGGCAAGATGCGCAATTTGCTCGGCTCTCGGTCAGATTCTGGCAGGAAGTAGAGGGTGGATCGGTTTGGTCACTGCTCGGCAACGGCCCCATTTGCCTGCCCTTGAAAAGCGCTGACCTATGCGTTTGAGCACAAACCCAGCACCGGGCTGCCCTCGGGCTCGACCCGAGGGCCATTTACCTCATGTAAAGCCGAGAAAAATCAGGGTCCCTAACAGGCCCTCGGGTCACGCCCGAGGGCAGCACCGTGCTTGTGGGGAAGATACAACAACCAATAATCAACGCTGCGAGCTGATTGGATGAGACAAGAGGTAGACATTGCATTGCTCACACGGGGCGACGGCGCACTTTTAGAGAAAAGGCACTAGAGGGGTATCGGCCCGAAGGTAGAGCGGGTGTTTTGGAGAACCGTCGGCATTGGTCCCAAAACACCAGAGTTCTGCTCCATCTGCGCGGAGCGCCTCGACCAATTCCCGCCCGGCAGGCGCCAGTGCTTTATTGAGCTTGCCATGGCAGAGAACGACGCGCCCTGCCCCAGACGCAGCGCGGCGAATAGCAGGGATATTCGCGTCCGAGACGGCAACGACACCCGGCGCGATCAGCATTTTCGGATCGGTGGCGCGGTAGTCGCCCACGTTGCATTTGACCATGGCCGAAAAACCCTCGCGGCGGGCGAAGGTCCATTCGCGGGCACAGGTAGGATCATCCACACTCGCATCAGCCGTGGAGGGATTCATGCCGATGAACAGAATATAGTCCGCCGGAAACTCGTCGCCCAGCCAGCGGCGCATGACCTGCCGATAGCGGCCACATTCGCTCATCACGGCATCGCCGCGCACGCCCTCGCCTAAACGAAGGCGCACCTTCCCACCCGGATCGTGCAGATCTGCACTCATGCGGTCAGGTCGCTCGGCGGCACGAGGCCATTGATCAGCGACGCCGTGGTGATTGTATTGGCGAGGAGACAGGCAATGGTCATTGGGCCGACGCCACCCGGAACGGGTGTAATGGCTGCGGCCACTTCCGCAGCAGAAGCAGTGTCTACGTCGCCAACGAGCCGTGTCTTGCCCTCGCCCTTTTCCGGCGCGGCAATGCGATTAATGCCCACATCAATGACAACGGCGCCCGGCTTGATCCAATCGCCTTTGACCATTTGCGGACGGCCCACGGCGGCGACAACGATGTCAGCCTGACGCACGACATCGGGCAGGTTCTTGGTGCGAGAATGGGCGACAGTCACGGTGCAATTGTCGCGCAGCAGCAGTTGCATCATCGGCTTGCCCACAAGATTGGACCGTCCGATGATAACCGCATTCTTGCCCTCAAGGCTTCCCAACTCATCGCGCAGCAGCATCAGGCAACCGAGCGGCGTGCAGGATACCGGGCCCGGCAGACCAATCTGCACCTTGCCGACATTGGCCGGCGTGAAACTGTCCACATCTTTGGCCGGGTCAATGGCCTCGATGACCTTGTTCGGGTCGATGTGATCGGGCACTGGCATCTGCACCAGAATGCCATGCACTGCAGGATCGGCATTGAGTTGATGGATCAGCGCCAAGAGATCAGCCTCGGCAACATCGGCGGGCAATTCATGCTTATACGAATTCATGCCGACTTCGGCTGTCTGCTTGGCCTTGGACGACACATAGACCTGGCTGGCAGGGTCTTCGCCGACAATCACCACCGCCAGACCAGGTGTAATGCTATGGTCCTTTTTCAGTCGTTCGACGTGACCGGCAATGGAGCCACGCAGCTTTTCAGCGAATGCTTTGCCATCGATGATTTTTGCGGTCATATCGGCCTCGATCTGTTTGATTGGAGGCGCGGGAAAGGCTCCCGCGTTTCGGCTTCGACATAAGGGATGCGGGATGATCCGTCCATTGCTTTGGCTGCCACTGGCAGCGCTTTCATTGACTCCGGCTTTGGCCGACGAAACCTCTTTGCAAGAGCGGGTCGAAAAGCTGCATGCGCTGGCTGGCGGCGAATGGTGCAACATCAACGACGGATTCGTGCCCGATGGCGAGGGCTACAAGAGCTGGACGATTACCTACAAGCCGAGCTGGAGCGAGGATGCAGAGGAGGAAGAGGTGACGCTCATCCAGATGTTCTGCATGTCTGGCGCCTACAATATCAGCTATGCCTATTACACAGAGACTGATTTCGAGGGATTGAGGCCGCTCTCATTTGCTCTACCAATGGTCGATCCCCAATATGAGAGCGATGACTATGAAGGTGCATTGCTTGCTGTGCCCGTGATTGGCATGAGCAGCACGCTGGTTCTGGTCAATTCCGATTTCGACCCGGACACCAACACCATCACCTCCTATTCGAAATGGCGCGGCATTGGCGACGCCAGCTCTTCGGGCACATGGGAATTCCGCGAAGGCGAATTCGTGCTGGTGCGCTACGATGTGGACGCCAGCTATGATGGCGAAATCAACCCTGAGACCGTGTTGGACTATTCCAGCCGCTAAGGAGGGCAGATTGGCCGAAACCAAGACGCGCCCCAATACGGGCAATGTTTCTGACTTTGTTGCCTTGCTCACCGATGCAGGAAAGCGCGCCGATACGGAATGGCTAATCCAGATGATGTCGCTCGTCTCCGGCCATCAGCCGGTGCTCTGGGGCAGCATGATTGGTTTCGGCCAATACCATTACAAATATGCGTCGGGCCACGAAGGCGACGCCTTCCGCATCGGCTTTGCACCCCGGAAGGCCGAACTCAGCCTTTATGTTCTGGTGGCTTATGACGGCGCCGAAGCAGATAAACAGACGGAATTGCTCTCCTGTCTTGGCAAACATCGCGCGGGCAAATCCTGCCTTTATGTCAAAAGGCTTGCGGACATTGATCTCGACGTGTTGCGAGAGCTGACTGAGTTTGCCTTTGCCCAAATGCAGCAAACCTATCCGAATTAGAAAGGCCGCCTCGGCATTTCTGCCGGGCGGCCTCTTTGGAGAAATGGCCCACCGCGCTGTTGAGGGCTTGGGGGACAAGCGGCAAACCACTTCCCGCTCATCGGATGCATGGGTCGCTTGCCGTGCCGATGAACTGGTTGAGAAGATGGCGAACAATTGCGGCAAGAAAAGAGCGGCTCACCGCTTTGTGAAGCCTTTACCGAGGCTTCTGCTCCTCGTTGAGAAGGTGTCATAGCGCTTCTATAATCAAACCCAGCAACCCGAGACGATTCCAGACAGATGGCCCGATCCGCGGGCCTGCGACCAGAGGAAAAGATGACCACCCTCACCCCGCCGCGCCTTGAAAAGCAGTCCTTTACCGACCCGGCAGAGGCCTGGGCCCATGTCGCCCATATCTATCACCGCAATTGTGATTTCATCCGCAGTCACCTCGAAGGGCTGACGGATGGCAAGGTGCCTGAGGGGCGGGTCCGCGCCTTTTATCCGCAGGTGGAAGTGCGTTCGACCAGCTATTCAAAGCACGAAAGCACCCTGCCCTATGGCTACCTGCACACGCCCGGCCTTTATCGCACGACAGTGACTGCCCCGGACCTGTTCAAGGGCTATCTGCAGGAACAGTTTGCAGTGATTCTTAAAAATCACGGCGGTACGATTGACGTGGGCGAGTCGGAAACCCCGATCCCGCTGCACTTTGCGCTCGGGCCACGTGACCATGTCGACGGTGCCACCATCAACGCGCTCGACATTCCATTGCGCGACCTGTTTGACGCGCCGGACCTTGCCAATACCGATGACGAAATCGCCAATGGCACCTATGTGCCGCCACGCGGCGGACCATACCCGCTCTCGGCCTTCACCGCGCCGCGCGTGGACTACTCCCTGTTCCGGCTGGCGCACTATACCGGCACCGATGCCGATCATTTCCAGAATTTCGTGATCTTCACGAACTACGCCTTCTATATCGACGAGTTCTGCCGCATCGCCAAAGAGCACCTCAAGAACGGTCATGAGGTCTATCAGCGGTTTGTCGAGCCGGGCAACGTGGTCACCGACAATATGCTGACCGGCGGCGGCGTCTCCGGCACAGTGCCGGTTCGCAGCCCGCAAATGCCCGCCTATCACCTGATCGCAGAGCGCGGCAAAGGCATTACCATGGTCAATATCGGCGTCGGCCCGTCCAACGCCAAGACCATCACCGACCACATTGCCGTCCTGCGCCCCCATGCCTGGATCATGCTTGGCCACTGCGCGGGCCTGCGCAATTCCCAGGAACTGGGCGATTATGTGCTCGCCCACGCCTATGTGCGTGAGGATCATGTGCTCGACGCCGACCTGCCGCTCTCCGTTCCAATTCCGGCCTTGGCGGAAATCCAGGTGGCACTGGAACAGGCGGTGGAAGAGATCACCCAGACCGAAGGCGTCGAAACTAAGAAGATCATGCGCACCGGCACGGTCGCAACCTTCGACAACCGCAATTGGGAACTCTGGGACCAGACGGCGATCACGCGGCAATTGAGCCAGTCCCGCGCCGTGGCGCTGGACATGGAATCGGCCACCATTGCCGCAAACGGCTTTCGCTTCCGCGTGCCCTACGGCACCCTGCTCTGCGTTTCCGACAAACCGCTGCATGGCGAATTGAAGCTGCCCGGCATGGCATCGGACTTCTACCGCACGCAGGTGAACCAGCATTTGCTGGTGGGGCTACGCGCAATGGAAATTCTGCGGGATCAGCCAGCCGAACGCCTGCATTCGCGCAAGCTCAGGAGCTTTGCGGAAACGGCCTTTCAGTAAGCCGCCGTTATTGCAAATGACGAATGGCGATCGCGGCAAAGGTGCCGCGCGCCTGTGCCGCGGCATCGGAAGGGGCGAGTAGCCGATAAAGCGTAATATCGGTACGCGTCGCTGCGTCTGGCGCTGCAACCGCTAAAACCTCATGACCATTGACGTTGCGGATGTTGTCGTCACCGCCGTCGAAGGCATAGGCGACTTCGTCAAATTCATTGCCAGCAATGGTGCAGCGGATCATGTCACCGCTATTGTCGTAGTGCTCAACCGCCACGATCAAGCCATCCCGCTGCAGCGTAGCTGCATCCATGAGGAATTCCTCGGCTCGATCATGAGCGACGGCAATATGCCGGTCATAAGCGCTGCCGGTGGCAACATCGGGCAGGTTCTGCAGCGAAAAAAGCGACTCTGCCGCAGCCTGCAAATTCTGCACATGCTGCTCATTGGAGGTTGGGAACGACCACCCTTCAGCCTGAAACGCCCCGATCACGCCTTCCATGCTCGGCTCAGCGTCCAGGCACGGCGCCCAGATGTCATTTGCAAAGGCTGGCCCACAAAGGCCCAGAGCAACAAGAGCAGTGGCGAGCGGCAATTTCATCGTGCATCTCCTTTATCATAAATGAGACGCCAGAGGAGCCGGCAACCTTGGCCAAATAGGTTTGAAATTCGGAACGCGCGATTAGCGCTGCTTCCCACTTCTCAGATATGGCGCACAAGGCTCTTGCTTCAAGCCCCGTCGCTACGGATAAAACCAGCACTTCCCTTGTGAGGAGAAGTCACATGTACGCAGCCGAACAAAGCCCCACAGCCCGTTTTTATCACGGCACCAAGGCCGACCTGAAAATCGGTGACCGCATGGTGCCGGGTTACAAGTCCAATTTCGGTGCAGGAAAGCCTGCCTCTTGGATCTACTTCGCTGCAACCTTGGAAGCAGCCATATGGGGCGCGGAGCTGGCGCAGGGCGACGGGCGGGAGCGGATTTATATCGTGCGGCCCACCGGCAGCTTCGTCGACGACCCCAATCTCACCGACAAAAAATTCCCCGGCAATCCAACCCAGTCCTACCGCAGCCAGCAGCCGCTTGAGGTGATCGGCGAGGTGGAAAGCTGGGAAGGTCATCCGCCAGAGCAATTGCAGAAGATGCGGGACAGTGTCGAGCGCGCCCGCCAGCAGGGCATTGAAGCGATCGACTGAATACAAAAAAGCCCGGCGTCTCCACCGGGCTTTTTCGTAACCTGGTGCGAACCGTTTAGCGGCCCTTGACCACCGAATAGCCGGCGTAACGCGCTGACGAACCCAGCTGCTCTTCAATACGAATGAGCTGGTTATACTTGGCCATACGGTCGGAGCGGGAGAGCGAGCCAGTCTTGATCTGACCGCAGTTGAGCGCCACGGCGAGGTCAGCAATGGTCGAATCTTCAGTTTCGCCCGAGCGGTGCGACATGACCGAAGTGTAACCGGCACGGTGCGCCTTATCGACGGCGTCGAGGGTTTCCGACAGCGAGCCGATCTGGTTGACCTTGACGAGGATCGAGTTGGCAACGCCCATCTTGATGCCCGAAACGAGACGTTCGGTATTGGTTACGAAAAGATCGTCACCCACCAACTGCACCTTCTTGCCAATGGCCTCGGTCAGCGCCTTCCAGCCATCCCAGTCGTCTTCGGCCATGCCGTCTTCGATGGTGATGACCGGATAGCGAGTGGCAAGATCTTCAAGGAAGCGAACATTGTCGTCCGAGGACAGCGACTTGCCCTCGCCGACCATCTCGTACTTGCCATTCTTATAGTATTCGGTCGAAGCGCAATCGAGGCCGAGGAAGACATCCTCGCCGGGCTTGTATCCGGCCTTCTCAATGGAGCGCATGATGAACCCGAGGGCTTCGTCAGCCGAACCGAGGTTTGGCGCAAAGCCACCTTCGTCACCAACATTGGTGTTGTGGCCTTCTGCCGACAGACCCTTCTTGAGGGTGTGGAAGATTTCCGAGCCGATACGCACGGCGTCGGCAATCGATTCCGCGCCAACCGGCAGGATCATGAATTCCTGCATATCGATCGGGTTGTCGGCATGCTCACCGCCATTGATGATGTTCATCATCGGAACCGGCAGGACGTGGGCGTTTGGGCCGCCGATATAGCGGTAGAACGGCAGGTCGCTCGACTCGGCTGCGGCCTTGGCCACGGCGAGCGACACGCCCAGAATGGCATTGGCGCCCAGCTTGCCCTTGTTGGCAGTGCCATCGAGTTCGATCATGGCTTCGTCGACAGCGAGTTGATCGAGAGCGTCAAGACCTTCGATTTCTTCGGCGATGATCGTGTTGACGTTCTCAACGGCCTGGGTCACGCCCTTGCCGTTGTAGAGATTGCCGCCATCTCGTAGCTCGACCGCCTCATGCGCGCCAGTGGAGGCACCTGACGGCACCGCAGCACGGCCAAAGCTGCCATCATCCAGCACCACATCGACTTCGACAGTTGGATTGCCACGGCTGTCATAAATCTGGCGGCCCTGGACGTGGATGATAGAAGACATGAAATGCCCTTCCCGGTCATTGCGTGGAATTATGAAGCCTGTCTAGACGGGCCTTGTGACAGAAGAAAGAGGGTGAACGCAAAAAACGCCGCACCTTGTGACTGAAACGTTGTCATGACGCCAGCGCGGCTACTAACATGTCAGCACCAATGCCCATATCGTGCTTTCCGAGGAGAAACAGCCGTGACTAAGCCACTTGTCAAACAGGTCGCACATACCTGCATCTATGCCCGCGACCTTGATGCAGTTGAAGCATTCTATCGCGACGTCTGCGGCGTCTCGCCCAAGTTCGATTTCAAGCGTGGCGAGAACCGGATCGGCTTTTATCTCGATTTCAGCAATCGCACATTCGTCGAGGTGTTCCTCAAAGGCGAAAGCCGTTTCGAAGACACCAACCAGATAAACCATATCTGCTTTGAAACCGACGACATCGATGCCTTTATGGCCAATGCCCGCGCCAAGGGTGTGGCAGTCACCGACAAGAAACTAGGCGTCGATCACACCTGGCAGTGCTGGCTGGCAGACCCCAGCGGCGTAAAACTCGAAATCTTCCAGTACACACCGGAAAGCATGCAATTCGGGCCCGACGGCGTTGTGTGCCAGGTGGACTGGTAACAGATTTGAGAAAGCAGGGGCACAATTCCTTGTCCCACTCGATTTTGCCGCAAGTTCAGTGGACGAAGAGGCATGTGGATTCGCCCTGCTCTCTTTTCTATTTTTCTCGCGCTCGCGCCGGCCTCTGCGCCGGCGCAGGATTTAACAGCCATTCTGGACCAGGCGGACGCCCTTGAGCCGCTCGAAGTCGTCATTATCGCACGCAATGGCGAGATCATCGCCGAGCGTGGCTATGATGGTCACGCCCCCGCCACACCGACCAATATCAAGTCGGCGTCCAAGACGGTCATGTCGGCTCTGGTCGGTCTGGCCATCGACCATGGGTTATTGAAGAGCGCCGATCAAAAGGTAGCAGACCTGTTACCGAACGACTTGCCGGATGACGCCGATCCACGGATCAACGACATCACGATCGGGCACCTTCTATCTATGCAGGCAGGGCTCGCGCCAACGTCGGGTGCTAATTATGGGCGTTGGGTGGTCAGTCGAAACTGGGTCAGGGCAGCGCTGGCGCAGCCCTTCGAGGCCGCTCCGGGCGGGCCAATGCTCTATTCCACCGGCTCAACCCACCTACTTTCCGCGATCCTCACCAAGGTCAGCGGAAAATCCACGCTGGCATTGGCGCAGGAATGGTTTGCCCCGCTTGACGACTTTCGCATCGGCGGCTGGGCGCGCGATCCACAGGGGATTTATCTGGGCGGCAATGAGATGGCGATGAGCCCGCGCTCGCTTCTGGCCTTCGGCGAAATGTATCGAACCGGCGGCCTTGCGCCAGACGGGACACGCATGTTGTCTCAAGATTGGATCGACCAATCGTGGGAACAGCGAACACGCTCCATCCATACCGGTGATGGTTACGGCTATGGCTGGTTCTTCCGGCAGGCGGATGGCGAAGACGTCCGCTATGCCTGGGGCTATGGCGGACAAATGCTGTTCATCATCCCCACTCTTGACCTCACTGTGGTGATGACCTCGGACGAAAGCCTGCCCTCTGCAGCTAACGGGTATCTAGGCCACCTCAACGACCTGCTGACAGAAATTGTCATCGCGGTGAGGGATGAGCCCGGCACGCATGCACAGCCCGCAGGGCTGGTTATTCCGGTCACACCCCGCAATCCCCAACCCTGATCTGAAAGCGTCAATATGATCACCGCCACTCCCGGTCCCGATGGTCGCCCGCGTTGCACATGGTGCTCGGCCACGCCGCAATATCTGGCCTATCACGACACGGAATGGGGCTTTCCGGTGGTGGACGATACCCGCCTCTTCGAAAAGCTGTGCCTCGAAAGCTTCCAATCCGGCTTGAGCTGGCGAACAATCCTCGAAAAACGCGAAAACTTCCGCAAAGCCTTTGCCGGTTTTGATTTCCGCAAGATGGCGCAATTCGATGAGAACGATGTCACCCGGCTGCTTGCCGATGCTGGGATCGTCCGTCATCGCGGCAAGATCGAAGCGGTCATCAACAATGCAAAGCGTGCTTGCGAGATGGTGAAGAGCGAAGGCTCCCTGGCGGCCTACTTCTGGCGGTTTGAGGCCCCGGACACTGCTGGCCCGCCGGTGTTCAGGGCCACGTCGCCGGAATCGGAACGCCTATCGAAAGATTTGCGCAAGCGCGGCTGGAAATTCCTTGGGCCGACAACCACCTATGCGTTCATGCAGGCCATGGGCATGGTCAATGATCACGCAGCCGATTGCGTGACGCGGCTCGAAACCGACGCCGCGCGAAAGGCCCTCACACGTCCTGCCTAGTCTTCGCGCTTGTGGCCGTCGATGTGCTTTTCAGCACGTTCCTTTTCGGAGGTCACCTTCAGCTTCTCTGCTTTGCTGCGCCCGAACTTCAGCCGATTGGCCTCTGCATCGGCGTCCTTGGCACTACGTTGTTTCAGCTTACGAAACGTCCGCAGATTGACAATGTCAGCCATGTCTATTGCTCATCGATAGTGCCGTCATAGGGGGTGAGCCGTTTTTCCAGATGCACACTGGAAAAGGGGTCGCGCCCCTCCCGGCCCTGTGATTTCAGTGCCAGAATATTATAGCCCTGCTTCTCGTAAAAGCGCACGGCACGCACATGATCTGCCGGCGTTTCAAGATGAATGCGCGACGCGCCTTCCAGTTCGAGCATGCGCTCCATGCGGTCCAGTAGCCGTGCACCGATGCCATGGCCTTGAATTTCGGGCATTACAAAAAGATAGGGAATGTAAGCGCGTCCCGGCTGGCGCGAACACCAGCCGACCACCACATCGTCGATTTCTGCCACGATGGCATGCCGCCAACCAAGTCCCACAGCGCGCGTCAGGCGGCGCCTCTCGCTATCGCGGGCAGCGTCCTGCTCCGAGAGGATCGGCAATATACCGCTTTCCCACGCGCGATAGGCGATATCCGCAAGGCGGGGGGCATCGGCGATTTCCGCTTTGCGTATCCGAAGCCCCGGCAATTTCGCCTCCTATCGTGCGCGGCGGCGCGCCGCGATGATTCCCTTCTCGTAATTGATGTTCCAGTCGATCAGGGTCCGCCAGATAAGTTCGGCCTGATCCTCGTCCAGATCAAGGTCCAAACTGCGCGCCCGCACTTTCGTGATGATGGATTCGATCCGCGCTGGATCATAGGCCTCGTGCGGGTCGGTCTTGATCTCGGCCATCCGTGTTACGTAACCATGCCGTTCCGCGAACAGGGTCAGCAAAGCCTGATCGAGCCGGTCGATCTCGGCACGGACATCATCCTTGGTTTCGCATTCGGCAGGCAGCTTGGCGGCGGTCACGGCACAGTCCTTGGCTTTTAAAACGCTGTTGCTGGTTTGCACCGGGACCGGGCCGATTTCAACCCGCAAGCGCTGAGCCTTATGGTCAATCCAACCTCATGGGCGTATCAAGACGTCATGTTTAGCCAGTCTGAGATTGCCTGATAGCCCGTCCGAATGCGGCGGGTATGAATGAACCAAGCCCACTGCCGGGCGTGATGCCGGCAATGGCTCGTTTGTATGCGGCCAAAGAGCCGCCATTCAGGCTTCAGACTTTTCAATGGATATTTCCCGAAACGAACAGCGGGTGCTGCACGCCCTCGCTCAGGGCGGACGCATTGCCGTCATCAAGGACGAACGAGGGCGCATCGTCGATTTCGAATTTTTCAACCGCGATGGCTGGCTGGCAAGCGGGCTGACCCCACTCATTTTCAACAAGCTCAAGGCCAAGAAGGCCATTCGCTCGCAGCGCGGCGGCCCCTACAGGATCACCAGGCGGGGATTGGAGCTGGTGCGCAGTCAGGTAGATAACCGATAAAACAGGTCGGGCAGAAATGCCCGGCTTTGATGCCGATCAAGACAAATTCGGCACAGTGGCGCATTGTGGCCCTGTCGGGTCAGTTGGGTTGGAACATGCGCAAATTTCTGCTTTTCTCCGGCATTCTGGCGCCGCTGGTTTATGTCTCCACTGTCATTATCGGCGGTGCGAGCACGTCCGGTTATGACCACCTGGCACAGCCAGTCAGCGCTTTGTTCGAAATCGGCGCGCCCCATGCAACGCCGATTTCGGCGGCCTTTGTGCTCTACAACCTGCTATTGCTGGTTTTTGGTATCGGTTTACTGGCCAACACTCGCGCGGGCCATCCGGGAATCCGGCTGGGCACGATCATGATCCTGCTCAACGGCCTCTTCGGCGTGGTGATCGAATGGGCACCGATGGATACGCAAGGCACGCCCGTTAGCCTTCCCGGCACCATCCATATGGTATTGGCGGGACTTTTGGTGCTGACCTGCATGGCGGCCATGGCTGCAATAGCGTGGGGTTGGCTAAAGCTGAAGCTGCACCCCACCTTCACAAAGGCGACGATAGCTTTGCTTGCGCTGATGCTTGTTTCAGGTGCGCTTGCGGCCTCGGCAGCAGCTCAAAACTGGCCACTGATGGGGCTTTATCAGCGCCTCACAATTGGCTCGTATCTAGTTTGGATATTGGCCCTCGCAACCATCAGGCTGCGGGAGCCGGAATGATGGGTCAGTGCCGCGTCACGTCGCTCAGCGCCGCCGCCATATGTTCCCATTCCGACGACACACTGGCCGTCGCGCGGCGCTTACCGGCGCGGCGATACCAGTAATCGGCATTGCCCATATCGGCTTCGATCCAGTGCATCAGCGCGTGGACCCAATCGAAGGCTTGAACGCCCTCCATCGACTGGACGATATTATGCGCCTTTTCCCATTCGGGACCGACGCGCAGTTCGCCCTTTTTCAGCCACCAGAGCGCCTGCAACGGCTTGCTCATGTCCTTGGGCGGCTCGGACCAGTCGAGCGTCGTAAAAATATCAGCGGCCATCGGCGCAATTCCTGTTGGCCCGGACGCTGCCAGAGGGCGCGTCACAACCAGTTTCAACTTGTGCATTGGCCGCAAATAGGCCGGAACGGCGGCGCAATCAAGCGCCGCCCGGTTTTTGGCTTACCACCAGCGTTTGGGCGCGAAGTCGCCACCGGCACTTTTTTCGATGACGCGGGCCGCTGCAAACAGCGTTTCCTCATCGAACGGCTTGCCGATGAGCTGGAGCCCAAGCGGCAGTCCCGCTGCGTCCTTGCCCGCCGGAACGGCAATGCCCGGCAGACCGGCCATGTTCACCGTGACGGTGAAAACGTCGTTGAGATACATAGCCACCGGATCGGCAGCCAGCGCCTCGTCGCCAATGCCGAACGCAGCGGACGGCGTTGCCGGGGTCAGGATTGCGTCAACGCCAGCATGAAAAGCGTCCTCAAAATCCTTCTTGATCAGCGTGCGAACCTTCTGCGCCTTGACGTAATAGGCGTCGAAATAGCCGGCCGAGAGCACATAGGTGCCGATCATTATGCGGCGCTTCACCTCGCGGCCAAAACCGGCAGCGCGGGTCATCTCATACATGTCCGTGATGTCCTTGCCCGAAACACGCAGACCATACTTCACGCCATCATAGCGTGCGAGGTTGGACGAGGCTTCGGCGGGAGCGACGATGTAATAGGCGGGCAGCGCGTATTTCGTATGCGGCAGGGAAATATCCTTGACCGAAGCGCCCTCGGCCTTGAGCCATTCAAGGCCCTCGGTCCAGAGCTTTTCGATCTCGGCGGGCATGCCATCCATACGGTATTCCTTGGGCACACCGATGGTCAGGCCCTTCACGCCACGCTCGACGGCGGAAGCAAAATCAGGAACCGGAATATCGACGCTGGTCGAATCCTTAGGATCGAAACCCGACATCGACGTCATCATGATCGCCGCGTCTTCGACAGTGCGCGCGATCGGGCCAGCCTGATCGAGCGAAGAGGCAAAGGCCACAGTGCCCCAGCGCGAGGCGCGGCCATAAGTCGGCTTGATGCCTACGGTGCCGGTGAACGCCGCTGGCTGGCGGATAGAGCCGCCGGTATCGGTCGCCGTCGCGCCAGCGCAAAGCCAAGCCGAAACCGCCGCAGCCGAGCCCCCCGAGGAACCGCCGGGCACCAGATTGGCATTGCTGCCTTCGGCCTTGAACGGGCTGATGACCGGGCCGTAATAGGACGTCTCATTGGACGAACCCATGGCGAACTCGTCCATATTGAGCTTGCCCAACATGACGGCGCCATCGCGCCAGAGATTGGCCGTGACCGTGGATTCGTATTCCGGCTTGAAGCCATCGAGAATGTGGCTAGCGGCTTGGGTATGCACGCCCTTGGTGGCGAACAGGTCCTTGATGCCCAGCGGAATGCCTTCGAGCGTGCCGCCCTGCCCCTTGGCGAGCTTTTCATCGCTCGCCTTGGCCATGTCTCGGGCCTGATCAGGCGTGGTCGCGACATAAGCATTGAGCTTTGGGTTCGCTGTTTCAATGGCGCCGATATAGGCCTCTGTCAGTTCAAGCGCGGTAAAGCTCTTGTCCTTGAGGCCCTTGCGGGCATCGGCAATGCTCAGTTTGGTCAGATCAGTCACGGGCAAATCTCTCAAAATTCATCACGGCGGGCGGCGCTCAGGCCACCTGCGCCGGTGCCGCGAGCGGCAATTCAAAAAAGGCCGACCATTCGCTGTCGGGATAATCAAGGAACGGGCCGCGCGCGTTGAAACCGTAACGCGTATAGAGCCGATGCGCCTCGGCCATGCCCTCGCCCGTCCCGGTTTCCAGCATCACCACCGGCAGACCGCGCTCACGGGCCAGTTCGACGATCCGTTCCAGTAATTGGCGGCCGACCCTTTGCCCACGCACATCCGGCAGCGTGAACATGCGCTTCACCTCGCCCAACTCGGGCCCGTGCACCTTGAGCGCACCCATGCCGACAGCCTTGCCGCTGTCATTACGCGCCACGAACAGCGTCGTGTCGCTATCGGCCATCTGTTCGACCGTCATCTTGAACTGAAATTCAGGCGGCGACAGTGGCATCAGGTGATCGTTGAGCGCGGCGACAAGCGTGCGCACATCGTCCTGCAAAGGCGTTTCAATGGCGATGGAAACCGCCATTTACTCGACCACCTTCGGCACCATGAAGAAGTTGTCTTCAGTCAGCGGCGCGTTGGAAACGATCTTTTCGGCATAGCCGCCATCGCTCACCACGTCGTCGCGGCGGCGCAGCGTCATCGGAGTCACCGAGGTCATGGCTTCGACGCCATCGACATTGACTTCAGACAACTGCTCGACAAAGCCGAGAATGGCATTGAGCTCGTTCTGATAACCGGCGACCTCGTCTTCCTCGATGCGGATGCGCGCAAGGCGCCCGATGCGCTTGACGGTGGCGGCGTCGACGGACATGGCAAACTCCAAAAAGGCAAAGGCGTGTTGGGGCGTTATTAGCAATGCAGAAGGGCAAAAGACAATGAAAATGCCTTATGCGCCGCATCAGACTTCCACAGCCAGCCCCGGTTCCAACGCGATGAGGCCCGCGCCATCCAGTTTCGAGGGCAATTGCGCAAAGGCGGTATCAAGTTCGGCGTCGTTTCCAGCAAGCGCCATGAGGCGGGGAATCACCATATCCACCAATGCTGAGCCCCGTTCCGCCAGCCCCTCTCCCGCCAGAACGATAACCGCCTTTTCCGCCCAACGACCAAGCTCTGGCACCAAACCGGCCACCAGCAAAAGCGGCATATCCTCATCCGGCTCGATTAGCAGACAATCCGTGCCAGCCGACCAGATCAAGGCAGGACGAGGCAGATCGCCCGCATCCAGCAGACGCTGGCGAGGTCGTGGTTTCCAATTGACGAGATCGGTAACAGGCAGATTGCCGTTGAGCCCAAGCACCCGGTCCGCGCCGCTCACCAACTCTTTGCCATCCACACCAACAGGCGCGCCATTGGCTTCGACCACAATAATCTGGCCGCCAATGTGAATGCGGAAGGCATTGTTTCCAAACCAGGTGAGTTTCATACGGCCTTTTTCCGTCGCCAAGTGAGACCGGGGAGCCTATAGGACAATTTCACCCTGTCCAGCGAGCCTCAAGTGACCGACGAAAATCCCCTCGCCGCCATTCCGCCATCAGGCAAGATTCTTGCGCTGGACCTTGGCACCAAGACCATTGGCGTCGCCGTGTCGGACGGCATGCGCTATTCGGCCAGTCCACTCGAAACCATCAAGCGCACCAAATTCACGCAGGATGCGGAACGGATCATCGCGCTGATCGCAGAAAATCAGGCCGTGGCGCTCATTCTCGGCCTGCCGCTCAATATGGACGGCAGCGAAGGTCCCCGCGTACAATCCACCCGCGCCTTCGCCCGCAATCTTGCCCCCAAAATCAATTTGCCCATCGCCTATTGGGACGAACGGCTGTCCACCTCCGCCGTAACGCGCATGATGATCGAAGCCGACCTCCGCCGAGACCGCCGCGCCGAAGTCGTCGACAAACTGGCCGCCAGCTACATCCTTCAAGGTGCGCTGGACCGGCTGCGCAGGCCGTAACTATACATCCCAGCGCTGCGCAATGTAGCGCATCGCCAACACCACCGAACTCGGTATAGCAACACCGCCCCTATATCCGGTAATGGCGCGGCGCGATAAGCCCAACATGCGCCCCAGCGCATCGCTGTTAAGATGCAAATCGGCCATGATACCCTTGAATTCCGACGCATCCATGCTGGTCCGAGGCAGCTTTCCGATAGCGCCTACGGTTAATGAGGCACCATCATCCCAGACCAATCTACGTCCTTCATCGCCGACCTGAACGGTGTCAAACAAGCTGCTATCAGTGCGCACTTTACTGAACGCACGATGATTGAGCAGTAGAGGCCCCAAATCTTTAATTTCAGTGACATTATCAGACCAAGTAACGCGCACAAAAAAATCTGTCAGTGGATGCACACGCTTTAGACGATTTTTTTGCCCCTGTAGCAGCAGAACTTGGCTCATCCACCCCTCGTCATTACCTTTTTCGTCGTTTGCATTTACAGCGCCAACGCAAACCAAAATCTACGCGAAACTCGCCGCTGCCGCGCCTACACAACCATTCGCACATAGATTTCCGCACTTTGCCGAGAGCATTCCACCCAGCATAAGTACCAATCTTAACAAACCTGCCAGCCGCCCATTTTTTCATGACATTGCGCCTTATCCGGCCAAAATTGCCGAACATAGAGCAGCAAGTGCCCACCAATGCTTCAATACGGATTCATACTTACAAGACGCCAAATCGCCTTTTTGATCGCTATTTGTTCTTATATTGTTCCATTGCTGCGTTAGTGTCAAATAGGAGTGCTTTGAAGTTTAGTGCAATAATTTCGCGTAGACCTTGCCCGCAGCGCCCCCCTCCGATAGACCGCAGCAAATCGCAAGGGATGCGACATGCCGCAAAATTCTTCTGCCGAGCAATCCGGCGACTTTCCCCCGTTCGCCCAGCGCCACCTGATTTCCATCGCCGATCTCAAGCAGCACGAAATCGTGGACCTGCTGGACCGGGCGGAACGAATGATCGCGGTGTCACGGCAGGAGCGCAAATCGCTCCCCACGCTGAGCGGCAAAACGCAGATTAATCTGTTCTTCGAACCGTCCACGCGCACACAGTCCTCGTTCGAGATAGCGGGCAAACGACTTGGCGCGCTCGTGGTCAATATGTCGGTGAAAACCTCTTCGGTAACGAAGGGGGAAACGCTGGTCGATACGGCAGCAACGCTCAACGCCATGCGCCCAGACGTGTTGGTGGTGCGCCATTCGGCTGCGGGAGCGGTGGAATTGCTGGCCCAAAAAGTCGGCTGTTCGGTGATCAATGCCGGAGACGGCGCCCATGAACACCCCACTCAGGCCCTGCTCGACGCACTCACCATTCGTAACCACAAAGGCACGCTTGCGGGCCTGACGGTCGCCATTTGTGGTGACATTGCCAATTCCCGTGTGGCCCGGTCGAACCTGCTGCTGCTCGGCGCGCTCAATGTGCGCACCCGCGTTATTGCCCCGCGCACATTGCTTCCAGCGGGTATTGAGAATCTCGCAACCGAGGTCTTCACCGATATGGAAGAAGGCCTCAAGGGCGTCGATGTGGTGATGATGCTTCGGCTTCAGCACGAACGCGCCAATGGCAAGATGATCCCCTCGGTGCGCGAATATTACCGCTTCTATGGGCTCGACGAAGCGCGGCTGGCTCATGCCAAGCCCGATGCCATTGTCATGCATCCCGGCCCGATGAATCGCGGTGTGGAGATAGACCCGGCCATCGCTGACGGCCCGCGTAGTGTAATCAACGATCAGGTGGAGATGGGTGTGGCCGTCCGCATGGCCGTGCTCGATGCGTTGCTGCCTGCGAGGAACGAGCCATGAAAAGGCCCCTGCTCATAGAAAATGCCCGCATCGTCGATCCAGCCTCCAGCACAGATCAGATGGGTGCGGTGCTGGTTGAAAATGGCCGCATCAGCGATCTGGCGCTGGGCGGGCCGGTGGGCGTACCGGACGATGCCCATGTCATAAATGGTCAAGGCCATGTGCTCGCGCCCGGCCTTATCGACATGCGAGTCTTTGTCGGTGAGCCCGGCAAGGAATATCGCGAGACCCTGGCGTCGGCAGGGGCGGCAGCCGTCGCGGGCGGCGTCACATCTTTCGTGATGATGCCGGATACCACGCCAGTCGTAGACGACGGGGCATTGGTGGATTTCCTCATCCGGCGCGCTGAAGCGCAATCGCTTGCCCGCATTCTACCCGCCGCCGCTATCACCAAGGGTTTGGGCGGCAAGGAAATCACTGAATTCGGCCTGCTCAAGGAAGCCGGTGCCGTTTGTCTTACCGATGGCGCAGCCTCAATCCAGTCAAGCGCCCTGCTCCGCAGCGCCATGAGCTACGCGGCCAATTTTGACATGCCATTCGTTCACCATGTGGCCGATGCCGGCCTCGCTGGCGACGGGGTGATGAATGAGGGCTTTTTCGCCACTATCCTCGGACTGAAAGGCATTCCACGCGAGGCGGAGACCATTCCGCTGGCGCGCGACCTGCAATTGGCGGGGTTGACCAAGGCGCGTTACCACGCTGCGCAGGTGTCAACCGAGGGCTCAGTGGCACTGCTCAAGGCAGCAAAGGCGCGTAACACCAAAGTTACCGCAGGCATTTCCATCAACAATCTCTGCCTCAACGAAAACGACATTGGTCGCTATCGGAGTTATTTCAAACTCAACCCGCCGCTCCGCGCCGAAGATGATCGTCAGGCGATGATCGAGGCCTTGCGGTCGGGCATCATCGACACGATACATTCCGATCATGATCCGCAGGATAGCGAGGTCAAGCGCCAGCCTTTTGCTGAAGCATCTTACGGTGCGATCGGACTGGAAACACTGCTTGCGGCAGCGTTGCGTCTGGTCAGTTCAGGCGATGTCGATCTGCTCACCATATTGCGTGCCATGACCAGCCGCCCGGCGGAAATTCTGGGCCTTGAAGTGGGACGAATCGCCAAGGGCGCACCCGCCGATCTGATCCTGTTCGACCTTGATTATCCCTGGCAGGTGACAGAGCGCGATCTACGCTCGAAATCGCGCAATACAAGCTTCGAAAATGCCCGCATGCAGGGCAAGGTCATGCGTACCATCGTCGGCGGCAAGAGCGTATTCGAGCACCAAAATAGCTAAGGGGCAAAATCCTTCAGCACGCTGGGAAGCAGGTTTGGTAAATCTTCGCTGAGCATTCCGGGGCCGCCGAAACGATTGGCGGCTTCGGCATGTAGCCAAACGCCAGCGGCGGCGGCGTCAAATCCCGGCATGCCCTGCGCCATCAAGCCGGTAACAATACCAGCCAGCACATCGCCCGATCCCGCTGTGCCCAGCCATGGCGGCGCATTCTCATTGATCGCAGCGCGACCATCAGGCGCCGCAATCACGGTGTCGCTGCCCTTCAGTATAATTATGGCTCCGGACCGATGCGCCGCCTGACGCGCCCGCTCCAATTTGCTGCCGTCGAGCGCGCCGAACAGGCGTAAAAATTCGCCTTCATGCGGGGTGAACACCACAGGCGCTTTGCGGCCCTTTATGGCATCGAACAGGGCCTGGGATTGTCCTTCAAAACTGGTCAGCGCATCAGCGTCGAGCACGATTGCAGCATTGCCAGCAAGGATAGTTTCTATGCGCTGACGTGTATCCTCGCCAACACCGGCTGCAGGCCCTATCAGCACCGCATTGATGCGCCGGTCCTCCAAAAGAGCGGCGAGGTCCGCGGGACTTTCGACAGGCTTGAGCATGATGGCGGTAACATGAGCGGCATGGACAAGCAGCGCCTCCCTGCCGCCAGCAAGCGATACCAGCCCGGCACCAATACGGAACGCGGCTTGCGCCGATAATCGGGATGCGCCGGTCTGCAAGGCTGAGCCGGAGAGGACCACGGCATGCCCCCGCGTAAACTTGTGATCCTCCGCACGCAAAACCGGCAGATGCCAAAGGCCGGGCGCGTTCCGCCAGGTTCTGACGTCGATCAGCTCCACCACAGCATCGGAAATGCCAATGTCGGCCAAAACGATCTGCCCGCAATGCTCGCGTCCCGGCAGTAAAAGGTGGCCAGGCTTGCGGCGACAGAAGGTGACGGTGCGCGACGCACGGATCGCCACACCACGCACCGCACCGCTTTCGCCATCAATGCCCGAGGCAATATCCACGCTGACAACCGGCGTTCCCGATTCGTTGATCTTATTGATAAAAGCGGCGCGCACCCCCTCAATATCCCGGTTCAACCCGGCACCAAAAAGAGCATCGACGATCAAATCGAACCCATTCAGTTTCTGGTCTTCAATGCGCGTCGTGGGACTCGCCCATTGTGCAGCCATAGCCGCCGCGTCGCCGCTTAAAGCGCCAATCTCACCAGAACGGGCGACGCTTACCGGCCAGCCCGCCTTCTGTAGAAGTCGGGCGATCACATAACCATCGCCGCCATTATTGCCGGGGCCGCATACGATCAGAACCGGACCCGGCGAAAAATGCGCAACAATATCGGATACGACCGCACGCCCCGCAGCTTCCATAAGGGCCATGGATTGAGTGCCGCTCCGCGCCGCCAACATGTCGACCTGCGCCATTTGTTGTGGCGTGAGAAGAGCTTCCGCTAAAGTCGTCAAAGGACCATTTCTCCAGGATTCATGAACGGTCGCCGAAGTGAACGTCCTGACAAAGGTAGCGCATGAGTTTGGTCAGCGAAACGTTACCCGTCTCGATAAACTACCACATTTGGCCGAAACGGGACGTTGATGCGGATCAGCCATGCTAAAGCCCCCTGTTGCAGGGAGGGAAATGTGTCCGACACGATGGAACGAGCCAGTATTGCGCTGCATGGCATCCGCACGGTGACCGGGCGCTATATTATCGGCCCGCAGCAACCCGAGCCCGGGATCAATCTGTTCGGCTGTCGCTTGCGAATGATTTCCAGTGATGCCTTCCGCGTCACCGCGCCAGTTATACCGCAGCAAGGCGAACAGGTCACAGCCTGCTTCGGACCACTGGGCAATCATAAGGGCAATGTCGAGCGTTTATTGGCCGACGGCTTTGTCGTCAAAATCGAGCAGGATGCAGCGTCGCGCAACGCGCTCAATGAACGCATAAAGACCTTCAGCGAAAACATCTGGACCGGCGCCCTGGACCGCCGCGCCGACCGTCGCCTGATGCCGCAAAACCCGCGCACCGTCCTGTCCCGCCCCGACAGCTGGTCCCAACCCTGCCTCATCATGGATTATTCCATAGGTGGCGCCGCCGTCTCGGCAGCTTTCCAGCCAGCCGTTGGTGAAGTCGTTGTTATCGGGCAGATCACCGCCGAAGTGGTGCGGCTTTTCGACGTCGGCTTTGCCGTGCGCTTTTTCGAACCCCAAGACCTCGATAGTCTCGAAAGTCTGCTGGAAGCGCCAGACCGATGGCGCATTCTGGCAGACCGGGCAACCCTTCAGGCCAATTGAAATGCGACAAAAAAGGGGCCTCGAAAGGCCCCTTTTCTATTCTGATCGTCGATCCGCTTAGGCGGAATAGTACATTTCGTACTCGACCGGATGCGGGGTCATTTCGACGCGGTGAACTTCCTGCATCTTCAGCTCGATATAGGCATCGATGAAATCGTCATCCATCACGCCACCGACCTTGAGGAAGTCACGGTTCTTGTCGAGGTTTTCGAGCGCTTCACGCAGCGAGCCGGACACGGTCGGGATTTCCTTGAGTTCTTCCTTCGGCAGCTCGTACAGATCCTTGTCCATCGGGTCGCCCGGGTGGATCTTGTTCTTGATGCCGTCAAGGCCAGCCATCAGCAGCGCCGTGTAGGCGAGGTATGGGTTCGCCAGCGGATCGGGGAAGCGCACTTCGACGCGCTTGGACTTCGGCGACTGGCCGAAAGGAATACGGCAGGAGGCCGAACGGTTGCGGGCCGAATAGGCCAGCAGCACCGGCGCTTCAAAGCCGGGCACCAGACGCTTGTAGGAATTGGTGGTCGGGTTGGTAAAGGCGTTAATGGCCTTGGCATGCTTGATGACGCCGCCAATGTAATACAGGCAGTCCATCGACAGACCGGCATACTGGTCACCGGCGAACAGCGGCTTGCCGTCCTTCCAGATCGACATATGGCAGTGCATGCCCGAACCGTTATCACCGTAAACCGGCTTCGGCAGGAAGGTTGCGGTCTTGCCATAGGCATTGGCAACCTGCTGCACGGCATACTTGTAGATCAGCACGTCGTCAGCCGACGCGATCATCTGCTTGTACTTGAGGCCGAGCTCATGCTGGGCGGAAGCCACTTCGTGGTGGTGCTTCTCGATGATGACGCCCATCTGGCCCATGGCTTCGAGCATTTCACCGCGCATATCCTGCGCGCTATCCAGCGGCGGAACCGGGAAATAACCCTTCTTGAGACCGATATGGTGGCCGTTATTGCCGCCTTCATAGTCGGCATCATTGTTGGTCGGCAGCTCGGCTGCGTCGACCTGGAAGCCAACCTTGTAGGTGGAGGTCGAGTACTTCACATCATCGAAAATGAAGAATTCGGGCTCGGGACCGAACACAACGGTGTCGCCAACACCGGACGACTTCACAAGCGCCTCGGCCTTCTTGGCGATGGAGCGCGGGTCGCGGTTGTAAGGCTGGTAGGTGGAGGGCTCGAGAATGTCGCAGTTGATTGCGAGTGTCGAAGCCGCGAAGAACGGGTCGATATAGGCCGAGTTCGGATCGGGCATCAGAACCATGTCCGACTCGTTGATGGCCTTCCAGCCAGCAATGGACGAGCCGTCAAACATGACGCCATCTTCGAACATGTCGGCATCGACGACGGACGCATCCATCGTGACGTGCTGCAGCTTGCCGCGCAGGTCGGTAAAACGCACGTCGAGATACTTGATGTTCTCGTCTTTCATGCGCTGGATGATATCGGCTCCGGTGGTCATTAGGTCTTCCCCTGTCTAATTCGGAGTGTTGCTGGTTGTGCAGCGGCGACGCTTAGAGCGCGTCGTCGCCGAATTCGCCCGTACGGATACGGATGGCCTGCTCGATGGAGTAGACGAAAATCTTGCCATCGCCGATGCGGCCAGTCTGTGCGGCCGTGCGGATGGCTTCGATGGCCTTTTCGGCAAGATCGTCGGGGCAAACCACCTCGACCTTCACCTTGGGCAGGAAATCCACCACATATTCAGCGCCGCGATAAAGCTCGGTATGGCCCTTCTGGCGTCCAAAGCCCTTGGCCTCGGTTACGGTGATGCCTTGCAGGCCAACTTCCTGCAGAGCTTCCTTGACCTCGTCCAGCTTGAACGGCTTTACGATAGCCTCGATTTTTTTCACTTACGCCTCCAATGGCCGTTTTCGGCAGTTACCGCTAAACCGTATGCACTTGCTGTGCCACGCTATGCCAGCGCCAAAAACGCCTAAGATTATAACCAGTTAGAAGAAGAGCCCCCAGGGGATACAAAGGGCAACCAGAGAGCCTTTGCGCAAAAAATGTGCAATATGCCCACGATATACGCAACTCCTCGGCCTTTCGCCATAGCCAGTGGCGCGCAAATGGGCGGATAGATAGGCTGGGCAATGAAAGAATGAGGCTTTGACTGGCTTTCACTCTTCATATAGATGCAACGCCAACCCGGCCGACGGGGGACAATGCGGGTGTGGCGGAACTGGTAGACGCACTGGATTTAGGTTCCAGCGCCGCAAGGCGTGGAGGTTCGAGTCCTCTCACCCGCACCAAATGGCCCCGGCCTAACGAGATTAATCAAGACGGGAATAAGACCCCAATGCAGGTTACAGAAACCCTCAATGAAGGCCTGAAGCGCAAGCTGAGCGTCACCATTCCGGCCGCAGACCTCAATACGCGCCTCGACGCCAAGCTCGACGAGCTCAAGGGCCAGGCCAATATCAAGGGCTTCCGTCCCGGCAAGGTGCCGACTGCGCATCTCAAGAAGGTCTATGGCCGCTCCGCCATGTCCGAAGTGATGACCGACGCGATAAACGCGACCGTTGCGGACACGCTCGACGCCCGCAAGGAACGCGCTGCCAGCCAGCCTAAGGTTGATCTGCCGCAGGATCAGGGCGTCATCAATGACGTTCTCGACGGCAAAGTCGATCTCGCATTCGAAGTCGAATACGAAGTCCTGCCGCCCGTCGCCCTGATGGACATCAAGGGCATCAAGATCGAGAAGCCCGTCGTTGAAGTCACCGACGAGGAAGTCGACGCTGAAGTCAACCGCGTGTTCAACCAGAACCGCGGCTACACCGATAAGGGTGATGGCGCTGTTGTAGAAAACGGCGACCGACTCGGCCTCTCCTTCGTCGGCAAGATCGACGGCGTTGCCTTTGATGGCGGCACCTCTGACCACGCCCACCTGACCGTGGGTTCGGGCGAATTCATTCCTGGCTTCGAAGAACAGCTCATCGGCCAGAAAAAGGATGAAAGCCGCACCATCAAGGTGACCTTCCCCGCCGACTACCAGAACAAGGATCTGGCCGGTAAGGAAGCAACCTTCGATGTCACCATTCTGCATGTCGATGGCCCCAACCAGGGCGAACTGGACGACGATTTCGCCAAGCGCCTTGGCCTCGAAGACGTCGCCGCACTGCGCAAGGCAGTTCGTGACCAGATGGAAGCCGCTCTCGTTTCCATGGGCCGCCAGCACATGAAGCGTCAGGTTCTCGACGCTCTCGATGATGGCCACAAGTTCGACGTTCCCGCCCAGTTGGTCGATGCCGAGTTCAACACGATCTGGCAGCGCGTCGAGCACGAAATCCAGAGCCATGGCCGTTCCTTCGCTGATGAAGGCACGACCGAAGAAGAAGCTCGCGAACAGTATAAGCGCATTGCCGAACGCCGCGTGCGTCTGGGCCTCGTCGTTGCCGAAATCGGCAATGTCAACGAAGTGCAGGTGACCGACGAAGAGCACCAGCAGGCGCTGATTACTGAAGTCCGCCGCTTCCAGGGCCAGGAACAGCAGGTTTACGACTACTACCGTAAGAACCCGCAGGCACTGGCTTCGCTGCGCGCTCCGATCTTCGAGAACAAGGTCGTCGACCACATCATCGAACTCGGTGCCATCACCGACAAGAAGGTGACCCGCGACGAACTGGCCAAGCTCATCGAAGCTGGCGAGGAAGATGTTCCCGAGGAACACCACCACTAAGGTGCGTTTCAACCAAATTTGAAAGGCCGCCTTCGGGCGGCCTTTTTTGTTTCAAATCAAGCTCTTCAAAACAGATAGACCGCAGCAGAAGTTTAACGCTCAGTTATGGAAAATCCGCATACCATTCGACGTGCCTGACAACGCACACAGCTTCGAACAGGTCGCGATGCCGGGTCAAATCTACTTCTCTTTGCTCAACCCTGCCATTGCCGTCACCTTTGCGGTGATGTTTCTCGCCCTGTGGCAACGCTGGCAATTTCAAAGACATTTGCTTCTGCTAGCTGGCGCATTCCTGCTCGCGGCAATTGGCTTCGCCGTTTACGACCTCGCACCTCTCGCCGACGATTCCGCCAGGCGGCTGGTCAGCAATGCCTGCTTTGTGGGCGCCATTACCATGGCCTGCCTCGCTGCCTTTGTGCGTGCGGGCGTAAACGCACCAGTGCCAGCTTTTGTGCTCACGCTGATTGCATGCGCGCTTTCTTTTAACTGGTTCTTGTTCGTCGACAATCAGGTCACAGCCCGCATCGTTATCATGGGCCTGACGCTCGCAATTCTCGCTGGCATGACCGTGTTCTACCTGCTCCGGTCCGGGCCTTCGACAACAGCCGACCGTCTCATCGTGCTGGCGGCAGCGGTATGTGTCGTACTGTCGGTTCTACGCCCAGGATTGACCCTGATCGGCATCCTCAGCACCAGCGACGCCGCCTCTTTCAGCCAGTCTTCATACTGGCTGACGGTACAGGCGTTTTCACCCATCCTGTTCGGCATGGTGGCGCTGCTATTTCTGGCCGCCATGAGCATCGATACATTCGACCAGCTGCGGGCCGAAGCCAACCACGACTATCTCACCGGTCTGCTCAACAGGCGCGGTTTCGAAGCCGCGGTGGTTGAGGCCTTGGCGTCGGCACGCACGAACAGACCGGTGCTGGTCATGGCCGATATAGACAACTTCAAGCTGATCAATGACAGCTTTGGCCATAAGGTCGGGGACCAGGTCATTGCCGGTGTTGCTCGCGCGCTGTCGAGCCAAGGCAATGCTCGCCTCGCGGCGCGCGTTGGTGGAGAAGAATTCGCTCTCTATTACAACGATCACGACAGTGCCAGGTTACACAGGCACGCAGAAGAAATCCGGGCGGCCGTTCGCCGTATTTCAGTTCCCGGGCTACCGTCGGACCATCCGCTGACAGTGAGCATGGGCATGCATGGTCGCCGCGCTGGCGAAACCCTTTCGGAGATGCTGATCGAGGCGGACAGAGCGCTCTATAGAGCCAAGACATCCGGCAAGGACCGCGCCGTCAATTCCGCAGAACCATTCCGGCGGCGCGGCGGCACCAGATCAGCCTGACCCTACCAGCGGCTTGTCACGGCAGGCTGCGTGCCAACGATGCTAGACCCATATTGCTGCTGCATCAGCAGATCGCGCTGGTAAGCGTCATAAGCTGCCGTATCCACACCAATCACCGAGGTCATCGAATTTGGGCCGGTACCAGGCTTGAATGCTTCTCTGATCCCCGCACTGCCCTCAAAGGCAGCGGCTCCCGAATTTGGATTGACCCACGCCGTCGTCATGCCCGCGGGGACGTTGAATGGCGTTGCCGGCTTGCCCTGTAGCGCCTTGGCCATGAAGTTAGTGAAGATTGGCACAGCCATGCCGCCGCCGGTGGATGCAGAGCCCATAGAACGCGGCTGGTCGAAACCAACATAGACACCCACGGCAAGTTCGGGCGTGAAGCCGACAAACCAGGCGTCTTTGTAATCATTGGTGGTGCCAGTCTTGCCAGCCACCGGACGATTAAGCGCGCGGGCAGCAGTACCAGTGCCGCGCTGCACCACGCCTTCCATCATCGACGTGATCTGATAGGCCGTCATCGGGTCCAGCACCTGCTGGCGATTATCCAGGATGCGCGGCTCGCCCTGCCCGTGCCAGTCAGTAGCCTCGCAGCCATCGCAAACGCGCTCATCATGGCGATAGACAGTCTTGCCATATCGATCCTGAATGCGGTCAATCAGCGTCGGAACGATCTTGCGCCCGCCATTGGCAATGGTCGCATAAGCCGCCGTCATGCGCATGGCGGTGGTTTCACCTGCGCCCAGCGACATGGCCAGCACCGGCTGCATATCGTCGTAAATGCCGAACAGACGCGCATAATCGGCAATCAGCGGCATGCCGATATCGCGCGCTAGTCGCACCGTCATGACGTTACGGCTACGCTCAATGCCGCGCCGCAATGTCTGCGGTCCATAAAATTCCTGAGCATAGTTTTCCGGTCGCCAAACTGAGCCATCGCCCATGCGCACTTCAATCGGCGCATCCAGCACCACCGAGGCAGGCGTATAGCCATTATCGAGCGCCGCCGCATAAACGATGGGCTTGAACGAGGAGCCGGGCTGGCGCAGTGCCTGCGTAGCGCGGTTGAACTCGCTTTCCGCAAAGGAGAATCCGCCCACCATGGCCAGCACACGCCCGGTACGCGGGTCCATAGCGACCAGTGCGCCCTCTACTTCCGGCACTTGCTCCAGCGTATAGATGCCGTCCTTGCCCGCGACCGGTGACACATAGACCACGTCGCCGACGCTCAGAATATCCTGCACCGGGCGCGACACCCACTTGATCTCGGGACCGGAGAGCATCCCTTCGATACGGTCCGCAGACAGGGCGTTATCGACGTCATTGTCTGGGCGGAGACCAATCCGCGCCTGATTACCGCCCGCTTCTAAAACAACAGCAAGCTGCCACTCCGGCACGTCACTCAGCGGCCTGATCGCCCCAACGGCCAATCCCCAATCATCGCCCAGTTCCACACTGGCCACGGGGCCACGGAAGCCGCGCGTATGGTCATACTGGATCAGCCCATCCATCAGCGCGCGGCGCGCGTATTCCTGCAAACGCGGCTCAAGCGTGGTGCGCACTGAAAGCCCACCACCATAGAGCTGATCTTCGCCATAAAGACGGGCCAGAGCCCGGCGCACATCCTCGGTGAAATATTCAGCCGAATAGACCTGGCTACCAGCCGCGCGCGGAATGACATTGAGCGGCTCCTGCTTGGCCGCCGCCGCTTCATCGGGCGTCACATAGCCATTCTCGACCATGCGGTCGATCACCCAGTTGCGGCGCTCGATAGCTTGTTGGGGGCGGCGGAATGGGTGGTAATTGTTCGGCCCCTTGGGCAAGGCAGCGATATAGGCGGCCTCCGGCAGCGTCAGCTGATACAGCGCCTTGTCGAAATAATTGAGCGCCGCCGCGGCAACGCCATAGGAATTGAGGCCGAGGAAAATCTCGTTGAGATAGAGCTCAAGGATTTTATCCTTGGAAAAGGTCGACTCGATCCGAACTGCCAGAATGGCTTCCTGAATCTTGCGATCCCAGGTCTGTTCCGAGGTCAGCAGGAAGTTCTTGGCCACCTGCTGGGTAATGGACGAGCCGCCACCCTGAATGGAATTGTTGCCATCCATGCGCGCCAGCACATTGTCACGCAGCGCGCGGATCACGCCGTCAATGGCAATGCCGCCATGCTTGTAGAAATCCTTGTCCTCGGCGGAGAGAAACGCTTCGACAACCAGTGGCGGAACAGTCTCCACCGGCTGAAACAACCGCCGCTCGCGTGCATATTCGGCCAGCAGCGTGCCATCGGCAGCATGAACGCGCGTCGTCACCGGCGGCTGGTAATCCTGCAGCACGGTGTAGTCTGGCAATTGCGCCGTAACGGTCGCCACATAAACGCCCGCTACGCCCACGCCGACCAGCGCGAGAAACATACCGAAGCCGAAAAGCCAGCCGAGTAGACGAAACATCAATTACCTCGCGCCGCACAAGCGGCAGACAGACCGGAATCATAGCAGAATCCGGTCGTGATATGGATCACTTTAGCTTGGGAGCCGGCCCGCTTCATCAGGCTCACTGCTCTTCCTTCAAAGTGTCAAAATAAGTCGAAATCCCACGCGCAATGGCTTCCGCCGTACGGTCACGCCAGTCAGACTGCATCAGGTTAGCTGCATCGCTGGCATTGGAGAGAAAACCAAGCTCCACCAGCACAGACGGCACATCGGGCGCCTGCAGCACAAAGAAGTCTGCCTGCCGCACCGGGAACCGCCGCAAGGCCACGCTAGGTTCTAGCTGATGCACGATAGATTGCGCCGCATAGAATGACTGCACCCGCATTTCCCGCCGCATCAGATCAAGCAGAATATCGACCACTTGCGGGCCCATCTGCGGCATGGCAAAGCCAGCAATAACGTCGGACTTATTCTCGTTTTCAGCGAGAACCTTATCCAAAACATCAGTCGCATTCTCGTTACGCGTATAAACGCTAGCCCCACGGATTTCAGGCTGTTGGAAGCTATCGGCGTGAATGGAAATCAAAAGATCCGCCTTGTTCGCACGAGCGAGCGCAACCCGTTCTTCAAGCCGGAGATAAATGTCCGTTTCGCGCGTCAGCGCCACATCGAACCGGCCAGACTCCACCAGCAATTCCTGCAGGCGTAGCGAGAAGGCCAGCACGATGTCCTTTTCACGAACGCCATCTGCGGTTTCTGCACCGCTGTCGATGCCACCATGGCCCGGATCGATGACGACCAATGGCTTTGTCGCAATCGGCAATTCCGAGCCGCCTGCCGGTGTCGATGCGGCAGGCGCGGCGACACTGGCCGAAGCCGTACGATCCCGCTCCACGTTTTCGGCAAACTCTTCTGCTGTCGCCGGAATAATATCGACCACTAAGCGCGCGGGCTGCCCGTCGAATGGATCAAGCACATAGGCCTGCTGCACCTGCGCAGGGCCGGAAAGGGTCAACATCGTGCGCACCCGATCGGGCGCTGCCTGTTCAATGGTATAGCCAGAGACCATCCCCTCGCCCGCAGCCTCGCCTTCCGTTTCCTGCAGCGAGAATGTCCCTGCCCGCACGTCGACGGCCAGCCTGTTCGGCTCATCAAGTGACACGAACGAAAATTCGGTTCGCGCCGCCAGATCGATCACCAGCCTGGCCCGTTCGGGCGTCGCGGTGATGCGTGCGTCGATCACATTGGGCAAAGGCGGCAGGCTGGCGCTCTCCTGTCCATAAACGTTCCCCTGAAACGCCAGAGAAACAAGCAGCACCAATCGGATCAGAATGTGTCTGGTCAAAACGCGACCGGCTCCTGCGCTGAATAGGTCGGAAAAACCGCGCTCACGCGGCGATTCTTCGGCAATAGGCTGCTTTATGCGATGATTTGCCTTCGTGGCAAAGAAGTGACCGTTCAAATCCGTACACAGCCACAGCTTTTGACTTTCCTGTTGCCATTCCGGCGCAACTTTTCTACACGCTAGAGGTGAAGGCGCGTGTGTTTCGCAGCCAATTTTGGAGGAAGTGACACCCCTCCCTTGGTTCGGAACAGTGCTGGCAGATGCTGCTAGAGGCAGATCGGTCCAGAACGGACGTTGCGGTTTGCGCGCCTGACTTGACGAATTTCGGCCCCCCGGCCGGACGGTGGCAGATTTTCCGCCACCCAATAGGAAGAGGTCAAATGGCCCGCAGGCGGAGTAACAGCGACGCGATCGAGATTACCGATTGCCGCTTTGCATCGCCCAATATGTCGGCTTTGATCACATTTACTCCGGCGCTGAACGTGAGAGGTTCGCGCCCTACCCCACTCAACCCATTCGCCCCGCAATGCGCCACACCCAGGATGCCGCCTATTCGGCGTCCCCTTGTCGGCGCGCGGGTGCGCGGAGCTTATTATGGCGACCAAGAGAATGCTGGTGGATGCCATCCACCCGGAAGAAACACGGATTGTCGTTACCGCCGGTAACCGGCTTGAGGAATTCGACTTCGAATCGGCGACCCGCCGCCAGTTGCGGGGCAATATCTACCTCGCGAAGGTAACGCGGGTTGAGCCCAGCCTTCAGGCTGCCTTCGTCGAATATGGCGGCAATCGCCACGGTTTCCTCGCTTTCAGCGAAATCCACCCCGATTACTACCAGATCCCCGTTGCCGACCGCGAAGCCCTGCTGCGCGATGAAGAGCACGACGACGACAGCCACGACGACGCCGAAGACACTGTCTCGGTGCCGGAAGGCGTTGTCGAAGCGGACGCTGAAGCCGATCCGCAAGAACACGGCGAGCCGAGCCATATCGAGCAGGCTCCCGCAAACAGCGAGCCGGTGGAATCCATCGGCGGTGCAGATGCGCTCGAAGAAGTGCCGGAACGTAAGCGCTCCAATCAGCAGCGCCGCCACCAGTACAAGATTCAGGAAGTCATCAAGCGCCGCCAGGTCATGCTGGTTCAGGTCGTCAAGGAAGAGCGCGGCAACAAGGGCGCGGCTCTCACGACCTATCTCTCGCTCGCTGGTCGCTATTCAGTTCTGATGCCTAATACCGCCCGTGGCGGCGGCATTTCCCGCAAGATCACCAATGCGGCAGACCGCAAGCGTTTGAAGGAAATCACCGCCGATCTCGAAGTGCCGCAGGGCATGGGCGTGATTCTGCGCACGGCTGGCGCTTCGCGCACTAAGGCCGAAGTGAAGCGCGACTTTGAATATCTGATGCGCCTTTGGGAAAGCGTGCGTACGCTGACCCTGCAGAGCCAGGCGCCTTGCCTCGTTTACGAAGAAGGCTCGCTCATCAAGCGCACCATCCGCGATCTCTATAACAAGGACATCAATGAAGTTTTCGTGGCTGGCGACGCCGCCTTCCGCGAGGCCAAGGACTTCATGAAGATGATCATGCCGAGCCACGCCAAGAACGTGCAGCTCTATAAAGACGATCAGCCGCTGTTCTCAAAGTATGGCGTCGAAGCTCAGCTCGATTCCATGTTCTCGCCCACGGTCACGCTGCCCTCCGGCGGCTATATCGTCATCAACCCGACCGAAGCGCTGGTCTCCATCGACGTGAACTCGGGCCGCTCCACCAAGGAGCACAATATCGAAGACACCGCGCTCCAGACCAATCTGGAAGCCGCCGATGAAGTGGCCCGCCAGCTCCGCCTGCGCGATCTGGCTGGTCTCATCGTCATCGACTTCATCGACATGATGGAGAACCGCTCCAACCGGGCCGTTGAGCGCAAGCTTAAGGATTGCCTCAAGGACGACCGCGCCCGCATTCAGGTGGGACGCATCAGCCATTTCGGCCTGATGGAAATGAGCCGCCAGCGCATCCGCTTCGGCGTGGTCGAAAGCTCGACCCACAAGTGCCCGATCTGCGACGGCACGGGTCTGGTGCGCTCCACCGAGTCGCTGGCGCTGATGATCATGCGCCACATCGAAGACCACGTTCTGCGCAAGCAGGGCCAGTCGATCAATGTCCGCGTTCCGGTCGAAGTCGCGCTCTACATCCTCAACTACAAGCGCGAGACGCTGACGCAGCTCGAAATTCGCAACAATCTTTCGATCACCATCACAGCCGATGGCAAGCTCGCGGGCCATGACTTCCAGATCGAAAAGGGCGAAACCCGCGTGTCCGCCTATGCCGATCAGCGCGCCGCCGCCCATGTGCGCGTCGATAGCGCCGTGATCGAAGAGGACGTTGAGGAAGAAGAAGTCGAAGCGGAAGCAGAAGCTGACGAGACCGAAGAAACCGAAGCCCGCGCCGACAATGGCGAAGGTGAAGGCAATGGCCGTCGCCGCCGCCGCCGCCGCCGTCGCGGTGGTCGCAACGGTGATGCCGCTCCGCAGCAGGCCGTTGAGAACGGTTCTGCCGAAGAGGCTGCATCTGACGATGAAGAATCCGAAGACAGCGAAGAAAACGCAGCTGCCCGCAATGCGGTTGAAGGTGATAGCGAGAGCGAACAGCGCCGCCGTCGCCGCCGTGGTCGCCGTGGTGGTCGCCGCAATCGTCGCGAGGACGGTGAGGGTCAGGTAAACGCGACAGCCTCGGTTGACGCTCCAGCAGAAGCGATCGTTGAGCATGTCTCGCTTGAACAAGCCCCTGCCGCTGCATCGGTAACTGAAACTGCGCCGACCACAGAAGAGGCCCCTGCCGCCGAGGAAAAGCCCAAGCGCAAGCCACGCAGCCGCAAGAAGGTAGCCGAAACCGAAGAATCTGCTCCGGCAGAAACCACCCCGGTCGAAGCCGTTGCGGCTGAGCCGGTTGCCGAGGAAAAGCCCAAGCGCAAGCCGCGCACCCGCAAAAAGGCAGAGCCCGCCGAAGCTGCGCCCGAAACCGCAGTGACCGAAGCGGCCCCGGCATCTGAAGCTCCGGCGACCGAAGAAAAGAAGCCTGCGCGCGCCCGTCGCGTAAAGAAGGAACTGCCGCCTGAAGGCGTGGTTGTCTCTTCCAGTTCCGCGGCAGAGCAAGAGGCTCCCGCCGCTGTAGAAGGCGAGGCTTCATCCGATGCCGAGCCGGAAAAGAAGAAGAAAGTCGGCTGGTGGCAGCGCCGCCTTGGCCTAGGCTAGAAACAAAAAGGGCGGCCCTCGGGCCGCCCTTTCTCGTCAGTGGCCGCTAAGAGCCCGCCCTTACAAAGCGCCGCAACCGCTCCAGTGCGTCTTCGATAGTCGATTGCATGCCCGCATAGCTGAACCGCACATAGCCATGCCCATCCGTCCGGTCGAAATCGACACCGGGCGTCGCGGCAATGCCCGCCTCTTCCAGCATCGTCTCGCAAAATTTCAGCGAATCGTTGGAGAACCGGTTGATCCCCGCATAGGCGTAAAACGCCCCATCGCCATTCTCCGGCAGATCGAAGCCAATCTCACGCAAGCCATTCGCGAGCAGCAGCCTGTTCGTCGCGTAGCTCGCCTTCTGCTCTTCCGAATAATCCCGCTCCCCCAGTGCAGCAGTTGCCGCGATCTGACTCAGCGTCGGTGCCGAGATGAACAGATTTTGCTGCAAAATTTCCGCCCGCCGGATCAGGGCCTCGGGCAGCACCATCCAGCCGATACGCCAGCCGGTCATGCAATAGTATTTGGAGAAACTATTGATGACGATGGCGTCGCGCGTCAGCTCAAGCGCGCTGACCGAAGGCCCGCGATAATCGAGCCCATGATAGATTTCGTCGGAAATCACCTGCACGCCTAGCCGCGCGCAAGTCGCAATAATATCGGCCAAACCGGCGCGGTCCACAGAAGCGCCCGTCGGATTAGCCGGGCTTGCAAACAGCAGCCCCTCAAACGGCGCCTTGGCATAGGATGCTTCAATATCGGCCCCGGTCAAACGCCAGCCATTTGCCGCCGTCACCGGAATTTCCGCAATCCCAAACCCAAGCCCCAGCAACGTATTCACATAAGCCGGATAACCCGGCCGCGTAATGGCGATGCGTGCGCCGGGCCTAAAAGCCGTATGAAATGCCAGAATGAAACCCGCCGACGACCCCATCGTCGCCAGGATCAGATCGGGATCAACCGAGACGCCATGCTGGCTTTCATAATAGTGCGCCAATCCCTCGCGCAGCTCGATCATGCCCTTGGCATTGGTATAGCCCTGCGGCTGCGGCAGCGCGCGGGACACGGCCTCAATCACGCGCGGCGCAGGCGGCTGCCCGGGCTCGCCAAGCTCGAGATGGCAAATGCTCCGCCCCTGCCCTTCAAGAACCTTGGCGCGTTTCAAAATATCCATGGCAAGGAAAGGCATCAGCCCGTCAGTCGGCACATCGTTCATGTCGGCTCCGTAAATGCTCCATCGGAACTAACCCGAAGCATCCAGCCCCTCAACAAGAAACAGTGATGGCGAACGCAGACCGTCCAAACGCGGCTGTTCCTTTACCCCTTGTCTGCTAGAAGAGCGCATCGACTCGACGGAGCCTGAAATGAAAAGCCTTCCCATCGTGCTGGCCGCTGTCGCCGGCCTTCTCGCCGGTGCCCTCGGCTTTTCGCTGCTGAATCAGCCCGAGCCACAAACCGACGCCGTGGCCGTGCGCGCCATAGTCGAACAGGTTCTCGCCGAACAGCCCGCGCCTGTTGCGCAACAGGCAGCCGCACTCGACGCCGCGACGCTCAATCCGATGATCGAAGACTTCCTGATGAGCGACCCCAAGTTGCTTCAGCGCCTTTCGGTCGCCCTGGAAGACACTCTGCGTATCGAAGAGCAATCCCGCACCGAAACCGCGATGACCAATTTCCGCGACGACATTTTCAACGCGCCCGACCAGATCGTGATCGGCAATCCCGATGGCGACGTCACCCTCGTCGAATTCTTCGACTACAATTGCGGCTATTGCCGCAACGCCGTGCCGGATATGGCGGCATTGCTGGCTGAAGACCCCAACCTCAAAATCATTCTCAAGGAATTCCCGATCCTCTCCAATGAATCGATCGATGCAGCCCGTGTCGGAATTCTGGTCAGCCAGACCGATGCCGATTACTGGACCTTCCACCAGACCCTGTTCTCCGGCCGTGGCAAGGTCGACAAGGTCGCCGCTCTCAAGGCAGCAGCAGATCAGGGCCTGTCGCCCGTCGATCTCGAACTGCGCATGGGCGAGGAAAATGTGGCCCGTACTATCCAGAAATCCTACGAAATCGCGCAGGCGCTCGGCATTTCCGGCACACCCACATACATCATCGGCAACGAGATCATTCCCGGCGCAATCGGCGCGGACGAATTGCGCACCCGCATCGCCAATATGCGCGAATGCGGCAGCACAACCTGCTCTTAAGGCAGCAGATTGCTAGCAATTCCAGTGCATTTCGTGTAACCGCCCTTGCGTCGGCCAAACGGGCCGGTGCACAAGAATTGGATCATGACCAAACGCGTTCTCGTCCTCAATGGCCCGAACCTTAACCTGCTCGGCACGCGCGAGCCGGAAACCTATGGTTCGGAAACGCTCAAGGACGTGGAAGCCTTGTGCAAAAGTGCGGCCACCGAACTTGGCCTCGCAATCGACTTTCGCCAGTCCAATCATGAAGGCGAGCTGGTGACCTGGATTCAGGACGCCCGCAAAACGGCTGACGGTATTGTCATCAATCCGGCAGCCTATTCACACACTTCGGTTGCCATCCACGATGCCCTAAGGGCCGTTGATCTGCCGGTGGCTGAAGTGCATCTCACCAATATCCATCAACGCGAAGCGTTCCGGCATCATTCCTATGTGTCGTCGGTCGCTTTTGGCGTCATTTGCGGCTTTGGCAGCCTGGGGTATAAACTAGCCCTAGAAGCCTTGGCCCAAAAACTCAAATGAAGCTTCGACGCGCGAAGCCGGGAGACCGATAAAAATGACGAAGTCATCGCTGGATCAGGATTTGATCCGCGCCATCGCCGAACTGCTGAACAAGGAAAACCTTGCCGAGATCGAAATCGAGCAGGAAGACCTGCGGGTTCGCGTCACCCGTTCCTATCCCAATGAAGCACCAGCCTATGCGCCTGCTCCCATGCAGTATATGGCCGCGCCAGCTCCGATGGCTGCTCCTCCGAGCGCACCTGCCGGTTCCGTGCCCGCTGCCGCCCCCGCAAAGGCCGAAGACCTCGCCTCCAATCCAGGCACACTGACCTCCCCCATGGTCGGCACAGCCTATCGTTCGCCTGAGCCGGGCAAGCCCGCTTTTGCGGAAGTCGGCGCCAAGGTTACGGAAGGTCAGACCGTCCTCATCATCGAGGCGATGAAGACCATGAACCAGATTCCGGCGCACCGTTCGGGGACCGTCACCCGCATTCTCGTGGAAGACGCCCAGCCGGTCGAATATGGCGAGCCGCTCGTCGTCATCGAATAAGGGGACTTTTGATGTTCCAGAAGGTCCTGATCGCCAATCGCGGCGAAATCGCCCTGCGCATTCTGCGCGCCTGCAAGGAAATGGGCATTGCCACCGTGGCGGTTCACTCCACGGCTGACGCCAATGCCATGCATGTGCGCCTTGCCGACGAAAGCGTCTGCATCGGGCCAAATTCGGCCAAGGATTCCTATCTCAACATTCCGTCCATCTTGGCGGCCTGCGAGATCACCGGGGCTGATGCCGTGCATCCCGGTTACGGTTTCCTCTCGGAAAACGCCCGCTTCGCCAAGATCCTTGAAGAGCACAACATCACCTTCATCGGGCCTTCGGCGCACCATATCGAGATCATGGGCGACAAGATCACGGCCAAGAAGACGGCTGTTGAGCTTGGCATTCCCGTGGTTCCTGGTTCGGCTGGCGCGGTGGAAACCGAGCAGCAGGCGCTCAAAAACGCCAAGGACATCGGCTATCCGGTGTTGATCAAGGCGACCGCTGGTGGTGGCGGCCGCGGCATGAAGGTTGCACAGACCGAGAAGGAATTGCTGGTCGCCTGGTCGACCGCCCGTTCCGAGGCCAAGGCCGCCTTTGGCAACGATTCCGTCTATATGGAAAAGTATCTCGGCAAGCCGCGCCATATCGAGGTGCAGGTGCTTGGCGATGGTCAGGGCAATGCCGTGCATCTGGGCGTCCGCGACTGCTCGTTGCAGCGCCGTCACCAAAAGGTTTGGGAAGAGGCCGGTGGCCCCACGATCAAGCCGGAAGAGCGCGACGAAATCGGCGAGATTTGCGCCGCTGCTATGCACAAGCTGAAATACTCCGGCGCTGGCACGGTCGAGTTCCTCTACGAAAACGGCGAGTTCTATTTCATCGAAATGAACACCCGCCTTCAGGTGGAACATCCGGTGACCGAACGCATCACCGGCATCGACATCGTCTATGAGCAGATCAAGGTCGCTTCGGGCGAAAAGCTCTCGATGACTCAGGATCAGGTGCAGTTCTATGGCCACGCCATTGAAGTGCGCATCAATGCCGAAGACGCGCAGACTTTTGCGCCGTCCCCCGGCACGATCACCTTCTACCATCCTGCAGGTGGCGTCGGCGTGCGCGTCGATTCGGCGGTCTATCAGGGCTATAAGATTCCACCCTATTACGACTCGCTCATCGGAAAGCTCATCGTCTATGGCCGCACTCGCGAGGAATGCCTCAAGCGCCTCGGTCGTGCGGTTGATGAGTTCGTGATTGACGGCGTCAAGACAACTCTGCCCCTGTTCCAGCGCCTTATGAAAGAGCCAGACGTGCTGGCTGGGAACTATGACATCCACTGGCTGGAAAAATTCCTGGCCAATAACAAGGCATGACATTGAGGGGCGCGTTAGCGCCCCTTATCTTTCTCCCATGGCCCGCCGCACCGATCCCTTTGCCGTCGAAATCACCCCCGAACTGATCGTTCGCGCCTATCGCGCCGGGATTTTTCCCATGGCGGAGGACGCGACTGACGAAGACCTGTTCTGGGTTAGCCCGGAAGAGCGTGGCATCATCCCCCTCGATGGCTTTCATGCGTCAAAAAGCCTGCGCAAAGCCATGCGCAAATCCGGCTGGACCATCCGCGTCGACACCGATTGGGACGCCATTATCGAGGGCTGCGCGACGGTCGGCGATGACCGCCACTCCACTTGGATCAACAGCACGATCCGCTCCGTTTATGGCGAGTTGTTCCGCCGCGGTGTCGCCCATACGGTTGAGATCTGGGACGGCCCCGATCTAGTAGGCGGCCTCTATGGCCTTGCCATCGGCGCCGCCTTTTTCGGAGAATCCATGTTTCATCGGCGCACAGACGCGTCCAAAATGGCCATGGCTCATCTGGTGGATCGGCTCAATGCAGGTGGCTTCGAACTGCTCGACACTCAATTTCTCACCGACCATCTGGCCTCGCTCGGCGGCATCGAAATCCCGCGCGCCGACTACGAAGATCGCCTCAGCCGCGCCGTTATGCGCGACGGCGACTGGATGGCATTGGACAAAACCGCATGACCAAACCACTTGACCTTCCAGAAAGCCTGAGCCCACTGCGCGATCTCGACTGGACCCGGATTACCCTTGGCCAGTCCGCGTCATCGGTCTGGCGCATCAATCTGGGCGAAGGCAATTCTGTCTTCCTCAAGTCCGAAGCCCTGCATCCTTTGGCGGAATTGCCCGGCGAAATCGAACGGTTGAATTGGCTGACGAAAATGGGCTTCAAGTCGCCCCGCGTCATCGACGCGGAACAGACCAATGATCGCCTCTGGCTGCTGATGAGTGCGGTCCCGGGCGAGGACCTGACCCATTACACCAGCCGCCCGACCGATTTTGTCCGCGCCTATGCACAGGGCCTCAAGCGCATGCATGCGCTCGACCCCACACATTGCCCCTTCGATCACAGCATCGATGCTCGGCTCACCGAAGCCGAAGCGCGGCTAAACGCCGGTCTCGTCGACGAAAGCGATTTCGACACCGACCGCGACGGCTGGAAGGGGGCACAGGTGCTCGACTGGCTCAAGGCAAACCGCCCCGCCGAGGGCGGACTGATCGTCACCCACGGCGATGCATCAACGCCCAATCTTCTGGCCGACGACGGTCGCTTTTCCGGTATGATCGATTGCGGCCGTACTGGCCGAGCCGATGTCTGGCAGGATCTCGCCCTCGCCTGCCGCAGCATCGCCTACAATATCGGCGAGGAACACGTCGCGGCCTTCCTCAAATCTTACGGCGCCGAATGGGACGAAGCAAAATACCGCTTCTATTGCGCGCTGGACGAGCTGTTCTGAGCTAGTCTGCCAGCTTGAACGCTAGGCTCGTCACCCAGTCATCCATATTCGGCACCTCAGCCGGATCGGATTCATAAATTTCCAGGCGACAGGCGAAATAATCGCCATCGGTTTTCTCGATCACATCAAGGGACGTATCTGTTTCCTTGAGCCATCCGATCAACATGCCGGTCACCGTCATCAGCTTATCGGGGTGCCCGTTCCAGGTCAGTGTCACGAACCTTCCCGCGGGCAGAACACCAAAGTGAACATCGCCTGCCTCGGCTCCGACGCGCTCGACCGCTATCCCCGCCTCGACATCAAGCGTTCCCGCCATGTCGATGCGTCGATAGTTATAAAATGCCGCGCCCACCGGCTTCAGTCCCTGCCGCTCCAGATGCGCAAACAGTTTTGGAAAGCCTTCATCTGCGGGCTTCTGCATATCGTTCATCGGCACGGTGAATCGCACAAAAGCATAAGGCTGTTCCGGGCGCTCAACGATTTCTGGTAATGTCAGCATAATATCTCCTCTGCGGCACCTCGCGTCCGCACAGGAACAACGAGCGACAACGCCCGGTTTAGACATGCTGTCGAAAAATCAGCGGTCGGCTGGCGGTGGCACATTGGTCGAGGTTTTGCACTCGATCAGCCAGACGTCATAAACGGCGTGATCCACTGCGTTGAGCGCCGGACTATCGGCAAACATCCAGCCGGTGAAAATCCGTTCATCAGAACCATCCAGGCTCATCTGATTGACCTCAAGAAAGGCCGAGGTACGCTGCAAAGTGTCATTCGTCGGACGATTGTAACAAGCGCGCGGCGTAATCTCGAGCGCGCCGAACAGCACGGTTTCATCGATATAAACATCGAAGCGGGTAATACGCCCGGTAATCTTATCCAGCCCGGCAAAGGTCGCCACGGGATTGGCCAAAGGCTGTGCAGAAACCGGCACAGCAGCGCTGGAAGCCAAAACGGCCGCTGTCAAAAGCGGCCGCAGCAGTGCTTGAAGAAAAGCGCGCAAGGCGTTGATGCCCTTATTCAGGCGACCAGGCCTGGTAATCGCCGGTAACGCGCGGACGCTCACCCTTGCTGAGAAGGCTACCATCGGGACGATAGGCTGCCGCCGTGCCAGTTAGGTTCGGCTGGTGCTGTTTTTCCCAGGCGCGCGGCTCGTATGTTGCATCGGCCGGGGTCACGTCAGTGCGGTGATGCATCCAGCCATGCCAGCCGGGCGGAATCGCAGAAGCATCAGCGTAGCCACCGGCATAAGTCACATAACGACGGTCATGCTTCTTGTCGTAATAGTAGCGGTTACCGAACTCGTCAGAGCCGACATATTCACCAAACCGGCGGATCCAAAGGCGCGTGCCCCAGGTGTTACCACCCCACCAAGAGAGGATTTCTGTCAGAAACTGTTTGATACCGGATTGGGCCACGGGACGATTCCGAAAGTTTGGGCGTCGATTTGGCTTGCGGTTTAGCATGGCTGGCGCAGAGAGCCTAGTCTAAAGCAGCGATCAAACCCGCTCGATTTGCCGTCCGATCCCCCGACTAGGACTGAGGCAAGGCATAGGAGACGGTATACGGGGGTGCACCACCAGATATGGTATGCCGCCGAAGGCATTTCGCTGCGGAAATTGTGCGCTTGACAGCAAAGAGCCTCAAACGATTCCATCGAACTCATTTATGGTAAAGGCGCAGTTACCGACCAGTCTACGCCGCTTAAACAGCAAGATTTTATCGGCGCCTAGACCCACAAGTTGATCTCACATCTGCAGGCCAGGCCTAGGCTCCGACACCGATCAAATCTGCCGCGTCAGGCCGCTGTTCCGATTGCACTTTCTCCCCGCAATTCACATATTACACATACTACACCTTGTTTCAGATCAAAGTAACCGCACTAGGTCTTGTGATTTCTGGCGTTGACGCAACCACTGAATCGGAGAAGTCTGATCCCCGGCACGACGTGAACGACAAGAGTCGGGCAAGTCCTTGCGCCAAGCACCGGCGTTTGAGATCGGTGCGGGTTCAGGGCACGGGGCAAGTGTTCGAAGTCCGCACCCTTCCGCGGGCATCGATTGTTAAAAGCGTCAACGAGAACGGACGAAGCCGCATCAGCGGCTGGCGGGCGTGTATGCCTGCCTGATTTGGGGAATACTAAGAATGCGCATCGAACGCCGGTTTACCACTGCCAATGCGGATCGCTACGGCTCCATCGCCTTCCGTTCAGCCACCAGCGAGATCAGGAACCCTGATGGCTCCGTTGTGTTCAAGCTGGAAGACATTGCCGTCCCCGCGGCCTGGTCACAGGTGGCCACCGACATCATCGCGCAGAAATATTTCCGCAAGGCTGGCGTCGCCAAGGCGCTGAAAAAGGTCGAAGAAAATTCCGTCCCGTCCTGGCTGTGGCGCTCCGTACCCGACGAGGCCGCGCTCGCCAAGCTGCCGGAAGACCAGCGCTACGGCTCGGAAATGGACTCCCGCCAGGTCTTTGATCGCCTCGCGGGCACCTGGACCTATTGGGGCTGGAAGGGCGGCTATTTCGATAGCGAGGAAGACGCTCTTGCCTTCCGCGACGAACTCGCCTTCATGCTCGCCACCCAGCGCGTTGCGCCCAATTCACCGCAATGGTTCAACACCGGCCTCCACTGGGCCTATGGCATCGACGGCCCGGGCCAGGGCCATTTCTATGTCGACCCGTTCACCCACAAGCTCGTCCAGTCCAAATCGGCCTACGAGCATCCCCAGCCGCATGCCTGCTTCATCCAGTCCGTCGACGATGATCTCGTCAACGACAACGGCATCATGGACCTCTGGGTTCGCGAGGCGCGACTGTTCAAATATGGCTCCGGCACGGGCACCAATTTTTCCAAACTACGCGGGGAAGGCGAAAAGCTCTCCGGCGGCGGCAAGTCATCGGGCCTGATGAGCTTCCTCAAGATCGGTGACCGTGCGGCCGGCGCCATCAAGTCGGGCGGCACCACAAGACGCGCCGCCAAGATGGTGGTCATCGATATCGATCACCCCGACATCGAAGCCTACATCAACTGGAAGGTGAAGGAAGAGCAGAAGGTCGCTGCCCTCGTCACCGGCTCCAAAGTCGTCTCGAAGCATCTCAAGGCCATCATGAAGGCCGCCGTCAATTGCGAAGGCAATGGCGATGATTGCTTTGACGTGGCCCTGAATCCCGCCCTCAAGCGTGAAGTCCGCGCCGCCAAGAAGGCATTGGTGCCGGAAAACTACATTTTCCGTGTCATACAGTTCGCCCGCCAGGGCTATACCGATCTCGAATTTCCCATCTACGATACCGACTGGGATTCCGAGGCCTATCTGACCGTTTCGGGCCAGAATTCCAACAATTCCGTCCGCGTCACCGACGATTTCCTCAATGCCGTAGACAATGATGGCGATTGGAACCTGACGGCGCGCCAGAACGGCAAGACCATCAAGACGCTCAAGGCCCGCGACCTCTGGGAACAGATCGGTTACGCGGCATGGGCTTCGGCTGATCCCGGCATTCAGTATCACACGACCATCAACGAGTGGCATACCAGCCCCGCCGCCGGTCCCATCGTCGCGTCCAATCCGTGCTCGGAATATATGTTCCTCGACGACACGGCCTGCAATCTCTGCTCGGTCAACCTGCTGCCCTATCGCAACGCGGATTCAACCTTCGATACGGCCGCCTTCGAACACACTGTCCGCCTCTGGACCGTGGTGCTGGAAATCTCGGTAATGATGGCCCAGTTCCCCAGCCGCGCCATTGCCGAACGCAGCTTCGAATACCGGACCCTCGGCATCGGCTACGCCAATATCGGCGGCCTGCTCATGACCTCCGGTATTCCCTATGATAGCGCCAAAGGCCGCGCCATCGCCGGCGCCATCACTGCCGTCATGACCGGCGTTTCCTATGCCACCTCGGCCGAAATGGCCAAGGAGCTCGGCCCCTTCAAGGATTACAAGCGCAACGCCAAGCATATGCTGCGCGTCATCCGCAACCATCGCAACGCCGCCCACGGCCATGCCGATGGCTACGAAGGCCTCTCGATCAATCCTGTGCCGCTCGACCACGCCAATGTCACCGACACGGCCCTTTCCGAGCGCGCCCGCGTCGCCTGGGACAACGCCCTCGCCCTCGGCGAAGCGCATGGCTACCGTAACGCGCAGGTTTCCGTTATTGCGCCCACCGGCACGATTGGCCTCGTCATGGATTGCGACACCACCGGCATCGAGCCCGATTTCGCGCTGGTGAAATTCAAGAAGCTCGCTGGTGGCGGCTATTTCAAGATCATCAACCGCGCCGTGCCCCCGGCTTTGCGCACCCTCGGCTATTCGGAATCCCAGATCGCCGAAATGGAGGCCTATGCCGTCGGCCACGGCAATCTCAATCAGGCTCCGGGCGTCAATCCGTCGACGCTTCGCGCCAAGGGTTTTACCGATGACAAGATCGAAGCGCTGAACAAGGCCCTCGCCTCGGCCTTCGACATCAAGTTCGTCTTCAATCAGTGGACGCTCGGCCCCGATTTCCTCAAGACCCTCGGCGTCACCGAAGAGCAGCTCAATGATTTTTCCTTCGAGCTGCTACCCTTCCTGGGTTTCGGCAAGAAAGACATCGAAGCCGCCAATATCCATGTCTGCGGCGCCATGACCCTTGAAGGCGCGCCGCACCTTAAAGACGAGCACCTGCCCGTGTTCGATTGCGCCACCCCCTGCGGCAAGATCGGCAAGCGCTACCTCTCGGTTGAATCGCACATCTTGATGATGGCCGCCGCCCAGCCCTTCATTTCGGGCGCCATTTCCAAGACCATCAACATGCCCAATGATGCGACTGTGGAAGACGCCAAAAACGCCTATATGCTGAGCTGGAAGCTGGCCCTCAAAGCCAATGCGCTTTATCGCGACGGCTCCAAACTCTCCCAGCCGCTCAATTCCTCCGTGCTCGCCGCTGCCGACGACGAGGATGAGGACGACGTGGTCGAATCCATCGCCGCCCTGCCCGCCGCCGCGCGCACGGAAGTGGTGGTGGAACGCATCGTCGAGCGCCTGCGCGAACGCGAGAAAATGCCGGATCGCCGCAAGGGCTACACCCAGAAGGCCGTGGTCGGTGGCCACAAGGTCTATGTCCGCACCGGCGAATATGATGACGGGCGCCTGGGCGAAATCTTCATCGACATGCACAAGGAAGGCGCCGCCTTCCGCGCCATGATGAACAATTTCGCCATCGCGATTTCGCTGGGCCTGCAATATGGCGTGCCGCTGGACGAATATGTGGAGGCCTTCACCTTCACCCGTTTCGAGCCCGCTGGCATGGTCATGGGCAATGATCGCATCAAGAACGCAACGTCGATCCTCGACTATGTGTTCCGCGAACTGGCCGTCTCCTATCTCGACCGGAACGATCTGGCCCATGTAAACCCCGATAGCCCGACTTCGCTCGGCAAGGGCGTTGCCGAGGAGCAAGGCGCACGCAGCAATGCGGTCGCACCGGCCCCGGTGCCCGCCGAGCGCTTTGTCTCCCGCGGCATGACCCGCGGCAAAACGGCCAATGCATCCCTGATGCTGGTCCCCACCGCCGAAGCCGCCCGCTACGCCGCCACCTCGGCCAGCACGTCCACAGTGACCGCTCTGCGCAGCGCCACGGCCCTCAAGATCGACCCCGCCGCCACAGCGCTCAACGCCGCCGAACTCACCCCCATCCCCGCCCCGCCCCCATCAAAGGACACAGGTCTCCTGCGGGCCGAGGCGCAGATGAAGGGCTATACGGGCGACCAATGCACCGAGTGTCACAACTTCACGATGGTGCGGAATGGAACGTGTCTGAAGTGCGATACGTGTGGGACGACTACGGGGTGCAGTTGATGTAAGTTGTCATCACGAATGTGATGTCGCTGCCCACAAGGTTTGACCAGATTCCTGGCAACAGACGCCGAAAAGTGAGGCAAAGTTTGCCTCACCTACTTTGGTTTAGGGACAACCAGGGGCGCTGGGCAAAGTCGGGGACGTGCTCGGAGTGCTACAGTTGAGGGACCATGACTGCCATTGCGTTTCTCTGAGGGGAGGTGTGATTGAGGCGCTCCCCATAGAATTTCCATTATTTGGGGATGCGTTTCCATTCACGAACGGATAGCTTTTCCATCAACTCACAAAGGCCCGGAAATCCGGGCCTTTTGGTTTTCGACGGATGATAGACCAGAAAAATCATCATTGGAGCCCGGCAACGAAACCAGAAGCCTCGGCCGAATGCTTTGACGACGAGACGTCAATTAGGCGCCCCATTCCTGCCGTTCAGACCGTACTTTTGATTTCCCGAAAGCTGCCTGTCTGCTCATGTGGCCGCCACGTCAAAAGTGGGGTGGAATGCTGACAGGCTGCTTTGGAATGTCCGCATTACGAAAACTGACGTCTCGTATCGACGAATTCTGGAGCCAACGTGCGTTTTAGATCGACTTAATGCCGACCCGCTCCTCAAGTTTAGCTGCCGTTTCTTTACGCTCGCTGTAGCGGGAGGTCAGGTAGCCGGAAACGCCGCGATTGATCAGCGTGACCTTCACCAGCTCTTCCATGACGTCGACAACCCTGTCGTAATACGACGACGGTCTCATGCGTCCGTCGTCGTCGAACTCCTGGAAGGCCTTGGCCACCGACGACTGGTTCGGGATGGTGACCATCCGCATCCACCGGCCCAGGATACGCATCTGGTTCACGGCGTTGAAGGACTGGGACCCGCCCGACACCTGCATGACTGCCAAGGTTCTACCTTGCGTGGGGCGGATGGCGCCTCCCGGTAGCGGTATCCAGTCGATCTGCGCCTTCATCACTGCGCTCATGGCACCGTGTCGCTCGGGCGACGTCCAGACCTGCCCCTCCGACCACAGCATGGCCTCACGCAGTTCCTGCACCTTGGGGTGAGTGTCCGGTGCGTCGTTCGGCAGCGGCAAGCCGTTAGCGTGAAAGACCCGGACCTCGGCGCCGAACGCTTCGAGCAGCCGCTGCCCTTCAAGGGTCAGGAACCGGGAATAGGAGCGCTCCCGCAGCGAGCCGTAGAGCATCAGGATGCGTGGCTTGTGCTGCAGGTTCGGAGCATTGAGACGAGAGAAATCTGGAACTTCGAGAGCGGCCGGTACGACGTTGGGTAGATCAGACAAGCCGGCTCCCTTCTGCATTGATGATGACCTCGCCGTCCTCTTTGGTGAACGGGCCGATCTCAGGGTTTTCGAGGATGTCGAGCACGACCTCGGAGGGGCGGCATAGGCGCGTGCCTCTCGGGGTCACCACAAAGGGACGGTTGAGCAGGATTGGGTGTTCCGCGATCGCGTCGAGCAAATCATCGTCGGTCCTGGTGGGGTCAGCCAATCCGAGTTCATCGAAGGGTGTATCCTTCTTTCGAAGCGCCTCGCGCACAGTGAGCCCGGCATCGCGGATCAGCCGGGTGACGGTGGCCCGGTCGGGCGGGGTCTTGAGGTATTCGATCACCGCGGGCTCGACGCCGCTCTGGCGGATCATCGCCAAGGTGTTGCGAGACGTGCCGCAGTCGGGGTTGTGATAGATGGTGACGCTCATTCGGCGGCCCTCGCTTCGGTGTTGCGGCTGACGGCTGCACCGCGTTCGTACCAGCCCTTGGTGCGGTTCACGATCCAGACCACCGAGAGCATCACCGGCACTTCCACCAGCACGCCGACAACGGTGGCAAGCGCTGCGCCGGAATTGAAGCCGAACAGGCTGATGGCGGCGGCAACTGCCAGCTCGAAGAAGTTCGAGGCACCGATCAGGGCGGAAGGACCTGCAACGCAGTGCTGCTCCCCTGAGACCCGGTTCAGCAGGTAGGCGAGGCCGGAGTTGAAGTAGACCTGGATCAGGATCGGCACCGCCAGCAGCAGGATGACCGTGGGCTGGGCGATGATCTGTTCGCCCTGGAAGCCGAAGAGCATGACGAGGGTCAGCAGCAACGCCGCGATGGAAAGCGGATGCAGGATGGCCAGTGCACGGTTCATCCTGTCGATCCCGCCGTTGGCCAGCAGCCAGCGGCGGTAGAGCTGTGCGGCGATCACCGGCACGACGATATAAAGCCCGACCGAGAGCAGCAGCGTGTCCCAGGGGACGGTGATAGCGGAGAGACCGAGCAGCAGGCCGACGATGGGGGCGAAGGCTATCACCATGATGGCGTCGTTCAGCGCCACCTGCGACAGGGTGAAGTGCGGCTCGCCCCGGGTCAGGTTGGACCACACGAATACCATGGCGGTACAGGGTGCAGCGGCAAGGATGATAAGGCCGGCTATGTAGCTGTCGATCTGCGTTTCCGGCAGCAGCGGGCGGAACAGCCAGCCGATGAAAAGCCAGCCCAACAGTGCCATGGAGAACGGTTTGATGGCCCAGTTGATGAACAGGGTGACGCCGATACCGCGCCAGTAGGCGCCGACCTGGCGCAGGGACATGAAATCGATGCGCACCAGCATGGGGATGATCATCAGCCAGATCAGGACCGCCATCGGCATGTTGACCCGCGCATATTCGAGGGCGGCCAAGCCTTCGAAGAACGAAGGCAGGAAATGGCCGGCGGCGACCCCGACAATGATGCAGATGGCGACCCAAAGGGTCAGGTAGCGTTCGAAGATCGACACGGTGTCAGGTCTTTCGGATCAGCTTGCCGTTGAGACCGGCAGCCTCGGCGACGGTGTTGAAGATGGTGCCGTACTTGCGCACGTTGGTATGCAGCAGTTCCAGCCGCTGGTCGGACTCGTCACTGTCGACGGTCAGGATGTAATCGACCGAAAGAATGCGCGGCGGTGAATCCTGGCGCTTGGCCTCAAGGCTCACCTCCACCCCGCGAAGCTCGAACTTCAGCATCGGGCTGACCCGCTCGATGCCCTTGAGCATGCAGGCTGCTATCGAGGCGAGAAACAACTCGGCCGGATTGAAGGCGTCTGGGCGTCCCGCAAGGGCGGTGTCGATAACCAATTCCGCCTCTTTGCAGGTGGCGAAGCTGCCATTGGCGTCCACCCGCCTCGCGTGAACCTTGTATTCAAGCATCAGGCCGCCCCTTTGTCCGACCCGGTGGAGCCATCCATGGCGCCAATGCCCTGCAGCCTTGAGGTGAGCGACATCCGATCGATGGTCGCCAGCGGCAGGTTCATGAAGGCCGCGATGCGGTTGCGCAGGTAGCGCAAGGCGTCGTCAAACGCCGCTTCCCTCTTGAAGTCGGGCCCCTCGACTGCGGCGGGATCCTCGATGCCCCAGTGCGCCGTCACCGGCTGTCCCGGCCAAACCGGGCAGGCCTCGCCGGCGGCGGTGTCACAGACGGTAAAGACGAAATCCATCTTGGGCGTGTCGGGTGTGGCGAACTCTTCCCACCCCTTGGAGCGCAGGCCTTCGGTGGAGATTCCCGCCTTGCGCAGCGTCTGCAGGGTCAGGGGATGCACCGCACCCTTGGGCGTCGAGCCGGCCGAAAACCCGCGGAAGCGATCACCACCCACATGGTTGATCAGGGCTTCCCCTAGGATCGATCGAGCCGAGTTTCCGGTGCAGAGGAACAGGAGGTTGTAGACGCGATCAGCAGGCATTCTTTCCCTCCGAAGGGGTGGTGCAGCATAGGGTGAATTCGGCGACGAGCGGCTCACACAGTTCCGGACGACCACCGCAGCAGTCCTGGACCAGGAAGCTGGTGAGTTCGCGGACGCGGTCGAGGACGGCGCGATAGATGATGGAGCGGCTGTGACGCTCCGACTCGACCAGCCCGGCGCGCGCAAGGATCGCCAGGTGCGAGGACATCGTGTTCTGCGGTACCTCCAGGCGGCGCGCGATCTCGCCGGCCGGAAGCCCCGCCGGCTCGTGCTCCATAAGGAGACGGAACGTTTCGAGGCGTGTCGGTTGCGAAAGCGCAGCGAAGATTTCGATAGCGTAATTTGATTCCATATATCGAGGATTATGGATTTATGGGCCAGTGTCAAGATGTGGACATTCCACGTTTCGTGGAGTGCCTTGGCAGCTTTCAGTACTTAGATGCGACAGCCCAAATGGCAGAAATGGGGTCGGAAACTGCTGCTATTGAGCCTGCCATAATCGTTTCTTCTCCGGCCGCTTTGGCCGAAGGAGAATTGTAATGGGTATCTCACAGTACGACCCTGCTGCTGCAGAAAGACCTGCCTGGAATGCCGGCAGGCAAGTTGGCGCCAAGCGCGCATTGAAGATCAGGCAGATCTGGTCAATCCGCTTCTTTCTGGATCGGGAGGGCCGAATGAGGGATCGAGCGCTCTTTGATCTTGCCATCGACAGCAAGCTTCGAGGCTGCGATCTGGTGAAGATCAAGATCGGCACACTTGTGGCGGGACCTGCCATTCGCTCGCGATCCATGGTGATCCAGCAGAAGACAGGCCGACCCGTCCAGTTCGAGATCACTGCTGATACAAGAGCCAGTCTGCTTGCCTGGCTTGAGCGGCGCGGTGGGACGATCGATGACTTCGCCTTCCCAAGCCGTGTTGTGGCCGATGGACACTTGAGCACCCGTCAATACGCCAGGCTGGTGGACGAGTGGGTAACGGCTATCGGGCTGACGCCTGAAGAGTACGGCACTCATTCTCTGCGCCGTACGAAGGCGTCGCTCATTTACAAAGCCACCGGCAACCTTCGGGCCATCCAGATACTGCTTGGCCATAGCAAGATCGAGAACACAGTTCGGTACCTTGGCGTGGACGTCGACGACGCTCTGTCGTTGTCCGAGGCTACCGAAATCTGAGCAAACGACTTTGCCGACGATTGTCCCCAGGTTGTCGGCGAAGCGCCCCATTCCGGTCATTCGGCCGGCATTTACGACCTCCCGAGAGCAGCCGACCCACTCAGATCGACACAGTGGCGATAACGGGGTGGATGGCTGCCAACGGATTGTAAGCTTCTGCGTGTGGAACGGTCTCTCAGGGCTAGAAGCCGCTCGATGAGCATCGGAATTGAAGAGCTTTAAATATCACCAATGTTTAGTGCCAAGACAGATGGGGCGTGTCAGTAGGCAGTCGGTGTAACCACGACCTCGCCCGACCAACCTAGGCCAAAATGGTCCAACCATATGCGACCATACCAAACAGTGCGTAAGGGACGGGGGAGCTCGCTAACCACGACCGCAGCAAAGCCCCCGTAGACGTCCGGAAGTGTGAGGGTGCCGTTGCCCATGCCTTCAAGACGCTCAATCTGCGCTTCTACCCCTGCAGCCACGATCACCGCTCGAAAGAGAGTGCTGCGCGCTGCGGCATGTCGGCTGGCAAGAAACAATCTTGGATTCGGCCAGATGCCCGTGGCGACTACAGAGGCCAATTTCTCGGGGAACTTGGCAGTGCCATCATCGAATACCGCAATCCGTGTCTCCATGGAGTCTTTTTCTGGCAGACCGTTTGTCAGAAGCGTTGGACCACAATGCAATCCTGCGAGCCGCAGCAGTCCATCGGGTCGGCCCGGACGATCTGGTGTCCGAAGCTCGACGCCATGATGGAAATATCCATAGTGGGGCAAGACCAGCAACTCATGGTTCGCTTTCGTGTGAGGGATCAATTTTTCAGGATCGCCTTCCACTGAAACCACATTGAGTTTGGTTTTATGGGTGTCGGCAAGTGCGCTAACATTCGCGATTGCCTGAGACAGTGCTGCCTGTACTTCTTGCTTGGCGAGGTGGCTGTTGACAGCATGACCGACGGTGACACTGTCCAAAACAGCATATCCGTCCAGAGGTAGTCGTGCAGCTTTAGATATGGCTATGGCTCTTTTAGCGACCTCGGTCTCGCCAGGGCAAACTATTGCGAGGCGCACACGCGATAGTGGTGGCGGTTTCGCGAACATTGGTCGGTCATCCATCGTGGTGCCGCCTATCGCGTAAAACAGTGGATTGGGACACTTGTTCTGATGTGCTGCGGACGAGGACGCCGGATAGGGCATCCTGCGTCCCGACATCGGCAAGGGTGGTGCCGGACGTGTAGGCAGCGCGCGCCAAGAGGTGGCCGGCGACCGGTGCGGTGAACAGCAGGAAGACGATGGCGAGAATGCCGATGATCACCGTCTCCGCGTCGCTTGCCGCCGTCAGCGATCCGAGGATGACCAGACCCGCGCCGATGGTCCCGGCCTTCGTTGCCGCATGCATGCGCTGCAGCGGATCCTTGAAGCGCCATACGCCCAAGGCAGCGGCGAAGAGAAAGACGACGCCGGCAACCTTCAGCGCCAACCCGAAAAGCGCAAGGATGATGCTCATGGATCTTTCCTCCCCTTGCGTTCGAGAAAGCTCGCCAGTGCGCAGGTCCCCACAAATCCGAAAATGGCGAGGCCGAGGGCAACATCGAGAAATTCGCGGCGCCCGGTGACAACCATGCTCAGCGCGCCTGTAGCCACGGCGATGCCCGTCAGCATATCGAGGGCGATGAACCGGTCAGCATAGCTCGGGCCCGACAACATGCGCCTTATGGTCATGGCGAGCGGGATTGCCAGTGCCAGCAGCAGAATTGCGGCTACCTGGGTGACCAAGACGTCCAATTGCTCGATCATGCTTCGATCTCCGCGATGCGTCGCTCGAACGTATTTTTTATGTCGGCCACAACACCATCAATGTCGGGCGCGTCGAGGCAATGGACATAAAGGATTTTGCGGTCCTCACTGACATGCATGGACGTTGTGCCTGGCGTTAGAGAAACAAGGTTTGCCAACATGGCGATACCCAGATCAGTCTTGAGGTTGATCTCGACGGCAATGATTGCGGGCGCATTTTGCAGGTCCCGGGCAAAGGCAGCGCGGGCCACGGCGATGGATGACTTCAGCATTTCGCGCATGAACACGATGCCGAGCACGAAGATGAGCCAGCTGCGCCGGACGAGTGTGCCGATCATGGCCTGACCTCCAGAACCTCAGCGCCGAACGTGGCAATGGGAAATGCGGATGGATCGAGCAGGCTCTGAGCCGCCGCGTGGGCATAGGCTACGAGCGGTTCCGGCATCACCCCAATGGCGATGGTAACAGCGCCGAGCATGGCAATGGAGACCAGCATGATCGTCGGAATGCGACGCGGCGCGGACCTCTCGAACGGGGCCGGTTTCCAGAAGGCCTCGATCCAGATTTTGCTCATCGAGTAGATCGTCAAAAGCCCGACGAAGAGGCCAATGGCAGCCAGCCATACGGCCTCGGCCTCGAACGCGGCGTCGATGACCAGGAATTTGGCCCAGAACCCCGACAAGGGCGGAATGCCGGCAAGCGAGAGTGCCGGAATGGCAAAGAGCAGCGCGAGCAGGGGATGGCTGGCCATCAGGCCGCCGGAGCGCCGAAGGTCGAACGTTCCGCTGGCGCGATAGATGGCGCCGGCCAGAAGGAACAGGTTCGCCTTAACGATGATGTGGTGGATGATGTAGAAAATCGCGCCTGCCAGGGCCGCCGGCGTGCCGATGGCGAGGCCGAGGACCATGTAGCCGATCTGGCTGATGATGTGGAACGACAAGATACGCCGCACATCCCATTGCACGGCCGCGCCGAACACGCCGAACAGCATGGTGCCCGCCGCCATCAGCGCCATCACCTCACGCAACTCATCGCCAGCGGCGAAGAACAGGGAGAACACGCGAAAGGTCGCGTAGACGCCAACCTTGGTCAGCAGGCCAGCAAAGATTGCCGCAATGGTAATCGAAGCGGTGTGATAAGAGCCGGGCAACCAGAAAAAGAGCGGGAAATAACCCGCTTTGATGCCAAAGCCGATCAGGAACAGTGCCGCCGCCAGTGCTAGTGCCGCGCTGTTTTCGGCATTGGCCAGGGTCATCGACAGGTCGGCCATGTTGAGCGTGCCTGTGACCCCATAGACGATGGCGATGGCCAGCAGAAACATGAGCGTGCTGAACAGGTTGAGGACGGCATATTTGATCGTGCCGTCCAACTGCGCCCTGGTCCGGTTGATCACCAGCAGACCCATAGCGGTGATCAGCATGATCTCGAACCAGACGTAGAGGTTGAAGAGGTCGCCGGTTAGAAATGCGCCGTTTATCGACGCAAGCATGCCCATCATCAGCGGGTGGAAGCCCGATTTCTCCTGCCGCAGCCGGATATCGGCACTGCCGAAAATGAGAACCACAAGCGCCAACAACGCGGTGACCATCACCATTGCCGCGCCGAGCCTGTCGGCGACAAAGCTGATGCCGAACGGGGGCGCCCAGCCGCCGAAGGTCATGGAAATGGGGCCCGCGTCGCCAACGCGGAACAGCAGCAGGATCGCAGCGCAGAACATTAGAATGGCCGCACCATAGGTGACGACGCGCTGGGCAAAGGGAGATGCCCAGAGCAGCATGCACAGGCCTGCGGCTGCCAAGGGAACAACGACGGGCCAGAGAATGGCCTGAGCGAAAATGAAATCGATCATTTCGCGCGATCCCCAGCATCAGGCGAGCCCAAGTCTTCTGCCTGGGTAAGCTCGCGTGTGTCGAGCGTACCAGTGGTTCGGAAGGTCTGGAGGGCGAGGGCCGCCGCGAAGGCAACCAGCGAAAATCCGATGACGATGGCCGTCAGCACCAAGGCCTGGGGCAGCGGGTTGGCGGCGTCGGCAGCGAGCACGGTCTCGCCAGCGGACATGACCGGTGGCGGATTGGGGCCTATGCGCCCGGCAAGAAAAATGACCAGGTTCACCGAGGCCGAAATCAGCACGATGCCGAAGATTATGCGCACCACATGCCGAGAGAGCAGCAGGAAGACGCCGCACCCCATGATGGCGGCGATCGCGGCGGCGTAAACGAGGTTCATGGCGCATCCTCGTAAAGACGGAAAATCAGGGAAAGCATGCCGCCCAAAACCACGAAATAGACGCCCAGGTCGAAGAGCATGGTAGTGCCAAGCTTGAAGCCGTTATCGAAGATCAGCCACTGATGGCTGAGAAAACCGGTGTCGAAGAAAAGCCCGGGAAGGCCGCTGGCGATGGCCGAAATGACACCAACGCCAATCAGGATGACGGGGTGAATGACGAGGCGCTGCCGCGCCGCGCCGACACCATCTGCAAGCGCGATGACGCCAACGGCCATTGCCGCGACCAGCCCGCCGACAAATCCACCTCCCGGCTGATCATGGCCGCGCATAAGGATCAGAACGGAGAAGAACAGCATGACCCAGAAAAAGACCTTGGCCATGGCCGAGAAAATGACCGAGTTCATGGCTTGGCCCCCTTTCCCGCCCGCCGTCTCAGCAGCGCCCAGACCGACAAGGTAGCGAACCCGACCACGGCAATTTCACCGATCGTATCAAAGCCGCGATAGTCGACGATAATGACGTTGACCACGTTGTGGCCCAAGGCCTCCAGATAGCTGGTGGCGCCGTAGAAATCTGAAAGGCGGGTATCGAACGGCCCCGCCAACATGGTTGCCAGGCCGAGGAAGATCAGCAGTGCGAAGCCTGCCGCGATGGCCGCGTCAAACCGTCGCTCGCGAGAGCTTCTCGTTCGTGCAGCATTAGTGGGCAGGCGAACCAGCACTGCCATGAGCACGACGAGCACGAGGGTCTCGACCGCAAACTGCGTTAAGGCGAGGTCTGGCGCGCCATTGACGAGAAAGATCAGGGCGGAGCCGTAGCCAACGACACCAATTCCTACCAGGGCGGTAACGAGGGACGTGGTGCGCAGGGCGACAACAGCGCCGATGAGGGCGAGCAGCAAGATTGCGGTCGGGAAGAGCAGCAGCTCGCCGCCAGTCCAGGCAATCTCGATGCCAGCGCTCGTCAGCATGGCATACCCCGCAATGGCGAACAGGGTTACCAAGACGATTGCGGTGTAATGGCGTTGATCTCCGTTTTGCAGCTGGCGTGTGGACGCCTTCGCCAGGCCAAGAATTCCGGCAACAACCCGATGGTAGAGGTGGTCGGCATCGATCTTGTGAGCAAGCCGGGAGCGGCCAATGGCATGGTGGAAATCATCCCATTTCCAGATCAGCAGCACACCCAGGGCGATGACAGCAGCACTAAGGCCAAGCATTGGCGTCAGGCCGTGCCAGAGCGAAAATGAGACATCGACTGGCGCGCCTTGCAACGCACTGGCCGCCGGCGCGATGATGGTTTTTGCGACGAGGCTCGGAACAATACCGAACGTGATTCCCAGGGCGGCGAGGGTCAAAGGACCAGCCAGAAGACCGGGTGTCTCGCCGTGATGGACATGGCTGATTTTGCCGCGCCCCTGAAAAAAGGGGCGGAGTGAAACCGCACCGGCAACGGCGACCATGACACCATTGACCAGGACTGCCACCACAACCGGGATCACGTTCCAGCTGCTCTCCAGTTGCGCCTCAAACAGATATTCCTTGGCGATGAAGCCGATAAACGGGGGCAGACCCGCCATGGAAAGGCTGGCCAGTATCGCAGCTGCGGCGGTGAAGGGGAGGTGACGGGAAAGTCCGCCGAGCTTGCGTAATTCGGAGATATGGGTGGCGTGGATCGCCGTGCCCGCGCAGAAGAACAGGGCAGCCTTGTAGAGGGCGTGTGTAAGGATGAAGCCGACAACGGCGACGGATGACACCGGGCCATCGAGCCCGATCAGCATGACGAGAATGCCGAGCGATGCGACCGTCGACTGCGCAAGGACGGCCTTGTAGCCGGACGCGCGAACGGCGTTGAAGGCTGCCAGCAGCATGGTGATCATGCCCACGACAACCAGCGTGAAGCCGAAGAAGGGAACATCTGCGAATATGGTGTCGAACCGCGCGAGCAGATAGATGCCCAGTTTCACCATGGTGGCGGAGTGGAGATAGGCAGAAGCCGGTGTCGGTGCGGCCATGGCCTGCGGCAGCCAGAAATGGAACGGAAATTGGGCTGATTTGGTGAAGGCGCCAACCATGATCAGCACGACGATGGCGATGAGATGTGGGCTTGCGACGAGTTCATCCGCGAGACCTGTGATCTCGGCGAGCGAGAATGTGCCAAGCTCAATCCCGATCAGGACAATAGCGCCAAAGAGCGCCAGCCCGCCTCCACAGGTGATGAGCAGAGATTGCAGCGCGGCGCGGCGGGCCTCGGGCTTGGTCGCTTCAAAGCCGATCAGCAGGAACGAGGTTAGGCTCGTCGTCTCCCAGAACACGAACATCACGATCAGATTGTCCGCGAGCACCGTGCCAAGCATGGCGGTCATGAACAACTGGATCAGCAAAACGAAACGCGCACGCTTGGCCGCTATGGCTTCCGCGAAATAGCTGGTGGCGTAGATGGTGACGAGGGTGCCGATACCGGTGATGAGCAGCGCAAAGAGCCAAGAGAAGCCATCGAGCCGAAAGCTGAGATCAATACCCAGAGAGGGCACCCAGGTGACAATGTCGACCAAGGGCGCGCCACCGGAAATCTGCGGCGCCTGCACCAGCAACCAGCCGAACAGTGCCAGCGGCAACAAAGCAGGACCATGGCGGAACGCGCCACTTGTCCGAAAGGCCAACTGCCAGCAGATGAGCGAACCGACAGAAGCGATTAGCAAGAAGTGGATGAGCGTCACTGACGACCCGCCGTGCAAATGAATGGATGCGCTCAAGAAATCGAATAAGCGCAGCTTTAGAGCATCGGCTCCACCCCAAGGCAAAATCGAAAGTTTCGTTGTTGCTTATAGAGAAAATCGATAAGCCTCATTCATGACCAGCATCCAGCAATTTCGCTACCTGGTGGCCCTCGCCGACACCTTGAACTTCAGCCGGGCAGCAGAGGCGTGCAACGTGACGCAGCCAACGCTCAGCATGCAGATCAAGGAGCTTGAGCAGCAGCTCAAGTCTCAACTGGTCGAGCGGACGCGCTCCCGGGTCATCCTGACGCCGATCGGCACCGAGATCGTGCGCCGGGCGCGTGTCGTGCTGGCCGAAGTCGAAGACATCCGCGAAGTGGCCCGTCGCGATGGCGGCGACGCCTTGCAAGGCACCTTGCGGCTGGGTGTCGTGCAGACCGTTGGGGGATATGTGCTCTCTCTGGCCATGCCCCAATTGCGACAGAACTATCCCAACCTGCGCGTGATGGTGCGAGAGGATCGGATAGAGAATTTGCCGCGCAAGCTGTCCGATGGCGCCCATGATGTGCTTATTTTGCCAAGCGATCCGCATGAACCAGAATTCACAGCGGTTCGTCTCATCCGCGAGCCGCTGCATCTGGTGTTGCCGGCCGATCACCGTCTCGCCCGATTGGAGACTGTCGATCCTGCCGCTCTGGCTGGGGAAACTATTCTGTCAATGGAGCGCGGGCATCGCCTGCATGACCAGATCGCCAGGCTGTGCTCCAAAGTTGGCGCGACCCACGGTACCGATTATGCGGGCACGACGCTGGACACGCTTCGTCTTATGGTCGCCTGCGGCATGGGGCTGTCGATGCTGCCCGCGCTTTATGTGCGTTCCGACGTTGTCCGGGAGAAACTCGTCGTGGCCCGTCCAATCGCAAACAACGCGCCCTACCGGGACATCACCATGGTGTGGCGCAATTCATCGCCACATCAGGCGATGTATGGGCGGCTCGCAAAAACCATTGCCGGGTGCCTGGCTCCGTGGGGAATAGACCAGGGTGAAGATGCTCAGAGCTAAGGTCCACTCAGCACAAACAGGGTCTGCAAATCGAGATCGCGAACAAAAAATGAGGTGATCACTAGGGGACGAAATGCGCCCTCATTCCGGACGTTCGAACATCTACTTCGTTTCGACAAAAGCGGAAGCGAACCTAGGCAGCCTAACGCTCCCGTTTCACATGGCCGGGCGACGTTGGCGCTGCGTTGTCGTCGGTAAATTCCCGGAAATTCGACCTTGGCATGGCGCCTCCTTGTAAAGGGCGCCTTGTGTACCTATGTATAGAAATACGTTTACAGCCTCCAAGGCGACCTGATCCCCCCGGCACAGCCGGCTGCTTGGCGATCCCCCGATTTTGCAAACGTTTATTCCCTGACGCATTCCGCGACGGGGCATTGACACCTGCAATCGGCGGGACTTTGAAAGACCAAGACATGATCAGCGGCACTGTCAAATTCTACAATACCACCAATGGTTTCGGCTTCATTGCGCAGATGATGGCAGCAAGGACGCCATTGTTCAAGCGGGCGCAGTCGAGCGAGCCGGCCTTTCGAGCCTCGGCGAGGGACAGAAGATTTCCTACGACATCGAAAATGGCCCGGATGGCCGCATGGCGGCGATCAACCTCAGATTGCCCTGATGGGCGTTTGCCTCCGCGTGGCTTCAAAACTGAAATCGTTCAGAGCCACACACATATACTCACAAGGAGAACTGGACATGACGCAGTTCGACTATGCCTCCGCCGCCGAGCTCTTTCCGAGCAAAAGCCCATATAAATCGGGCCGGGTGAGCTACCGGCGCTTCACCACCGCCGCCGAGGCCGTGCGCTATGCCATTGAGGACATGCCGGCTCCCCTGCTGCGCGGCTCCTTGCTGGAAGTCGACGAGCAGCGGTTCGACGGCATTCAAATTCGTGGCCTCTATGATGCTGCAGCTTTCCCGCTCGTCAGGACTGAACGCCCATGAAGAGCGAGCCGCGATCCAACGCGGATGCTCCGCCACCGGGTGGCTCGGTACTGACTTACGGTGTGGTGGGATCGGTCTCAGCCATTCTGCTACTGGCCGCAGTCGCCGGCTTTTACGAACTCGACCTCACGCGTCACGTCGTGCCAGTGGCCGGCATGATGGCACTGGCTGCTGCCGGTGGGATTGCCCTGCATGTTGTGCGTACACAGCGACATCTGGCGGCGCTCGTCACGAAATAAACGTCCACTCCAGGAGAATATCGATGACTATTCCGAGCAAGATCATTCCCTTCAGACGCAGTGCCTACCCCGCCCTGGTTCCGTCCGTGCGAGTCTCGGCCTATCCACGCTTCGAGGCGGAACGCGCCCGTAGCGCACCAGCGCCAAGGATATTGCCAGGCTCGGAGGGAAAGCATGACCAGCGGCCCCTCAACTAGCAGGTCCGTGACGTTCCTGTTCCCCTTCAAGCTGCCGGGTATGCAGGAGCCGCATGCGCCGGGCACATTCGAGGTCCACTCGGAGGTGGAACAGTTAGACGTGATGTGGGACGCGCACCGAACGATGTCGAGCATTCTGTTGCGCTATCCGGGGCGCATCGAAGCCTTCCCTGTCACCGCCGGCGATCTTGAGGCGGCGATCCTCAATGACCGCAATTCGGGCATAGAGCCGACGCTGCCCTGACCCGCATGATCGGCAGCAAATGCCCTCGCATCGGCGGAAGAATTGAAGGCGCAGGTGAAGCCCGCGCCCCAAGATATGGCGTGCCCAACCGCGCCCTGGCTCAGACCATGAGCTTACCCTGCACGCAGGCCGATGATCGGTCCGCAAGCGCAAGGGCGGCAATGGCACATGATTTTGGAGTTTAGACGCAGGCATGGCGACGATGTATCTGGTTCAGGCGTTCAAGCAGGTCGGTCGGAAACTCGTTGCCGATCCGGTCCAAACCACCAAGACGGCTGAGAAAGCAACGGCAACGGCGGAGCGGCTGGCGCCGACACGCGCTGGCGTCATCGCCTTTTCCCAGGAGGTGGACGTGGAAACCGACGCCTATGACGAGCCCCGCATATTGCTTAAGCTGGGCGATTTGCCTCCAGGGCTGATGGAATAGCCTGGCCGCGGGAGCAGACGGTAGTCACCAGTCCTGCTCGCCATGGCTGCTCGACATAGAACCACTCCGGAGCTTTCCGGACGGCCGTCCGGCCGTATCCGGGCCGAGGATCAATCATGGCCAAGGAACAGAAACGCGGCAATCGCGAGATCAAAAAGCCCAAAAAGGTGCGAGAGCCGGTGGCCGAGGCCGCAACGCTATCGAGCAAGGCGGTGCTGGAACGGATCGCGGTACCAAAGAAGCAACGATGACCGAAGCGGCCGCAGCGGCCGGCGGTCAGGTGCGGCCCGCCAGTCCCTGGCTCGATACCGCTCCGGTGCGCGAGGAATTGTTCGGTGTCGAGCGGCTCGAACAACATGCGAACAGCCTTGCTTCGGCCCAGCGCATAACCGAACGTCCGCCTGCCGTTCTCTCGCTCCACAAAAGGCTGAAAAGCAATGCTGCCGTCCTCCTGGCTGCCTATCGTGCCAGCGCCATGGAGATGGACAGCGATCGTGGCGTCGTGCCGGCAGCTGAATGGCTCCTCGACAATTATCATCTGGTCGAGGAGCAGATCCGCGAGATCCACGACGATCTGCCGCCAAATTACTACCGGCAATTGCCCAAGCTTGCCGATGGTCCGTTCGCAGGCTATCCGCGGGTTTTCGGGCTGGCCTGGGCGTTTATCGCCCATACCGATAGCCATTTCGACCCGGAAACGCTGACCCGGTTCATCGCCGCCTACCAGCAGGTCCAGCCACTGACCATCGGCGAATTATGGGCTGTGGCGATCACTTTACGCATCGTGTTGGTGGAAAGTCTGCGCCGGCTGGCGGACCAGATTACCGCCGGACGCAAGGCGCGCGCCGAGGGCGACGCACTCGCCGACCTGTTGCTCGCCTCCGGCGGTGAAGCAGCAATGGCGCGCATATCGGACGAGCCCCTGAATGAGCTGTTTGCCGCGCAATTGGCCAAGCGACTGCGCGACCATGATCCGAGCACCACCCCGGCCCATGGCTGGCTCGAAGCCCGTCTTGCCCGGCAGAGCACCTCCATCGAGACAGTGGTGCAGCACGCCCAGCAGCGCCAGGGCGCATCCAATGTCACGGTGCGCAATGTCATCACCAGCATGCGGCTGATTTCCGACATAGACTGGGCAGACCTGTTCGAAAGCGTCAGCCTGGTCGATGCAAAGCTGGGCGAAGCCGAGGGCTTCACTCGCATGGATTTCGCCACGCGTGATCTCTATCGCGGCGCCATCGAGCATCTGGCACGCGGTTCGCATCTCTCAGAGCTCGATATTGCCCAGACAGCCCTGTCGTCAACCCGGCAGGTCGATACAGGCATCGAAGCGGATCGACAGAGCGATACGGGCTATCACCTGTTGGGACGCGGACGGCCGGCGCTCGAACGGGCCGTCGGCTTCCGCATGCCCGCTCGGCTGCGTTTCGGGCGACTGGCCGGCCGCCTCGGAATAGGCGGATATGTCCTGTCCATAACCGTTGTCACGTTCGTCCTGCTGGGGCTGACCGGCTGGAGCCTAGCGGGCCTGGGGCTTCCCATGGCGCTGCTCTGCACGTTTCTGGCATTGGCGTTGCTCCCAGCCAGCGAGCTGGCGACCGCGCTCGTCAATCGCGCCATTGGCTGGGGATTTGGATCCGCAAGCCTGCCTGGTCTTGAACTGGCCGAGGGTGTGCCGCCGGAGCTGCGCACGCTGGTCGTGGTGCCGACGCTCTTGGCGGATCAGGCAACCCTTCTCGAAGACATCGAGCGGCTCGAAGTCCATTACCTGTCCGGCGCAGGTGGCGATATCAGCTTTGCCCTGCTGACGGACGGGCTGGACGCCGAGGCGCAAATCCTCGACGGCGATGCGGCGCTGCTCGGCTTCGGCCGGAGCGCCATAGCCGCGCTCAACGCCAGACATGGTCCGGGTCCTGCTGGCGATCGCTTCCTGCTCCTTAATCGCGATCGCCGCTTCAATGCCAGCGAAGGCGTGTGGATGGGGTGGGAGCGCAAGCGCGGCAAGCTGCATGAGCTTAACCGCCTTCTGCGCGGGGCAACCGATACCAGCTTTGTTACCGAACCCGGTGCCGTGCAGACCGTGCCCACAGATGTGCGCTACGTTATTACCCTCGACGCGGACACACAATTGCCACGCGATGCGGCGCTGCGCCTGATCGGCAAGATGGCTCACCCGCTCAACCGGCCCCGCTTCGACACGACAGGCCGGCGCGTCATCGACGGCTACGCCATCATGCAACCGCGCGTCACCCCATCTCTTCCCCTCGGGCGTGAGGGCTCGCTCTATCAGCGTGTCTTTTCGGCGCCCGGCGGCATCGATCCCTACGCGGCGGCTGTCTCCGACGTCTATCAGGATCTGTTTGGCGAAGGCTCCTATACCGGCAAGGGCATTTACGATGTCGATGCCTTCGAGACGGCGCTGGCCGGTCGCATTCCCGAAAATACATTGCTGAGCCATGACCTGTTCGAGGGCGTTTTCGCCCGGGCCGGACTGGCCTCCGACATCGAGATGGTCGACGACTTTCCCGCACGCTACGACGTGGCCGCACGACGGCAGCATCGCTGGACGCGCGGTGACTGGCAATTGCTGCCCTGGATCGGCTCGGATCGCACCGTGCCGGCAGTGGGCCGCTGGAAGATGGTCGACAATCTGCGCCGGTCGCTGCTTGCACCGGCCGCCTTTCTCGCATTGGTGATCTGCTGCCTGATGCCGCTTCGGATCGGTATTGTTGCGGCCGGGGCGATCCTTGCCACGCTGGCAATCCCGGCACTGCTGCCAGCTCTGTTTGCCATCATTCCAAGGCGACCGGGTCTGCAATGGCGCGCCCACCTGCGCGGCCTCTTCGGCGATCTCAGGATGGCGGGATTGCAGATCGGGCTTGGTCTTGCCCTTATGCCCGATCAGGCCTGGCGCAATGGCGACGCCATCGTGCGCACGCTGTTCCGCCTCGCAGTGACGCGCCGGCATCTGCTCGAATGGACGACTTCGGCCAGTTCGGGCGGCAGGGCGCGCTTGGCCCTCTACGGTTTCTATCGCGACATGGCCGGCGGTACTGGTTTGGCGTTTCTCATGTTGGCTGCGGCTTTGATCGTCGCGCCGCTCACCTGGCCGCTGGCCCTAGCCTTTGGCACGATCTGGCTGGTCGCGCCTGCTATTGCACTTCACGTCAGCCGTGCACCGCAGGCTCGCCTGGATGGAGCACTCAGCGCCCAGGATGCAGACTATCTGCGTCTGACAGCACGGCGCACATGGCGGTTCTTCGAGACCTTCGTCACGCCTGAAGAGAACATGCTGCCGCCCGACAATTTCCAGGAAACGCCAAGACCGGCAATTGCCCACCGGACCTCTCCGACCAATATCGGGCTCTATTTCCTGTCGGCCGTGGCCGCCCGCGATTTCGGCTGGGCCGGCACACTCGAAACCATCGAGCGGCTGGAGGCAGGCTTGGTCACGCTGGAGAAGCTTCCACGCTATAAAGGACATTTCTTCAACTGGTATGATACGCGCGACCTTGGGGTGCTCGACCCGGCCTATGTGTCGTCAGTGGACAGCGGCAATCTCGCGGGCCATCTGATCGCCCTCGCCAATGCCTGCGAAGACTGGGCGCAAGCGCTGCCGGCATCCTCGCCGCAGGGGCTTCTTGATACGCTGGCGCTTGCAAGGGTGGCGAGCAAGGACAGCCCCGGCGAAGGCCATGGCCTCGTTTCCTCCGTTCTTGACGAAATCGCCGTCCTGCTCAAGGGACCGCAATCGCTTGACCTCGTCACTCCGGCACTTTTGCGGCTGACGGACAAGGCGCTCAAGGCAGGGAGTGTATCCGGCCCGGTCTCGGACAAAGCAGGCCCTGACCTTTTCTGGATATTGGCCTTGCGCCGCGCCCTGACCGAGGGAGCACGGGACCGGCAATTGATCCGCGCCGATCCCCCGGCTCTCGGCAAGCGTCTTGTCGCATTGGCGCAGACCGCGCGCCGCATGGCACTCGACATGGATTTCGCCTTCCTGCTCGATCCGGACAGGAAGCTGCTGTCCATCGGCTATTCACTCGCCGACAATGGCCTCGACGGCAATTGCTATGACCTGCTGGCTTCCGAGGCGCGGCTGGCCAGCCTCTTTGCCATCGCCAAGGGGGATGTCGCGACCAGGCACTGGTTCCGGCTCGGCCGTACGGCCACCCCGCTGAGGGATGGTTCGGCCCTGATCTCGTGGTCGGGCTCAATGTTCGAATATCTCATGCCCTCGCTGGTCATGCGTGCGCCGGCCGGCAGCCTTCTCGACGATACCAACCGACTGATCGTCGGTCGCCAGCAGGCCTATGGCCGGGCGCGCAACGTGCCCTGGGGCATTTCCGAGTCCGCCTACAATGCGCGCGACTACGAGTTCACCTACCAATATTCCAATTTCGGCGTGCCCGGATTGGGGCTCAAGCGCGGATTGGCGAGCAATATGGTCGTCGCGCCCTATGCGACTGGCCTCGCCGCCATGGTCGATCCGCAGGAGGCTGCGGAGAATTTTCGGCGCTTTGAAAAAATGGGCGCTCTGGGCGTGCATGGTTTTTACGAAGCGCTCGATTTCACCCGCTCAAGGCTCCCGGAAGGAGAGAATGTCGCCATCGTGCGGTCCTATATGGCGCATCATCAGGGCATGACCCTGGTCGCCCTCGCCAATGTGCTGGACAATGGACGTATGCGGGAGCGGTTTCACCGCGATCCGATCATCAAGGCGAGCGAATTGCTGCTGTCCGAGCGCATTCCGCGCGATGTTGCAGTTATCCGGCCGCGCGCCGAGGAGGTCAGGGCGTCCGTCGGCGCTGCGATCAACGCAGCCCCTTCAGTCCGCCGCCTGACCCTACCGCGTGATGCAGCGCCCGCTACCCATCTTCTGTCGAATGGGCGCTATGCTGTCATGCTGACAGCCTCGGGCAGCGGCTACAGCCGCTGGCGCGACATTGCCATCACCCGCTGGCGCGAAGATGCCACAAGCGACAATTGCGGGGCCTATATCTTTCTCAAGGACACTCAAACAGGCCTCGTCTTTTCTCCGACCGCGCAGCCGATGAACGAGAAAACCGAAGCGTCGGTCGTATTGGGTGAGGATCATGCCCAGTTCCGGCGTCGGGATGGAACGCTGGCGAGCGAAATGGATGTGCTGGTCTCGGGCGAGGACGATGGCGAGGTGCGGCGGGTTTGCCTGACCAATAGCGGCCGCCGGGCACGAGAGATCGAGGTGACCTCCTATTCAGAACTGGTGCTGACCGCGCCGGCCACCGAAAATGCCCACCCCGCCTTCGCCAAGATGTTCGTGGAGACCGAATATCTCGCCGAATTCGACGCTCTGATCGCCACGCGCCGCCGGCGTTCACCCTCCGAACCAGAAATCTGGGCGGCCCATTTCGCTGTCGTCGAAGGCGACGTCATCGCCGATCCGCAGTATGAATCCGATCGTGCCCGGTTTCTTGGACGCAACCGCGCCATTGGCAATGCCGCTGCCATCCATGATGGAAAGGCCTTGTCAAATACGGCCGGCACAGTGCTCGATCCGGTGTTCTCGCTGCGCCAGCACGTGCGCATTCCACCGGGCAAGGTCGCCCGGATCGCTTTCTGGACGCTGGTGGCCTCATCGCGCGCCGAACTGATGGAGCTGATCGACCAGCATCACGACCGCAGTGCCTATGGGCGCGCGCGCACCCTGGCCTGGACGCAGGCTCAGGTGCAGCTCTATCACCTTGGTATCGCGCTGGATGAAGCTGCCGACTTCCAGCGGCTGGCCGCGCCCATCCTCTATGCCGATCCGCGTTTCCGGCCCGGCTCCGACATCATTGCCAGCGGCATGGGGCCGCAATCGGCCCTTTGGCCGCAGGCCATTTCGGGTGACCTGCCCATCGTGCTTCTGCGCATAGATGCCATGGAAGACATGGCGCAGGTACGACAAATTCTGCGGGCGCACGAATATTGGCGCATCAAGCGACTGGCCGTCGACCTGGTGATCGTGAACGAGCGCGGCTCCTCCTATGTGCAGGATTTGCAGAACGCCATGGAAGCGGCTGTGCGCTCCAGCCAGTCCCGACCGCGCTATGACGACAGGCCGGCCGAGGGCTCGGTGCATGTGCTCCGCGCCGACCTGATGACTCTGGAAACGCGCAACCTGCTCAACGCTACCGCACGGGTGGTACTCGCGGCCCGTCGCGGTCCCATCAGCGACCAGCTCGCCTACCATGCCGGTCTGGACAAGACCTCTGTTCTCCCCACGGCGGCGCCAGGTGTCCCCGTCTCGGCCGAAAATGTCGAACAGCCCGACCCTCTGGAATTCTTCAACGGGTTGGGCGGCTTTGCCCGCAACGGCACGGAATATGTCACCGTGCTCGAAAATGGCGTCACGACCCCCGCGCCCTGGATCAATGTCATCGCAAACGATGGGTTCGGTTTTCAGGTATCGAGCGAAGGCAGCTTTCATGCCTGGGCCGGCAATAGCCGCGAAAACCAGATCACGCCCTGGTCGAACGACCCGGTCGCCGACCCGACCGGTGAGGCGATCTATATCCGCGACGAGGACACACTGGCGCTGTGGAGCCCCACGGCACAACCCATCCGCGACCACGGGCGTTACGTTGCGCGCCATGGTTTCGGCTATAGCCGCTTTACCCATCGGGCTCATGGCATCGAAAGCGATCTGCTGTCCTATGTGCCGCTCGCCGACCCGATCAGGATATCGCGGCTCACCCTCACCAATCGCTCGGGGCGGCCGCGTCGGCTGTCGGTCACCAGCTATGCCGAGTTCGTTCTCGGTACGCAGCGCGGCACGACCGCACCATTCCTTACCATGGTCAGTGACCCGCAGACGGGTGCACTGTTCGCGCGCAACAATTGGGCGATGGCATTTCCCGGCCGAGTCGGTTTTGCCGATATGGGCGGAAGGCAAACCGCCTGGACGGCCGACCGCACCGAATTTCTCGGACGCAACGGCGATGCCGCGGTGCCGGAAGCGCTTGTCGGCCACGCCGCATTGTCCGGCAAGACCGGTGCCGGATTCGACCCTTGCGCCGCGCTGCAGACCGGGATCGAACTGGCGGCGGGCGAAAGCATTGAACTGGTCTGCCTGTTGGGCGAAGCGGAATCCGAGGCGATAGCGCGCGACCTGATCGCGCGCTATCGCGCGGTCGACCTCGACGCCGTACTGGCGGAAGTGAATGCGCATTGGCAGTCAGTGCTGGGCGCAGTGCAGGTCAACACGCCCGATCGCGCCATGGACATCATGCTCAATGGCTGGCTGCTCTATCAGGCCATGGCCTGCCGCATCCAGGCGCGCTCCGGTTTCTATCAGGCCAGCGGCGCCTATGGTTTTCGCGACCAGTTGCAGGATGGCATGGCGCTGACCCTGTCGAGGCCTGGGGACACCCGTGCCCATATCCTGCGCGCTGCCGGACGGCAATTCATCGAAGGTGACGTGCAGCACTGGTGGCTGCCCCATTCCGGCCAGGGCGTGCGGACACGCATTTCCGATGATCGCGTGTGGCTGGCCTTCGCCACCGCCAGCTATGCCGCCACGACCGAGGACAAAGCCATTTTCGATGAAGCCCTCCCGTTCCTGGAAGGCCCGAAGCTGGCCGAAGGTGAGCACGATGCGTTCTTCCAGCCCATGGTGTCCGAACGATCCGCATCCCTGTTCGAACATTGTGCACTCGGGCTCGACCAGGCGGTCAGGTTCAGCGGCGACCATGGTTTGCCGCTCATGGGCACCGGGGATTGGAACGACGGCATGAACCGCGTCGGCGAGGGGGGCAAGGGCGAGAGCGTCTGGCTGGGCTGGCTGCTGATCAGCGCCATCGATCTCATCATGCCTCTCGCCGAACAGCGCGACCCGATGCGCGCCAGGCGCTGGAAAAACCATGCCGCCCGCCTCAAGACCGCCCTGGAGCGCGAGGCTTGGGACGGCGCGTGGTACCGCCGCGCCACGTTCGACGATGGCTCATGGCTGGGTTCAAAAGACAATGACGAGTGCCGCATCGACTCCATCGCCCAATCCTGGGCGGTGCTGTCGGGCGTGGCCGATCCGATCCGCGCGCTCAAAGCCATGTCATCGCTCGACCAACACCTGATCCGCAAGGCGGACGGCATCGCCTTGCTGTTCACGCCACCATTCGACAAGACGTCACGCGACCCTGGCTACATCAAGGGCTATCCGCCAGGCCTGCGAGAGAATGGGGGCCAATATAGCCATGCGGCCATGTGGGCAATAATGGCGTTCGCCAAACTCGGCCTCGGCGAAAAGGCGCATGATCTGTTTGCTCTCGTCAACCCGATAAACCACGCTTCGGATCTTCGGTCCGTCGCGCGCTACAAGGTCGAACCCTATGTGGTGGCAGCCGATGTCTATTCCGTCGCGCCGCATACCGGTCGAGGCGGCTGGACTTGGTACACGGGATCAGCCGGCTGGATGTATCGCGCAGGCATCGAAGGCATCCTGGGTCTCAGACGGCAAGGCAGCGTGCTGGTTGTCGATCCCTGCATTCCGCCGGATTGGCCGGAGTTTTCCGCAACACTGAACCTGGCGGACACAAATTGCCAAGTCATCGTGCGCCACCGAAGTGAGCGATCCGAGGCACCCAGCAGCGCGACAATGGACGGGGCAGCGCTGCTGCCTCAAAGGGGCGTCTTCCAGGTGCCGCTCGATGGCGGCGAACATATCCTTGTGATCGAACTTGGCCGCAAAGCCCCGCCTGGCCCCTGAGCGTGCCCTGCGCCTGAGATTCATCCCGCCGCAATTCGGCGTGCAGCCATTTCCGTTACGCCCCAGGACGCGGGAGCAAGGTGCATCCGAGATGAACTCCGCGCCGTGGCGGGAGTCGCATTCGGCCTCGGCTTGTGCGGATTGGAAAGAAGTGACCGTAGGACAAGGAACGAAGGCATGTGCACCTCGTTGAGCCTGCACCTCACCTTCCGTGAGCGAGCTGATCAAGGAGCGTCACGGTGGCCGCCGGGAAAACACTAAGCGACCTCTTTGAGGATACTCTCAAGGACATCTATTACGCGGAACGGAAAATCCTGAAGGCCTTGCCCAAGATGAAGAGGGCAGCGCAATCCGAGGCACTCAAGGCGGCGTTCGAAAAGCACCGCGGCGAAACCCAGGGGCATGTCGAGCGCTTGCAACACGTGTCCGAGCTGATCGGCAAGGCGGCACGCGGCAAGACTTGCGACGCCATCGAAGGCATTCTCGCCGAGGGCGAGGAGATCATCGACGAATTCAAAGGCACGGTTGCGATTGACGCCGGTCTCATTTCCTCCGCCCAGGTCGTCGAGCACTATGAGATTGCCCGCTATGGCACCCTCAAGCGCTGGGCCACCGAGCTCGGTCTCGACGAAGCGGCCACTTTGCTCGACGCGACGCTGCAGGAAGAACTTCAGACCGATACCGATCTGACCCAGTTGGCGGAGACTTCGGTCAATTCAGCCGCTGTGGCTTGATACGCATGGGCCCGGAAAACCGGGCCTTTTTAATTGTCTGCGAGAATCGGAGGCCCACAATGGCCAGGAAAACCAAGTCGGCGGCTTCATCCCCATCAATGGATGCGCGCGTGCATGACCAAGTGTTGACGCGCGGCAATGGCGGGGAGTTGCATCAGCTTGCCACGGGCGATACCCCGGTGACCACCACCGCTCACGGCGTGCCGGTCAGCGACGACCAGAATTCACTCAAGGTCGGGGCACGCGGTCCGGTCCTGATGGAAGACTTCCATTTCCGGGAGAAGATCTTTCATTTCGATCACGAGCGCATTCCCGAACGTGTCGTGCATGCCCGAGGCTATGGCGCGCACGGCTATTTCGAGGCCTATGATGTCCTGGCCGATTATACCAGGGCCGACATCTTCCAGCGTCCCGGCGAAAAGACACCGGCCTTCGTGCGGTTTTCAACCGTGGCGGGGTCCAAGGGGTCATTCGATCTTGCGCGGGATGTCAGGGGCTTTGCCGTCAAGCTTTATACGCAGGAGGGCAACTGGGATCTCGTTGGCAACAACATCCCGGTCTTCTTCATTCAGGATGCCATCAAGTTTCCCGACGTCATCCATTCGGTGAAGCCCGAGCCCGATCGCGGCTTCCCCCAGGCACAGTCGGCGCATGACAATTTCTGGGACTTTATCTCGCTCACGCCGGAAGCCATGCACATGATCATGTGGGTCATGTCCGACCGGGCCATCCCGCGATCCTTCCGGTTCATGGAAGGGTTTGGCGTGCACACGTTCCGCCTGCTGGACGCGGAGGACCGCTCCACCTTTGTCAAATTCATCTGGAAGCCCAAGCTTGGCCTGCAATCGGTCGTGTGGAACGAAGCCGTCAAGATCAACGGCGCCGACCCGGACTTTCACCGCCGCGACCTCTGGAATGCCATCCAGGCTGGCGACTATCCCGAATGGGAATTGTGCGTCCAGCTTTTCGATCAGGACTTTGCCGACAGCTTCGACTTCGACATTCTCGATCCCACCAAGCTCATTCCCGAAGAAATCATCGCCCCGGTCCCGGTTGGCCGGCTGGTGCTCGACCGCGTGCCCGACAATTTCTTCGCCGAAACCGAGCAGGTCGCGTTCATGACGCAGAATGTCCCGCCCGGGATCGACTTTTCCAACGATCCCTTGCTGCAGGGGCGGAACTTTTCCTACCTCGATACCCAGATCAAGCGGCTGGGCTCGACCAATTTTACCCATCTGCCGATCAACGCGCCCAAATGCCCCTTCCACCATTTCCAGCAGGATGGACACATGGCGATGCACAATCCGGGGGGCCGGGCGAACTACCAGCCCAATTCATGGGCGGCCGGGCCGCGTGAAGATCCCAGGAGGGGACATCGCGCCTTTCCCGAGGAACTCGAGGGCACCAAGAGCCGGCTGCGTCCTGAAAGTTTCGCCGACCACTACAGCCAGGCGCGGCAGTTCTTCAACAGCCAGACCGTGCATGAACAAAAGCACATCGCCATGGCGCTCACATTCGAGCTGAGCAAGGTGGAAACACCGGTTATCCGCGAGCGCATGATTTCCCATCTGCTCAATATCGATCAGGGCCTGGCCGAAACCGTGGCCGACAAGCTCGGCATCACTGAACTTCCTGCACCTGCCGATGCGGCGGTGCCGCCACGTGATGACCTTCCCGCATCGGACGCACTGAGCATCATCAAGAATGGCCCTAACAGCTTTGCCGGCAGGAAGGTCGGTGTTCTCGTCACTGACGGCTGTGATGCTAGCCTGGTGAAGAAGGTTCAAGCGGCGCTAGAGAAAGAAGGCGCATTGATGGAAATCGTCGCGCCCAAAGTGGGTGGCGTAACGGCGGGCGATGGCTCGCATATCGATGCTCACCATATGATCGATGGCGGCCCGTCGGTCCTGTTCGACGCCGTCGCCCTGATCGTGTCCGCAGATGGTGCTGAGCGCCTATTGGGCGAGGCGGCGGCGCGAGACTTCGTTGCCGATGCCTTCGCTCATTGCAAATTCATTGCCCACAGCACCGAAGCCGCTCCGTTGTTTGAAAAGGCCGGGATACCCGCCCCCACCGGCCTTTGATCCTTCATCTGCCAATGTGAGAAGCCGGTGCCGCCGCCAAAAAGTGGCTTGAGGCGAACTGTTGCCTTCAATTTTCCAAGTGAGGCGAACTGTTGAGTGTTTCGCTGCCAAGTTGAGGCGAACTAGATTCTTAGTCCTTTGACTTAACGAACGAATTTTCGCGTCCCAAGGCAAACCTGAGCGCTGGCGATATGTGATCGCCCTACAAGGATGGTCAAAAGTCCGACTTATGCGCACTCAATGTCGCCATCAGTTGGCCTCAACTTTTGATTGCAAACAAAAGCCCCGGGAAACCGGGGCTTTTCCTTTTCCAAAAGAAGCTGACCGTACTGACGAGGTTGGAAGGGGCATTCACTGGTTTGAAGGAGCGGTCGACGAAACGAGGGACATCGGCTCAGTGCCTGATCCAACAGGATATCGGTTGTGCGCCCCATTCCGCCCATTCGACAAGCATTCGCTCTCTCCGAGTAGCGGACGTTATCGGAGCTCCCAGCAAAGCTGCCATATTGGAAGCTAGCTGGTCATGCCGACGCTCAACGACTGTCCATTTGCCGTGCAATAAATCCCAAAGGATGCTGGACGCGCTGCAGGTCGGTCGCGGCTCATGGCGCCGATCGTCTTGAGTGGCTGCTTGCTGCGGCTTGCGTCCCTGCGGCTGATATTGGGAAGTTCGCAGCGCACACAGGGCTCTGTGGCCATCAGCGAGGCGCCTGAAAAGGCAATCTGGCTCACCAGCTCCTCATCGAAGGCCTGATGACTCCCTGACAAAATGACGTTGGGACGAAATCGCTCCGCTTCAACAGGTTCATGGCCTTGCTCGGTGAGACGCGTGTTGAGGGCAGCAAGCGACACGAGAGAAATGACGTGGATCGGATTGAGCCCACCCCAACGATGCGCCTCGTTTCCGAGCCGAACGAGGCGGCACGGGGTTCCAAGTTGATCGCTCAGCCAATTGGCAATCTCCGCGCCCTGATCCATGCCAACAAGACTGAACCCATCCTGTGTGATGATCGTGTGTGCATCCGGAACATCCTCGGCTTTGGGTCCGATGTGACCGTCATGCCCCTTCAAAACCAGTTCACCATGGTCAAGCCGGGCCGAAAGCAGGGTCATGCGGGGAATATCGCCTTGCCAGAGGAGGCTGCCATCCGGCCGAACGACGATCCATTCCCGATCGCCATGGAGCGATCCGCCCGATGTAATTTGCCCACTGGAAACGCGCATACCGCCAAGCGATCTGACGGGATAGATCAGAAGGCTTTCAATGCGAAATGCGGGCATATCAACTCTCGCTAGGGAAAGGCATCAGGCCTGGCGGTCAGATCGCCATCGCCACTGCTTCAGCCGCCTCCGAGCAGGCGACCAGACCTTGGGCAAACGGGTAACGCTCCATCATGACGGGAATGGAAATGCAGAAGACATCGGCCTGTGGCCGACCCTTAAGGCGCAGCCTGAAATGATCGTCCTCGCTTTGGTCTCGGGCGCGTTTGAGCACATCGTCCGTGGCTAGTGCCTGATCGAGCATTTCAAACCCGAGCTCCGAGATCGTCGCTGGATTTTGCCCGCGCGCATCGATCAACGTACCAAAGGTCTGCACCTTTCCATCCGATTCAAGTGTGAAGCTGCCAGCGCCATAGCGGATCGCTCCGCTATCCTCCAAAGCGACGATATCGAGACAGCCGGCGCGATGGAGCGCCAGAAGCCGGAAGAGTGAGACATGCGGCACACAGCCATAGGCGTCGGCGAAGACCGGTGCGAGATGCCGCTGAAAGCGTTCGAGATCGCGGTCATCCAGATACGGTACGATGGTGGCAAAGACCTCGTGCGCACGCATCATTGTGTAGCGCCACATGACGATGCGCCGATGACGATAATCCGCCTGGGACCGAGCAAGATTGTCCGCGATTGCCGCAAACCCCTGCCGCGACTTGCGCATCGCGAGATAGGCCTTGGAAAATGCTTCGGGCGTGAACCGCGATAACGCCAGGGCTTTGATGAAGTCGGGGTCATCTGCGGCCATCTGTTGCTTGAACAGCGCGAAAGATCGGGCCAGGAGGTTCGCCTTGCCTTGGTCGCGCAACTTCTCCAACCTTGCGCGCGTAAAGATCATCAGTGGCTCTTCAGGGATCGGGTAGAAGAAATCGGCATCGGGTACGGTCCCCTTGCGGGACGCCATGACCAAACGCGGCTTCGTTGCCGATTGCAACTCAAACGACAGGTCCTGATCCCGGCCGACAAAGCGGCCGTATCGCCCGGCAAGCGCAACCACCGCATCGATGGCACTGAGCGAAGACCCAAGGATCAGGGCAGCGTCATCCTCGGCCAGATCGAGGTTGCTGACAGGATACGGGGAGCGATAGAGGCCCGATGACGCAGGAGACTTCAGCGGTCTTGTCAAATGACCCGTGGCCATGACGACGGCGTCGAAGCGGCGCTGGCTTTTGCCCTCTTTGTTCGATATGGTCAGTGTAAAGCCCTTGCCGTCGGGAGCCACATCCAGCACACGGGTCTCTGTTTCAATTGCGACCTGATGCCATGGCGCGGATGCTCTGATCATCTGCTCGAGCTGATCGCTAAAATAAGCACCGAGTAGCACCCGCGGATAATAATCTCGCTCTCTCACCTCATCGGGGTTGATACCGAATTTGTTGAGCCAGGTCTTGTCTGCCGAGCGAACCCAGTCGGCAAGCGAGGTCAGCACCGGCGGTATTTCCACCGAGGTGATGTTTGCCATCATATCTGGCGTGTTATGCTCTTCCGAATAAGGAATGCCGCAGCCGACGACCTTGCCGACTTCAAATATGGTGACGTGCAGCGGGTCTGCCTTCTGGAGCAGATACTTGAGCGTATAAACGCCGGTTGGTCCACCACCGACAAGCGCCACCCGCTTCTTTTGCGCCATACGCCTGAGCTCCTCGTTAAAATGCGGTGCTCAGCGATCTAAAGAAAACGCGAGAGCGCTGCATCAAGATGAAGCAAACGACTTTGCGACATACCCGTTCCAGCGCCAAAGAGACATAACCGTCCAACGCCTGTTGTTGGCGAACTGTTTCCCTCGACTTGGCGGGAAATGCACCCGGTTTCGGTCATTCTTCTTTATGCTGCAGCTATCCAGAACCAGACAGTACTGCGAAGTGCCGAACGCGTATCCCTGCCGCCAAGCCTCATATTCCTGTCTGCGCGAAGAATGGTCGATAACTAGTTGCCGCATCTGCTCGGATTATCAGCCCAGAGTACGTATTCCGTCGAAGTCTCTCGACAAATCTGCAACTGTTGCCAGAACTGCCTGAAGGAATATTTCTGCTTCAGCGCTCATTTCTCCACCTTTTTCCAGCAGCAATCCGAACTGGTTGCGGATGGAGGGGCGGAACGGGCGGACGACCAGGTTTGGGTCGGGATAGCCTTGTGCCACAATCGCATCGAGCACTGTTACACCCAAACCGGCCGAGGTGAATGCACAGGCTCCTGTAAGGGCGCCTGTCTCGACGAGGCCCACAAGATCAACGCCAACCTTGCGGAAGCTGTCGACGATTTCGAATCGCTCTTCATGGCGGCGAGAGAGCAAAATGACGGCCTCATCGCGCAGGTCAGCCGGATCGAGGCTTTCACGCGCCGCCAAGTCGTGTCCGGCGGGTAGCACGCATACATATTCGCTGGTGATCAACGGCTTTACATCTAGACCACGGTGGGTTGCCGGCAGGCGGGCAATAGTAAGATCCCATTCGCCGGATGCCGCGTAGTCGATAGCGTCGCGGGTGGGCAGGAATTCCAGGGTCACGCCCACCCCAGGATGATCTTTGCGCATGCGAGCCAGAGCCTGTGGAACGATGCTGACCACAAAGCTCTGCGGCAGGACCACATTGAGCCAAGCACTCGAATTGGTGTGCAAACGATTCGCGGTGCTCGACAATTGCTCGATTGAATTGAAGGTGCGATCAACCTCTGCGAAAAACTTCTCCGCGTCCTGAGTAGGCACCAATCGCTTGTGAATGCGCTGAAACAGCGACACGCCTAGTTCATTTTCCAAGCCGATAATCAGATTGCTGACAGTGGGCTGAGACAGGCCAAGAGCATGTGCAGCCGCGGTGATCGAGCCATTACGCACAACTTCGCGAAATGCTTGCAACTGCCTGATTTTAATCCGCATGACAGAATACCTCTTCGCACTTGCCTCGCCCGACGATGACGGGTGCGGATGGCCATTTTTGCACAGCTCGCCGCTTAGGAGAACATGACATAGTGCGCGGTCATTTCCGGCTCACTTTAAAGGCATAGGCAGTTATCAAATGATGTCATTTGGGAAATAAATGATTGATCTAAAAGGGTTTTTAGATTTCACCCTTCAGTTAGGAAGGGAGAAATCCGATATGAATAAACTTGTTGCAGCCTCTTTGACCGCACTCGCGCTTGCCATGGGCGCCACACCGGCCATGGCTGAAAAGATTACCTGGTCCTATTCCGCAGACCTCGCTTCGCTCGATCCCCATGCCTATGACAACACCTTCAATCTTGGTGTGCTTGGCAATGTCTATGAAGGTCTGATCGAACGCGGCCCGAACATGGAAATCATTCCCGCGCTGGCAACGAGCTGGGAAGTGGTCGAGCCGACCCGCTGGCGTTTCCATTTGCGCGAAGGCGTAACCTTCCAAGAAGGCCAGCCTTTCACCGCCGACGACGTGGTGTTTACCGTCGAACGCTCGCTGTCTGCCGGTTCGGTCATCAAGGGCTCGAAGATGTCGAGCGTAATTGGCGCCGAGAAGGTCGACGATTACACCGTCGACATCCTTTTGAATGCACCCAGCCCGATCCTCATCAATAACTGGGGCAATTGGTACATCCTGTCCAAGACCTGGGCGGAAGAGAACGGCATTTCGGCTTCGCCCACGACCGAGGACATGCAGAAGGCCTATTCGGCTACCCACGCCAACGGCACGGGTCCCTATAAGGTCGTTTCGCGCCAGCCCGACGCCAAGACCAGCTTCGTGCGCAACGATGACTGGTGGGGCGAGTTCGAAGGCAACGTGACCGAGATCGACTTCCGTCCGATCGGTTCGGCGGCCACCCGCACTGCCGCACTGCTTTCCGGCGAGATCGACCTGGCCATCGGCCTGCCGATCCAGGATCAGGATCGCGTCGAAAGCGCCCCGGGTGTCCAACTGCTGTCTGGCCCGGAGCTACGCGTAGTCTTTCTCGGCTTCGACGTCGATGCCGATGCACTGCCAGAGAGCAATCTGGACACCAACCCGCTGGCCGACCGTAATGTGCGCGAAGCCGTTTATCGCGCCATCAATACCGATGCGATCCAGCGTGTGATCATGCGCGGCAAAGCCATTCCGACTGCCGCCATGGTCCCCGCCGAATTCCACGGTTTCCCCAAGGATATGGAGCGCTATCCGTTCGACCTGGACCGTGCCAAGGAACTCATGGCCGAAGCAGGCTTTGCCGATGGCTTCTCCACCGTCATGGAATGCCCGAACAATCGCTATGTGAACGACGAGGCCATCTGTACCTCCATCGTCTCCATGCTGCAGAAGATCGGCATCACCGCCGAGCTCGACACCATGCCGATGGCGCAGTATTCGCCGCGCCTGCAGGATAACTCGACCCGGCGCGGAATCTACTTCCTGGGCCTGTCCCCCGGTAATATCGACGCCAATGGCCTGATGCAGGAACTGGTCCATACCCGTGAAGGCAACTGGGGCACGTTCAATGCCGGCCGCGTTGCCAATGATGAGCTCGATGCGATCATCGAAGCCGCGGTCAGCGAAGGCGACATCGCCAAGCGTGACGAGCTGCTCGCCCAGTCGCAGAAGATCGTCAATGACGAGGTCTATTTCGTGCCCTTGCACCAGCAGACTCTGTCCTGGGGCATCAAGGACAGTATCGAGCTGATCCAGCGTCCCGATGACGTGTTCGTCTGGAAATACGCCACGGTCAAAAACTGAGCCAACACCCAGACGTCCCGCCGCTTCGGCGGCGGGGCGCGCCACTCAACGGGGAAGCGCCATGCTCCGCTATTTGCTGCGCCGCGTGCTGCAGGCCATTTTCGTCATGCTGAGCGTGGGGCTCATCTCTTTCAGCATGTTCACCTTTGTTGGTGATCCAATTCTGCACATGATCGGCACCGAAGGCACTGCCGCCGACCGTGAAGCATTGCGCAATGCGCTTGGCCTCAACGATCCACTGATCGTCCAATACGTTTCCTTCATTGGCAAGATGCTGACCGGCGATTTCGGCGTGTCCTATCGTCTCTCCATGCCGGTCGCCGACCTGATCGTCGAGCGGCTTCCTGCGACGCTTGAACTGGCGCTGTGCGCCATCGTCATGGCCATCGTCGTCGGCATTCCGCTTGGCATCTTCACCGCAATCCGCCGCAAGAGCTGGATTTCCCAAGGCATCCTCATGGGGTCGCTGGTGGGCGTATCGCTCCCGACCTTCGTCATCGGCATGTTCCTTATTCTGATATTTGCAGTCAATCTGGGGTGGCTACCAGCCTTTGGTCGTGGCGAAACCGTCATGGTTGGCGGCTGGTCCACAGGCTTTCTGACCACGAGCGGCCTGCGCTCGCTGATCCTGCCGTCGATCATGCTGGCCTTCTTTCAGACCACGCTGATCATCCGTCTGGTCCGCGCCGAAATGCTCGAAGTGCTGGAGCAGGAATATATCCGCTTCGCCCGCGCCCGCGGTCTTTCCGATCGCGTCATCTGGTTCGGCGAGGCGCTCAAGAACACCCTTGTCCCGGTCATGACCATCATCGGCCTGCAGATGGGATCGGTGATCGCCTTTTCCATCATCACCGAAACAGTGTTTCAGTGGCCGGGCCTTGGCCTGCTCTTCATCCAGGCCGTCGAGAATGCAGATATCCCGGTTCTTGCGACATATCTTGTGCTCGTCTCGGCGTTTTTCGTCGGTCTCAACCTCGTTGTCGACCTTCTCTACTACCTCGTAGATCCCCGCCTGCGTGGCGGCCAGGGAGCCCCCAAATGAGCGACGCTACCTCTTCGCGCCGCGGCCCTGCTGCGGCCCTGGCCCGGTTTTTCGATGGCGATCTGTGGTACAATTTCCGCACTTCACCACTTGCAATAATTGCGGCCATCGTTTTCTTCGGCATGAGCCTTGCCGCGATTTTTGCGCAATTCGTTGCCCCGCATAACCCGTTCCTGGCGCCCGATCTGATGGATGGCATGATGCCGCCCATGTGGGAGAGCGGTGGCAGTTCCACTTTTCTGCTGGGCACTGACGATCAGGGCCGTGACGTTCTTTCGCTGATTCTGCACGGTATGCAGGTTTCCCTCTTCGTCGGCCTTGCGGCGGTGCTGCTCTCGGTGGTTCTAGGCGTAACGCTGGGGCTGATCGCCGGCTTCTTCGGCGGTGTTGTCGATGCGATCATCATGCGCGTCGCCGATATTCAGCTTAGCTTTCCAAACATTCTCGTCGCGCTTCTGATCAACGGCATGGTGAGTGCCAGCTTCGGGCGCGCAACGCAGGCTGCTTTGGCGCTGCCGGTTCTGGTTCTGGCCATCGGCCTGTCCGACTGGGTGCAATATGCCCGCACGGTCCGCGCCTCGACCCTGGTGGAGCGCCGCCGGGAATATGTGCAGGCCGCGCGGATCATGCACATTCCATCCATAATCATCCTGTTCCGCCACATCCTGCCCAACATCATGGGCCCGGTTGTGGTTATCGGCACCCTCGGCTTGGCCCACGCTATCATCGCCGAGGCCACGCTCTCTTTCCTCGGCGTGGGCCTTCCGCCGACCCAACCCAGTCTGGGCACGCTTATTCGCACCGGCAATGCATACCTTTTCTCCGGCGAGTGGTGGATGACCGTATTCCCTGCCCTCACGCTGGTTCTGCTTTCACTCTCGGTCAATGTCTTCGGTGACTGGCTGCGTGACGCGCTCAATCCGAGGATCGGCAAATGAGTGCTCTACTTGAAGTTCGCAATCTCTCCGCGGCTTTTGCCACCCGCCGCGGCGTGGTGACCGCCCTCTCCAATATCGACCTCTCCCTCATGCCCGGCGAAATCCTGGCGCTGGTGGGTGAATCGGGCGCCGGAAAGTCGCTGGCCAGTTCCTGCATCAACGGTCTGTTGCCGCGCAATTGCCGGATCACCGAGGGTGAAGTGCTGCTTGAGGGTAAGCGCATCGACAACCTGCCCAACAGGCAGATGGAAAAGATCCGGGGCGCGCAGATCGGCACGATCTTTCAGGATCCCCTGACCAGCCTCAATCCGCTCTACACCGTCTGCCAACAGATCACTCGGACGCTGCGTGCCCATCAGCAGATTTCCGATTCCGATGCGCAAAAGCGCGCGCTTGAACTGCTTGAGGAAGTCGGCATTCCGGGCGCGGCGCAGCGCCTGCATTCCTATCCGCACGAATTTTCCGGTGGCATGCGGCAACGCGTTGTCATCGCCATGGCACTGGCCCTGCGACCCAAACTCATCATCGCCGATGAGCCGACAACCGCGCTCGACGTGTCCATTCAGGCCCAAATCCTCGAATTGCTCCGGCGTTTGAGCAAGGATCATGGCGCCTCGGTCATTCTGGTGACCCACGATATGGGCGTGGTGGCCGAAACGGCCGACCGTGTCGCGGTGCTCTATGCGGGTCGCGTCGCCGAAACCGGCCCTGTTGCCGATGTGCTGCTGCGGCCCTCACACCCCTATACGCAGGGCTTGCTGGCCTCGATCCCTTCGATGGACCACAAGCTCGATCGTCTGCCGCAAATTCCAGGCGCCATGCCGGGCCTGACATCGATCCCCGACGGTTGCGCCTTCAACCCCCGGTGTCCGCGTGCTGCCCATGTCTGCCGCGACGTTCGCCCTGAAGCGCATATCGTCGGCGCCCGCCGCGTCTTCTGCCATTTTGCCGGGGAGTTGGCATCATGACCCAGACCCATTCGGTGCCAGCCGGTTTCGACCTCAAAGCCTCTGGCCTGCGCAAGACCTATCATCTGGCGCCCGGCCCCGGGCGCCCCAAGGGGCAGCAGGTTCATGCCGTTCGCGATGTTTCCCTGACACTGCGCCCAGGACAGACCACGGCTCTGGTGGGCGAGAGCGGCTGCGGAAAATCCACCATTGCCAAAATGCTGGTCGGGCTCGAAAGCATTTCCGGCGGTTCCATCCAACTCGATGGCCGCCCGCTCGACAGCCAGACGGCGCGCAAGAAGGCATGGGATGCAAAGCGCCGTATTCAAATGGTGTTTCAGGACCCCTTTGCCAGCCTCAATCCTCGCTGGCGTGTGTCCAAGATCATTGCCGAAGCGCTGGCCGCCTCGGGCCTCAAGGGCAGTGCCGCTATCAAGGCCCGGACGCTGGAAATCCTCTCACAAGTGGGCCTGCCCGAAGCGGCTGCCGACAAGTTCCCGCATGAATTCTCCGGCGGACAGCGCCAGCGCATTTCTATCGCCCGCGCTCTGGCCTGCGCGCCGCAATTCCTCATCTGCGACGAACCCACATCGGCGCTCGACGTTTCCGTTCAGGCCCAGATCCTCAACCTGCTCAAGGATTTGCAGCAAAGCCACGACCTCGCCTACCTCTTGATTACCCACGATCTGTCCGTGGTTCATCACATGGCCGATCATGTCGGAGTGATGTATCTAGGTATGCTGGTGGAGGATCGCGCTGCGGCCGATCTATTCGCACAGCCGCTGCACCCCTATACGCGCACATTGCTCGAAACGATTCCGCGTGCCGACCAGCCGGGACGCGAGCCGCCGCAGTTGAGCGGTGAAGTTCCCAATCCACTCAACCCGCCCTCGGGCTGTCCATTTAATCCGCGCTGCGCTGCCGCCAATGATCGCTGCCGCGCCGAGCACCCGCAAGCCATTGCCGTATCCGGCGGGATCGTTTCCTGCCATGCCGTAGAAGAAGGCCGCCTTTGAATGTGTGATCACTGCTCCAGCCCGTTCGTGTTTGACCCGCAGGATCTGCACTTCCATCTGATGGAATCCGCCCCCCGTAGGCTGGCTTTCGATGGACATGATGCCTCAAACGAATGGGCCTCGGCATTGCGCGAGAAGGTCATCGAATTGCTGCGCATGCCCGAATATCCCGTCAATGCGCCGGCTATTGCTTTCCGTGGCGAAGCACAGGACATGGGCGATCACATCCGGCGCGAGCTGGTTGTGGAGGCGGAGCCCGGCGCCCATGTGCCAATCACCATGCTGACCCCAAAGACCGGAGAGGGGCCGTGGCCAGTGATGATCTGTCTTCAGGGCCACACTACGGGCCGCCACATTTCCATGGGCGAAGCGAAGTATCCGGGCGACGAAAATTCGTTGGGCGGCGATCGCGACTTTGCATTGCAGGCCGTGCGTCAGGGTTTTGCCGCGCTCGCGCTTGAGCTGCGCGCCTTTGGCGAGCGCAACGACAGCCGCCCCGATCCGGTGCGCCGTACACATGAGCTTGCGCGCAACGATGACAACCGCACGTGTAAGCACAGTGCCATGACTGCGCTTCTGCTTGGGCGCACCCTTTTGGGTGAGCGTGTCTTCGACGTGCGCCGGACATGCGATGCGATCGAACTGATCCCTGCACTGGATGCCAACCGCATCTACCTAATGGGCCAGTCCGGTGGCGGCACTGTTGGCTGGTATGCCGCTGCTGTCGAGCCGCGCCTCAAGGGCGTAATGCTTGCCTCCTTCTTTGGCACAGTCACCGGTTCGATCGGCCGCATCGATCACTGCACCGACAATTACCTGCCAGACATGCTGACCTGGCTCGACTTTCCCGACATTGCCGGTGCCTTCGGCGATACGAAAGTGCTGGTGGTGATGGGCCGACTGGACCCGCTCTTCCCGGAAGTCAGCGTCAAGCAGGCAGCCGCCCATGTGCGCTCCATTTTTTCGGCACAGGGCCGCTCAGACGCGTTCGATCTCCGTTTCGGCGAAGAAGGCCATCGCTTCTACGCCGCCGTAGGCTGGCCGAGGTTTTTGGAGATGGTAGGGTAGCCAGCTTGCCTGCCGTAGTGGCGATAGCGTGTTGCAAATCCGCGAATAAAGCGGTGTTCCTTCTTTGGAGGAACGGTGGAGCCGATGTCGGCTCTCTATAGGTTATTGCCCAAAACCAGTGAGGCTGATGCCGGCCCCCTCCCCTTCCGCTTCGCGCCCCATTACGGTCACTAGATGGGCCCTTGTCGACTCCCGAAATCGGACATCCTTCCATCGGTAAGTATTCTCGCCGTGATTTAGCGACCATTAAATGTTGCAGGAGGAAGACCGCTATTTCGCAAAGGTAGCAGTAAGCGGTGGCCGCCTGGCCGTCTTTACGATTTTCTGTCTGCCGACAACGACGACCCGGCGTATCAGCCGGTCCGCGATTCAATGAGGTCGTACCTTATGGCCAACATTGCGTACGGTCCAGGAGACCTGCTGTTCGGGATCGCCGTGGATCGCCGTATTCTGCACTGGGTACGCAGCGCGTCTCTGGAAACAGGGCTCCACCCCAAACGTCTAAAGAAGATGCTGATCGCGGCCAATATCGCTCCCGAGGATCAGCGGGACTGGATGGACGACCACATCATTTTCGAAGCGCAGAACGCTGCAACGATGTTGGAAAGGTTCGTGGGTGCCATGTCGCTCGGGGAGGCCGCCAAATACCTCTGCATCCCTCGCCCGCATGACGCAATCTTGGCAAGGTCTGGTGTGCTGCCCGCCTTGCTGCCATTTGACTCACCTGAACTCAAAGACGGGTGTTTTTCAAAGGAAGAGCTCGACGGATTTTTCGAGCGTCTCACCAGTTTGGCTTCCCCATTGCAGCCAGACGAGACAGACTTTGTTCCGATCCTGGAGGCGGCCAAACGTGCAAACTGCGGTGTGCTGGAGGTGATCAAATTGCTGCTCGCCGATCAAATTCAACATGTACGGCTGGACAACTCGCAATCCCGATTTACGTCCATCCGCATTCGTCCCGACGAACTCAAGCCGCTGGTTCACCTCCCTGATCACGGCGGCATCCCAGTCTATAAGGCAATGAAGCAGCTCAAGACCTCGGAGCGAGTAATGGACGCTCTGTTAGCGCTTGGCCATTTGCCGTTTCGGATCGAGGTAAACCCGATCAAACGGGCGAAGCAGCGCTATATCGATCAGAAGGAACTGGACGACTTCATGCTGACTTTCGTCTCGCTGGCGTCCTTTTCGGCCGAAGTGGGGATGCACTTCAAGAAGGTCCAGAAGGCCGCCGAGGCCGCAGGAGTTCGCCCGGCTTTTGGCAGAGAGTTGGTCCACGGCACCTTCTACCGGCGGATTGAACTAGCCGAAATCAACCTCGAATAGATCCGGCCCGCTTAGAGCCAAAAATGCCTAAAAGCCCAGCAATCGCTGGGCTTTTTTGTGTCTCCACCTGTTAAAACCTCAACTAGGTGGTTGAGGCGTACTATTGCAGACGCATCCGGCTTTTTGAGGCGCGCCCCAAATTATACCATTGAATTCATTGTGTTTTTAAGGACTACTGAGGCATCCTTTGGCGACCGACACAGGCCACAAAAATGGCCGGGCCAATCTGTTCGGGAGAACAAAACGAGATTCAAATTTCCACTCATCAAAAAGGCCGAGGCCGCAACTCGACCTTTGATCCGCACAATCACCGTTTGGCTCGTGCGGGGCAGTTCAAGTTCGAATCCTGACTGCGGGACAACCCTGCACCCTTAACTTGAACGTGTCGACAGAGCTGAACACATTTGACCCACGGGGAGAGCCAGATGGCCAAGCACATCAAAGTGACTAGCGAAACTTCAACCGGACGTAACGAAAGCTTCCGGGACCCCGTAGCCCGCAAAGAAATGAGCCGTACACAGTTCGTACGAGCAATTGAGGCGGGGAAATATCCCGACTATCACGTGAGGCACATTAACGGTAAAGCCACTCCCGTTTCAAATCCTGATAGAAGCGAAGGCAACAATTTAGGCTAGCAACATGGGCGGGTCCTAATGACCGGCGGCCTGCCCTTGTCTTGCCCCGCCCGTCACCCTCGGGCTTGACCCGAGGATTCTGCACTTAACTGGCGATCCCGTCCCAAAAGTCCTGCCAGTCTGGATTACCCTCCTAGATTAGCCCTTCCTTCCACCCTCGATACCAGCGCTTTAACGACGTCTCCCGCTGGATAGCCGAACCGATTCACCGTGTTCTTCGAAGTAAACCAGCCGCTTGATGCCATGCCGTTTGGTATAGCCACCGGCCAGCCCTTCGCGGTGCTCATATACGCGGTGAACAAGATTATTCGTCACCCCGATATAGGTCCGTCCGCGCCGCATATCGGCGAGAATGTAAACAAAGCCGCCCATTCCAGCATCTTGAAGTGAAACACCCTCGGGTCAAGCCCGAGAGTGACGGCTGGCGGTAGAAGTAACTGGCTCGCAAAACCCCGCTGGTCACACCCAGATCATCAAACCCACCGCCCGTCACCCTCGGGCCTGACCCGAGGGCTCTGCGCTTGATTTGCCTTGGCGACTATCCATCTTATCCCCGCCCCCACCATCAAGCCCCATACTCCCCCCATCCCCGCCACACACGCGGCCCCGACGCAGGGTCGGGCGGGGAGGCCGGGAAGAGGGGCGCCTCTTTACGCGGGTAGAAGCTCGGCAGCCGGACCTGCAATATGGCTCCGCCTGATACCGGACCCGTGAAAAATCCGTCTCCGTGACGAACGGCCATTGAGCCAGTTTGAACGTTCGCTTTTCGGCTCAATGGCCGTTCGTTACCGTGTAACCGCTCGCCCATTGGGGCGAAGCGGCGCTTCGGCATATCTAGCGGCACTTATCCAGCACATGGCCAATCGCCGATTTCGATCCCCTCGCCCCGAATACATTGGCGTCAATCGCCTCGACCCCACTGCCCTTCATGCGCACAAAGGCCACCCGGATCGTCTCGCGCGCATCTTGCGCGATGCGTGCCCATTGCCGCGCCACCGGGCCGCGCACTATCACCGAGCTGCCGTCGAGATGCACCATAGGCATATCCTGCGCGAAGCTGGTGCCATTCTCCTGCCGCACCGCGCTGCTCGTTGCGTCCGGCGTGATAGCGACGCTGATCGCGCTGGCACTGCCCAGGCGCGCATCGGGCTTTTTCACCCAGAAACCCATGGTCAAAGTGCCGCCTCGACAGGCAAACTGGAACTGGGCATCGCCATTATCGAACCAGGCGATGGGCGTCGCCCCGTCTTCATAGCGCCATTGCTCGGCCATGGCGGGCGTAGCGAGCACAAGAAAGACAGCAGTGGCAACGGCAAGGCGCATTGACAAAATCCAGAGCCGATCAGCCCTTCACCCCACGCGAAAACACCTAAAAATCCCTTTCGCTCAGCCGCTGCTGACGCCAAGGTGATTCAAAAGGCACAGGTAACGCACAGAGAAAGCCGAAGTCATGGCCATTCGCAACTATCTCATCGAGGGCGTGTCCGGTTCGGGCAAAACCACCATTGCCACCGAACTCGAACGGCGCGGGTTTGCAGTCGTCCATGGCGACCGGACCCTGGCTTATCAGGGCGATCCGGAGACTGGCGCGCCCATCCCACCCGTTCAACTCTCAAGCGATCCGGCTTTCATCAACACGCATCACATCTGGGACGTGGCGCAGGTGAAAGCCATCATTGCCGATAAGAACCATCCCGTTGTCTTCTTCTGCGGCGCCTCGCGCAATCGGCACAAATTTGCCGACCTGTTCGACGCCATTTTCCTGCTCGAAGCCGATTGGCGCCTCATCGAGCGCCGTCTCGCCGCCCGGGTCGATGAATGGGGTTCGCGCGCCGAAGAACGCGCGCTGGTGGCAAAGCTGCACGCATCGCGCGAAGACCTGCCTGAAAACGCCATCTCAATCGACACCAGCAAGCCGCTCGGCGCGGTGATAGACCTTATTCTCAGCCATTGCGGCCAGCGCGCGCCCTGATAGAGTGCTTATCCATCAGCGCCAGTGAGGCAAAGTGTTCGGAATAGACGATCTCCTGCGCGCCATTATCGCAGATCTGCATATCGTGGCCCTGATCATGGGCGGGATTTACCTGCTCGCCTTCATCTGCGCCGTGCGCGAAATCCTCAATTCCCGCACCTCGCAGGGCTCAATTGCCTGGCTGCTGTCGCTGGTGCTTCTGCCCATTCCCTCGGTCTTCCTCTATCTCGTCTTTGGCTGGAAGCTGTTCGACGATTACGCCACCGACCGCGTGCAGAACGGCCGCGCCGACCGCCCCCTGCGCGCCAAGGATCTGGCCCTGATCGACCGCGAAACCGATGCAAAATGGCCCGTTCAGGTGCATGTCTCCGAGCTGCCCTTTCTCAAAGGCAATGATGTCGAACTGCTGATCGACGGCAAGGCAACATTCGACTCCATCTTCGCCGGGATCGACGCTGCCGAAGAATACCTCCTGGTGCAATTCTACATTGTGCGCGACGACCGTCTGGGCCAGCAATTGGCCGAACGCCTGATCGCCAAGGCAAAATCCGGCGTCGCCGTGTTCCTGCTCTATGACGATATCGGCAGCTCCGGCATGCCCAAGCGCTATCGCCGCGAACTGCGCGAAGCCGGCGTCAAGGTGGCCGGGTTCAATCACCGCCACAAGCTGCTGCGCTTCTATGGCCCCACACGCATCAATTACCGCAATCACCGTAAGATCGTTGTCGCCGATGGCAAACACGCCTGGGTCGGCGGACATAATGTGGGCGTCGAATATCTTGGCGAAGACCCCAAATTCGGCCATTGGCGCGATACGCATGTCCGGGTATCCGGGCCCGCCGCGCTGGGCTGCGCACTGCTCTTCCGCGAAGATTGGGAATGGGCCACCGGCGAGCGCCTGCCCAATCGCCCTCCCAGCGAATTGCAAACCTTTGGCGAGCAATCCGTGCTGGTCATGGGCAGCGGTCCTGCAGATAAGCTCGAAGAATGCGCGATTGCCTATACCGATCTGATCGGCCGCGCCCGCGAACGGCTCTGGATCGTCAGCCCCTATTTCGTCCCCGACACCGATATTCGCACCGCCCTGTTCGCAGCCCGGCTGCGCGGCGTTGATGTACGGATCATGCTGCCCGCCAATCCCGATCACAAGCTGGTCTGGCTGGCAAGCCTCTCCCATGCCGATGCCATGGTTGAGCACGACATCGGCGTCTATCGCTATAGCGATGGCTTTCTGCACCAAAAAGTCGTGCTGATGGATGACGAGATTGCCACGGTCGGCAGCGTCAATTTCGACAATCGATCCTTCGCGATTAATTTCGAAATCACGCTTTGGTTCACCGATCCAAAGACTATCGTGGCCGTCGAAGCCATGCTGCTCAAGGACTTTGAATCCTGCCATCAAGTTGGCTTGGCCGAAGTGCGCAGCCGCCCCTGGCCGCTTTATGTTGCCATGCAGGCCGCACGCCTGCTCTCGCCAGTGCTTTAGCGGCTAGAGGATCGGCGGCGCATAGAGCAGCCCACCATTGCTCCATATGGCATTCTGCCCCCGCAGCATGGCAGCACCCGTTTGCGGGCCGAAATTCTTGTCGTAGAGCTCGGCATAATTGCCCGCGGCCCGAATGGCGTCAGCCATGAACGTTGCCCGCAAGCCAAGCGCCGAGCCATAATCCCCCTCAAGACCAAGAATTCGCCGAACCGCTGGCGAGCGGGCGGAGGCCAAAGAGTCGATATTCATGCTGGTGACACCGATTTCCTCCGCTGAAATCAGCGCAAAAATGGTCCAGCGAACGATTTCAAACCATTCATCGTCACCTTCACGCACGACAGGGCCGAGCACTTCTTTGGAAATGCGCTCCGGCAAAATGCGATGCAAGGCTGGGTCGGCCAGTTCGCGGCGGATCGCCTGCAACTGACGGCCAGAAGCTGAAACCACCTGGCAGAGCCCAGCTCTATAGGCGGTCAGCAAGTCCGCTGTTTCCTCGTAGACCACCTCCGTGAACGTCGTCTGGTTGGAAAAAAAGAACTCATCAAGCGCGGCGAGTTCACCAAAGGCATCGACAACGCAAATGCTGACATTATCAAGCTCGTAGGCCGAGACGACGCCGAGCGATTGCGGCACGAGAAATGCCTGCCCATCAAAGAAACTGGGCGTCACATAGCGCGCGCCAAAGCGGGTATCTCGCCCGGCAGTCCAGGCCCCATTGCGCATCAGGACGTCGACGCTTCCCGTTTGCAGCGGCGCAAATCGCGCCTCTCCGCGGTAAGAGCGAAACTCAATAAGGTCAGGATTGCCGAAAATTGCGGCCGCTAGCGCTCGGCAAAGGTCGACGTCGAAGCCAATCCAGTTGCCATTGTTTGCATCCTGCTGAGAAAAACCAGCAAGGGGATTGCTCGAACCACAGACAAGAAAACCGCGCTCACGCACCGTCTGTAGCGTCTGCGCCATTGCGGGCGATGCTGCCAGTCCGAACAGGATGGCAGCCAGAAGCAGGACTGGCTTAAATAGGTATCGCACGGTGCAGGCTTTCGTTTCTCGCGGTTCAATAATGGCAGGCATGAAAAAGGGGTCAAGCCGCTGTCCGGCCCGACCCCCTGATAATTTGCTACGACAGTGTCGTCGCTATTGCCACATCAATGCAAAATCTGGCTGAGGAACAGTTTCGTCCGCTCATGCTGAGGGTTCGAGAAGAACGCTTCCGGCTCGTTCTGCTCGATGATCTGGCCCTGATCCATGAAGATGACGCGATTGGCCACCTGACGCGCAAAACCCATTTCGTGGGTAACGCAGATCATGGTCATGCCGTCTTCAGCCAGGCTGATCATCACTTCCAACACTTCCTTGACCATTTCAGGGTCGAGGGCCGATGTCGGCTCGTCGAACAGCATGATTCTTGGCTGCATGCACAGCGAACGTGCGATGGCCACGCGCTGCTGCTGCCCCCCCGAAAGCTGGCCGGGATATTTGTTGGCCTGCTCGGGAATTTTCACCCGCTCCAGATAGTGCATGGCCGTTTCCTCGGCCTCAGCCTTTGGCGTGCCGCGCACCCAGATTGGCGCAAGCGTCAGATTTTGCAGAATGGTAAGATGCGGAAACAGATTAAAGTGCTGGAACACCATGCCCACTTCGCGGCGCACCTCGTCGATACGCTTGAGATCGGCTGTGAGTTCGGTGCCATTGACGATGATCTGGCCCTGCTGATGTTCCTCCAACCGGTTGATGCAACGAATGAGCGTTGACTTGCCGGAACCGGATGGTCCCGCAATGACGATACGTTCACCCTTCATCACCTTGAGGTTGATATCCCGCAGCACATGGAAATCGCCATACCACTTGTGCATGTCGATGACTTCGATAGCCACTTCGGTCTGAGAGACCTGCATGTGGCTGGTGTCGATCCGCCGCTCGACGGTTGTTTCGGAAACCTGAGACATAGGTGCTACCTCTTGTAGCCAGTGTTGAGACGGCGCTCCATGAAGATGGAGTATCGAGACATGCCAAAACAGAAGACCCAGAAGACCATGGCCGCAAATATGTAGCCGGTGGTCGCTGTGTTAGCCGACTGCCATTCGATAGCGGAGTCGTTCTTGGTCTTCACGGCTTCGAGCAGGTCGCGCATGCCGACGATGTAGACAAGGGACGTGTCCTTGAAGAGCGAGATGAAGTTGTTCACGATGCCAGGGATCACATGCTTGAGCGCCTGCGGCAAAATGATGAACCACATCCGCCGCCAATAGCCCAGTCCCAGCGCCGCTGCTGCCTCATATTGCCCGCGTGGGATAGCCTGAAGGCCGCCACGAACCACCTCAGCCATATAGGCAGAAGTGAAGAGCGTAACGCCAACCAGAGCGCGCAGGAATTTGTCGATCGTCGTGCCCTGCGGCATGAACAGCGGCAACATGACCGACGCCATGAACAGAATCGAGATCAACGGCACCGCACGGATCAGTTCGATGAACATCACGCAGGCGGTCTTGATGATCGGCAGGTTCGATTGTCGCCCCAAAGCCAGAACAATGCCCATTGGAAAGGACAAGGTTATGCCCACGACCGAGATGATCAGGGTAACTAACAGCCCGCCCCACTGCTCGGTTGGCACGACGCGCAGACCAAACAGACCACCTGCCAAAAGGATGTAGCTGACAATCGGATAGACGATCAGCAGCAGCACCGCATTGACGCGCTTATACGGCACCTTGGGAATAAGCAGCGGCGTGAGCAGCAGCGCACCCAAAGCGAAAACAAGGTTAGGCCGCCAGAACTCGGTTGCCGGGTAGAAACCGTAGATGAAGAAATTCATCTCGGCGGCAATATAGGCCCAGCAGGCACCCGCATTTTCCATGCGACATTGCTCGACCGTGCCGCCCGGAGGCACGGCATTGCCAAGGAAGAAGCCGTAAAGCGGTGGCACCACCCAGAGCAGGAATGCCACGCCAAGCACGGTCAGCACAGCATCCAGAGGCGTCGCGAATAGGTTCTTCTTTACCCATACCGCTACACCACTGGTCCGCATCGGGGCCGGACGGGCCTCCACCATTTCGGATCGGACGAAACCAATATCTGTCATAGCGCCCTCCTACCGTTCCACCAGCTTCACGCGGCCATTGTACCAATTCATGATGGCCGAGGTGATGAGCGAGAATGTGAGATAGGTTGCCATGACGATAGCAATGCACTCGATGGCGCGGCCCGTCTGGTTAAGAGAGGTTCCGGCAAAGACGTTGACCAGTTCCGGATAGCCGATGGCAGCGCCGAGCGAAGAATTCTTCGTCAGGTTCAGGTATTGGCTGGTCAGAGGCGGAACGATCACGCGCATGGCCTGCGGCACGATAACGAGCCGTAAGCGATCGCCTTCCTTGAGGCCAAGTGACTCGGCCGCTTCTGTCTGGCCATTGCTGACCGACTGGATGCCGCCGCGCACCGTTTCGGCGATAAAGGCCGCCGTATAAATGGTCAGGCCAAATGCCAGCGCGATGAATTCCGGCGGTAATTGCAGCCCACCCCGGAAATTGAAGCGTTCAAGAACAGGAATTTCAAAGGCTACGCTGGCGCCGCTGATCCAGAACACAAACGACGTCACGCCAAAAAGGATCACCAGCGAGGTTAGGAAGACCGGGAAGCGTTTGCCCGTTGCTTCCAACCGCTTCTTTGCCCAATAGCGCAAGGCTATGACACCGACGACCGCAAGTGCCAGACCGACCCAGACAAAGCCGAATTGTTCGTCGGGTATGGGCCTCGGGACCATGATCCCGCGCTGGTTGATGAAGGAATCGAACGGCAATTCAAAGGAATTGCGCACCGCTGGCATGGCCTTGAGGACCGCGAAATACCAGAAAAAAAGCTGCAAAAGCAGCGGGATATTGCGGATCACCTCGATATAGACCGTGGCAATGCTCGAAACGATGAAATTGGTGCTGAGGCGCGCAATACCGATGGTAAAGCCGAGGATCGTGGCAAAGAAAATGCCGACGATCGCCACAAGCAGCGTGTTGAGCAGCCCGACCAGGAATGCCTCGTAATAATACGACGCACGCGACCATGGCAGGAGCGAAAACGAAATATCAAACCCAGCGGTTCGCCACAGGAAATCAAAGCCCGTGGTTTTGTTCTGTGCCGCAAGATTGGCGGCGGTATTGCCGACGATCCAGGCAATGAAGCTGACGATCAGCGCAGCGACAACGACCTGGTAGATGATCCCGCGGATCACCGGATCGTTGATAAAGCTCGCCTTTGGGGCAGTTTCTGGCCCCGTATCGAGTGTTGTCATGAGAATGCTGTCCCTTGGCCGCATAGAGCCGATGCACGCCTAGCCGGCGCGGCACACGACGGAACAAAAAGTCCGGCGCTCCAGTAAGGAGCGCCGGCTCAATTCGTTCGGCTTAGCGGATTGGCGGGGCGTACTGGATGCCGCCGTCTTTCCAAAGGGCATTCAGGCCGCGTTCCAACCCGATCGGGGTGTCCGGACCGACGTTGCGATCATAGGTCTCAGCATAGTTACCGACGAGCTTGACGATCTGGTAGGCCCAGGCGTTGTCGAGGCCCAGCGGGGCACCGAATTCGCCTTCAACGCCAAGCAGGCGCTTGATGGCCGGATTGTCCGAGCCGAGCTGTTCATCGACATTGACCTGGCTCACGCCCAGCTCTTCAGCTTCGAGCAGTGCGAAATAGGTCCAGCGAGCAATGTTAAACCACTGCGTATCACCAGCGCGAACCACGGGGCCAAGAGGCTCCTTGGAGATGATTTCCGGCAGGATGATGTGGTCATCCGGGTTTGCGAACTTGGAGCGTTCAGCGGCTAGAGCCGAAGAGTCCGTGGTGTAAACGTCGCAGCGGCCATCTTCATAGGCCTTCACCACTTCGTCCTGGTCAACGAACACGACGGTGTTGAATTCCATGCCATTGGCAGCGAAGTAGTCGGCGGCGTTGAGCTCGGTCGTGGTGCCGGACTCGATACAGATGGCCGCGCCAGACAGATCCAACGTCGAATCAATGCCGTCTTCTTCGCGGACCATGAAGCCCTGACCATCATAGAACATCGTGCCGACAAAGCTGATACCGAGCTGGGTATCGCGGCTCATCGTCCAGGTGGTGGTACGCGAGAGAACATCGACTTCACCAGCAGAAAGGGCCGTGAAGCGTTCCTGGCTGGTCAGCGAAGTGAAACGGACTGCGTCGGCATCATTGAAGATGGCCGCAGCAAGTGCACGGCAATAGTCGACTTCAATGCCGGTCCATACGTTGTTCGAATCGGGAGCCGAGAAGCCTGCGACGCCACCGGTCACGCCACATTGGACATAGCCCTTGGCCTTTACGTCATCGAGGATGGCCGCTTGGGCAGCCGTCGCGCCGAGGCCCAAGGAGGCCGCGACTGCGATCGAAACGAGCGCTTTTTGCATTTATTTGCCTTTATTGTTTCCTGACCCAGTGTTCGGAGCCTATCAAGTTTGCCGAGGCTCCGATGGCACCACCGCTTTGTTTAACGGTCTAGATGCTGCTAAGCATGCAAGCCTCCTTTGACCGTAACGTCAAGGGTCGATGGCGTGTTGGGACAGGAAAGCTGTCGCAAAAATAACCAATGACCCGCGGATGATTTGTTTTTGAGCACCGAGCCTAGTATGAACGATCACAAAATCGGCAGTTTTCGTCCGCAGTCTATTGAAACAATCCTGACCCATGGTGGGCGATCACCGGAAGAACAGTTTGGATTCGTGAACACGCCGGTATTTCGCGGCTCGACGGTCCTGTTCAAAACGCTTGCTGACCTCGATGCGCAGAGCCAGCGTTACCTCTATGGACGAGCAGGCAACCCTACGACCGAAGCCGTCGAAGCTGTTGTAACCGAGCTTGAAGGCGCCTATCGCACCAAGCTCGTGCCTTCCGGACTCGCCGCCATCACGATTGCGTTGATGGCTTGTGTGAAAGCTGGCGACGATATTCTGATCACCGACAGCGCCTATGAGCCGGGCCGCAAATTTGCCGACGGCTATCTGGAGCGCATGGGTGTCAGCGTACGCTATTATGATCCCCGTATCGGCGCTGGCCTTGCCGCCTTGTTGCAGCCCAACACCAAGGCGGTTCTTGCCGAAAGTCCCGGCTCGCTTACCTTTGAAGTGCAGGACATTGCGGCGCTGGCCGAGGCCGCACATGCTGGCGGCGCGAGGCTTGTCGTAGACAATAGCTGGGCAACACCTCTTTACCACAAGCCAATATTGCTCGGCGCGGACATCGTCATTCACGCTGCCACCAAGATGTTTGTCGGTCATTCCGACGTTATGGCGGGCACGATTTCCACGACGGAAGAGGCTTGGGCAGATGTCGAGCGCGTTCGCACCCTGCTGGGCTTTTTCACCTCAGGCGACGACGCCTTTCTGGTAGCGCGTGGGTTACGGACTTTGGCTGTTCGCATGAAGGAACATCAGGAACGCGCCCTGAATATAGCGGCGTGGCTGGAGCAGCAGAATGAGGTGGAGCAGGTATTGCACCCTGCCCTGCCCAGCCATCCCGACCATGCAATCTGGAAGAAAAATTTCACCGGCTCGGGCAGCCTTTTCAGCTTCGTGCTGAAACCCGCCCCGCGCAAGGCAATCGCCGCCTTTGTTGATCACATGCAGATTTTCAGCATGGGCTATTCATGGGGCGGATATGAAAGCCTTTGCCTGCCAGTCAAAATGGGCAAGTCCCGTACGGTCAATCCATGGCCAAGCGACAGCAACCTCTTCCGCGTTCATGTCGGCTTCGAGGGCATCGAAGACCTCAAGGCCGATCTTTCCGCCGCGCTCGCGCGCTATTCAGCGGCGTGATGAAAAAGCTGGCGCAGGCCGGTGAACGGCTTGCGCACCGCCCGACCATCGGCATGCTGCTCAAAAAGCCAGCCTCTTCGGGCAAAGATGTTGCGCACCAAATATGCGCCGAGCATGCCAACAACAATACCGGCAAAAACATCAGTGGGGTAATGCGCCCCCACTGGCACACGTGAAATAGACACCACAATTCCGACGATCAACAGGACCGGGAACAGCGCCGGCCACATAAAGCCGATAACAAATGCGGTGGCCACAGCAGTCGCCGAATGCCCACTCGGAAAACTCTGAAACGTCCAGTCGTTGACGAAATTCTGAAACGAAAAAGCGCCTGCACCCTCGAACTCAGAGGGTCTTCCACGCCCAATCAGCCGCTTTAAAAGATTGGTGATGAGACCGGGCGCGCCGACGCCCACGAAGACAAATGCCGAGATCAGCGCCAGTTCGCCACACGCCCGCTGCCAGACGCCCCGTAGGGGAAACATCGCCAGCCGCAACAAAATCATCAGCACCAGGCTGGGAATCAGAATCCAGTCCGACAATCCGTAGTCGGTGATAAAGAAGAACGGCGCACGCCATGCCTCTGGCCATGCTATCGCGCCCCGCGATGCAGGAGCATCAATAAATGCCAGAGCGGCAAGGATGATGACGACGCCCACTAGAAAGTAGGGCCAGGACGAGCGGCTGAGGCCCAACGGCCAAGGCTTTTGCAGGTCAAACATGGCAGTTCTTGTCTATTGAGCGATCTCCCCAGTCAAGTGTGTGAGTAAGGCGAAACCGCCCTTGCCCTTTGTCACCGAACGCGCTATCGGGATGGCGCGACGTCGGAGTGTAGCTCAGCCTGGTAGAGCACCGGTTTTGGGAACCGGGGGTCCAAAGTTCGAATCTTTGTACTCCGACCATTCGCCTAGCATCGTGTTGAGGACTTTGCATGACCGCCCGTATTTACCGCCCTGCCCGTAATGCAATGCAGTCCGGCAAAGGTAAGTCTAAGAGCTGGGTTCTTGTATTTGAGGCCGAAGTCGCACGCAGCATCGATCCGCTGATGGGCTACACAAGCAGCAGTGACATGAACCAGCAGGTCAAGCTGTCGTTTGAAACGCAGGAAGAAGCCGAGGCCTATGCGCAGCGCAACGGCATTCCCTATTCGGTGCAACCAGCGCACGATCCATCGCCCAAGCGCGTAAGCTACCCAGATAACTTCCGTTCAGACCGCAAGACTCCCTGGACGCATTAAGCGATCTGCTAACGATTTGATTCTGTTTCGCGCCGCAAGAGATTGCGGCGCTTTGCTTTTGTGCATTACCCTTCGCCAAGCGCATTTATAAGAAGGGTAGTTCATGCCGATCCATCGATTGATCATTCCACTGGCAGCAATGCTGTTGAGCGCAGGCTCCGTTCAAGCCGCCCCTGCACTGTGGAAAGTCAGCGATGAAGACAGTGCGATCTATCTGTTCGGATCGGTTCACCTGCTGCCGCCCGGCCTTGAATGGCGCACGGCCAAGCTCGATAAGGTAATATCAAAGGTCGATCGCATCTATTTCGAAACCGACATCAGCATGGACGCCCAGATCGCCATGACGCCGCTGAGCTATGAGCTTGGCTTCATCCGAGATGGTCGCCTGCTCAGCGAACGGATCGGACCAGAATTGACCGACCAGCTGCGCGACGTTGCCGAAGCCTATAACGTGCCCATGCCCCTCCTGCTCACCATGCAGCCCTGGATGGCAGCCACGACATTGTCTGTCGCTGGCCTGACCTACACTGGCTACGATCCACTCCTGGGGGTGGAACAGGTACTCAGCGCCGAAATACCTAAGGAGCGACAGGGTTTTCTTGAAACCTCGGAGCAGCAGCTCGGCTTTCTTGCTGGCGGGACAGAAGAAGAGCAGATCGAAATGCTGCGCGCTACCATAGTCTCAATGGACCGCATGACCGCAGAAATCGACGAAATGGTCCATGTCTGGCTGGAGGGCGATCCAGAAGAAGTTGGCGCTATTTTCATGTCGCAAATGGGCGAAATGGGAGAAGGCATGACGGCCCGGCTGATTGACGAGCGAAATCACAACTGGACCGACCAGATCGCCGATATGTTGAACCGTAATGAAACGGCCTTGCTGGTCGTGGGCGCTGGTCACCTTGTCGACGACATCAGCGTCGTTCGGCTGCTCGAAGAGCGTGGTTTCACCAGCGCGCGCGTTCAATAGCCTTCAACAAAAACCCTCGGGCGAGCCCGAGGGTTTCAAAAATACAAATCCAGCGAAATGCGCGGCTCAAACGTCGCTGAACTTCGTCCACTTGCTATCGTTCTGGCTCGACTTTACCGAAGCAGTGATAAACTCCATGCCTTCAATACCGTCGGCCATGCTTGGCAGCAGCGCCTCATAATCAGCGCCATCGCCACGGATAACAGCAGCGAACTGGCTATAAAGGGTCGCAAAGGCCTCCAGATAGCCTTCCGGATGGCCCGAGGGAATGCGGACATTCATTGACGCCGCCGCAGGAACGGAAATCGAGCCACCGCGTGTCAGCAACTGCTTGGGCTTTCCGAATTCGGTAAACCACATGTAGTTCGGATTGTCCTGACGCCATTCGATACCGCCCTTGTCGCCATAGACGCGCAATTGCAGGCCGTTTTCGCAGCCAACGGCAACCTGGCTTGCCCAAAGCATGCCCTTGGCACCGCCCTCAAAGCGCAGCATAATGTGGACGTTATCGTCGAGCTGGCGGCCCGGCACAAAGGCCGTAAGATCAGCCGATACGGCCTCGGTTTTGAGGCCGGTGACGAAGCGGGCAAGGTTATAGGCGTGAGTGCCGATATCACCGATAGCCCCACCGGCGCCGGAGCGCGCCGGGTCGGTACGCCAGGACGCCTGCTTGTTGTCGTCGCCAGTCGCTTCTGTCAGCCAGTCCTGCGGGTACTCGACCTGCACCACACGGATTTTGCCGAGTGCGCCGGAGGCGATCAGTTCGCGGGCCTGACGCACCAGCGGATAGCCGGTATAATTGTGTGTCAGCAGGAACTTAGCGCCGTTCTTCGGCTTGATCTCAGCCAGCTTGCGGGCGTCGTCCAGGGTCGAGGTGATCGGCTTGTCGCAGATCACGTGGATGCCGGCCTCCAGAAATGCCTTGGCGGGGCCGAAATGCATATGGTTGGGCGTGACGATGGCGACGGCCTCGATGCCGTCGGGGCGCGCCGCTTCCGCCTTGGCCATATCCTCATAGGACGTATAGATGCGGTCTTCGGCCAGACCGAGATTTTTCCCGGATTCCTTGGCCACTTCGGGGCGCGACGAGAGCGCGCCAGCCACCAATTCGTAATCACCATCGATGCGGGCTGCGACCCGGTGGACATAACCGATGAACGCGCCGGTACCGCCACCGACCATGCCCAGGCGAATGCGTCTTGCGCCGTTTTCTGCCATTTTTTCCTCTGTCATTCTGGTCGCGCGACGTAGCGCCGGCGACCAATTCGTTAGCAGACTGTTGACTTAGAGACCGAGCATCTTGCGATTTGCCGCCTGATCGGTGCCGCCCGATGCGAAGTCGTCGAACGCCTTTTCAGTGACCCGGATAATGTAGCTCTGGATCAGTTCGGCACCCTCACGCGCACCATCCTCTGGATGCTTCAGCGCGCATTCCCATTCGAGCACAGCCCAGCCCTTGAAATCATTCGCCGCCATCTTGGCGAAGATGGCCGGGAAATCGACCTGACCATCTCCGATGGAACGGAAGCGCCCTGCGCGGTCGACCCAGGACTGGAAGCCACCATAAACACCCTGCCGACCGGTCGGGTTAAACTCGGCATCCTTCACATGGAAAGCCTTGATGCGATCCTTATAGATGTCGATGTAGTCGAGATAGTCGAGCTGCTGCAGCACGAAATGGCTCGGATCGTAGAGCAGATTGGCGCGCGGATGGTTCTTCACGCGGTCAAGGAACATCTCGTAGGAGACGCCGTCGTGCAGGTCTTCACCGGGATGAATTTCGTAGCAGACGTCGACGCCAGCATCATCGAAGGCATTGAGGATCGGCGTCCAGCGGCGAGCCAGCTCGTCGAATGCCTCTTCGACCAGACCTGCCGGGCGCTGCGGCCATGGGTAAATATAAGGCCAGGCCAGCGAGCCGGAGAATGTGGCATGTGCATTGAGGCCAAGGTTCTTCGATGCCTTGGCGGCATTCAGCATGGTCTGGACAGCCCATTCCTGCCGCGCCTTAGGATTGCCGTGGACAGAGGCCGGAGCAAAGCCGTCAAAGGCGGTGTCGTAAGCCGGGTGAACGGCAACAAGCTGGCCTTGAAGGTGCGTAGAAAGCTCGGTGATCTCCAGGCCGTGGCTGTTCACAATGCCCTTGATTTCATCGGCATAGGTCTTTGAATTGGCGGCCTTTTCGAGGTCGATGAAGCTCGACACCCAGGTCGGGATTTGTACGCCCTTATAGCCGAGGCTGGCAGCCCAACGGCAGATATTGTCCAGATTATCGAACGGCGCCTTGTCGCCCGCAAACTGGGCAAGAAAAATGGCGGGGCCTTTGACAGTGGTGGCCATAGGGGTCTCCTCTTGGGGCCCCGCACACCGCACTGCCGGGGCTTGTTCTTATCTTTGCGATGCGGCTGTCCGCATGAACGAGGGGCGGCGATCACTCGCCGCCCAACATGTTAGTCAGCACTCTTGACCGGCACAGGGCGCGTGTCAATGAGGTACGTCAATCAGCGCAGTAGCGCCTGTGCTTCTTCGATGCCAAGGGCGCGTGGACGCTCGCACGTCGTCTGAAGGGTCAGCACCTGCCCGGTCTCACCAGCCTGAAGCAGCCCGGTCATAACTTCAACGACATGCAGAGCAACATCGAGCCCGCACCGGGCCGTCTGCCCTGTTTCATGCGACTGGAGCATGTCGGCCAGACCTGCGCAACGGTAGTTGGCGCGCGGCGTGTCCTTGTCGAGATCCTGATTGGGCTTGCCGAACGGATGTGCCCACGGCGAAACCGGCGACCGGGTGCCATCAATGCTTGCCGTCACCAGATCGCCACCGAAGAAATTCGGATCGGGCACGAAGATGGAACCGTCAGTGCCATAGAGTTCGATATTGTGGTGACCGTGCGCCGCCACGTCCCAGCTCGCGCCGATGGTAACAATGGCGCCATTGTGGAATTCGAGAACACCATGGATCGTGGTCGGCGTACCAACCTTGACGAAGGTACCCTTGAACGGACCCTCGGCGGTCACTTCGCGCTCGGTGCGGGCCATATTGGTAAAGGCCGACAGGCGCTTCACCGGCCCGAGCAGATGCACGAGGTCGGTAATGTAATAGGGCCCAAGATCGAGGATCGGGCCGCCGCCCGGCTGGAAGAAGAAATCCGGGTTTGGATGCCAGTGCTCCATGCCGCGGCTCATGACATGGGTGGTACCGCTCATGATCTTGCCGAGCTTGCCACTATCGATGATTTCGCGGGCCTGCTGGTGTGCACCACCAAGGAAGGTGTCAGGAGCCGAACCCACCTTGAGGCCACGCTCGTCAGCTGCCTTCTTGAGCGAAAGCCCTTCTTCCAACGTCAGCACGAACGGCTTTTCCGAATAGGAATGCTTGCCGGACGAAATGATGTCCATCGACACCTGATAATGGGTCGAGGGAATGGTCAGGTTGACGATAACGTCCAGTTCGCTGTTCTTGAGCAGTTCGTCCGGAGTCTGCGCGGCAACGCCGAACTCATCGGCGCGGGCCTTTGCGGCCTCGGGGCGGATATCTGCCACAGCGCGCACCTCAAGCCCCTTAAACAGGGGCGCGAGACGCAGATAGGCCGCAGAAATATTGCCGGCACCCATAATGCCGACGCCATAGGTCTTTGCCATTTGGCTTACTTCCAGTTCTTTGCAGTTGCGATCGAGCGCGTTGCGAAACGCACTGCATCGCTCGGATTGTCATGTTCGGCGACGAAATACTGCGCTTTGGTGCGAGCCTCGACTTCTTTGATCAGCTTATCCCAACCGACAACACCATGGCCCACATCGGCCCAACCGCTTTCGTCGGCGTTCTCGCCTTCAGCAGCCAGATCCTTGACGTGAACGGCAGTGATACGATCGCCGTACTTATCGAACCAGGCAATCGGGTCTGCCTTGCCACGGATCACCCAGGCAATGTCGCATTCCCATTCGATCTTGGGTGCAGTTTCGAGGATGATTTCCATCGGCGTGCGGCCTGAAGTGGTCGGCACGAATTCAAAATCGTGGTTGTGCCAGCCGAAGCCATAACCTTCCTTGGTGTAGGTTTCACCAAGCTCAGCAAGCGTCTCAGCCAGTTCGAGCCACTTGGATTCATCTTCGCTGCGCTGGTCAGGCATGATGAAAGGGCAATAGATGCGCTTGATGCCAATGGTCTCGGCAGTCTTGAGCGCGCTTGCTGTGTCCTTGAGCTGATCCAGACCAAAATGGCCCGTCGGCATCACAAGACCGTTCTTCTTGAGATCGGCAGCAAGGCCTGCGGCATCGGCGTAAAGCCCGCCATATCCCTCAACCTGCTTATAACCAAGGGACGACAATGTCCCGAAGAACTCTGAGAGCGAGGGAACGTTACGGGCGCTGTAAAGCTGGAAAGACAGCTCGGTCATAGATGGCCTCTTATACTGACGATAGGATGCGGAAATCGCGTCAAACCGGAGGGATAGAGGTCAACGGAGCTGACGTCACCGCGCCGGGGCAGATTGGATGCCGCAAAAGTAATAATGAAGCGACGCCCCTTAGGGCGTCGCAAGATTTTCAGCCTGATTACAGGCGGCTCTCGGTCTCTGCATTAAACAAAGAACCGCGCGCAATATCAAACCCGAGCCTCACCTTGTCGCCGGCGGCCAGCGGAATATCGCTGGAGCAACGGAAGGTGATCGACACGCCGGCAACCGTGGTCCAGGCCAGCGTTTCCGAGCCCATCGGCTCAACGATTTCGATTTCGGCGTCGGTCTGGAACGGCATCCCTTGGGCGGCGTCGCCAATAAAGACGTGTTCAGGGCGAACGCCGAGCACAGCCTTGGTCGCACCGACTTGTGCGACCTCAAACTCATAGGCGCCAACAGGAATCTGGGTGCCGTCGGCAGCAGTAAAGGTCTGACCTTCAAGCGTGCCGTTGAGGAAGTTCATCGACGGCGAACCGATGAAGCCAGCGACGTAGAGATTAACGGGCTTGTTGTAGATGGTGTGGGGATCGGCCAGCTGCTGGATCACGCCATTCTTCATAATCGCGATACGATCCGCCAGCGTCAGAGCCTCGATCTGATCGTGGGTCACGTAGATCATGGTGTTCTTGAGACGCGCATGAAGACGCTTGATCTCTACGCGCAGGTCACTGCGGAGCTTGGCGTCGAGGTTGGACAGCGGCTCGTCGAAGAGGAACACGTCCACGTCCCGCACCAGAGCACGGCCAATAGCCACGCGCTGGCGCTGACCGCCTGAAAGATTGGCAGGCTTGCGCTGCAACAGCGGCTCGATCTGAAGGATTTCGGCGGCGCGCTTTACGCGAGCCTCGATTTCCGCCTTGGGCATGCCCGCAACGCGCAGACCGAACGAAAGGTTCTTCTCGACCGACATCTGCGGGTAGAGTGCATAGGACTGGAACACCATGCCGATGCCGCGGTCCTTGGGCTCTTCCCAGGTGACGTTCTTGCCATTGATGAAGATCTGTCCGTCCGACACGTCAAGAAGACCGGCAATGCAATTGAGGAGTGTGGACTTGCCGCAGCCCGAGGGGCCAAGCAGCACGATGAACTCGCCCTGTGCAATGTCGAGGTTGAGGTTCTCGAGCACCTTCACATTACCGAAGTTGAGCGAGAGATCCTTGATAGAAACGCTAGGTTGCATAGTCACTTATCCCTTCACGGCGCCAGCGGCGACGCCGCGTACGAACAGTTTGCCGGACACAAAGTAGATGATCAGGGGCACGAGGCCGGTCAGCACGGTCGCAGCCATGTTGACGTTGTATTCCGGCGTACCCTGAGCCGAGTTGACGATATTGTTGAGCTGAACGGTCATTGGAAGGTTCTGAGTGCCGGCAAAGACAACGCCGAACAAGAAGTCGTTCCAGATACCGGTCACCTGCAGGATCAGAGCCACCACGAAGATCGGCAGCGACATGGGCAGCATGATCTCGAAGAAAATGCGCCAGAACCCTGCACCATCGACACGAGCGGCCTTGAACAGTTCCTGCGGCAGCGACGCAAAGTAATTGCGAAACAGCAGAGTCAGGATCGGCATGCCGAAGATCGAGTGGATGACGATAATACCCGGCAGCGTGCCAAAAATACCCAGTTCACGCGTGATCATCACCAGCGGATACAGCATCACCTGATAAGGAATGAACGAACCGAAAATCAGGATGGCGAAGAAGATTTCCGAGCCCTTGAAGCGCCAGTTGACCAAAGCATAGCCGTTTACAGCGGCGATGAAGATCGAGACGATCGTAGACGGAATGGTGATCTTGACCGAGTTCCAGAAGCCGGGCGAAAGACCATTACAGGTCAGGCCCGTACAAGCCGACGTCCAGGCGCGCACCCATGCATCGAAATTGATCTGGTTCGGGAAGGCAAAGATATTCCCGAAGCGGATTTCCGGCATCGTCTTGAACGACGTCACCAGCATCACATAGAGCGGAAACAGGAAGTAAAGGGAGAAGAAAACCAGCGTCGTGTAGAGCATGATTTTCTTCGGCGTAAAGAATGGCTTGGGCCTTGGCCCGCGCGGTCCGGTCGCGGATGCGGTCACCGGGGCCGCGGAGATATTTGCGGTCTGGCTCATCAGCGGCGCCCCTTCCCACCAAATTCAAGATAGGCCCATGGTATCATGATGATCATCACGCTCAGGAGCATCATCGTTGACGCAGCTAGGCCCTGGCCGATATTGCCGCCGCCGAACATATAGTCATAGACGTACTTTGCGGGCACTTCAGACGAGATGCCGGGGCCACCATTGGTCAACGCCACGACAAGGTCATAAAGGCGGACAATGCCAGAGCCGATGATCACGACGGCGGTAACAAGCACACCGCGCATCATGGGCAGAACAATGGAAATATAGGTGCGCCAGGTCGGAATACCGTCGACGCGCGCCGCCTTCCAGATTTCCTCATCCACGCCGCGCAGACCGGCCAGCATCAGCACCATGCAGAAGCCGACACCCTGCCAGAGACCAGCGATCAGCAGTGCAAACAGCACCATGCGCGGGTTCGAAATCCAGTCGAAGGTGAAATTGGTCCAGCCCAGATTGCGCATCGTGCCCTGAAGGCCGAGCGTGGGATTCATGATCCACTGCCAGACCAGGCCCGTCACGATGAACGAGAGAGCGAAAGGATAAAGCATGATGGTGCGGAAGGCGCTTTCGAAGCGGATCTTCTGATCCATCAGCACCGCAAGCAGGAAGCCCAGGGTCAGCGTCACAACCAGTGACATCGAGCCATACATCAGCAGATTGGTGATGGAAATATTCCACCGGTTCGTGCCGAAGAGGCGAGCATATTGGTCGAAGCCGACAAATTCATTTCGCGGCAACAGGCGCGAATTGGTGAACGAGTAGTAGATCGTCCAAGCTGTACAACCCACAAAGATTACGAGCACGGTCGCAATCATGGGCAAGGCGGCCACCTTGGCCGTAATATTATGCAGGAACAGCCTTTGGAAGAAGCCAGGACGTGTCGACGTCTCGGTCCCCTGAGCTGGCTGCGTGGCGACGTCCGCCATTATGCCTCTCCATGTAGAAGTGGCCGGCCTTGGCAATCAAGGCCGGCCATCGCTTACGCTAATGCGCCGGTTTCAGCGCAGGGCCTTATTAGTCGGCCTGCTCGATGATCGAAGCATAACGCTCGATATAGTCATCGACTGTGATGTTGTCGTCGGCGATGAATTCGAGGTTCAGGTCTTCAAGCTGCTTCTGGGTGTCGCTCGAGAGCGAGAAGTCACCGGAGGGCAGCAGGCCATTGTCCAGCAGAGCCAGAGCCTTGGTCATGCAGGCATTGGCACCCGACAGATCGATGTCGGTACGGATGGGCATGGAGCCCTTGACCAGGTTGAACTTGAGCTGGGCTTCAGGCGAGATCAGGATACGAGCAAGCTGTTCCTGAGCCTCGATCACGGCCGGATCGGTACCTTCGGGCAGAACCGGGAAGTAGAACGAGTCACCGCCACCAGTCAGCTGGGTGCCGAGGCCGAGAGCCGGGAGACATTCATAGTCTTCGCCAGGGACGCCGCCTGCAATCTGCAGATCGCCCTGCAGCCAGTCGCCATGGATGTTACCAGCGGCATCGCCGGTCAGCAGCTGGTTACCAGCATCGCCGAACGAAGGAACCATGGTTTCCGGAGAAACAACGCTACGCAGCATGTCCATAGCTTCCGCAACCTTGCGGAATTCCGGACCACGAACGGCGTCGGCGCTCTTGTCGCGGTTGACCTGCATGACCAGATCGGTACCACCGATACCAGCCATCAGCACGCCCGGAATGCCGTTGATCGGCCAGCCGGTGCCCAGCGAGAACGGCAGGATGCCGGCCTCCTGCAGAGCGGGCCACGATGCGACATACTCGTTCCAATCCTTCGGAACGGGCTGGCCGATCTTTTCGTAAGCAGCAGTGGAGAGCCACAGCCAATCCCACGAGTGAATGTTGATCGGCAGACAGTAGAGACCGCCGTCGTAACGGCATGGCTCGAGCAGGTCTTGATCGACATAGAACGAGTCGATGTCGAGATCGGCAACGACATCGGTCAGGTCGCGCATCAGGCCAGCCTGGATCAGCTCTTCAGCGTCACGGCCAGTATTCATCTGGGTAGCGCCCATCGGGTTGCCACCGATGATACGGCTGATGATCACAGGGTTAGCACCGGTGCCCGAACCAGCAAGTGCCGAGTCGACCCAGGTGTTGCCGGTCTGCTCTTCGAAGACCTTGGCGAATTCGGCGATAGCGGCGGCTTCACCAGCCGACGTCCACCAGTGCGTAACTTCCAGCTCGGCAGCATAGGCCGTGGAGCCGAGGAAAGCGGTTGCCATAGCGGCGACCACTGCAAATTTCTTCATAGGTTGTCCTCCCAACGAACATGAAGGAGCTAAAGCTCCAGCAATGCACCAGATGCATACATACCTTTACCAGAAGGCAAGTCGCAACTGCGTGTAATCGATTGCACTACACGTTCCAAAGTGGCAGTGCAATCGATTTCAGGAGTTTCATACAAGCCTTGCGGACCTGTCAAGATCGATTTAGACCGTTTAGGTTACTGACAGCGGGAGGGGGCGCTGCCAGCGATGGATCAGCTCCAAAAAACGCCTACCATTCAAGATGTTGCGCGCGCCGCAAACGTGTCGGCCGCCACCGTAAGCCGTGCACTTTCGCGCCCGGAACGGGTCAGCGAGAGCACTCGCGCCCGCATTTCTGAAGCTATCCATGCAACCGGTTACACGCTGAACCAGGCGGCGCGATCCCTTCGTCAAAGAAGCACGCGCACCATCCTTGTGGCACTACCGGACATTCGCAATCATTTCTTCTCGTCCATTCTCGACGCGATCGAACGCGAAGCGACCCGCCGGGGCTACGGCATGCTGGTCGCAAGTCTTTATCTCGGTCCGGAAACCGCCCGCCGCTTGCAAGATTATATGCTTTCCAACCGCGCGGACGGGCTGCTGCTGTTCGACGGCTCGCTCAATCCTGACACCCTCAACGCAATTGCACGTCCGCCCTATTCGGTACCGATGGTGATTGCTTGCGAAGACATTCCTGCTGCCAATTTCAACACTGTTGTGACGGACAATATCCAGGCCGCAGAGCGGGCGACACGCCATCTGTTGGATCTGGGCCATAGCCGGATTGCCCATATCATGGGGCCAGAAAGCAATGTGGTCGCGCAGGATCGGCTGACCGGATTCCAACTGGCCATGCAGCGCGCGGGCCTGACTGTGCCGCCTGAATGGATATTGCCGGGCAATTTCGGGATGGACAGTGGCTTTGCCGCTGCCGAGCGTCTTATCTCGTTCGCCAATTGTCCAACGGCAGTCTTTGCGGCCAATGACGAATCGGCCATCGGCCTCCTCTCCGGCCTACGCCGGCACGGCCTGGAATGTCCCCGCGATATTTCAGTAGTGGGTTTCGACGATCTCGGCGTGGCCGCACATTACGCCCCACCCCTGACCACCATGCGCCAACCCCGAGAAACGCTGGGCCGAATGGCCGCCGAAACACTCATCGACATGCTGGAGGAAGGCGAGCATATCCCTGCCCCGGTTCGGATCGTCCTAAGCTCGGAACTGATCGCGCGGGAAAGCACAGGCCGCCCGAGACAAGGCGACATACCTCGCCTGGTTGCAAACACGGTCGCTACACATTCGGCGGAGTAGCCCCTCTGAAAAGGGCAATCCTGCTTTATCAGCACCGCGCAAACATATGAAAATATCGGAAAATTGGAGGCCGCGTCCGGAATCGAACCGGAATACACGGATTTGCAATCCGCTGCGTAACCTTTCCGCCACGCGGCCCCTCGCCCGGCTTATTATGAGAAGACAACGGCTTAGGCAAGAGGCGAAAAAATCATTGTGAAATGCATCCGCCGCTCATTATGAAATATATGCTCGACCTGCGCCAAAAATCAGCCAAACCGTGCGGGCAGCACGCTACGCTTTTACCTGGCTGCGGCGGGCGATAACCGCTTGATTCAAACAAACAGATTGTCAGCTGCGGACATGGATAAACAGCCTACACCCACAAAGCTCATCGTTTATCTCGCCTTCGTCCACGACGAGGAGGGCGAGTTGCAGCCAGCTTTTGATGCACGCGAAGCTCAATCCGAGGATCAGGCTAAACAGCAGGCCCGCATGCTGTGGTCGTCGGGCAAGTATGCCGGCGCCATCGCCTGGTGGCGCTCCGCCGATCTGGTCAATGGCGAGTTTGGGGACCCTGTAACGATCTTTTCCGAAGGCGAAGTACCGGAGATGGAATGACAAACCGGAAACCCAAACGGGCCAGAGAGCTTGTGTGCTGTGCACGTTTTACAGCTCGAACAGACCGCTAGCTTCTGACGTCTGGTTGAGCTTGTCGTAGGTGCACACCATCATATAGCCGGTGGTGGTCCCAATGCCGGTGCCAATCATCACAGCATAGCCGTACGATTCCGACCCATAGGGGTCCACAAAGATTGCAATGCAGCCGAAGGCTGGCATAGGCGCGGCGAGAAGCAAGCAGGCACTAATTCCAGTCAGGAATTGATCCATGACTGAACCGGCACTAGGTGCAAGCCTCCAGATTTGCGCCGTCAAAATGTCCGACCATGGTCTGGATTTCCGCTTTGTCTTTCATCACGCATGCGGCTGTGGCGAGAGCATCGGCAATTGCGGCAGAGCGCGCCGAGATCGATATTGAGCGCCAATGCGTATTCGTTGGGTTACCGGTTGACGGATCAAGAATGTGCCCGTGATGGCCCTGCTGATCAAAGGTCGTTCCCAGTGGGGCAGACGTGGCGAGTGCCCGCTGACGCAATCCAATACGGGGACCGCCTTCCAACTGCATGGGCCAATCCATGCCGTCCGGCCTGCCACCCAAGGCTCGAAATTCGCCGGTATCGATAAGGATATTGCTCAGCCCCTCTGCTTCCAGCAGCGCCGCAACACGATCTGCGACATAGCCCTGCCCTATCCCGTTCAGGGTTAAAGCCATGCCGGGCTGCATGGTGATTGCAACGGCATCGAGGCTCACCCGTGCCCAGCCGGTCTTGCCCAAAGTGGCAGAAATAGCCTTTGCTTCAGGGCGTTTGCCCGTCGCGGCTGACTCCGCCCACAATGCCCAAAGCGGTTGGATCGTGGGATCGAATTTACCAGCGCTGGCCCGGTTGACTGCATCGGCGAGGGACAGACATTCAAGCAGCTCAAAAGGCGGCGTCGCCAGATGCCCCTCGCGGTTAAGACGAGAAAGCGCACTGTCAGCCCGATAGAGGCTCAGAATGCCTTCCAGCCTTTCAATTTCCGCCATGACACGGGCGGCAATTGCTTCGGCATCGGGATGGTCAATGCGGATTGAGGCACGCGCTCCCATAGCCTGTCCGACCCAAACATGAGTGGTCTGCAAATTTGCAGCGCGCGCAGTGGCAGGCAGCAAGGCAAAGGCCGCAGAAATTGCAATCAGGCGGCGGCGGCTTATCGTCATGTTACTCTCCGGCCCTTGTATGCAGGGCATGCAGCCGATCGGTGACGTCTTCGTCATCCGAACCATCATCAGCGTTCATTTCGACCGGCGCCAAAACCATGTCGTCGGCAATATTGGCCAACTCAAGCACATGACCGCCTTCAACCAACGTAAAGGCCTCAGCCTGCTCGCGACTGGAAAACGGCACGGCTTCGGGCGCGCCCATGCCGCCTTCAACCGCGGAACCGAGCACATAAAACGCTGTGTCAGCGGCAATCCAGTTTCCCTCGCCAGGCACATCCCAGGTGGCGCTCGTCGCACCCATGTCATTGACATACACGGCCAGGATCGGCGCGACCTGCTCGGGCGCTCTGGTATAGGCGATGGCATCGCGCACCTGACTGAAAAACAGCGGCGCGGCGTAACCCTGCATGAAAACCTGAGCCTTGGGGCCGGGATGCTCCATCAGGTTCATCTGGCAATAATGGCCGAGGGTTTCTGCGGTCATTTCCCGGGGCGAGATGTCCTGTGCGACCTCCTGCTGACAGGCCCCAAGTGTCGTGACAGCGGCAAAAAACAGTGCTACATGAAGGCTCTTTCTCATGGCGTCACCTTTTTAAATGCCGCGACAGCGAGCGCGATGGCTATGAGCGGCCAGAGAAACAGCGACGTTGCCGATTGCCAAAGTGGAATGGCGTCAGCCGCCCCGCCAATGCCCCCGGCGATTGCCACAGCCTGCGCCGCCGAAAGATTGAAGATACGGAAGGCGTCAGCCGGATTGGCAAGCAGCGCGATGGGCAGTGCCTGCGTGGTCAATGCACCGCCGCCGTCTGAAACAATCAGCGCCAGAAGCGCCAGGTCGTAGAGCACCACCGCAACCAGCCAGAGCGCGATGGCCAGTCCCGCCGCGCCGGATGGACGGCGCGCCATAGAAGAAAGCGCGTAGCCTGCGCACAGGAAGGTTGCGCCGAGCAGCACCGACGTCCAGACCAGCCGCCACAAGGAGCCAAGTCCCAGCAATGCCTTGGGATCGGACAAAACAGCAACCAAAGCCGCCGCGCCGTAACCAAGCGTCACCGCCAGAGCGAGGATTGCCGAATGGGCAACCAGCTTGCCAAGCAGGACCTGCAGCCGCGAAACCGGATAGGTCAGCAAAAGCGGCAGCGTGCCGCGCTCAACCTCACCCGCGATGGCATCAAAACTCATCAGCAGAGCCAGTAGCGGGACGAGATAGACCGCCAGCGACGTCAACGAAGCGACAGTGACCGAAAGCCGGTCGACACCGACATCGCCCGTTGGAGCGGAGCCCGCTGCCGCCAGAACCAGGGCAAACAACACCATCATTCCCGTTGCAATGCTCACCCAACGGTTGCGGAATGCAATGAGGAACTCACTGGCCGCTACGGCAAGAATACGGTTCATTGCCCGTCCCTCCGGCTGAAATGGCTGTAAATATCTTCAAGGCTGGGCGGGGTAAGATCGAGATCGGCAACGGCCCCGCCCAATGCAGTGATGCGAGCCAGAAGCGGCAGCTTTTCAGATTGCGCGCAGGACAGGCGCAATACCCCATCTGCCACCAAAGTCGCTTCGGGTAGCGCAGACGCCAAGGTTTGGGCATGCCCATTGGCAGGTCGGATAAGCATGCTCACCGGCAATGCTGCCTGCGCCCGCAGAGCATTCAGCGTGCCCTCGGCCACCAGCTTGCCGCCCGACAGGATCAGAATGCTGTTCGTGCGCGCCTCAACCTCGGTCAGCACATGCGAGGACAACAGAATGGCCGTTCCGGTGGCGGAGAGGTCGTCCAGCAAGTTATAGAAATCGCGCCGCGACACTGGATCGAGGCCAGACGTTGGCTCATCCAGCACCAGAAGGCGCGGATTTCCGATCAAGGTCTGGGCCAAGCCCACACGCTGACGCATACCCTTTGAATAGGTGCCGATCCGCCGCCGCGCGGCCTTTTCCAATCCGACGCGAGCCAGAAGGTCCATGGCGGATTTGGGGTTTTCGCCACGCAGCGAGAGATAATGCCGAAGCTGTTCCTCGCCGGTCAAAGCCGGATGAAAAGCCGCATTCTCGGGTAAGTAGGCCACCTGCGCGCGCACTGCGGGCGCACCCGGAGATGTGCCGCACACAGACACATCCCCTCCATCGAATGGGATGAGACCGAGAACGATCTTCATCAGCGTGGATTTGCCGGCACCATTATGGCCAAGCAGCGCCACCCGCTTGCCAGCATCAAGCGACAGCGAAACGGCCTTCAGTGCCTCCACCTCGCCGAAACGCTTAGTGAGTTGCGAGATTTTCAGGGTCGGTGTCATCATAGTTTCCTTCTGCCCAGCGACCAGCGGCCTCAGCCTCATAGCCGAGCATTTCGGGCGGGACGGATATGGTCAAAGGCTGCATCAGAGGGGCGCTGTCGCGCACACCACCGGGCAGCGTGGCGGGAAAATCACGCTGGCTCCAGCGCACCAACTGCACCGCGGGCGAGCCGATCAGCAGGCTCGCGGCTGGTTGCGACCACAGGATCTGATCCATCAGATCATTGGGGCGATAGAAGCTATCGGCTATGCCATCGCCGTTGAGGTCGAACGCGGGGTGGTCGGACCAGAAATTGCCCCTGCCCTCATGGCTCCATTCCATGTCGCGGGTGCCGACATATTTCACCTGCTCCCGATTGGCGATGAAAGCATTGCCAGTCAGCACATTCCGCTCGGAACCAGCAGTGAAATGAATGCCGATGCCGCATCCTTCGAAACGGTTGTCCAGGATCAGGTTTTTATGGGCATTGTAGATGAACAGGCACTTCTTGGTGCCGCCGCGCACCAGATTTCCGGCGACATCGGCATTGTTGGCATAGTTCAGCATTAGCCCGTGTTCGCGATCGCCCAGACTGAGATTGTCCAGAATCTTGGCACGGTCCGAGAACATGATGGCGAAGCCGAGATGGTTGCCAACCGAGATATTGCCCGAGACTTCGGTGTTCTTTGTGTACATGAAATGCACGGCGAAGCGCAGATCACGCATGATATTGTTGCGGTAGATACTGTCGGCACTGGCATTGGAAAATATGCCGTCGCGGCCAAACCTTATGTCATTGCCGTCCAGCAGCGTGCCCGGGCTGTTCCAGACATAAATGCCATTGCCACGCTCGTTCATGCGCGCATTCTGACGGCCATTTATGGTGTTGCGCACAATCTGCGCATCGCGCCCACCATGGACATCGATCCCATGCATATTGTCGAGCAGCGAGAGCGTCTCGATACGAGCGCCATCAGCGCCCTTGAGGATTTTGACGCCTGCGTCGAGATCCTCATTGCGGTCGCCTGAGCCGGTGACGGTAAAACCAGTAAGGGTAACATCGGGAGCGGTAATGGTGATGACGCTGCCAATCCCCTGCCCATCCACAACGGCCCCAACCGGTCCCGTAATGGTCAGCGGTCGGTCGATAACGACGGCACCCGAATAGATGCCGTATTCAAGCACCAGCACATCGCCGGGGGACGCCCCGGCGATGGCGAGTGCCAGCTTGCCCTGACCAGGGCCGACCATCAGTTCCGCCGCAGAGAGAGGCAGAGCAAAGGCCAATCCAAGAAACAGGGCAAGCCAGCGCATGATCAGGCCTTGGATTCGACGAACATGCGGCCGCGCATTTCCATATGCAGGGCGTGGCAGAACCACTGGCAATAGTACCAGTACACACCCGGATTAGCGGCCACGAAGGTCACGGAACTGGTCTGTTGAGGCCCAATCTCCATGGCGACGCCATGATTGCCCATGGTGAAGCCGTGGGTGAGGTCGTCGATCTCGTCCATATTGGTGACGATGATCGTGACCTCGTCGCCTTCCTGCACAGTAAACTCCTCAAGCGAGAAGGACGGCGCAACGCTCGACATATAGACGCGCACCTTGTTGCCGTCGCGAATGACGGTGTCACACCAGTCGTCGATATCGATGCCATCGGCCTCGGCCTGCTTGCGGGTCTCAGCCCACATCGGGTCCTGCCGATCCCAGACCGACTTGATACCCGACATGATCGAGGGATGAACCGCGATGGCGTCATGGGGCTCGGCAAAAGTCGGACCGTCATGCACCAGCTTCATCTTGTCGCCGGAAATATCGATCAGCTGATCATTTTCCGGCTTCAGCGGCCCTACATTGAGGAAACGATCCTTGGAGAACTTGCAAAGAGCAACCAGCCAGTCATTGCTGGCGTCCAGCGTTTCGCCCATCACCGTCTTCAGGTGGCCGGGCTGGTAGTGGACGTCGATCTTGTCCTTGATTGGATCGATATTTTCACCGGCATAGGCGCGGACGGCCTCTTCGATATTCCACTTCACCACCTGGCTGTCGAGGAACAGCGAGGTATAGGCATTGCCGCGACCGTCAAAGGCAGTGTGCAGCGGGCCAAGACCCAGCTGCGGCTCGGCGACCACGGCGGAACGTGGCTCGGCATCTTCATAGAACAGCGCGTCGAACTTGGTGATGTCCAGCACTGTCACCGTTGGCGACAGCTTGCCCGCGATACACAGATGCTTCTTGTCGGGCGCCATGTTGCAACCATGCGGGTTGTTGGCGATGGGGATATAGCGTGTAAAAAGCGACTTGGCTTCCTTACGCCCGTCCACCACCTTGACGCCGTTGATCTCCTCATACTGCCCGGCAGCGATGGCCTTTTCGATCTCTTCGATGTTGAAGATCACGACATGGTCCATCTCGGACTCGGTCATCTCGGCCAGTGTCATTCCCATTTCGGAATTATACGAGGTCGAGAACGCCCATTTTCCGGTGTAATCGGCATCGCAATTGTCGAGATTGCCCGAAACCTTGACCTGCCAGGCAACGTCCCATGCATCCGCATCGACAGCAGTGAAGATGTTCACATAGGTCGAGACGTCCCGCATGGTCGAGCCGTCATTGATGAGCGGCGCTTCATCCTCGCCATTGCAGAACACATAGTTCGAGCGCGGCCATTTCTGCGGACGCAGACCGTGTATGCCCTTGGCATTGGGGATTTCCAAAATGGCGTCGGTCTTCATGACGTCGCAGCGCACACGCGCCACGCGCGTATTTGCCTTGTCGTTCATGAACAGATAGCGACCATCATATTTGCCTTCGGTGAAGGACATATGGACGTGGTGCAGATCGCCATTGTCGTGGATCTTCTTGCCATTGGCAGCAAGCTGCTTCTTGGTCTTTTCCGACATGGTGCGCTGATGAATCTGGATTGATTCATTGGTCTGGCCCCAGCCGGTGGCGGAGCATCGGTTGAACACGGGAACCCGCATCAGCTCGCGCATGGAGGGAATGCCGAGAACCCGCATTTCACCCGTCTGCCCCGAGGACCAGAAGCCGTAATAGTCATCAAGCTGGCCCGGGCCTACACTACCGTCGCCCTCGGCAGCATTGACAGGCGTTGTCAGCATTGCGGCTCCAAGGCCAAGCGCCGCCGGTCCCATGGTCCCCGCAAGCACCGCTGCCCCGGCTGTAGCGCCGAACAGCGCGCGGCGACTGAGCCCTTTGTGTTCGTTGTTTTCCATAATCGTCTCCTTCGTGGGTTAACTCTGAATTCGGACAGCCGGGTCGGGGAGACGGCCGGGACTGGCAGCGAGCTTGGCCCGCGCCTTTTCCTTCTTGATCACAACCGGGCACACCGTCTTGGACTGGTAGAGAACCTGGCAATGCAAGCAGTTGATGCACTCGTTCGGGTTGATCTCACCGGTCTTGTGGATCGCCTGAACGGGGCATTGATTTGAGCAGCTCTGGCAGGGGTTTCCGCATTCGCGGTAACGCTTGAGCCAGTCGAACATGCGGATACGTGCGGGGATGGCGAGTGCGGCGCCAAGCGGGCAGAGATAGCGGCAATAGAACCGCTCGACGAAGAGCCCTGCGGCCAGCAGCGCCACCGCATAGGCTACGAATGGCCAGGCGCGCACGAAATTGAGGATGATTGCGGTCTTGAAAGGCTCGACTTCAGCCAGATGTTCGGCCTGCTCGACGCTCATCAGCGATACGCCGAACAGTCCGAGAAAGATCATATACTTGATCGGCCAGAGCCGCTCATGCAGGCCCCAGGGCAAGGTAATCTGTGGGATACGCAGCTTGCGCGCGATCTGGTTGGTCAACTCCTGCAGGGCGCCAAAGGGGCAGAGCCAGCCGCAATAGGCGCCACGCCCCCAAAAGATCAATGCAGCGGCAACGGCGAACCAAAGAATGAAGGTCAGGGGATCGAGCAGGAAAGCCTGCCAGCTGAAACCATTCATCACACTGCCGAACAGCGCCATCAGGTTGACGACCGAAAGCTGCGCATTGGCGTACCAGCCAAGGAAAACCAGTGTGAATGTCAGGAAGGCGATGCGGAAAATGTAGAAAGCCTTGGCGTTCTTGACGACGAACGTCTGGAAGAAGAACACGCCTGTCAGCACCACGAGCATAGCGGCGAGAATGCCAATCTTGAGCTGGGAATCGCGCCAGATACGCTGCCACAGTTCGGCCTGTGCGCTGACTTCGGTTTGGTCAGCAACGGCGATGGCTTCTGCGGCAGGCACAGCGACAACGCGCAGATATTGCTGCGGCAACTGGTAGCCGAGATCGAAGGTGTGAAAGACCTTTTCGATTGGCCCAACCTCGCGCTGCACCAGCAATTGAATGCGGAATGGCTTGGTCGGATCGAACCCCAGATCCGCCGGGATGCGGAACAGATCCATTTCGGTGAATGCGGGCGCACCATCCAACGCGACACGGTTCAATCGCCGATGGTCGCGGTCGCGGAAGCGCACAGACACATCGTCCTGAATAAGCACGATACGGTCAAAAATGCCGCCCCGGACATAGCCCGATCCTTTGAAAGAATAGAGACCCCGTCCCATCACCGCGATGGCGCTCTCGCCCTCGTTCAGCCAGGCGTCGAGATTGGTCACCTCAGCTTCACCAAGCAGCGCCTCACCGATCGAGGGAACAGAGATCAATGCGGCGTACATATCGATGAAGCTGGTTTCAGGAGCTTCGATCAGAGCACGTTCGCGGGCACGATCGTCGGAATGCGCGGCAAAGGCATCATTGACCTGCCCCACATCCAGCGACAATCGCCTTACTGTGCCGTCGCCTTCAGCCTCGATCCAATCCGTCGATGCAGCAGCCTCCGGGTTCACCTCAAAGTGCGGACCGGTGCTTTCCGTTTCGGGGCTCAGGCCGCCAAGACCCAAGGCCCGGGCCACTTTGAGACCTGAACGGACAATGGAATCATCGATCACCATTACGGTGACGGTTGCGCCCGAGATAATATCTACCTCATGCGCCGTGCCGCCCGATTTTGCCTCGGCGATCAGGTCTAGCCCGGCATAGCCGGCCACCAGCGCCTGAACCTTAGCGTCGGGAATACCAATAAGAACAATGGGCTCGGAATGCTTGACCAGCTTCACGCTGATGACTTTTGCATCAGGCCCAACGGCGACCAGCGTATGTATGGGTTTGCCTGAATAGCCCGTGGTGCCGACAAAATCGGAGGTAACGAAAGCCCAGGCCACGACCTCGTCGCCTTTGAGCACCGGCGCAACCGCCACATCATCGCGGATGGGACCAAACCCTTCTGCCCCCTCAACAAGCTCGGACGCAACCACCGACGGCAGATACTCCTGCAGCACTGTGCTGGCGCCAAAACTAGCAGAGGCCATGGCGCAAAAATTCAGGCAGAGCAGGAGGAAGAGGCGAAGGAGTTTCATTCGAACCAATTCAGCAAAATGTTGCTGGACACTGGCCCGGTTCGCGATAGCAATTATTGATCTGGAGCAAACACGGCTGTGATTAGCTCTACCGTTGGCGCTATTGGCGTTTTCTGTAATTTTAGTGCGCAATACAAGTTTGCCACAGCAAAATTCTGTATTAGGCTATCCTCCGGTGCAGATTTCATTGCAGGCGCGCAATGCAGTTCAAAGTTACATCATCATATTACGATGCAAACAGTCGATATCTGCTTTACACCGCGAGCGGTCAGAAGAACGGCGCTCACTATACCGTGTCGTCGCGAGTAAAATGCCTCAAGGAACCAACGACACCAGAACGGCTGCATATGGTCATTCTGCTTGCGCTAACGGACCAGTTTAAACGAGCAAGTCCCTCCGGCCGTCACAGGTAGAATTGCAATCACCAAACGATTAGCTTCCTGCGGTCCCCTATGTGGATTCGCCATGAACGCTCCTGCCTCAAACCGCGACTATGCCCAACCCATCATCGCGGGCGTCCTGGCCGCCATCGTGGGTTACGCAAGTACTTTCACCCTGTTGCTTGCAGCGCTGACGGCGGCTGGCGCCTCACCGCAGCAGGCGGGCTCCGGGCTTTTCTCCACCTGTATCGCCATCGGCATCCTCAATATCGTGGTGGCGTGGCGGGTGCGAACACCCACCAGCTTCGCATGGTCGACTCCCGGTCTTGCCTTTCTGCTGACGGTCGGCGAACCCACTGGAGGCTTCCCAGCGGTAATTGGGGCATTTCTCGTCTGCGCCGCACTTATTGCGCTGACCGGCTTCATCCGCCCCCTTGCGCAATTGGTAGCGGCCATTCCGGCCGCGATTGCCAACGCCATGCTCGCAGGCATGCTGCTGGTCCTATGCCTCGCACCCATCAATGCGCTTGCCGAAATGCCGTGGCAGACACTGCCCATTCTAGCGGCTTGGGCGCTGGGCCTGCGCTTTGCGAGGCGCTACGCCGTGCCCCTCGCTGTTGCTGTAACGGGCATTGTTCTCGCCACCACAACGCACCTGCCAGCCGGCACATTTGACGGCGCGTGGCCAAGCCTTGAACTGGTCATGCCCAGCTTCACTCTGGATGCGATCATTCGCATTGCCCTGCCGCTTTACGTCGTCACAATGGCCTCGCAAAACCTGCCGGGCGTCGCTGTGATGAAAGCAAATGGTTACGATCTGCGGCCATCTCCCATTTTCATCCTGACCGGCTTTTCAAGCGCACTTGCGGCATTTTTCGGCGGTGTCACCAACAATCTGGCCGCCATCACCGCCGCAATCTGCGCAGGCCCGGAAGCCCATCCGGATCCCAACCGCCGCTGGCCCGCCCCTGTGGCGGCAGGCGCAACCTATATGGCGCTCGGATTGCTTGCGAGCCTTGCTGCAGCATTCATCGCCGCCTCGCCCCCCCTGCTCATTCAGGCGGTGGCGGGATTGGCATTGCTTGCGAGTCTGGCATCGTCGCTGGCAGGCGCACTGGCGCATGAGGAGTCGCGACTACCGGCCATTCTCACCTTTGTCACCACGGCATCGGGAATCACCATTGTCGGTGTCGGCGCGCCATTCTGGGGGCTTGTTGGCGGCATAGTCATGCTGATCATCCTGCGTCAGCAGAAAAAGACATGACGACTTACGCGCTCATTCTTGCCGGTGGGCGCGGTTCACGGCTGGGCGATGTCCGCAAGGCCAAGCTGCGCATCGGCGGCGAAGCGCTGTTTGCCCGCGTGGCCCGGCATTTGCCCCGTGAAACTTTGCTCGTTTCTACCGGCCCAGGCGAACCACACGGTTTCGGAACCGGCATCGCGCTTCGTGATTCTGAGGTCGAGTTCACGGGGCCAATGGCTGGCATCCGTGCTGCTACAGACTATCTGCGCGGCGCCGCAGACAAAGATGACCTTCTCATCACGACTGCCGTCGATACGCCATTCCTGCCAGCAAATTATCATTTGCAGATGCAGCGCGCGCTCGACGGAGGCGCAGACGCCGCTTACGCCTCATGGGGCGAGCTGTTCTATCCCACCAATGCGATTTATCGCCTGTCTGCGCTCACGGCATTTCTCGAAAACGAAAGCCCAGACAGCCCCAAACTCCTGCTGCGCGGCCTAAGCGCGGTGGCCGTCGATTGGATCGGCCTTTCACGCGAAAATCCCTTTGCAAACCTCAATACGCTGGACGACCTGATCACGCTTGGCCGACGCGCAAATTCCCTCAAATGACATTTTATTCACAAGGGATTGCATTGGGGGCTTGGCAAACCAGATCGGGTTGGGTACATGGACCTCGCTCTCGACAAGAGGGCGCAAGAAGTGTTCCGCGATAGCTCAGTTGGTAGAGCAAGCGACTGTTAATCGCTGGGTCGTAGGTTCGAGTCCTACTCGCGGAGCCATTCTTCTTTCTCCCAAACATGCCTGAATTTTGTGCAATCCCGATTGCTCTTCTATGAGCTGCGGGATAGGACGGACAAAACCGTCCCGAAGATTTTTTCAATGACCAGCGTTTCTTCCAACCCTGCGCACGATGCGCAGCGCACTACCCTGACCATCATTCTGGCTGTCAGCGGTGCGCATCTGCTCAACGATCTGCTGCAATTCCTTTTGCCCGCGCTCTATCCGATGCTCAAGGAAACCTACAACCTTTCCTATTTGCAGATCGGACTGCTGACGCTCGGCCAGCAGATTACGGCATGTCTGTTGCAGCCAATCTTTGGCCTGTCCGGCGATCTCAAGCCCAAGCCCTATTGGCTCGCTATTTCAATGGCCATCGTGGCGGCAGGTGTTGCCCTGCTGGCTGCGGCAAACGGCTTCTGGCTGCTCTTCATCGCTGCAGTCGTGGTCGGCACCGGCTCAGCGCTGTTCCACCCGGAAGCCTCCCGCGTCGCACGCATGGCATCGGGCGGACGGCTCGGTTTTGCGCAATCATTGTTTCAGGTCGGCGGTAACGCCGGAACCGCATTGGGCCCGCTCGCGGCAGCATTCATCTTGCTCCCCCTGGGCCAGTCGAGCGTCTTCTATTTCCTCGCCGTGGCGGCCCTTGGCCTTGCGCTCCTGACCTATGTCGGTCGCTGGTATGCCGAGCATCAACGGCAGGCGGCGAGCCGCCCAAAACCGGCCCTAATCAAACCGGTCCTGTCGCGTCAGCGCCTGATCGTCGCTTTCGCCGTCATCGGCGCGCTACTGCTCAGCAAGTTCATCTATATCGAAGGCCTGAAGAGCTATTATGCCTTCTTCCTCATCGAAAAATTCGATCTGACCGCGCAGGAAGCCCAGCTCTATCTGTTTGCGTTTCTCGGCGCCGTCGCCGCCGGTACCTTCTTCGGTGGTCCGATTGGCGACCGTTATGGGCGCCTCGCTGTAATCTGGGTCTCAATTTTGGGTGCACTGCCCTTTACGCTCGCCCTGCCCTATCTCGACCTGTTCTGGACCGCTGTGATGAGCATCATGGTCGGGTTGATCCTGTCCTCGGCCTTCTCGGCAATGGTGGTCTATGCGCAGGAACTGGTGCCCGGAAAGGTCGGCATGATCGCTGGCTTCATCTTCGGCTTCGCCTTCGGCATCGGCGCTCTTGGCGCGGCCGCCATGGGCGCAATGGCAGACTGGATTGGCATGATCGCCGTATTCCAGATTTGCGCCTTCCTGCCAGTCCTTGGTATTCTCACCATCTTCCTGCCGAAAACGGCTGAACTGCATCCCGAAAGGAAGCCAGCATGAGCGACGGCTCCGAAATCGACGGCGAAAGCCAGATCACGCTGACCCGTACTATTGCCGCCAATATCAGCGACGTTTTCTCCGCCTGGACCGATCCGGCGCTGATCGAGCAATGGCAGGTTGATGAGGCCGAATTCGACGCTTTCGAAGGCGGGCAATATCACTTCACTACCTTTGCCGACGAAGACGATGAAGCTGATCACGAGGTCACCGGCGAAGTGCTGCAATTCGTCGAGGACGAACGGCTGGTCATGTCCTGGGTCCATAAGGACGAGGACGAAGAGTGGATTTTCGTCCTCGACATTACGTTCCAGACGGTGGGCGACGACGCGACCAAAATCACCCTGATCGAACGCGGCCTTGCCCATGCCGACGCCCAGACGCGCATCTTCTCGATGGAAGCATGGAGCGCCGCTCTGGAACAATTGGCCGAATTGATGGAATAGGCTGAACCGGAAGAGGTCCTTGCGCGTATCAGCAAGGACCGCTCTGGAGACTGACTTTGACCAAAGCCCTTGTCTGGCTGCGCAACGATCTGCGCCTTTCCGACAATCCCGCGCTGACCGCCGCCTGCAAGAGCGGAAATGCCATAGCGCTCTATATCCATGAAACGAACGATGGCTTGCGCCCCACAGGTGGCGCGGCGCGCTGGTGGCTTCATCACAGCCTTGCCGATTTGGCAGAAACACTGGCCAAAATCGGCGTTCCGCTTCTGGTGGAAACCGGCAGCGCCGAAACGGTTCTCACGAAAGTCATTGGTGATTCCGGCATTGCAGACGTGCACTGGAACCGTCGTTACGCGCCCGCCGCGCGCGAATTCGATGGGGGCATCAAGGACAGGTTGAAACGACAGGGCCTGTCCGTCACCTCCCATCCGGGCAATGTGCTCCTTGAGCCATGGAACATCGAGACCGGACAAGGCAAACCCTATTCGGTCTTCACCCCGTTCTGGAACGCTTTGAAAACACGCGACATTGCGCGCCCTCTGGCGGCGCCGCAGGGTAATCCCATCAAAGCCGCTGCCGTCGACAACGATTATCGCCAGCCAAAATGGGCCGGCAAACTGGGCCAGCACTGGACGATAGGCGAGCAGGCGGCACAGACCGCGCTGCACGATTTTCTCGACCAGAACCTTCTGGATTATCCCGAGGGTCGCGATTTTCCTGCAAGAAGCGTCACGTCACGCCTTTCACCTCATTTGCGTTTCGGCGAAATCAGCCCGCGCCAAATATGGCATGCGGCGCAGGCACATGCCCACGCCGAGCCAGATTCCACCGCTGCGGTGAACAAATTTCTCTCCGAACTGGCCTGGCGCGACTTTTCGCACCATCAGCTCTATCACCGCGCAGACATCGCAGCTGTCCCAATGCAGCCCAAGTATGAAGGTCTGCGCTGGCGCCACGCCCCCGCCCAGCTCAAAGCCTGGCAGGGCGGCCAAACGGGCTTCCCGATTATCGACGCAGGCATGCGCGAGCTTTGGGAAACCGGCTACATGCACAATCGTGTACGCATGCTGGTCGCCTCGCTTCTCGCCAAAAACCTGCTGATCGACTGGCGTCAGGGAGAAGAGTGGTTCTGGGATTGTCTCGTGGACGCCGACGAGGCCAATAATCCGGCAAGCTGGCAATGGGTGGCGGGCAGCGGGCTTGATGCAGCGCCCTATTTCCGCATCTTCAATCCGGTAACCCAAGGCGAACGCTTTGACACTGACGGCGGCTATGTCCGGCGCTGGATACCTGAACTGGACCAAATGCCAGACAAGTGGATACAGCGCCCCTTCGACGCACCAGAAGATGTGCTTGAGCGTGCTGGCGTGTTCTTGGGAAAAACCTACCCCAAACCGATAGTCGACCTCAAAATCAGTCGCCAGCAGGCGCTCGACGCAGTCGCCGCGCTGTAGGGCCGGAATAGAATTCCTCTGCGAGCGTCAGGTTCGAGCAAGGCTTGCGCAACAGGGGCACACAAGGGAAACCCCTGCCATCATGGCCATTTACGCCTTGCGGCTGGCTTAACGGGCTCCTACGATAAACACCTGTTCCTTTGGCTTTGAGCCATGCGCCCGAAGCCTCAACTGCACAATGTTGAAGAGATAATGGCCAAGCACCAAGACCTGATTTCCGCCATCGGCAATACGCCGCTGATCCGTCTGAATCGTGTTTCCACGCTGACGGGCTGCGAAATCTGGGGCAAGGCTGAATTCCTCAATCCCGGCCAGTCGGTCAAGGACCGCGCCGCTTTGTTCATCATCCATGACGCGGTCAAATCCGGCGCACTCAAGCCCGGCGGCACCATTGTCGAAGGCACAGCAGGCAATACCGGCATTGGCCTGACGCTGGTGGCCAACTCTCTCGGCTTTAAATCGGTGATCGTCATTCCCGAAACGCAGAGCCAGGAAAAAAAGGATGCGCTGCGCCTTTACGGTGCCGAGCTGATCGAAGTCCCGGCCAAGCCCTACAAGAACCCCAACAATTACATCAAGGTTTCGGGCCGCCTAGCCGAAAAGCTCAATGCGGAGCTGCCCAATGGCGCAGTCTGGGCGAACCAGTTCGACAACACGTCAAACCGCCGCGCCCATGTCGAAACCACAGGTCCCGAAATTTGGCAGCAGACTGGAGGCCGCATTGATGGCTTCATCTGCGCCGTGGGTTCGGGCGGCACTCTGGCGGGCGTCGCCGAGGCGCTCAAGTCACGCAATCCCGACATCAAGATCGGCCTTGCCGACCCGGAAGGCGCTGCCCTTTACGAATACTATTCCCATGGCGAGCTGAAATCTTCGGGCAATTCGATCACCGAAGGCATTGGTCAGGGCCGCATTACGGCCAATCTCGAAGGGCTCAATGTCGATCTGCCCTACCAGATTTCCGACGCCGAAGCCATGCCCTATATTTACGATCTGTTGGAACATGAAGGCCTGTGCCTCGGAGGCTCGAGCGCCATCAACATCGCCGGAGCGGTCCGCATGGCGCGCGATCTTGGTCCGGGAAAAACAATCGTCACCGTGCTTTGCGATTACGGCAATCGCTATGCCAGCAAGATTTTCAACCCGGACTTCCTGCGCGCGAAAAACCTTCCTGTTCCACCCTGGATGGATGGCCGCACCCCCATCGACATTTCAAGTGTCATGGAGCCGGAGGCTTAAAACGCCCAGCAGCTGCGCTTGTATGTGGCCACGAGCACTGAGCTGCCCTCTGGCTTGACCCGAGGGCCATTTTCCACTCGCAAAATCTATAAAATCGAGCGTTAGAGAAGTGCCGTTCTATTTTTGGCATCGACAGCCGGGTTCCGGAGCGCTCCGGTCTAGAACCGAATCTTACTCAGCGCAGCTACCGCCCCCGGCCTCGCCCCCACGCTCACGGCTTTCCAAACACGCGCATTGTCTCTCGAACACGGCAGCTTCTTCTGCTGTCAGCTTGTCGCCAGACTTGAGCAAGTCGAGTTGCGACCGGCACAATTGCGAATTTGGCGCGGCCTCCTGCGCTAGCAGTGGAACCGCCGGTAACACGACAAGGGCAAGAGCAACGAACAGGCGTTTCATATTCTCTCCGGGGTCAATGACGCGCCTGCAGACCACGTGAACGCGGTCAGATTGTGACCCGTATCTGGCGGCCTTAAGCGATAGCTGTCACCTCAACCTCGCCACCAGCGACGCTGGCAACGTCCCCGACAGATTTGCCCATCAGCGCCCGCGCCACCGGCGAGGTGAATGAAATCGTGCCTGAGCGGGGCTCGGCCTCATCCTCGCCAACAATGCGATAGGTCTGCACCCGTCCATCTTCCCGCTCAAACGTCACCGTGCTGCCAAAAGCCACCACGTCATCGCTGACTGGTGCAACGATAACCTGCGCCGTCCGCACGCGTTCAGTGAAATAACGCATGTCGCGGAACGGGCTCGCCGCCTGACGTCGCCGCTCATTGACGTCCTCAATCAACATGGCAGCGTCATAGGCGCTGCGCGCCGACGCCAGTTCCCGCTCCAGCGCCGCCAATCCTGCTGCCGTCACAAGATTGGGACCGTCGGGCACCGGGCGATCGGGCAGCATAGTTTCGGACGCGGTTTCGGCACTGTCTTCCTTGGTAAATGCAACACTCATAACAAGCTCAGTTCCGACCGACGCGTTCGAGCAAGAGGTCGCGCGCATCGTTGATCTTGGCGGCAAGAAATTCCGACCCGCCGCGATCCGGATGCACGCCCTTCATCAATTCCCGATGCGCCGCCTTGATTTCATCGGCACTCGCGCCCGGACGAAGTCCTAGCACGGCATAAGCCTCCGCGACGGGATCGGACGAACCCGATGACGAGTGGCCGGTCCCTGCCTCATCGCCATGCTCCGCGAAATATTCGCGCCACCCCGCCCGGTTGGTATCGAGCCAGCTTTCCAACAGGTTGACGCTTTCCGCGTCGTGCCCGATTTCTTCGATCAACGCGCGGGTTTCGTATTCGCCAAGATCTAGCAGGTCCCAGCCTGCAAATTGCCCATCGAGCACCCGGCCCGACAGTTCGCCCGTGTCGTGGTCTAGCTCCATGTCCAGATAACGACTTTTGACCTTGGACGTATTCGCCTTGCCAGACGCGACACTATCGAAGGAAAACTGGCCGATCCGGCCCCGCAGAAGCACTGAAGCCGCCAGCGCGCCGACAATCATCGCAAGATCGATGCGTCGAAACAGCAATGCGGCCAAAGCGATCAGCGCTGCAAAACCGCCCACGATCCAGCGCAAGCTCGCCATCAGCGCGCGCCGGTCCATTTTGCGCGCCATCTGAAACAGCCACAAGGCCGCCAGCAAGCCGAATCCGACGATCAAAATCCAGTTCATTTACCCTCGATCTGCGCCAGCAGCGCCCGCGCCTCACCATTCTGTTGCAGACGCAGATGCGCCCGTCCACCGCTCGCATAGGCTGCAACCGCTTTCAGCAAAGCCGCCAACTGCCCGGGCGCGGAATTGTCGAACCGGGCATAAGCCCCTTTGGACAGTCGCGCAAATTCGCGGAACGCCGCTTCCACATGTGCGTCCCGCCCTTCCTGAAAGACAAAGATGGGCAGACCGAGCAAGCCAAGCTCGCCCGCCTTGCCGCAGAGCGCATCCACATTCTCTTCGATAGCGTCGCCAACAAAGACGAGCGCATTGATACGCCGCCTTTTGTGCTCGTCGCGAGCGTGAGAAAATACTTTGCCGATCTGTGTATTGCCGCCCTGACAGGCGATGCCGCTCATCAGCCGCGCGAGTGCTGAGGCATCCTTGACCCATTTGGACGCCCGGCATTCACCAAGCCCCCGGAAATACAGCAATTGCACCTGCAAATGGGCATCTTTGGGCAGCGCATCGAACATGCCCGCCTGCAAGGATACGGCCATATCCCAGGTAGGTTGACGGCTCATGGTCGCATCCATGGCAAATAGCAGCCTGCCATCTTCCGCTGCGTTGGGCCGCGCCATCTGGCCAACCTTTTGCACAAAGGCTGCAACCTCATCGCGAACTTCGCCTTGAGGACGCACGACATTATCGCGTCGAGTCGTCGGATTCTTTTCGGTCATGCATTCGAATATGTGTGGCCAGACCGTCTCGGGCAAGGGACACACGAAATTCTGCTTGCCGATGTCAAAACCGAGGCGCTTCATCCGTCATGCAGGTGCAATCCTGCACGGAGGAAATTCCAAAATGGAACGGCATTATGGCTGGGTGATCGTTGCGGCAGGGGCCGTCATCACCTGCATGGCAATGGGCGCAATGTTCGCCCTGCCCGTCTATCTCCAACCCATATCTGACGAAACCGGCTGGACGCGCGCCGGAATATCCGGCGCCATGACTGTAGGCTTTATCGTCATGGGCGTCGCCGGCTTTGTTTGGGGCACGCTGACCGACCGGATCGGCGCACGCCCCGTCGTGCTTATCGCCGCCTGCCTGCTGGGCCTTGGCCTCTTTCTGGCGAGCCGCGCCAATGACCTTCTGGTCTTCCAGTTTGCCTATGGTGGGTTGGTCGGCGCATCGGGCGGCGCCTTTTTCGCACCCCTCATCGCCACCACTTTGGGCTGGTTCGACAAGCACCGAAGCCTGGCCGTTTCGCTCGTGTCTCTCGGCGGCGGCATCGCCCCGATGACCATCACGCCGCTCGCCACGATCCTGATCGAGAATTACGGCTGGCGCTCAGCGATGATGATGACCGCAATTGCGGCCACCCTGCTCATCGTCCCTGCCGCCTTCCTCATTCGCCGCGCCCCGGAGGCCATTGAGGCCGCGCCGAGCCCGTCGAGCGACGTCGCCCCCGCCGAACCTGGGCCTTCGACCATGGGGGCGATTTTCCGCACGCCGCAATTCTTCATCCTCGCAGGCGTGTTCTTCCTCTGCTGCGCCGCCCATTCCGGCCCGATCTTTCACACCGTCAGCTACGCCATGCTCTGTGGTGCGTCAGCTCTGGCGGCAGCGAGCATATACAGCGTCGAAGGTTTTGCTGGCCTGTTCGGGCGGGTCTTTTTCGGCATGCTGGCCGACCGCATCGGGGTGAAGCGCGTCATCGTGGGCGGCCTCGCGCTGCAAGCCATCGGAATCTACTGCTATATCTACGTCAGCGAGCTTCAGCATTTCTACATGCTCGCCCTTGTGCTCGGCCTTGTCTATGGCGGGGTCATGCCGCTCTATTCGGTGCTGGCGCGAGATTATTTCGGCCCCAAGGTCATGGGCACCGTGCTGGGCGGCATCACCATGACATCGTCCATCGGCATGGCCTTCGGCCCGGTCGGCGGCGGCTGGCTCTTCGATACCTTCGGAAACTACCACTGGCTCTACGTCGCCTCCGCCGCAATCGGTCTGGGCGCAGCCGCTCTGGCGCTGGCCTTCCCGCCAAAGTCGCAAAATGAAACGCCGGCAGCAGCGCTGCCGGCGTAAGATGTAACAGGTCTAAGACGAATCTATGCGGGGCTTGCTGCAATGGCGGCAGCCCCGCCCTCATCATCGTCGTCCTTGTTCGCTGCATAAGCCGCCGACAGTTGCCGGTAATAGCGGGAATTGAAGGCGATAATGGTGATGATAACCCCGACAATGCCAGCCAGCGTGAAGACCAGAGCCATGCCTCGCGCCGGTCCGGTACCGAACCACCAACCAATTGTGTCAGCTCCAGCACCATCGGTCATAAAGGGAATGACCACGAACTGCGTCAGCGGCCCGATCAGAAACGCGGTGAGTGGTGAAGCGGATTGCTCGATAGATTGCGCAAAGCCAAAAACACGCCCCTGCCGCTCCAGCGGCACCACCTTTTGCAAGGTCGTCTGTTCAGCCGCCTCCGCATAGGGCCCCAGCAGCATCCACACGAAACAGCCCGCCGCAAGCAGCCAGATCGAAGGCTGGATGGTGAAGAAACAGCACACCGTCCAGGTGATGAGATTGACCGTCAGCAGAGTCTTGAGCGGATTTTTGCCCAATCCCGTTTTTGAAATGATGATCCCGCTCGCAATGAAGGCAGTCGAGAGCACGCCGAACAGCAGCCCCCACACCTCCACCGACACCAGCGAAAGTCCATAGGCATCGAGCAAAGCCATGAAGATGCCGCCGAGGAAATTGTTGAAGCAGGCAAAAAAGATCAGCGCAAACAGCCCCGGCACGGCGGCGATGACACGAATTGTGCCTGCAATATCCACCCGCCTCGGTTCTTCCGCCTCACCGGCAACTGGCTGCGGCCTCCCTTCGTCGATCCTGACCGTACCGAGATGCAAGAAAGCCAGCAGCGTCATGCAAAGGGCAAGGCTGAGCACGCCCAGCATGCCCGTATAGGCAACCAGAAATCCCGAAATCACCGAAGTCGTCAGAAAGCCGATGCCGCTCACCATGCCGACAAGCCCATTCGCCTTGTCGCGCTCATCTTCGGGGATGAGGATCGTCACAAGCGTCGGCAGCGCAATGGCGCGGATATTGCCCGCCAGTACACCCATCATCACGATCAAGACAAAGCCCCAGAGATAGGGACCGAACGGGTCGGTGAACGCGCCTTCAGGCTCCAGCAGAAGCAGCACGAGGCTTGCCGCATAGAATACCGCTGAAACCACGCTCGATCCCATCATCACCAGCCGCTTGGCATTGTGATCGACAATTGAACCGAGCCAGAAGCCGAGCGCGGCCGTAAACACCAGATAAATTCCAGCGACCATGCCGGTGGCAAAGACCGACCGGGTTTCAAGAAAAATCCAGAATGTAATGGCGAACCACACAGTGAAGTTCGTTACGTTCGCCACAAGGTTATTGGCCAGAATTTGGTGAAACGGCTTCATCTCTGTCTCCTGCGCCGCAAAAGCGCATCCGGTCATGAGTGTATAGTTTTAGGCATGCGGCTGACGAGTCCTGTCAGCAGCGCCCAACACTCAGACGAGCAGGCAGATAAAGGTTCGACATGGAAATACCGAAATTAGCAGGATTATTCCTGAGGGCAGGAATCCGCCATCTGCGAAATGACCGAGCGCGCGCCCTCTGCCGGGAATTGAAACCGATGATCCTGATAAGCAATGTCGATGGTCTGCTGCGCATTGGCCATCAGCAGCATCATGTCGATAATGTTGTCGACATCGAAATTGGACGTGTAGACCACCAGTTCGCCATCCATTTCGTCGATAAAGGCCGTGACCTCAATGAGATTTGTCCGGTCGGCAATGACCGACATTGCGTCCCCCTCGGCCTCTTCATCAACGGGCCCAGTAACCTCCCCGGTATAAATCACCAGATCGATCATGCCGGGCAGCCAGTCGTCGCAATAAAACTCTAGCTCGGTCCCGTCATCGGCACCCGCGACAAAGCCGCGAAACGCCACGCCCTGCTCGTCATTGATGGACTCGAACTGCCACGCGGCCAAAGCCGGGCCGCTAAAAAGGCAAAGTGCTGAAACAAGAAGAAAACGGCGCATGTGACCCTCCGACAACGCGCCAGATTTGCGTCGTTAGGGCCAAGTGGTCACCCCCTTTTCAGGGTGTGGTCCAATTCTCGTTGGCAGAAAAAGCGTAACGGGGTCTGCTACCAGCAGCGAGGCCAGTAAAGATCGTCACGGAAATCTGTCGGGATGATCGACATGCCCGCAATTGCGCGTGCGGCGAGGTCGATCTGTTCGCAAAGCTGCTGAATTCGGACGGGCACCGGCGTGCCGGACACATATTCGCGCAGCCGCCACTCATCGATGCCAAGCGCAGTCTTGCGCCGCCGCGCCTCGGCTTCCACATCAAGCGGATGGACCATGTGGCCATTGCCCTTAGCAACGCCCGGTTCGCTCCATTCCCTATTGTCATTCACGACTGCAAAACGCATTTTCGCCGCCCAGCAGGCAATCACCTTCTGCGGTGCCTGATCATTCAATTTAGATGCAATCCGTTACGGAAGAGCAAATATAACAGCGGCTTGGCGGAGCAGCCGGACATGATAAACTCGCACCATGTCCATTCTCTATCTCATGGCAGCAGAGGCCGAAGCGGAATTGAACCAGTTGTCCGATTGGACGGGCTATCTGCACATTATCGACGAAAAGCTCGCAGCAGCCGTTGATCTGATCAAAAAAGCCTATTCCTGAAGGTTGGTCTGGTCCTGCGCCTTCTTCTTGTCGCGGCGCGAACGCTGCCAGTTGGTCCATTTCCGCGATCCCCGCAGAATGGCCATATTCACCGGTCCTTGCAGGAACATCAGGTCCACCGCCAGCAAGAGCAGACCAAGCGGCAGCATCCAGATGCCCAGAACAGGCAGGAAGCTGAAAATGCCGCCAAGCACCAACAGGATGCCGAGTGGAATGCGCACCCAGCGCGCCTCTGGGCGCCGAACGCGTGAGAGCCAGCCCGCAGCAACAGCAGGAATCCGACGCTCCAGCCTGTCGAACAGGCGGTTCAATCGGCTTGTATGCTTGCTCATCACGGTGTCTCCAACATGGAAGATAAATGGCTGCGAGAAGGCGGCGGATCAAGGGCGGGCGGAACCTGACGCAAGGATATTTCGTTGAGAAGCAAAACACGGAGCGTCCCATGTCCCTAGATCATGTCCTGTCAAGCTTTGGCCTGTCTCGCCGCGACCCGAACAGCCTTGAGGCTCGCATTGAATCCCTGCAGCGCGACATGCGCCGCATTGGCCGCAGCGTCAGCAAGCAAGCCAGTCACACCGCCGATGACTGGAGCGACAACATTTCCGACTTTGGCCATCAGGCCGCAAAGCAAGGCATGCAGCTTGCCGAGGCAGCCAGCACCCAGGCCTGGCGTGGCGCGCGTGCTGTCCGGCGCGATCCACTTCCTGCTATTGCGGTAGTCGGAACTGTTCTGCTTCTGGCGAGCTTTTTCCGTCGGTAACGGTAGATTAACCGTCCTTCTGAGGCTTTCCTTAAGCCTGCAAGCGCATTTTCAGGCCGAGAGACATCTATGTCACAGCCTGGAATATTCCTATGCTCCGCTCTGCTGGCGCACTCCTCCGCCTTGCCATCCTCGCCGTCGCCGTCACCTCATTGGGCGGCTGTTCTTTCCTGGGCATGAACTTCGCGTTCAACCGGATGACCGAGAAGGAATGCATGATGCGGGCCATGTATTTCGAATCAAACCGTTCCAGCGCCGAGGGCATGCTTGCGGTCGGTACGGTCGTCATGAACCGCGTCGGCGATTCACGTTACCCAAAATCAGTTTGTGAGGTCGTCGGGCAGAAGAACCAGTTCGCTCAAGGCGTGCTAACCAAGCCAATGACCGATAGTGGCGCAGTGCTCGCCTCGCAGGTCGCCGATCAGGTTCTTCGCGGCCAGCGCCACCCCGGCGTACAGAATGCGCAACATTTCCACACAGCCGGTCTGCGCTTCCCCTATAACAATATGTTCTACGTGCTCGAAGCCGGGGGCAACGAGTTTTACGAAAAGCGCACTGTTCGCTAAGCCAAGGCAGCGTTAGGACTCGCCGCCAATATCAAAACCACCGCCCCAATCCTCACCACCATCATCGGCGCTGTGGTCAGGGCTTTCGCTGGCCTGGGCCGAACCACCAAACATCCCGCCAATGGCATTGCCAAGCAATATGCCGCCCGTCACGCCAAGTGCCGTCTCGGCCGCACCGGCCAAAAACCCGCCTTCTCTCGCAGGGCGGCGTGCAGTTTCGCGCGGAGCGGTAGGACGTTTCGGCCTGTCATCGCCAAAAATGGATTCAAGAAAGCCGCCAGCGCCATCATCGACATCGGCCTCAAGCGCTTCGATACGGCTTTGCTGTTCCCGCAAAGCCGCTTCCTGCACGATAATCGTCTGCGCCATGTAGTAGGCCGCCTCAGGGTGGCGCCGCAGATTTTCCCAGATCAACTTTTCAGCGTCGAAATCGCGCGGACCGGAATGCTGCTCAACATTGGCCAGTCGCTCAAACAAATCTTCGATGGCGCGCTTGTCTTCTGGTCTCAACATTGAGCTTCTCCCTGATTGCTCCATCCGAAATGGGAACCGGGAACGGATCACACAAGACCTGCGGCCAAATCAGACCTTGTTCCGCGTCTGTCGCAGCACGTAGCCGATCACCACGGCCATGGTCTCGTAAAGTTCCACAGGGATCGTTTCGTCCAGCTCGACGCCGCTCAGTGCTTCAGCCAGTACAGGATTGGTTTCAATGATAACGCCATTCTCTTCCGCAAGGGCGACGATCTTTTCGGCAATCCGTCCCCTGCCCTTGGCAACGACGCGCGGCGCTTCCTGCGAGCCTTTTTCGTAATGCAGAGCAATCGCTAAAGCCTTGGGATCAATGGGTGTGTCGCTCATCGTACCGCATCCACGATATGACCCGCAGAAGCATTGGCCATGGCGGGCGGGTTGGGCGCGCCGTTCCGCACGACAATCGCGCCAGCATTGAGCCCTAAGGCCTCAAGCTCCTGACGCAGAGCCGACACGCCTTCAGCCATTGCTGCCGTCGTATCCTCACGCTCTGCCCAAAGCAAAATGCCTGTGGCCTTGCCCCGCAACGAAATCTGCGCACCGACCTCGCCCATGTCGCTGAGATTTATGGCAAACCGCATCTGCCAGCCGCGCTCGTCGTTTTGCTGAGCCTCCGCGTCCCGATCACGATGAATCTGCACATGCAAAAGACTTTGCTGGCCACCGAGCACGACAGGCAGATCGAGGCTCCATTGCGCCTCATGCCTCGATGTCGGCTCCGGCAGGGACGCATTCTGGTGTAGCCGCAGTCGAGACAGGGCTGCATCGGTCCTCTCCAGCAACACTTTTCCCGCCATCTGCGCATCGTCGGGCAGCTCGCCCAGCGGCAGACTGTCAGCCCGGGCACGGGGTATCATGCCTCGCAAAGGCGGTGGAATCGTCCGCACCTGCTCGACCGGCGCCTGGTCGCCAAGCCATGCCCCCAATTGCCGCTGCAAACCGAGCAGCGCTGATTTCATGTCGCCACCGGCAGCCTTTGCCAGCCCACCCGCCAGCATTGCCTCCTGAAAAATGCCCGAGGACCGAATGACCCGTTGCAGCGTGGCCCCATCCGGCCCGCCATTGTCCAGCGACAGCCTTTGCCCAAGAACCTGTTGCGCCGCCTTCATTACCGGCTCCGGCAGCGCCACGCGCGCCACAACCTGCGTCAGTGCGGTTGTGAGGCTCACTACACTGTCCTGCCGCGCCAGCGCCTGTTGCACCATCTGGGTCAGCGCCACTTGCGGGCTTGGAGAAGGAGCATTCGCCACGGCAGCAACGGGCTGTGTTGCAACCGAGCCCGCCGTCACCCCACCATTGTGCGGCGCACTATGTTGACCCACACTCGCACTGGCTAAAGGCTGTGAGACCGGAGGCAAGGCTGTCGTTGCCGACCCCGCATTGCCAGCAGCGACCGGCGCCGCAGGAGCCGGAACTGCGCTTGGGTAAGGAATAGAAGTGCGCACCACCGACGGACTTGTGGTTGCCCCCGTATTGGTAGGCACCGCCGCCGGTGCCACAACCCGTTCCCCCTGAGAACCAGTCGGCACCGTACCATTTGAGGTTGGAGCGGCAAAGCCACCGCTGGCCAGACCAACACCCGTCTGGCCAACGCTCGCAGAAGCCGATCCAGCCGCTTGCGAAACAGGGGCGGCGACGGAATTGCCCATTGGCGGTGCTGCCTGAACAGTCCCCGCCAGGGCAGCCGCAGACAGTTGAACGGACGTAGCTGGATTTTGTGCAGGCGCCGTAGAAACCGTCGCACCGGGCGGCGCAAGTGCAGAAATCAGCGTCATCCGCACCTGCCCCTCAGCCTGCTGCACGGCCAGTGTCAGCGTCGTGCCGGGGACTTGGGGACCGGGCAATTGCAGGCTCATAACCTGCCGCCCGATCTGCACCTGAGTAGCGCCATTGGGCATTGGCCCAATTACTTTCGCCTCAACTTGGGCGGCGGACGATTGAGCCATGGCGCGCAACATCGCGCTGGCCTGCGCCAGGGGAATAGGCGGCAATTGCGGCGTAATGCTCATCTGCCAGACCGAATCCGACCGCACCATGCGGCGCGGGAAAGTCTAGCGTATCAAAAGCCGCGCGTCAGGAGCGGATGTCGTTGTATTCCTTGGTGACCGGCTTACCGCGAAACGTCACCCAAAAGAAGTTGAGCGTATAGGTACCAGCGGTGCGGAACACGCCTTCTTTTTCGAGGCGGCGACCCGACGTCTTCATCTTGAGCGCAAAGGTCCATTTGACCCCCCCAACCTTGGAGAGACGCACGGCAACATCAGTATCTTCACCGAAGAACTCGATGGACCTGTCATAGCCGCCTACCGAGGCCCAGGCCTCGCGCTTGAAGACGAAATTGCCCCCCTGCACCACCGAGCCAACACGCAGGATAAAACGGTTGAGGATATAGATGGCATAGGTCAACCCATAGAACATGCCGACCAGAAACCGGTTATGCGCCGCCATATCGTAATAGATATAAGGCCCGCTGAGGCAGACCAGATTCGTATCCTTGTTGAACTCGCGCATCACCACATCGAGCCAGCCTTCCGGCACGATGGTGTCGCTGTCGATATTGGCGACCAGATCATAGCCCTCGCTGGCGGCAAAGCCCGCGTCACGCGCATTGACCAACCCCTTCTTGGGCTCGTCCACCACCGTAACGCCCTCGAAAGACCGCGCAATCTCGCCCGTCCGGTCCGTGGAAGCGTTGTTAACGACGATGACATCGGCAGCAACACGGGAGCGCTTGATTTCGGCCTGCACCGATTCAAGGCATTTCCCGATCAGCGCCTCTTCGTTGTAGGCCGGAATGACAAAGGCAAGTTTCATTGTGGTCCTCATGCCAGCATCGGCCAGCGTCAGGGGCAAGCACATAGCGCGCAGCGACGCATCGGGCAACCTTGAGCGCTTTTGTTACCCCCATGCGGCGTGATCTGGCTTGAATATCACAGTCAGTTACGCGCTTCTTAGGTGACAACTGCACCGACTCAGACTGGCGGCTGAAATGGCAGAAAAGGTCGAACCCCTCAATGACGGCGAGCAAGCCGATCCGTCCCGCCTGGCGCGTCTTCGCTCGACATTACGCCTGCTGTATCATGGCCAAACACCCAAGGCGCTGCGCTTTCAGGCAATCGTTCTGGTCCTCGATCTGGCCATTATCGGCTTCTTCATCGCTTCGCCCTTGATCCGCGACTCATCCACATTCCTCTGGCTCGACTATTCGATTGCGGCCCTACTCGCAGCGGATTTACTGGCTCGCGGCCTTGCTTCAACCCATCCCGAGCGCTGGATCAGGCAATTGCCGGTCATCGTGGATATTTTTATCCTCGTAACGCTTCTAGCCCCGACATGGCTGTTCAATCTGGGTTTCCTGCGCATCTTGCGGCTATGGACGTTGAGTCACTCGGCAAATGTGTGGCGACCGCTCGAAAAGCGCGGGTTCGGGGCCTATCGTGACACAGTACAGGCGGTGATCAATCTGCTGGTGTTCATCTTCGTGGTCACGGGCTTCGTCTACACCGCCTTCGCACAACGCGATTCCGGTATCGTCGGCTATGTGGACGCTCTTTACTTTACCGTCGCCACCATGACGACAACAGGCTTCGGCGACATCGTCCTTCCGGGCACCTTCGGGAAGCTCGTGTCGATCATCATCATGATCATCGGCATTTCACTGTTCGTCCGGCTGGCCCAACTGATCTTCCGACCAAACAAAGTGACGTTTCCCTGCCCCCAATGCGGGCTTGTGCGCCACGAACCGGACGCGGTCCACTGTAAAGCCTGCGGTCATCTCCTTGCCATTCCCGACGAAGGCGCCCATTAGCCCTGAACGCGCCCTGCGACCGGCAAACGCACCCGGAAGCATGCGCCCGGCAGTGGCCCCTGAACAAGCTCAAGCGATCCATTCATGCGCGCGACAATCTGTCGGCTGATAGCCAGCCCCAGTCCCGCGCCCCCCTGATCTCCAGAGCCGGAGACGCCGCGCCAGAACTTCTCAAAAATATACTTGCGTTCGCTTTTTCTGATCCCCGGACCATTGTCAGCAACCTCAACCATATAGAAGCCAGAACGGACCGAAGACGATACGCGCACAATGGGCGCATCGGCATCATTATACTTCACGGCATTGGAGATCAGGTTGATGAACACCTGACACAGCCGATCGGCATCGCCTTCCACCATTGTGGTATGTGCCCGCTCACCGAGCTCCACTTTCATGCCCCGCTGCCGCAAAAGCGCGTCACAAACGCTGATGGCCCGGTTTAGTGCATCTTCGGCATCCACCGGCGCATTCTGCCAGGTCCGCTCTCCACGCTCCAAAGCACTGAGGTCGAGGATTTCATCAAGCAGCTTGGTCAGCCGCATGCTTTCCTGATGTATAGTCGAGAGAAAACGCTGCCGCTGACCGTCATCAAGTCCTTCCGGGTCCAACAAAATTTCGGAAAACGAGCGGATAGAGGTCATTGGCGTGCGCACCTCGTGGCTCACCTGACTCAGGAACTCGTCCTTCTGGCTGTCCAATTCGCGCAATTGCGCATTGGCGTCTTCCAGCTTGCGCGCCGTCAGCCGTAGCTCTGCCGAGGTCTTTTCCAATTGCTGGGAATATTCGATGGCCTGCTGAGTTTCGTCGGCCATCTGCATCATTTCTTCCAGCGATACGTCGCCGCCCGCCACCACTTTGGAGAGCATGACATGTGCCGAGGACGCGCCGATCGACCCGGCCAGTTCTCGCTCCAGCCTTCCGATAAATTCCGGCGTTGGCTCCAGCATTGCGGGGTCGACGCCCGTTTCCCGCGCCGCGCTTTCAAACAAAGCCGCTGCACGGTTCTCACCCAGAACACGCTCGGCCACGAAATAGAGGTCATTCGCCGTAGCCGAGCCGGGGATAAAATTGCGTTGCGGCAGACCATTGCGCCGGAACACATCAACGAAAGCTGTCGCCTGAATGCGCTCCAGCGAAGACGGTTTGGTGAGCAGCGAGCCCAGCACCAGGATGAGCGTATTGATGGAGAGGCTCCAGAACGCCGCATGCGCCAGTGGGTCCCATCCTTCCAGCCCAAACATTGCCTCCGGGCGCAACCATGAAATGCCCCACGGCCCATGCTCCAGCAGATCGGAAACAACATAGGACACTGAGGCCAGTGACGGCATGAAGCAGGACCAGGCCCAGATGACGAAACCTACAAATATCGCTGCCGTTACGGCCTTGAGCGATGCATCTCGCCAGAAGATCGCCGCCAGCAATGCGGGGAAAAACTGGGCTATTGCCGTAAAGGAAATCAGCCCGATCGGCGCCAGAGCATCGGAATCGCGCGTGAACAGGAAATAGAAAAATCCAAGCGACAGGATCAGCACGATGGCGAAGCGGCGGGCGATCAGCAAAACGCTGCTCATGCCCTGCCCGTCACCAGCCTGCGAAACCGCACCAAATCGCAGCACCAGCGGCATCATGATGTGGTTAGACACCATAATCGAGAGCGCGATGGATTCGAGAATAATCATTGATGTGGCGGATGAGAAGCCACCGATAAAGGCAAACAAAGCCAGACCATTTTGCCCCGCTGAAAGCGGCAGCGTCAGTGCAAACATGTCGGGATTGGCGCCGGGCGGCATCACCGTCAGCCCATAGATGGCTATGGGAATGATAAAGATGCTCATCAGCATCATATAGGCGGGAAAGGCCCAGCCCGCGACGCGCAGGTGGTCTTCGTTGGAATTCTCCACCACCGTTACCTGAAACTGGCGTGGCAGGCAGATAATAGCGGCAATTGAGAGAACCAGCGTGGTGATCCAACGGCTGTCGAAACTGGCGGATGTGTCAAAGGCGATGCCCTTCTCCGCCGCCTGGCTGAATATCCCCTCCACACCACCGCCGATATAGACGACGAAGACGCCAACCGCGACAAGCGCCGCCAGCTTGACCACCGCCTCAAAGGCAATGGCCGCCACCACGCCATGGTGCTGCTCCTTGGCATCCACATGGCGCGTCCCAAACAGGATAGTGAACAACGCCATGGCCGCCGCCACGCCTAGCGCAAGCCCCACATCGTCAATGCCGGTCAGGCTCCCGCGCCCGAATTCCGACGCTCCCGCCACAGCCTGAATTGAGGACGTCACCGCCTTGAGCTGCAAGGCAATATAGGGCGCAATACCGATCACCGCGATGCAGGTAACCAGAACACCTAACCTGCTCGACTTGCCAAAGCGCGACGACAAAAGGTCAGCAACAGACGTGATCCTGTGCAAATGGCCGATGCGAACCAGTCGGCGAAGCAGGAAATACCAGCCGACGAAAACCAGCGTCGGCCCGAGATAAATCGTCAGAAATTCCAGCCCGCTACGCGCCGCATTACCCACGGCGCCGTAAAAGGTCCAACTGGTGCAATAAACCGAAATCGAGAGCGTATAGACGGCGGACGAATTGAGCCAAGAGCGCTTGTTGGCCTTGGCCCGCCTGTCTCCAAAATACGCGAGCACAAACAACAGCCCGACATAGGCAACTGAGGTTGCGATGACGAAATCGGCAGAGAGCATCTAGTCGCTCCCCTCTTCGTCGCCACGGGCTCGATCTGGCGCTAGAAATCGTGTGAGCAGCACCGTGCCGATGATCAGCAAAAACCATATGCTGAATAGGTAGACCACAATCTGCGGCACACCAAGGAATGTCGTATCATGATTGAACAGCGTGACCACAGGCGGGACGATGACGATCAGTCCCAAAATCGTCAGCAGGAACATGCCCCCGACAATTCTACGCCTCTCGGTCATTCTCACCCAATAGCTGGCGTACTGCGCCGACAACCTCGGCATTTGAATAGGGCTTGGTGACAAACCCGTCCGCGCCCAGCTCCTCCGCGATACGACGATCCTGCTGTTGTCCCTTTGCCGTCAGGATCAACACCGGCAAGTCCCGCGTTTCCGTCTCCGACCGCAATTGTTTGAGCACATCAAAGCCGCTGCGCTTGGGCAGCATGACATCAAGCACGAGCACACGTGGCGGTGATTTCCGCACATGGTCCAAAACGGCGTCACCGTCCGTCACCGACTCGATGGTCCAGCCTGCGCGGCGCAGGATGAAATCAAGCGATTCAAGAATGCTCGGCTCGTCTTCGGCGATCAGGACATCGATGGCCAAAATTCCCCCCAGTATTCGCGGTCTCCCCTCCGCGAACCGACACACTAAATCGCAATCATTCGCTTTCGCCAAGCGCAAATCCGTGCGGAACCAATGACGTACGCATTTCCTGCTGGCCAGGATTGGGTCCAAACGCCTCTTCCTGCCTGCTCGCACAATCCGGCCTCGTACAAAGACGGCATGTCGGCCCAACAGGCACATCAGCACCCTGATTGGACAGATCGAGCCCCTGTGCATAGACCGTTCCATCGGCATGCAGCACATCGCAGGCCAGCATCACCGATGCTGTCACAGGCGGCTCATGGAACGCCATGGCCCGGCGCTGCACTGTACGCGCAACGAACAGATACCGCGATCCATCGGAAAACCGCACCATCTGCCGAACAGGCATATCCGGCGTGCGAAAGGCCCCATAAATCGCCCAGAGCGGACAGGCATGTCCCGAATAGGGCAGCAGCAAACCCGGCAAGGGAAAATGCTTGGTCAACCGCCCGGCGGGGTCAGAGCGCAGGAAACCGAAAGGGATACCCTCCTCACCCTTGCGCCGCAGCGTAACAAGTCGATGGGCCACCTGCTCGTAGCTGGCATTATAGTGCTGCCGTAACTGGTCGATGTCATAAGCCGCGCCCTCCGCCGCATCGAGAAATTCCGAATAGGGAAAGACCATCGCCCCGGCGAGGTAGGAGCCAAGTGCCCGCCGCGCCAACCGCCTTGCCGTAGCGCTTCCCAGCTCGGCCTTATCCAGTTCTGCCCCCAGAATATCGGCAGACGACAGTTCGCCATAAAGCCGTGCCAACTGAAATTGCCGCGTGGCCAGCGTGCTCGCGCCGGACAGCCACATCACCGACGCCTCCGGCATGAAGCGATATTGGCCGGGAAAATTATCACCGCCGAATGGCGGCGCGCCGCCAATCGCCACCTGAACCTTGAACCGCTTCTCAATCAGATCGCTCAACGTCCGCAGACCAAACGCCCCCTCGGCCTCAACCTCTCGGCGCAGGATTGTCGCTGCCTGTTCCAGCTCGGGAAAGTGATTGTGCCGGTCTATAAGAAGGTCATCGATTTCACGTGCTGGCGAAATCGACCGCCGCTCGGCGCTAGCAGTGTCGAAATAGCCGATCATGTTACGAGCAACATCGCTGAGATTGCGCGTCTCGCGCCCGATAGAGCCCACGAACCGCTGTCGCTCGACATCATCCAAATCCGGCACATCTTCCAGAATTTCGGCGCTGGACCGCACTGCGGTAATTCCAGACAGCACCTGATGCAGCAATTGCATCAGCAGCGGATCGCTGCGCAGCCGATCTGCATAAGCATCGGCGCTTGAAATGGCATCCGAATAGGCGCGATGTAGACGCGCAAGCGCCGCTGCGCTCGCCGGGTACTGCGCCACCAGTTGCCGTCGCTCATCAGGCTGAAACGGTAGCGACTCGATCATCGGATCGGCATAGGCCTCTTCTAGGTCAGAGAGCAGTTTCTGCTCCGCCTCGCCGGTCAGATCACCAATGTCGATCTGTAAATGGTGCGCAACGCGCTGCAAAAGCGCCCCGCCAACGTCGCGCTTGTTGTTTTCGATCAGGTTGAGATAGCTCGGGGAAATACCAACAAGGCGCGCCAGCGCCGCTTGGGAAATCTTCAACGATTTCCGCCTGTTGCTGATGCGAAATCCGATTGGCGCGCGCATGGCCCACCCCTCCCCGAGAAGACCTTCATGTCAACGAATTGACACAAAGTACTTTAGAACAGATCAACAATTTACAAATTTCCAGAGCAATTACAATGCTCTATTGCCGTCATTTTCAATTGTGTCGAAGAATAGGCAGGCGGTGAACCTCCGACGATGCATCGGGAGTCCCGCGCCAAAGGAGGAGATCAATGACACTTTTGAAGCGCGGGTATTCCCGCCGCAGAGTGCTGCAGACCGGCATGGCCGGGATTATCGGCACGGGCGTTGCGCCCATGATGTTCACCAAGGGTGCCTGGGCGCAGGAAAACTTCTGCAACAACCCCACCGGCGACACCGTCACCATCGGCCTCAACCTGCCCTTGACCGGCGCTTACGCCGAAGAAGGTGCAGACGAGCAGAAGGCCTATGAACTGGCCATTGCCCACCTCAACGGCGAAGGCGACGGCGGCCTCATTGGCGTCCTGACCCCGACGGCCCTCAAGGGCAACGGCATTCTGGGCAAGAAGGTCGGCTGGGTGTCTTCAGACAGCCAGACCAAGTCCGACGTGGCCCGCGCCGGTGCCACCCGCATGATCGAGCGCGATGGCGCGATCATGATCACCGGCGGTTCGTCCTCGGGCGAAGCCATTGCCGTGCAGGGATTGTGCCAGGAAAAGGGCATCATTTTCATGGCCGGCCTGACCCACTCCAACGACACCACCGGCAAGGACAAACGCCGTTACGGTTTCCGCCACTTCTTCAACGCCTACCAGTCCGGCATCGCGCTCGGCCCGGTTCTCGGTCAGGAATACGGCGCTGATCGACGCGCCTATCACCTCACCGCCGACTATACCTGGGGCTGGACGCAGGAAGAATCGATCAAGGAAGCCACCGAAAAGCTCGGTTGGGAAACCGTGGCCACCGTGCGCACCCCGCTCGGCTCCACCGACTATTCCCAGTATTTGACGCCAATTCTCAATTCTGGCGCAGACGTGCTGATCCTCAACCACTACGGCCTCGACATGGTGAACTCGCTGCCGCAGGCAGTGCAGTTCGGCCTTCGCGACCGTCAGGCCAATGGCAAGCAGTTCCAGATCGTCACCCCGCTGGTGTCGGAATTGATGGCCAAGGGCGCCGGTGAAGCCATGCAGGGCGTGTTCGGCACCTCCAACTGGCACTGGAATCTGCAGGACCCCGGCTCCATCGCCTTCACCAAGTCCTTCGGCGCCGCCTATGGCTCCCCGCCGTCGCAGGCCGCTCACACGGCCTATGTCCAGATGCTGCTCTACGCAGATGCCGTGGAACGCGCGGGCACTTTCTATCCGCCTGAAGTCATCAAGGCGCTGGAAGGCCACGAATTCGACGGCATGGGCAATGGCCGCACGCTGTACCGCGCCGAAGATCACCAGTGTATGAAGTCGGTTCTCGTGGTGCAGGGCAACGAAGCCCCCACCAGCGAATTCGACGTGCTGAACGTGGTTCAGGAAGTCGACCGCGAAGCCGCCACCTACGACCCGTCGATCTTCGGCGGCGAACTCGGTCCGGCAGAACCCGCACCTCTGTGCTGATCGCCTGACTCCTTGGCTCGCCCCTTAACCGGGGCGGGCTTCTCTAAGGTAGGCCCCATTTTCAAAGTGCCAGACCACCGCTCCGCGGCAGGCATGGCCTTTCTATGGGCGTTACGGAATCGAGCTCAGCGGAGCCACCCATGTTCGAAGTCATCTTTCTGCAATTCCTCAACGGGCTCGATAAAGGCGCTGCCTATGCGCTGATCGCCCTTGGCCTCACCCTCGTGTTCGGCACACTGGGCGTGGTCAATTTCGCCCATGGCGCCCTGTTCATGCTCGGCGCCTTCTGCGCTGTCACAGTGCGCATGTTCCTCACCATGGAAACGGTCACCATCGATCCCGAGCGCCTGTCGCCATGGGGTCAGCCGCTGGAAATCCGTGAGCCGCTGGTTCAGGCATGGTTCGGCGATTTCGGCGCGGTCCTGGTCAATTACTCGGTGCCGCTGTCCATTCTTATCACCATTCCGGTCATGCTGCTCATCGGCATCGGGCTCGAACGCGGCATCATCAAGCATTTCTACAAGCGCCCCCATGCCGAACAGATCCTGGTCACCTTCGGCCTCGCCATCGTGGCGCAGGAAGTGATCAAGTCGATCTTCGGCCCCAACCCCATGCCGCAGCCCATGCCGACCGATTTCCGTGGCGCTGCCGACATCGGCGCCTGGCTCGGCATGCAGGCGAACATCATTACCTACCCCATTTGGCGTCTGGTCTATTTCGTCTTCGCTGCCGTCGTCATCGGAGCAGTCTTCGCATTCCTCCAGTTCACCACCTTTGGCATGGTCGTACGCGCCGGGATGGCTGATCGCGAAACAGTGGGCTTGCTCGGCATCAATATCGACCGCCGCTTCACCATCATGTTCGGCCTTGCCGCGGTTGTGGCCGGTGTGGCGGGCGTTATGTACACCCCCCTGCTCCCGCCAAACTATCACATCGGCATGGACTTCCTCGTCCTCTCCTTCGTGGTGGTCGTGGTCGGCGGCATGGGCTCGCTGCCCGGCGCTGTCGCGGCAGGCTTCATGCTCGGCATCCTGCAATCCTTCGCCTCGATGAATCAGGTGAAGGCCATTTTCCCCGGCATCGACCAGATCATCATCTATCTCGTCGCCGTCATCATTCTACTCGTTCGTCCGCGTGGCCTTCTGGGTCGCCGCGGTGTGATGGAGGCCTGACATGAACCCCAATCTCATGTCCCGAAACGACCTCTTCCTGCTGCTCGGTTTCTCCATTGTCGTTCTGGCAATGCCGATCTGGCTGGCGCCTTTTGGCGCCGGCTACCCCGACCTGCTGCAGCGTTTCATGATCTACGGCATCTTCGCCGTCGGCTTTAATATCCTGTTTGGCCTCACCGGCTATCTGAGCTTCGGCCATGCCGCCTTCTTCGGCGTCGGCTCCTACACCGCCGTCTGGTCGCTGAAACTGCTGACGCTCGATGCCATTCCGGCGATGGTCTTCGCCGTCATCGTCTCGGGCCTCTTCGCCTTGGTCATCGGCTTCCTCTGCCTGCGCCGCTCCGGCATCTATTTCTCCATCCTCACGCTGGCCTTCGCCCAGATGAGCTATAACCTCGCCTATTCGGTTCTCACGCCGATCACCAATGGCGAAACCGGCCTGCAACTGACCCTCAGCGATCCGCGCGTCATCGACGCAGCCGTGGGCCACACCTTTGTCGGCCAGCCTATCCCAACCCTGTTTGGCACCCCCATCGGTGGCTATGCCGGCTTCTACTTCTGCGCCGGCTTCCTGATCATCACCTTCTTCATCGCCCAGCGTATTGCTGGCTCGCCTTTCGGCATGATGCTCAAAGCCATCAAGTCCAACCAGACCCGTATGCAGTTTACGGGCTTCAATACCCGCCCCTATGCCCTCTCGGCCTTCGTGATTTCGGGCATGTATGCCGGTCTCGCCGGGGCATTGCTCGCCGTCACCGATCCGCTGGCTGGTGCCGAGCGCATGCAGTGGACCGCTTCGGGTGAAGTTGTTCTGATGACCATCCTTGGTGGTGTCGGCACGCTGGTCGGCCCCGTCATCGGCGCGTGGATCATCAAGTATTTCGAAAACATCCTCTCGGCGCTCAACGACAACATTCTGGCCCGCTTCTTCAGCTTCCTGCCCGATGGCGTCGATACGTTCTTCGTCAAGGTCATCGGCAAGTTCGTTGGCGATGGCTGGCACCTGACGCTGGGGCTGCTCTTCGTGATCATCGTGATCTTCTTGCCCGGTGGCATCATGGAAGGCGTGCGCCGCATCGCCGCCGCCTTCCGCAATCGCGGCTCCACGCCGCGCTCGTCCAACCAGACCCAAGCGGCGGAGTAGGATCAGAAAATGTCCAATGGAAACATTGTCCTGCACGTCGCAGACGTCCACAAGCGCTTCGGAGGCCTGCATGCTTTGGCCGACATCGATCTTCAGATCGAAGAAGGCAAGACCCACGCGATTATCGGCCCCAATGGGGCCGGTAAATCCACCCTGCTCAACGTCATCATCGGCAAGCTGGCCCCAACCAGTGGACAAGTGGTGTTCGATGGCACGATCCTGACGGGCCGCAAGCCTTTCCAGATCAACCAGCTTGGCATTGCCCGCGTGTTTCAGACCCCCGAGATCTTCGCCGACCTTTCGGTGCTGCATAACGTGATGATCCCGGCTCTTGCCAAGCGCGACGGCATGTTCAAGCTCAACATGCTGCGCACGCTTGACAGCGAAACCGGCATCCGCGCCGAGGCCGAACACATGCTTGAAGATGTGGGCCTCATTGCCCGCAAGGACAGTCAGGCGGGCGCTCTTTCGCGTGGCGACAAGCGCCGCATGGAACTGGCCATGTGCCTGATCCAGCATCCGCGCCTGCTGCTCCTGGATGAGCCGACCGCAGGCATGAGCCGCCACGACACCAACACAACCATCGAGCTGCTCAAGAAGATCAAGAGCCGGGGCATGACCAAGGTGATCATCGAGCACGACATGCATGTGGTGTTCTCGCTCGCCGACAAGATTTCCGTGCTCGCCCAAGGCCGCATCATCGCTGATGGCACGCCCGATTCTGTGCGCGGCAATCCCAAGGTGCAGGAAGCCTATCTCGGAGGAGCCCACGAATGAGTTCCGTAGCCATGACCGCAGAAACCACAGCCGCTGCTGGCAGCCACGCTGCCAATATCGAAACCACCCGCCCCTTCTTCTCGGTGCGCGATATTCATGCCTATTATGGCGAGAGCTACATAGTGCAAGGCGTTTCGCTCGACATTCGCAAGGGCGAAATTCTGGCCCTTCTCGGCCGCAATGGGGCAGGCAAGTCATCCACCCTGCGCACCATCGCCCGGGCCGACAATCCTGAAATGCGGCAGGGCGAAATCTGGCTCGACGGCCAAGCTGTCCATCAGATGAAGAGCTTTCAGGCCGCCCGTGCCGGTATCCAGCTGGTGCAGGAAGATCGTCGCATCATTCAGGGTCTAACGGTCGAGGAGAATCTCAATCTCGCCCGTGTCGCACCGGGCCATGGCTGGAGCCTCGAACAGATCTATGAGAGTTTTCCGCGTCTGGCCGAGCGTCGTACGCAGGACGGCGTCACGCTTTCTGGCGGCGAACAGCAGATGCTGGCGATTGCGCGCGCTCTAGCCCGCGATCTGAAACTTTTGCTGCTCGATGAGCCCTATGAAGGTCTGGCCCCGGTCATCGTCCACGAAATCGAACGCATCCTGCACTCGATCAAACCGCTGGGCATCACCACCATCATCGTCGAGCAAAACGCCGTCGCAGCCCTCAAGCTGGCCGACCGTGCTGTCATTCTCGACACTGGCGAAGTCGCCTTCTCGGGTACAGCTCAGGAAGTCCTCGATAACGCCGAACTCCGCCACGAATACCTGGCGATCTAGTACACCAAACGCCACACACCCAGAGCTGCCCTCGGACTTGATCCGAGGGCGACTCACACAGCGCACGAGCACCGCCGACGGTGAACGACATCGCCACCGCTAGACAACGTAACTTCAGTTTCGGCCCCACAGGCCGTCAGAGCTACCCTGGGTCCTTCGGGTTTAAAGGCATAACGCCGATCTCACCCTCTCCCCCCTGAAGGACTCAGGGTACATCCTTTTCCGGCTGCACCGCAGCGATCTCGACGCCCTCGCCCTCAAGTGCATCGCGCACTTCCCGCGCCAGATCGACTGCCCCCGGCGTGTCGCCATGCAGGCATATCGACCGCGCCGAAGATTTGAGCACGCTCCCGTCGACAGCTTCAATTTCGCCTTTCAGCGCCAGCCTAATACAGCGCGCGATCACCGCATCCACATCATGGATCACTGCGCCTTTCTGCGTCCGCGGCACCAGCAATCCCTCTGCCGTATAGGCTCGGTCCGCATAGGCTTCCCGGATCAACGGCGATCCAACAGCCTTAGCCGCACGCACCTGCTCGCTATTGTCGAGCGCCAGCACAGCCATTTTCGGGTCCATCGCCTGTATGGCGGCAAAAATGCCCACCGCAAAGGCCAGTTCCTCCGCTGTCTGGTTGGCCAGCGCGCCATGCAGCTTCACATAGGCGAGCGGCACATCCACTTCGTCAGCAATATGCCGGATCAGAAACATCTGATCCCGGATTTGCCCCAGCAATTGCTCCAGCGGCATCACCAGACGAAACCGGCCGAACCTGACCTTGTCGACATAGCCCGGATGCGCTCCCGCGCGCACACCCCGCGCCTTGCAGAGCTTCAGGACATGCCGGATCGTCGCGGCGTCACCAGCATGGCCGCCACAGGCAATCGAAGCGCTGGATACGATACCGAGCAAATCCTCGTCCGTGCCCATGCCCTCGCCCAGATCGGCATTGAGATCGATGGAAAATGTCATGCTCGGCTCCGCAACAGGCGATGCGCATGCTCCACCGACACCGGCTGAAACGCAACCATAGTTCCGGGCCGCATCTGCGCAAACCGATCAAGATCGGCTGAAATGATTGTGCCAATCCGCGGATAGCCGCCCGTCGGTTGATGGTCTCGCATCAAGACGATTGGCGTGCCATCGCCTAATATCTGAATATCACCGGGCAGCACCGGGTCAGACACCAGCGATAAAATACTCTCGCTGGCAAAGACCTGTTCTTTATCCTCCAGCCGCACACCCATCCGGTCCATCATGGTAGAAATCTGAAACCGCGCCGTTACGAAATGCTCCTGCACAAGCTGAGAAAACCGATCCCAATGCAGCCCACGGATAAAGCGGATCGGACCATCCTGCACGGCCATGTGCGCGCTGATCTGCTCCGGAACACCGTTTCCGCTCAGAATCAGTTCATCACCGACCTCCAGGACCCTTCCCGAGAGCCCACCAAGCCCCGCCCTGATGTTGGTGGACAGGCTGCCCAGAACCGGTGCCAAGTCCAGCAATCCGCCAAACCTTACATAGCCATAATTACCCGCTGCTCCCGGCGTAATCGACAACCGATCCCCAGCCACCAATTGCGCAGCACCGGGCCATTCCGCAGCGCGACTATTGACCCGCACAAGGAAAGCGCCACCACACCAGCCCGCCCTCACCTCGCCTTCCACAACGATAAAATCGAGACCGGCGCGGGTTATTTCGATCCCTGCGCCCTGCCCTCCAGCCAGCAAGCCAGCAGTGCGATACGCCGCCATATCCATAGGGCCGGATGCGCTGATCCCATGGGCCAGCATTCCATACCGCCCATAATCCTGAATCGTGGTCAGCGGTCCCGCCCGATCGATGCGCAGAATGGCCCTCACAAAACAGCCCCAAGCCGGATCAAATCGCCCGCCGCAATTGTCGTCGGCGGGTCACGCAAAGGATCAAAATTACGAAATTCCGTCCGCCCAATGACATGCCAGCCTGTCGGAATGTCGGTCGCCGCAATGGCGGTCTGTCGCGCCGCAAACAAAACGCTGCCCACCGGCACCAGCGGCCTGACCTGCTGTCGTCGTGGCACATTCAGGCTTTCGGGATGAAATCCGGCATAGACAAAGCCGGGTGCAAACCCGGTCGCCAGAACGCGCAATGGCCGGACACAAAGGCGCTCTATAAAGCCATCAATTGTAAGGTTCAGACTATCGGCAACATCTTCAAGATCGGGACCCTCTGCGCCGCCAAACCGCACTGGAACAAAGTGCTCCCGCACAGAGTCCACTTCAGAACTGCCCAATCGCAAGCCTATCTCGCCTGCAATTCGGAATGGTTCGGCGCGGAAGGCATCATAGCGAACAAGAACAGAAACGAGGCTGGGGACGACTTCAACAACCCCCTCAACAGGGTCGCGCTTAAGGCGCGCTGCAAGCGCCAGCGCCGCTTTATTGGCCTCATCCTCAAGACTGGCGCCAAACCGCACTAGAAGCGAAGAATCGCCCAAGGGCACAATCTGTGGCCAAACCCGGCTCATCTGGCTCATTCCTACTCCTTGGCAACGGAGCGCAGTCGAAGAGATCGAACCGCGTCCCGTCAAGCCTTGAGCGGCAGCAAATGGCCGGAAATCAATTCACAAACGTCAGGAATATATTTTCATCAGTTGGGGTCGCGGCCCTCCTGCTCGATCACCGCCTCGAAAAGATCGCGTGCATTGCCGACGCCAATGGCCTCAATGGCCACTGCTGCGATGGCGGCAAACAATTCCGCGATTTCCTGGGGGTCGGTGATTTCGGCGTCGTCTTCTTCGGCGTCGGCGTTGATCAGGGTAAACATGAGGAACGCGCCTCCACACTATGGCGGGCTGCGGAATGTAGGAGCAGATTCCGCAGGAATCCCGCGACCAAGAGAAGTCCGAAGCGATCGCCTGCTCCGAACAAGCCTACGAGAACCAGTGTGCGGCGATTCCTGTTACGTTTTAAATAACGGATTGTCCTTAGGCGGCAGAGAAGTCTGCTTGCCACAAAGGTCAGCCGGGCTTACTCTTCGCCAGCTTCCAGCCGTTCGATATAGGCCTCAATCTCGTCCAGCGACGCCGAGAACGGCTTGGGCACGTCCCCGAACACAATCTTGAAGCTGGCATCTTCGCGCAGAGCATGTCCGCCAGGCTGGCCGAGCACTTTGAGCTTTTCGGAAGTGAGGATGGTCAGCCCATACCGCGCCGCCACCCGTTTCATGCGCCGCATGCGCGAAGCGTCAAATTCCTTGCGGCTCATTGTTCAGGTTCCACTTGGCGAAATCAGCGATAAAGGAGCAGGCCCGTCCTAACGCCTCCTACTTCGCGTGCGCCCTGAACGCAAGTGATGACGGCTAGAGTTGCAGCACCATTTCCCAGCGGTCCAGTCCCGGCCCATAGCCATCCCGCACCACCTTCGTCGGTTCAAATCCGAACTGCGCATAAAATTCCTGTGTGTGCTGGCTGGTGTCGAGTACAACTTGCTCAACACCTATATCGGCTGCGCTGCGCAATCTGGCTTCGGTCAATTTACTGCCCAGCCCCTGCCGATGCAGCGCGCGGTCCACCATACCCCAGCAGAGCCCGGCGCTTTTGCCATCGCCGGACCGCTCCAAGCCGCCACAGGCAACAACGCGCCCATTCTGCTCCAGCACCTGATAGTCCCAGGCTTCAGCCAACGTGTCGAGAAAACGGGCAAAATCCGCAGTTTCAGAACTGTCGAAAAATTCAGGCACATTGCCGGAAAAAATGGCCATGCAGGTCGTACGGTCTGCGGGCGCATAAAGCCTTACGGAAATATCTTGGGAAGGCAGCAAGGCGGTCACAGATACAAGTGGCGGAAGGGGTGGGATTACCGCTTCCGTTAGGGATCAATGCCTTAGCACAGGCTAACCACCTCGTAACCCCATCCTGAATCAAAACGCGTTTTTGCCAGTGTTGGCTAACCTATTCACGCGGCTTCGGTCGCTTCTGTTCTGGAGATGAGAGATGGCCGATAAGCCGATATTGTTCAGTGGACCGATGGTGCGCGCGCTACTCGCGGGGACAAAGACGCAGACCCGGCGCGTGATTAAGCCTCGCGGCCATGCCAGCCTTTTCGATGGCTCATGGGCTGATAGCTATGTGCTCGATCCCGGCAACAAAGATTGGCGGGACAGCGAAGTGCGTATTGCGGTTGGCGACCGCCTCTATGTACGTGAGACATGGGCGCCACTTGATCGTCTGACCCACAACGACCCCGGCACACAGGCGTTGGCTGATCGCGGCTTCTATCAGGCTGACGGCGGCACCGTGGCTGGCGAAATTAGCCGCTGGACACCCGCTATCCATCAACCTCGCTGGGCATCCCGCCTGACACTGACCGTCACCGAAGTGCGGGTGGAGCGACTGAAGGACTGCAGCTCCCGCGATGCAATCGCCGAAGGCATTCAGGGCAATGAGTTTGAAGGTTGGCTCGACTACAGTCCGGGCGAAAAGCAGTGCGACTTTCTCGTGGACCCGCGCCAGAGCTATCGCACGCTATGGGACAGCATTAACGGCGAAGGGGCTTGGGACGCCAACCCTTGGGTGGCAGCCTACACCTTCACCGTCGAGCGCCGGAACATCGATCAGTTGCCACTCGCCTCCTAACCCCCAACGCATTGGAGAAGAGACGCTACCATGGAGCAGCAGGCGCAGCCAAAACTGGTGCAGCTTGCTTGCCCTTGCCGACGCATTGAGGAAGCCCGCCTACATAGCCGCAATAGCTCAGCGTCGTGTCGCCTCGAAGCACGCCAAACGGCGCTCCCTCGAAACCACAGACCTCGCAAATATGGACAGCGGCTTTAGGTGTGCGCTTCTGAGCGCCTTCGCCAATATCATGACCAGAGATACGGTATTCGGTAGGCATGGTGTTCGGCAGCAATCTGTAGCGGGTGAAAGAATCGCATGCCATTATGCCCGGCATGGTCCGGGTTCCAAAAATCGAAAGCATCAAGCAGGAGCAAAAGCGCTTCCTGAGGGATTTCGACCGGCAGGTTGCGGAGATCGAACGCAACAGGGCAGAAGACACGTCCAAGGCCGAAACGACCAAGGACGACGATTCTCACGCATGAAGCGACTGCTCTCCATCCTCCTGGTTACGTCCCTCGCCTGCCCCACACCCTCCTTTGCCGCTGATTGGCGCCTATGCCGAGACGGTGAGTGCAATGGCCCTCAAAAGCGCTGCGTGGTGGATGGTGATACAGTCTGGGTTGGTGGGCTTGAAAAGTCGGTTCGTCTGGAAAGCAGCTATGCGCCGGAACCGCGCGGCAATCTTTGTGGCGGGCGAGCAGAGGCAGAGCTTGGCAGACAGGCGGCTAATCGACTGGTTCAATTGCTCAACCAGAATGACGCCACTGTCACCCTAAACGGCAAAGACCGCTATGGACGGAATCTAGGCACCATCTGGATCAATGGTCAGGATGTTGGCGATATTCTGATTTCTGAGGGGTTGGCACGACGTTGGCCAAATGGCCCCGAGTTTTGGTGCAATTAGACCTTCGGAGCCCAAGCTCACTCACGAATATATTATGTCAGAATTATTTTGGGAGGAAACCGGAACGGTCCTGACCGATTTTATTTAATATGCTAGCTTTTGGTGCAGCTAGAACAGCTCAGGCGTCAGATGAATAGAGAAATTCATTGGACTAACGAAATGTTACTCTTTCGCAAGATGGTGGAAGAGGCAGACGTTCTGGCTTGGATTACCGTCGAGGATGGGTACTGCATATACTACAGTCCCGAGTGGTACAAATTCACGGGAATTGAGCCTGGCGCTAATCTAGGGTTGGCTTGGCTTGAGCTTCTACACCCAGAGGACCGCGTTCGCGCCAGGAGGGCGTTCTTCGCGGCCAATGATGCGGAGAAAGAATACGCGGTCAGCTATCGGCTAAGAAAAGCGGATGGAACTTTCCAGCTCACTTGGGGGCATGGCCTGCCAACCTTCGGGGTTACAGGCAAGTTTTCTGGATATTTCGGCATGACGCAGCCCATGGAGAGCTATTCGTCGCCGCTCGAAGCGCTTTCTGAAACTTGGGTGTCCGAAGTTAGAACACCTTTAAGCCAGCGCGAGAAACAAGTGTTTTCGCTTATAGCGCAGGGCTACACGAACGATGGGGTCGCAGAAGAACTTGGGATTAGCCTGCGCGCTGTAGAGTCTTCCGTTAGCAGAGCTACAGGGAAACTTGGTGCGGCAAACCGCGTCCACGCCATTGTCAAAGCGCTCAGGCTCAGTGAGATTTGACGGCTCTTACTGCGGTTCTGTGTCGAGGCTCTTCAGCTAGAATACCCCACTCTTCCGGCCAAACTGAAGCGTCGCCCGTAACAGTCAGATTTGCTCCTGCAGATGCCGCGATCAGCACCCCGTAGCTCAGGGCAAAGGGGAGCCCTATGAGCTCGTCGCTTGGCTGCATAAGCAAGGATGAGGCAAAAGAGTGGCCCTCGATCCAGCAAGGTGCGACCACCTTGCCGCGGCGCTCACCATCAGCCCATGCAAGAACCAAGACCACATTATCGCTGGACGGTGCACGTCCATACCAGAATTGTCCAAGCATAGAAGTTTTCCAGTACCTGCGCCGCCCCGGACACTGACTCGAATCAGGGCTGGACACAATTCACTTATGCCCGTGCCGTTGCCTTACGTTTGCGGGAAACCACATCGGAAACGCCCGCCTTAGCGGCCACCGCATACTAAGTTAGTGGGAAACCACAATTTTCGGACCCAGAACAATCGGCCATAATACTTACGGGTAAGCTGGGGGAATTTATGGGTGAGCGCGCGATTGATCCGCCTGGCACGGCTAATGCAAGGCTCGTGCTGGTTATAGGAAAAAACGACGTAACCGCTGCCATATTAGGCGAGCTATTCAAGTCGCTTGGATTTCAGTTCTTACATTTTCGAGAGTATGAAGGCGTAGGCGATTTAGGCAGCAGCAACCGGCTCGCACTGGCATTCTTCCTAGTTCAGCATTTAGATGAAGTGCTCTCTATCCAGATGCTCCGAGAAGCAAATGCTAGAACCTTCATCTATGGGTACATAGAGGACGAAGACATCTCCTTGCATTGCAAGTGTTACAATGCAGGCGCCGACGCTGTGTATTCCAGCGATTTAAGCCTCTCTATGATCAAGGCTTCAGTGTTGCGGCGCGCGGGGGGACCCTACGACGACACCATGCACATTCGCAGGCTAAGTCCTCGTGAACGCGAGGTGCTTGAGCTGATAGTTTCTGGCCGATCCACAAAAGAAGCAGCTAGGGACCTCGGCATATCGCCACGAACTGCGGAAGTTCATCGTGGGCGCGTGATTGCGAAATACCAGGCCCGAAATGCTGCCGACCTTGCCCGGATCTACTGGCAGGAACGAGGCGCATCGCCGGGTGAGGATTAGGCTAAACCAGGGGCGATCTTGGCGCTGTATCAGCGGCGGCGCCTGCGCTTATAGCCGCTCGAAATCGCCTCACTCTTCGGCAAGTCGGGGATCTCTCCGGTTTCCCGTCGACGGAATAGCTCATTTGAAATCTGATCATAGAGGTTCCTGACGGGCTGAACGCGGCCCGCAATCTCGTCTTTGTAGACGCTATGCAGGTGCCATAGAATTGTCCTGAGAAATTCAGGGTCTTCCGCAAACACGCTATTCGGCACCGGACTAACCGATGCTCGCGCAACGATCATTGCCGCCTCAAGGTCAAGGTTGCGCGGGATTTCTGTCTGGACACTTCTCCACCAAGCCTCTGTGGCGAGATCAGCCGCTTCTTGCTTTGAAGTCGCAGTGCCAGCTTCAGAAAACCATCCGCTCCACTCCGCGACCCAATGCCAAGTCTGCCATCCATAGTAGCTATCGTGCAGCAGCCATACGGCGGCGAATCTCTCTTGGCGATCTGTTGCCGTTGGATACGCGGCAAACCGATCTTTCTCCTTCACCCATTTGAGCCGTGCAGGCACGGTCATTGGCAACCTCGCTACGTCGCAAGGTTCGGATTCCTATAGCGAGAACAATTCAAGAACAAGCTACCGCGTAGAGGTTGGCGCATCGAGCCTGGTCACAATTTCCCGCACCACCCGAATATCAGTCACGACGCTATTGAGCGCTTTTGTGATCTCGTTGGAGGCAACCCCGCCCCTGCGTCACCGTTGTGAAACCGTGAAGGGCAACGCGCGTCAACCGGACGCGGTGGTATGAGGAACGGGTCGGTTTTTCCGGTTTCCCGCCCGGCCAACGAAATGGCAGCCGAGCCTCTGTCCCACCCGCGTTGCTCCTTCATCCCTGAAGTGCCGAACGAGCGGCAATACAATCAGCCGCGCTTCAGTCTCCCTATCGCCCAGAATGGCAGCGGCGCCAGTATTCAGCAATCGTGATTGAACCTGTGCCTTCGCCCGTTGTTGTCGCCTCGAAGAACTTGGAGATGAACATGAATTGGCAGTCGGAAATGTCGTTGCTTTGGCTACCCCCGGGAGCTGGCCCCTACCCCGAGGACTTCGCGAAGCGTGCAGAGCCGGGCAATTTTGACTTCTTTTACGTTGGCCTTGACGCCTTCTCGGCAATCGAAAAACGATGGCAAACAGAGCCCGTGAATGAACCTTGGGTCTTCGTTCTGGCAGAAAATAGGCTTCTGTCTCCCGAAGAGATCAAGGCGACACTTCCAGAATGGCGAGACGAAATGAGGGCCGCTTTGACCAACCCGGACCTGAAGGACGTCGAAGCAGGCAGCGACGCCGACGCGACGCCTTTGCCCGAGGTGGGCGAGACGCCGCCCGATCCAAATAAGACAAAGTTAGACTAGCTGCCGTGCTTCGCCACAAGCTTCATCCACTCGGGCTTATGCCCGCCCGTCAACAGCTCACGAACGCGATCAATGGCGACCTTTTGAATGACAGGCTTGCTGACAAATATGGCCCCTCGGCATGTCGCCAAGTTTCCGCTTCATCTCGTCGGATGAAACCAATATCAGGTGGCAAGTTTTTTGGGGTCTAGTGTCATGGTTACGATGACGCCTTCGTCGGACCAGTCGAAAGCGATCGTGCCGCCCAGTTGGCCAGTCACGCTGCGGTTCAGAAGCTTGCTTCCATAACCGGCTTCGCCGCCCGGGTGGGCTACCGAAGGACCACCGCGTTCCGTCCAGGTGATGCTGACCTCTTCATCCGAACCTGTACCGGCAATGTCGAGCATGCCAGAAGACACCGACAGCGCTCCATACTTTAGCGAGTTCGTCGCCAGTTCATGGATCACCAGTGCCAATGTCGTGGCCGACACTTCACCTATGCCCATGCGCGGTACTGCAACGCGCACCCGACCCGAAAAAGCGCCGTCATCGTCGTAGGGTGACAGAAGCACCGATATCAAATCGCCTAGGAGGGCAGCACTGCCTTGATGGCCAGGTAGAGGCCTCACAAGATCATGGGCTCGCCCCAGTGCAGTGAGACGGTTGGTGAGTTCCTTCGCCATCTCCATCGCTGTTGTTGTCGATCTTGACGTGAGATTCGTCAGTCCGACAGCGATGGCTAACAGGTTCTTCACCCGATGGCTCATCTCGCCAGCGAGCAGTTCATGGCCTTCTTCGGCTTGCTTTCTGCCGGTGACATCTAGGAATACGCCGAACATCTGGCCTGCATACAGACCCTCGTCGTTGCCAAGGCCACGTGCGGAAATCCATCGGACCTCCTCGCTGAGTAGAATGCGGAAGTCGATCTCATATGCTCCGATGATAGCGCGCGTGGCCGTGAACGCTGCGCGCACCCGGTCTATATCCGCAGGGTGGATGCGGGATGACAGGTCTTCAAAGGTAACGTTGCCGCTCGCTGGCAGCCCCCAGAGTTCGAATGCCTTCTCGTCCATGGCGAAGGAGTCGGTTTCGACCGTCCACGACCATAGCGCAACGCCGGCAGCATGCAGCGCACGCTTCAAGTTTCTCACTTCCCAAAGGGGGTGGTTTTCGTCGCTGAATGGCATGGCTCCCTCCTGAGTGCTCGTTTGAGCAGATCGAGCGTGCCATTGATAGCAATCATTGAGCTAATGTCGAACGATTGAGTGGCTACCGGTTCGAATGCCTGCTTTTGCAGCAGTGTGACCTACGCAGACCGTCGCTTGCCACCCCGACCCGGTCATTCTGAGCTTTGGATGGATGAACCCGCAGATTTCGACCCATTGCGGGCATTGACCGCGTTTCGGCATTGGCCTAGATGCGGACCGATAGCAGAAGGAGATTTATGCACAGAGGCTTGTGATTTCGACCGCAGATTGCGGATTCACCTGGCACCAACATTGGTTGCCAGACCTTTTTGCATATCTCTTCTTTGGAATTCTCATGAAGAACCATGACGTTGTAATCCGGCCCTATGCGCCGGAAGGCGATTTGAAAAAGCTATCGCGCATCTGGCTTGATGCATCTCTATTGGCTCATCCTTTTATCGGCGAACAGCGCTTGCTTGAGCAACGAACGCTGATCGAGGATCAGTATTTGCCTAATGCCGAGACTTGGGTGGCGTGCGTTGACGAGGAGCCCAGCGGATTTATCAGTCTGCTCGATACTTTCATCGGGGGAATCTTCGTTTCTCCAGCTCAGCAAGGGCTTGGCATCGGTCGCCAGCTCATCTCACATGCTTTCAACCGTAAAGGTGAACTAGAGCTTGAGGTCTACACCGCTAATCAGCAGGCCGTGAGTTTCTACACCAGCCTCGGCTTTGAAGAGCTGTCACGACGTGCTCGCGATGATGACGGCCACGCTTTCGAAAACGCCCGTTTGCGCCTAATCAGCTAGTGGTGCGCCGTCGGGCGGCTCAATCCGCCGCCCGACAGTCTTTTAGCAAAACCAAAGCTGACAGTCCGCAATCCAGCCCACTTCAAACCTCAGTGACTGTCACTTCCCGCCGCTGCTGATCCACTGCCAGAAGCCGGAGCCAAATATGATCAGGGCAATGCCTATCAGCGCAGTGAGCACAGCAGTCCCCACTTTGTTGGTCGACCCATCCCACGTCTGGCGCAGGCGGCGCAGGAAACGGAAATCCTCCCTCGCCTCGTCTTGGTGGCTCGCATCATCGAGGCGAAGCCCGGCATCTGCCAGTTCCTCCCGAAATGCCGCCCTGATCTGAGCAACCTGCTCCGGCGTGAAGCTCTTGCTGCTTTCCACAAGAGCCGTAAGGACGCGGGATTGGTCCTCCCTGTCCTTTTCCAGCAATTCGATACGCTTGGTATTCGTCAAACGGCTCCGGCCGAGTGCGTCAGGCATGGTGTGGCTCCCGGCCAGTATGTTTCATGCGTTACTGACCGAGCGGCTTCTTTGCGGCCCAGCGGCCATAGATGGTGCCGATGCCACCGCCGACACTGCCGAGCGCAGCCACCCAAAGGTTCGGCGTCCAGTCACCGGCAGCGACCAAGCCAGCCATAGTGCCGAGTCCGCCAAGGATTGCGGCAATGGCGCCCCATGTGACGCGGGACTGATACCAAGGCTCGTTGTTGGTCTGGTTGACGATGACCTTGGCCGCTTCGGTAATCGCAATTGGCGTACCCTGCTGGGCAGTGAATTTGCCGGTGACGTCGCGGACCGCGTCGATAATGAGACCTTCGACAATGCGAGTGCTGTTCATGGCTATGCCTTTCGATTGCGCATGAAAAAGCCGCCCTCAGGCGGCGGATTACGAACGTTGATTTGAAGCGGATCAGATGGTAGCGGCTTCCCGCGCGTATGCCTCGGCCTGCTGCTGGTTAACCCGGGCGCGAGAGGCAAAAACAAACACCAGCACAACTGCGACCACGACAAGGCCAAGAACCACCCAGCCATTGGCGATCAAGGACGGGTCGATCTGGTCGGCGCCGACAGTCCCTGCCCCGCCCGCCCCGGCGGCACCAGCTGCACCGTTCTGTTTGCCTGCCGTTGCCTTGGAGCGATCAGCCTCGTCTTCGAGCTGCTGCTTGACCACATGCGGATCATTCGCCGCAGAAAGAGCCCACGCCACACCTTTGGCCTGAATGTCGGCAATACGATTGCCCCAGCCCTTGCCAAACACCTTCCATGTGTTCAGCGACTGCACGAAGCCGAGGCGCTGCCGGCAGATGTTCTTGACGGTCTGCGCATGGTTGTTTTTCGGATCAAGGCCGTCGAGGAGCCATTTGCGGCCCCGCGAAACGCCAGAATTGACCCCAGCATCATAGGCCGCGAGATCGACACCGACCGCGAGTGTTGGACCGCCCACCGGCTTCCAGTAGCGCTCGAAGTAGATTTCTTCGGCGTCTGCCCGGCTGATGTTGCGGACGGGCTTTGCGCCCTGCCCTTTGCTCTTGAGCCAAGCGTGATAGACGGCCTCGGTGATGCCGTACATCGTCTTGCCGCCGGGATCGGCAGAGTGGTTCGACCAGCCGCCCTCCCACTTCGCCGTCACCTCATGGCAACGCCGGAACTTCTGATCGGCCATATCGGCCTCCTTGATGTTGACGAGAACAAGTAATTTCTGCCCTATGCACGAAGCATTGGGGGAATAGACGTGAATTTCAGAATGAACCTGCGAGCACTATCAGGTGCGTTGGCTATCATCGCTGCTCTGGGTATTGCGCCAGCATTTGCACAATCTGGCGGCTGCAATATCAAGGGCAACGTCAGCACTAAGGGCGAACGCATCTACCACATGCCCGGCCAGAAGTATTACAATGATACGGTAATCCAGTCTTCGCATGGCGAACGCTGGTTCTGTTCAGAGGCCGAAGCTCGCGCTGCCGGATGGCGAAAGTCGAAGGTCTAGGCAAAGCCTGATCCTTCGATATTGACAGAACCCCGCTCTATGGCGGGGCTGGTGGGTTACGGGTGGTGCGGTGCGTGGGGGTCAGACTTCAGGGTCCGGCAAGAACATAAGCCCCTGCGACGCCATGTTGCTATAGGCCCATTCCAGCGGGTTATCGGCATTGATGGCAGTGAACATGATGAAGCCTTCGAGAGTCGGCGCGGCTTCCTGCCACGCAGCAAGAACCTCGGCGGGCACCACGCTGTTGCTGGCATACCAGTGGGTATGCGCAGTTTCCCATGTGGGCTCCGGGTCAATGGGGCAGACCTTTCGGATAAAGCCGATGGTGTATTCAGGCGTCAGATCGTTGATGAAGGTCTCGACATTCGACTTCTGAGCATCGGTTACGAGCATTGCGACAGTGTTCATTATGCCCTCCTTAGGCGGCGAGCCATTCGGCCCGGATGGATTGAATCTCAGCAAGGGTCGGCGCAACTTTGGCAAAGGCGATTTTCTCAAGCGCCACACCAAGGAAGGTGTCAGAAACATTCTGAACGGCCCTCTTCGCCCCCACGGCAAAGGGCACCGTTAAAATCGGGGCACCGATCTGAGTATTGGAGTAAACCTGTTCCATCCCATCAATGAGCCGCACAGTTGAACCATTGCAGACGATGGCCCCAAAGGTGCGCTGCCCTCTTCGATCTATCGCGCCTTTGATGTTGACAACCGAGTTACCGCCGACACCTCCAACAAGTAGCCCGCCAGCATCAAAGCCGACAAAAAAGCGCTCCGCCCCAGAAGCCCCTGAGACACCAGCAACTAGCCCCAATGATGACAATCCTGCTGGTGGAGTGCCAAGGAATATAATGCAATTTGCCCCCGCTTGGGCAAACCAGTCGGTTAGCAGATTGTGCGAAATTCCATCGAACTTGACCCCATCCGATTGCAGAATAGGTCGCTGCCCTGATGTGGCTTGGCTGGCATAATGAGGCGGCTTCTGCCTGACGTTCCAGCGGCCAACAGGATTTGTGATAAGCGCGGGAGTGGTGCCAGCGGCATCCTGGAACAGCGACGACGCGAGGCTGCTGTCAAAGAATGCATAGTCCAGCCCACCAGCGCCGAGGATGGCTGCGGTCTGGGCGAATGGCACGCCCCCACCCCCACTACGGGCGAAGCTCAGCCCCAGTCCTAGTCCAAGAGATAAAGCCATAGAGTATCGTCCCCCGCTATGCGTGGTTGGTGTGGTGGGTCGGACAAAGAAAAACCCCGCCGGAGCGGGGCTGGAACATCACATTTCTTCACCCAAATTGGGGATGCCGAGAACGGCTTTCGCTGCGTATTCATCCTAACGCAGACTCCACGCTTCGCCCTCGCAGGTTTCGATGCCAGCGCCGGATGGCTGCTCTGGCTGGAACTTCAATCAGCCTATTGGCAACCCACGACACGAAGATGGTCAGCAAGAATATTACAACCCACTTCGAGAGGCCGCCTAGACCAAATGGATCTATTCCCTTCCACACGAAATTTACCATGCGGTGCAAGAGATAGATGCCGAATGAGAGCTCGCCCATCATCACCATCACTCTAGTCGACAAAAATCTCGCGACGTATTCTTCTGATGAGGCGCATGAAGCAAACAGCACCAAAATTGCGCAGGCTAGGCAGGCTGCGATGTCGCCATACACCTGGTTCTGATCGTAGAAGTTTGGGATCAGAAAAAAGGCAGCAATATAATAGATCAATGACACTGGCAGCAGATATGGCGCGAAGCGCCTAACAGCCGGGCCATAACGATCTAACAAGACTGCAGCAGACATGCCTATCGCAAATACATGGGCATACCTTAGAAAATCAATTCGACCTTGAGGATAACCGAAAAGCAAGACGATGCATATCGAAGCCAATGTCACAGCGAGAACAGCTTCATCACGCCATTTCGGAAGCGCTGCAATGCACACCCACATCAAGACGAAGGCAGCGTAAAACTGAAACTCCACGCTTATGGTCCAAACGGTCCCCCCTGCGCCGGCAAGCAGTAGGTGGGGTATGAAATCCCCAAGCTGAATACCAAAAGGCGTGGAACCGGTCATGAAATACAAGACGCACGTCGCAAGGATCACTGATGCAAAAAGTGGATAGACACGTGCAAACCTCGCCACTACGTAGTTCTCGACCTCTCTAGCTGTAGGGCGTTTGCCTAAATAGAGGCGCGCCATAAGGAAACCGCTGAGGACGAAGAAAAGCACCACGCCCAGTGAGGGGGCCAAGCGCCACTCCGGAATACCCGTCATCCCCCTAAAATGCCCCACCAATACAGTCAGAGCGGCCAAGCCTCTCAGGCCGTGTAGTGGAGCTATAAAATGTACGGGGGACATAGCAGATCTCACGACAGTGAACGGCAATGGGCTCTAAGGCATTACCGCAGGCAATTCAACTAAACCAATACGCCAAGGCCCAGCTTGTCCGTTTTCGAGAACCTCATCATGGTTCCGGCCATCATAGAAGCCGAGCCACTTGCTCTTAAAATGAACGAAGCTGAGGTGATGGACAGCTGTTTTATCCCAGTCTCCATTTTCGCCAGTAGGCGACAAGTAGGGCAGGATCGCACCGGTTTGCCCATCTGTATTCCAAGCCATCTGTTCATAGTAATCGTTGGGTCTTGGCCCTTTCTGAAACAGCCCAAGAACAACCGACTGCCCCTGATTATAGAGCGCACTGCTATTCGCCTGCATAAAGCAAACAAACCCGTTCTCGCTGATTTGGATAACATCACCGCCCGGTCGCATGTTGTGGCCCATGCCAGAGGAAGGCAATACAAAACCTGGGCGAGGATCAGAGCTCGTCCAGCCCGCCGCGCGATCTTGTTTGAACCAACGCGCTAGATTTTCAAGATCGCTTGAAAGGTTCACAGCGAAACCGGGCTTCTGCCGGGAAGAATTTGTTCCCCCGTAGATGCAGCACCATTGACCGTTTGCTTGGAAGAAGGTGAAATCGGCCAAACCGGAATAGTCAAAATCACTGGAACCGCCGAACGTGTTAAGCGCTGCCGGTCTCCCCACGGGCGTCCAACCGGTCGGGAAGTTCGCAAGCGTTGTCTTGTAAAAGCGAACATCGTTGACGTTGCCAGGCAGCGAAGCTCCAGAGACAGCCATATAGAACGTGTCGTGAACACGGAATACCTGCGGATAAGCAGAATGGTAGTCGGGCAGTTCGTTTACTACCGGGCTTCCAGAGTTGCCGAGAGTGAAGTTTTCACCGTCATCGGTGTAGGACACCTTGATGCGGCCCTGGCTGCTCACATGGGGGTCGTTGTAAACGAAGGCTTCATAAAACACGTACACCCGCCCATCTTCCCCGCCGTGCTCCGGAACCACTATCGCGAACGGGTCAGCAACAAAGTTGTCCCCAGGCTGCGCCTCGATGACTGGGTTGATGTCCTTGCGGCGATAAGCGTCAGCAGTCCGCACAGTAGGGCCAACAAACGGGTTCTGCATCCTACGGAATCCCGTCGCTTCTGTGCTTTTGCCGGAAAGGACAGAGTCTGATAGATTTTCGCGCCCAATAGTTTTCTGGGCGATCATCGATCCGGTGATTTTCGTTGTCATGATATTATGATCCGGGGGTGTAGAGGCCAATGGCGAAAAATTTCGGAGTGAGCGCCGTCGCTGAAGAAACCGCTGACATCATCCGGATGCTTGCGCTCAATGCAGTGACATTCTGCAAATCCGCCCACCTGGAACCTGCGCCCATATTGGCAAAGCCATGAGGCGGCACAGAGAACGGCTGCGGCCAATCAAAACTTGGACCATCAAGCTGAAAAATCCCGCCAGAAGTGCCCGATATGACTGCGGTCGGCCCATTGCCCCACACGATCTGCACTCCCATCAAGGGAAATCTCAGCCAGTGCCCATTGGCATTGCTGCCATACTCCATCAACGCGCTAATCGGCACCTCTTCAGGATCACCCGAACCGGCGGCCAAACGACCAATCAGCATGGCTGTCGCAATGTCCTGAATCTTTGCGAATGTTGCGGCACCATTAGCCAACTTGGCAGTCGTCACCGATCCATCGGGCGGAACCTCGGTTCCATCCGCGATGGCAACCACACGCGCAGAAATATTCTCGGCAACGCCGTCGCCCGGCGGCGCTTCAACAAAAATTAGGTCAGCCCCGCTGATAGTGTAGGCATCTGGCGACTGAAGAACGCCTTCGATGGCAACGAAAACATGTGCTGCGGAAATTGGCTCTACATCCAGTGTGAAGGTTTGCTCCACACCATCACCAGCAAAGCGCTTTTCAGGCGTCACTCCAGCGGGATATGCGAGAGCAGCCCAAGCCTCCGCCTGATCCGCTGCCGCTTCTGATCGGTCGGCATCGAGATGTGCGTCTGTCGCGCTCTGTGCCGCTGCTGCGGCGGCACCAGCATCAATGATAAGCTGATACTGACTATCTTCGTTGATGGTGAAAACTACCGTCTTGGTCCACTCACCAGCAGACAGAGGGTTGCCTGCGAGGTTCACCACTGCCCGCGCAGGTTCACCTCCAATCGAGAGGGAGAGAGGGCCGGTATTGTCGGTTTGGACAAAGCCATAGAACATCTCGACGGATGACGGGTTTACCCCCGGGTTCACCTCGCCAGTCAGTGCCGATCCTGATCCAGAAAGCGCCACACGAGCAAATGTGTCAGGAAAGCCGCGACCGAAGACCCAAGAACCGCCAGACCGGCTATAATAGCCGTTGTTGGCAGGGTTGGGATCATTCAGCACCAAGCCGCCGTACGTTTCTGAAGCTGGCGTTACAGCATTTAGTTCGGTTCTCGTTTGGCGAACAATTGCCGGAGCGCTTGAGGATCCCTGTATCTGGTCAAGAAGCTGGATAATCTCCGCCTTCTTCGGCTTGTGCTCTCCGGATGAAGGAACGCCATCAACTTCGTGATAGCGAAAGACGGAACGCGGGGTCAGCGCCATTGCGTTGCTCCATAAAGAAAAACCCCGCGCATTGCGCAGGGTGGGGTATTCGGTGATGCGTGTTGGCCTTAGGTGACGGTAATCGCGCCGGTTGGCTGCGGAGTGGCTTGAATGCCAGACCCATTTATCGAGGCAACAAACCCATAGACAGTGCCGGACGGAATGCCTGAGATCGTGCGATCATCAACGGTGTTTGGCGCCCCATATTCCACACCTACCAACGTTGCTCCGGTCATGGTGTTGGAGGTGTTGAGGTATAGCCGGGCACCGACATAGTTGGCCGAATTTGGAGCGGTCCAGTTGAATGTAACTTCCCCTGCCCCGCCAGTTGCGGATACCGCCGTAACTACCCCCGGCGGGGTCGCATCAGCCGTTGCTGTTCGGGTCAGATAGCCAGTCCATTCAGAGGGTGTACCCGATGACCAAGTTCTTGCCCGGAAGCGGTAGGAAACACCATCCGCAAGGTAGAGACTGCGGACTGTGGTTTCGCCAGCGATACCTTGTCTGCTCTGTATTTCGCCGCCAGATGTCCTTTGCCACTCAAGCTCATAGAGGAACGTCTCGCTCTGAAACGCAAAACTTGCCTCGCCAAAGGCAGCCATAGAGCCGCCGCCAACGTCTTCACGCTGGATCGATACCTCGAAGTCCACCGGGACAGGAACGTCCTCACGCTCAACCGGAATGACATTCGACCCCGGCTGGCCCTCCTCGGTAGCGGCATTGAAGGCATAGAGGTTGGCCGGGACAACCATCCCCTCAAACTCATAGGTCAGGTTCCGGAGCGAGAGCGTCGGACGCCCGATAATCTCGATCACAGCCTCGGTAAGCTTCGGTGGATAATGAACCCGCACAAAGCGGCGATACGGCACTTCTCGAGCAGGCTCGTAATGCGCAACAACCCGAACACGCGGAGCATTGGCACGGATATAGGCCAGCTTTTGGAGCCGAGAGATGTGGTTATGCCGCTGCACTGCTTGGTTCTCGACGGACTTGGTGCGTTCGTCGTCAGTTGGGTACGGCACGCCATAGATGGCCGCATCTGCGGTGTTGTAGCCATTTGCGGTGTCGGTATATCGCCCACGCACGGCCAGCACCGTTGATGCCCTGCGCTTGTTCGCGTCATAGCTCAGGCTGATAATGTCGTTTGCGGTGAGCCGAACATCAGGCTCGACAAATTGACCGGCATGCACGCCGACCTTGCCTTCGGCGGTTTCATACAGAACCATCTCCCCGGCCTGGTCCATGAGCCTACCAACCTGAACCGGGTTGTTATTGGCGCGGAACCAAAGGCCGCCATGATAGCGCGGCTCGGAACCGCCCGTGCGGTTCGTGACAGTCTGATCAGCGACATTGGCGGCAACCTGCCAATCAGGATCGTGCATCTCGGCTCGGGTCAGCTTGCCGCCGACAGGATGGGTCAGATGCCAATACCGAAAGATGGCAAGGTTCTCGCTATAGCCCGGATTACCAGTGCGCGGGTCGATCAGGCGATCATGGCCTTCACCTACAGCCGAATGCTGCGGCATGTGGTTTGGGAACGTCTTCTGCAGCGATTCCGCCTTCACGGACTGCACGGCCATATAGACCGAGGCGAGGCCATCGCCTCGATGCTGATTAGTCCAAATGGCAGGGAAAGCCGAAACGACCTGAGAGTATGCGGTTTCAGCATTAAGCCCGAGCCGGGTGAGAATACGAACCCTTTGATTGAAATGGCCTGGCCCGGTCACATTGCCTGTGCCGTTCAGAGTGACCTTCTCGTCGTGCAGCCAGTGTTCGACAAAGCCCTTGATGTGATGTGCGGCCCATACGGTGATGTGGTGCGCCGTGCCGCCTTTCTCTTCCAAGAACACATAGTCGCCGGCTTTCTTGTTCCGGCCCAGCACATAGACCAGAGGTGGAACGGTCTGCTTGAGATTGTACTTTCCGTCTTCAGGTTTAGGAGCCTCTGGTGTTGGCGCAGCAAATGCTTGGGACGCCAGATAGGCAGCGCCAGCAAGCAACAGATATGACGCCCCGAGCGCAATGGCTCCAACGGACGCACCAAAGGCCAATCCAGGAAGGCCGATAGCAATGAGCGCATTGGAAATCCACGGCACCAAGACCGTCGCAAGCATCTGAGGCATGTCGCAGTCCCGATCTTGCTATACGCGCCACATGGCGAGAGGCTTGGCCATGAATGGCATCCATTGCGCGCTGCGCTCGTCGCCCCACTTCACCAGCCAGCGGAAGCCCTGCCAGATGGCGGCCCATTGCCGGTCTTCGTTATGAGACGAGCCGATGACGGCGATGCATCCGAATTCAGGCTCCTGTATGGGAGAGAGACCAATTGCCTGCGCACACCCGCCAACAGTAGCGATAAGGCCCCCACGCGATGCCAAAACAGCCCTGCACTGCGTTTCTGTCGAGTACGTGCAGCGCAGATCAGCGGCGCTATCTGCATGACCCGCGGCCATCGCCCAGTCGGCTACTGCCAGAGAACAATCAGAACGCCCCCACACATGCGGAGAACAGGTCATGACGAACGATTCCAGCCGTGCCATGCGCTCAACAAGACCGGCTTCGCCATGATGGCGCCGGATCACGCGTACAGCCCATGCGGACATGACCGGGCGCTCTTCCGCCGCCTCGATCAAGGCGCGGGTGTCATGGCGGGTCCAGTTCATGATTTATGCGGCTTGCTTGTTCGCCAGCGCGACCATGCCGAAGCAAAGAGCGACCTGCGCCGCAGTGAACCAGACAGGATCGACCGGCTGGCGCAAAAAGAGCGGGCAAAGGACCGCTACAAACACGGCCCAGTTAAGCTGGTATTGGTTCATGTTGATGGTCCTTAGGTGTAACGAGGCCAGACGATTGTCTTGTCGATCAGCACTGCAATGCGCTCCGCAAAACGATCTGCGGGCGCGCCGGGGTTCATCACTGCTGATCGCGCCTTCTGGTCCACATCGGAGAGTACCGAGCCATTCACGAGTGACCGAAGGTCAAACCTATTGGTGCATTCGAGCATGACCGTGCTGATCACCTGATCGTTGGACACAGTGTCATCAATTAGCAGATTGTCCGCTGTTCCTGTAAAGCGAACTTGCGGCGCACCGCCCGGCTGGTCGAATTGATCGCAGTCCTGAATGAGTATCTGGACACGACTGCCGATAACCACGCCATGCTCCAGATCATCAAAGGCGAGATCAGCGACTTCCTGAGCAACGCCGGAGAAAGAAAGCGTCAGCGTAGACGCCTCGCCGTTCAGCGCGCTTTCGATCTGGTCGAGACCCTCATTCAGCACCATGCCCGACCAGATTTCGCCATCGGCATCGAGATAGGGCCCGGCGCCATCCCACAAGCGGACGGTTTTGCTCGGGAAATCCATGCGGCAGAGGATTTTTATCGACTTGACTGTCATCAGGTCACCATCCCCAAGGCGAGGTCGTTCCAGTAGTCCACCGCTTCGACAAAACCTACGGACGGGCGAGGGTTGCGAGTAACGCCCATGTCGAGGTCCATCTCAGTGTCTGACGCCAGATGACAAAGCACCGTCGGCCTATCCGTCTCGACGAACCGTGGATCAGCATGATCTTGGCCGGCAAGAAGACATGGGAAATGCGAAAGGGGAACTGCAACTACCGCGGGATAGTCGCGCTTATTCGCAAGGGCAGCGGACAGGTTGTCGGCCTAGCAAACATCGCCGACTCGTTGCCACCGTTAACGACGCCTGAAGCGTACGCAGCTGCCGAACCAAATCACCGAATTCCGCTTCCCCGGCAATCGAAGGCTCGCAAGGATGGCTGGACAACGCCGTGGGTGATGAGCGATGCAAGACCACTCGCGCGACCAGTCACCTATACGCATCCCTCCGGCGCGGTAATATGGGTCAATCTGGAGCCTGATGTCGCGGCGGCCGTCACCACACAGGCCGGCTACCCGACGGAGAGATCGGCCGCAACTGTTGCCACGGCCTCGATATCGTCCCAGTCCGCTGCGCCCAGCAAGACTGCCCAGCGAGCAGAGGCAAAAGGCCGGATCGACGGGGAGAAGGCATTCGTTACACTGACAAACGGCAACATAACCAACGGCCATTTTTATCTGAAATCTATCCTCCAATTCTTCCCCGAGGATGCGATTGGCGGGTCCGACCGGTCGCAGGCCGCGAAGGCGACACTTTCGTTGGCGTACCATCCCGGCCAGAAAGATGTTCAGACTGACATCACTGGACCGAACCGGCTCGGCCGCGAAAAGCGCTCCTTCCACTGCTTCTTCCGGGAGCGCGCGTCCATCAAGGATTTCTTCAGGCGTTCAGGCGCCATAGCCGGTGATTCCGTTGTGATCGAACGCCTAGCCTCCCACCGGTTCTCGATATCCTTGCTTAGGGCGAACTAGACTTAATCTGGTGCCGATCGTTGCATCGGCCGGTGCACTAGGGCGTGGTGAACGCGCTGTATCTGCAGCGAGGATGAACATGAGGCTGGCAGATTTCGCGACGGATGCAACTCTTGTCCCGCGCAAGATCGCACGGGCCCTTCACACCACCATCGAAGAAGAGAACGACTGCCGGCTTCAACAAGGACGCAGTGCGGCGCGAACACCGTTCGCCATCCGACGTGACCCTGCGCTAACTCTTGAGTGGCAAATTCGCGCCCCATTCCGGTCGTTTAATCGGCCCAATCAGCGGACCTGAAAGCTGCCGTCTGCTAACTTGTCAGCAAGGTCTCGAATGGGGTGGAAAACAGACGCTCGCTACACTGTGTCTGACTAACGCATGGCAGCGGAAGGGAAAAGCCTATGACGCTGATCTTCAAGTACGTTTCCGAAAGTGTCATCGGGCACGTGTTCAACGGAGACGGACATGTGGGCATCAAATGTTCCCTACCGCAGGATTACAACGATCCCTATGAGCTCTTTCTCGGCATCGACCTCGAGCAGGGATCGGAACTCCTCGCTACTTACAGCGAAGTTGTCGGCGAGGTTCCCTCACAGCTGACGACTTGCTTTTCGAAGTCCCCGGTCGTGGCGCCGATGTGGGCTCATTATGCCGACAACCACCGGGGCTGCGTGATCGGCTTCGACGTGGCCGCGCTACAGGATGTTTTCCCGGACCTTCTGGTCAGGGACATCACCTATCGCGAGGGCCCGCATGAAGGTTTGGTGCGGGTTACGCAGATGGCGGCCCATCGGAAAAAGCCCAGGGACGCCGTGGCGCTCCAACAGGCGGTGACCTACGAACGCTACTTCTCGAAATATCTTGAATGGAGCTACGAACAGGAGGTTCGGGCGGTCAATTTCGAAGCCTATGTCGAGGACGTCGGCGGCCACAAGGTCCTTTTCGTTCCCGCCTCGTGCGTGGCCGTCGTGATCGCAGGCGCAAAATCGACCGACGCCACAAAGGCTTCCTTGCGCGAGGCCGCGACCGAACTCGACGCCCATTTTTATGGCGAAACGATCGGACGGAGCTTCCCCACTCCCTATCTGGTAGACGAGGCCGATCAGGCCCGCATATTCGCGGACGGCGGCATCGCCGTCCCGGCAGGAACCTGCGCCGAATGCGGAGAGCCGCTAAAAGCTGCAGGCAAATTGTGCCCATGGTGTGCCATCGATGACGCCGACCGGCTGAACGCTGCGGGAAACAACCCGTTCAGGATCCTGGACGGTCACGGGCTGCTCGAGGACTATTTCAGGAATTTTCCACGTCGGCCGCGCGTTCCTTACAGGTAGGTCGGACGCTGGTACTATAGCGGAGGGGCCCATGTCGGAGCCGGTCGAGACGCGACGCTGCATCTATTGCTTCAAGGACAAACCGCTCGACGAATTCTCGCTCGAACACATCTGGCCCGACGCCCTGGGAGGCAGGCTCTGCTCCGAGGCCCTGAAAACCCGTGACGTCTGCGGGATCTGCAACAACCTTTGCGGGCTGTTCGTCGATGGCGCCTTCATCAAGAGCTGGTTCGTTCAGATGGAAATCGCCAATCAGGGGTATCTCTTCCTCGATCCCGAAAAGCCGTCTGCCGTACCCTTTGCTTATTTCGGTGCCGAACCGGCGATCAAGACCGAAGAGGGCGAGGTTTGCGAGCGTTGGCAGGGATTGGCCGGCGAGCGCATCTACCATTTCCACTTGGCCGACAAGCCCGGATGGGACACCTTTGCCGGCGGCGACATCATTCGCCGCCGGCGGGAAGATGCCGGCCGAGCCTATATGGCCCTGACGTCATCGCACGAGTTCTGGACGTTTACGGCTGCATTGAGTTTTCGGGAGCAGTTCCCCAGGGCAAAGCGGGTGGTTCTTACGGAAGTCGCCTCGGACGATCCGGACCATGACCGGATCGTCAGGGCGTTGTTTTCGCGCGGCGATCCGACTGACGAAGTACAGGCCAGGGACGAGGCAAGGCTCGCTGATGCCCTTGACCGCACTCATGTTCACACCCGCATAGAGGCGCAGGCGAACTTCGACGGCCGCTTCCTTTGCAAGCTTGCCCTGGGGTTGGGCCGCAATATTTTGGGCCTACGGCACGGCGAGAGCGCCTATGGGGCCGAACTGCGCCGTGGCCTTTGGGAACGCGATGCGTCAGCTCGACGGGACCTGCGCATCCGAGGCACGGGCATGCTCGGAGAAGGTCAGGCCCATACGCAGGATCGGTTGAAGGATTTCCTGAACTGGCCGGGATGCTGGTCCCTGCTGATCATGAAACACGGCGAGGACCTTGCCGCTCATGTTCACACTCCTTCCGGGGTGAAGCTGTCCGTCGTCATCGCCGAACAGCTCTCACTCTACGAAGGTGTTGACCTCGAGCCCTTTGTCGAGGGGCAAATTTGCTTCATATCGATGCCGAACGCGACCTTTGTCGGGCCTGTCTGGTTGCCCGAGGTTCTGGCGCACAAGTTGGGCACCCAGGTGAGCCACCAGCTTGAAGGGCTGGATCCATCGACCGATCGCCCGCCTTTGCCGCCGAAGCTGTAACATTGGGGCGGAAACCCGGTCGGTCAACTCCAGTCAGTCGCCATGTTTGGATGGGTGGTGAACTGCCGAGCTGCAATGCGCCCCATTTCTGCCGCTCACCGCATTCGTCGAGGCTCTCAATAGCTGCCGCTGAAAGCTTGATCGATAGTTCGGTTGCCGTGCATATCGTCACCTCAGGCAATACGGAGGGCGACCCATTGCGGGCAATCATATTCGCGTTGGCTACACTACTGTCGGTGCATGAGACCAGCGGAGCAACGGTTCTCGTTAGCGTTCATGGCAACGATCTGTATCCCCAGTGCACCATCGAAGATCCCGCCTGCCTGTCCTACGTTACGGGCGTTGCTGATACGTTGGAAATGGTGGCGCCGCACCTGACCAATACTTGCCGGCCATCGGCCTCAACCATGGCGCAAGTGTTCGACATCGCCATGTCTTGGCTCGCGAACAATCCCGCGGAACGACATCGTCCGGCCGCTAAACTCGTCGGTTTGGCTCTTGCGGAGGCATGGCCTTGCAACCAGTGACTGCAGCGAAGCGCCCCACTCAGGTCATTCAGACCAAAATCGGTATTCCCGAAAGCCGCTCTTGGCCTGCAGGCAACGTAGAGCACTGCCTTGGCGCATTCCCCTTCTGACAAGTCGGCATCAAGTAGGCAAGTTACGAAAGGCCTGATCCGAAAGCTCGTAAGTGGACGGGTTTTAGAAGCGCTCCGGCACGGGTTTCCGAAAGCTGTCGAAGGTTTTCCGAAAGCACCTTTCGCACGCTTAGAGGCCCGATGCCCCAGAGTTCCGCCAATGCGCTTTCGGCGCCAGTAACGTCCCAAGGGTTGAGGGGATTGCTACCGTTGCGAGCGAAAGGGCCATCGGTCTCCGTAAGGACCCGATCTTGCGGCATGCCGGCAACTAGCAACCGCCCGCGCTCGGACCGCATCATCGCAGGCCCGACGCTAAACCAAGCGCCAAGTGCAACCGCCCGCTCCAACTCCTTGGGACTGCCACTAAACCAATGCAGAACTGGTGTGCCGGCGCCGGGCGTTTCCGCCAGACAATCGAGAACGCGGCTTGCCGCGCCGCGGGAATGGATGCTGAGAATCCGCCCGCCGCGGTCGGAACAGAATTCCAAAACTCTGCGGAACGTCCGCTCTTGCAACGGAACGCTTGCCTGATGGGCGGGCGAACCATCGATCCCCACTTCGCCGACATAGTCGGTCTCTGACAGCAGGGCCGGAAACAGATCCACCTCGGAATGACGTTGGGCTACCAGTTCTGGATGGAGCCCGAGGCCGAGCCGGATGCGAGGCGATCCTTTGATCATCCGCTTCATGACTGGAAACGCACGAGGTGTGGTGGTCACCGACAGCACGTAAATGCCCCGCTCGGTCACCGACCTGATCATCGCGGCGGGATCAGGATAAAGGTCAAGATGGCAGTGAAGGTCAATCACAGGGCGCCTTGAGCTGCTAGTAAACGTTCGATCTCCCTCAGCCCGCGTTCTGCGACTGCGCCGAGGTTCGGTCGCTCTGTTAAGGGAACTGAGTTCAAAGCGCCACCCATCCAGCCCTTGATACCGACCGAATTGAGCGTACGAACCGCCATTGCGGCCGACCTCACATCATCGAAATCGCGGTGCTTTGGTCCGGCCTTGCCCAGATCGTCGAACCTATACGGTGTTGTATCTCCACCGCCCCACTCCTTGAATGCTGCGCGGCGAACCAGACATGGTACGCAACGTCCGCATTGCCGGAAACCGGATCGCGCATAGCGCCCACAACTCGTCGAGTGACTGGCAAGATTCTTGAGCTTGGGCTGGTCAAGGCACGCCTTGAGCATCTCGCCCTTGGTCTTCAATTGATAGGGGTTCGAAATGTCAATTCGTAGTCCGGCGGCGTCGAATACTTGCTGTAACATGGAGAGGAAATATGGATGCGTCGTCCGCGTACTGAGTGAACCCCGACGGAGCGATGTCAGAGGCACATTGACGCTGATATAGCCGTTTTCAGGGATCACCAGCGACACCCGGCCTCCCGCCTCATAGGCTTTCAAAGAGGTTGCAGCGAGCGCCCCAAAGCCAAAAAATCCCATCGACCGCGCTCGTTGGGACCGTTCCGATGTATGTGGCATTCGGGCATTGTGATTCATCTGCAAGTGTAGGCTGCCGGGCGAGATAGTATGTGCGAAGACGCGTTGCTGCTGTTTGTCGCCCTTGGCCACCTGGCTGACGAAGAGGGGCTTCCTACCCTGCTTGACTAGGTCCATCGCCCCGACGAGGCTGTCCAGGCCGCCCGACAGAAGGCAGATGACATCCTCCGGCCTCGACGTGGCGTTTTTATCCGGCGCCGGCTGATGGCCGCCACTGATAAAGCTCAGCGTCCACATATCGCCGGTAAGGAAGGCCAACATTAGCGACATATGCGCCGCCTGCCCCGCCCAGAAATTGCTGTCGGCGACTGCCACGGTCAATTCGATCTGTCGCGTCCACCCGTCAGCGCTGCCGGTCCTCGGGCACCCCTCGTCTGCCGCAACTACTGCCATCGATACAGCGGCAAAATCCCACGCACGAGCCGCTGGCCGAAGTCGCTCGCCACGGACGATATGCGGAATAGTAGCGCCGACGGCGCCGTGGCCGTTGGTGTCGAACTGGCCGAACAGATCCACCACCAAGTCCTGGCCGGCCGGGACCGCGACGCCGGAAGGTATTGCTGCCACCCTCATTTGAGCCACCCCTCGAACACGTCCAGCACCGCCTTGATCGCGGCCTCACCCAGTGCCTTGCCATTCCCCTGCAGCAGGCGCTGGCCGGCGTCTTTGAGCGCCTGCACTGCGCGGTTGAACTCCTGCTTGACGAAGGACTGCATGGTTTCGAGCCGCTGAACGGCGGTTGCCGCATCGGGCGCCCGGTCGAGTACAGCCTTGCCTACATCGAGCTGGATGCGGGCTACCAAGTCGTTGCCGAGAAAACGTTCGAAGAAGAGCTCGACCATGTCCTGCGGCAGCGCCATCAGGTCGGCAGACGGATTCACCTCCAGTAATTCGGCGAAGGCTCGCGCCGCGGAGTCTCTCGAGCTTTCGGCGTCCTGCGTTCCGTCGATCGGCGTGACCGCATCGATGATCGCGTCAGCGATTTCCTGCTGGCTCTTGCCGGCGAGCATCGCCGGATCAAGGGGGATACTTCCCGGGATTGGCGATCCGTCCCTCAACGCGGACAGGACGTCGGCAAAGCCGCCAGCGGCGGCAGTGCTCCGGGCCATCCGGGCCGTGCCAGTCGCCGATCCGCCCATGCCCGACCGGGAATAGTGGCCGAGGCCGCGTTTCAGGCTGTCCTGGGAACCGCCCTTGGCAAAGCTGCCCAGGTTGGTTCGGGTGCTCCGGAACCGTGCCGGCTCTGCGACCGCGGGATTGTTGCCGACCCAGGCGGGTATCAGCGGCACGCCCGACCCGGGCCCCTTGCTCGACGCAGAAGTGCCCATCAGCGTTCACTCCTCTTGGACGTAAGCCCGATGGCCTTCTTGACGGTCTGATCGAGATCGGGCGAGCGGCCCCAATTAGCAAACACCTCGGATGCCCAACTCATCGGCGACAATACCGGAACGATGGGGGCGGTTATCTGGGCTGCGGGAATGTTCTTGAAGAACCGCGCGACCTTGTCGACATGAGGCCCAGGCACCTGCACAAAGGTCAAAAGCTGCCATAGCACCTCCGGCGTTCCCCACTCCTTGATCGCCCGGGCCTTGGCAACCAGCCTGTCGCCGATGACTTCCATGTCGCCGGCCGAAAGCCCGGCGAGTTGCGCCGCCAGCGGCTTGGAAGCTGCGGTCTTGACTTGAAGCAGCCCTTCGAGCATGTCCGCACCAGCCGACGACAGGCGATCCGCCGCATTGACCATCGGCAGCAATTCCCGGCTCACATAGGCGATGCCACGAAGGTCAATTTCGGCAAGCGGTGGATTGAGGGCTAGCCACTCCTTGACGAACGGATCCGTCCATGGCGCCTCAAGCGTGAGTTCGGATGGAGCAACCTTCGCCTTCTCTTCCCAGTCGGCAAGAAACCGCGGATTGCCTTCGGCATCTTCGTTCACCGCGTTCAGCAGCTGCCGATAAGCCCCCTCGTCGCCATTCCGCTCGAACAGCAGCACCTTGGCCAGCGCCTCTTCGTCGATTTCGATCCCCTGCTTGGCTGCGATGGACATGCGGATGGCGATTGTATTGAGGAAGCGCTTGATAAGGCGGGGGTTGCCCGCGATCTTGCTGGCGCTGACCATCATCGGCGCCAGCCGATTGGCGAGATCCAGCTGCGTGTCGAGGGCCTCCGGTAAGTTGCCCAGCACCGAGCGAACGAAGTCGGCGTCGACGCGCTTCCCCTTCCAAGTTTCGCCAAGTTGCTTGGACACAGCTGCTCTGGCCGTCTCCTTCAGATCGGAGCCAAGCTCGCTGTTCTCGATGTAGAGCAGCATCAGGTAGGCGCGGACGTCCTGTGTGCCCAGCGGCGGCACTCGGATCGGGACTTGGATCAGCTTGTCGAAATAGTTGGTCACCAAGTCCTGGTCGAAATCCGGAAGCTTGGCGAAATGGTGCCGAACCGCTTCCCGGATCATCTTGTCGTCGGCCGCAATGACGAACGCCGTCCGCTCGACGAGGAGAAAGAGGCGCATGGCCTCGAGCGTTGCGATGGTCGTTTCCGGCAGACACCGGTCGAGGTCGTCGATGAGAACTACGAGCGTCGCATCCATCTCCGCCAATGTCGCCTTGAGCTCCTCGCGGAAGGCGTGAATAGCTTTGGGTGGCGACTCCCGCGGCACCTCGTCCTTCAGAAGCCCCTTGGCGCCTGCCACCGCCAGGTTTACGGCGCCCTCAGTCTTGTCGATGTCCTCGCGCGAGACGTTGCCGTCCGTCAGTCCCTTGACTACATTAACCGCCTCGCCGACCAGCCCGACCGGCGGCAACCCGAACAGCATCCCCGCCACCGAGGTCGCACTGACCGCAGCCAGCCGGAACCAGTTGACCCGCTTAGCCAGCGAGGTTGCCCTCTCGGCCACATGACCCAGAGCTGTCTTGTCCGCTTCAACGGTCCGAACGATCGCGTCCGCAATCGTCTCCATTAGCGCCGCCCGGGTATCGTCAAAACCTTGGTAGAGCCACGCATTGAACTCGACGAAGATCACCCGCTCATCGGTGCGTTCCTTGAGCGAGCCCCCGAGAAGCTTGAGCATCGACGATTTGCCAACGCCCCAGCTGCCAGACACACCGATAGACAAGGCGCGGCCATCCGCTTGAGAAATGATCTCTGCGGCAATGTCAGCAACGCTTTTGAAATTCAGGAAATCACGATCAGTCTCGCTGTCCGACCACATGCAGCCCCCTCAGGTGATGGATCAAGAATCGTCGCCGCAATTGTTCACAGTTCGCAAGGGTGCGACAATGATTATTTGATTAGCGCTCAGATCTACTGATGGCCGTGGCGACTAACTAAATCACCAGGCAGATTTTCTGTACAGGCCGCGTTCCTACTCACCAGAGCCTCGCAGTACGTCCTGGGTATACATATTGACCCTACCTGGCCACTTGAGCGAGTGGCGATGTTCTCAACTGCCTCGGAGATTCGTGAAAAACTCGCGCTTATCGTAGGAATGACGGGGTAGCCTGTGCTGGTGGCTTGTTATTCAACATTGCGAAAAGCTGCTTACACGCGCGTCGCGAAAGCCAGCGCAATCCCACTGACCGCATTGAGGCCAATGCTGGTCTTCGTCTTTCATCCTCGGTGTGTCTGGCTATCGCTAGGCCTGGCCAACGGCGGACTGTCTGCTATCGCCTCTCCAGTTAAGCCATTGGCACGTTCGCGCCTTGACGTCTGCTTTCGATGGCTTAGCGCCAGAAGTTGCCCGTCCTCTCCCGGCCCCGACTAAGGCGTCGGCATGGAGGAATATGGAGCAGGGGGCTTCCATAATCCGCCGGGCAGGTGCGCGCCCCCATTGCGGTCGCTGCCGTTACAACGGTCGTTATCCGAAAGCAGACTATGCGTCGCGGGCAACACCGCACCTCCGTGCCAGATCAAAGATTCGCCCTTGATGCAGGACTACAACGAGTGAAAGCTTCACGACCTCTCTGGCTATTCCTCGTCATCGAAGTCCGTGAAGGCCTGCATCATGAGCGCAGTGTCGACCTCTGCCCGAACCGCTTCCATCTCCGCACCGGCTCCCGCCTTGAAGCCGGCTCGTAGAGATAGATAGGTCTCGTAGGTTCCGACCCTCGAGGCGGCAGTCGTGGACTGCCGCAATATCGCATGATGGCGATCATGGTCTCCCGCCCGTACCATCTGGGGCAGCATATCGACTACCGGCAGTCCCTCTCCCTCCCCCGCCGCGGCCCTGTGGGTTACGATCTGGCCAAGCAGCCCACAGAGAAAACCTAGATCGGGGGCGAGACGAATGGCGAACCGTCGCGCACGCTGCGCTGTGTGGAATTGATTGGCCTGCTGCTTGACCGTGCCCTCGTGCTTTCGGATGAACGCGAGAAGCCAGGCTTCGATCTCGACTAGAGTGCACCCACCGCACCACATCGAGACTAAGGTTTTTAGAGCAGCCAGTATCCTCTTAGCGGTAGCTTTCGGCTTATCGGTGTTGGTGAACGAACGAGCGAACACCGACTCCAAGGCGGTCTCCCGCAGGAAGAGGGTAAGATTCCGCGGTTCCTCTGCTACCACATCCAGCAGCCACGCTATCCAAGCCGCGGTCGATGTCTCGTCCACCGGCGCCTCATCGAGTCTCTTCACGAGACGCTCGACAAATTGCGGAGGAACACCGTTGCGGACGGCGATCTCGCGTTGCCAATCCAGTACCGGCGGGTCTTTCAACTTCTCCTCGGCGGCTCTGAGTTCGGACCGACGACGTTCCAACCACTTGTCCGCGCGTTGAGGATCGACTTCGTGCCGTCTAAAATATCCGAGTGAGCGGCTCACGATGATGTCGAAGCCGCTCTGCCCCTCCGCCGTGATAGCGGAGAGGCGCCGAATGATGGATTGCATTTTCGGGTCGTGATCCGCGGTCTCGATCCGATCGAGCAGCAGCTCTATGGGATCGTGGATCTCTTCGCACGCGTCCTGCTCGGAGAACACCGTGCCAAGAATGCCTCCTGCCCGGAAAGCGAGGTCATCAGTGTCCACCAGAATCGGTTGTGCGGGCACCACGATGGCGAGACCGGTCGCTGCGTAGGAAGCTCGTCCGGCCCGCCCCAAAGCATTGAGTATCTCGTGGGGGCGAAGGTCGGTCCGCGGGTTGCCGCTCGGATCGTCCTTCGCGCTTCTGTCGGTGCCCGCCAGGATCACGACATCGCACGGCAGGTTCAATCCTTGCGCAATCGTCGAGGTGGCCGCTACCACGTCGAGGCCCGACTCCTTGCTATCGGCATCTCTGCGCAGCCGGAAGACGGCTTCCGTGAGCCGGCGCTCTAACGGCAAGAGATCGCCGTGATGCACGGCCGCACGGCGCCCCGCGGGATCGTACATCGCCTCTGTGGAACCAACATCCTTAAGGATCGAGTTCCGCATCTCCTCTTGCTTATCGTCCAACTTGATCGAAGCCTGCGTCAGCAGTTCGTCGATCTGGTCGGCAACGGTGCCACACGCCTTGACGTCGTTGCAGAAGACGATTACCCGCTTTCCGGCGGCGGCGTAGTCGGCAGCGATCTGCGCAGCGACCTCGTTCCGGTTCGATGTGAGTTGTCTTCTGGCATTGAGCAGCAGAGGCGGTACACGATCCGTGAGCGCCTCCACGACCAGCTTCTCGGGCCTTTTAGGGTGCCATCCCGAGATCAAAGAGAAGAGCCCGAGAGGCTGGGCGGGAACTCGGTTCCTAGCCGCTTTGGTTTTCTCTTTCGCCGATGCCCGGGCAGACCTCGCTGCCGCGGGACCATCGTAGATGACGCACGAGCGAAGCTGCCGTGTCGGCTTCCAAGGATCGTCGAAGGCCTCGACGTCCCTTCCGGTAACGCGACGGATCCAGCGCGAAATTTCATCCCCGTTCGCCACCATTGCCGACAATAGCAGCACGTCCGCATCCTTGCGTCGAGCCAGGAAAGTCAACAGAGCGAGCATTGCGTCGATCGCACGAGCATTTATCTGCGCCGAGACGGACGAATCGTCGGCGCCTATGAGATGAAACTCATCAAACACGAGAAGTCCGACCTTATCAAACAAGTCGGGTTTCATGCCCATTAGAGCGAGGCAACGTTCGGGTGTCATCACCGAGAACGGCGGTAGCCTGTCGCCCAGCTCTTCTACGGCCACGTCTTCGACGACGCTGACTGCCTCAAGGTCGCCGATCTGGGTCGACATGTCAGCCTCGACTTGGTCCACCAGTGCGTGCGTCGGCGCCAAATAGACCACGCTCTCGCCCGCGCAGAGCGTCGCCCCGATTTTTAGCACGGATAGGGTTGTCTTCCCTGAACCAGTGGGCGAGGTCATCACCATCGATCTGCCGCGGTTCAGGTACCCTGTTGCCACCGCGTTCAGATGGTTCACCCACAGGAAGGGTCGCGCACGGGTCTGTGACGACAGCCAGCCCAGCCAAGCCTTCTCCTGCGCTCCCAATGGAGTTGGAAGTCTCACGAGCATGGCGTGCTGCATGCTGCCGATGAGGCGCGACAATAGAGTCGCCAGGTGATGCGGCCCCGCGAACTGATGGTGGACAATACCCGCAGACTCGATGTCGATCTGCACCGGCCGGGCTTGGGACAATCGGATGACCCGAGTAAGCCTTTCCTGTGGAGCCATGTCGGACACCTCGCTTCCAAGAGCTTGGCGGCCTATGTCCTGAACGGCGCGCGAGCACTCCCTCAGCAGAAGGTCGGTCGCTTCCTCGCGACTGTCCTCTTGGGGCACGAAATCCTCATCGAGGTCGCGTTCCACCAAAGCGGCCAACCTCCCCGTTACAAGTTCCCGCATGCCGAGTATCAGGGATCTTCGAACGGCACTCGGTTCCCCCTGTGCTCTAAGCAGGCCGGCAGCCTCGGCGGCATCTGCTGCCCGATCGGCGATCAGGAACAACAAAGTGGCGGAAATCGCCGACCCGATCGCGTCGCTCGACACGACTGTCGGTCGATCCGGGGCACGGTCACGTACGCGGCTCAGGATCTGGTGGGCGTTAGCCGCCACGAACGCGGCAGCGCGAGTTTGCTCCGGTCTGAGGTCGAGCGCCACGTAGGCCTCGAAGGTCGTTGCGAGCCTTCTCACACGGTCCATCACTGCGCCAGTGTCGACACCTTCCGCGCCCCTGAGACGTACCGTGGCAAGTTCGACATGGGCTTGGATCAGCAGCTCATCGAGCATTTCCGGCTCGAGGCCCGGTAGGTCCGGCGCTTGACGCAGCAGGGCGCGGGAGCTCGCATCAAACATCGGAAATCTCCCTGACCTTCAGGATGACTTCAGAGGCTAGTGCATCCAACCCGGGACGCACATTCTTGAACGCCATCACGCCGGCGGAACGTGTGGCGATCGATCCGCCTGCGACCTCTTCAAAACCGGCTACGAGATGAAGAAAGTCGCCGGCCTTGTTTCTGATGTCCTCTCCCGTCGCAATGGCGACGCGAAATTCTCGAACCTCCTCCCAGAATACCTCATCAACCGTGGCCTCGGCATCGATGTCCGGTACGCTCTTGAGCAGGGTGGTTAAGTCCGCGAGGATCTCGTCATCGCGCTCACCACGTCGGATGGAAGCGATATCGGTCCAAACTTTCGACTTTATGAGGCCGCGAGGTGCGTCCGATGCCTTGTCCTCGCAGAGCACGATGCTGTTCAGCCCCTTCGTTTTCGGGTCGAATTCGATAATGAAGCCGTCGAACCCCTTGTCAGCCTGCCGGACATGGGGTGAAGTCATGTAGCCATGTGGGAAAGCTAGACGCGCTACGATCCAGGAGATGTGTTGGAACAGTAGCCCATCCCGATGAATGATCGCCGTATCGATTCGGTGTTGCGCCGCAACTTTCTGCTTCTCATTTCCCGTGCGGAGAAGATCGACATCCTCCTGTTTAGGAGCAGTTAGCTTTGCGATCACGTTTTCTACTACTTGGCCCTTGCGAGCACGGCGGCGGGGCTCCAGCGCGTTGATCACCCGCACGGCGTTCTCTTCCTGCCTCAAGTATAGGTAGGCGATAATTTTAACGAGAGTGGCGCGGCTTCTTCTGGTGATTGACCACTCGTCGAAGCCACATTCCTTTGTCGAAAAAGGCGTGAATGTCAGCGGCATATGAATCATCCGTAGCGGCAACGACTATACCGCGCTTTTGCAACAATCGGGATTGCGCAGCAATGGCGTCGGCCAAGCCGTGGTAATATCCTTGACATAGCGGACAATAGTCATGCGCCGTCGGTCGTCTTGACCTGAAGTAAAGCTGAGTCCGAGGCGCTAGCCATCTTACGGTGGCCGGTATGTCCCGAGCGATTTCGCGATTGTCTGGCCTCCGCTTAGCATACCCCGTCGCAAACTGGGGAGTTCTTCCAAGAGCTCCCTTGGCCAATTTCATCCATGGCCTTTCCCCCCGGCGACCGATCCGGTTATCGTTAGCTCTGCCCAATGGCGGACCGTCTGCAACCGGCCCCAGATGCGACCTTCCGAGCCGCGCCCCCCCCGCCCTAGCCTATTGCTTCCGGCCTTCTGCAGCGTCGAGAAAGCCTTGACCCTTGGCCACCGACATGGTCCAAGTGGCCAAGTCGGCCACTGACGGAATCAATGTTTTCAGTGACTTACGGGACACATCTAGTTTTGCTGGGAATCCAGGTTCCCCAGCCAATTCTCCCTAAGTCATCGATATCGCAATAAATCCTGGTTTTGCTGGGATTTCAGAGCGTTATGCCGGTCCACTTTAGCGGCCCACCGACCGATGAAATCTGCGTCACTTTTGATGGGCTACTATAATTTCCGGGTACGGAGAATGAACGCATGCCGACCGGCTCTAACCTCAAAATTCGCAACTCGGTTTATTATGCCCGCCTCAAGGCGACTGTTGCCCTTGCTGTTGCGAATGTTGAGCCTCACCGGGGGCGCGCCCACGACACCCGAGATGTGCGTTACTGCCGAAGAGACGGCAGGAACGCACATGGCCGTTTGAGTCGTCACCGAAATGTTGGAGTGGGTCGCCTGGGCACCGAAGAGCCAAGTGGCCGGCGGATCGGTGAGCGTCACGGTGCGGGCGTGGTCGGCTCATTATCGGCCTCGCAGACGAAGCCAGGAAGGAAGTAGGTGAAGGGCAAGTGCACTATTCACGCGGCATTATATTACCGCACTGCATCTGAGCAGGAACGAAATATGAATCCCTACCCCGGAAAATCTTTGCCGATGGGGAATACTAGCCCACCATAGTTGACGGGACTAAAAACGTTCCGCCAATTAAAACCATGAGCAAAGAAAGCGACTATCTGCGACTTCACATCGAGACATTGCATTCTATTCCCGTTGAGGAACTGTCGGGGTCTTTGAACGCATATGGTAGGCAATACCAAGATTTCGCCGTCAAAGAGGGCCTAGCGACAAAGCCAGCGGACGCGAAGCTCCTTGTGTCCAGCGTATCCAGGGGAAGCATAGACATTGCGTTCATCCCCGAACTTGCTGCAATCGGCATGACCATGCTCCCTTTGATCGAGCAGGGCACACTTATGGTGAAATTTGCCGACCAGCTCATAGCGCTTAATAGGCACTTTCAGGGCGGCTCTACAGATAACACAAGCACCGCCGTTACGGTGAGCGACTGTGATGACGTGGCAAATATCGTGTCGCCAGTTGCCGATAACGGTGGGACACAAAACATTACCGTCATAAATGGCGGTGTCACTGTCAATCAAATTACCGTAACTCAAGATCAAGCTAAGAAAATCAGACAGGTCGCACGAGCTACCAAGGAAGCTCTGTCCGTTCCTCTACTTGAAGTGCGCAAGGCCGTTTCGCTTACTTGGCAACAGCTCGCGAAAGACGCACCGAAAACCCATGGCAAGCGTAGCCCAGATCAAGGCTTGATTGAAGAAATTGACGCGGGCGCTCACGCTGTCCTCTTCACTGACGAAACAGCTCACTTGAAGTCAGAGCTTATTGCAGACGGCGAAAACCCCTACCGAATGGTCTATTTTGTTGATGTTGAGGTTTCGAGAGTTTCAGATCGGGTAGTCTCCTATCGGGTGTGTGGTTTCCACGGAAAACAAGAGTTGGCCGCGTAGATCAAAAGCGACCCCGAATAGTGGCCCACTTTGGCCCACTTTTTGGACAATTTCCGCGCTAAATCATTGAACTAACTATACTATTCTCGCCATTGGGAGTGTCCAGTTTCCTCAGCCGTCTCCAAAACATGACATTTCGACCACAGGTGTGGTAGGCGTTAAACTCGCAAGAGTTTTGCATCACTGTCGTATTGCGCATTTTTCAATGTGCGCCGGTGCAGTCCCTCCGGATGTGCCGCTAGGGCTAAATCGAATGTATGTGGTTGATTGAGCCCCAATTGCTCGCATAACCCACAAACTCTTCCACGCCTGCCCTTGTGATGAACCCTTGCGCCAGAAGGTCTTCCGCCGCCTTGCGTATGGCTGTGTCGTAGTTCTCTGCTGTGGGGTAGCGGCTGAGGATGGAGGGGCGAGGATCGTTCGTAAGAGCCGCCTGTTCGTCCGTTTCGGGGAATGGAAGATAGGCGCCGGTGAAGGGGAACATGTGGCCGGGGGCGAGGCCGGGCCCGCGCAGGTTCCAGCCGGTATATGTGCCCAAAGGCGCAACCAGCATGGGTGGCCTTACCCCCGCAATGTCGTTGCCGTTTTCATCGGCTGCAGGCACGAGGACGACATAGGACTGCCCTGTCGTTTTGGGCTGCGGAGGAATTGCTGATCCGTTCGTAAATTCTGCGCCGTAATCGCGCAGTTTCAACGGGTTAGCGTCTTTCGGCAAGGCGACGCCCGCTATATCGGGGAATTCCGCAATATAGCGGGCGACCGGCACCAGCGTGCCGTCGCCGACACGGGGAATCTGGGATGCCGGTGGTTCTGTGCCATCACGCAGCCAGTTCTGCATCAGAACAAGGGTTCCGACATCGAACGGCGCAGTGATGACATTGTTCATCAGATAGGTGCATGGCCCCGCAACTGGCTTCATCGGCGGCGAGAACGGGGTGTGGTGCGAGCCGGTCCACAGATATACGCGCACCCCATCGGGCTGGGGCAGATCGTTGCCGGCGGTGTCGGTATGCACCAGCGAGCCGCGCCGATGCCAATATTCTGCGGAGCTCTGGGTATGGATGACCTTGGGATCGGTCGCAGGGCGTTTGAGGATAGCGTCTTGCGCGCCGGTCAGGTGATCGCGCGAATGCGCATAGGAGAATGGGAAGAGATCGGATGGATTGGCGTGGTCCTCGTAATCACGCGCCGCCGCGATTGAGAGGTTTGAATAGCGGTTCATCGGGATTTTACCCGCCCCGGCGATATGGGGCAGCGCGCCATCAAAAATCCGGCGGCCCTTATGGTCGGCATTGAAGCCGCGCCACAAAAATTCACGAAACGCCCTGCCCGCCTGCGAACGGCCAGCGCCAATAGTGCGGGCAATGGTACCGGCGATTGGGTTGGTTTCGGCATCGTGGCGCAGGAAAGAAACCAGTTCACCCATGACCAGGAAACCTGCATCCAGCGCCAATGCGCCGGTCGCCTCGTATTCCAGCTCATAGATCCAGCCTGGGCGGAAGCCGCCGCGCAGATGCAGATGGTTCGGGCTTGGCCAGATGGCATTTTCCGGCGGAGGAAAACCCATCTTGCCGCCGGGCGAGGATTCGATCCGCTCGAATGCCCATGCGTCCGACGGAATGACTTCGCGCTGGCTTTCAGGATAACGGCGGCGGGTTAGTCTGGCGCGCGAGGTATCGAGCGAGGCGGCGGGATAGGACCGCATACTGGTCATGCCCGACAGCGGCACGACTTTGACGCCCTCTTCAAACACCACATATTCGGTGGCGATGCGTGTAGGCGCGTCGTCGGTATAACCGGGCAAGCTCATGGTCAGCCGCCCGTCACCCGGCAGCACGTCGCCCTGCCATGACGCCGACAGCAGTGTGTAGCCCTCGCGCAGCAACCAGCCATTGCCGGCATCGGCAGTGCTACGCGGCAGATTGGTCATTGGCGCATTGTTATAATTGTGCAGCAGGCGCTTGCCACCGCGGTTGACCAGTTCCACCAGCAAAGTACCGTTGGCCTTGTCCGGTGAAGCCGGGGCCAGAATAGAAAAATCGCCCCAGGCATGGATCAATCCATCCGGGCCGGTGACGATGCTTTTCGGCGTGTAGATGCCGTCTGCCCCTATTGCGTCCGGCACGATGGCGAGATGCGCACAGCCCTCTATCAGCCGATAGGCGCCGGTTTCACCAAAGGATGCACCCGTGGCAAAGGCAATATCGGTTTCGATTTCGACGCTAATAACGCTCATGCAGAAAGACTTCCGTGTCGAACTAGGATGCGGCGGCCAGGGCTTCGAATGCCTTGCGGCGCTCGGCCTGCCGAACCGGGTCGGCAACAGGCGCGGCCAACATCAGGCGTTTTGTATAAGGATGCTCAGGGCGCGCCGTGACCTGATCACAATCGCCATATTCAACGATTCCGCCTCGGCTCATAACCGCAACGCGATGACTGATATGGCGCACAACGGACAGATCGTGGCTGACGAAAAGATAAGCCACGCCGGTCTGCTTCTGAATATCGACAAACAGATCAAGCACTCGGGCCTGCGTGGAAAGATCCAGCGCGGAAACCGGCTCATCGCAGACGATCAGTTTTGGCGACAGGGCCAGTGCGCGGGCAATGGCGACACGCTGGCGCTGCCCGCCGGAGAATTCGCGCGGATAACGCTGCCCGGCATCAGATGGGAGGTTGACCTGATCGAGCAACGTACGCACCCGCGCCACCGCATCTGCCTTTGAAACGGTACCCGTGGCAATGAGCGGCTCGGTCAGAATGTCCTCGATCATCATCGAGGGATTAAGCGAGGTATAGGGATCCTGAAACACCGCCTGAATATTGATGTTCTTGAGCCGCCGCTCTCGCGGGCTCATCGTGGCAATGTCGTGGCCATCAAAGATAATGCTGCCCGATGTGACGGGGCCGATACCCAGCACGGAACGTCCCAGCGTGGTCTTGCCCGACCCAGACTCGCCCACGAGACCGACGGTTTCGCCGGGGCGTACATCGATGGACACGCCATGCAGAGCGCGGAAGCCGCGACGCTTGAGGCCCTTGGCACCGAACTCGACAACGAGGTCACGGACTTTAAGGATCGGTTCGATCTGGTTCAGGTCGTTCATGCCGGAACTCCCGTCAGGCTTGGCCGCACATAGGCTGGCGGCGTTGAATTTTCGAGCGTCGAGCCGAGCAGCATCTTGGTGTAATCGTGCTGCGGATTGGCAAAGAGGCTATGCACGTCATTGACCTCCACGACCCTTCCGTCGCGCATTACCGCCACGCGGTCGCAACTATCGGCAACGACGCCGAAATTGTGGGTCACCAGAATAACCGACATGTGGAATTCGTGCCTGAGGTCGCGCAGCAGTTGCAACACTTCGGCCTGCACGGTGACGTCGAGCGCCGTAGTCGGCTCGTCGGCGATGAGCAGGTCTGGATCGCAGGACACGGCCCCGGCAATCAGGACGCGCTGGGCCATGCCGCCCGAAATCTCGTGCGGATAGGCATTGAAGGCGCGCAGCGGATCAGGCAGGCCGACGCGGGCCAGCAGTGCAAGCGCCCGCTTCTTTGCCTCAGCCTCAGAAATTCCCAACACGGTTCGCATCGGTTCGACGAGCTGGAAGCCAATACGGAAGGCCGGGTCGAGGTTGCTCATCGGCTCCTGCGGCACATAGGCGAGGCGCTTGCCGCGCAGCTTGTGCATGGCGGCCTCTTCGAGCCCGGTCAGTTCCTGACCGTCGAAGAGGATTGAGCCCGAGACGACACGCCCGCCGGAGGACAGAAGGCCGAGCACCGAAAACGCCGTCTGTGTCTTGCCCGAACCGCTTTCGCCCACGAGGCCCAACACTTCGCCGCGCTTGAGGTCAAGGCTCACCCCTTTGACCACTTCCTTGAGACCGGCGGGGGTTTCATAGCCAACAACAAGGTCTGAGATACGCAGGATCGTATCGGCGGAGGGTTTGGGCGCATTGGTGGCAACGACCGCTTTGCGAGCGGCTTCGCGCCGGGCACGGGCTCTCGCTCCGTGGCCACCGGACGAGGATTTCTGCATCCAGTCACGCATTGTATTGCCCAGCAAAACCAGCGAGGCGACCGTCAGCGAAATGGCGAGGCCCGGCCAGAGAATGGAGGTCGGCGCAACATAGATATTGGCGAAAGCATCCTGAAGAATGCCACCCCAGGTCGGCGTGCGCGGATCACCAAGGCCGAGAAATTCGAGACCCGACTGAATGATGATCGAGACACCCGAAACAATAGCGATCTGGATAACGATGGGCGCGCGAATGACGAGCAGAATGTGGCGGGCGATGATGCGTAGGTCAGACAGGCCCGATACGCGCGCCGCGTCGACATAGAGCTCATTCTTGACGCCCATGACGAGATTGCGCGTCAGCCGGAAAAATCCGGGTGCCAGCATAACCCCGAAGACGGCCATAGAGAGATAGACCGACGAGCCCAGAACCTTGAAGAAGGCCAGCAGCACGATAAGCGCCGGGAGCGCCATGAGCGCATCGGATACCCAACCAGCGATGAAGTCGAACGTCTTGCCGAAGTAGCCCGCAATCAGCCCCGTGGTAACGCCAAGGATGGTGGCGACGCCGACGGCTACCAGAGCGCCAAGCAGGGTATTGCGCGCGGCGAAAAGCAGGCGGCTGAAAATATCGCGGCCACCGCTGTCGCCGCCAAGCCAATAGGAGGCGTCGGCAGCCCCGTTCATCATGTCGAGGCGGACACTGCCGGGATTATTCGGCGCGACGACCGGCGCCATAATGGCGGCAATCACCATCACCACAAGCACGACACTGGCAGCAAGCCCGAGAGGGCTGCGCAGAATGGCCTTGAGTGCGCCTTTATTCGGATTGGTCGAAGCGGGAGCGGACGTTGCAGTGCTCATCTCAGGCGCACCTTCGGATTGACCCAGGCATTGGCCAGGTCGATGAGGAGATTAACGAGGCTCACCAGCAGGACGAGCACGATGACGATGCCCATGATGACCGGCGTATCACCGGACAGCGATGCATCCACGGTCAGAGAGCCCATGCCCGGAATGGCGAAGACTCGCTCGATGATCACGGCACCCGAAAGCAGGGCGATGAATTGCAGCGAGATCACGGTCAGCGCCGGGGGCGTGGCATTGCGCAAGGCATGGCGGAAAAGAATGGAGCGCGGCGAGACGCCACGGGCGCGAAGCGTACGGATATAATCCTGCTCCAGCACATCGATAACCGCCCCGCGCACCTGTTGCGCCGCCGAGGCGATGCCACCGACAACGAGGGCCGCCACCGGCAATGCGAGGGAGGACGCCCACCCGCCGACCGAACGGGTCAGCGGCACATAGCCGGTGGCAGGGAACCATCGCAGCGACACTGCGAAGGTGAGCACAAGGATTAGCGCGATCCAGAAATTGGGTAGGGAAAATCCGAGCACCGAGATGAACTGGATCACCCTATCAAGCCAACCGCCATAGACGGCGGCAGCAACGCCGAGAAGCACGCTGATAATGGTCATGACCGTTATGGCAGTGATGACCATGGAGAGGGTTACCGGCAGGCGGCTGGCAATGGCGGAGGTGACCTGTTCGTTGGACGTCCAAGATTTTCCGAGATTGCCGCTCACCGCCTTACCGAACCAGGTGGTGTATTGAACGAGCAGGGGCTGATCGAGCCCCAGCTCACGATTAAGCGCATCGACCTGCTCCTGGCTTGCGCTTTCTCCCAGGATGTTGCGGGCCGCATTCTGCGCCGAACTGAAGACCAGAACGAATGTCAGGCTTGTCAGCACGAAGACGAGGATGGCGGCGGCGCCCAGGCGCCTGAGGAGAAAGCCGAGCATGGAGCGGTTCCTTAGTTGGCCGGTGCGAAGTTACGCGGCCAGGGCACGATGTTCTGGTTCTGCATATCCACCTTGGTGTCAGCGTCGGTCAGGTAGATGGAGTCGACCATGAACCAGGGCGCAAAGAAGGCGTTTTCGGTGATGTAGCGGTTAGCCGCCTTCATCGCCTCATCCTGATCGGCACCGGTCGCCATCTGTGCGGTGGTCAGCAATTCCGCCATTTTCGGATCATCCACGTGCGAGGTGTTCCACGGGCTTTCGGTGAAGGCGAAGCGGCGGAAGTCCATCCAGGCGGTCTGGCTGGCCAGCGACATCAGGAAAAGGGGATATTTGCCAGCCAGGAGGTCGGCGATGAACGCGTTGGGCGCCACCTTTTCCCACTCGATGGTGATATTGAGCTGATTGAGCGTCTGCTCGATGATCGGCTCATATGAGGCAAAGCCGGGGGTGGATGGCATCTTGACGGTGAAGCCGTTTTCGAAGCCGGCTTCCTTCATCAGCTCAAGAGCCTTGTCCATATTGTATGCGTAGGTACCGACCAGCGACTGATCGAAGGCCTGGCTTTGCAAGTTGAACGGCTGGTCAATCACTGCACCACGATCGAGCAGCAGATGCTTGACCAGACCTTCCTTGTCGAAGGCAAAGTTCAGTGCCTGACGAACGCGGACATCGGCTAGGGCAGGAACAACCTTTCCTTCGCGATCAGCAATGATCAGACCCTGCCAATCCACCTGCGTGGAGTTGACGGTGAGACCGGCACCTTCGGCTTCGGCAATGGACTTAGCGTCGGCCGCTGCGGCGTCGATCTGGCCGGATTTGAGGGCATTGAGGCGAGCCGACAGATCGTTCATCGGGATGATGACCATCTTGTCGAACGGATAGGCCTCGGCGTTCCAGTAGTCGGCATTGCGGGTGTAAACATACTGACGGCCCGCGACGGTTTCATCGGCGTTGAGCACGTATGCGCCGCTGCCAACCGGTGTGGTGGCACTGGCTTCGGTGCCGAGCGTTTCCGGGCTGGCAATGGCGCCACCAACCATGCCGAGATAACCGATCAGGCCCGGATCGGGCGCATTGAGGACCAGATTGACTTCGTAGTCAGAGACGATCTCGACGTCCTTGACCGAGCCCACCATGTAGCTGTTCTGGCCTGCGGCATCGCGGATATATTCGATATTGGACTTGACTGCTTCGGCATTGAACGGCGCGCCATCGGTGAAGGTTACGCCTTCGCGCAGCTTGAGATTGAGGACGGTATTGTCCTCGTTATAGGTAAATTCGGTCGCAAGATTGGGCTTGGCGACCATCTGTGGATCGAGCACCAGCAGGGTGTCGTAAACCGGCATCCAGTATTGCACGCGATGACCGATCTGAAGGGCACCAACGTCGAAACTGTTGTTATCGACGGTGCTGGCCAGGCTCAGCGTGGTCGCATCGTCGTCCTGCGCCAGGGCAGGCACAGCCAGGCTCAGCGTCATCAGGCTAACCGCCACGAAGGCGGAGCGCATGAAAGTCTTCATTTTTTTCCTCCCTTGCCGGCACGTGTGTCCGGCTACGGCCCACACCGCGTGGCACCGCATTGCTGCCCCTGCGGGCGCAAGTCCTGAATTGGTTTGAGTTGTTGCGAGCTCAGCCGGGCGACCGGCCTATCCACCGCCACATTCGCTTTGCTATCGGGCGCTACGGGACATCTTTGTCTGCATGGTTCCTCCAGTCGATCATATGACCTTTGACGTTTTTGATTCATCGGCGCGCAGGCTGGCAACCAGATCGCTGAACCGCTCGCCCTGCACTGAAATATGAGAGCGCATCACCAGACGCGCATCGTCGGAACGGCCATCAAGGACAGCCTCGACCACCGCAACATGTTCGGCCAGTGAATTGCGCAGGCGATTGCGCACCCGCAATTGCAGGCGGCGGTAGGGCCGCAACCGCCGATGCAGCGCGGTACATTGCTCCTGTAGAAAATCGCTATGTGCCGCTACGTAAACGAGGCGATGAAACTCTTCGTTCTCGTAATAATAGGCGTCCGAATCTTCGGTGGCTGCCGCCACTTCGCAAGCCTTAAGTGCTGCCTCAAGCGCCAGCTTGTCCTCTTGCGTATGTCGACGAGCAGCAAGGCTTGCCGCCATGCCCTCAAGCTCCGCCATCACCTCGAACATCTCGTAAAGGCGCTCAGGCGTCGGATCATCGACGATCGCCCCACGACGCGGACGAATCGAAACAAGACCAATGGCGCTCAGCTGCATCAGCGCTTCGCGAATAGGCGTCCGAGACACCCCGAAACGCTGCGCAAGCTGAACTTCATCCAACCGCTCGCCCCGACCAAATTCGCCGGTGACGATGCCGTTTTCGATCTCGTCACGCAATTTATGGAACGCGTTTGCGCTCACATCTCTCTCCCTTGTTGATCGTCGTTATATGCGAGAATGTCATTTGTGTATACAAGAAATTTGACTTTGCATATTTTAACGCATAGTCCTGCCATACCAAGCGTGGTTCAGAGGGTGAAGAGAGACAATGCCGGCCGTGTCCTTTTTCAACGACATGCTGCAAGCACTGGCCACAAGAGGTCGGCAGCTTATTGCCAATTGGGACAACCATATCGTCCCTGCAGCCGATCCCGTGGCCATCCCCAGTATTGAAGCCGAACTTGAAGCGCTCATTTCGAGCCGCGGCGAAGCGACAGGCACGGCACTGGCGCAATCCATATTAAGGCGTTGGCAAAATCTCGATGCTGAAGGACAGCGCCACTTCCTCACCATTCTCAGCCGCGATTTCGGGCCGGACCAGACCCGGCTCGATGCTGCAATCGAGCATTACCGGGAGGTTCGCACCCCCGCTTCTCTCACCGCGCTCAGCGAAGCCGCCGAACCACGCCGACAGGAAGTGCTGCGACGACTGAACCTGGCGTCGGGCGGAACAGCAACGCTGGTCAAGATGCGCGAGACTCTGCTCGGCGCTTTGGGTTCAGATCCCGAACTCAAGGCCGTGGATGCCGATTTCCTGCATCTTTTCACCTCATGGTTCAATCGGGGCTTCCTGATCCTAAAGCCCATCGACTGGACCACGCCGGCCAATATTCTCGAAAAGATCATTCAATATGAAGCCGTACATGACATCGGCGGCTGGGATGAATTACGGCGCCGACTGGAACCACCCGACCGGCGATGCTTTGCGTTCTTTCACCCCCAGCTCAACGACGAGCCGCTGATCTTTGTTGAGGTGGCACTGACCCGCGCCATTCCAGAGCGCATCGCTGATGTCCTCACCGATAACAGGCCCAAACTGCGTCCCGACGAAGCCAACACTGCGGTGTTCTATTCCATCTCCAATTGTCAGATGGGCCTGCGCGGCGTGTCCTTTGGTAACTTTCTCATCAAGCAGGTGGTGGACGATCTGCGCCGCGAATTGCCGAACCTTGAAACCTTCGTCACGCTGTCTCCCGTCCCCGGCTTTGCCCGCTGGCTGAACACCGAGCGCGCTGCGCCGTCAGTGTTGAACACAGAAATTCTGGCGCAGCTCGACGGGCTCGACATTGCCAATTGGCAGAATGATCCGGTGGAAAGCGCCGCTCTGGGCCCTGCCCTGTCTGCTGCCAGTGCCGCCTATTTCCTATGGGCGCGCAGCAATGGCCGCCTGCCCGACCCGGTGGGACGCTTCCATCTGGGCAATGGAGCACGGCTCGAACGCATCAATGCGTTGGCCGACCTATCGCCGCGCGGTCTGCACGAAGCCCATGGCATGATGGTCAATTATCTCTACAAGCTCGACGACATCGGGGCCAATCATGAGGCGTTTGCGGACAAAGGGATGATCATTGCATCCGACGCCGTGCAGCTCCTGCTGCCCAAGCCAATCCATACCGAAAAACAACAAGACGACATTCCCGAACGCGCCATCGCCTGAAGGCTTTTGCTGCGGGAATGACAGGAGGAGACCCTTTTATGGGCAATCATATGTTTGATGCCATTCGCGCCGCGGCAGAGCGCCGCGAAGCGCCGTTCATTGTTACACAGGCGGGGCGCATCTGGACTTATGGCGATCTGCTCGACTTTTCCGCCAGGCTTGCCCAGCGCCTGATCGATCTTGGCGTTGCTCCGGGCGATCGCGTAGCCGCGCAGGTGGAAAAGAGCCCCGAAGCGCTGATGCTCTATGTGGCGTGCCTCAGGGCTGGTGCCGTCTATCTGCCGCTCAATACCGGCTATACACTCAACGAGCTCGATTATTTCATCGGCGATGCCGAGCCGAAGCTGGTGATCGTCGCCCCCAAAGCGGAAGCCGCGATTGCGTCACTCGCCAAACGACATGGCGGGCGAGTGGCAACGCTCGACGACGCTGGCGGCGGCTCTCTGCTGGCCGGGCTGGACGCGCAGCACGGCTTCACCGATGTTGAACGCGGACCGGATGATCTGGCCGCCATTCTCTATACATCGGGCACGACCGGGCGCTCCAAGGGCGCCATGCTCAGCCATGACAATCTGCTCTCAAACGCAAAAACGCTGATTGCCCACTGGCAGTTTACCGCCGCTGACCGCCTGATCCATGCCCTGCCCATCTTCCACACCCATGGTCTGTTCGTTGCGACCAATGTGACCATGCTCTCCGGCGCGTCGATGGACTTCCTGCCCAGGTTCGATCCGGCGAAAATCATGGCGCTGATGGACGACGCCACCTGCCTTATGGGTGTGCCGACCTTTTATACCCGCCTGTTGCAGGAAGATGGGCTGACGCGGGAAAAGACCGCCAATATCCGCCTTTTCATCTCCGGTTCGGCCCCGCTTTTGGCTGATACCCATCGCGAGTTCGCGGCGCGCACCGGCAAGGCCATCCTCGAACGCTATGGGATGACCGAGACCAATATGAACACCTCCAATCCCTATAGCGGTGAGCGCATCGCCGGAACGGTGGGCCATCCCCTGCCCGGCATTTCCGTGCGCATCTGTGACCCAGAAAGTGGCGCCGAACTGGCCACTGACGAGATCGGCATGATCGAGGTCAAGGGTCCTAACGTGTTCAAGGGCTATTGGCGAATGCCGGAAAAGACGGCGTCGGAATTCCGCGCTGACGGCTATTTCATCACCGGCGATCTGGGGAAGATCGATGCGAAAGGCTATGTCCACATTGTCGGGCGCGGCAAGGATCTTGTGATTTCTGGTGGCTACAATGTCTATCCCAAGGAAATCGAAAGCGAGATCGACCAGATTGCCGGCGTGGTGGAAAGCGCGGTCATCGGCGTGCCACATCCTGATTTTGGCGAAGGCGTCACGGCAATCGTCGTGCGCTCATCCGACAATGCGGTCAACGAGGCCCAGATCATGGCAGCGCTGACGAAGCGACTGGCCCGATACAAGCAACCCAAAGCGGTGCATTTCGTGCCCGACCTGCCGCGCAACACTATGGGCAAGGTGCAGAAAAACGTTCTGCGCCAGATCTATAACGACATTTATCAAGCCTGATTAAAAGGCGGAGGACATTTCATGACCGAAACACGCATCCAGCAATTGCTTGGACAAATCAGCCTTGAAGAAAAGGTCTCCATTCTCTCGGGCGAAGATTTCTGGTCCGTGCCTGCCGTGGAGCGGCTCGGCATCGGCAAGCTGCGCGTTTCGGATGGCCCCAATGGCGCACGCGGCGGCGGCTCGCTGGTCGGCGGCGTCAAGTCCGCCAGCTTCCCCGTTGGCATCGCTTTGGGTTCGACATGGAACGTGGAACTGGCCAAGGAAATCGGCGCGGCGCTCGCCGATGAAGTCAAATCCAAGGGCGCGCATATGCTGCTCGCCCCCACAGTGAACATTCACCGCTCGGTCACCAATGGCCGCAATTTCGAGTGCTATTCGGAAGACCCGATCCTTTCGGGCGAACTTGCCGTGGCCTACATCACCGGCCTTCAGGAACAAGGCATCGGCGCAACGATCAAGCATTTCGTCGGCAATGAAAGCGAGATCGAACGCACGACGATTTCGAGCGAAATCGACGAGCGCGCCCTGCGCGAAATCTATCTCATTCCGTTTGAATGGGCCGTCAAGAAAGCCGGAACCTGGGGCATTATGAGCTCCTATAACCGGCTCAACGGCACCTTTACATCGGAGCATGACTGGTTGCTTGGCACCGTTCTCCGCGACGAATGGCACTATGATGGCATCGTCATGTCCGACTGGTTCGGCTCGCACTCGACGGCAGAAACCGTCAATGCGGGTCTCGACCTCGAAATGCCAGGCCCGGCTCGCGATCGTGGCCAGAAGCTGATCGACGCGGTCAATGCCGGATCAGTGTCATTGGAGACGCTCGACAAGCGCGTTCTCGCCATGCTGCGCCTGATGGAGCGCGTTGGCTCGCTGGACGATCACCGCGACCATGAAGAAAAGGCCGAAGACCGGCCCGAACATCGCGAACTGATCCGCCGCGCTGGCGCCGAAGCGTCCGTGCTGCTCAAGAATGACGGCGTCTTGCCGTTGGCCGGTTCAGGCAAGATTGCCGTCATCGGCCCCAATGCCAAGACCGCGCAGATCATGGGTGGCGGCAGCGCCCAGCTCAACGCTCATTACCGTATTTCTCCCTGGCAGGGGCTGGTCGGCGCACTGGGCGAAGAGCACCTGTCCTACGCAAAGGGCTGCACCAATGATCGCTTCCAGCCGCTACTGCGCGGTGTGCTGGATGTCGACTACTTCGACAATATGACCCTTTCCGGCGAGCCAGTGCATCGCGGCACAATCGAAGATGCGCAGACCTTCTGGATTGGGCAGGTGGCCGAGGGCAAGGTCGATGCACTGCATTTCTCCGCCCGCGTCAAAGGCAGTTTCACGCCCGAAGTCAGCGGCGAGCACAATGTCGGCATTTACGCTGCCGGTTTTGCCAAGGTCTATATCGATGGCAAGTTGATTGCCGATGCGTGGACCAACTGGACCAAGGGTCGCACCTTCTTCGAAGAAGGGTGTGACGAAGTGGTTGGGACCGTCCAGCTTGAAGCCGGTCGCGCTTACGAAGTGACCATCGAGTTCAGCACCAAGGACTTCGCCACTCTGGGCCTCGCCGCCTTCGCCTGTGGCATTGGTCTGCCGCTGGGCGATGACGCCATTGCCGAAGCGGTCGAGGCCGCCCGCAATGCGGAAACCGCTCTGGTCTTTATTGGTCGCAATGGCGAATGGGACACGGAAGGCAGCGACTTGCCGGGCATTGTTCTGCCCGGTCGCCAGAGCGAATTGATCGACGCTGTTGCCGCCGTCAATCCGCGCACCATTGTCGTGCTGCAATCGGGCGGACCGGTGGAAATGCCATGGGCCGATAAGGTCGCCGCCATCGTGTCCGCCTGGTATCCGGGTCAGGAAGCGGGCAATGCCATTGCCGATGTGCTGACCGGAGCCGCAGAGCCCGGCGGTCGTCTGTCTCAGACATTCCCGGTGCGCTGGGCCGACAATCCGGCTCATAGCCAGGACCGCGAAGTCTATCCGGGCCTCGAGGGCAAAGTGCGCTACGAAGAAGGCATTTTTGTCGGCTATCGCCATTACGACAAGCTGGGCCTGACGCCGCTCTACCCCTTCGGCTTTGGTCTCGGCTACACCAGTTTCGACCTTGCTGACCTGTCGGTCGATGAAGCCAATTTCGAGGACAAGGGCGAGGTCACTGTCAGCCTCAAGGTCACCAATACCGGTTCCCGCACCGGTTCGACCGTGGTGCAGCTCTATGTGTCTGACGATGTCTCGACTGCCCCTCGTCCGACAAAGGAGTTGAAGGCTTTCGCAAAGGTAAAGCTGGCAGCCGGTGAGAGCCGGAATGTGACGCTCTCGCTCGACGCACGCGCCTTCGCCTATTTCGATAGTGCCAACAAAAACTGGCTGGTCGAAGCGGGCTCTTTCACCTTGCGCGTCGGACAGTCATCTGTCGACCTGCCCCTTGAAACAACAATCACGCTGAACAAAGCCCGGCCCCTCTCCGTCTAGGCATTTTTCGGTCAATCGGTTTCCAACATTGCGGCCCGCGGCATATCCTGCTCGCGGGCCGTTCTGTTTGTTCTTCTCCGTTTGATTGCCGACGTTCGGCGCGATAACGCGAAAAGACGATCAGCCCAGATCGAAGACGGGCACGGCCCGGCCATGTTCGGCGACTATCGCGCGTAGACTTTCGACACTTGGGCATTCCGGCACTGGCGGAAGCGCCTCGCCGCCGCCGACAGACTGCGCGAGAACCGCACAAGCCAGAACCGTTCTTCCCGGCACGATGGAGCCGCGCAATTGCGGCACCAGCGTGCGCGCCCAATGCACATTGGTGTTGCTCAGGGGGCTTAGAACGATACCTTCGCGCTGGTCATAGCCGATGATGATGCTACGATCAGTGGCGGATTTCACCTCCGCGCGCGCCGTGCCAATATCCTCCTGCCAGCGGCGGAATTCCGGCTTGGCAATGGCAAAGCCACCTTCGGCCACCTGCATCTCACGCGACGTGACGATCTCGTGCACACGCAGATGCCAGCGCCCATGCGGCAGCACCCAGCTCGACACTTCCACATCGTGATAGGGTCGCCACACCGAGAACAGCACATTGCCCGCGATCTCAGCCCGTTCGCACAATTCCCGCTGACGGAAATGCAGCCCATCCTCGGACAGCGTCAACGCATTGTCGCTGGCGGCGCTGGGAAAATGGCAATCATTGGCTTCAATGGAAAAGCCATAGCGCGTCGAATAGGCAAACTTGCCGTATTTTTCAGGCGTGCCGCGCCAACGCGCGTAATATTGACCCGATGTTAGCACGACAGTGTGGCCTGGCAGATGCTGCACCACCATGCCCGGCTCGGCCAGAACCACTGGCTCCTCCTCCGCTAAGGGAGCGCCCTCTTCTGCCGCAGCCCAAAAGGGGTGATCGGCAGGCAGCGCCAGCGGCAGAAAAGCTTTCATGGCCCAATAGGGCGAACCGGCAGAATTATAGCCTTCGCTGACGAGCAGGTTTGGGTAGGCATAGCCGATGGACAGCACGCCATCGCGCTCGAAAATCGGTTGGCGGGCCCACCAGCGCAGATTGCGCAGATAATAGCCTTTGATCTGCCCCCAGGACAGCGCCTCAACATTGGCGTAGGCCAGCGCTCCCCAGAACCCGGCATGGGCGAAGCGATAGATCAGGCTGCGGCCAAAGGGCAATGCTGCACCATCTTCGGCGTACCAATGACGGATCGATTGAGTGAATTCGTGAGCCCGCGCTTTATAGCGCTCGGCGCGCGCCGTATCGCCAGACAGCATTGCATAGAGTAGGCCGTAATAATGAAACGCAAAGGGGATGTAGTGATCGGCGCTGCGGATCGGACCATCCCGATACCAGCCCTTCTCCATGACGAAATTTTCCATATCGTCGAGATAGGCTTCATGGGTTTTCGCGTCGGCGGGCCGACCGACATGAGACAGGCCCAAATCGATCAGGATGCGGAAGAATTTCCAGTTGCTGTTGACAAATTGGCGGTCGCGCCCGGATGTAAGATAGGCGGCAACACGGCCTTTGGCCGCATCGTCCAGCGGGTCCCAGATATGTTCACGGGCGATACGGAGCGTGAAACCGATGGCGGCAAGCTCCACTTGCCGCTGGTCCATATCCGAAATGTCGCCCCAATAGTCGGCATGGGCTGGGTTCGTGCCGTTGTCGAGACCCGCGCGATAGAGCGACCAATGCTCAAAGTGCCCGCCACCTGCAACGAGCGGTGCGATGCCCCAAAGAGGGCGCGCAAACCCTTCCAGCCCCGCCGCTGCCATGTCGAAATGCGCCGCTGTCGCGCTGAGATCGACCCGGGCCCCAGATTCCGAGAAATACGGCAGCAATGGCTCGAACAACGCATGCATGGCCCGCCCGACATCATCGCGGGTGCGGAGCGGATTATCGGAAAGAGGCGTTGGGCGCACGATCATGTCCAAAGTGGTCAGGCGGTAGAGACATTGGCGGCAGGCAGCGCATTTCCGAGGAAAAATGCACCACCTGCCGCAGAAGGCCGTCAACCGGGGTCAGTTCGTGTCTGCCGGCACGAAATGTACCCCAGCCAGCAGCTTATTCGATGCCGGCAACACCGGTATTGAGTTCCTCAATGGCAGCGTCAACGGTGATGTTATTGGTCATCAGCGAGTCGTGGACACGGTTCAGCACCAGCTCATATTCGGCTGCTTTGAGGTTCACCGGCATTTCCAGATAGGTCGCGGTGGTGGTCAGCGCTTCGGCACTGGCCGCATCTTCCGGGAAGCCAGCTGTTCCGGTAATAGTGGCGACAACTGCGTCGTCGCGCAGCGCCGGAATGGTGCCGGATGCAGCGATGATGGCAGCGCCCTCTGCCCCGGTGACGAAGTCGATGAACGCCTTGGCTGCGTCGACCTTCTTGGAGTTGGTGTTGATGCCAAGCGACGTTACCTGACCTGCCGTCGCACCAGCCTCAACGCCCTCGGGGTGTGGGTACTTCACGATACCCCATTCAGTCGCCGTCGATTCACCCGAAGCGACCTTGGCGATCTGGGTGCCGATGAACCATGTACCCATGGGCAGCATGGCGATCTGGCTTGAGAACCACGGTGCCGAATAATGGGTCTGCGAGGTCTTGAGCGAGGCATAGCTGCGTACGACGCCCTCTTCCTGCAGGGCGAGGGCACGTTCGTACCAGGGCTTGAGGAAGGTATAGTCCTTGGACACCAGCGTGCTCTCGCCGCTCTGAATGGCGGGCAGTTGCACGGTGGAGCGCCAGGTGTGGAAGTGCGCGCCATAGACACGGTCCTGACCGAAGCCGGAGGTGACCGCGCGAGCCTTCTCGTCGAACTCGGCCCAGGTCATGTCATTGGTGGGATACTCCACACCAGCGGCATCGAAGGCGGCTTTATTGTAATAGACGATCCAGAAGTCGGTGCGGAACGGAAGGCCGAACACACCATTGCCGACATCAAGCGCCTCAATGAGACCACCATAAGCAGCGGCGTCGGCGGGAACCGCGCCCGCTTCGGTCAGGTTGAGCAGGCGGCCGGTATTGACCATCTGGGCATAGCCCGGAATGTCCTTGATGGTGATGACGTCGAGATCGTCGCCACCGCCGGTCAGCTGGGTCATGACCATCTGGTTATAATCGGCGGAACCCAGATCGGTGTATTCAACCTCGATGCCCGGATTTGCCTCTTCAAACGCGTCGATGAGCTGCTGGTAATAGGGCGTACGATCCCAGTCCCACAGGGCCCAGTTGATGGTCGTGTCCTGAGCCAGAACCTGACCCTGCATCAGCATCAGGCCGGTGCTGGCCAGTGCCGCTGCCTTGATTACGTTACGGATTGGCATTGTTATTCTCCTCCAAGTTGACGTTATGCCATTTGTATTTTCGGCTGCGCCCGCTCCGCGGCCTGCTCGGCCGTGGTGGATCGGGCCAAGCCGAACCGAACTCCCTTCATCACGCCGAAACTGCCGATCAGCGCGCCGAAAGAAAAATTGACCAGCACCGGCAGGATCACCGATGCGGGATAGAAAAGGATGTGGGCTATCCAGAGCGCACCGACGACGGCCAGCGCGGACAGGCCGGATAGTGGATTGCGCAGAAGGCCAAGCCCTGCCGCCTTGAGCAGACGGGCATTGTTTGCCTTCATGTCCATCGCCAGCGCCGTGAACAGGTAGAGCGCATACAGCGGGACGATGATGGCCATTGCGATTGCGAGCGCCAGCGGCGCGGCATAGATCAGGCTAGCCTGTGCCAACGCCGCGTAGCTTTGCACGGCAATCACCGCCAGAGCGCCAGCGGCAATCAGGATGGCGCCAAAGCCCGTCGCCCGCCAGAACCCCGCGCGGAATGCCGCCCAGAAATCGCGCCAGAGATAGACGTTGCGATCTTCGATCATCATCACACTGACCCGCATGGCGGCGAACCAGGCCGCAGGCAGTGTGACCAAGGGCAGGCTGAAGGCGATGACCAGCACATTGAGCTTGATGAGATCCCACCATTCCCGTCCCGCGACATGCGCCAGAAGGGGCAGGCCAGTCGGCGCCGGGGCATTCTTGTCGATGCCCGGCCCCTCGCGGAAATAGAGATTGACGAGAAAGTTCATCACCCTGCCCTTCTCCTCACAGGCCCAGCGCCTGCTGCGTCTCAGCGTCAAAGAGATGCATGGCGGACAGGTCGGCAAAAAGCGTCACGCTCTCGCCAGCCTGCACCCGGCAACGGGACGACACCCGCGCAACCACCGAATGCCCCTCGATAGAACCGTTGAGATGCACTTCCGCGCCCATGGGCTCGGCCAGATCGACAACAAAATCGAGCGGGGCAACCAGCGCGGGATCGACATCGATCGGCGCGCGCTCACCCAGATTTTCCGGGCGCAGACCGAGCATGAACGAGCGCCCGAAATCTGCCTCGCCTATCTTGGCGGTCAACCGCTCCGGCAAGGGCAGCGAATGGTCCTTGAACCGCGCCACTGTGCCAGCGTCCGAACGCTCCAGCGTCACCGGCAGGAAATTCATCTGCGGCGCGCCGATGAAACCGGCGACGAACATATTGACCGGGTTGTCATAGAGCGATTGGGGCGTGTCGACCTGCTGGATATGCCCGTCCTTCATCACCACGATGCGGTCGGCCATGGTCATGGCTTCCACCTGATCGTGGGTTACATAAATGAAGGTCGCATCCAGCCGCCGGTGCAGCTTGGTGATCTCGGCGCGCATGGTGGAGCGCAGCTTGGCGTCGAGATTTGACAGCGGCTCGTCGAGCAGGAAGACCTCGGGCGAGCGCACCATGGCCCGACCCAGCGCCACGCGCTGCCGCTGGCCACCGGACAAAGCCTTGGGCTTGCGGTTGAGCAAATGGGTGATGTCGAGAATTTCGGCGGCTTCGCGCACTTTCTGCTCGATCACCTCGCGCGGGGCGCGGCGCAATTCGAGACCGAAGGCCATGTTCTTGTAGACCGTCATATGCGGATAAAGCGCATAATTCTGGAACACCATGGCAATGTCGCGGTCCTTGGAGGGCACGTCATTGACGATGGTATTACCGATGATGAGATCACCGTTTGACACCTCTTCCAGCCCCGCGATCATCCGCAGGGTGGTGGATTTTCCGCAGCCGGAAGGGCCGACCAGAATGATGAATTCCTTGTCGGCAATTTCCAGATCGATGTCATGGACCACCTTGAGCGCGCCAAAGCTCTTGCCGATCTTGCGCAGGGAAATGCTAGCCATTGTCTTGCTCCCGTATTTTGAGTTCGAGGGTCACCAGCAGGAAACCCAGTCGCGCGTCAGGCGCGTCAGGCCCTCGAAGTAATAGTAGTCACCCCAGGCCACACACTCATCGACGCCTTCGCCGCGACAGGTGTTGAAAGGGGTTTTCTTGGAATATGTGCCGTGCAGCACCAGACCGTTGGACACGGCCGGGTCGCGTACCGCATAATTGCGCCAGAGGCTTGCCAGCATGCGCGACGCCAGATCGCGCATCTCCTCTGCCCGCTTGCCGCCCACAATGTCAGCCATATCGAGCAGGCCCGAGGCGACAATGGCGGCGGAGGATGAATCGCGCGGTTCGTCGCCCTCGGTAAAGATCAGGTCCCAATAAGGAATGAGGTCTTCGGGCAGCCGGACAAGATAATAGCCAAGCAGGTTTTCGAAGGTGTCGATATAGTCCTGACGCGGGTCCTGACGATAACAGCCCGGCAGCCCCGCAATAGCCCAGGCCTGTCCACGCGCCCATGAGCTGTCGTCGCTATAGCCCTGCTTGGTCGCACCACGCACCGGCGCGCCGGTCTCGGGGTCCATATAGAAGGTGTGGAAGGTTGAATGGTCGGGGCGGACTGAATGCGCCAGCGTCGTGCGCGCATGGCGGAGCGCCTTTTCCCTATACTCAGGATTGCCGGTTTCGGCACTGGCCCAATGCAGCAATGGCAGGTTGAGCAGGCAATCGATAATGTAGCGATAATTGTCCTTCTCGCCCATCCGGCCCCAGGCCTGAAGGAATTCACCCTTTTCGTGAAAGCGTTCGAGAAGCTGGTCGGCGGCCATCAACGCGGCCTTGCGACCATCTTCATCCCCCACCAAGCGCCATGCAGCGACGCAAGTGGGCGAATAGAGAAAGCCCATATCGTGGTGGTCGGTCTCGATGCGGTTTTCGATCCTGTGCAGAAAACTCTGCACATGGATTTGCGCCGCATGACGGAAGGTTTGGTCGCCCGTCACCTGATAGGCCAGCCAGATCGAGCCGGGCCAGAAGCCTGCGGTCCATTGGTCATTGGGCACGGCAGGATAGAAATTGCCGACGCTCGAATGGTTCTGCGCAGCATAGGTAAACTGCGGCAGGTTGCGGCGCACCTGCGCCACCGCCACGTCGACAGCCTCGCGCGCTTCGGCATCGGAGAGTGGAGCAGGCATGTGAGAAAGTTCGGGGGCGAGCATATTCATCCCTTGATGCCCGTCGAGGCGATGCCTTCGACAAAGAAACGTTGAAGAGCGAGGAAGACGATCAGAACCGGGATCAGCGAGACGACCGAAGCCGCCATGATCAACCCGTATTCCTGCGTGTACTGGGTGATGAACATGCGAATACCGATCTGGATGGTCTTCAGCTCGGTCTTGGTCAAATAGATCAGCGGCCCGAGGAAATCGTTCCAGGTGTTGACGAAGGTAAAGATGGTGAGCGTCGACAGCGCAGGCATGGAGAGCGGCAACATGATGCGCCACCAGATGCCATATTCGCTCATGCCGTCGATGCGCGCGGCCTCGCACAGCTCATCGGGAATGGACATATAGAACTGGCGCATCAGGAACACGCCAAAGGCGGTGAAAGCCTGAAGGGCAATAAGCGCCAGATGGGTGTTGTTCAGCCCAAGCTCCCGCATCAGCAGGAATTGGGGCACCATATAGACCTGCCAGGGCATGGCTATGGTGGCGATATAGGCAAGGAACAGCAGGTTCCGGTAAGGGAAGTTGAGCTTGGCGAAGGCATAGGCGGCAAAGCTCGACGTGAGCAATTGCAGCACGGTGACGATCAGCGTCAGCTTGGTCGTGTTCCACACAAAGATACCGAGCGGAATCTTGGTCCAGATGTCGATATAGTTTTCCCAGCGCGGGAATTCGGGAATCCACTGGATCGGGAAAGCGAAAACGTCGCGGTCGAGCTTGACCGAGGCCGAGAGCATCCAGACGAATGGCGCCAGCATGGTCAGAGTGACGACGATCACCAGCACATAGGTGAGGATCAGACCCCACTTGATGCGGCGGCGTGGACGGCGGAGCGTAGGTTCAGCCACTGAAACGGAAGGCGACGCAATAGTCATGCCGTGTCTCCTTCGCTGCGTTGCGTCCAGCGGAACTGAACAACGGTGATGAGAAGAACGAGCAGGAACAGCACCAGCGCAACCATGCTGGAATAGCCCAGGTCCCAGGAAATGAAGGCTTCGTTGTAGATGTGGTAGACCAGCACCAGCGTCGACGTGCCCGGCCCGCCTTGCGTGATCATGTAGACTTGATCGAACACTTTGAAGGACTGGATGGTCAGCATCACCGAGACGAAGAAGGTCGTCGGGGCCAGCTGCGGCAGCGTGATACGCCAGAACTTTTGCCAGCCCGTCGCGCCATCGATGTCGGCAGCTTCATAAAGCTCGGTGCTGATCCCCTGCAGGCCCGCAAGGTAGATCACCATGAAGTAACCCATATTCTTCCAGATCGAGAACATGATGATGGTGACCATGGCCCAGTGCCGATCCGCCGCCCATGCGGGCAGGTTGCGCGGGTCCACACCGAGCGAATAGAGGACCATGTTCACCGGGCCGAATTCGGGGTGGAAAATCATGTTCCACACTACGGCCACCGCCACCAGCGAAGCGACATAGGGGAAGAAGGCGACGGTGCGGAAGAAATTGCGCCCGAAAATCTTCTGGTTGAGCAGGATGGCCAGCCCCAGCGCGCAGATCAGCGTCAGCGGAACGGTAAAGCCGGTATAAATGATGGTGTTCCAGAAAGCGGACTGGAACACCCGGTCGGAAAACAGCTTCCAGAAATTGGCGAGGCCAGCAAACCGGATCGGATTGCTACCGTCCCAATGCATGAAGGCCAGCGCAAAGGCGAAAAGGATCGGCCCGAGCGTGAACACGGCAAAGCCGATGAAGTTGGGCGCAATGAACGAATAAGCCACGAGAATATTGAGCGTCTTGCGCCGACGCTTCGACATTCCCGTTTTTACCGGCGGCTTGGCGCCACCTTCGGTGATCGAACTCATGATCGCCTCCTGCCTATTCGATCCAGAGATCCAGCCGCTTTGCAGCCAATGGCACCGACACGCGAAAGAGGCGGTCGGGCCAGGCCTTGCGCAGCCTTGGATCGGAGATTGTTATTGTTTCAAGGGACATGGCGCCCGCGCCGGTCAGCGTGATCGTGCCCAGCGTGCCAATATCGATCCGGCCATCAGAGAGTTTGGCCTCTTCAGCCACCATCAGCGACAACGTCGCCGCCTTTGCGCCCTCGAATTGGTCCGAGATGCGAATGCCAGCGCCCTTTTCGAGCGAAACTGTCCGAAGATAGGATTCGAGCCCAGCGTCGGCTGGATAGGCTCCGGCAATATCCATGCTGATCTGCGGGTTATCGCCGTTGAGCGACACAGCGACATCGCGGGCCGCAAACTGCGCGCCGGCCTTCTGCTCTATGCCGTCGAAACCGGGCAGATTGTGAAAGCCCGACTGCATGGTCCAGATGTCGTAGCGCTGAGCGGAGAATGTCCTGGCTGTATAGGTCTCGACGCCCAGATCGATCAGCAGCGGGCGTCCATTCTTATAGACAGTGACGCTGCCCACATCGTTGTGGTTGTGCCCATCGTCATTGTCACCGGCCTTGACGGCAAGAACGAAACGCTCGTCGCGAACGATGAACAGCCCACAGCTTGGGTAATAAATGTCGGCTGGCCGCTCCGGCTCGGCGATGAAGTCGGCCATGTCCGATAAAGCGGCAATCGCCATCATTCGATTGAAGAGGCTGATGTCGTCGGGAAGATCAGGGCGCTCAGCACGTCTGGCATCGTGGGCCGCAAGCGCCATGAGCGGCACCGAACCTACGGCCTCACCGAACAGAAATTCGCGCGCACCGCAGGGCTCCAGCACCGCCGAAGCATCGGCGAAGTTGATATAGCGGTCGCCTTCGACATGCATGTGGAGGATGAATTCCGCCATATTGCGGATTTTTCTGTCCTGCCAGAGCGAAGAGAATACTCCGGGGGCAACACCATCCATCACACGCAATGCGCCAAACAGGCAGAGCGCCGCATGGCGATAATAAAGAGCACCCTCGTCGCAGGCGCCGTCTTCATCGTAGTCCTTGTGGAAAGCATCCAGACTGTCAGCGGCTTTCGTCAGCACAGCGTGACGGGTTTTCTGGTCCGTCGGCCGACAGAAGGTAGCGACCAGCACGTTCTGCGTGCACCAGGCCGTCCAATTGTTCATGGGCTCATCGCCTCGCCCCATCCACCAGAAATGCTGGTCGAGATAGGGCCGGGTAATACGTCGCTCGATTTCCCGGTCGATGCGCTGCACGACAAGCGGACTCGTAACATCGAGCCAATCGCCAAGCATCTGAGCAATGACGGCCAGTTGCGCGCCGGTTTCCGCCGCGAACAGATCGATGACCGGACGATCAGGATCAGGCAGCGGCTCGGCAGGTGTATTCCGCACATAGGAATTGTGCGCAGGCAATTGCCAGCCACTTTCCTCACAGATCAGCAATATGCCCTCGATCACCAGATCGAGAAATCGCCCCTGCCCTTCCAACGCCTCGGCCAGCACAAAAGCATTGAGACGGCGGCGCCGCTCGAAATAGACATTTTCATAATCGACACGATTGCCGCTGACGCAAAAGGCTCGATAGGCACTGGCCGTCAGCACATCCCACGGCTTAGCTGAAAACGCTTCCGCATCAGCGACAAGGCATTCGCGCAAATTCGAGGACAGCCGCGACCAGAACGGTCGCTCGCTCGCGGGCGAGCATGCGACAAAACCGGGCAGAATATCGCCGACAGCGCCAAGGCAAGACGCAATTGCTGCGCCTCCCTGCACATGTCTGAAAACGCGATCTGCGCCCATGCCCTGCTCCTCCGCCGGTCTGCGCCAGCTGTTGTCGCAAGAATGCAGACGCACCTATTGCAAAGTCAAGCAAGTTTGCATTGTTATCGCAATTTTTCTTATTTGTGCAAAATTTGCGTTGTTGCGTTATTTGTGCCAATAGCTATTAAGGCGACGCAAATGCCCCACAAGTCGCACCAAGGAGCCCCAATGAGATCGACATCAGGCAAGGTCACACTGCGCGACATCGCCGATGCCGTCGGCGTCTCGATGAGCACGGCCTCGCGTGCCCTCAAAGGTGTGCCCGGCATTTCGGATGAGGTTCGCCTCAAGGTCCAGGCCGCTGCCGACCGACTCAATTATTCAGGCGCAGCAAGCGGCGCGGTCCAGATCGCGGTTCTTTCCGATCTTCACGTGGGCGAAAGCGGCGCAGGTGAATTTATGCAGGCCGTGCAGCGCGGAATGGAGAGCCGCGCCCGCGAGCTTGGCCTGGCGCTATCCATGCAATTGGTCGGCCCGTCCAGCATCGACCGCATGGAATTCAGCGAGGACATTTCCGGCTATCTGCTGTTGTCCATGCAGCCCGAGGAGCTGGTTCAGTCTCTTGCCACCCGCGCGCTCCCGGCGGTGATCGTCAATGGCCGCGAGCCACTGATGCGCCTCGATGCAGTTGCGCCCGCCAATCGTACAGGCGGCTATCTCGGAGCGCATCACCTGATCGAGCTGGGCCATCGCCGCATCCTGACCCTCTCCCACTCGCCGCGCCCAACCATTCGCGACCGCATGGCAGGCAGCAGAAAAGCTTTGCGCGAAGCGGGGTTAGCCGACGATCCGAACCTGCATATCGAGCTGGGTGCCATGCGAACCAACCTCGCCTATCAGGCGATGAAGCAAAGGCTTTCCGATCGGGCCGGGGCCGATTTCACCGCCATCCTCTGCTGCAATGATGCGACCGCCTTTGGCGCAATGGCCGCTATCGAAGAGGCAGGTTACAGTGTGCCCGGCGATATTTCCGTGGTCGGCTTCGACGACATCCCCACCGCCGCGCTCAATTCCATCCCGCTCACCACCATCCATGTGGACACCGCCGATCTTGGTGCGCGCAGCCTCAATCGGCTACTCGAACGCATTCGCGGCCAGGACCGGTTGGCGACCTATGTGGAAACGGCTGTGAGCCTGGTTGTCCGCGAATCCACCGCGCCGCCAAGACCGTAAGGAATGCAGCAATGACACTAACTATTGAAATTCGCGACACCAACGGCCAATCCCGCGCCCGCATCTCCGCCACTGACGAAGCTGTTCTGGTGTTCCGCGACAGCTACCAGCCCGGCGACAGCATAATCCTCACCACTGATCAGCCGAATGCACACCTGATTGTCTCGCTCGACGATGCGCTTCCGCCCGTGCCCGTCTATCTGGCTGACGGCACCTATGCCCTGCCCATCCCATTCGACCTTGTGAAGAGAGCTTATTCCCCCAAGACTTTCTCTGGCGATATGCACCGCATAACTGCGCGTCTTGCCCTGCCACACGAGTTCAGCGCCTATCGCAATCTAGCGCTTAATCCATACGATCACAGCAGCAATGCAAGTCTGTTCCCCCATTGCGAAGCGACGATCATCACCCGCAACGAAGCCGCCTTCGCCGCCCGCAATGCCATTGACGGGGAAACCGCGAACGCCGATCACGGCTTCTGGCCCTATACGTCATGGGGTATCAACCGCGACCCGGACGCTGCGCTAACAATCCATTTTGGTCGCCCGGTCGAGATCGACATGATCGGGCTCTATCTGCGCGCCGATTTCCCTCACGATGCATGGTGGGAGCAGGCAAGCGTCAGTTTTCCGGATGGTCACACGGAACGCTTTTCCCTGGGCAAAACCGAAAAGGCGCAGCGTTTCGCGATAGCGCCGCGCAAGACTGAATGGTTGCGCCTGCATGATCTCATCAAGGCCGACGACCCATCGCCCTTCCCGGCGCTGACACAGATCGAGGCTTGGGGGCGCGATCTCGTCAGATGAACGGGCCTGCCTTAGACGAAGGTATAATCTCTTTCGCAAATCAGAGGAGACCGGTGGCAATATTGGCTTGCTGCGACAAAAAAATCAGCCAATTCAGTCCTAACAGATTTGAAACCGGTCTTCTCAAGAAGCATCTCTAACCCTATACGTTTAGGCGAGATTCTTTTCGCGAGGACCGGCCCCTGCCCCAGATATCGACCGATCTTGCCCTGACACTTCTAGCCGTGCTGCCATTTTTGGCCTGCGCGCTGGTTCTTGCCCTACCGGGCAGGGGAAACAGGGGGGCGGTCTGGATAGCGGCTGTTGTGGCAGGTGTCTTGAGCCTTATCTCCATCGGGCTTTTTCCGATGGTGGCCAATGGCGGGGTGATTTCCGCGCGGCTCGAATGGATACCACAGCTCGGGCTCGACATCGTTCTGCGCATGGATGGTTTTGCCTGGCTGTTCTCGGTGCTGATCACCGTTATCGGCTTTCTGGTCGTGCTCTATGCGCGCTATTACATGTCGCCCAAAGACCCGATTGCGCGTTTCTATTCGCTGCTACTGGCCTTTATGGGCGCCATGGTTGGCCTTGTGCTTTCTGGCAACATCATCCAGCTCGCGATCTATTGGGAGCTAACCAGCCTCGTCTCGTTCCTCCTCATCGGCTATTGGTATCACCGCGGTGAAGCGCGCGACGGCGCGCGCATGGCGCTGATCATCACCGGCACGGGTGGCCTCGCCCTCTTCGTCGCCATGATGCTGGTCGGCCATATCGTGGGCAGCTATGAGCTTGAAGACGTGCTCAATTCCGGCAGCAAGCTGGTCGACAGCCCGCTCTACCCGGTCACGCTGGTCCTTTTCCTGCTCGCCGCATTCACCAAAAGCGCGCAGTTTCCTTTCCAGTTCTGGCTACCCAATGCCATGACAGCGCCGACCCCGGTTTCGGCCTATCTGCATTCGGCGACCATGGTGAAGGCGGGCGTCTTCCTTCTGGCCCGCTTCTGGCCGGTCATGTCCGATAGCCAGCTCTGGTTCTGGCTGGTCACTTATACCGGATTGGCGACGCTCATCTTCGGGGCCTATGCCGCGCTATTCCAGCGCGATCTTAAGGGCTTGCTTGCTTACTCTACCATTTCCCATCTGGGGCTGATTACCACGCTCCTTGGCATGGGCACCCCCCTCGCCGCCGTTGCGGCCATCTTCCACATCGCGAACCACGCCACGTTCAAGGCGTCGCTGTTCATGGCCGTGGGCATTATCGACCACGAAACCGGCACGCGCGACGTGCGCAAGCTCAGTGGCCTCATCAAGTTCATGCCGTTTACGGGTACGCTCGCCATCATCGCCAGCGCCGCCATGGCCGGTGTTCCGCTGCTGAATGGCTTTTTGTCCAAGGAAATGTTCTTCACCGAAACGGCGGAGTTCAATTCCAATGTCTTCATCAATCTCTCGCTGCCCATTGGCGCCACTTTGGCGGGCATGCTGAGCGTCGCCTATTCGATCAAGTTTGTGCATGGCGTGTTTTTCGGCCCACCGCCGACAGAACTGGAAAAAACGCCGCACGAGCCGCCCGCCCTCATGCGCCGCCCCATCGAGTTTCTGGTTCTGGTCTGCCTTGCAGTGGGTATTATTCCCGGCATCGCTATCGGCCCCTATCTCGCCGCCGCCGTGCATTCGGTGCTTGGGCCGGAAACGCCTTACTACAGCCTATCGATCTGGCATGGCTTCAACCTGCCGCTGATCATGAGCATCATCGCCCTCGTCGGCGGGGCAATCATCTATGTCCCCTACTACCGGCGTTTGCGTAACATTGACGGCGTGCCACTGACCGGTGGCTGGCGCGGCCAACGTATCTTCGAGCGCATTCTGGTGACGGCGACCAATCGTTGGGCGCGCCGCGTAGTTCAGGCGTTCGGCACACAGCGCCTGCAACCGCAGGTCTTCACTGTCATCTTCCTTGCGGCTGCCGCAGGCATTGGTGCTGGCTGGGCGCGGCTGGGCAATCTGCCCATGCCGTCCAATTTCGATCCGGTCCTGGCAATGGTCTGGGTGCTGGGCGGCGTCAGTGCCATCGCAGCCGCCTATCAGGCCAAGTTCCATCGCCTCGCCTCGCTCATCCTTCTGGGTGGAGCGGGCCTTGCAACCTGCCTCACCTTTGCATGGTTCTCCGCTCCCGATCTGGCGCTAACCCAGCTTCTGGCCGAAATCGCAACCACGGTTTTGATCCTGCTCGGCCTGCGTTGGCTGCCCAAGCGCACACCATTCGTCGATGAGCGGTCATGGCAGATCAAGTTCCGCCGCTATCGAGATATTGGCCTGGCCGCACTTGTCGGCATTGGCACTGCAATCGCCAGCTACGCGATCATGACACGCGCTGCGCCAGAAGGCATTTCCGACTTCTTCCTCGCCAATGCCTATTCTCAGGGCGGTGGCACCAATGTGGTCAATGTCATGCTGGTGGACTTCCGTGGCTTCGATACGCTTGGCGAAATCACGGTGCTCGGCGTGGTTGCACTTGTCGTCTTCGGCCTGCTCCGTCGTTTCCGCCCCGCAGCCGACAGCGCCGAACGGCCTGAACAGCAGCGCGTTCTGGATGATTATGCGCCCGGCGCCGGTCAGCACGTTGCCGACGACTTCCTGCGTATTCCTGCGCTGATCATTAACTGGATGTTCCCGGTCGTCATCGTCGTCGCGGTCTATATGTTCATGCGTGGACACGATCTGCCGGGTGGCGGCTTCATCGCTGGCATCATCATGTCGCTGGCCTTCATTCTGCAATATCTGGCCAGTGGAACGCGTTGGGTCGAAGAACGCCTGCGCATATTGCCTGTCTTGTGGATCGGCTGGGGCTTGCTCCTTGCCTTGCTTACGGGCCTCGGTGCCACCTTGCTCGGCGCGCCGTTCCTCACTTCAGCCTTTGCCTATGCCGATATTCCGTTCATCGGAAAGGTGCCGATGGCCACAGCGCTGCTCTTTGATCTGGGTGTCTTCGCGCTTGTCGTTGGTGCAGTGGTGCTCATGCTCGTTGCGCTTGCTCACCAATCCATAAGACGGCCCAAACCGGCTGGTACGGCCAAACCCAAGGTGCGGGAGGGCCTCGACAAATGGAACTGACCCTTGCCATCGCCATTGGCGTTCTCGCCGCGTCCGGCGTCTATCTGGTGCTGCGTCCACGCACCTTTCAGGTGATTGTGGGCCTGTCGCTTATTTCCTATGCGGTCAACCTATTCATCCTCGCCATGGGCCGGTTACGCATGGACGCTGCGCCGATCCTGTCGGGTGCCAATGCCAATCCCGCTGATTACACAGACCCAGTGCCACAGGCGCTGGTCCTGACGGCAATCGTTATTGGCTTTGCCATGACGGCGCTGTTCCTCGTCGTGCTTCTGGTCGCTCGTGGCCTTACCGGCAACGACCACGTCGACGGCAAGGGGAACTGATATGACCGGCATGAATCACCTCGCTATCCTGCCTATCCTGATCCCGTTAATCGCGGTGATTGCCAATCTGGTCATGTCCGACCAGCGCAGCAACACGCGCACGATTGGGCTCAACATTGGCCTGAGCGCTCTGCTTTTGCTCGTCTCGATCCTGCTTTTCGTGGTGCTTGTTCAGACGGACCAGACTGCCGCTGCCGTTTATCCTCTGGGCAATTGGCCCATACCCTTCGGCATCGTTCTGGTCGCAGATCGTCTTTCCGCGATCATGGTGCTCACCACATCAATCCTGGCTTTCGCTGCCGTTATCTATGCTTCGGCGCGCTGGCATAATCGTGGCCCCAATTTCTTCCCGCTATTCCATGCCCTCACAATGGGCCTCAATGGCGCGTTCCTTACCGGCGACCTGTTCAATCTCTTTGTGTTCTTCGAATTGCTGCTGGCCGCATCCTACGGTCTGGCGCTGTTCGGCGGTGGCCGCAATCGCGTGCGCGCGGCGATGCACTACATTGTCATAAACCTCGTTGCCTCGTTCCTGTTCCTCATCGGCGTGGCACTGATTTATGGCACAACCGGCACACTCAACATGGCCGATATTGCTCGCGCTGCGCCGCTGATCGCCGCTGAAGATCGAGGATTGTTTGAGGCTGGTGCCGCTGTTCTCGGCATTGCCTTCCTCATCAAGGCGGGCTCCTGGCCGCTGCATTTCTGGCTGCCAAACACCTATTCTTCTGCCGCGCCGCCTGTTGCTGCGCTCTTTGCGGTCATGACCAAGGTGGGTTTCTATTCCATCCTTCGCCTTTGGATGCTGGTCTTTGCTGACGCGCCGGAAGCCGATGTTGCCTTCGGACAAACCACGCTTCTCGTTCTCGGCGTTGCCACCCTCGCCTATGGCTCCATCGGCGCGCTGTCGTGTAAGGCGCTGGACCGGCTGGCGAGCTATCTGATCCTTGTGTCCGCGGGCACTTTGCTGATCGCTGTCGGCTATAACTCACCGGGCGTCACCGCTGGCGCGCTCTATTATGTGGTCGTTGCAACCCTTGCTGCGGGGGCTCTTTTCCTGCTCAAGGACATTATCGACCAGATTCTGCCCGCCGAAGCGCAGGTTCTCGCCGTGTCACTCGAACTCTATGGTGATGAAGAAGAGTCCATCGACGAAGATCAGGAGGTCAGCCGCACCATCCCGGCAGCGGCGACGCTGATCAGCCTCTGCTTTGCCATTATCGCCCTGGTTATGGCCGGTCTGCCGCCGTTCTCTGGCTTCATCGCCAAGTTCGCCATGATTTCGGCAGCGTTCGACGCCGACAATGCGCCCAATGTTGCGACATGGTGGATGACCGGCGCCATGGTTATTTCCGGCCTTTTCGTGCTCGTTTCAATGGTTCGAAACGGCATCAACATCTTCTGGACTTCGTTGCCTGAAGATGGGGTTCTGCGCCTGCGCACGATGGAAATCGGCCCGATCATTATCCTGCTCGCGCTCTGCGTGGTCATGGCGCTGGCCGCCGGTCCCGCAATGACGTTCTTTGCTGAAACCGCCGCCTTCATCCATTCACCGCAAAGCTATATCGACATCGTCATGCCGAATGCGGGAGGCGCATCATGAGGCGGCTTCTCCCCCACCCGATCCTGACGGCGTTCCTTCTGGTCTTCTGGCTCATTCTCCAGCAATCTGCAGGTCTGGGCCATATCCTGCTCGGCGGCGTCATCGCCATTCTGGCTTCTATGGCGACCAGCCTGCTCATTCCCGAGCCACTGATCGTCAAGAAGCCGCTCCGGGTCTTGCAGCTCATCGCTGTTGCTGGCGTGGACATCGTCCGCTCCAACCTTGCGGTCATGGCCATTCTGTTCAATCCGCGCCCTGAGCCGGAATCCGATTTCATCGAGATGAAGCTGGAGCTGACCAATACATTTGGTCTCGCGGTTCTGGCCTGTCTCATCACCGCGACCCCGGGCAGCGCCTGGCTCGAATATGACCGGGAGCGCAGCACTGTCCTTATCCACGTTTTCGATCTCGTGGACGCCGACGAATGGGTGGAAACCATCAAGAACCGCTACGAAACTCTATTGTTGGAGATCTTCCAATGAGTGTCGAGATTCTTCACTGGAGCCTGCTTGCGGCCCAATTCCTGCTTAGCATCGGCATGCTGGCGACGCTCTATCGCATGGTCATTGGGCCCCGCGCACAGGACCGTATTCTGGCACTGGACGCGCTCTATGTCGTCGCGCTGCTGCTGCTCATCACGCTGGGCATCCGCACCAATTCGCAGGTCTATTTCGAGCTGGCCATGCTCATTGGCTTGCTCGGCTTTGTCGGCACGGTGGCGCTGGCTAAATTCCTTATGCGCGGCGAGGTGATCGAATGATCGACGACCTGCCCCTCTGGCTCTCCATTCTCGTTTCGGTTCTGGTCGTGCTGGGTGCGCTGCTCACCATGGCTGGCTGCTTTGGCCTCGTCCGGCTCAAGAATTTCTATCTGCGCATCCATGCCCCCACCATGGGCACCTCCATGGGCGGCGGGTTGATCCTTCTCGCATCAGCCATCTACTTCACCATCACGCGCGAGCGGCTGGTGGTGCACGAAATGCTGATCTTTTTCTTCGTGACCATCACCACCCCGGTGACACTGATGCTGCTCGCCCGCGCCAGCCTGTTCCGCGATCGTGTAGAAGGCAATGACGGCGTGCCCAAGCGCACAACGACCAACACTACGCCGGAAGCCTGAGCGATCGCTGGACCGGGCCGCGTGGCCGTGCCACGATCAGGCGCGCCTTGCAGGACCAGATGATGACCGACAACAAGCCTCGCTCCTTTGTCACTGCGCTTATGGTGGCCGAAAAGGCGGGGGTTTCCCGCTCCGCCGTTTCCCGAACCTTCACCGATGGCGCCAGCGTTTCTGAAGAAACCCGCCGCCGGGTGCTCGAAGCCGCCAGCGCGCTTGGCTATCATGTCAATCACCTCGCCCGCGGCCTGCGCGAGCGCAGCAATATCGTCTGCCTCGTCGTTGCCGATATGACCACGCCCATCCGCGCCGGCATGGTCGATGTGCTGACCCGCGAACTTCAGGCATCGGGAAAGATCACCATGGTGATCAACACCAAGGCCGATACCGAGAGCGTATCTCAGGCCCTCAAACAAACGCTCAATTACCGCGCCGACGCCACCGTCGTCCTCTCGGGCACGCCTCCGGCCTCGCTGATTGAAACCTGTCTGGCCAATGGCCAGCAGGTGGTGCTCATCAATCGCGACGACAAGCTGGTGGGGAGCCACAACCTCGGCGTCGACAATGCTATGGCGGGCCGCGAAGCCTTTTTCCTGCTGCGCCGCGCCGGGTGCCAGCGGCTGGGTCTTGTCACCTCCACCGCCAATACAGCCAGTCTCGTCGAACGGAAGCGCGTCTTCATCGAAGCCGCCAGCGCCGAAGGGCTCGAGGTCGCTGTGTTTGAGACCGGCCCCACCGGCTATCCATCCGGCTATGAGGCGGGTCGCCGCGCCTTTGGCCGCTCCAATGCGCCCGACGGCGTGTTCTGCGTCACCGATCTCCTTGCCCTCGGCTTCATGGATGCGGCGACCCACGAATTTGGCCTCACCATCCCCGAGGATGTTTGCGTCATCGGTTTTGACGACATCGAACAGGCCGGCTGGGAATCTTATCGACTGACCACTTTCGCCCAGCCCCTCAAGGCCATGGCAGATGAGGTTCTTGCTCTTTTGCATGACCCGGACTCAGCCGGTTCGGGCCGCATTCTTTTCGAGCCTATCCCGCGCTGGCGCAAATCCGTTCGCCCCGGCCGAGCCTGATTGCACAACTGATTGCACACGTGCGCAATCCTTTAGCTGTCATAAAAGCGTTATCCACCGCCGCTACTACACCAATCGAAGTTCTTGAATATTGCACTTGTGTGCACGCAAGAATGGGTGTTGTCTGGTCGTAGCGATGACAGATCGCGGATGGACATTACCCAGCACAAGATTGGGAACGCCTTCCGCCTGTCGCAGCACAGAGGGAGGAGGCCCATGAGGCGGGCGCACCGGTGCCGATCCGGTTCGCCATTCGGTGCATAACCGTACGCTGCCTCCGCATCGGCTTTGAAAGCGCCGTGGCTCGCCGGGTCACGTTATGGGAGAAATGCAATGAAACGCCGCACATTCATGCTGTCCACCGCCGCTCTTGCCGCAGGCACAGCCATGCTGCCCCGCATGACCTTAGCCGCCGAAGGCACAATCGACTGGTACACCAGCTCGGACAGCAACATTCTCGATTTCTGGACCAATGTGGTCAAGCCCGCCTTCGAGGCTGCCCATCCTGGCATTGGCCTCAATCTGGTCGACGCTGGCGATGGTGCCGGTATTATCGCCATTGGCGAGCGCGCCATGGCCGCCAAGCAAACCAATACCGATCCGCAGGCCGATTATTTCGAACATGCCGATCCGCTGCTGCCTGCTGGCGCCATCGAAGCTGGCATCTATACCAATCTCAAGGAAGCTGGCCTCGCCAACTATTCCAAGGTCAATCCACTCGCCATCCAGTCCGACTATTCCCTGCCCTATCGCGGTTCGCAGGTGCTGCTGGCTTACGACACGACCAAGCTCGATCCAGCCGACGCCCCCAAGACCTGGGATGAGCTGGTCACCTGGATCAAGGCCAATCCCGGCCAGTTTGTCTATAACCGTCCCGACAAGGGCGGTTCGGGCGGCAATTTTGTTCGCCGCGCCATCCATCAGGCCAATGGCCTCGATCCTGCGGCCTTCACCGTCGACAACTACACGCAGGAATTTGGCGACGAAGCGCTCGGCAAGGCCTGGGAAATCCTCAACGACATCGCACCGTCCCTTTATGACAATGGTGCCTATTCCTCCGGTAATACGCAGTCGATCCAGCTTCTGGCGCAGGGCGTCGTGACCATGGCTCCGGTCTGGTCAGATCAGATCCTTCAGGCCATCGATCAGGGCGTGTTGCCCGAAACCACTGGCCTTGTGCAGCTTCAGGATTTAGCGCTTGTCGGCAATTTCTCCCGCGCTGTCGTGCTGGAAACCGGCACCAATCGCGATGCCGCGCTCAAGCTGGCCGATTTCGTGCTCTCCGAAGAAATCCAGAGCGCCATTCTGACCGAACTCGGCGGATTCCCCGGCGTCAGCTGGGATCACGTCTCTGCCGAATTGCGCGAGCGCTTTGCCGACATCGTGCCGCAGACCATTCCCACCTTCCCAGGTGGTCAGTGGGAAGCCGCCATCAATGATGGCTGGTATCGTAACGTGGCTCCGAACGTCGATCGCAATTCATGACCGACGCGACGGAAGGGGCGGCACGTCCCCTTATCGAAAAGTCCGACCGCAGAAGGCCCACCGGCCTCCTGCTCGTCGCCGTGCCCGTGCTGCTGATGGCCTGGCTGATCATCTGGCCAATCTTCAACGCTTTCTGGCGCACCGTCTGGCGGCCTGACGCCTCTGGCGAATATGGCTTTACGCTCTCCAGCTACGTCTTCTTCTTTTCCGACCAATATTCCATCAACAATCTGACGATCACACTCTGGACCACGGCCATGTGCGCGCTGTTCTTGCTGCTGATCTGTCTGCCCATCGCCATCTATCTGCGCTTTTCCAGCGGCAGATTGCCCGCCTATGTGCAGGCGCTGGCGATTTTTCCAATGTTCGTGCCCTCGATCATTCTGGCCTATGCGTTCATCCGCGTGCTTGGCCCCAATGGCATGGTCGACATCCTGCTCAATTCCGTGGGCCTGCCCAAAATTCGCACGCCTTATCTGACGCCTTGGGGCCCGGTCATCGGTCTCGTCTGGGACAATATCCCGCTCACCGTGCTGATCCTGCTCGCCGGCCTCGGCAGCGTATCCAATCAGGCCATCGAGGCGGCGCGCGATGTCGGCGCCAGGCGCTTTCAGGTCTTCTGGTACATCATCCTGCCGCGCATCTCCAATTCTGTGCTGGTGGCCATTTCCTTTGCAGTTCTGGGCATTTTCTCGTCCTTCACCCTGCCCTATCTGCTTGGCCCGGCCTCGCCGGAAATGATGGGCCCGTTCATGAACCGCACCTTCCGCGAGGTGAACGACCCGCTCAATGCCATTACGCAGGCGGTCATCACCTTCTGCTTCTGCATTGCCTTCGGGCTCTTCTATGTGCGCTCGGTCGCACGCAATCAGGGGAAGTGACATGCAACGCTTCATCCCCGCCATTTTCGGCCCACCCAAAGTTGAAGCCAGCCGCGCCCCAGTAGACTGGACCGGCATTGTCTTCGGCATTCTGCTCTCCGCCGCCATTGTCTTCCCGCTTGTCGTGGTGGGCACTTGGGCGTTCACCGAGGTCTGGCGCTATCCAAACGTCATTCCACAGCAATTCGGCCTGCGCTTCTGGGGCCAGACCATCAGCCGCCCCGATGTGTGGTCTTCGCTGATACTCAGCCTGCAATTGTCCACCGTGGTCACCTTGCTCTCGGCGGCCATTTGCCTGCCCGCTGCCTATGCCTTTGCCCGCATGGATTTTCCGGGCCGGTCTTTCCTGTTCTTCTCTTTCCTGGCTGGCCACGCCTTCCCCAAATTCGGCCTCCTCATCGCCATTGCCGCCATCTTCCTTCAGCTCAATCTTATCGGCACCTTCTGGGGCGTCGTGCTGATCCAGCTCGTCGGTACTCTGCTGTTCATGATCTGGATTCCAGTCGCCGCCTTCCAGTCGGTCGACCGCCGTATGGAAGAAGCCGCCCGCGATGTCGGCGCCGGTCCCTTCCGCGTCTTCTGGTCTGTAACCCTGCCGCAGGCCGGGCCCACCATCGCCGCTGCTGTCCTGCTCAGCTTTGTCGGCACCTTCTACGAAACCGAAGGCGCATGGCTGATCGGCGCGCCGGGCATCCGCACTATGCCGGTGCTGATGATTTCTTTCATCAACAACCAGATGGTCATCCAGTTCGGCGCCGTGCTCTCGGTCATGCTCTGGGTCCCCAGCTTCATTGCCCTGATGTTCGCGCGCAAAGTCATCGGCGGCGGTGCATTTGCACGAGGGTTCGGGGCGTGATGATGCAGCAATTTTGCCAAAAACACCGTGCTGTCCTCGGGCTTGACCCGAGGACCACTCATCAATCGCACCAAATTTTGAATGGCCCTCGGATCAAGTCCGAGGGCAGCGCCGCGGATGTTGAGCCTATAGCGCTCCAGCCTGCCGCCATATGACCCGGGAAAACTGAATGTCCGTTCTCAATATCAAAGACGTCACCAAGGTCTTCGCCTCCGGCAATGTCCGGGCGGTCGACACCTTTTCTCTCGATGTAGCCGATGGCGAACTCGTCTGCCTCCTCGGCCCCTCCGGCTCCGGCAAGTCTACCCTGCTGCGCATGGTCGGCGGTTTCGAGCGCCCAAGCTCGGGCCTCATCACCATCGACGGCGACGACATCACCCATCTGCCACCCGAAAAGCGTCCCACCGGCATGGTGTTTCAGAGCCATGCACTGTGGACGCATATGAATGTCTTCAAGAACCTCGCCTTCGGTCTCAAGCTCCGCAAGCTCCCAGCAGATGAGATCAAGCGCAAGGTCGAAGCCGTGCTCGAACTCGTCGGCCTTGGCGGCTATGGCAATCGTCATGTCAGCCAGCTGTCCGGCGGCCAGCAGCAGCGCGTGGCTCTCGCCCGTTCGCTGGTGCTCGAACCCAAGATCCTGCTTCTCGACGAGCCCTTTGCCAGCCTCGACCAGCATTTGCGCGAAAGGCTGCGCGAAGAGGTTCGCGACATCCAGCAGCGCCTCAAGATCACCACCCTCTTCGTCACCCACGGTCAGGACGAGGCCCTTTCCATGGCCGACCGGATCGTGGTCATGCGCGATGGCCGCACCGAGCAGATCGACCGCCCCGATGTGGTCTACCGCAAGCCGCAAACGCCGTTTGTCGCTGGATTTATCGGGACGATGAACCTCATTGAAGGTGAGGTGCAGGACGGCCAGTTCCACCATGCCGGTTTCACCCTGCCCCTGCCCCTCGGCAATGGTCCGGCTGTCGTCGCCATTCGCCCTGAAGCGCTTGATCTCGAAGCCGCTGAACCCGGCGAGGCAAAAGTGCATCGGATCACCGATTTCGGTACGCACGGCCTCGTCGACCTCGATCTTCCCGATGGCCTGCGCATCAAGGCTATGGTTTCTCACCCCGACCTTTTCAAACGGGGTCAGGGCGCAAATCTGAAACCAAAGGCCATCGCGGCCTATCGTGATGGCAAGCTGGTGCATCAGAGCTGACCATGTCCGATCCCCTCTATATCGACCGAAACGGTCACCGCACGTGGATCAAGTGGCACCGCGGCCGTCGCAAGGCGTCTGACCCAGCTTTTACGGCCAAGCGCATTCTCGAAGCCATGCAGATCGGGGCCAGTGTCGAAGTCGATCTGGTTATTCACGCTGATCACGGCTGCGCTGTTCTCCATGACACCATGCTGGCTCGGGAAACGACCGGCACCGGTTTGGTACGGGACACCGACGCCGATACGCTGCGTCGGCTTCACCTGCGCGACAATGGCGGCCAGCCCCTCCCCGACCGCGTGTTCCTGCTCGAAGACCTTTGCGACTTGCTTGCCAAAAACCCACCGCATCCCGATGCGCTCTTGCAGCTCGATTTCAAGGAAGACCTCACTGCGCTTGATCCGCTGACGGTCGAAAATTTCGCTTTGGCCGTTTCCCCGTTCGTCCGCAACCTTATCCTGTCCGGTGGGGCGTTCGACGCTATCAGTCTGCTAACGAATTCGACGCCGAGGTTACTGAGCGGCTACGATCCGTGTTACGGCGCGTCACTTGAGAGACTAAAAGCGACGAACGATCATAAATCGTTCATCAAAGAGGCTCTGGATACCGCTCCAGACGCCGCCATCATCTATCTCCACCATGAAATCATCCTGGCCGCCGACGCAGCGGGTTTTGACATGATCGGGGCCATCCATGCCGATGGCCGCAGGGTTGATGCGTGGACGATAACCCACGTGAATTCCACAACAATTCCCAAAATCGCCCGGCTGCTTGAGCTGAAGGTCGATCAAATAACAACAGACGATCCGGAGGGGCTGGCAGCGGCCTTCAACCTATGACAGACCTCGACAAAATCCTCGCCAACATGGTTGCCGCCGCACGTGATGCAGGCTCGCTAACCCTTTCACATTTCAAGCGTTTTCGCGATCTCGAAATCGGCATCAAGGGCCCGGGCGACTTCGTTTCCGACGCCGACCGCGAGTCCGAGCAGATGATCCGCAAACACCTGCTTACCCGCTATCCCGACTGGAGCCTGACCGGCGAGGAATTCCCCCCGGTTGACGGAGAAAATCAGGACTACCGCTTCCTTGTCGACCCCATTGATGGCACGACTAACTTCTTGAACGGCCAGCATTATACCATCACCATTGCTCTACGGCGCGGCCGAGAAACGCTATGCGGGCTGGTCTATAATCCGGTCAGCGACGAGATGTTCACCGCCATCAAGGGCGGCGGCGCTTTCCTCAATGGCGAGCGGCTCCATGTCAGCAAGAGCCAGGACGTCGCGCTAATGGCTATCGGCACTGGCCTGCCGACACCAAATCTCTCATTGCATTCAGGCTCTTACGCCCGCCTCGACGCCATCCGCGCGCCCATTGGTGGGGTCCGCATCGTGGGCAGTGCTGCCAATTCCTGCGCCTATGTCGCCTGCGGTCGCCTCACCGGCTACTACGAGGAAACAGGCTTCGTCGACACAGCAGCCGGGATCCTGCTGGTTGAGGAAGCCGGCGGCGTGGTCACCGATTGGTGGGGGCGTGGGCCGGAGTTTTACGAGGCGACCGGCACGATGATTGTCGCCAATCCGGCCACTCACGCCTATCTCCTTGAAAAACTGAAGGAAGTTCCACCTAAGAACCCGGCATAAGAGAATTCTATTTCCTCTCCGTCGCCCCTGCTTTAGGGTTCTGGAGGGGATGGATGAATGAGAATTCTGCTTGTCGAAGACAATGAGGATCTGGGCGAGGCGATAGAAAAGCGCCTGCGCAGCGCCGGGCATTCGGTGGAATGGGTCAAGGACGGGACTGACGTCGTTTCGACGGCGGAAGGCGATCCATTCGATGCCGTAGCACTCGATCTGATGCTGCCCAATCGCGACGGCATCAGCCTTATTGCCGAACTTCGCAAACGCAAATTCAATGCACCGATCCTCGTGATGACGGCGCGCTCGGAGATTGATGACAAGGTGAGCCTGCTCGATCTTGGCGCAGACGATTATCTGGTAAAGCCCTTTGATTTGAGGGAGTTGGAAGCACGACTGCGGGCGCTGTTACGACGATCAGGGGGCCAGGCGTCGAGCACGGTCAGCGTCGGCAACCTCGAACTTGATCTGGCTGCACTCAATGTGGCGATTGATGGCAAAGCGCTCGAATTGGGCCGGCGTGAATTCCGGCTTTTGGAAATCCTCGTCTCCCATGTCGGCAAGGTCGTGCCCAAGGAAAGGCTGATGAACCAGCTTTTCAATTTCGACGAAAGCGTTTCCATCAACGCGCTGGAACTGCACATTTCGCGACTGCGCAAAAAACTGGATGGGGCCAATGTGGAAATCGGCACAGTGCGCGGTGTGGGCTATCTGATGCGGGCCACCGGCTAGGCCTCCGTCAATGCGAAAACCCTTTTCCCTGCGCCGCCGCATTTTCGCTCTGGCCGTCGCATTGCTGCTGCTGGCGTCGCTGGTTCTGATCCTGTTTATCCGCGACTACGCCGAACGCGCCTCTGACCGGGCCTTTGACCGTCTGTTAGCGGCATCGGCCCTGACCATTGCAGGCGCTGTTCAGGTCGAAAGCGACGCTGTTGTGGTCGAAATCCCTTTCGCCGCTTTCGCCATGTTTTCCGGACAGGACCGGGTATTTTACGCTGTTGAAGACCCCGATGCACAAACGGTTACGGGCTACGAAGATCTCGCTGCACTCATGCCGGAAACCGTCTCGGCGGAGCCCAGCTTTGTCGATGTGACCTATCGCGACGAAAATGTCCGCGTCGCCAGCGTCGGGCGACTGATTTCGACGCCGAGCGACACCGGCTGGGTCACCATTCACGTCGCCGAAACGCAGAACCAGCGCGAGGCCCTGTCCAACGAAATCCTGTCCAACGCCGTTCTGCCGGTTATCGCGCTAACATTGCTGGCCATTGCCCTCGTCTGGTTCGGCATTTCGCGCATGTTCGCGCCGTTAACGGAGCTGGAACACGAGTTGAGATCACGCGCGCCCGATGACCTGTCGCCTGTAACCGTCCCAGTACCAATCGAGATCGACCATCTGGTTGCGGCCCTCAATGCCTTTATGTCCCGCCTGCAGAAGGCAATGGAGCGGGTGACCGGTCTTGTCGCCGAGGCCGCCCACGAAGTGCGTACACCTCTGGCGTCCTTGCGGGCGCAGGCGGAAGTGGCCATGGACGAGCAGGACCCCGACGCCCTGCGCCGCCGGGTCGAGCGTATCCATACCGGCGCGGTGCAGGCCAGCCAATTGGTCAGCCAATTGCTGATGGAGGCGACGATTTCTCACCGCCTCGAAAATCAGGAAAACGACACAACCACGCTTCTGGCGGTGATCGAAGAAGTGCGGCAGCGTCTCGACCCCGATCAGGCCAGACGGCTGAATATCGATCTCACCAAGGAAGCGGAGATAGCAGTGATCAGGGGAGACCGCGTGGCGTTGCGGGAGATGATGCGCAATGTGGTCGATAATGCACTCGTCTATTCACCCGAAGCCGTCGACATTGCCGGACACACCACCGGCGACGACTTGGTCATCTCCATTCGCGACCGCGGCCCCGGGATCGAGCCGTCTGACAAAGCCAGCGTTCTCGAGAGGTTCAAGCGCGGAAAGTCTAGCGCCGGCACTGTGGGATCGGGCCTTGGGCTCTCTATTGTCGCCCGGGTCGTGGAAGCGCATAGAGGGCGGCTGGCGCTCAAGGATCGGGATGGGGGCGGATTGATCGTTTCGATTTCGCTGCCATTGCCGCGCCGTAGCGGCATTGGTGCGATGGCGGCTTTTACCACAGTGCTTGTCGCATCCGCGATGCTCACATCTCCCAATCCCGCAGAGGCGGTGGAGACGCGCTATCCGGCACTGGACGGCGCTGCAGCCAAAACACTCACTATTTTCGGAACCACAGACACGCCGTTATTCGAGTTTTTCATCGCCGGATTTCAGCAGCAATATCAGGATATTGGCGTGATCTATGAAGAATGGGATTCACGCCCGCTCTACGAGGGTTTTCTAAAAGGGTCGCTGGGCGCGACGCCGGACCTGCTGATCAGTTCCGCATCCGACCTGCAGTTGAAACTGGCCAATGACGGCTACGCGCTTGCCCATGAGAGCCCCTATCTCACTGCCCTCCCCGATTGGGCGCATTGGCGCAATGAGGTGTTTGGCTTCACATTCGAGCCTGCGGTTATCATCTATGATCCCGGTCAGATCGGGGCCAACGAAGTGCCGCGCACACATCTGACGCTGGCCGAATTGCTGGAAACCCAGAGCGAGCGGTTCCGGGGCAAGATTGCCACCTATGACATTGCGCTATCTGGTGTTGGCTATCTGCTGGCGGCGCAGGACCAGACGATTTCGTCCACCTTCTGGCGACTGACCACTGCCTTCGGGCGGGTCAATGCCCAGTTTTCTGGCTCCAGCCCGGCTATCCTAAATGGTGTGGCCGACGGTTCGCTGGCGCTCGGCTACAATGTGCTCGGCTCCTATGCCTTTGCCCGACAGGCCGAAGGCGCGCCCATCGAAATTGTGGTCCCGGACGATTATGTTCTGGTATTGACGCGCTCCATGCTCATTCCGCGCGATGCGGGCAATACAGATCTTGCTCGCGCTTTCGTTGATTTCGCCCTGTCGCCCGCCGGGCAGTCTATTGCGGCAGGACCAACCGCGCTTGGCGCCGTAATGCCGGAAGGCTCGGGAGACTGGACCAGCGAAGCTATCGCAGCACGCGGGCGAGGTGTTATCCAGCCAATTCCATTGGGTCCGGGACTGCTAGTGGCCCTCGACACGCTGAGACGGCAGCGCTTTCTCGATACCTGGCAGGAGATTGTTTCGCCCAAGCCATGACCTTGCCCTGACGGCAAGGGTTGGTAGCAGACGGAGAAGATTTACCTTCAGCGCATAGCTGGGGTGAACAAACCCGCCCTACCGGAACGGGATCAATACGCCCACATAGATGCCATGGAAGCGAACGGGATTATCCCGGCGCCAAAGGAAGGACTGAACCATGAGCACCCTGCGCAAGAACAAGTTTTTTGCGACCCTCGACACTTTCGCCACCGTGTTCGGCAGCGCTGCTGCTGTGTCGGCGGCTGTCGATGCAGGCCGGGCGCCCAAGGCCAAGCACCTTGAAAGCCTGGGTATCGACCCGGTCGCGTTCCGCAACATCGGCAAGATTTAACGAGCTTCGCTCGCGATCCTTTGCCGGGTCGCTCAAGGCGGCAATTGCGGCTCCTCCCTCCACGCAATTGCCCGTCGTTCTGCCGGTATGACAAAGCCCGGATGCCAGTCCCTCCCTGGCATCCGGGCTTTTCTTTTGTGTGTTTGACGCTCAGTCTTCGTCGCTGGCCAACTGCCCCAACACCTTGCCCTGCCCGCGCAGCCGCATAATGAGCGGCAGGCCGACAGCAATGATTGCGGCGACATAGAGCACGATGGAAATTGGCGAGGAGACCAGAATGCCCAACTCGCCCTGACTGATCGCCAGCGCACGGCGAAGCTGTTGCTCGGCCATCGGCCCGAGGATCAGCCCGACCACGACCGGGGCAATCGGATAGCCGAAGCGGCGGAGGATATAGCCAAGGACGCCGAAGGCCAGCAGCAGGACCAGTTCGAACGAGATGCGAACCGGGCCGATGCCCATGGACATGGCGCCGTTTGCGCCTAGCGTGCCGAGTGTGGCGAAGACCAGAATGCCGCCATAGAGCCAAGGCTTAGGCACGGTAAGCAGCTTCACCCAGAGGCCGATCAGCGGCAGGTTCAGAACCAGCAGCATGAAATTGGCGACGAGCAGGCTGGCGATCAGCGCCCAGACTAGCGTGGCATTGTTAGCGAACAGCAGCGGGCCAGGTTGCAGGCCGAATTGCTGGAAGCCGGCAAGCATGATGGCCGCAGTTGCTGTCGTCGGCAGGCCCAGTGTCAGCAGCGGTACCAGTGTGCCGGCGGCAGAGGCGTTGTTGGCCGCTTCCGGTCCCGCCACGCCTTCGATGGCGCCGTTGCCAAACTCTTCGGGATGCTTGGAGAAGTTCTTCTCGGCGCTATAGGAGAGGAAACTGGCGACGTCCGCGCCGCCCGCCGGCATGGCGCCGATGGGGAAACCGATGGCCGTGCCGCGTAGCCAGGAGGCCCAGCTGCGCTTCCAGTCCTGAAGCGTCATCCAGACCGAGCCTTTAACCGCAATGACCTTGGCGGCGACCTGTTCGCGGTCGGATGCCGTCTTCATGGTTTCGCCAATGGCGAAAAGTGCGACGGCGAGCGTCGTGACTTCGATACCGTCGAGCAGGTCCATGATGCCGAAAGCAAGGCGAGTTTGGCCCGATTGCAGATCGATGCCGATGAGGCCCAGGCCTAGCCCGATGAACAAAGCCGTCAAGCCGCGCAGGGCACTGTCACCGAATGCGGCCGAGACGGTGACGAAGGCTAGGACCATCAGCGCGAAATAATCGGCGGGGCCGAAGGACAGGGCGAAGCGCACCACGAAGGGCGCGATGAAGGCGAGGCCGAGCGTGGCGATGAGCCCCGCAACGAAAGAGCCAATAGCGGCTGTGGCCAGAGCGGGACCACCCCTGCCCTTGCGGGCCATCTTGTTGCCTTCGAGCGCCGTAACGATGGAGGCGCTTTCTCCGGGCGTGTTGAGCAGGATGGAGGTGGTGGAGCCACCATACATGCCGCCATAATAGATGCCGGCGAACATGATGAGCGATCCGGCCGGATCAAGTTTATAGGTGACCGGTAGCAGCAGCGCGACTGTCAAAGCCGGGCCGATGCCGGGCAGCACGCCGACGGCGGTGCCGAGCGTTACGCCGACCAGCGCATAGAGCAGATTGTGCCATTGCAGCGCGGCGAAAAGGCCCTGCGCGAGAAGTTCGAACGTGTTCATTAGAACAGGCTCCCCGTGGTGAGCAGGCGTTCCAGCACGCCGGCGGGCAGCGAGAGTTGTAGCCCCTTGGCGAAGGCGAACCAGACGACAAAGGCGAAGACCGTGCCGATGGGAATGGTTTTCCAGAGCGGGCCGCGTCCGAAGGCCTTGGCGGTGAAGGCAAAGAGCACGCCGGTGGCGATGGAGAAGCCGGCTGTCGAGAGCAGCAGGATCTGTCCGATTAGGCCGCCGACGATCCAGAAGATCGGTCCGTAATCATCCTTGCTGCGCTCGGGGAAACCGTTGCGCATGGCGGAGACAACCGTGCCGATGGCGAGGAGGAACAGACCAGTGGCGACGACATAGGGAAAAACAGTGGGGCCCATGCGCTGCTGAATTGGGGGCACGCGCATCTGGCTGGTCTGCCAGAAGATGATGATAGCGATGCCCGCCAGAATGGCCGCGATGACAAGCGCCGCCCCATCGGGACGGCGCTCGGGCTTGGAGGAGCCTATTGTCATTGGACGAGGCCAATGTCTTTCAGGATCGTCTCGGTGGCAGCAATGTCAGCCGCCAGCTGCGCATCGAAGGCTTCGCCATCGAGATAGGTATCGACCCAACCCTTGGTTTCAAGCGCGGTCTGCCAGGTGGCGGACTCGGCCATGGCCTTGATATCGGCGGTGATGGCGGCCTTCTGCTCATCGGTAATGCCGGGCGCAGCGGCGACCATGCGCCAGTTCTGCACGGCGAGATCAACGCCGGCTTCCTTCAGGGTGGGACCATCGACGCCTGGCACGCGCTCATCGGACGATACGGCGAGCAGGCGCAGTTCACCAGCTTCGATCTGACCAGCAAATTCACTGATGCCAGAAATGCCCACGGTCACCTGACCGCCAAGAATGGCGGCAAGGGCTTCACCACCGCCGGAATAGGCGATGTAGTTGACCTGGGTGGGATCGACGCCAATGGTCTTGGCGATGAGGCCCGCAGTGATGTGATCGACGCCGCCAGCGGAGCCACCGGCCCAAGACACGCCGCCGGTGTTTTCCTTGAGCTTGGCGACGAGGCCGTCGAGGTCCTGAATGTCGGATGACGCCGGCACGACGATGGCCACGGCTTCACCGGTCAGGCGAGCGATGGGGGTGACGTTTTCGAGCGTCACGGGCGAAGCATTGGTGAGGATGGCGCCGACCATCACGTAGCCGCCAACGATCAGGGCATTGGGATTACCAGCGTCCTGCGTGGCGAACTGGGCGAGGCCAATCGTGCCGCCTGCGCCGGGCACATTGGTCACCTGCACATTGCCGGAAATGCCTTCGCCAACCAGGGCTTCCTGCATGGTGCGGGCGGTCTGGTCCCAGCCACCGCCGGGCGCAGCCGGGGCAAGAATGGAATAATCCGCAGCATATGCGGATACGGACAGGGCGCTGGAAACCAGCGCCGCGAGAAGCAGCTTGTTCATTTTTCCTCCCGAACAAAGCGAACGACATTGCGTTCGTGAACGAGAGATTAAGCAGCCTCCCTGTCACCGTCCTGTCATCGAACAGAACGGCGTTTCAGCCTTTGGTGTCATTCATAGGTGGGCAGAACGAGGCCGGGACTGCTTGAGGCTTCGAAGCCATCGCCAGTGAACCGCTGGCGCTCATTGGGCTCGATGGTGATGGCGAAGGCACGGTCGGCATAGGTTATCGTGCCGGTGATCGCGCGGCTCGACAGCCCCTCAATGGCGAGTAAGACCCCCGCCCGATCCGTCACCAAGCGCAGACCATTTGGAAAGCGGCAGGCCAATTCGCCATTGCGATAGAACAGGCTTTCTTCGGCGGTGTTGAGCAGCTCGAAAGTTACGCCGTCAATGGTGCGGGAATAGGCGGTCTCCCAGCATTCGTAACGATGATCTGCCGGTTTGGGCAGCAGCCCGGTGAGCCAGACCGTGCCGTCAGGCCGAGGCAGAATACCGGAAAGGCGTTCAATATAGTCGAGCAGGCAAAGGATCGACGGCGAGTATTTTTCGGTAAAGCCCGCTTCGCCCGTATGCGGATTGAGCGTCTGTGGAAAGCGGTCGGCGGCGAACAGGGCGGAGAGCACCGGCTGCATGATCCAGGTCAGTTCGACATCATGGCCATGATGCTCGAAGGCATGGGGGATGCGGATCAATGTCAGGAAATTGGTGGGACCGTTCCAGCTGTTCTGCCCGAAGGTGGGATCGAAACGCGGATCGTCGAGCGCGATGGAAGTCAGCGGGAATTTGGCAAAAAATTTGCGCGTGTTGAGCAGATAGCGTTCGAGAGCGGAGCGGAAGAAATCGCCGTCGCCGATTTCGCAGGCGAGAACCCGCAGGAGCACATCGGACTGGATACGCACGAAGCGGTCGTGGCGGTCGCGGTCGTAGAAAAAGCCATCATTCGGGTCGAAGCAGTGCTCAAGCAAGACGGCCCGGCTGGCGGCTGCCTTGCCATGCCAGATGGTGTCGTCCTCGCCCAATTCGGCGGCCATGCGGCCGAGATAGTCCCGCTGGCAGGCGACGTTTGCGGTCAGGTCCGGCGCTATGAATGGCAGGATGGGATTATCCGGGTCATAGCGCGCCGGATCGTTGCCGAAGGGGCTGTCGGGCACATGCCAGAAGCGCGATGAGAGGTCGTGGCCGGTGTCGTAAGCGCAGAAGGCTTCGACGGCTCCGGTGCCTCGCGTGTCACGGTTTTCGGCGAGCCAGTCATCGTAACGCGCCATGGCGCCGAACATGGTGGCCAGCCAGTCTTTGCCGAGACCATTCAAGGCAAAGTGGTTCCAGACCGAGCGCGCCAGCGGGGTGACGAGCTGGATCTGGTTACAGGCCGGGCCATTTGGCGTGACCTTATATGGAAACAGACCATCCTCGCGCTGGTAACGCGCAAAGGCCGAATAGGTCGCGGTGGTGATCGAGGGCAGGAAGCGGCTCAGTAATTCGGCATTGATGGTGCCGGTGCTTTCGAGCCAGCAGCCGTGATAAACGCCCCCTTCATGCAGGATCGGAGTTTCGTCGGCAGCGGGCGCGATGCAATCGAACAGTTCTCGGACGGCATCATAATAGCGTTTGGTGAGACGCGAGGCGCTCGATGCGAAGCGAACGCCGGAAGCGCGCCATTCGTCCAGAAGTGCGGGATCGGCGGGCTTGGCCAAGGGGCCAATTTCCGCACCGACATCCTGCCGCCTCAGTGCTTCAAGCAGATCGTGGGTCACGAAGCCGCCTCGACACGCAAGCCATTGGCGTCGAAGAAATGCGCATCACTGGACCTGAAGGACAGCCGCACTGTGTCGCCGCGCGTGTATTTCGCATTGCCCGGCGCCTGCGCCAGCAGCGTGCTGCCATCCAGTAGGGCCACATAGACGAAGAGTTCGCTGCCCAGATATTCAACCAGAGTGATCGAGCCTTCAACCTCGACATCGCCCGGCTGATTGATGTGGAGGTGCTCCGGGCGGATGCCGACCGTCACTGCCCCCTGCCCAATCCGCGCCGCAAGCGTTCCGAAGCCCGGCAGATCGATGGCCGAACCGGACGAATTGCCTTTGAGCAGGTTCATCTTGGGTGAGCCGATGAAGCTGGCGACGAAGAGATTTTTGGGCGCATTGTAGAGTTCGTAAGGCGTGCCGACCTGTTCGAGATTGCCCTTGTTGAGCACGGCGATCCGTGTCGCCATGGTCATGGCTTCGGTCTGATCATGCGTTACATAGATCATGGTCGTGCCGAGCCTGTTATAGAGGCTGGCCAGTTCGACGCGCATCTGCACACGCAGTTCGGCATCAAGATTGGACAGCGGCTCATCAAAAAGGAAAAGCTGCGGCTCCCGGACGATGGCGCGACCAATGGCGACGCGTTGTTTCTGGCCGCCGGAGAGCTGACGCGGCTTGCGCTCCAGCAATTCCTCGATCTGCAGGATACGTGCTGCATCGGCAACACGGCGGGCAATTTCATCCTTGGGCATGCGCAGATTGGACAGGCCGAAGGCAAGGTTTTTCCTGACCGTCATATGCGGATAGAGCGCATAGGACTGGAAGACCATGGAGAGATTGCGCTGGCTGGCCGGCAGATCGTTGACGATGCGGTCGCCAATGGAAATCGTGCCATCGGTGATGTCTTCAAGGCCCGCGATCATGCGCAAAAGCGTGGACTTGCCGCAGCCGGAGGGGCCGACGAGAACCAGAAACTCCCCAGACTGCACCTGAAGATCGATGCCGTGGATGACTTCAAAACCGGAATAGGCCTTGCGGACTTCGGTGAGAGTAACGGATGCCATTGGAGTTACCTCTTCTTACTTGAGCCCGCTCATCGCGATGCCGCGGATGATCAGTCGCTGGAAAATCAGGAAAAACAAGATGATCGGCAGGATGGACAGGATCGACATGGCGAACATGGGGCCATATTGGCTGACGCCATCGGTGCTGATGAAACTGCGCAGGGCGAGCGGGACGGTGTAGTCCTTCATGTCGTTGAGATAGACGAGCGGTCCGAGGAAATCTTCCCAGGTCCAGATGAAGGAAAAGATGGCTGCCGTGGCCATGGCCGGCAGCGAGAGCGGCATTATGATGGCCCAGTAGATCTTGAACGGCGAACAGCCGTCGATCATCGCCGCTTCGTCCAACTCGCGCGGCAATTGCCGGAAGAACTGGATCATCAGGAAGACGAAAAAGGCCTCACCCGCGAGGAATTTCGGCACGATCAGCGGCAGATAGGTGTTCACCCAGCCCAGGTTGAGAAACAGGATATATTGGGGGATGAGGACGACGTGATAGGGGATCATCAGCGTCATCATCATCAGCGCGAACCATATGTTTTTGCCGGTGAACTCCAGCCGCGCAAAGGCGTAGGCGGCGAAGGAGCACGAGATGACATTGCCGATGACCGACAGAACGGTCACAACGGTCGAGTTCCAGAAGAAGGTGGTGAAGCTGACCGGCAGCGCGTTCCAGCCCTGCCAGTAATTCTGCCACTGGAACTCGCTGGGCCAGAGGCCGAGATTGCCGAAAATCTGGTTATCGGGCTTGAGCGAGGACGCGAACATCCAGATCAGCGGATAGACCATGATCAGCGACGTGATGATCAGGAAGATATGCTTGAGGATGGCTGCGCGCTTGGCACGCTTCGCCTTTTGCTCGCGGTAGGCGCGGGCGATTTCGGCATTGGTCTGGACGGGGACAATAGTTGCGGTGGTCATGGTTCAGCCCCTCTCATTCTCGTAATGGACCCAGTATTTGCTGGACCAGAAGGCGATTACGGTGAAGAGGGCGATGATCAGCAGCAGCACCCAGGCCAAGGCCGAGGCATAACCCATGCGCAGGAAGCTAAAGGCCTCGTTGTAGAGATAGACGGTGAAAAACAGGAGGCTATCGAGCGGCGCGCCGGAGCCACCGGAGATGATGAAAGCCCCTGAAAAGCTTTTGAAAGCCTCGATCATCTGCAGGACCAGATTGAAGAAAATGACCGGGGCGAGTAGCGGCACGGTGATGGCGAAGAATTTCTTCACCGGTCCGGCAGCGTCGATTTCGGCGGCTTCATAAAGCTCCTGCGGAATGGCGCGCAGCCCGGCGAGAAAGATCAGCATGGGCGAGCCGAACTGCCACATGGCGAGGATGATCAGCGTCCAGAGCGAGTAATTGGGATCGGCCAGCCAGTAGGGTCCGTCGATGCCGACAAGCGCGAGCACGGCATTGATGACGCCATCATAGTTGAACAACTGCCGCCAGAGGATGGCCACGGCAATCGAGCCGCCGAGAATGGATGGCAGATAAAACAGTGCACGATACCAGCCGATGGCGCGAATGCCCTTATCCAGCACCATGGCGACGCCCAACGCAAAGATCAGTTTTAGCGGCACCGACACAACGACGAAGGTGAAGGTGACCTGCAACGCCTTCCAGAAGCGCTGATCGTATTGCAGCATATAGGCGTAGTTATCGAGGCCGAGCCACTGGGGCGGGCGCACGACATTGTATTTGGTGAAGCTGAGATAGAGCGAGGCGAGGATCGGCCCGATAGCCAAAAGGAAAAAGCCGATCAGCCACGGCGAGAGGAAGGCATAGCCCGCAAAATTGCGGCGGAAGAATTTCAGCACTCGTCGCTCCAAGTCTCGAAACGCGTCCCGGCGTCAAACAGGATGCAGCACCCGCCGCGACATTGGCAGGTGCTGCTTCGGCCCCGGGGAGGTGTACCCGCCGCCCCGGGAGAAAGGCGGCGGACCGGGATGGGGTGAGCTAAAGCGTGTCGCGATCTTTCAGATTCGCTTATCCGCTTTAGCTCTTTGTTTTTGCGTATGTCTTGGTCCCGAAACCGGCGGCCACTTTCGGAAGACATACTTTAGGCGCGGGCGAGAATGGCGCGGGCCTGATTGAGGAAGTCGCTGGCGACTTCGGCGATCGACCGCTCACCGAGCAGCACGCCCACAGCAAGGCGTTCGAAGGTCTGTTCGACTTCATTGGAGCCGCTTGGCGGCGGCGCAGCGAGAGTGGCCGTCTTGCCCTGAATGGCGTCGAAGAAGGCGACGGACACGGCTTCGGCTGGCGTCAGGTTCGGCTCCAGCGCCGCGCGAACATCGCTTTGGCTCGGAATACCGCGTTCGAGACCCAGCACCGCCGTCATGTCGAGATCGTTGACGAAGGCGCTCATATAGGTGGTTGCGGCCACCGGATCGGCGCTGTCGCGGGTGAGACAGACGAACTGGCTCGGCTGGATGATCGAGCCGGGGATCATTTCGGGCGTATTGGGGTACATCGCAGCACCCAGCGCATCTTCGACAAGGCCCTGCACGCCAACCAACTGGTTTGACCAGAGGTAACTCATGGCCGACTTGCCGGTGACAATACCCTGTTGACTGAGCTCGGCGACGCCGGCCAGGCCAGCGGTTTCCTGGGCCGGAGGCGTGCCGCCAGCGTTACGGATTTTCTCCCAGGTTGACCAATATTCCTCGACGATCTCCTGCGTCGGGCCATAGGAGCCATCTTCGTTGAAGATGCTCACGCCCTTCTGCACGATAAAGTCGGAGAAGTTCTGATAGTCGGCGGTATTGTCGTCGGTGCCGGGCACACCGGTGGCTTCCTTGATGGCGGCGGCGAATTCGGCCAGTTCGTCATAAGTGTAGCCATAGGGATCGAAGGTCTCGCCGGGGATAATGCCGGCTTCTTCGAACAGGCGCGTATTGTAGATGGCCATGTGGCTGTTGGCGCCGATGGAGAGGGCGTAGAACTTGCCGTCCACCGTGCCGGCGTCGATGGCGCTCTGGTCCATTTTGGAAATGTCGAGGCTGTTGCCGACATACTCGTCCAGCGGCACGACTGCGCCATTGGCGATATATTCGAACAGCACGCCATAGCCCTGCTGGATCACGTCCGGCATGTTGCCGCCAGCGATCTGGGTGGTGAGCTTGGTGAAATAGTCTGCAAAACCAAGCGTTTCGCCGGTGACGCTGATATTCGGATTCTTGGCGTTGAAGATGTCGATGACTTCAAACGTGCGGCGATCGCGTTCCGGATTGCCCCACCAGAAATGGCGCACCTGCGCGGTCTGGGCGAAAGCCGGGCGACCCATGGCCGCCAGCGCCGCAACGGAGCTTGCCGCTCCCAGAAAAGTTCGTCTCGTCAGTTTGCTCATTTTTTCCTCCCTTGAGCACTGTTCTGTTTCAAAAGCCCGGACGATGATTTACGTACCTCTCGTGGAGACGCGCAGCGGTCGCGCAGGCGGAGCTGGGCTAGAAGCGATAAGTCCTGTGGTGCATACGTCCTCCCGCGCGCCCCTTGGGGGCCCGAAAATATGCGGATGCAGGGAGGGAAATTTCCGCCCAACCGCGACCGCACGGTTGATTGCTAGCGGGCAACTCAGAAGGTCGATACGAGCATCTGTCCGGTTTCAGATCGGTCAGACAGAAGACGTACCGCGTAGCTCACGCTTCACCACATACCCTGGCTAGCCCGCTTGGGGCCATGACGTGTCTCCGGCCGTTCCTGAGAGGTTATCCCCGCTCAGACACTGCACCTTCGCCAAGACTACCATACAAGTCAAGCAAGACCTGCGGGATCCGAACCATTTTCCAAGGGTTCCTTACAAAACTTCACGTAAGGCGCCATGTGTGAGCTGAGCACCTATTCCGGCTTGACGATAACCCTGCCCCGGACTTCACCGCGCAGGATTTGCGCAGCCTTGTCCGGCAAAGCTTCAAGCCCGATCTCTTCGACATTTTCGGTATAACGGGTAAAGTCGAACAGACCAGCCAGACGCGCCCATGCGTCGACACGCGCATCGAAAGGCTGCATGACCGAGTCGATGCCGAGCAGATTCACTCCGCGCAGAAGAAAAGGCAGGATATTGGTGTGCAGTTCGATGCCAGCGGCATTGCCGAGGCTGGCTACCGACCCATTATAGGCGATCTGGCGCAGCAACTTGCCCAAAATGTCTCCGCCAACGCAGTCGATAGCCGCTGCAAAACGCGCCGTTTCCAAAGGCTTATTGGGCTGCGCTAGATATTCGTCGCGATCCAGAACTGTATCGGCGCCAAGGTCTGCCAACATGGCCGCATGTTGAGGCCGGCCGGACAGAGCCGTAACGGCATACCCCAAGCGGCTTAGCAGCGAGATGGCAATGGAGCCGACACCGCCCGCTGCACCAGTCACTAAAACGTCTCCGTTGGCAGGGCGAAGACCGAGGGTCTCCAGCCGGTTGATGGCAAGCATGGCGGTAATGCCCGCCGTGCCAATCACCATCGCGTCGCGGCTCGACAGACCGGTTGGTAAAGGAACCAGCCAGTCAGCTTTGACCCGCGCCTTTGTCGCGTACCCACCCCAATGCGTTTCGCCTACTCGCCAACCAGTGAGGACGACGGGATCACCCTGCTGATAGCGGATATCTGTGCTGCTGCTGACGGTGCCTGAAAAATCGATCCCTGCAATATGAGGGTAATTCCGCACCAGACCACCCTGCCCGGTGAGACAAAGTCCGTCTTTATAGTTGAGACCGGCCCATTCGATATCGACGGTCACGTCGCCTTCGGGAAGACGTTCGTCGTCGAGAGTTTCCATGGCAGAGGAGATAGCGCCCGAACTGGATTTGTGTGTCAGCAATGTCTTGAATGTCATCGGCTTCCTCCTCATCAATCTGCCTCCTCTTGCGGAAGGGTGCGTTCATGGTGCCGGAAAGATCGGACCGAAGAAAGACGATTTTGCTCAGTGCTGGAGACGCAGAAGCGGCGTTGGCTATTCGAAAAGTTCAGCGCTGACAGTACGGCCAGGATCAAGAAATAGCGTGTTCATTGATCCTTTCTGGAAAATAGAGCGGCGAATATTGCCCGTTTGCCCAAGGCTGGACCAACCTTGGGGCCTTAGAAAGAACGTCAGCATGGGGCGAATATCCCCCTGAATTCCAGCGCCGGTATAGAGCGCGATGTCAGCATCACCATCGCCTTCAAACTGAGCCTCCGGCACGCCACAGAAAGTTAGGCCAAGTGGATTGTCTGGACCGAGGCGATACCCAGTCACAGGCGCGCCGGAGCTGTCTTTACCGATAGACGCCATGGACGGCTCGGTAATGCGGTTCAAAAGCATGCTGGGAAACTGGCGCTCATGCTCAGCCAGCAGATAGATGCAGGCATTATAGACGGCATCGGCAATGTTGGTTTTATCGTTGAAGACGAGTTCCGGCGGCAATGCTGTTCGCGTCAGGAAATAATCTTCACCAGTCACAATGTCATAGGTCTCATCTGGCCCCATTGACACAATGAAGCCGAGCACATTCTCCTCGATATTCCAGTTGACCAGTTCACGGACCATAAGCGCTATGTCATCCCGGCTGGCCCCAAGCACTGTATCGAGACCAAACTCAGCGACCAATCCGTCGAGCGCGTCCGAGGCGAAATATGGCGCGTGAAAGCCCAGGATCGCACCGGGCGCAACCATGCGGTCGATATAGGCTCCAATGCCAGCCTGCGTTGAATAACCGGAGCCGCCCAGAAAAGCGAACGCGCAAGCCGAATAGCATTCAGCGCCGGGTTCGATGAGTGTCGCGATGTTGTTGTCGCGCAAGAGTTGCGCCAGCATCAGGCCCTCAAGATAATTGCCGCCGGGACTGCTCAGTGTGAGGATCGCACAATTGCCGCCTTCAACCGGCAATTCGTCAGGGATGCATGAGACTTTGGCGTCGATGAGCGAACGAAGCTGCTCGGCATCGCCTTCGACAACGGGGCCTTCAAAATGTAGCTGCGGAACGGGGTGGGCGGCAGAGTAGAAATCGGCGCGAAACGCGATGTCGGCGGCCTGAACAGGTAACGCTGCAAAAATGATTATTGCGGCAATTCGCGCGCCAAAAATGTTCATTGCCCAAACATGCTCTCTTCATCGACCGCCTGAATGGTAGTGCTCAGTTTTTGAAACGGCATACCCTGTTCAGGGGCGGTCGAAAGGACTGTTTCAGGCTAGGCAGAGGCATGAACATGCCACATGCAAACAGGCCTGTCTGGGCTGATCCTGCTCATCTCCATGCGTGCGGCGCTCGACCTTTATTGGCCCTTTGTGCTGGAGTATGTGCAGGACAAGACCACCAAGGCGAGCTCTAAAAAATAGTGCACCGGCTGGTCCGTCCTCCCCTGACCAGCCGGTGCAACTCCTAGCCCACAAATGTCAGCCTTTGACGGCGCCACCTGTCAGGCCGGAGATGACGTAGCGCTGGGCCAGCAGGAAGAAAGCGATGGCGGGCATGATGGACAGAGTCAGAAAGGCGAGGATGCGCGGCCAATCCGAGCCGAATTGCCCCTGAAACTGCATGATGCCAAGTGGCCAGGTATATTTCGCTTCTGAATTCAAGACGATCAGCGGAAGCAGGAAGCTGTTCCAGCTGCCCACGAAGTTGAACACGCCGACGGTGGCGATGATCGGCAGGCAGAGCGGCAATGTCACGTACCAATAGATGCGGATATAGCCGCAATTGTCCATGCGCGCGGCATCAACGAGTTCCTTCGGCAACTCCTTGAAGAAGTTGTGGAACAGCAAGACCGAGAAGGAGACGCTGAACGCCACCTGCACGGTGATGATGCCCCAATGGCTGTCGAGCATGCCGAGATCGCGCATCTTGATGAACAACGGCAGGATGCCGGTCGCAGCCGGAAACAACAAGCCCAGCATCAGGTAGCCCAGAATGAACTTGCTGCCAAAGAACTTGATATGCGCCAATGCAAAGGCAGTCATTGATGCAACAAGCGTAGACAGGATGACCGTTCCACCTGCGATCAGGAGTGAATTCCCCAGTGAGGAAAAGTAGCGCGGCCCACCCAGAATTTCGACGAACCGCACTGGATCCCAGCTTGCCGGCAGACCGAATGGATTCACCCGGAGTTCGCCGATCTCCTTAAAGCCCCCAAGGGCCGTGGTATAGAACGGCACGATAACGAATGCCGCAACAATGAATAGAGTCAGCCACTGCACGGCAGAGATGGTCGGGCGGCGGCGCTTTTTTGCGATGCTCGTCATCAATTCTGCTCCGCTCTAAAAAGGACACGTCGATAGGCCAGCGCCACGATCACGCAGGCGATGAACAGCAACACGCTCACGGCACCGCCGAAGCCGAGATTCATGCGCAGAATACCGAACTGGTAGAGGAAGGTTACGATCGTATGGCTGGAATGCGAAGGCCCGCCATTACTGAGTGGAATAATCAGATCGAAAAGCTGTAGGGCGCCGGTGATCGCGAAAAACACCGAAATCACGATGGCCGAGCGGATCATCGGAATCTGGATATGTCGCACGATCTGCCAGCGCTTGACGCCATCGAGCCGTGCCGCTTCGATCACCTCGCCCGGAATAGACTGCAGGCCCGCGATATAGATCATCATGTGGAAGCCGAAATACTTCCAGGTGATCACCAGCATGATGGCTGGCATGACCCACATTCGGTCGCCGAGCACGAATGGCATTTCTACGCCAATGGCGCTTCCGATGGCAGGCAGCAGGCCGTAATTGCCATCATAGACAAACTTCCAGATCAGGCCCGCAGCCACTTCGGCCAGCATATAGGGCAGGAAGAACAGCACGCGAATGAGATTGATATGGGTGCCACGCTCGGACAACGCGATGGCACACCCCATGGCCAGCGGCAATTGGATCAATAACGACACCGCGACAACGATCAGGCTGTTGCGAACGGCTGTGCCGAAATTGCGATGGGTCAGCACGTCCTCGTAGTTTTTAAAGCCGACAAAATCAGTGATCGGGCCATATCCATTCCACTTAAAAAAGGAGAAGGTGGCCGCGTCCACCATCGGCAAAACAACGAAGACCGTGAAGAGGATTATGGATGGTGGCAAAAAAAGTAGCAGCGGCACAAGGCTCTTGCGCTCCATATAGCGCCGTTTGCGCGCTATTGCAGGCACTCCCGACCCGGCTTCAGTGGCGATGCTGGTCATGGTGGATGGCTCTCCCCGATCATCCAGCGCCTTTAGCGGCGCGAAACATCAACTGCAAAAAAGCAGAAATCCTCCAAGGCCATTACAGGCCCAGACCCGGCAGGCGGAAAGGGATTACCGCCTGCCGGTTATGCCGAGCGGCTTACAAGGAGTCGTCGACGGCTTCCTTGATCAGCTCTGCCGCTTCTTCGGCGCTGATGGAGTTACCAGCCAGTTCGGCAGAAATGTCATTGACGACACCGCCGACATTAGGGCCCAACGCCTGATCGAAGAACAGGGCATGCCAGTGCGCATTGCCGATGTTGCGGGCAATCTGCACCTTGAACGGATTGGTCATCACGTCCGCAGCGCCCTTGGCGATTGGGATGTAATAGGCGTCCTTGGCATATTTGGCCTGGTTTTCGCGGTTATTGAAAAACTCGACCCATTTGACAGCTGCGTCAGATGCATTTTTGGAGAACAGCACGCCACCAAGGCCGCCGAGCGTATCGGTCGGATCGCCCTTGCCACCTTCAATAGTGGGGAACGGCAGGATGCCGAGCTGATCGTCGGGGATGCCTTCCTTGTTGGCCGAATTATCCTTCATGGCGCCGTAGTCCCAGTCGCCCATCAGGTGCATTGCGGCCTTGCCGTCGCCGAAAAGACCCGACGCGTCGCCATAACCAGCGGCCAGGAAACCCTGCTGCCAGGGGTCCATTGCTGCCAGTTCCAGGAAGTACTCGCCGGCCTTGACGAAATCTTCGCCCGCGAAGCCATCGCCCTCGCCACGCGCTGCGGCCTGGAAGCCCTCCTGCCCGGCCAACCGCACGACCAGCTTGGACCACCAGAAGTGAGCCGGCCACTTGTCCTTGGCGCCGATCGCAATGGGGGTGATGCCTGCATCCTTGAACGTCTGCACGCCTGCGAGGAAACCATCCCAGGTTTCCATACTGACAGGATCAACACCAGCCTCCTCGAACAACGCCTTATTGTACCAGAGCACAACCTCGGCCACGTCGCGGGCAACGCCGTAGAGATGACCATCGGGCGCGGTAAAGGCGGAAATGCCCGCCGTGCCGACATTTTCCTTGGCTTCCTCGCTCAACACGTCCTCGACGGGCCGCAGAAAGCCCGCTTTGGCCTGCTCGTAGAACACGCCACCGCCCCAGGTGTGGAACACGTCGGGCGCATCGGCTGACTGCAGCAGTGTCGTCAGTTTGGCCTTGAAGGCTTCGTTTTCAAGGAAGGGCAGCTCGACAATGATGTCTGGGTTCTGCGCCATGAAATCGGCGGCAATTGAATTCATCAGCTCGACTTCCGCCGGGATCGAGGTGATGTGCAGATGTTTGACGACGGTCTGTGCGTATGCCGGCATGGCGACGGACAGAGCGAGCACTGCGGCGAGCGCAATACGCTTCATGATTTCCTCCTGTCGTATGCGACCGCCGAAACCGGGTTCGGTCTCCTCCCTGGCCGCAGCGATGAGTCAGTCCCCACTGAACTCAGCACTTGCTACTTTTTACGCATCCCTTATTAAAGACGCAAGAGGAACGTACCTCACCCACACTGAATGCAACTTCCAGACACGAATTCTGCGCCTAAACTGCTGAAATTTAAACAAATAGTTTCGACACAGGGCATTTGAAGCCGGTTGAATTCTTAGCGTGGCGCGTGATTTGATAAGGGTAAAGAACAAAATAATGGACCAGTGAGGCGTCCGGAGGAACTACCAGCTTGGCCGTGAAGATCGCAGACCCGCTACTTATGCGCGAAATCAACAAGTATCATGTGCTGGAGACCATCCGGTGCCATGGACAGATTTCGCGTGTTGAAATCTCGGAGCGAACGCTGCTGAGCGGCACGACGGTTTCTGCGATCACTGGAGCCCTGATCGACGAAGGGCTGATCGAGGCGATTCACACGCCGGTTCATGGCGACAGTCAGCGCGGACGCCCTCGCGTTCTGCTTGGGCTGGTGCCACATGCGGCTTACGTCCTGGGCATCAAGATTTCAGAAACGCAGACTACAGTCACTCTGGTGGATTTTCGGGGCGAAGTGATCTCCTCGCTGCAATTGCCAATCCGCATGGCACGACAACCTGCCGAGGTGATTGTCGACCTGATGGAAGACGCAATGGGCGAATGCATTGCCCAAAGCGGTGTTGATCGCTCGCGTATAAAGGGCATTGGCATCGGGGTACCTGGGCTGGTCGACCCACGATCGGGCAAAAGCTATTCCAGTTCCGTGTTTGGCGAACGCGAAATGCCAATTGGAGCGCTTTTATCCGAGCGAACGGGGCTACCCGTAAAGCTCGAAAAGCCAGCCAATCTTCTTGCCCTTGCGGAAAGCTGGTTTGGATATGCCCAGAGCGAGAAGAGTTTTGCCGTGGTCGTTCTCGATCAGACCGCGAGCCTCGGGCTCTGGATGGATTCAGACCTACACCGTGGTGCCAGCACACTTGGACCCACCTTCGGCCATATAAAGGTGAGCACCGACGGCCTGACCTGTGATTGCGGTCAAAAGGGATGCCTTAACGCCTATGTCAGTTACGCAGCGATCCGGCAGCAGACAGAAGAGGCGCTTGGCCCAGACTTTATTGAAAGTCCGCTGGCACGCAGCGATCTTTTGGCTGCCCTGACATCCGCCGCAGATGGTGGTGATGACAGTGCAAAGGCATTAATTGCCCGACAAGGGGAAAAGCTCGGCGCAGGCATTTCCCACATTATCAATCTCATCAACCCCGAGAAGATCATCATCGCGCTGGAATCCGCGCGCTATAGCGAATTGCTGGCGCCCTCCGTAACTGCTGCGGCGACGGCAAATTCCTTCCATGCTCATTTTGCAACTACTCAGCTGATTTTCCACACTCTGGACGACCAGCTCTGGGCGCGCGGCGCCGCGGCACTGATGCTGCGCGATATCTACAGCGCCCCCTGGACAACGGCATATTAGGAGGACGATGCCCATGACCAAATCAGCTCTGATCGTATGGGGCGGCTGGGATGGCCACACACCCGAACAAAGCGCCAAGATCGTTGGCGCCATGCTGGAAGAGCATGGCTTCAAAGTTGATATTGAAGCGACAACGGAAGCCTTCGCCGATGACGGGCTGGGAGAATACGATCTGATCGTGCCAGCGATCACTATGTCTCGCATCGAAAAGGAAGAGCTGACAAACCTGCTCGCTGCCATACGGAATGGCACAGGACTGGCAGGCTTTCACGGGTTGATGTGCGACAGCTTCCGCAATGAACCCGATTACCAATTCATGACTGGCGGCCAGTGGGTCGCTCACCCCGGCAACATCATCGACTATGTGGTCAATGTGAAAACCGGCAGCGACCCGATCGTCGAGGGGATCGAGGATTTTTCCTATCGTTCAGAGCAATATTACATGCATTTCGATCCGAGCGTCGAAGTGCTCGCGACCACTACGTTCTCCGGCGAATATTTTGATGAGATCGACGGCGTGGTGATGCCGGTTATCTGGAAGCGTCGGTTTGGCAAGGGCCGCGTTTTTTATTCGTCATTGGGACATGTGGCCGAGGAGTTTCAGGTGCCGCAAATGCGAACCCTGTTCGAGCGCGGCGCCCTCTGGGCGGCCCGCTGAGAATTCAACCATCGGAAGGAGGAAACGATGGCAGATCTACAACTAAGGGGCATCAATAAAAGCTTTGGTGCGGTCAAGATCATTCACGATATCGACCTCGATATCAGCAATGGTGAATTCGTCGTGTTTGTGGGGCCATCAGGCTGCGGCAAATCCACATTGTTGCGCACCATTTCGGGGTTGGAAGAGCCCTCGTCTGGGCAGGTGCTGATCGGTGGCGAAGATGTGACGGATTACGATCCGTCCGAGCGCGGGGTGGCGATGGTTTTCCAGTCCTATGCGCTTTACCCGCATATGAGTGTTGAGCAAAATCTTGGATTTGGCCTGCGCATGGGCGGCATGCCTCGCGATCAGGTTTCGGAACGTGTGCAGGAGGCTGCCCGTATTCTGGAGCTCGCCGAACTGCTCGACCGTAAACCTCGGCAATTGTCCGGGGGGCAGAGGCAACGCGTTGCTATTGGCCGCGCTATTGTGCGGCAGCCCAAGGCGTTCCTGTTCGATGAACCACTGAGCAATCTCGACGCCGAACTGCGTGTGCAGATGCGAATTGAAATTGCGAAGCTACATCAAAAGCTTGGCGCAACAATGGTGTATGTGACGCATGATCAGGTGGAAGCCATGACACTGGCCGACCGGATTGTGGTGCTACGTGCAGGGCGCATCGAACAGCAGGGCAGTCCGATCGATCTCTATGACAACCCGGACAATCTTTTCGTCGCGGGCTTTATAGGATCGCCCCGCATGAACTTTCTAAACGGCACTATTACCTCGGTCGATGGCTCCAGCATGAAGGTGGCATTGGCGGGATTTGATGGCGACGAACTGGCGGTCGCTCGCCGCGGTGATGGCGGAGCGGTTGGCCAGAATATCAGCGTCGGTATCAGGCCGGAACACTTTGCCGATCCTGCCCTTGGCGGCCCCACCATCACGGCAAAAGCGCAGGTTGTAGAACAGCTTGGCGGCGTATCTTTTGTTTATGCGATCGGAAAGGATGGCGAAAGCAAGGTCACCATTCAGCAAAAAGGGCACTCACGTATTCCGGATGGTTCTGCGATCCACGTCGGAATCGAGCAGGGTGCGGCTTTGGCATTCGATGAACATGGATTGCGCATATAGAAGAGACCGGCAGGGCAATACAGTATTCAGCGCGGGTTGATTGGTTCAGCCTTTCTGATACACAATCGCGATCCCTTCATCGTTGTGCGTGACGCATCCCATGAGCCGTAATTTTTTAGTTGTCGACCCAGAAGACGGGCTCGAAGTGCTCAAGGGCCTCGCGTCCGCCATACGCGTCAAGATATTGAAACTGCTACATATGGAAGGCCCGCTCAACGGGAATGACATTGCAGACAGGCTGAATCTGCCGCAATCGACCGTATCGACAAACATCCAGATTTTGGAAACGGCGGGGCTGATACGAACGGAGACTCAAAAGGCGCGGAAGGGCAATCAGAAGATTTGCCATTCGACCTTCGATGAAGTCCTTGTGATGTTTAAAGAAGACATCAAACCATTGCGCTCAAACACAATTGAAGTGGCAATGCCGCTGGGGCTTTATACCAGCTGCGAAGTTTCCGCGCCCTGCGGTCTCTGCTCGACTGAAGGTATCATTGGCTTGCTCGATGTGCCGAACACCTTCCTTGACCCGGACCGGATGAAGGCTGGACTGATCTGGTTCACACGCGGTTTTCTCGAATATCAATTCCCAAACAATGCCAAGCTGGCCCAGAACACTATCGAGATGATGGAGTTTGCGCTGGAACTCAGCTCGGAAGTGCCCGGAACGTCGGCGGACTGGCCGAGCGACATAACACTCTCAGTCAATGGCACCGAGATTGGCACATGGATGTCGACCGGAGATTATGGTGACAAACGAGGGGTTTACACGCCTGATTGGTGGAAGCTCAAAGGCAGCCAATATGGAAAACTCAAAAGCTGGCGAGTGACCAAGGACGGCACTTATGTCGACGGAATGAAGATTTCGCCTGTGTCGCTGCTGGACCTGGACCTGGCCAATCACCACTCGATCCGGCTGCGGATCGCGGTCAAAGAGGACGCCAAACATCCCGGCGGCATCAACATTTTCGGTCGCGGATTTGGCAATTATGATCAGGATATCATTCTGCGACTGCAGACAGCGCCATAAGGCCAATTTTATTGCGCCACAAGGCTAAGACCCTGAAAACACGACACCTTCTGCCCAGTCAAAAATCATACAATAAATCCTTGCACACCGACCGAGCGCCCGTTAAAACACCATAACTGATATAAATCAGAAAAATGGAATTAATGGGAGGCTGCGGTGAAGGCGACTGTTATCGCGAATAAGGATTTTACGATCTCCAAAATCGACGACCGTGTCTATGGGGCCTTCCTCGAGCATCTGGGTCGTGCGGTTTATGAGGGTATTTATGAACCAGATCATCCGACCGCGGATAAAGATGGCATGCGCGGGGACGTTGCTGAGCTGGTGAAGAAGCTCAATGTGCCGGTGGTGCGGTATCCCGGTGGCAATTTCGTTTCGGCCTACAATTGGGAAGACGGTATCGGACCGCGTGAGGAGCGCCCTACCCGCCTGGACCTCGCGTGGCACACGTCTGAGAGCAATGCCGTTGGCGTCCATGAGTTCGCGGACTGGTGCGCCACCGTCGGCACCGAAATGATGCTGGCGGTCAATCTGGGTTCACGCGGCGTCGATGATGCGCGCAATTTCCTTGAATATGTCAATCATCCCGGCGGCTCCTACTGGAGCGACCTGCGCATCAAGAACGGCCGCAAAGAGCCGTGGAATGTGAAAATGTGGTGCCTCGGCAACGAGATGGACGGCCCATGGCAGGTCGGCCACAAGGATGCTGACGAATATGGCAAGCTGGCCGCCAACACGGCGCGCGCCATGCGTATGTTCGACAAAGATCTCGAACTGATCGTGTGCGGCTCATCACATATGGACATGCCCAGCTTCCCCGATTGGGAACGCATCGTGCTGGAACACACCTATGATCACGTCGATCATATCAGCCTGCACATGTATTTCGCCAATCGCGACGACAATACACCCAACTATCTAGGCCTCAGCCACAAGCTGGAGCGCTATATCGACACCGTTGCTGCAACCATCAAGCAGGTCAAAGCAAAGAAAAAGTCAAAGAAAGACATCTATATTTCCTTCGATGAATGGAATGTCTGGTATCATTCCAACAAGAAAGACCGCGAAATCCTTGACGGCGGCAACGGCTGGCCACATGCGCCGGGGCTGCTTGAAGACATCTACAATTTCGAAGACGTGCTGATGGTGGGGCTGATCCTCAACACCTTCATCCGTCGCTCGGATGTGGTGAAGATCGCCTGTATCGCCCAGCTGGTGAACGTTATCGCTCCGATCATGACGGAAAAGGGTGGCCCGGCCTGGGCGCAGACCATCTATTATCCGTACTATTTCGCCTCGGTCTTCGGACGCGGTACAGCATTGCAATTGCAGGCAAATTCGCCGGGCTACGAAACCACACATGCCGCAGACACGCCGTTTGTCGACGTTTCGGGCGTGCACAATGAAGATGATGGCACGCTGACCTTCTTCCTGGTCAACCGCCACACGTCCGAAAGCATAGAGACAGAGGTGAGCCTTCAGGGCTTTGCCGGCGGCACGATTATCGACCATCAGGTGATGACACATCCGAACCTTAAGGCCGTGAACACCGCCAAGAAGCAGGATGAGGTGGCGCCACGGAAGGGCGAAGGCGCACGAATTGGTGATGGAAAGCTTTCCGTTTCACTACCGCCCTATTCTTACCAGATGGTTCGCGTCAAAATCTGAGCGAGCAGCAGCATCGTCGTAACGCGAAGCATCAATTCGCTAGCAGACTGTTAGCGCTGACATTCGCGTTCCACCAAAAAAGAGGCGTATCCGAACGGATGCGCCTCTCTCAATTTAATATCATGTTTTTGGATTTACATCATAAAACACATTGACAGCCTATAGGGACTGGTTAAGTATGACTTATGGCGGGGCAAAAGCACCGCGCAATGGGGCGCAACAGCCTCAAGGGAGGACATCGATGGATAGACGCAGTTTCCTCGTCGGCACGACCGCAGTGGGCGCGCTGATGGCAGCAAGCAAGAGTGTCGCATTTGCGCAAGACTCAGGCGCGCCAGATCTGGCGCAGTTTCCGCGCAACGAGACCGTTATCGTTCACAACCCAGAAGGCGTGATCCGCAATCCAGCCTGGTTCAATCTTTGGGCTGTTGGTGCGGGTAATGGCGTTTCCAATGGCCTGCACAACCTGACGACAGATACGCTCTGGTTCATCGATCCCGACGCTGGCGTTGAGGGCGCCAGTGAGAACGCAATCTACAATTCGCTGGCCGATGACCTCTGGCAGTATAATGAAGACTTCTCGGAAATGACCGTGAAGCTGAAACAGGGCATCTACTGGAGCGACGGGGTCGAATTTACCGCAGACGACGTGGTGTTTACCGTCGAGAAACAAGCAGCAACGCCGGGCACGCCCTATAATGGCGCTTTCTCGGTGCAGGTGGCCGAAGTCACCGCTCCAGACAAATATAGCGTGCACTTCAAGCTCAAAGAGCCCAATTCCCGCTTCCACGCGCTGTTCTGTGTTCGTTGGACCGCCGCCTGGATCATGCCCAAGCACGTCTACGAAAATGTCGAAGACATCCTAAGCTATGAGGCCAATCCGCCGGTTTCGATCGGCCCATACACCCTCCATTCGTTCGACCCGAACGGTACATGGTATGTTTGGGAAAAGCGCGAAGACTGGCAGCGTACGGCAATGGGCATGATTTCTGAGCCCAAGCCTAGATACATCATCTATCGCAACAATATCACCACAGATAACCGCCTCATCGAGATTCGAAACGGCAATCTCGACATGGTGCACGACCTGACGCCGGAAGGCACATTCTCGGTGGTGCAACAGGACAGCCAGATTCAAGGCTGGTTCCCCGGCTTCCCCTATGCTCATCCCGATCCGACGCTGGTGATGGCGATCTTCAATCACCAGAACCCAAAATTCCAGGACAAGCGCGTGCGCTGGGCACTGGCGCTGATGCTGGATGCGCGCTCGATGTCGATGGCGTCCTATCGCGGCGCGGCCACGCTGTCAGCCATTTCTGTCCCACCGACCGGCACACATCCGCGCGACTATCATGCGCCGCTGCAGGACTATCTGATCAATTACGAGATCGACACCGGCACCAGCAAGGTGAAGCCATACGATCCAGAAGTGGGCCTGCAGATTGCTGACATGGTGCGCGGCCAATTTGGCGATGCCGTGCCCACCGACGAAGCGGCAGTGCGCAACGCCTTCGGCTATGGCTGGTGGAAGCAGAATATTCAGGCAGCGGAAGAATTGCTGACATCCGCCGGCTTTACCAAGCAGGGCAATCAGTGGATGCAGCCCGATGGCAGCCCGTTCACCTTTACTGTGATGGTGCCGCAGGAAGGCGTGGTCAACCGGCTCGGCGTCATGATCGCGCAGACCTGGGCCCAGAACGGCGTTCAGGCAACGGCTCAGGTCGATGCCGACACCTGGGGTCGCCAGCGCATGGGCGATTATGAAGTCAACATCGCCTGGGCAGTGGAAACCTGGGGCGGCCATCCCGATCTCAGCTTCTTCATGGACAGCTATCACTCGGCCTATGTCGCCGAGCCAGGCGGCTCACAGCCGGACCGAAACTGGATGCGCTGGAAAGACCCGCGCCTCGACGAAATCATCGAGGAAATCCGTGGCATCGACTTCAACGATCCCCGTGGGATCGAACTGGGCCACGACTTCATCAAGCTGCACCTTGAGGAAATGCCGAACATTCCGATCATGGCCTATAACGTGTTCTCCATTCAGTCGAACCGGTTCTGGACCGGCTGGCCGAATGCGGACAACAACTATGCCAATCCGGTCACCAACTGGTCGAACGGGCGATATATTTTCACCCAGATCACGCCGGTCGACGGCGCGGCATAAGGCTCCTCCCTGGCGAGGTGGTTTGGGCCACCTCGCTACGTGGGGGCGTGAGAAATCACGCCCCTTCCGTTTTCTCCCCCGCTCTTGACTATCGAGAGCGGCGGAGAGGACGACGGCCATCAAGCCAACGCCCCGTGACAAATGGCAGACCAATGAACGCGTCGCCACGTTGAGCAGAACCCCCGGTGGGCCCCATTCGCCGCGGGACGAGGACGCCGCCTTTATGGCTGCGGGACGAGGAAACTATATGCAAGGCTATCTCTGGTTTGCCGGGAAGCGTCTGCTGCAATTGCTTGCGGTGATCTTCTTCGGCGTTTCCGCCATGTTCTTCATCACCTATCTCTCCCCTATCGATCCGGTGGAACAGGTGCTGGGGCGGCTCTCATCCCGATCCAATCTGTCGCCGGCGGCAATTGCCTCAACGCGCGAAGCCTTGCAGGCCATGTTCGGCACCGACCAGCCGCTGCATATCCAATATTTCAATTATTGGATGCGGATGGTGCGGGGCGATCTCGGCGCTTCGCTGATGGCTTTCCCCACGCCCGCCATGGAACTGGTGATGCGCAGCCTGCCCTGGACGCTGGGCCTGATGCTGACGTCGACAATGATCACCTTTGTCATCGGCAATATCATGGGCGGACTGGCCGGGTATTTCCAGAACAACCGTTTTTTCAAGGCGTTTGGCATCGTGGCGATGGGCCTGCAGCCAATCCCCTACTACATCGTCGCCTTCATCATCCTGATCATCTTCGGCTTTATCTGGCCGGTGCTGCCGATCTCGGGCGGTTTTGCAATGGAAGTGCGCCCCGGCTGGACCCTGACATTCTTCCTGTCGGTGCTTCAGCATTCGATCCTGCCAGCGCTGGCGCTGGTTCTGGTCGGACTGGGCGGCTGGTTCATCGGCATGCGGGCGCTGGTCTCCAATATCGTGACCGAGGACTATGTGACCTATGCCGAACTGGCGGGCGTCAAGCGCAGTACGATTGTCGGCTCCTATGTGATGCGCAATGCGCTGGTGCCGCAGGTGACGGCGCTGGCCATGGTGATCGGTGGCGTGTTTTCCGGCACGATTATCACCGAGCAGGTGTTCAACTATCCCGGGCTCGGCTCGCTTTTGGTCGATGCGGTCAATTACGGCGACTATTCCACGGTTATGGCCGTCTGCACGGTCTCCATCACCGCCGTTGCCACTGCGATCTTCATCGTGGACCTGCTCTACCCCATTCTCGATCCACGCGTGCGGGCGGAGTAAAAGACCATGTTTGCCGTTTTCCGCGACCTCGTTCGCTACAATCTTGAATTCACCATCGGTCTGGTTCTGGTTAGCATCGTCGTGATCTTTGCTGCGTGCAGCTTCTTCGCGCCGATTGATCCGACGCTGATCTATATGACCATCCCAGACCAGCCGCCTTCCATGCAGTACTGGTTCGGCACCAATTCGCGCGGCCAGGACATGTTCTGGCAATTGTCCGAAGCCTTCAAGAACAGCCTGATCTTCGGGCTGACCGTTGCCGTACTCAGCCGCATCATCTCCATCGCCGTCGGGCTTGCCGCTGGCTATCTCGGAGGATGGGTGGACCGGGTGCTGATGTTCATCACCGACATTTTCGTGTCGGTGCCGATCTTTCCGATCCTGGTGCTGCTCTATTTCGTGCTGCGCAGCAATATGGACAGCATGACAATGGCGCTGATCCTGGCCGCCTTTGGCTGGCCGTTCGATGCGCGGCTTATTCGCTCGATCGCGCTGGGCCTCAAGCATCGCGAGTTTACCCGCCACGCCGTGTTTGCCGGGATGAGCACCCGCAAAGTGCTGATGGAAGAGCACCTGCCCTATGTGATGCCCGTGGTGTTCTCCACCTTCATGAACAACATGCTGTGGTCCATCGGCCTGGAAGTGACGCTTGCCGTGCTGGGCTTCACCAATATCAACGTGCCGACCATCGGCACGGTGCTCTACTGGGCCAATTCGCACTCGGCCATGGTGGTGGGCGCCTGGTGGTGGATCGTGATCCCGGTGGTGCTGATCGTCATCACCTTTATCGGACTGTTCCTGCTGGCCATGTCCATGAACGAATATATCGACCCGCGCAGCCGCCTGCGCCGCATGGGAGCTTGAGCCATGACACGGGACAGCAAAGAAGACATCCTCACCGTCGAAGGGCTCAAGGCCTATTATCAGATGGCCTATTTCGGCGTGGAGCGCGAAGTGCGCGCCGTGGACGGTATCACCATGAACCTCAAAAAGGGCGAGGTTTATGGCATTGCGGGAGAAAGCTCTTCGGGCAAGACCAGCTTCATCAAGGTGCTGGCAGCCGCCGTACGCCCGCCCCTGCGGGTGGTGGAAGGGTCGGTGAAGTATAACTTCAAGAACGGCCCCATCGACGTAACCAAGGCTAGCCCCGCCGAAATCGAGGGGGTGCGCTGGAAGCATCTCTCCTACATCATGCAGGGTTCGATGAGCGTGCTGAACCCGGTGCGCCGGATCGGCAAGACCTTTCACGACTTTGCTGCGCGTCCGCTCGGTCTATCAGGGGCAGCGTTCGAGGAGCGGGTGCTGGGGCATCTGGCGCGGCTGAAATTACCGCCGGAAGTGCTGCGCGCCTATCCGCATGAGCTTTCGGGCGGCATGCGGCAGCGTGTGACCATTGGGCTGGCGACCGTGTGCCATCCTGAATTCGTCATTGCCGACGAGCCGACCACGGCGCTCGACGTGGTGGTGCAGAAGGAAGTGCTGAGCCTGATCCGTGACATCCAGAAGGAAATGAATTCCTCGGTGGTGTTCGTGACCCATGACATGAGCGTGCATGCCAATGTGGCGGACCGGGTGGGCATTATCTATGCCGGGCGTCTGGTAGAAGAAGGCCCGACGCGGCAGATGTTCTTCACGCCCAAGCATCCCTATACCGCCCATCTTGTCGCCAGCCTGCCGCGCATCGGGGATACCCAGCAGCGCCCTGCGTTGGAAGGCCGACCACCAAACCTGGCAGACCCACCGCAGGGTTGCCGGTTTCATCCACGCTGTCCGCTGGCGGTGGACCAATGCCGTAAGGAAGTTCCGCCCATGGAAGTGGTCGGGCCGGAGCATCGCAGCGCCTGCTGGCGGTGGAAAGATGTTGAACCGCTGGTCAATTCGGCTGCACCGGCAGGAGTGATGGCATGAGCACGCTGCTAGATGTTCGCGACGTTTCCAAGCGCTTCACCATGGGGGGCCTGTTTGGTCGCAAGGTGGTGGACGCGGTTTCGGACGCCAGTTTCTCGCTCTCGGCCGAGAAGCCGGAGATTTTCACCATCATCGGAGAGTCTGGCTCGGGCAAGACGACTCTGGCGCGGATGATTTTGGGGCTGGAAGACCCCACGGATGGCGAAATCCGTTTCCGGGGCGAAAAAGTCGATCGCCATGCCGGACGCGAGGCGCGGCTCAAATTCATGGCCAATGTGCAGCCGGTTTTTCAGAACCCGTTCGAGGCGTTCAATCCACTGAAGAAGATCGAGCGCTATCTCGAAAGCACGGCGCGACGGTTTCTGAACACCAAGGACAAGGCTGTCATCGACAGGGCCATGGACGAGGCGTTGCAGAAGGTGGGGCTCAGCCTCAAGGAAGTGCATGGGCGCTTTCCGCACGAAATGAGCGGCGGGCAATTGCAGCGTTGTGCCATTGCGCGGGCGCTGATCCCCAATCCGCCGCTGCTGATCGCGGACGAGCCGGTGTCGATGGTCGATGCCAGCCTGCGGATGAACATCGTCAACCTGCTGAAAAGCCTGCGTGACGATCTTGGCGTTTCGGTCATCTACATCACGCACGATCTGGCGACGGCCTATTACATTTCCAACCGGCTGATCATCATGCAGCGGGGGCGGATCGTGGAAATGGGCGATGCGCGCACTGTGCTCGATAATCCCGAGCACCCCTATTCGCGGCTGCTCAAGGCCTCGGTTCTGTCCACCGACGATGCTGGTGATGGCAAGCTGGCGACAGACCCCGCCATGGTGAAACTGGCTAGCGATATGGTTGGACGGCCCGGCAGGCTGGTGGATCGTGGCGATGGCCGCAGCGTCCGGATTTATGAAACAGCATGAGCGCACCGATCTATCGTGACCCCATTCAGGATGGGGCAGCCGATCCCGTTGTCGTCCGCAAGGAAGGCACGAATGAATATTGGATGTTCTACACCAATCGCCGCGCGCAGATGGACGAGCCCGGCTTTGGCTGGATCCACGGCTCGCCGATTGGCATGGCCGTTTCAAAAGATGGTGGCGGGAGCTGGACCTATCGCGGCACGGTGAAAGGGCTTGATGCGCCTGGCGATGAGGGCTTGAACACCCATTGGGCACCCGAAATCATCTGGGCCGAGGGCCAATATCACATGTTCCTCAGCTACATCACCGGCACGCCGACGCATTGGAAAGTGGCGCGAACCATCACCCATTTCACCAGCCCTGATCTCGAAAACTGGACGCGGATCGGACCGCTAAAGCTGTCGAGCGATAATTGTATCGACGCCTGTGTATTCAAGAGCCCCGATGGGCTTTGGCGCCTGTGGTATAAGGACGAGGGCCAGGGCTCGAGCACCTGGAGCGCCACCAGCACCAATATGATGGACTGGCGGCTTGAGGGTCTCGTTCTGCCCGGTTCGCCCGATGCACCCCCGCATGAAGGGCCGAATGTGTTCGAGCTGGACGGCTGGCATTGGCTGATTGTCGACGAATGGCGCGGACAGGCGGTTTACCGTTCGGACGACACAGTGCACTGGGAGCGGCAGGGAATTATCGGCGGCGAGCCCGGCAGCGACCCGATGGACAAGAAATATGTCCGCCATGCCGATGTGGTGGTCAATGGCGACCATGCAGCACTCTACTATTTCACCCATTGCGAATGGGACGAAGTGGGCCAGCCCGAAGGCCCCCCAAACGTGGCCGCGCGAGCAACGGCCATTCATCAGGCGCGTTTGACAGTGGTGGACGGGGTGCTGATGTTCGAGCGGGACGTGCCGGCCAGCCTGGCGCTGCTGCGATAACAGGATCGCCGCAGGAGCAACGCTGGCGGCGGCTTGCGAGTCACATTGGTCGACTGTCAAACAGAAGCCCGCACCCAGAAGCAGACATTTCTGAGGATGACTTGTCCACCGATCAGATGGGGTGCAGCTCGATATCGAGTTGGCGATAGGCCCCCATATCGACTTCGCTTTCGACCACAAGATGGTCGATGCGTGCCGCGTCGGCGAGTTTGAACGGGGCCACTGTGCCCAGCTTGTCTTTGGTGGCCGCAATGGTGAGAAGGCTACTCTGCGCGATCATCACCCGTTTGATCTCTGCCTCAGCCGCATCAAGCGCGGTGACGCCCAATGCGGTATCGACACCGCAAGCGCCGAGAATAAACATGTCGGCAAAGATGTTTCCTGCTTCGCGAATGGTCTGAGGGCCAAGGCAGGCGCCCTTGGACTGGTCGTACAGGCCGCCCAGGACGATGATGGTATGCTTGGGATTGTCCGACAGCGCAGTGGCTATGTCCGGTGCATTTGTAACGACGGTCAGACGCAACTCTTTCGGCAGTGCCTTGGCGATGGCAAGATTGGTCGAGCTGGCATCAATAAAAAGCGTCTGACCATCCCGCACCAATGTCGCTGCAGTGCGGCCAAGGCGGGCCTTCATATCCGACTGGTCTGACGTCCGCACCGCAAGTGTCCCGATGTCGGGTGCTGGCAGAAGGGCGCCACCATAGACCCGCCGGCAATGGCCAAGGCGCGCCAGCTCGCGCAGGTCGCGCCTTATCGTATCGTCGGACACGCCGAACTGGACTGCCAGATCGTTGGCTAGCACTCTGCCATGCTGGCTGAGCATTTGGCGGATCGAGTCCATGCGTTCTTCGGTCAACATGTTGTTTCTCGTTTTTGCACGTTCTTGCATGTTTCTGCATCTTCTGTCATAGCGTGATCCATGCATGGAGAACAAGCATGGACTACGCAATCCAGGCCCGACGCAATGAGCGGATCGCCACCAGGCTGATTTTTTCGCTGGGCGGGATCGTGCTCGGGGCCTGGGCGCCGCTGGTGCCGCTGGCAAAAGATCGCCTAACTATCGGCGAGGGCACGCTGGGCCTGCTGCTTTTATGCATGGGTGTAGGTTCGATCCTTGCCATGCCGATGACTGCCTTTTTGACCTCCCGCTTCGGGTGCCGTCAGGTCATCACGGTGTCTGCGGCTGGTCTATGCCTCGTACTGCCGCTTCTTGCGACCGTGTCTGATGTTTCGCTGATGGCGGCAACGCTGGTGGGCTTCGGTATTGTCATGGGCTGCACCTCGGTCTCGATGAACCTGCAGGCGGTGCTGGTCGAGCGCCATGCAGAAAAGGCGCTGATGTCGGGCTTCCATGCGATGTTCAGCCTGGGCGGCATTCTTGGCTCGGGCAGTACGGCGTTGTTGCTGGCAATGGGCGTAGTGCCACTCGCAGCAGCAATTGCCGTTTCGCTGGTCATGTTGAGTTTTCTGATTGCTGCACGACCAGGTCTGTTGCCCTACAATGACGCCGGCGGCGCACAGCCGCCCGCCTTTGTCGCGCCACAGGGTATCGTTCTTGCTATCGGCGTTCTTAGCCTGCTCGCTATGCTGGCCGAAGGCGGGGTGCTCGACTGGGGTGCGCTGTTCATGGTCGAAGCACATGGTGCGGATCTGGGCCTGGCGGGCTTTGCCTATACCGCATTCGCCATCACTATGACCATCGGGCGGCTGATCGGCGACCGATTGCGGACCGCATTCGGCGATTTGACCGTGTTGACCGTGAGCGCACTCGTCGCGACCGCCGGGTTTCTCGCCGGCCTGTTGCTCCCCTCCGCCGCTGCCGCCCTTTTCGGCTTCCTGCTGGTTGGCGCGGGCGTTTCCAATATTGCGCCAATCCTTTTCACACTGACGGGCAAGACCAAGCGCATGCCGGCGAACCTCGCCGTCGCCTCGGTTCTGACCGTCGGCTATGTGGGTATCATCGCTGGACCGGCGGCAATCGGCATCATTGCGCATGCAACGAGCCTGCAAACCGCATTTTTTCTTCTCTGCGGCGCGATGCTGGTTATCGCGATTTTCGCCAGAGCTATCTTCCATCGCGTCTAAACCGCAGCCCTTCGCAACACGAGCCACAGCATGTCTACGACAACCGCACCGCACCACGTTCGTCACGCCCTCTCCGGCGCGCAGGAGCAATGGGCCACCCGAGGCGTCTTTCTCGTCGCGGGCCTCGCCATGGCCGCATGGGCGCCACTAGTGCCCTTCGCCAAGACGCGCGTGGGCGTCGAAGACGGTACGCTCGGCCTGCTGCTGCTCTGCCTGGGCCTGGGGTCGATCGTGGCCATGCCGATCACCGGCGCGCTGGCCAGTCGCTTCGGCTGCCGCGCCATCATCGTAACAAGCGCCATAGCGGTTGCCATTATCCTGCCGTTCCTCACCATCGTCGACACCGTGCCGGGGCTAGCCATCGCTTTGGCGCTGTTTGGCGCCAGCATCGGTACGGTGGATGTTGCCATCAATATCCAGGCAGTGATGGTCGAAAAAGACAGCGGCCGAAACATGATGTCCGGCTTTCATGGTCTGTTCAGCCTTGGCGGCATCATCGGCGCCGGTGGGGTTAGCCTGCTTCTTGGACTCGGCATTGCGCCGCTCGCAGCGACGCTCGCGATCAGCGCCATGCTCTTCGGGCTGCTTGGATTTTCCTACCGGGGCCTCTTGCCCTACGGCAATCGCGAGACAGGCGACACGCCGCTTTTCGTCGTGCCCAGAGGCATCGTCATTTTCATCGGCCTTCTATGCTTTCTCGTCTTCCTGGGCGAAGGCGCCATGCTCGACTGGAGCGCGCTTTTCCTTATCGGCACCCATCAGGTCGACCCGGCACAAGCCGGCTTTGGATACACAATGTTTGCAATCGCCATGACTGTTGGGCGGCTCGCTGGTGACCGCATCGTAAAAACGTTGGGCGGGATGAAGGTGGTGGTTGCTGGCGGTCTTGTTGCGGCGGCAGGCTTCATCCTTGCCATCTTCGCGCCCGCTCAGCCTCTGGCCTTTATCGGCTTTCTTCTTGTCGGCATCGGAGCGTCTAATATCGTCCCGGTGCTGTTTACCGCAGCCGGCAACCAAACGCGCATGCCCGCAAGTCTCGCAATCGCTGCCATCACCACCCTGGGCTATGCGGGCATTCTCGTCGGCCCCGCGGCAATCGGCTTCGTCGCCCAACATTGGAACCTGAGCATTTCCTTTTTGCTGGTCGCGGCTGGGCTGATCTTTGTGGCGATAAGCTGGCCGATAATGTTGCGCCGACAGTGAAGGGCGGATGGAAAGGGGCGTCTGGACTGGCCTGCCGCTTCACACCAGTTCCGCAGTTCCTACGTCCAGCGCCCATGGCGCATCGAGTTCCAGCTTCGGCGGGTAGATTTCGGTTGTGTCGTCGCCGCGATGCAAGTCGATTTTCATGGAGAAGGCGTGCCGGTGCCGCTTACTTGGGAGGTAATTGCGGGCGGTGGCCGGTTGCAGCATTGCTTCATCACAAGCCGTGTCCACAAAGGGCGTGGCTGCTGACGATTTGAGGCAAGGCGAAGCGAATGCGCGTGCGAAATTTCTATTTGATCGCGGCTGTGGTTGGCACGGTGGTGCCGTGGTTGCTGTTTGCTTCGTTCTTTGTGACCAACGGCCCAGACATTCCGCTGTTTCTGCGGTCTCTGTTCGCGAATGGGGCGGCGGGCGGGTTTTCTGCCGATGTAATGATTTCGATCCTCGTTTTCTGGGTCTGGTCGTGGCGCGATGCGCAAAGGAACCAGATCAAAAGCTGGTGGGTCATTCTTCCCGCGAGCTTTTTCGTGGGGCTGTCCTTGGCGCTGCCGCTTTATTTCTATCTGCGCGAACCGGACTGATGCGCGGGATGCATCATGTTTACCCCCAAGAGCAGCCAAAGCGAAAAGGGCTATTCGGGCTTCCAGACCGGGGCAGCTTCGCGGTTCAGGGGACCCATATCGGTGATGTCGTCGCCGCGGCGCATGTAGATATTCATGCGGAAGGAATTGCCGATGCGTTCGGAGCGTTCGATGAAAAGCGCGGCGATGTCTTGCGGGCAAAGTTCGGTGACGGTTTCGCGGAACAGGCGCAGCCAGCGCATAAAATGGGCGTCGGACAGCTCCGGAATGCCCATATGCTTGGGCATGGGACGGCCATCGTAGCGACCGGTGCCGAGCATCATGGAACTCCAGAAATCGGCGATCTTATTAAGATGGGCGGGCCATTCGGCCTCTGGAATGATGCGATTGAAGACGGGGCCGATGACGTCGTCTCGACGGGCCCGAGCATAGAAGACATCGACAATGTCGCGGATCATCTTTTCGTCTAGCGCTTCAGGCGTTTCCCAGCCGATGCGGGTGAGACGAGTGCCGACGGGCGGACGGTTGGGCTCAGACATTGGAAACAGACCTGATGGAATAGGTGCAGCGGCGACCACCGCTGACAATATGTTCCTGCCGCTCAACGGCAACTTCGGGACCTAACACTGAACGAAAGACCTCAAGCTCGGCGCGACAAAAGCCCTGACAGGCCGTGGCCGCTGCGCAGATGGGACAGTGGTTTTCGATGAGCAGAAGCGAGCCATCATCCTGCTCGGTCCAGGCGGCCATATAGCCTTCCTGACTGCGCAGATCGGCAAGAGCAGCGACGCGGGATTTCAAATCTGACGCAGGCATGACCGCTTCTTCATAAGCGGCTTTGGTCTCGGCCTCGCGGACTGCGATGATGGTATCAAGCGCCGCGTCGCCGAGTTGCGTCCTGACAATATCGAGCAATTGCACGGTGAGCGCGGCATGCGTATCGGGAAAGCGCGATTGCGAGGCGGACGTCAGGCTCCAGAGCTGAGTTGGACGCCCGACGCCGTTCGCTGCGCTTTGGGCTTCGACAAGGCCTTCATCGGCGAGGCGAACCAACTGCTGGCGCGCGGCTTCGCTGGACGTGCCCAACTGTTCGCCCAAGGTCGCGGCGGAGAGGCTGCCATGCATCTTGAGCGCCATAAGAATGCGCTCCGCCGGATTGCGCGGCGACCAGCCCAGGTTTTCCAAGGCCGAACTTGACATATCTGATGAAAGGGTTTTCAAAGCCATTGCTTGGAAATTAAACGTTCCGGTCAAATCTGTCCAGCCCATCCCCGAAAGGAGCGACAACATGACCTTCACCCTCCCCGCCCTGCCCTATTCCGCCAACGCGCTTGCCAATGCCGGCATGAGCCAGGAAACGCTGGAGCTGCATCACGGCAAGCACCATCAGGCCTATGTGACGGCGCTGAACGGGTTCGTCGAAAAGAATGCCGACCTGCAGGGCAAGTCGCTTGAAGAGATCGTAGCCTTCGCCAAGGACAAGGCTGAGCTTGCGCCCGTGTTCAACAATGCGGGCCAGCATTGGAACCACATCCACTTCTGGCAGGCCCTTTCGCCCAATGGCGGTAAGCTGGGTGGCAAGCTCGAAGCCAAGATCGTTGAAGATTTCGGTTCGGTGGATGCGTTCAAGGACAGCTTCAAGACCGCCGCAACGACGCAGTTCGGTTCTGGCTGGGCCTGGCTGGTGCTGGGCACAGACGGCAAGCTCAAGACCACAAAGACCCCGAACGGCTCGAACCCGCTGGCCACTGGCGAAGGCAAGGTTCTGCTCGGTCTCGATGTGTGGGAGCATTCATACTATGTCGATTTCCGCAATCGCCGCCCCGACTATGTAAGCAACTTCCTCGACAAGCTCGCCAATTATGAGTTTGCGGAAGCCAATCTGGGCTAAGGTTCGCAGACTTTATCGTGACATCCCGATGCAGCCGTGATCGGGCTTTCGATCACGGCTGCCATTGCACCCATAGCGACTCTACGCGATGACTATTCTCATGCCCGACTTTGACCTGCCCGACACGATGGCTTTAAGACCGCTGCGCCGCGAGACGGTGAATGGCGCCGAATTTCGGGCCGCCATGGCCGGAATTGCATCGAGCGTGCATGTGGTAACAGGGCGGCGTGGCGATGAGCGCGTCGGCCGAACCGTGACTTCGGTATTGTCGCTATCGGCACAGCCGCCATCCATTCTGGTCTCAATCGACATTGTCAGCCGCCTTGCCGATATCATCGCCAAGACAGGCGGCTTTTCGCTGGCGACGCTGGCCTTGGGGCAGGAAGAGATTGCCGACGCCTTTGCCGGGCGCGTGGCGGCAGAAGACCGTTTTGCGATCGGCAATTGGAAAGCCTGGCCATCAGGGCAGCCACATTTGCAGGGGGCCGCAACTACGCTGGATTGCGACGTCATCGGCTCCATGGAGACCGGCACGCATGTGCTGTTTGCGGGGGCTATTGTGGAGGCGGAAACCGACACGGCACTCAACCCCCTGCTCTGGCACCGGCATGGTTATCAGGGGCTTGGCGGGCTCGACTAACGTTCCCGGCAGTGGCACAGTGTGCCCATGCCGCGCTATTTCTTCCACTATCGCACAGACAATGACCTGATCCGCGACGAGGCGGGCAGCGAATTAAGCGATCTTGACGCCGCCGAGCACAAGGCCGCCGAAATCGGGCGTGCAATTATCGACCGGGTTGCGGGCGAAGGCGGGGAAATGGATGCGCCCCGCTCCATCGAAATCACCGATGCTGACGGGCAGGACCTACTTTATGTGGTGTTCTGGGCCGGGCCAAAAGTGGGCGACGGCAGCGCCTCACCCATTGAGCCAGCGCGGCTACATTAGCGTTTTCTAGAAAAACACCCCGGCATGAGCGGTAACGGCAAAGCCGAAAATCAGCGCGGCAGCAAGCGCTGCATAGGACGCATATTGGGATAGCTTCGGCATGAAATGCACCTGCATTAGGACCGACAAAAGACTATCACATCAGTAGAGTTTAACAAGCTGTAAACCACTCACCGCCCGGCCCGTGAAGAAACGCTTTGCTTGATTGTGACCATTTTGTGAAACGCCATGCTGAAAAGGTGCGACCAAAGTGGGCAAAGGCAGGACGTGAATGTTTACACAATACCGGCCTAGACTGCGCCAGCGAGTCTCAGGAGCCAGGCATGTCCAACACAATAGAAAAACGCATCACCGAAGCGATCAAAGCTGCCAGCGATGGCAATTTGAGCCTGGAGCGTTTTCTGACCGAGGCCGTTGCGGCCATAGACCACGATGACCTTGCCCGGCAGGCGCCGGATGCGATGATCGCTGCTCTGCGGCTAAGCCATGATCGGCTGCTGGCCGGCCCACTGGATGAAACTCGGATTTTCGCGACGCCGCCAGCTGCGCCGGGCGATCCGCTGGTGCTCGACATTATCTGCCCGGATATGCCGTTTATTGTCGACAGCGCGCTGGCCGCGCTGCGTGCCATGGGTGGGGTGATCCGGCTTTTCGCGCATCCGGTGCTGCATGTCTCGCATGGGCAGGTTGTCGATCAGGGCGGCGCGGCAATGAGCGTGCTGCATATTCACAGCGACCCCGTCGCCGGAATAGAGGCGCTGACCGAGGAATTGCAGGCCACATTGGCCGATGTGCGCCGCGCCACGGGCGACTGGCAATCCATGCTGGAGCGGCTGGGCGGGGCAATGGCTGGCCTCAAATCCCTGCCCGCAGCACAGAGCGGCGAAGCACTGAGTTTTCTCGATTGGCTGATCGAGCACAACTTTACCTTCCTGGGCCTGCGCGATTATCGGCTGGAGGGCGATGCACTGGTCCCCGTGGCCGGTTCGGGCCTCGGCATTTTGCGCGACGAGGCGGTGAAGGTCCTGCGCAGCGGGCCGAACTATGTGGAGAGCACGCCGCAATTGGTGGCTTTCGTCAAAGGACAAGAGCCTTTGCTGGTCACCAAGGCCAATGTGCGGGCGCGGGTCCACCGCCGTGCGCATATGGATTATGTCGGGGTCAAACTGTTCGGGGCCGACGGTAAGGCCACGGGCGAATTACGCATTGTCGGGCTTTATACGGCACAGGCTCTGACCACGCCGCATACAGATGTACCTGTCATCCGCCGCCGTATTGCCGACGTCATGCGGCAATCGGGTTTCGATCCGCTCGGGCATGCCGGACGCACACTGCTTGGTGCGCTGGATTCTTATCCACGCGACGAACTGTTCCAGATCGACAGCGCACAATTGGGCGAATTTGCCGAGGCGATTGCCGGGCTTTATGACCGTCCGCGCGTGCGCGTTTTGCCCCGCATCGACCGGTTCGACAATTTTGTCTCCATCCTCGTTTATGTGCCACGTGACCGATATGACGGGGCGGTGCGGGCGCGGATCACTCGCTATCTCGCCGAGGTTTATGAGGGGCGGGTCTCCGCCTTTTATCCACACTTCCCAGAAGGCGAACTGGTACGCCTGCATGTGATCATCGGGCGCAATGGCGGACCGACACCGCAGCCAGAACGGCGCGTGCTGGAAGCCGACGTGGAAGCGCTGACGCGCGACTTTGCCGACATGCTGGCCGCGTCTGCCCCAGAACCTGCCGCGATTAGCGACTGGCGGCAGGCGTTTTCGCCGGCCTATCAGAGCCGCCATTCGGTGAGTGAGGCACTGGACGACATCGCCCTATTCCAAAGCCTTGGCGAAGATGGTCTTGGGCTGCGGCTGGTGGCCCGCGCGGAAGGCGGCGTCAGCCTTAAAGTCTATCACAAGGGCACAGCCATTCCGCTGAGCGACCGGGTGCCGGTACTGGAAGATTTTGGCTTCCGGGTCATCGATGAGCAGACCTATGTTGCGATGCCGCGCGATGGCATCGAGCGCTATTTGCATGACATGGTGCTCGACCTCGGCGATGAAAGTGCGACGGGCGCTTTGGCACGCTCAAACGCCATAGAAGCAGCGCTTCTGGCAGTATTGCAGGGCCACGCAGAGAGCGACCAGATCAATTCGCTGGTTACCTTTGCCGACATGGACTGGCACGAGACTGCCGTGTTGCGGGCGCTGTCGCGCTATCTGCGGCAGGTGGCGATTTCCTATTCGCAACGGTATGTAGCGCGCGTGCTGGTAACGCAGCGGAAAGCGGCGCAGGCACTGGTTGGTCTATTCGGCGCATTACATGACCCGTCGCTCGCAGATGGGGCGGAGCGGGCCGAAGCGGCGCGCGTCGCTATTTCGGATGAACTGGAAAAGATCACCTCACTGGACGAAGACAATATCATTCGTCGGTTCCAGAACCTGATCGAAGCCTCGCTGCGCACCAATTTCTGGCAGCGCAACAAGGACGGCAGCCGCAAGCCCGCTTTGGCAATCAAGTTCGATAGCCACGCTGTCGATGGCATGCCTGACCCCCGGCCCTACCGGGAAATCTCGGTCTATTCGCCGCGCGTTGAGGGCGTGCATCTGCGGTTTGGTGCCATTGCGCGCGGCGGACTGCGCTGGTCTGACCGGCCAGAGGATTTCCGCACCGAAGTTCTCGGGTTGGTAAAGGCACAACAGGTCAAGAATGCGGTGATCGTGCCGGTTGGGGCCAAGGGCGGGTTTGTGCCGAAACGGCTGACATCGGCTATGGCGCGCGATGCCTATATGGCCGAGGGCACAGAGAGCTATAAAGTGTTCATCGGGGCACTCCTGGACCTGACCGACAACCTTATGGACGGCGCTGTCGTGCCGCCGCAGGACCTCGTGCGGCGGGATGGGGACGATCCCTATCTGGTCGTGGCTGCCGACAAGGGGACAGCGAGCTTTTCGGACACCGCCAATGCCATCGCTACGTCCCGTGGATTCTGGCTGGGCGATGCCTTCGCGTCAGGCGGTTCGGCGGGTTATGACCACAAGAAAATGGCTATTACCGCGCGCGGCGGCTGGGAAGCAGTGAAACGGCACTTCCGCGAAATGGACCGCGATATTCAGCGCGAACCATTCACCGTCACAGGCGTCGGCGACATGAGCGGCGACGTGTTCGGAAATGGCATGCTGCTGTCGAGGGAAATCCGGCTGGTGGCCGCATTCGACCATCGCGACATTTTCATCGACCCCACGCCCGATGCGGCGAGCAGCTTTGCTGAGCGGCAGCGGCTCTTCGCCCTGCCCCGCTCAAGCTGGCAGGATTACGACAAGGCTTTGATTTCCAGTGGTGGCGGGGTGTTCCCACGGTCGTCAAAAGCCATTCATCTGACCCCTGAAATGCAAGCTCTGCTGGAGCTGCATAAGCCAGTTGCGACCCCGACGGAGGTGATGAAGGCCATTCTGTCTGCGCAGGTCGATCTGTTGTGGTTCGGCGGTATCGGCACCTATATCAAGGACGCCGACGAGGACGATGCTTCGGTTGGCGACCGCGCAAATGACGCTATCCGCGTGCACGCTGCACAGGTGCGTGCCAAGGTGATCGGCGAAGGCGCAAATCTGGGTGTGACACAGAAGGGGCGCATCGGCTTTGCGCTCAATGGCGGACGGATCGACACAGACGCCATCGACAATTCGGCGGGCGTCAATTCGTCGGACCTTGAGGTCAATATCAAGATCGCGCTTGCTCCGGTTCTGGCGTCCGGCGCTCTGGACATGGACGCGCGCAATGCTTTCCTTGCCAGCATGACCGATGAGGTCGCGGCCCTCTGCCTGAGAAACAATTACTTGCAGACACTGGCCATTTCGCTGGCGGAGCGGGCGGGCCTTGCGGAACTGCCCGGACATCGAGCGCTGATCGAAGGGCTGGAAGCCCGGGGATTGCTGGATCGGGCAGTTGAATTCCTGCCCAGCGATGCCGTGCTCGATGCGCGTGCCGCCAATGGATCAGCGCTGACGCGGCCTGAACTGGCTGTCATTCTGGCCTATGCCAAGTTGACGCTGTTTGATGACCTGCTGGCTGGCAATTCTATCGACGATCCATACCTCGCCAGCGAACTGTTCCGCTATTTCCCCGAAACGCTGCATCGGGCCTATGCGGATGCGGTTGAGCAGCATCGCCTACGGCGGGAAATCATCGCCACGGTGCTGACCAATGACATGATCAATCATGGCGGTCCGGCCTTTGTGTCCGAACTGACGGCGGCGACCAGCGCCAGCCCCGGCGAGATTGCACTGGCCTTTTCCGCGGTGCGCGATGCCTATGGCCTGGTTGCCCTCAATGCGGGAATTGACGGGCTGGATGGCAAGGTGCCGGGCAGTGTGCAATTGGCGCTTTACGGGGAGATCGAAGCGCTGCTGCGCAGGGAAACACTATGGTTCCTGCGTAACGCCTCAGTTCGCGATGGGCTTGGCGCGCTCATCGAGCGACACAGGAGCGGCGTCAGCCAATTGCGCGAAACGACAGGCCTATTGCCAATGGAGCAAAAGGCCGAACTGGAAGAGCGGGTGAAGGGCCTTGTGGTGCTGGGTATAGAAAGTGGTCTGGCGCTGAGGATCGGCGAATTGCCCTTTATCGGCCATAGCAGCGATATCGTGCTGGTGGCCGAACGGACCAGCGCCGACATCGCGATGGCGGCAAGGGCCTATTTCGGTGTGGCAGGTCTGTTCGACTTGTTCCGCGTGATCGAGGGCGGGCGCGGCATCATCTTGAGCGACCGGTTTGATCGCATGGCGCTGGACCGGGCCATGGCCAATGTCATGCGCGCCCTTCGCGACCTTGCCGCCGATGCTCTGGCGGCGGGATCGGTGGAGCAATTCGTGACAGAACGCCAGACCGAGGTGACGCGCACGATTGCGGCGGTGAAGGAGCTCACCGCAGGCGGAGTGACAGTATCGCGTTTAAGCGTTGCGGCGGGGCTACTGGCCGATCTGGCGCGGGAGCGGTAGCACTCTAACCCGAAAGTCTGCCTTGTCTGGGGGCGAGGGTTTGGGACATTGAAGGGCATTCGCAAGGAGCCTTTGATGACCAACCTCGCCCAGTGGCTTGCCGCCGAAACCAGTGACGCCAAACTAGCCAGCGTCATTGCGTCCATGGCGGCAGCGGGCGCCGAAATTGCTGCTGTTTTGCAAGAGGCGCCAATTTCGGGCCAGACGGGCCTTGCCGGGCATACCAATGTGCAGGGCGAAGCGCAGAAGGCGCTCGATGTGATCTCGAACGATATTGTTTTGAATCACTTACGAGCAAATCCGGCTGTATCGATTCTGGTTTCGGAAGAGCTGGATGAAGCGGTTGATTTGTCGATTCAGGGCACGGTGATTGTGGCGACCGATCCCCTCGACGGGTCTTCAAATCTGGACGTAAATGTCACTGTGGGCACGATTTTTTCTGTGCTGTCCAGCGCTGGCGGCGTGCTGCAAAAGGGCAATGCGCAACTGGCGGCGGGCTATGTCGCCTATGGCCCGGCGACCAGCCTTGTGCTGCGGATCAAAGGCGCGACGAGTGTATTTACACTCAACGCGAATGGCGATTGGGTGCAGACAATTGCCGCTGCGAATGTGCCGGAAGCTTCGGGCGAGTTTGCTATCAACACGGCGCGCGAGCGGTTGTGGGACGCGGCGACCAAGGGCTATGTGGCCGAGAGCGTAGCGGGCGAAACCGGCCCGGCGGGCAAGCGCTACAATATGCGCTGGGTCGGCTCGATGGTGGCCGACATCCACCGCATTCTGATGCGCGGCGGGATTTTCCTTTATCCGCTGGACAGCGAGACCGAAGCCAAGGGCGGACGGCTGCGCCTGCTTTATGAAGCCAATCCAATGGCCTGGCTGGTCGAGGGCGCGGGCGGCAAGTCGACGACTGGGTGGCAGGGTATTCTGGAATTGGAACCCACCAGCATTCACCAGCGCGTGCCGGTCATTTTAGGCTCGGCAGAGGAAGTCAGGCGCATCGAAGGCTGGTACGCCAAGGCGTAGCGGCCCTCCCTGCGGCCAAATCGGCGCGGTTCGCGAGAGCGTTTGCAACGTTCTCGCCCATTGGCTAGAACGCTCCCGAACAGAGAGCCGGGCTGTCTCGCCCGGATGGGAGCCAAGATGAGCGACGCCAAGTTTTCCTTGCCCAAGACAAATGCCGGCCCGTGGCAGGCACGGCCCTTCCACCGCCAGTATCTGATGCGGCAGGCCAACAACCTGTTCGATTTCTTTGAAGCGGCGTCGATCAATCCCAAGGGCGGATTTTACGAACTCAGCGACGATGGCACGCCCCTCACACCAGACAATGCCACGCGCCAGATTCACGTCACCACCCGCATGATCCATTGCGCGGTCATCGGGAGCCTGCTCGGGCGACCCGGTTCGGACGAAGTGATCGACCATGGCATGCGCTACCTCTGGGAAAAGCATCGCGACACGAAGCATGGCGGTTACGTCTGGGGCCTCGACGACAACGGCTATACCGACGCAAGCAAGCAGGCTTATGGTCATGCCTTTGTACTGCTGGCGGGTGCGAGCGCCAAGCTTGTGAACCACCCGCTGGCCGATGTCGTGCTGGCTGATGCAAGCGAAGTGATCGAGACGCGTTTCTGGGACAAGAAAGTGGGCGCGGTCCGCGAAGAATTCGGCAATGACTGGAGCCAGATCAGCACCTATCGCGGCCAGAATTCCAACATGCACCTGACCGAAGCGCTGATGGCCGCATTCGAGGTGACTGGCGAGAAGAGCTATATCGAAAAAGCGACGCGAATTGCCGACCTGATCATCCGGCGCAATGCAACCAATCTCGACCATCGCGTCGCCGAACATTTCCATGAGGACTGGAGCCTCGACAAAGATTTCAAGGGCTCGGAAATGTTCCGCCCGTCCGGCACCACACCGGGCCATGCGCTGGAATGGTCACGCCTGCTGTTCCAGCTCTTCGTGCTGGGCCGCAAGGAGCATGGTTGGATGACCGAAGCCGCGCGCGGCCTGTTCAGCAATGCCATCGACCTAGGCTGGGACAAGGTCCATGGCGGCTTTTTCTACACGCTGGACTGGAACAACCTGCCGATCATGCGCGAGAAGTTGTGGTGGCCCGTTGCCGAAGCCATCGGCGCTGCAGCCTTCATCAGCGCCTATGACAAGGATGCCTATTACCAGCATTGGTATCGCAAACTCTGGGATTTTGCCGAAAACCACGTCATCGACCACGAGCGCGGCGGCTGGACCAGTGAACTCAAGGAAGATCTGACGCCGACGTCCCGCCTGTTTGTGGGCAAGCCTGACATCTACCATGCTCTACAGGCCTGTTTGATCCCGCTTTATCCGCCTGTCGGCAGCCTCACCAAGGCAATTATCGAGGGCGACGATCTGGGCCCGCGCTACTAAACACACCATTTTCGTTCAACCATTGCCCGGTCTTCGCGTTGCCCAATCAGCAACATGGAGATCGGGCAATGGCTTTATTGGATGGCAAAGTGGCGCTGGTGACGGGCGCAGGTTCGGGGATCGGCAAGGCGACGGCTCTGGCATTGGCGGGCGAAGGCGCAGCTGTGGTGGTGATAAGCCGGACACAGGAGGAGGTCGACAAGACCGCAGCCGAGATTGAAGCCGATGGCGGCAAGGCTTGGGCAGCCATTGCGGACATTACCGATGACAAGGCCATGAAGGCACTGGTGGCCGAGGCGGTCAAAAAATTTGGACGGCTGGATATCGTGGTGGCCAATGCGGGTATCAATGGGGTCTGGGCGCCAATCGAGACGATTACCCCGGACGAATGGGACCAGACCATCAATGTCAATCTCAAGGGCACATATCTGACCATTCACCACACCGTTCCAGCACTGGAAAAGTCGGGGGGCGGATCTATCGTCATCGTCTCTTCGATCAACGGCACGCGCACCTTCACCTCGGCAGGCGCCAGTGCTTATTCGGCCACCAAGGCGGGGCAGTTGGCCATGGCGCAGCAATTGGCACTTGAACTTGGTGCGCGCAAAATCCGGGTGAATGCAGTGTGTCCCGGCGCCATCGAGAGCCAGATCGATGACAATACCGAACGGCGCGACACGCACATAACCGAAGTTCCAGTCGAATTCCCCGAAGGCGATATTCCATTGACGGGCGGCAAGCCGGGCAAGGCTGAAGATGTGGCCGACGTCATCCTCTTTCTCTGTTCAGACGCGGCGCGCCATGTCACCGGCACGCCTGTCTGGATCGACGGCGGGCAGAGTTTGTTGCGCTAGGGCATTTGTCGGCAAATCCATGCCCTTTGTGGCGGTTGCCAGCTTTTGTAGGGCAGCGTAAATCACCGGCATCTTTCCAGAATTGGTAAGCGCCATGATTGCCCTGCCCGCCCAATTGCCCCGCATCATTGTCGAGCGCGCTGTCGCTGCTGCGCTTGAGGAAGATCTGGGCCTTGCGGGCGATGTGACCAGCCAGGCGACACTGGCGGCTGATGCGTGGGCCCAAGCGACGCTTTCCGCGCGAGAAAGGGGCGTGATTGCCGGGCTCGATCTGGCTGCGGCAGCGTTCCAGCTGGTGGGCGACGGGGTTACATTTGAGGCCAAAGTGGCCGATGGTGAGGTGATTGAGGCTGGTGGTGTGGTCGCTCTGGTCAAGGGCCCTGCCCGGCTGGTCATGTCCGGCGAGCGGGTGGCGCTCAACTTTCTTAATCATCTGAGCGGCATCGCGACGCTGACGCGCATATATGTAGACGCCGTGGCAGGAACGGGTGCCCGCATTGCCGACACGCGCAAGACCACGCCGGGCCTGCGCGCCTTTGAGAAGTATGCGGTGCGCTGCGGCGGTGGCGCGAACCACCGTTATGCGCTCAGCGATGCTATCCTGATCAAGGACAATCACATTGCCGTCGCCGGGAGTGTAACGGCTGCTTACAAGGCGGCGGAGGCGTTTGCCGGGCATCTGGTTTCTATCGAGATCGAAGTGACAACCATTGCCGAGCTGGAGGAAGCGCTAGCCGCGGGCGCTCGGATCGTGCTGCTCGACAATATGGACAACGAAACACTGCGACAGGCTGTGGCTGTCAATGCCGGACGCGCCAAGCTCGAGGCCTCGGGCGGCGTGAAGCTGGATCGGGTCCGTTCGATTGGCGAAACGGGCGTGGATTACATTTCTACAAGCCAGATCACGATGGCTGCGAAACCGCTTGATCTGGGGCTGGACGTGGTGATCGGGGGCTCCAAGTGAGTGTAGATACCCTGTCTCTGACGGATCTGGCTGTGGAGGCAGCAATTGCTGCTGCTGAGGTGATCTGTGACGTTTATCACCGGCCGATCCATGTCGTGACCAAGAGCGACGGCTCGCCGGTCACCGAGGCTGACGCCGCGGCCGAAGCGGTAATTATCGAGCATTTACAGAAAACTGGCCTGCCGGTGCTGGGCGAGGAAAGTGTAGCCGCTGGGATTATTCCGGTTCTGGGCGAGCGCTATTTCGTGGTTGACCCACTGGACGGCACCAAGGAATTCATCAAACGCAACGGCGAGTTTACGGTCAATATCGCGCTGGTAGAGCATGGGCGCCCGGTTATGGGCGTGGTGCTTGCGCCAGCTAGTGGCGAGGTATTTGTCGGCGATGAAAACGGGGCCTGGACCGGCTCGATGAACGAGCATGGGGGCATTTCTGAACGACGGGCCATCACTGTCGGCTTTTTGCCGCGTCCGCGCATTGTTGCAAGCCGGTCGCATGGTCATGCTGCGCTGGAGCAATTGTGCCAGACGCTGGATGTCGAAAGCGACGTGTCGGTAGGGTCGTCTTTGAAATTTTGTCTCTTGGCACGCGGGGACGCGCAGCTTTACCCTCGCTTTACCCCGACTTGCGAATGGGATACCGCCGCCGGTCAAGCCGTGCTTGAAGCTGCTGGTGGCGCAGTGGTGACACTTGACGGTGAACCCATGCGTTACGGCAAAGGCGACCTTGGATTTCTCAATCCATATTTCGTTGCCGCTGCGAGCCTTGAATTGGCGCAAAAGGTCGCCGCAGAGATGCGGAACCTGCTGGGTTAGGTGCATTTGTCGCACCAGCCATGCGGAAAACCGGCTCCCTGCATAACAGGAAGCGCGATACATAATCGATCTGCAATCAGTGCTTAACTGATCTGCGCGTTTCTTCCCTGCGTATAGCTTGCGATATGATTGGCCAGCATATATAGGCCGATCATATATTGGACAAACATATGCCCTCAGGAAGGTCATGAACGTCAGAACGCTCTGCCTCTCCATCCTCTACAACGGGGATGCCAGCGGTTACGACATTCGCCGGATGTGCACGGAAGAGGAATTCGCCTACTTCGTGGAAGCCAGCTATGGCTCAATTTATCCTGCGCTGGCACGGCTTGAAGAAGAAGGCTGTGTGGTCAGCCATACCGAGCAGCAGGCCGGGAAGCCTGCACGCAAAGTCTATTCCATTACTGACATCGGACGACGCGTCTTCGTGGAAGAGCTTTCTCAGCCTTTAGGTCAGGATGTGTTTCGTAGCCCATTCCTGATGTTTGCGCGGTTTGCACATATTCTGCCGCGCGATCTGGTGGAAGAGCGCTGCAATGAATTTCTCAAGCGGATGGTCGATGGCCGCGAGAAGCTGGACAACACGGCAGACGATCAAGACTGCAGCGCGGCTGATCGGTGGATTATCGATTTCGGACGAAAGGTGCAGGAGGTTGCGGAAAATCACATGCGCACCCATATGCACGAATTAATCACAATGGCGCGAGCAGAGCCGCGCAAAGACGCAGCGGAATAAGGGACAATCATCTAAATGCGCGCACTCTATTCCTATGGACTTGCCCTTTTTATCCTGCTGCTGGCGGGCGTCTGGTTCCTGACCGGCACTCTTGTTCAGGGTGGACAGGGTGTCGGCAATGGTGAAAAGCCATTGCTCGCCGTCGTTGAGGGACAGGAGCATGGGCCAATCTCCAATGCGCTCGGCAATGCCGGCCTGCTCGCCGAGCATCACGCCCCCGAGGTTGACCCCGCGCTGACAATTGCACAGCGCAATGAAGCAACCACGGGCGCTTCCGCACCGCTGCAAAGCGTTCGCACCCAGCTGTACACCGCCCAGCCGATGCCGATTGAAGTGCCGCTGCGCGGCCGCACCGAAGCCAAGGCAAGCGTGACCGCCGTCGCCGAGACGGCCGGTACGGTCGATGTGATGCATGTTGCCAAAGGCCAGCGCGTCAATGCAGGCGATTTGCTCTGCACGCTTGATCAGGGCACTCGCGCTGCAAGCGTTGCGCAGGCCAAGGCGGCGCTGGCACAGGCCCAGCTTGCCTTCGACACCAATGTCGACCTTCGTGACCGGGGGCTTGCACCTCCCAATTCGGCAAATGCCGTTGAAGTGGCGCTGGCGCAGGCTCAGGCTGGTCTCGACAATGCTCAGGCCGAACTCGACCGCACGGAAATCAAGGCCAAGGTCGCCGGACTTGTTCAGGACCCGATTGCGACGGCCGGTTCGATGCTGAATGCAGGTTCGCCCTGCGCGACCATCGTGCAGCTCAACCCGATGGTGTTCACCGGCATGGTGCCGGAGGCTCACATCGGTCTCGCCAAGACCGGACTTGAGGCCAATATCAAGACCGTTACCGGACAGAATGTGGTCGGCAAGGTCACCTATATTTCCTCGATTGCGGACAGCGCCACGCGCGCCTTCCGCGCTGAAATCGAAATCCCCAACGATGATTATGCTATCCGTGACGGCGTAACCGCAGAGGCCGTGGTCAAGATCGGCACTGCACCGGGCCACCTGCTGCCACAGTCCGTCCTGACGCTGGACGACGATGGCGCTCTGGGTGTTCGCACCGTGGAAGATGGCGTCGTTGCCTTTTACCCGATCACGATTGTCAGTGACACGCGCGAAGGCGTGTGGGTGACTGGTCTGCCGATCAGTGCCGACGTGATCACGGTGGGCCAGGAAAACGTAACCGCCGGTCAGCGCGTGGAGGCCAGTTCGGCCACTGCCGCTGCTGAAACCTCCGCCAGCTAGGGGTAGCCAGGATGCTCGATTTTATCGAACGAATTCTCAGGATGCCGCGTGTCGTCCTGACGATTATGGCGCTGATCCTTGTGGCCGGCGCCAGCGCTTACACGGCCATGCCGAAGGAAAGTTTCCCGGCAATCGACGTGCCCTATCTTTATGTGTCGATCAGCCAGTCCGGCGTGTCGCCACGCGATGCGGAAAACCTGCTGGCCAAGCCGGCAGAAGAAGAGCTGGCAAACCTTCCCGGCCTTCAGAATATCAGTTCGACCTCAACGACCGGGCATGCCTCGGTCTTTCTTGAGTTCGACATCAATACCGACAAGGATCAGGCGCTGCAGGATACGCGCGCCAGAATGGATGCGATCAAGGCCAAGCTCCCCACCGACGCCAATGATCCGAGCGTTCACGAAATCGATCTGGTCGGCATGCCGATCATTTCGGTGGCTGTCTACGGCTCGGCCCCAGAAAAAGAGCTGGTTCGCCGCGCTGAGCAATTGCAAGACGCTATCGAAGGCATCGGCGAAGTGCGCGAAGCCACGCTGTCCGGCGCTCGCGATGAGCAGTTGGAAGTCCGTGTCGATCTGTTGGCGCTGGAAGCCTATGGGCTGACGGCCAACCAGCTTTTTGACGCGCTGGCCCGCAACAACATGGTGGTGCCCGGCGGCACGCTCAATACCGGACAGGGCTCGTTCAATATCGAAGTTCCCGGCCTGATCACCACGGCTGAGGACGTCTACAACCTGCCGCTCAAGACCGATGGCAATACCATCGTGACCTTCGGTCAGGTGGCCACCATCACCCGTACGTTGGCCGACGCAACCGAATATACGCAGGTCAATGGCTCCCCCGCCCTCATTCTTGGCGTATCCAAGAAGCTGGGCACGAACATCATCGATGTGTCCGACAAGGTTCGCGCTGTGACCGAAGAGGCGGCCAAGGACTGGCCATCGGGCGTCACCTATTCGTTCTTCCTCGATCAGGCCGAAACGACAACGGCCCTGTTCCGCTCGTTGGAAGCTGCCGTTCTGACCGCTGTTGCGCTGGTGCTGATCACCTGTATCGCCACACTGGGCGTGCGCCCGGCCATCATGATTGGCCTCTCCATTCCACTCTCGTTCATGATGGCTTTCCTCGTGGCCAGCATGCTCGGCATGACCATCAACATGATGGTGATGTTCGGGCTGGTGATCGCGGTGGGCGTTCTGGTGGACGACCCCGTGGTGGTGGTCGAATATGCCGAGCGAAAGCTGCAAGAAGGCGTGCCCAAGCGCGAAGCCTTCATTATGGCCATGCGCAAAATGTTCGTGCCGGTGGTTGGCGCCACCGCGACCACGCTGGGCGCATTCGTGCCCCTGCTGTTCTGGCCGGGTATCATCGGCAAGTTCATGAGCTATCTGCCGATGATCGTGATCATCGTCATGATTGCCTCGTTCATCTCAGCCCTGATCTTCATGCCGGTTATCGGCTCGATCATTGCTTCCACGCACGTGGACGATAAGGAAAAGGCCAAGGCAGACGTCGTGATGTATCCCGACAAGTTCGCCGTCAACAAGGTCACCGGCCTTACCGGCATCTATGTCCGGATCATGGACAAGCTGCTGCACTGGCCGCTGCCAACGCTGGCCGTGGGCTTCGGCTTGATCGTGACGATCTTTGTTGCCTATTCGATGAACCCGACGGGCTCGGAAGCCTTCCCCGCTTCAGAACCGGAATTTGCCACCGTTGCCGTTGTGGGCCGGGGCAATTATTCGCCTGAAGAAATCCGCGACATGATGGTGGAGATCGAGGACCAGCTTCTGCAGGTCAACGGTATCCAGGACGTCATCATGCAGTTCGGTTCGACTGGCGCTTTCGGCTCGACCCCACCTGATACGATCGGCAATTTCCAGCTACAGCTGACAAACTGGAACCATCGCGTTCCAGCCTCGGAAATCTTCGCCGATATTCGCCAGCGCGTTGCCGGATTTGCCGGTCTCGATATCCAGCTTCTGGCAGCCGAAAACGGTCCGCCGGCAGGCAAGGACATCAATCTCCGCGTCGAGAGCAATAATTACGATGACCTCGTGCCAGTGGTTACGGCGATCCGCAACCATATCGAAAGCTGGCCGGAGGCCGTGGACATCGAAGATGGCCGCCCCTCCCCCGGCATCGACTGGCAGATCACCATCGACCGCACGGAAGCAGGCAAGTATGGCATCGGCGTGCGTGAGCTTGCGCCCTATGTGCAGCTCATCACCTCCGGCGTGAAGCTGGGCACCTATCGCGATGCGGAGACCGGCAATGAGCTGGACATTCGGGTTCGCCTGCCCCGCGAAGAGCGCACATTCGACGCGCTGGATTCCATGCGGATCGCGACCGCGCAGGGCCTCATCCCGGTCTCGAACTTCATCCAGCGGACCGCAGTGCCCAAGGTGGCGAGCATCCAGCGTCGCAATCAGGTCTATACTATGCCGGTTGCTGCTGGTCTCACCAACCTGCCCGAAGGCGTCTATGCCGCCGACAAGGTGCAGGAATTGCAAAGCTGGATCGCCGAGCAGGATTTCCCGCAGGGCGTAACTGTTGCCTTTGGTGGTGCAGAAGAGCAGATGGGCGATGCCAATGCGTTTATCGTTACGGCGATGGGCATGGCCATGGCGCTGATCTTCTTCATCCTGCTGCTGGAATATAACAGCTTCTATCAGGTGATGGTGACGCTCTCGACGGTCATCATGTCAGTGGCGGGCGTGCTTTTGGGCATGCTGGTCACCGGAATGACCTTCTCGGCCATCATGACCGGACTGGGTATCGTCGCGTTGGCGGGTATCGTGGTGAAGAACGGCATCGTTCTGATCGACACCTATAACGACTACCATCGCCACCAGCATGTCGAAGCCGTCACAGCCATGCTGCTGACCGTGGCGCAGCGCGTACGTCCTGTGTTGCTGACAGCGTTCCTGACGGCTCTGGGCGTGATCCCGATGTGGGCGAATGTCGAGTTCGACTTCATTCGCCGTGAAATCGTCATCGGCGGATTGGCTGGCTCCTGGTTCATCCACCTTTCGGCGGCACTTGTGTCGGGCCTGTTCTTCTCCACAGCACTGACATTGGTGATGGTGCCAGTGATGATCACCGCGCCGACCGTGATCAAGAAGCAGTTCGGGTGGCTGGGCGCGCTTTTCGCCACGCTCTTCGGCTGGATCGCCAGCCCGTTCCGTCGTGGACAGGCCGTTGCTGTACCAGCGGGCTTCGATGGCATGGCACTCGAAGTGCCGGAGGATGCGGACAGCTCCAAGCGCTATATTGTCTCGAAAGATGCGGGGCTGAAAGAGACCAAGGAAGCCAATGGCGTCACCGTGGTCAGCCGAAGGGACGCGGCCGAGTAATCGCTCTGTCCCTAAGACACTCAAGGCCCGCAGCGATGCGGGCCTTTTCATTTGGGCTTAGCCCAATCTGGGTAGAAAGAAGCCGGTGCGCGTGCTGTATTCGGCGTATTCGGCGGAAAGGGGCGAGGCGGCGAAATTGCGCTCTTCCATGCGTGCGGCAGCAATGTAGAGCCAGAGCAGGACGATGACGCTGGGAATTGCCCAGACCGACCATGTCGCCACCGCCCAGCCAAACCAGAAGATGGAATAGGACACGTAGAACGGGTGCCGGACGAGCCTGTACGGGCCTTCGTTGACTAAAGAATGGGGATGTTCGGGATCGAAGACGAAGCGCAGCCTTGCCTGTCGTGATGCTTTGATGGCGGCGTAGAAAATCCACACACTAAAAAGCTGGATGGCGAGCCCAGCAATGTGGGCAAAAAGCGGCTGTGGAAGCAGCCAGGTCAAAGCAAGCATGAGAGCCGTACTTGCGCTCACCGAGAGGGAAATGGTCCAGGCACCGGGCGGCATCTTGTCGGAAACGAAATGATTGCGAACCGACCAGATATAGGCTCCGACAATTGCCGCCCCGACCAGAGTGACCAACCCGTCGAACACAAACTCCATGCATCTTCCCCCAACACGCACTCACGCACAAAAGCTACGCTATCTTAACCGAGTGCGGAAACCGCTCCTATAGAGATTACCCCCATAATGTACGCCTCTATCGGGAGTACATTTTATGACGGCCCCATGCGCAGCAATGAAACTGGCGGGCGGGACAATCGGCTATCGGGACAGCGGCGGCAAAGGGTTGCCGCTGGTTTTCGTGCATGGCGTTGGCGGCAGCAAGGAAGTTTTCGAGCACCAGTTTGTCGAAGAGCTGACGGGCCGGTTCCGCCTGATCGCCTTCGATCTGCCCGGGCATGGCGCGTCCGATGATGCTGCCGACCCGAAATCCAGCTATTCGATCCGCGCGCTCACCAATACCACACTCGATGTGATGAACTATCTGCGCCTTAAGCGGGCGCTGGTGGTCGGCTGGTCGCTGGGCGGGCACATCGCCATGGAGTTGATGGACAGGTTTCCCGAGCGGTTGGCAGGCGTGGTCAATATCGGCGCCCCTCCCCTATCCCGTGGACCATTGGCATTGATGCGGGCTTTTCATGCCAGTCCGAACCTGTTGCTGGCGCGCAAGGCAAATTTTAGCACAAAAGACGCTTTGCACTGGCAGGAGCTCTGCTACGGCCCGAACCCGGATGGACTGCATTTTGCGTCCATTCTGCGTGCAGATGGACGGATGCGACCGGAAACGAGCCGGAGCGTGGTGAAAGGCGGCGTCGCCAATCAGAGGCGGGTAGTTGAAACGTCCCCTGTCCCATTGGCCATGATCAACGGCAAGAACGATCCGATCATGCGGCTGAAATATCTCGATACATTGCGCTATGCCAATCTGTGGGAGGGGCAGCAACACGTGATAGATGGCGCGGGCCACTCCGCATTTCTGTCGCACCCTGAAGCCTTCAACACCGTGCTGAGCCGCTTTGCGGATGAAATGGCAATGCAATTCCCCGGCCCATACCTTGCCGAAAAACTGCAGGTCAGCCCGGATGCTTCCGTTCATGCAGACGAACCCAAATCCCGCCGGAGGGCCGCAAGGTAACCGAAGGCATGAAGGTGACCGGCCTTTCGATCAGTCGCTCGACGTCAAACCGCCGGGCGATGGTGGCCAGCATCAGCATGGCCTCCATCATGGCGAAGCGATTGCCGATGCAGATGCGAGGGCCGCCGCCAAAGGGGAAATAGGCGAAGCGCGGTAGTTTGCGGCGGAAACCGCCTTCCCAGCGTTCGGGTTTGAACGCCAATGGATCATCGAAATAACGCGGGTCGCGCTGCGTGATCCAGGGGCTGAGGATAACCGTCGTGCCCTTCTTGATCTCATAGTCGCCAATGCGGACATCAGCTGCCGCCTCACGCCCAATGGCCCAGCCAGGCGGGATCAGGCGGAGCATTTCGATGACTGCGTGTTCGGTCAGCTTGAGATTGGGCAGGTCGTCGGGCGTTACGGAACGCCCCGGCGCGACGGCTTCAACCTCTGCGGCAATGGCGCTCTGAATATCGCGATGCTGGCCCAAAAGGTGAAAACCATAGGCCATGCTGAGCGCCGAGGTTTCGTAGCCTGCCAGAAGCATATTGCAGATCTGGTCGCGCAAAGCCTTGTCGGTCATAGGCTTTCCATCTTCGTCGCGCGCCGACATCAGCAGGGACAGAAAGCCAGGCGAGGCGTTCTTGCCCGCGCGGTTGTCGGCAATGACGCGATAAACCAGCCGTTCGAGGTGGGCGATGCCCTTGAGGTAGCGCCGGTGGCCCGGCAAAGGCACCCAATCGGGCACCACGATGGGACGCGAGAAGCGAGCCGCGACCTCGTCGATCACCCAATAGGCAGCCTCTTCCATCGCTTCCAGATCATCGGTAACATCGGCGTCGAGCAGCGTTTTGGCGGCGATTTGCAGACCAAGCGCCATCATCTCCCGATGCATGTCGATTTCCTGACCATCGCGCCACTGCGCCAGCTTGCGTTCAGTCAGCTCAACCATATGCGGGCCATAGGTGGCCAAAGGCTGCGTGGCAAAAGCGGGCGCAGCCAGCCGCCGCTGACGCTGCCATTCCTCGCCTTCGGCTACAAAAAGGCCATTGCCCATCAGGGCTTCAAGCTGCCGCCAGAAAACGCGGTTTTTGGTGAAATGCTCGCTCTTTCGGACCAGAACCTGTTCGATAAGATCGGGGTGATTGACGATAACAGCAGGGAAACCGCCGACCTGAATGGCGGTCATATCGCCGTATTCGCGTGCGCTGCGCTCAAAGAAACCCAGCGTGTCGCGGCTCATTTCGATGAGATGACCGAGCAGAGGCAGACCCTTTGGGCCTTCCGCCTTACGTAGAGGACGGCTTTCGCTGATTTGGTCCGTTATCGCCACGTTGCACCGCTGATCCACCCCGCCCCCGCGGAGAATGGGCGGATTTGATCACAGCGCCTGATGCGAGGCCAGAGCCTCGAAGGCATATAGTGACCAGTCATCCCCGTCGAAATGAATGGTGCGGGGGGCCGCAGTGCGTTCGCCGATGGCTTTGGGCCAGAATGCCTGAGCCGCCCGATTGGCCAGAGGGACGGCGATGTGCCATTGGCCCGGATGTGCAATCAGAGCCAGATCGAGCGCCTCCCGGCCTGCCCCATGGCCTCTATATGCTTTAAGGATGAAGAACTCCGCCATGAACCAGCAGGGCGCACGCCCGGTCAGCGGGCATTCATCGACAACGAGAGCAAAACCGGCGATCTCCTCGCCCGCCATTATGAGATAGGGGTGGCGCCAGAAGCGGTCGAGAAAATCGTATTGAAAGCGGCCATCCCGCTCTACCGGGAACGGCATGAACTCGGTCATGTCGTGGAGGTAGAGCTGGACGAGGTTGGCGATGACAGGCTTGTCTGCAAGCGTTGCGGGGCGGAGTGTTATTGCTCTCATTGGATCGTCCCCTCATCCGCCCTTCCGGCGCCTTACCACAAGAGGGGAAGGCGGTATGGCTCCGTTACTCTCCCGCAGGAATACCACGCTTTACGAAGCCATCCGGGTCGTCCTGCGTGCGAGCCAGCAATTCGGCGGCTTCGCTGGCTTCACGCTGGCGGTTCCACATCTGAGCGTAGAGCCCATCTTGTTGCAAGAGGGCCTGATGATTGCCGCGCTCGGCGACCAGACCTTCGCGCAGGACGAGGATTTCGTCGGCATTAACGACGGTGGAAAGCCGGTGGGCAATGACAACCGTGGTGCGGTTGCGTGACACTTCGTCGAGCGCTGCCTGAATGTCACGCTCGGTCTTGGTATCGAGCGCGGAGGTCGCCTCGTCGAGAATGAGGATCGAGGGCGCCTTCAGAATGGTGCGGGCGATTGCAACACGCTGCTTTTCGCCGCCGGACAGCTTCAGCCCGCGTTCGCCGACAGGGGTATCATAGCCCTTGGGCAAAGCTTCGATGAAGGTGCCGACCTGCGCCATGCGCGCCGCTTCGCGAATATCGGCCTCGGACGCGCCAGGACGGCCATATTCGATATTGTAGCCGATCGTGTCGTTGAACAGCACCGTATCCTGCGGAACCATGCCGATGGCAGAGCGAAGGCTTTCCTGCGTCACCTCGCGCAAATCTTGCCCATCCACGGTGATGCGGCCACTCGTGACATCATAAAAGCGGAACAGGAGGCGCGAGATGGTGGACTTGCCCGCCCCGGTCGGGCCGACAATGGCCACCGTCTTGCCCGCAGGCACTTCAAAGCTGACGCCCTTGAGGATGGGACGATCTGCATCATAGTGGAAGGTGACATCCTCGAAGCGGATCACCGGCCCTGTTACGGCAAGCGGCTTTGCACCGGCCTTATCGACAATTTCAGGGTCCTGATCGAGCAACTTGAACATTTCCTCGATGTCAGTCAGCCCCTGACGAAGCTCACGATAGACGAAGCCAATGAAGTTCAGCGGACGATAGATCTGCATGAGGAAGGTGTTGAGCAGCACGAAATCGCCCAGCGTCAGCGTGCGGTTCATGACGCCGACCACTGCCATGATCGAAATGATCATGAAGCCGCCATAGAAAATGACCGCCTGACCAAAGTTGAGCCAGCCCAGAGAGGTCCAGATGCGGATAGCAGAGCGCTCATAACCGGCCATGGAAGCGTCGTAGCGCTCGGCTTCCATCTTCTCGTTTGCGAAGTATTTAACCGTCTCGTAATTGAGGAGGCTGTCGATGGCCTTCCCATTGGCGTCGGTGTCGCTGTTATTCATGTCGCGACGGATGGCGATGCGCCAGTTCGAGGCCTTGATGGTGAAATAGAGATAGGCCCAGATCATCACCACCAGCACACCGAGATAGCTGACGCCGAACATCCAGACGAAGATGATGGCCACCACGACAAATTCGACGATGGTGGGCATGATGTTGAGCATAGCGAAACGGACGACTGTTTCAATGCCCTTGGTGCCGCGCTCTATGACTCGGGACAGCCCACCTGTGCGCCGCTGGAGATGGAAGCGCAGCGAGAGGCGATGCATGTGGTGGAAGGTCTGCAATGCCAGTTTGCGCACCGCATGCTGACCAACCGAAGCAAAGAGCACGTCGCGCAATTGCTGGAAGGCCGCATCAATGACGTTGCCAAGCACATAAGCGATGACAAGTACGACTGGCACGGCAAGGCCGAGGATCAGCGCGCTATCGGGCGCGGTCCCATCGAGGCTGTCGATAATGCCCTTATAGGCGAAAGGCACCAGCGTGGTGGCCACCTTACTGGCGAGAAGCGCGGCAATGGCGAGCACGACGCGCAGCTTTAGATCGGCGCGATCTTCGGGCCACATATAGGACCAGAGATTGCGGATCGTGGAGAATACGGAGCCTTCGTCCGCGCTGACGGACGGCTTCTTTTCAGGGCTGTTGTTTGCCATCAGGCCAGTTCCGCTTCCGCGCTAAGTGCTGGGGTCAGGCCTTGAACCAGGCCACCGAAGGCGGAACTCAGCTCGGAGAGCTTTTCCTGACGGATGCAATAGCGGTTTCGCGTGCCATGCGGCTTGCGCTCTATCAGCCCCGCATCGAGCAGAACCTTGATATGCTGAGAAACAGTGGACTGCGCCAGAGGTAGGCTGTCCGTCACGTCGGCGCAACAGCACTGACCCTGCTGCTGGGTGGCCAGAATGCGGAGGATTTCGAGGCGCACCGGATGGCCCAGAGCCCGCATCGTATTGGCAATATCATCATCGTGCATGGAATTGCTCATTTGGCAGGATCGCAGCGTAAAAGGGGCCTTATGCGCGCAGATCGTGCTTGATCGGTTATTTGCGATGAAAGATGGGGCGTTCCGACACGAAAATCAATAGCGCACAGCGAAGCGGCGCCCGAAAGCGCCGCTTCTTCAGAGCTATTCTGCCGTTGGCAGATCGAAGACCTGACCGGGATAGATGCGGTCCGGGTCGCGGATCTGGCCGGTATTGGCTTCGTAGATGGTGGTGTACTTCACCCCATCGCCATAGACGCGGCGAGCAATAGTCCAGAGATTGTCGCCGCGGCGGATGATGGCCTTGCCGGACGCAAAGCGCTGTGCATCGGGATCACCAAGCGATACGGCGACCATTGTCGGCACTGCGGGCTCGGCCACAGGCTGCGGTTCGGGTGCGGGAGTCTCTGCTACGGGCGTCGCTTCGGCTGCGGGCGTAGCAACAGCCTCGGGAGCCGATGCAGCGGACTCGGTGGGGGCCACGGGCGTAGAGGGCTCTGCGGTCACCGCAGGCACTTCAGCCTCAGCAACCACTGGCTCGTCAGCCCCGGCAGGCAGATCGACCACGAAATCGACCTCGGAGCGGGCGACGACGGTGCCCGTATCCGGCTGAATCAGATCGATGCGAACACGCTGACTGGGCTTGTTGAGGACGGGGCCGGCCTCGATCAGCCAACGCCCTTCGGCGACACTCGCATCAGCGACGACGGTGTCATCAACATAGAGGCGGATCACGCCCTTGTCGGGGCCACTGCCGGCAAAAAATGTCCGGTCGCCTTCGATTTCGATGGCATCGATCGTCGGCTGAACGTCAGCGAGCTGAGATGGTGAAGCAGCGGGCGTTGCGGGCGTAGCAGCTTCAGGCGCACTGGCAACGACGCTTTCCTGCGTGGCCAATTCGGGCTCTACGGCAGTCGGTCCGGTTGCGTTGTCAGTATCAGCCACCAGCGGTTCGGGCTCTGTAGCTTCTGGCTGCGCTGTCGCGACATTGGCTTCGCTATCCGAAGATGCTGGCTCAGCGACGGCGGGCGTAGCATCAGCACCTGCAGGCTCGGGCGCTGTGACTGCCGGAACAGCCTCGGCAACGACTGCCGTTTCCTGCTCAGCGTCAGTCTCACCGGCGCTGGTGGCGGCTTCGGTGGCGGCAGGTTCTGCGGCGGGCTCGGGAACCGAAGCGACCTGCGTTTCTGCAGGTTGGGCGACCAGACCCTGAATGACTTCGCTGGCCTGGCCGGGCGTCGATGCCACGACAAGCGGCTGGGTGGTGCGGTCTTCGTTCAGGACGACGATGAAGGCGCGCTCGGCGGTGCCGGTCTTGCCTTCTTCGCCAAGGGTGATTTCGAGGTCGCCCGGTGCCAGCGGAGTGTCCGGCACGAAGGCCCAATCGCCACTGGATTCGACATCGGCTGTTCCGAGCAGATCGCCATTGGCGAAAATCTCGACTGTGCTGCCGGGCGTACCGCTACCGGCAATCACAACAGAGCCATCAGGCTCGGCACGCAGCAGCCCAAAGGTGGCGGCGATAACGCCATCGGCCGCTGCGCTGTTGAGAGGCTGCTCGGGAGGTGTTACGTCGAGTTCTGCCTCAGCCGAAACGGCTTCTTCGGTGGTTACGACTGGCGCGACCGCTTCCGACTCGGGCGTTTCCGCCTCGGCGACAGCGGGCGCAGGCAGCGGCGGGACAAGGCCCAGATCGGCCATCTTGCCACGCAGGCAAAGGCCAAGGCCGTCTTCGCTATTGAAGCACGACACGATTGCTGGCCCGGACAGGATGCCGAGAATGACGACAAGGGTAGCTGCCGCTGCTCCGATAGTCAGAGCGAGAGGACGTTTCGGAGCGGTTTCGGCCAGTTTGCCCTCCACTGGTTCTCGTTTCCGGTGCTGCGTCAGGCCTTTTCGGTCTTCAACAGCTTGTAAGTGATGGATTCATATAGAGCTTCAAAGGATGCATCAATGATGTTGGGCGAAACGCCGATGGTTACCCAGCGTTCTCCCGTGCCATCACGGCTTTCGACCAATACACGGGTGACCGCGCCCGTGCCACCGTCGAGGATACGCACCTTGAAGTCGGCCAGTTCGAGGTCTTCGATTCGGCCCGAATAGACACCGAGATCCTTGCGCAGCGCCAGATCGAGCGCGTTGACCGGGCCATTGCCTTCGGCCACCGACATCAGGCGCTCGCCTTCAACGACGATTTTCACCACTGCTTCGGTAACCGTCACCTCTTCGCCCTGCGCATTGTGGCGGCGCTCGACCATGGCACGGTAATGCTCGACCTGGAAGTAGTCCGGCAAAGTGCCGAGGACACGGCGCGCGAGAATGGCGAAGGATGCATCGGCACCGTCATAGGAATAGCCGCGCGCCTCGCGTTCCTTGACTGTGGCGAGGAGTTTTTCGAGACGCGGATCGTCTTTTTCGAGCGTGATATTGTGGCGTGCGAGTGCGGTCAGCAGGTTGGACTTGCCCGCCTGCTGGCTGACCATGATGGAGCGTTCATTGCCCACGCTTTCAGGCGGCACATGCTCATAGGTCGAAAAATCCTTGAGCAGGGCCGAAGCGTGGATGCCCGCCTTGGTGGCGAAGGCCGACGCACCGACATAGGGCGCCTGCCGCGCCGGGGCACGGTTAAGCCGATCATCGAAAGCGCGGGAAATATGGGTAAGGCGTTCGAGCTGTTCCGGCGTGACGCCGGTTTCAAACCGCTCGGCATAATAGGGTTTGAGCACCAGCGTCGGGATCAGCGTGATCAGATTGGCATTGCCGCAGCGCTCGCCCAGACCATTAAGCGTGCCTTGAACCTGGCGCACGCCGGCCTCTACAGCGGCGAGCGCATTGGCGACAGCCTGTCCGGTATCGTCATGGGGATGGATGCCCAGATGATCGCCGGGGGCAATCTTAAGCACTTCGCCAACGATCTCGCGCACTTCGGCGGGCATGGTGCCGCCATTGGTATCGCAGAGCACGACCCAGCGGGCCCCAACGTCCAGAGCGGTTTTCACGCAGGCCAGCGCATAGGTGGGATTGGCCTTGTAGCCATCAAAGAAGTGCTCAAGATCGATCAGCGCTTCCTTACCACCGGCAATGGCGGTGCGCACCGTATCGGCGATGCCTTCGAGATGTTCATCGGTGGTGGAGCCCAGCGCCAACTCGACCTGATAATCCCATGCCTTCGCGACGAAACAGGTGGCGCTGGCCGCTGAATTGACTAACGCCACAACACCCGGATCATTGGCGGCGGAGCGCCCTGCCCTCTTGGTCATGCCAAAGGCGGTGAAGGTCGCCTTTTGGGTGCGGGCCTTTTCGAAGAAGCCAGTGTCGACCGGATTGGCGCCGGGATAGCCGCCCTCGACATAGTCCAGTCCCAGCTCTTCGAGCAGACCGATAATGGCGATCTTGTCCTCAAGCGAGAATTCGATGCCAGCGGTCTGGGCACCATCGCGCAGGGTCGTGTCGAAGAGATAGAGGCGGTCGCGGGACATAGGGGCCTAACTCGGGAGATATTTGACGCTTATTTGGGTGGCCAGACAGAGGTGTCGTGGTCGGGGTGCTGGTGATTGGAGGCAGCAATCGCGCTCCACCAATCCTTGAGATCCGGGCGCTCTGTGGGCCCGCCATTTTCAATCGTGAGCAGCGTTTCAAACCACGGCACCATGCCTTCGGTGCCTGTATTAGCGCCGGGTGGGAACAGTTCGGGATGATCGAGCGAACCGATGGTGAAATTGACGCGATTGCCATTGATGCCATCGTAGAATAGGGGCGTACCACATTTGGCGCAAAAGCCCCGATCCACATGGTCGGACGAACGGAAGCGAGCGGGTTCGCCGCGCGTCCAGGTGATCGCCTCGCGGGGCGCTGCGACCAGCGCAGCGAAGATATTGCCCACTGCCTTCTGGCACATGCGGCAATGGCAAATGTGGGAATTATCCATCATCTCGGTAGCGTGGTAGCGCACGGCGCCACACTGGCAGCCGCCGCTGACGTCCATTTTATAGCGGTCCATCAGTTATCATCCTTTGGTGGCCAATCTGTCGTGTCGTGATCGGGGTGCTGATTGGAATGAATACCGGCCATAAAATCACGCCATTCGTCGCTGACTTCGTGGCGCTCGGGCAAGGTGCTGAGATCAGCAAAGAAAGGCTGCCGGTCGTGCAAATTGACCTGAATTTCGGGGGCGGCAACGGTCGGCTCGTCAAAAGCGCCGATGGCCAGTTCGAGCCCGAAGCGGGTTTCATAAGCCAGCGGGGTCCCGCAATCGCCGCAAAAGGCGCGGCGAGCGGCGTTTGACGACTGAAACCATTTGGGCTCGCCACGGGTCCAGACCGCGTTATGCGCGGTCACGAGGGGCCCGAAAAAGCCGCCGAATGCTTTCTGGCACATACGGCAGTGACAGATTGATGGGCGACCCAGACGGGTCACCCTGAATCTCACCGCGCCACATTGGCACCCGCCCGTATGGGCTTCTCTATCCGCCATGAAATACCGCCTCGACATTATTGCCATCGGGATCGAACACGAAGGCACCATAATAGTGCTCGTGATAATGCGGGCGTGGGCCGGGCCCGCCATTGTCAGTGCCCCCATTGGCCATTGCGGCGGCGTAAAACGCATCCACTTCGGCTTGGGAATTAGCGACAAACGCATAATGGCGACCCGGACCGGGCTCGGCATTTTCCGTCAACCAGAAATCAGGCTTAGCCTTGCCATAACCGCCCACCTTGACGCCGCCGGTATATTGCTCGGGCACTTCGGCCAGCAGAGAATAACCTAACGGTGCGAAAGCGGCGTCATAGAAAGCTTTCGACTTGGCCCAGTCGCGGACGAGAATGCCGGTGTGGTCGATCATTTGAGTGTCTCCGTTGGTGTGGAGACAGCGTTTGAGCGCGCGGCCATGACAGGTCGTGGCAGGATGGCTGCTGACATCTGACAAACGCGCACAAGCATTTACCGCTTCACCTCCCATTTGGTGGCGCGCTGCCCGGCTTCGTCCTTGTAGTCCATCAAGGCGATGCCCTGTTCGGCCAGTTCATTGCGGATGCGGTCGGCTTCGGTGAAGTCCCTGCCGTTGAGGGCGGCAAGGCGGGCGGCGACTTTTTCGGCCACATCGCCATCGACCTCGACATTGCGCTTGATGCGGATGCCGATGAGGTTGGCTAGCGCCAGACCGTCAGCAGGCCTGCCTTCATCGAGAATGAGGGCATGGATACGGGAGATTGCACCAGGCGTGTCCAGGTCTTCGGCCAAACGGTCGAGAAGATCGGCAGTGATTTCAGTGGCTGCCTCGGCGTCGCCTGCAGCCCGCTCCCACTTTTCGAGCAGGTTCACTGCCTCTTCCAGCCGGCGCTGTGAGAAGTCAATCGGTTCCCGATAGTGCGTCATCATCATGGCCAACCGCAGGACTTCGCCGGGCCATTTGCGACCACCGAAATCGGTGGTTTCCAGCAACTGGTGGATGGTGAAGAAATTGCCCAAGCTCTTGGACATCTTCTGGCCTTCCACCATGAGGAAGCCGTTATGCATCCAGACATTGGCCATGGCGTGCGAGCCATGGGCGCATCTGGACTGGGCGATTTCGTTTTCGTGGTGCGGGAAGATGAGATCGAGCCCGCCGCCATGAATGTCGAAGGTTTCGCCCAGATAGCGTTCGGACATGGCCGAGCATTCTATATGCCAGCCCGGGCGCCCCCTGCCCCATGGGCTGTCCCAGCCCGGCTCTTCGGGTGAGGACAATTTCCACAGCACGAAGTCTGCCGGATCTTCCTTATGGGCGTCGACGGCGATGCGCGCACCAGCAAGATTGTCTTCCAGATTGCGGCCGGACAGCTTGCCATAATCGGGCATGGAGCGTGTGCGGAACAGCACTTCACCCCCAGCCTGATAGGCGTTGCCGCGCGCGATCAGCCGCTCGATCATGGCCTGCATTTCGGCGATGTTTTCAGTGGCCCGAGGCTGGATCGTCGGCTCAAGGCAACCCAGCGCGGCGACATCCTTCTGATACTGCGCAGCGGTGGTTTCGGTGACCTTGCGGATCGCCTCGTTCAGCGGCAGGTCGGGATGGTCGCGCAGGGCGCGGGCGTTGATCTTGTCGTCCACGTCGGTGATGTTGCGGACATAGGTGACATTGTTCTCGCCATACGTATGGCGCAAGACGCGGAACAGCAGATCGAAGACGATGGCGGCGCGGCCATTACCGATATGGGCGAAGTCATAGACTGTCGGGCCGCAGGCATAGAGACGCACATTGTTCTCGTCCATAGGCACAAAGGGCGTCTTGGAGCGGGTCAGCGTATTGTAGAAATTGAGCTGCGGCTTTGCCGTGTTCATCAAAAGGTCCCGTGGGCCAGACAGAATTGTGCTCTGGCGGGGAGCCTCTATCCGTTAAAACTATCGGGATGAAGAAGACTGCTCCGCCAACGCTGGGTTAGCAGGTAATAATGCAGCAGGTAATGGTGCACTTGGTCTTCATGGGGCCGGACATTGGCCGGGCAGCAAAAAGAAATCAAGCGAAAACAAAAAAGAGGGCGACCCGAAGGCCGCCCCAATCGCTTTGGAGGCGATAGTAAACTGATATCAGCGCGTCAGGAGCGGAACTGCTGGTGGCACTGGCCACAGGTTCCCATGACGGTCTGAAGGCCAGCGGCATAGCCAGCTGTATCAGCGGCCTGCGCAGCGGTGAGCGCGGCTTCGGCACCGGCGCGGCCGGTTTCGATAATGGCGGTGAAGGCTTCCCAATTCTGCCAGATGGCGGGCAGTGCATCGCCGCCTTCAGAACCTTCCGGGAAGAGTTCGGGCATATGGGTATAGTTGTCGAGAATGGTCTGTGCGGCAGCGACGGCTTCATCGCCTGTGAGATTACCAGCAGAGCGCAGCAGGCCACCATTCTGTTTCATGACGGTTTCGCGCATGGCGATAGCTTCTTCGGCAGTCGAAGGAGGCGTGAACGCATCCTGAGCCACAACGGCGAGCGTCCCCACTGCCAGAATTGCGGCGATAGCGGCAGTTTGAGCCTTACGGATCAGATTCAATTGAGCACCTTGGTTCTTATCAATTGCCATTGCCGGCCCCTCAACCGATAGTGGCACACTTACACGGCTTCGTGACGGCCCCAACCGCCACACGCGAATGTTATCAGTCAGTTGGGCAGGATTTGGACCGTTTGGTTAATGTCCCCAAACAGCGACCTGCCATCAGCGCCCGGCGCGCCGATCCGCACCTGATCACCCGCCTTGAGAAAGGGCGTGCGCGCCCGGCCATACTTGGCTTTTTCGGCCGTCCGCGCTTCGGCAATGCAGGCAAAGCCGATGCCGTCGCGCTTTATGGGCAGGGTTTCATCATGCGGATTGGAAATGGTGCCGCCGCCAATGATTGTGCCTGCCGCTAGGGTGCGGGTGCGCGCTGCTTCCACGATGAGATCGGCAAAATCGAAATGCATTCCGATACCGGCATTGGGCTGGCCATAGAGCGTGCCATTGACCTCGACGCGCACCGGCAGGTGCAAACGATTGTCACGCCAGGCATCGCCCAGGCTATCGGGCGTGGCGACAATGGGCGCGAAAGACGTGGAGGGTTTGGCGTGGAAGAAGCCAAAGCCATTCTGGAGATCGTCGACCACCAGTTTGCGCAGCGAGACATCGTTGAGAATGGTCACCAGCCGAATGGCGGCACTCGCCTGCTCGCGTGTAGCGCGCATGGGCACCGGCCCGATAATGACAGCGGCTTCGGCCTCGAAATCCAGCGCCAGATCATCGGACGGGGCGATGATGGGGTGGGTCGGCGCCGAAAGCGAATCGGAGGCGCCCTGATACATGAGCGGACGCACAGATTGCAGTTCCTCGTCCTTGCTGCCCTTGAGCGAGCGCACACGCTCCAGGTGGCTGAGATAGCCCGAGCCATCGATCCACTGATAGGCGCGCGGCAATGGCGCATGGGCAAGAGCGGAATCGAAGGGCTGGCCCGCAATCTCACCTGCGTCCAACTGGGCGGAAAGCGCCGCAAGAGCTGGCGCGGCCTGTTCCCAATCGTCCAGCGCCGCCTGCATATTGGGCGCGATGCGGCCCGCAGAAACATAGCGCGCAAGATCGTGGGAGACGACCACGAGCTGTCCATCGGGGCGCGCATTGCGCAGACTAGCGAGTTTCATGACGCCTTCGCTCTCCGGTTTGTGTGTCCTTGGCGCGCTAGGCGGAATCTGCGCGCGCATCTATACTGTTGTCATTGCCCCTAGCGATATCTTAAGGCGCAGGGACATGAAGCGGTTGCGGCCCGCATAAAAGGAATTCTGGTGACGTTCTCTTCCCCCGGCCTGCGGGCCATGCTCCTGCTGATTGTCGCCACGATTGCCTTGGCTCTCGATGTTGAGACTGCCTATGCGCAGGCAAATCAATGCGCCCGGCTGCAAAATGCGCTGGCCCAGTTCGACCGTAATGGCGATTTTCGGCAGGTCAACGACAACAGCAATGCCGCCCGCCAGCTGGCACGACAGGTCCAGAACGCCGAAAGCCAGTATATCCGCCAGGGTTGTAACGACGACGCTCGCGCCGGGCGCACGCTGACACCACAATGCCAGGCCGTGGCGCGCGAAGTCATCGCCTTACGCAATCAATATGCCGCCGTGGCGCAGTCGGTGGAAACGGGCCACGCGGTCGCCCAGCAGCGCGAGGCTATTTTGCAGGAAATGGCGCGCTTTGGTTGCAATGCCGGATCCAGCGCCACGTTCACCCAGGAACGCCAATCGATCTTTGATCGCGTGTTCGGCACCAGCTCGGGCAGCGACTTTACCAATGGCGACTTTGTCGATGGCGGTGATTACTGGGGCTATCAGGGCTATCAGACCGTCCGTTCGGTCTGCGTGCGCCTGTCGGACGGTTATTTCTGGCCGATCAGCTATTCGACGCTGACCGACTATCTCGGTCAGGATTCAACCACCTGCCAACAGATGTGTCCGAATACGCAGGTTGAGCTTTATTACTACGACAATCCGGGGCAGGAACCCGAGCAGATGCGCAATCTCTCGGGCATGCCCTATACCTCGCTGGCGAATGCCTTCGCCTATCGCACCAAGTTCGATGAAGCGGCGTCCTGCACCGCGCCGCGAAGCGCTGACGGTACAATCCGTGTCTCCAGCACCGAGGATGGCAGCAGTCGGTCCATGCTGGACATCAATGGGGTGAGCATTCCGCTGCCGCAACGCGACCCGCGTGGCGTGGTGCCGGTTCAGGCCGTGCAGGTGGCCGAGGCACAGCCGGTTGCCGCTGTGGCCATGGTGGATGTCCCCCTGCCCCGCCCGCGCCCATCAGGCCCCGGCGAAATCGCCCGCCGCCCCGAAGCACCAGCGGCTCCAGAAATGCGGATCGTTCATTTTGGCGACAAGGCTGTCAGGGTAGTCGGGCCAGACACGCCGTACGCCCAAGCAGGACAAGCAGGGACCTAAGCTCAGGGCCGTCGTGACGGCCCGTAAGCGCCATGCGCAGCGGCAGGAACAAGGCCTTGCCCTTGCGCCCGGTCGACGTCTTGAGCGCCTCTGTCCACTGCCCCCAGGAGCCTTCGTCCCACGGCTCGGGCGGCAGCAGGGCTTTGGCCAGCGCGATGAAGTCTTGATCTTCTGGCGCAACCACCGGCTCAACGGGTCCGGTCACCAGCTTTGCCCATTCGGCAATATCGGGGAACCGCGTCAGGTTTTCGCGCAGCAGCAGCCACATGGCTTCGCCTTCGAGACCCAGCGCGGAGAGGCGCGGAGCAGCTTCCGCATAGCTCATCGTGTGTAGCAAACGCGCATTGAGGCTGTTGAGCTCAGCGGGGTCGAACCGTGCCGAGCCATGTGAGATCATGGAGAAGTCGAGCTTTTCGGCAATGGCGTCGAGGCTTTCATACGGCTCGACGGATAGGCTGGTGCCAGTCAATGTAGCCATGATGGCGATGGCGATGGGCTCATAACCCTCATTGCGGAAATCGGCGATGGACTGACTGCCAAGGCGCTTGGAAAAGCCCTGCCCGGCGGCGTCGGTAAGCAGGTTATGATGACCAAAGGCGGGCACCTTGCCGCCCAACGCCTCGAAAATCTCGATCTGCGTGCCGGTGTTGGACACATGGTCTTCGCCGCGGATCACATGGGTGATGCCGAGGTCGATGTCATCCACCACTGAGGGCAGCGTATAGAGATAGGAGCCATCGGCGCGGATCAGCACCGGGTCGGACATGGAGGTCGTGTTGACCGTCTGATTGCCCTTGATGACATCCTCGAACTGCACTGCGCGGCCATCGAGCTTGAAGCGCCAATGGGGCTTGCGACCTTCGGCTTCGAGCTTTGCCTTGTCCTCGTCGCTAAGGTTGAGCGCAGCACGATCATAGATCGGCGGCTTACCGAGCAGGCGTGCGCGGGCACGCTTGCGGTCCAGCTCATCTTCGGTTTCGTAGCAGGGATAAAGACGGCCCGCCGCGATCAGCCGGTCACGGGCAGCGTCATAGAGCGCGGTGCGTTCTGACTGCCGGACGAGCAGGTCGGGCGTGATACCAAGCCAGGCCAGATCAACCTCGATGCCATCGGCAAATTCGCGGGTCGAGCGTGCCAGGTCGGTATCGTCCATGCGCAACACGTATTTTCCGCCGTGGCGGCGCGCGAAGAACCAGTTGAGCAGCGCGGGGCGCGCATTGCCCAGATGGATATTGCCGGTTGGCGATGGAGCCCAGCGTACAACAACACTCATCCGACGGTCTGATCCTTATAGCCATTGGTGATTGGGTATTTGCGGCCCATGCCGAAGGCGCGCGGGGTGATTTTCGGGCCGGGCGCGGATTGTCGGCGCTTGTACTCGGCGATGTTGACCAGCCGCTCGATACGCTTGACCAGAGCCGGCTCATGGCCGCGCGCGACAATGTCGCCCAGCGCCATTTCCTCTTCCACCATGCATGTCAGAATATCGTCGAGCACCGGGTAGGGCGGCAGGCTGTCCTGATCCTTTTGATCGGGGCGCAGTTCGGCGCTTGGGGCCTTGTCGATGATGGACTGGGGGATGACTTCCCCTGCCCGACCGAGGCAATCGCCGGGCATATGCTTGTTGCGCCAGTCGGCCAGCGCATAAACCTGCATCTTGAACATGTCCTTGAGCGGGTTATAGCCGCCATTCATGTCGCCATAAATGGTCGCATATCCCACGCCCATTTCGCTCTTGTTGCCGGTGGTCAGCAGCATGGAGCCGAGCTTGTTGGACACGGCCATCAGGATGGTGCCACGCATACGCGACTGGATGTTTTCTTCGGCCAGATCGACCGCGCGGTCGCCGAAAATGGGCTGCAATTCCCGCAATGCGCCATCAACCGGGTCACCAATGGCCACGATGTCGTAGCGGATGCCCATGCGGGTGGCGCAATCCTTGGCGTCGCGCAGGCTGTCCTCCGACGTATAGCGATAAGGCAGCATGATGGAATGGACCTTGTCCGGCCCAAAGGCGTCTGCCGCCATTGCCGCGACCACGGCGCTGTCGATGCCGCCCGACAAGCCGAGCACGACATGGGAGAACCCGTTCTTGAACACATAATCGCGCAAGCCCAGCACGCAGGCACGCCAAGGGGCCTCTTCAACCGAGGTCAGATTCTCGACGCGACCATTGGTGCAGGTCCAGCCGCTTTCCGCGCGGGTCCAGTCCGAAACGATGAAATCGGGCTCGAAGGATTTGCCCTGAATAACCAGCTTGTCACCCGGCTCGATGGCGAAGGATGCGCCGTCATAGACCAGTTCGTCCTGCCCGCCGACCTGGTTCAAATAGAGCATGGGCACGCCATCCTCGGCGACGCGGGCACGGACCAACTCCTTGCGGATATGCTGTTTGTCAGTCCAATAGGGCGAACCATTGGGGCAAAGCATGATTTCGGCGCCGCGCATCGCCAGATGCTCGCAGACAGGGCGGTGCCAGATGTCCTCGCAAACCGGAACACCGACAACTACGCCCTTGATCTCTACCGGCATGGGCAATGGCCCCGGCGTGAAATAGCGCTTTTCGTAGAACACGTCGGAATTTGGCAATTCGCGCTTGTAGCGAACCGCGGCCAACTCGCCCTTTTCTGCGACGATCACGGCATTGTAGAGCCGCTCGGCATCGCGCCAGATCGTTGGCAGGATGAGAACGACATCGGTGCCAGCCGTATCGGCCACCAGCGCCTCAGCGGCTGCTATGGCATCGATCAGAAACTGCTCTTTGAACAGCAGATCGTCGGGGAAGTAGCCGGTGAGAAACAGCTCAGACAGCATGAGAATGTCCGCACCCGCCGCCTGCGCATCAGCCAGCGCCTTGCGCGCCAGTGCGAGGTTGCCCGGCAGATCTCCCACCTTTGGATTAAGCTGGGCAAGCGCAATACGAAGCTGATCGGTCACAATAATGCTGGCCTGATGCGAGAAACGATAATCCTGCCCTATGGGCAATGCTGGCGCAGACTTATCCGCTCGCCCGCATCAGGGCAAGACAAGCGCGTTTGCGCTTTGGTAACAGCTCGCGCGCATTTTTGATCGATCACAAGATGGAACCGAGGGCAACCGAACTTGCCTGTTGCGAGTTGATTGACGTATCACAAGCCCCAAAATCATGACGAAGTGCCGTGCCTATGTCTTACCGTATCCTCATCGTTGAAGACGAAATCATTGCCGCGACGGAAATTGAATACGTCGTCGCCGAGATGGGTCATGATCCGATAGCGATTGCGTCGGATCAAAAGTCCGCCTTGGCACACGCAAGTAAAGCCGATATCGCACTGGTCGATCTCAATCTGCGCGACGGGCCGACGGGAATCCGCATTGGCGAAATTCTGGCGCAGACGCATGGCGTAACCGTTGTGTTCCTCACCGCCAATCCAGCCCAATTGGGCGATGGCGTTCCGGGTACCATTGGCGTGATGCAAAAACCGGCCACCGACCGTGACATTCGCGAAGCTGTTGAGTTTGCCGTTGCCCGCCGCGTTGCAGCAGATGCCAAGCCTCCTCGCCGCCTGAAGCTGTTTTCGTGGGGCGAAGATAATAGCCTCGCCAGCGACTAGGCGAGGCCTGGCCTTATATTTCAGCCCCTGATTGTAGCCGCGCCGAGCGGTTGAGTGCGTCAAGCGGCAGGGTGATCAACACTTCCAGCCCACTAGACAGCCAATTCCGCTCAAGGTGCCCACGCATCTGGCCCTCGACCGATAACTGTACCAGTCTTGTGCCAAAACCACCCAGACTGTCCGGCTCGACCACGGAAGGACCACCGCTTTCGCGCCATTCGATATGGTAGGCGTCATCGGCCTGACGGCCGGTAATAGTGACCTTACCGCCGGCATTTGAAAGAGCGCCATATTTGGCGGAGTTGGTTGCCAACTCATGGAAGAGCAGCGCCATGGGGGTTGCAGCAGCATCGTCGACACGTGCGTCGTCACCAATGAAGGAAACGCGGGTCTCACCATCGTTATTGTAAGGGTGCATCAACCGCTCGATCAGCGCTGACAAAGCGCCCTGCCCATTGGTCGAGGCATCGAAATAGCCGTGCGGACGGACGAAATCGTGTGCTTCACCCAAGGCATAAATGCGCTGGCGCAGCTGATCGGCAAAAGCTTTGGCTTCTGGATAGCTGCGCGCCGACAGGCTGATAATGCCATTGAGGACGGCAAAGATATTCTTGATGCGATGGCTGAGTTCCTGCGCAACCAGTTCGCGTTCCTCGGCGGCCAGCCGGGACTCGTGAATATCTGTGCAGGTGCCGATCCAGCGCAGGATTTGTCCAGCCTCATCGCGAATGGGGAGCGCCCTGCCAAGCGTCCAGCGATATTCCCCGCTGTGGTGACGCAGGCGATATTCGATCTGATAGAGGTCACCGGTCTCAAGAGAATGCCGCCACTCAGCCCAGGCGCGCTCCTGATCGTCGGGGTGGAACATGCCATTCCAGCCCTCGCCATCGGTCGAGCCATCGGGCATGCCGGTAAATTCATACCAGCGGGCGTTATAGTAGTCGTGAAAGCCGTCGGGCCGCGTCGACCACACCATTTGCGGCATAGTGTCGGCCAGCGTGCGGAACTGCAACTCGCTCTCGCGAAGGGCTTCTGCCGCACGATGTTGCTCGGTGACGTCAATGGCCACGCCAGGAAACCGATGCACGCGACCTTGGGCATCCGTGCGCGGTCGCCCCGCGGCAACGACCCAGGTAATTGAGCCATCAGGATCGATAAGGCGGTATTCAGACTTATAAATCCCGCCCTCTCGCAGAGCGTCAGCAATCTCCTGCCCGACACGTTCGACATCATCAGGGTGGATGGCGCGCAAAAAGTCCTGGATAGGAACCCCAAGACCGGCGCGGAGAGAGTCGAGATTGAAGAGCGTCGCAAACTGATCGTCTGCGGTCACCTTGTCGTTGACGACATCCCAATCCCAGGTGCCGACAATGTCGGTGCCGGTGATGGCCAGCGACATGCGCTCTTCGCTGCGGGCCAATGCCTGCTCGGCCAGAATTCGATCGGTCGTCTCATGCACAACGCAGAGCGTTCCCATGGACATGCCATCGTCGCCAACGATGGGGCTGTAATGAAGGTCCATCCAGACCGATTCAGGCTCGCCATGGCGGTTCAGCACAAGTTCCTGGCTGCGCAGGGCCCAGGATTCCCGGCGCAGTCCACGCTCGATGTTCACACGATTAAACGCCGAAATCTCTGGCCATGCCTCTTCGGCCGGCATGCCGAAGATATGCGGGTGACGCTGCCCCGCAAAGTCCGCATAGCCATTGTTGTAGAGCAAAATGCCCTGCTCGCCGACCATCATCACCATAGGTGTTGATGCCGTCATCATCAGCCGCACGGCACCTCGGAGGGTTTCCGGCCAGTCAGGGATAACGCCCAGCGGATTGGATGCCCAATCGAAGGTATTGAAGAGCTTTAGTGTGGGGTCCTGTTCGAGCCGATCGCGCGTTTCTTGAGAGGCATGTGGGAACAGGGATTTAGGCATCGCTTACTCTTGGGCCAAAACAGCGCTTTGGCAAGCTAACCAGGGTAGAGAGGCTGCGCACCGACACAACAAACGCGCAGCCCTGGCTTCCGGTTCACCGGTCTTGAAGATTATTCGCCTGCAAGTTGCTGCTGGCGCGGCGGTTTTTGAGCATGCACTTCTTCGGCAACAAGGAAGGCCAGTTCCAGCGCCTGGCTGGCATTGAGACGCGGATCGCAATAGGTGTTGTAGCGGTCGGCAAGCGTTGTTTCAGTCACCGCCGACATGCCGCCGACGCATTCGGTGACATCGTCGCCAGTCATTTCGATATGCACGCCACCGGCATAAGTACCCAACTGCCGGTGAACTTCAAAGAAATTGGCCACTTCGGTCAGTACTCGGTCAAACGGGCGGGTCTTGTAACCCGTCGATGCCTTGACCGTGTTGCCATGCATGGGGTCGCAGCACCACACAACCGTACGCCCAGCCTTTTCGACGGTTTCGATCAGGCGCGGCAGGTGCTCATGCACCTTGTCGGCACCGAAGCGGGAAATCAGCGTAATACGACCGGCCTCATCGGTGGGGTTCAGCCTATCGAGCAGGCGCAGCAAATCGTCATTGGCCAAGCTCGGGCCGCATTTGATGCCGATAGGGTTATGGATACCTGCGAAATATTCCACATGAGCTTCATCGGGATCGCGGGTGCGGTCGCCGATCCAAAGCATGTGTCCCGAGGTTGCGTACCAGTTATTGGAAATCGAGTCGCGGCGCGTCAGCGCTTCCTCGTAGCCCAACAGCAGCGCTTCGTGGCTGGTGTAAAAGCTGGTCTGGCGCAGAGCCGGGGTATTTTCAGGGTTAAGACCAAGCGCACCCATGAAGGTAATGGCATCGTCGATCTTGCGCGCCACTTCCTCGTAGCGCGTATTGGAATTGGACCCCTTCATGAAGCCCATGGTCCATTCGTGGATGCGGGTAAGCTCGGCATAGCCGCCCATGGAGAAGGCGCGCAGCAGATTGAGCGTCGCAGCCGACTGCCGGTAGGCCTGCAACAGGCGGTGCGGATTGGGAATGCGGGCTTCTTCGGTGAAGCCGATGTCGTTGATGATGTCGCCGCGATAGGAGGGCAGTTCGACGCCATCGATCACTTCCGTATCGGCAGAACGCGGCTTGGCGAACTGACCGGCAACGCGACCAACTTTAACGACCGGCTTGGACGCGCCATGGGTCAGCACCAGCGCCATTTGCAGGAAGACGCGGAAGAAGTCGCGGATGTGATCGGCACCGTGTTCCGCAAAGCTCTCAGCGCAGTCGCCGCCTTGCAGCAAAAACGCCTCGCCCCGCGCAACGGCTGCGAGGCGCGATTTCAGCTCGCGCGCTTCACCGGCGAAGACCAGCGGCGGGAAGGTGCCAAGCTGGCGTTCCACATCGGCCAAAATGGCCTGATCGGGATAGGCGGGCACCTGCCGAATGGGCTTGCTGCGCCAGGAGCTTGGAGTCCAGGTGGTCATTATCGTCTCGCTTACGCCGGAAGCACTGAAAAAACCTGTGCGCGATCTACCAAGCCTCGGCCTTTGTGCCAAGGGCGAAAGGATCAGACCTTCTGCCCATTTCGATAGATGTAGCTGGGCGCCTTGAACGTCACCAATTCTTCCGCAGCCGAAGGATGAAGCGCAATCGTGCGGTCGAAATCGGCCTTGGTTGCACCCATGCCGACCGCAATACCGACCAACTGGATCATTTCTGCGGCTGCAGGCCCAAGGATGTGAACACCAAGAACCTTGCCGCCGTCTTTTTCGGTGATGAGCTTGAACACCATGCGCTCGGTGCGGCTGGACAGCGTGTTCTGCATCGGGCGGAAACGCGCGACATAAACGTCAATATCGCCATGCGTCGCCGCCTCGGCTTCAGTGAGGCCGACCACGCCGATTTCAGGCTCTGAAAACACCGCAGTTGGGATCAGCGAGTGATCGACGACCTGCGGGTTATTGTTGAAGACGGTCTCGGCGAAATACCAGCCTTCGCGGATGGCAACAGGGGTTAGTTGCGCCCGGCCTGTCACATCACCCACGGCATAAATCGAGGGCACCGAGCTCTGCGAATACTTGTCCACCTCGATCACGCCACCCTGCCCCAGCTTCACACCAGCTGTTTCAAGCCCAAGGCCATCCACATTGGGACGGCGACCGGTTGCAAACATGACAGCTTCGAATGGCGCCGTTATACCGTCGCTAAACGTGACCAAAACATCTTCGCCGGGTTTGGCCAGCGATGTGATCGTCGTCTGATAAATCAGGCGAATGCCGCGGTCGATAAGGCCCGCTTCAAGCCCGCGTCGCATGTCTTCGTCGAAGCCACGCAAGATGCAATCGCCGCGATAGACGATGGCAGTATCAACACCCAGCCCCGCAAAGATGGTCGCGAACTCCACCGCGATATAGCCGCCACCTTCGATGAGAATAGAGCGCGGCAGAGCTGGCAGATCAAACGCTTCGTTAGAGGTAATAGCCAGTTCCGAACCCGGAATGTCGGGAATGAATGGTCGCGCGCCGGTGGCAACCAGCAGATATTTTGCGGTCAGTTCGTGCCCACCCTGTACCAGCCTGACGCTGTTCGGGCCTGTCACCTCTGCTCGGTCGCGGATGATTTCGACGCCCGGCTTTTCCAGATTGCTGGCATAGGCATGTTCGAGCCGGGTAATTTCTTTTTCCTTGGCCGCAACAAGCGTGGGCCAGTCGAAGCTGGCATCGACCTGCCAGCCAAAACTTTCGGCGACGTCGAACTGATCTTTGAAGCGGGATGCATAGACATAAAGCTTCTTGGGCACGCAGCCGCGAATGACGCAGGTGCCGCCGACGCGGAACTCTTCGACAATGGCAACCTTGGCGCCGTAGGTCGCGGCCATGCGCGCAGCCCGCACCCCACCGGAACCAGCCCCGATGACCACCAGATCGTAATCGAACGTCATTTTCTCGCCCCGCATTTCATCGTCAAACACCGATGAATATCGGCATGCGCTTCGCATAAAAAAAGACCCCGCACAAGGCGGGGTCAATGTCGACAAAAGCCGTAGATCAGATTTCGATGCCCTTGGCGCGCAGGTTGGCACGAACCTTGGCGAAAAACTCGGTGCGCAGATTATTGGTGTAAACCTGCATGATCCGGCGCAAATCGACATTCACTTCCGAATTAGCCGCCGCCAGCTTCTGGCCTGTGGGCGTTTCATAGAAGGCGACGATCTGGTTCAGCTCTTCCATGCTGAAACGCATGGCGTAAACACGCGCGAACTGGTCAAGCAGCTCGCCCTTACGACCATTGTATTCCTTGATGACCTCGCCAATGGTTTCATTGGTCTGATCCATGATTTCCGGGTTCTGGGTGACGATCTGGCGCATCGTTTCGATGCCCATTTCCACCACAGTAGTCTCAAAAACCGCGCCACGATCAGTCAGATCGACATATTTGCGGGCCAGCGCGAGCTGCTCGGGAGCAACCTCCTGCGCAAAGGCCGGAACCGACATGGCAATCATGCCAGCGGTCATCACAACACCCAACACGGCCTTGGCGCCGCGCATCATGTTCCCGTTCGTCCTGAATGCCATCTTTTCCCGATCCACGCTCAGTCTATTGTCGTTTTAGTTCTTCTACGCCATTTGGCGTCGCCACATAAGCCTTGCTGCACATATTGAGGAAGAGGCCATGCTGGACCACGCCCGGAATGTTCAGAAGGTCGCTCGATAGCGCTTCTGGCCGCGAAATGCGGCCAAAAAAAGCATCAAGAATAAGGTGTCCCCCGTCGGTGATGAAGGGTGCGCCAGCATCTTCGCCGCGCAGCTTCAATTCGCCTTGAGCGCCGTGCGCGCGGAGAATGTCGGCGACCGCGCGACGCGTTGCCCCAAGTCCGAAGCGATTGACTTCAATGGGCAGCGGAAAACGGCCCAACGCATCGACACATTTGGTGTTGTCGGCAATAACGACCATGGCGTCCGACGCCGCTGCAACGATCTTCTCGCGCAACAAAGCACCACCGCCTCCCTTGATCAGGTTAAGTGCCGGATCGATCTCGTCGGCCCCATCAACGGTCAGGTCCAGCCGATCCAGCGCATCGAGGTCAGACAGCGGAATATTGAGGCTTTTCGCCTGCGCTGCGGTGACTTCCGAGGTCGGCACGCAGATGACATCGAGCCCTGCCGCAACCTTTTCGCCCAACAGATCAACGAAATGTTTCGCAGTGGAGCCAGTGCCGAGGCCGAGGCGCATTCCTGATCGAACTTCGGACAGCGCCATGGCCGCAGCCTGCCGCTTCAAAATTTCGATGTCGCTCATGGTTCTGCCCTCCCGGCTTGGGCGCGGATGTGGCAGCGACGGTGCCAGCCTGTCAAGATCGGGCGCCGACATGTGTTCACGACTTAGTGAACGAGCACTGTAACCTGCTGGCAACACAAAATGGCGATGATGCGGCATTTATGGCAGGAGCAAGGCAGCAGTCTCTTTCCGGCCAGCACAGTTACAAGTAATTACGCTAAGTTACGCGACCCCGAATCATGTCTGTCGCGCACCCAGAGGCCATATAGAAGATGAACCTTTTCAAAGTCATATTGGCGGTCGGCATGTCGATCCTGCTGTCTGCTGGCCTTGTGGCGCCGGCAAATGCAGCGGTTTGGTACAATCCCGACACCAACCAGTTTGAAGAACGCACAGCAACGCCGGGTCGCGCCGGTAGCCCGATCAAGAAGCAGATCGTCGACTACGAAACCAATCAGCGCCCCGGCACCATTGTCATCAATACTGCCGAACGTCGCCTCTATCTTGTCCTCGAAGACGGCAAGGCGATGAAATACGGTATTGGTGTGGGCCGCGAAGGCTTTACCTGGTCCGGCACCAACAGCATTACCCGCAAGGCCGAATGGCCCGGCTGGACCCCGCCCCCGGCCATGCGCAAGCGCGTTCCTGATCTGCCGGCTTTCATGCCCGGTGGCCCGGACAATCCACTGGGCGCCCGCGCCCTCTATATCGGCTCCACCCTTTATCGCGTGCATGGCACGTCCGAGCCCTGGACCATTGGTCAGGCCGTGTCTTCCGGCTGCATCCGCATGACCAATGATGACGTGATCGATCTTTATGAGCGTGTGAAGGTTGGCGCGCGGATCGTGGTCAACCACTAAGATTTGCCCAAACGTTGCAAAGGCCGTCCTTCGGGGCGGCCTTTTTTGTTGTCACCGCTTTGCATTGGGCCGCGCCGGGTTTAGATTTACCGCATGACGGCTTCCTCCTCCCTCGCCAATCCGCTGATAGACCGCTTCGGGCGGCGCGTTTCCTATCTGCGCATCTCGGTAACGGATCGCTGCGACTTCCGCTGTGTCTACTGCATGGCCGAAGACATGACCTTCCTACCCAAAAAGGAAGTTCTGAGTTTTGAGGAAATCGAGACGATTGCCGGTGCCTTCATCGCGCGAGGCACGACCAAAATTCGGCTCACCGGCGGCGAGCCTCTGGTGCGCCGCGATATTATCGAGCTGGTCCAGAGCCTAGGCCGCCGGATCGGCGACGGGCTCGAAGAGCTGACCATCACCACCAATGGCAGCCAGCTGTCCAAACACGCAGAAAGCCTCTTCCAGGCTGGCGTTCGCCGGATCAATGTGTCGCTGGATACGCTTGATGCAGCCCGGTTCGCCGCCATTACCCGGCGCGGACGGCTCGCCGATGTGCTTTCGGGCATCGACGCGGCGCAAGCTGCGGGCCTCGCCATCAAGATCAACATGGTGGCGATGCGCGGCGTCAATGACGACGAAATCGAGCCGATGATGGATTGGGCGCATGGGCGCGGCATGGGCCTCACGCTGATCGAGGGCATGCCTTTGGGCGAAGTCGGGATAGACCGCGTCGACACTTATCTGCCTTTGCGCGAACTTCATGACACGCTCGCCCGTCGCTACACACTGACGCGGCTGGACAAGCGCACCGGAGGCCCCGCCCGCTATGTGCATGTGGCCGAAACGGGCGGCACGCTGGGCTTTATCACCCCGATGAGCCACAACTTCTGCGAAAGCTGCAACCGCGTTCGCCTCACGGCGACGGGGCAATTGTTTCTCTGTCTGGGACAGGACGATCAGGTCAACCTGCGCGACGCATGGCGCACGGGCGGCGCAAAAGCACTGGACGCCGCACTGGACTACGCCATGCAGATCAAGCCCAAGGGCCATGATTTCGTCCTCGACCGGAGCCATGCGGAACCCGCCGTAGCGCGGCATATGAGCGTGACGGGGGGATAGAATGGCAGTCCCGCAGAACAAGCAAGAAGTGCTCGGCGCCATCAACACCACATTCGATAAGCTGCTGATCGACCTCAAAAGCGTTCCGGAAGCCGAGGCCTTTATTGTTTCGCTGGAAGGACATGCCAAAGACACCCAGATGAGCGTCACCAATCTGGTGGCCTATCTCATTGGCTGGAATGAGCTGGTCCTGAAATGGCTTGACCACGACCGCGATGGCCGGCCCACCGACTTCCCAGAGACCGGCTTTAAGTGGAATGAGCTTGGACGCCTCGCGCAGAAATTCTACGCAGAATATGCGGACCTCGACTATCCCGCATTATTGGAGCGATTAGAACAGGCCAAGAGCCGTATCGCAGCCGAGGTTGAAGCGCGGGACAATGAGCAGCTTTACGGTCGTGAATGGTATACGAAATGGACCATGGGCCGCATGATCCAGTTCAATACCTCTTCACCCTATGCCAATGCGCGTGTCCGCTTGCGGCAATGGCGCAAGGCCAAAGCCACGGCGTGAAAACGCTTACTTGTCGTCGTCGGTGATGATGGCGAAGTCGAGCGGCAGGGCTGTCGTGTATTTGATCTGGCCCATGGCAAAGGCCGAGCTCACATCCGTCAGATTAATCTTGCTGATCAGGCGCTTGTAGAACGTGTCATAAGCGCCGATGTCCGGCACGACGACGCGCATCAGATAATCGACATCGCCGCTCATGCGATAGAATTCCACGACTTCAGGAAATTCATCCACGACCCCAGCGAATTTGCGCATCCAGGCTTCGTTATGCTCGTTGGTCTTGACCGACACGAAGACCGTGACGCCCACATTGACCTTGGCAGGATCGAGCACGGCGACGCGGCGCTGAATGACACCGTCTTCTTCCATCTTCTGGATACGACGCCAGCAAGGGGTGGTGGACAGGCCCACTTTGCGGCCGATTTCGGCCACCGGCATGGTCGCATCCTTTTGCAGAAGCGACAGAATTTTCCGGTCGATCTTATCCAGTGCCATAACGCCCCCAGCGAAATCAGATTTTATCAACACCGGTCCATTCACGGCCAGCGCGCGCAGATGAGTGCCATATTAGCCCAAGCTGCGCAATAAAATTGCGCAGAAGAAGCGAGGAGACCGCAAAATAGAAAATTAACCATGATGGGGACAACCGGCAGGTCCGGCACCGGAGATCAGGGGCGTGATTTCACCCTCTATTAACCACCCAACCCTAATCTGGCCGAGGTTTATGGCGAGCGCGTTCTATGCTCGTTTTTTGAGTAATGAGTTAGAGTTCCATGCCGTCCCAGTCGGTTAGCGACGCCGATATTCGTACGCCTTCGAGCGCCGACGGCAAGCGCAATGCGCAGAAAGCGGTCAGCGAAGCACGCCAGCGCCTCACATCGAGCTCTGGAACACGCGCCGAATTCGATTTCGAACTTATGCAGGATTACGCAGCCTCGCGGATCGGGGCTGCGCTGCCCATGGCCGCGATCGTCAGCATTCTGGCGGTGATGGCAAGTCTGTGGGTGCCCATTACCATCGTGGCCCTTTGGGCCGGTGTTGTTTTTGCCAGCCTGCTCGTCGTGGTGCAGGTTGCCCGCCGCTTTACGCTGTCTGACCCAACCAAGTTCAATGCCGGACGGTGGACCACCAGCTTCGTGGCCGCAGAGTCGGTGAGCGGCATAGCCCTATCGCTGCTTGGGCTGTTCACGCTGTTTGCTGGTTCGCCTAATCTTGCGCCCGTCATGTTCGCCATGGCGCTGGTGGGCATAGCCAGTAATGCCATTGCGACCCATACCCTGCCTCCGGCGACGCTGGTCAGCACGCTGCCGGTGACGGTGAGCGTTTCAACCGCGCTCATCGCGCTGGGCGGAACGCTGAACTATACGCTGGCTGCAGTGACCATTTGCGGCGAAATTTTCTTCCTGTTTCTGGCGCGCCAGCTCCATGGCTCCGAACTGGAAACGATCACGCACCAGTCCGAAAAGGACACGCTGATCTATGAGCTGGAAGAGGCGCGCAATATGTCCGACGAGGCCCGCCGCCATGCCGAGCAGGCCAATATCGCCAAGAGCCAGTTTCTCGCTACCATGAGCCATGAGCTGCGCACGCCGCTCAACGCTATTATCGGCTTCTCCGAAGTGCTGAAATCCGAGCTGCTGGGCCCTCATCAGGTGCCGCAATACAAGGAATATGCTGGCGATATTCATTCGAGCGGCCAGCATCTGCTCAATCTCATCAACGAGCTTCTCGACCTCAGCCGTATCGAGGCAGGCAAATATGAGCTCAATGAAGAGGCTGTCTCGCTGGTCGACATCGCCGAAGATTGCCGCCGCATGATGGAGCTTCGCGCCCGCTCCAAGGGGATCGAACTGATCTTCAGCTATGGTGACAATCTGCCAAAGCTCTGGGGCGACGAGCGCGCCATTCGCCAGATCATGCTCAATCTGCTCTCCAATGCCATCAAGTTCACACCTCAGCAGGGTAAGGTGACGCTGGTGGTGCAGCGCAGCCGCGATGGTGGGCAGATGATTTCGGTCAAGGATAACGGCCCCGGCATTCCCCAAAACGAGATTGAAACCGTTCTGTCGTCCTTCGGTCAGGGCTCATTGGCGCAAAAAACTGCGGAACAGGGCGCTGGCCTGGGCCTGCCCATCGTGCAGAAGATCATGGACCTCCATCAGGGGCGGTTCGATCTCTATTCCAAGCTACGCTTTGGCACAGAGGTTTTCGCCACCTTTCCGCGCGCCCGCGTCATGGACGCACTGGCCCCAGTGGTCGAGCGGCGCAACCGGCTTGAGATTTATTCCGAAGCGGGCTGACACAGTCAGGGCACACCGCAAATTCGCCTCTATTGCCGGAAGGATAGAGAAATGAAATTTTTCCCGCTCCGCGCCATGCGCTCCGCCATGATCGGCCTTGCCCTGTTTTCTTCTCCCGCTTTTGCGCAACAGGAAAGCGCCGCGCCCCGCAATGTGCCGCCAGCGTCGGAAAGCGCCGCAGATGTCGATTTCGACACCAGCTATCGCCCCTCGGCCTCTATGTCGACACGGATACAGCGTGAATTTATTGAAAGCATCCGCTGGTCGGCTGGCCCCGAAACACGCAATAGCCTTGGCACCGCCTTCAGCGAAAAATCGCATCTGGAGATCTGGCAGGAACTCGTCGCCAAACAGGGACTGACGACAAACAACGTCGCCGATGCCCTGACCGCCTACTGGGTACTCAACTGGATTACGGCGAATGGGGCCTATACTGCCGAAATCGACAATGCGCCCATCCAGCGGCAATTACGCGCTGCCTTTGCTGCCGACGCGAACTTTATCAAGCTGAACGATCAACAAAAGCAGCGCATTGCCGAGAACTACATCCTCAATTTCCTGCTGGAACACGCTGCGCTCAATCAGGCTGTGGCCGCTCGCGACGTTGATATGCTGACCAAGCTAGCCCTTGCCTCAGTGGCCCGTTTCCAGCGCGACATGGGCGTCAACCTTCTGGCTTTGGTACCGAGCGCGGAGGGCTTTGCGCCCCGCGCCCGGGAATAATCAGTCCGACTTGCCGCTGACGGAGGCAGTCTCAAAGGTGGCCATATTGTCGTGCAGGTGAAGCGCAGTCTTTGCCATGACCGCCGCCAAAGCCGCTCCGCTGCCTTCGCCCAGCCGCATGCCCAGATCGAGCAGTCCGGTCTGGCCCATCTTTTCGAGCACCAGCTTATGCGCGCCTTCAGCCGAAACATGGGCGAACAGGCAGTGATTGATGGACGCCGGATTGACGGCATGAGCGATGGCCGCTGCCGCCGTTGCGACATAGCCATCGATGATCACCGGCACCTTCTGGTGGCGCGCCGCGACGACGGCGCCGAGCATGGCAGCAATTTCGCGCCCGCCCAGCCGCGCCAGAATGGCGAGCGGATGATCGAGATGTTCGGCGTGCAGCGCCAGCGCCCGATTGACCGCGTCAGCCTTGCGCGCCAGCCCGGCATCGTCGAGCCCCGTGCCTCGGCCAACCCAGTCTTTGCCCTTGCCGCCATAGAGCGCTGCATAGATGGCCGCAGCAATGGTTGTGTTGCCGATGCCCATTTCGCCAATACAGATGAGGTCCGGCTTTCCGGCCACCGCTTCCATGCCATAAGCGATGGTGGCGGCACACATCTGATCATCAAGCGCTGGTTCCTTGGTGATGTCGCCTGTCGGCAGTTCCAGCGCCAGCTCAAACACGCGCAGGTTGATTTCGTGCAGACCGCAAATCTGTGAAATCGCCGCCCCGCCATTGGTGAAATTGGCCACCATTTGCGCCGTCACCTCGCGCGGAAAGGCCGACACACCCTGATCGGTGACGCCGTGATTACCGGCAAAGATCGTGACCATTGGATTGGCCAGACGCGGCTTTGACCGATGCTGCCAGCGCGCCAGAAACTCGACCAGTTCTTCCATGCGACCGAGCGAACCCGGCGGCTTGGTCAATTGCGCATCGCGCTCGCGCACGGCGGCGACGGCTTTTTCGTCTCCATCGGGCACGGCGACCAGGAGTTCGACAATATCGGCAAAGGCAGAGTTGAGGGCGGGCATGGCAAATCCGGCATGCTATGGTAGGGAGGGGCGCGACCTTGTTGCCCATTATGGAGCCAATTGCAATTGACAGGAGAAGCGCCGGACGCCGCACCAGAGGACCGGATCGACAAGGCGCTGCGCGAAGACTATCGCCCCGAAGCGTCGCGGCGCGGGTTGGGCGTTAAAGACGACCTGGTGATGGCGCTACGCTTTTTTTCGCGCCTGCCCACTGGCAGCAGCCCTCATGAAAAACCCGATATGGGCCGCATCGCCACGGCCCTGCCCTTCGCTTCGCTGATCATGGGCATCATTCCGGTCGGTCTTCTGATCGGCGGGAGCTTTCTTGGCCTCCCCGCCTATTTCGCCGCGGCACTTGCTGTCGCCGCCATGGTGATCGTGGGCGGCGGCATGATGGAGGATTCCCTTGCCGATGCCGCAGATGGCCTCTTTGGCGGATCGACGCCCGAGCGACGGCTGGACATCCTGAAAGACAGCCGCCACGGCACTTATGGCGTGGCTGCCCTGTGCCTGTTTCTGCTGCTTCGCGTCACGGCACTTGGCGCTGTTGCTGCCATCAACCCACTGGCAGCTGGCGCAATGTGGCTCGCCGCCAATATTGCCGGACGCTCTGGTGGTCTTTGGGTCGCCCTGGCCCTGCCACCGGCCCGGAGCGATGGCGCATCCGCTGCGGCAGGCATCCTGCCCCGTAACAAATTCATCATCAGCGTCGTCTTCGCTGCCTTGCTGGCGTTGATCCTTGGCGCCTTCGCCGCCAATATCGTTGGCGTGGCGGTCGCCCTGTTGGCCGTGGCTCTGACCGTGCTCGGCTGGACCGCAATCTGCAATCGCCTTGTAGGCGGTCAGACGGGCGATCTTATCGGCGCAGCAGCGGGCCTTGGCGAAGTCGCGGCCCTCACCGTAATGCTTATCTTCATCTGACGCCTTGAATTTGCCGCGCGCCACGCCTTTATCGGTGGGTAGGACAAGGCGAAAGGGCCGTGACAACATGATTTTTATCGGCCTCGCTCTGCTGATTGCTGTCGGCATTGCCCTGATGATCAGCGCCGACGCAGGCACCATGGTCGGCCTGACGCAGGCCCAAACAGCGCAATTGGTGCCGCTGGTGATCATTCTCATCGTCTTTGCCGGGGGCTTGTTTGCGCGTCGTCATCGCGCATCCGAGCTGATTGGTGGTGTCTTGCTCTGGGTCGGCATCTTCGCCGCCATCATGGTCGGTTACACCTATCGCGATGAGATCATGAGCGTTGCCAGCCGCGTGGCGGGCGAAATGCAGCCGGGCGTTGCTATCGTCGATAGCAATGCGGGCACGGCAACATTCCGTCGCGGCATTGGCGGACATTTCGAGGTGCAGGCCAATATCAACGGGCACACAACGCCCATGGTGTTTGACACCGGCGCCAGCGCCGTCGTGCTTACAATCGAAGACGCAGGCGCGGCAGGCATCGACACCGATACACTGCGCTACACGGTGCCGATTTCTACTGCCAATGGACGCGGCATGGCGGCGCGTGTCCGGCTCGATACCATCATTGTCGGCGGCATTGAGCGGCGTGGGCTGATTGGCTTCGTGACGAATGAAGGCGCACTCGAAACCAGCCTGCTCGGCATGACGTTCCTTGAAACCCTCAGCCGGTACTCAGTCACACAGAATTCGCTGGAACTGGTGGATTGAAAAAGGGCCGGTCTTTCGACCGGCCCTTTCAGTTTGCTTCAACTCACCGGGAACTGCGTCGCCTGCCCGGCGACGATGTACCAGGTTACGAACAGCGCATTGATGAATGCGCCCGGCAGATAGCTGCCCGTCCGCCGATAGGTGTAGGTCGAGAGGAACGCGATAATGGCCATCAGCGGCAGGAACTGCATGGCGATGACCGTGTTCAGCGGCTCGTTGATGCTGAACAGGTGACCTGCAAACAGCAGCCAGCCATACTGGAAGGCGAGGAACACGAGGAAGCCAAGCGCCAGCGCGCCAATATTGGCGAGATAGACCTTGGCACGGCTATCGCCCGTCACCGACAGGCCGGTGTGCAGACCGCGCAAAGCCAGCACGAAGAACAGCGTGAACGGCACGAGATAAACCAGTGCGATCTTGGCCTGCACAAGGCTCAGCGGCTTGAGCGCCACGACCCAGAAGCGGAAATCCACCTTGAAGAGGAAATCCGCCGCGACGACGAAGAGATAGCCGATACCCACCGTTGCCAGCGCGATCAGGATCGAGCCGACAATGTTGCCGCGCGCCGAAACCTTTTCGCCCTTGAGCACGAAGCCGACGAGGAAAACGATCAGACCGTTCAGCACCGCCCAGAAGGCGATCTGGCTGGTGATGGTCTGCGGCAGCAGCGCCGAGCCCGGCAGAAGCTGGCCGCCCCAACCGAGGAACAGGTAATAGGTCATCACCGGAACGAAGGCGCTTATAGCGAAAGTCAGCCACCATTTCACATTGCGCTTGGCGTAAGCCGCTTTGGCCGGAGCCTGACGCAGATGTGCGAAGGCCTGAGTGGCCAGCAGCATTTCGAACGTGCCGGCCAGCAGCACAACGAAACCAACCAGCGCGATCAGCGTGCCGATTTCCTTCCACAGCCAGATCTGGTCCGAAGACGGGATCGGATCAGCGCCATCCAGCGTCTGGGCGAACCAGTCGATGGAATAACCGATGGCTTCGGGTGAAATGTGGTCGCCCGGATGGGTGGTGTTCGGCGTCTGCAACATGCGAGCCGTACCCGCCGCGATGTCGCCATAGACCTGACCGGGAACAACAGTCTCTTCAGTCCCGAAAACGGCCTTCAGCTTGGGGCTGTCCGGCGCGTCCTGCGCACGGTCAACATTCCACATCAGCTGCGAGAATTCGTCATATTTCGAGAAGACGACCGCCAGATTGCGCGGCCATTCGGTCGAGCCTTCCATGGCGAAAGGCGCGCCGGTGCTCGAACCTTCCAGCACGACAGCCTTATAGGCGTCGGGCATGGTTGCGGCAGCGGCCAGCACGGTCCAGCCACCCATGGAATGGCCTTCAAGACCGATATTATCGACATCGACAATATCGAGGCTGCGCAGATAGGCCAGCGCGCCCGGGCCACCAAAGCCGTTGGCAAAGGCGGGAGCGTCGGAATAGCCGTGACCCGACTGGTCGAGCGCCAGCACTACATAGCCGCGGCGGGCATATTCGATGGCAAAGCCGGACTGGGTTTCGCGGCTATTGATATAGCCGTGCACGGCCAGAATTGCCGGAGCCTTGTTCTCCGCCGTTACGCCGGGCGGCACATAAAGCAGGCCGCTCAGCACCTGACCATTGGTGCCGTTAAAGCGAATGTCGCGGATGGAAATGCCGCCGGATGTCTGGATGAAATGCGCCAGCAAGGCGCCGATCAGAATGATCACCCATCCCAAATGGAACAGGCGTGAATTGGTTTTCATGATGTTTGCTCCCCACAGGACGTCCGCTCATGGGAAAATTATCGTCCTGTCGCTCCGCTGTTATAGCGCGAGGCGAAAGAAAAGCGAATGAAAACGAAAACACATCAGAGGAAAACGAAAGGGCGAACGAGTCTATCCGGCAGCCGCCAGATCGCGCCCTTCGACAACATTCAGCGCCCGGGCGAAAACTTCCGGCCCCGCATCGCGTTTACAGGCATCCACGCTGAGGATTTGCCTGAACTGCCGGGCACCGGGCCGACCATTGGCAAGGCCGAGCATATGGCGGGCGATATTGTTGAGCCGCGCGCCCTGCCCTAATTGGGCTTCGGCATAGTCGGCCATAGCGGCCATGATTCCGGCGAGATCGGGAACCACACGATCATCGCCGAAGACGCGCCGATCCACGTCGGCCAGCAGCATCGGATTGTGATAGGCAGCGCGACCGAGCATCACCCCGTCGGTCTGCGCCAGTTGCTCTTCCGCCTGTTCCAGCGTTTCGATCCCGCCATTGATCATCACCGGAAGCGGTGAAAGCCGCGCCTTGAGGCGATGAACGCGCGGATAGTTGAGGGGCGGGATAGTGCGATTTTCCTTGGGACTCAGCCCCTGCAGCCACGCCTTGCGCGCGTGTACATAGAGTGCAGCAACACCGGCCTCCACCATCGCGTCGGCAAACCGATCAAGGCTTTCCTCAATGTCCTGATCATCGATACCAATGCGACACTTGACGGTAACGGGCAGATCAGTCGCACCACGCATGGCCCGCACGCATTCGGCCACGAGCTGCGGCTCTGCCATCAGGCAGGCACCAAACTTGCCTGATTGCACCCGGTCGGAAGGACAGCCGACATTGAGGTTGATTTCGTCATAACCAAACGTCGTGGCAATGCGTGTTGCCTCGGCCAGCTCGCGCGGATCGGAGCCACCGATCTGAAGGGCAATCGGATGCTCGACAGGATCGAAACGCAGATGGCGCTCGGCATCGCCATGCACGATAGCCCCGCTATTGACCATTTCCGTGAACAACAGGCTATGGCGCGTCAGCAGCCGATGCAGCACGCGGCAATGTCTATCAGTCCAGTCGATCATTGGGGCAACACTAAAGCGCCTTGCGTGACTAACGTATTGATTTTGCATACTTATTTCTAACTGCACCATAGGTTGTGCTTCAGCATTTGGGCCATTTTCTAGCATTTCTAAACATCTGTGGCCACTCAAAGACTTTCACGGTCAATTCCCAACTGCACCAAAACTGCACCACGAAAACTGGACAGACTGCACCATTCGCGCGTGCGCCTGCCTCGGGCCGTGTCTGACCGTGTCGCGGAATTATGGCTTATCTCCTTGGTCTTGCTGGGCCTGTTGCTTAGAATCCGCCATCGAACAACAATCATATTCAACGATTTGTTGAATAGGTGGATTCTACTGAGGTACAATGCCCGTCAATAACTTCACTCAATTAGGAAAGGACATGAAGGCCTACGACCTCCAGCTCGGCGACTGCCTTGAGCTTATGCAGGACCTGCCAGACGCGAGCGTAGATCTGATCCTCTGCGACCTTCCCTACGGCACCACGCAGAACAAGTGGGACGCGCTAATCCCTTTCGACGCCCTGTGGGCCGCGTATCGCAGGATCTGCAAAGGTGCGGTGGTATTGACCGCCGCTCAACCCTTTACTTCAGCGCTTGTTATGAGCAACCCTGCGCTATTCAAGTACGATTGGGTTTGGCAGAAGGAGAAGGGCACCGGTCATCTGAACGCCAAGAAAATGCCGATGCGCGATAAAGAAGACGTGCTGGTTTTTTACGCCAAACAACCCACCTACAATCCCCAGTTTGCTGAAGGCGAACCCTATAGCGGCGCCGCCCGCGTGGGGAAAAGGCAGCAAACAGCAAGCTACGGAAAATACGAAGCCGTCCGTGAAGACAACGATGGGAAACGCTACCCTAAGCAAGTCCTGCAGTTCAGCTCAGTTGGCCGGGGCGGGCAGCATCCAACGCAAAAACCTGTTGCTCTTATGGAATACCTGATCCGTACCTACACAAACGCGGGCGACACGGTCCTGGACAATTGCATGGGCAGCGGCACCACGGGGGTTGCGTGCATGAACACTGGCCGACACTTCATCGGCATGGAACAGTTGCCCGAGTATTTCGACATCGCCACGACCAGGATCGAAGCGGCAGCATTTGGCGCAGCCAATGAAAACGCTTCGCCGGTAGTCGACGACTGGCTAACGTGGCGCGAGATGATCCTAGGCTGACTGCAGTGTCAGTCGACACCAGGACGGATGATGCTGGACGAGCAAAAGACATTTCGGCTTCTCGACCATCGCATGCAGTCCGTCGCAACGCTCAACTGGGCACTGGCAATGAGATCGCAATGGCAAGCGGCCCCGCCCATAACCGTCCACGTCGATGGCAAACTAACGCTGGAAGGCAACCTGAACGCCATCACCAATCCGATGCTGGAAGTCGGACTGGTTCATTGCCGAGCCTTGCTCGAATTCATGGGGCTCTGCGATGAGAAGGGTTCACTCGGCCAGATCAAGAAGCGTAGGCCCACGGACGTTGGTATGGAGCAGTTCAGAAACGCTAGCGGCCCGCTCCCGATGTTGTCACGCAGCGTAGCGGTAAGCAGGTACGGCGGTGACGCGGTCGAAGCGGAACGTGCTCTGCTCAGAGTGTTCCGGCTGACGAACAAGGGGCTCGCGCATAGCACCTCCGGGCTGATCGGAGACCCGGCAGACTTCGACCTAATCGAGATCGCCAGCGTCGGTGTGCCAGCCCTGATGGTTAGCTACTTTTACACGCCGCTTGGACTGCCTCGTCCAGAATCTCGGATCTCGACGCGCCCCAGAGATGAGTAGCGGTCAACTGCACCAAGCTCCGAAGCCTGGTAGCGCCCCATCGCAACATCCCCTCCAGCGGGCAGGTTTTCAGCAACTGCCCGCTAACCCTCAGACATTCCCCGTCACGCCCAGCCCCGCGTCACCATTCGTTGAATCTGCACCGGTCGCTTGGTACAAACTGCACCAGAACTGCACCATCGCCTTTTTGAAAATAATTAAACCAATTATTTCAATGACTTAAAAGTGTGCTGTACAGTCCATCATCGGGGCAACGGAAAAACGGCGCGCGACAGCCAGTGCGTCACCAGAAGCGCCGGAAACGATCTGTGCCTGATTGTGGTCGTGCGTGCTCATCAAAGCCTGTTGCCTGGGACGAAAGAGGGAACATGGCCTATCTGGCGCAGTTCAGTGCCGCGTGCAAGGCCAGAGCCCATTCACGTCCGCGCCAGCTTAGCCCGCAAACACACCGTAAAAGCCAATAGCGGTGGCAAAGACGATGGCGATGATGAGAGCCCAAAGGACCAGTTTTTCCGCGTTCATGCCCACCATCTAGGACTGTGCATCATCACTGGCAATTGCCGCAAAGGTCGCACCGCTGGCCACGCAGATGAGATCATAAAGCCACGACAGACTTGCGCTATCGTCATGGGGCGGGCCATGCTGGAATTGGCTTTGCGTGATCTGAATCAAAGCGGTTTGCTTTGGCGCGCGCTAAATTCGCAAGCAGTTCAGCGGTGAAAGGAAACCAGCGTGTATCAGAACATAGTCTGCGCAATCGACGGATCGGACCTGAGCACCAAAGCGCTCACCCATGCGCTGGCGCTGGCCGCACAGACCGGCGGCAAGCTTACGGTCATTACCGTCACCGAGCCATCCGTCATCGTGTCGCCCGGCGCGGAGATGATGATGGTGGACACATCCACGATCATCGCCGATCTCGATAAGGCAAAGGCAGAATCCGCCAAGGCTACGCTGACCGAAGCCGAAACACTGGCCAAGGCCAGCGGCATTGCAGTCACTAAAGTGCATGTCGCCAACAGCACCGCCGCCGATGGCATCATCCATGCCGCCAAAGAGGCCAATGCCGATCTTATCGTCATGGGGTCGCATGGCCGCCGCGGCCTCGGTCGCCTGCTGCTCGGCAGCCAGGCCGCAGAAGTGCTCTCGCATTCCGCTCTGCCCGTGCTGATCATCAAGTAATTTTTGCGTAAGAAAAGCCTTTTGCATATGCACTTTGCTGCCCTCGGACTTGATCCGAGGGCCGTTTTCCGAGAGCACAGACCCATCACTAACATGTCAGTTCTGGTGTGCTCCGTCAGAATCCGGTAAAGCCCTGATGAACCATTTCGGGCTCCGTCATGACGCTTTCCCCTCCCCGCCACATCGCCGTTATCGACATCGGCAAGACCAATGCCAAAGTGGTGCTGATCGATAGCGCCAGCAGAGCTCAGCTGGCCGCGCGCTCGACGCCAAATGTGGTGTTGCAGGATGCTCCCTATCCACACATGGATGTGGACATGCTCTGGGCCTTCATCGTGGAAAGCCTCAAAACGTTCGGCACCGAGCATGGCGTGGACGGCATTTCCATAACCACCCACGGCGCTTGCGGCGCCCTGCTCTCAAAGCAGGGTCTTGTCCTGCCGGTGCTCGACTATGAAAGCGATGCACCAGAGGCGTCCGAAGAAGCCTATGACCGGGTGCGCCCGCCCTTTGCCGAAACACTTTCGCCCCGCCTGCCCATCGGGCTCAACTGGGGCGCGCAGATTTACTGGCAGTCCCGCGTATTCCCCGAAGAGTTTGCCGAAGTCACCGCCATCGTGCCCTATCCGCAATATTGGGCATGGCGCTTGACCGGGCAGCTTGCCAGCGAAGTGACCTCACTTGGTTGCCACACCGATCTTTGGGCACCGGATCGCGGCGACTTTTCCAGCATGGTCGATGCATTGGGCTGGCGGCACCTCTTCCCGCCGGTCAAACCCGCGGCGTCGGTCATCGGCACATTGCTGCCGGAAATCGCAGCGGCGACAGGCTTGGCGAAAAGCACACCCGTCACGTGCGGCATTCACGATTCAAACGCCTCACTCGTCCCCCATCTCGGTGCTGAAGAGCCGCCCTTCACCATCGTTTCGACGGGCACCTGGACCATTCTGATGACGGTTGGCGGCGACACTGCTGGGCTGGATCAGAACCGCGACAGCCTTGCCAATGTGGATGCGTATGGTCGCCCCGTCCCCACCGCACGCTTCATGGGCGGGCGCGAATTCGACGCCTTGGTGCCTGAAATCGTAGAGCCGAGCGCCGACGACATCGCCTCCGTCATCGCCAACGACATTCAGGCACTGCCGAGCTTCACGCCCGGTGTTGGCCCCTTTGGCGAGCAAAGCGGGCGCTGGACCGTTGATCCCGATATGCTTACGCCCGGCCAGCGCACCGCCGCCGCATCTTTCTATCTCGCATTGATGGCGCGGACCTGCCTTGATCTCTGTAGGCTTGGCCGCACAATCACTCTGGAAGGACCGTTGGCCCGCAATACGCTCTTCGGCTCGGCCCTCGCGCACCTGACAGGCGTGCCCGTCCATGCCTCGGGCGATGCGACGGGAACCAGCCTCGGCGCCAGCCTGTTGTTCGGTGGAGCCCTGCCGCAAGCTGGCAGCAGGATTGCATGCGAGCCCCTGAACATGGCGGGCTTCGACACCTATATTGCGAATTGGCGCAGGCGGGTTTCCTCCTAGCCTACGCACCCACAAGGAGAGCGTCATGGCAGACCGCAAACACCGTATCGTCATCGTCGGCGGCGGGTTTGGTGGTCTGGCAGCGGCAAAGGCGCTCAAGCATGCCGATGCGGAAATCGTCCTGATCGACCGGCGCAATCACCACCTGTTCCAGCCTCTGCTCTATCAGGTCGCCACCGCCGCGCTCAGCCCATCAGAAGTCGCCTGGCCCATCCGCCACCTGTTGCGCCGGCAGCAGAACGTGCGCGTGCTGATGGCCACCGTGACCGGCGTCGACACAACCAATCGCAACGTCTTGCTCGAAGATGGCAGCACCGAGCCCTATGATAGCCTCATCCTCGCCACAGGCGCGCAGCACGCCTATTTCGGCAATGATCAATGGGAATCCTTCGCACCCGGCCTCAAGACCGTGGAAGACGCCACCGCCATTCGCCGCAAATTGCTGCTGGCGCTCGAAGCCGCCGAGCGCGAAACCAATGCTGCCCGCCGTCGCGCACTCCTGACCTTCGCCATTATCGGCGCAGGCCCCACTGGCATTGAAATGGCCGGGGCCATTATTGAACTGGGTCATGCCAGCATCAAGGGGCAGTTCAACACCATCGAACCGCATGATCTGCGCGTGGTGCTGATTGAAGGCGGGGAGCGCGTGCTGCCCAATTTCGATCCCGAATTGTCCGCCTATACGCTCAAATCCATGCGCGACATGGGCGTCGAGGTTGAGCTGGGCCAGATGGTCAGCGAGATCGATGCTGATGGTGTTTCGTTCGGCGACAAACGCATAGAAACCAAAACCATCATCTGGGCCGCTGGTGTCGCTGCTTCACCCGTCGCCAAATGGCTGGGCATTGAAGGCGACCGCGCCGGACGTGTCGCCGTCGAGCCAGACCTATCCGTGCCCGGCCTGCCAGATGTTTATGTGATCGGCGATGTCGCCAGTATCAAGCGGGAAAACGGCAAGCCCGTCCCCGGTGTCGCCCCCGCCGCAAAACAGGCGGGCCAGCATGTCGCCCGGCTCATCGAGCAGAAACGTGCCGGTAACAGCGCGCCAGCGCCCTTTCGCTACAATCACGCAGGCGATCTCGCCACCATCGGCAAAAGCTCAGCGGTCATCGACTTCGGCAGGATCAAGCTCAAGGGCTGGTTTGCCTGGTGGGTCTGGGGCTTTGCCCATATCTACTTTCTGGTCGAGACACGTACCCGCATCTTTATCACCATGAGCTGGCTGTGGATCTATCTCACCGGCCAGCGCAGTGCCCGGCTGATCACGCACGGTATGGCGCCGGAGAAAAAGCCGCTCGACGAGGTGGACGAGGCCTAGCGCTCGACATCCACGACCGAGGCCGCCTTGGCCAATTGCCGTTCGCGCAGCCAGATATAGAGCCCGCTGGCGATGATGATGGCCGCGCCCAGCGCAAACCATTGATCGGGCGGCTGGTTGAACACCAGCCAGCTCGCCATCGAGAGATAGAGCAGGCTGAGATAACTGAACGGGGCCAGCATGGCCGGGGTCGCGAAGCGATGGGCCACCGAGTTGAGGAAGTGCCCGCCAAGCCCTGCAGCGCCCATGATGAAGAAGGCCACCCACGAAATCGGCTGGCTGGGCCACACCCAATCGGTGAAGGCGAAGGGCACAAGCAGAATGATCGGCGTGGCACCGGCATAAAATTGCTGCGTCATGGCCGCGTCTACCCCCGCCAGTTTTCGCGTCAGGATCGAGAACAGCGCCAGAAACAGCGCACAGCCAAGGCTGAGCAGTGCGGCGGGCTGGAATGCTTCCGAGCCCGGGCGCACGATGATCAGAATGCCCACAAATCCCACGCCGATTGCCAACCACCGCCGCCAGCCGACACTCTCGCCCAACAGCGGGCCGGACAAGGCGCATACGATCAGCGGCGACGTGAACATGACGGCGCTGGTGACCGTGAGCGGCAGATAGCGCATCGCCAGAAAGTTGAGCCCGGTGGTTCCCAAAAGGCAGGCGCCACGCAGAATTTCGAGCTTCAGATTATTGCTATGGAACAGGTTCCTGCCCGTCACTGGCAGGAAGAGCAGCAATAACAGCACAAGATGCATGCCATAGCGCACGAAGACGATTTCGCTGGTTGGAATGCCTTCCACCGACAGCCACTTGGCGGAAACGTCGAGCACCACAAGCACAAGCTGGGACGCCAGCACCATGGCAATGCCAAAATTGGCGCGGCTTTCTAAGGGGGCGACGGGAGACATTAAGCGTTCCGGGCCGCAAGACGGCGGCAGGCCAATCGTTGGCGGAGCGGAGCCGCCAAGTCAATAACTTGTATGGAAGTGATCGCAATGTTTCAGATATACGCCGCGCTGCCCTCGGGCTTGACCCGAGGGCAGCAAGTGCATGATAAGCTGCCGCGATCAGAACGTCTGGGCCAGATGACGAACCTTTAGCGACCCTGCCAATTCAGCAGAGGTCACACTCGCCCCGTGGCGCGGGTGGAAGACCAGCTCGCTCTTACGCCCCGGCAATAGGGTCAACGCATTGTCCGAAAAATAGCCCGGCATATCGACGCTTGCAGTGGCGAAGAAAGCGGGCTTGTCAGCTTCCAGCGTCAGCACGGCCTTGCCGTCCCGATCCGACCAGCTTGTCGAGACCTTTGCATCCACAAGCTCATAAGCCTTGTACGGCTTGGGGAAATAGTCGTTCTCGCCCAGCATCTGACCAGCCTGATCTTTCCAGACGAAAAACAGGAACTCATCGGCACCCAGATCCGCGATGGAAACATTGGTTACGGTCAGCGCCGCATCCGGCCCCACATCGGCACTGCCCGAGAAAACCACACGGCTTTTGCCGTCCACCGTCACTGCATTCACCTCAAGCGATACAGCAACGGACGTGCCGGTGTCGTTGATGGCTTTAAGCGCGATTTCGGTGTTTGCCGAATTGGGTACAGCGACGACATTGACCGGCAAGTAGAAGCGCCGCGCCATATACTGCATCACCTTCCACTGCCCGCCATAATCAAGGCTCGACCAGCTAGCCACCGGCCAGATGTCGTTGATCTGCCAATAGAGCGTTCCCATGCAGCGTGGCTTGGTGGAGCGCCAATATTCGATGGCGGTCTTGATGGCGAGACCCTGCTGAATCTGGCTCAGAAACACCATCTGGTCAAAATCGCGCGGGAAGCGGAAGTAGCGATTCATCGTTTCGATGATGCGCGCATTGCCGCCATTGTTGCGCTGATGATTTTCCATCACCGGCGAGGACGGATTGCGGTCCTTTTCCTCGGCAAAAGTCTCGATGACATTCATCGAAGTGAAGGACTGGAATCCGAATTCGGATGCGAAGCGCGGGTTGATGCTGCGATAGGCGTCAAAGCTCTTGGCCGAGTGCCAGACGTCCCAATAATGCAGATCGCCGCGCGTATCCGAATGCCAGCCGTCGGAGAAATCGAGATAACCAAGCGAAGGCGAAGACGGCCAGAAGCGGCGCACCGGGTCTTCGTCCTCGACGATCCGGTGCAGCAGCGAATTGAGCCGGTCATAGTTGGCGATATAGCGGCCCATATCGGCCTTGGTTTCGGGATACCAGTTGAGCGAGCCGATGACCTCGTTGTCCCCGCACCAGAGCGCGATACAAGCATGGTGGCTGAGGCGGCGCACCTGCTGGGTGATTTCGGTTTCCACCGAGGCGAGGAAGGTGCGGTCGGATGGATAGCTCATGCACGAGAACATGAAATCGTGCCAGATGAGGATGCCCAGCTCGTCGCACATATCATAGAACCAGTCCGGCTCGTACTGACCGCCGCCCCAGATGCGCAGCATGTTCATATTGGCGGCTTTGGCGCTTTCGAGCAGATCGCGCACGACCGCAGGGGTCACACGGCTCGGGATCGCGTCGGCCGGAATCCAGTTGGCGCCCATCATGGTGATGTCGCGACCATTGATCCGGCACTTGAAGGAATGGTCGATCTCGTCCTTTTCGATCACCCAGACGAGGTCACGCAAACCAATCTGGCGCGTGGTGATTTCACCTTCGAGATTGGTAACGAGTTCATAAAGTGGCTGTTCGCCCTGCCCCGCTGGCCACCAGATTTTCGGGTTCTGGATCGTGACACTATGGGTGAACACATTTCCACCCGCCCTCACAGCCACCTTGTCGGCAATCACCTGTCCGTCGATTGAGTGCTCCAGCTCCACCACACCATCGGCGAAGGCGTAGAGACGCGTCTTGATCGACAGCTCGACCGAATTTTTGCCGTGAACCTGATCGACCTGCACGCTTTCCTGCCGCGCCAGCCGCGCCTTGCGCAGGCTCATCGTGCCATAGACGCCAATGGGCATGGTGCAGATGCCCCAATCCCAACCCGCATGGCACGCGGCCTTGCGGATGAAGTTCATATGGATGCCAGCCAGGCCATTGGTCTGGTAATTATAGGTGAAGGGAATGGGGAAAGGATGCGCCTCGGCGCGAGCCTTGGCGACGTCGGGCGCAATGTCGAACTCGATGCGCAGGGTATTGTCGCCCTCATGCACCTTTCCGGTAACGTCAATGTCGTTGCGCACAAACGAATTGTCTGTGCGCGCTACTTCCTCGCCATTGAGGAAAATGGTGGCGATGCAATCAACTTCGGCGAGCGTGAGGGTCAGGTAGCCATCAATATCGCTGGCGGCAGCGGTAAAGCTGCGCTCAACGCCCCATGCGGTCTCATTGACCCACATCACGACCTTCTCGTTCTCACCATAATAGGGGTCGGGGATCAGACCGGCATCGAGCAATGCGCCATGGACGTCACCGGGTAGCGTCATGCTAGTGGAAATCTGACGGCTCGGAGCGACCAGACTGAACGTCCCGTTGAGAGCGAGCGCGGAATTGTTGGTGGCGATGACCATGAATAATCCTCCCTGGCCGGGTGCACCCCGGCATTGCCGACCCTGCGAAAGGCGGCGAAATCGATTTCATCGCGCTCTTCTAGCCGGAACGGCACACGCTTCCAATGGGGTGTCTGCGCTTTGTCGGAAGGCTTTCAAGACAAATGCAACGTTTCAAATATAAAAAAGAAAGCCGGAAACGTTTTTCCTTTCTATTAGTGTATTTCCCCGTACGGTTCGGCCCAAGGGGGCTGATTTCATGCTAGTGCTGCGGCGTATAAGAGAATTATTTTCCGATGCGTCGGACGTGCCGGAGTTGACGCTTGCTCAATGGCGCGCTTTGAGCCGTCAGGTTCCGCTGCTTTATGCTATGCTGGTTGCCAATACGCTGATCGTGGCGTGGACCCATTACGACGTCGCCCCAGTCTGGCTTACACTCTATATTCCGGCGGGGCTCACAGTCATCTGCCTGCTGCGAACCGTTCTTTGGATGCGTACGCGCAAGCAGGACGTTTCAGTTGCCAAGGCGCGGCTGGGCCTATTGGCCATGATCTGGCTGGGCGCGATTTTGGCCATCGGCTTCACCGCATGGAGCCTTAGCCTTTTTCCTTATGGCGATGCTTATCTGCAATCGCAGATCGCATTCTATATGGGCATCACCACCATCGGCTGCATGTTCTGTCTCATGCATGTACGCGCCGCCGCTCTGGCCGTGGGCATTTGCGTTCTCGTGCCGTTTACCGCCTTTTTCGCAACGTCAGGCCAGGAAACATTCACGGCAATTGCAGTCAACATGGTGCTGGTCATCACTGCCCTGTTGATCATTCTGCTCAACAACAACAGGGACTTCGCTGCTCTGGTCAGCTCGCGCAGCGCAATGGCGCTGCGGCAGGCTGAAACGCAGCGTCTCTTTGATGAGAACCACCGCCTGGCAAATGTCGATAGCCTTACTGGTGTGCCAAACCGGCGCGCCTTCGAGCGCGAGTTGGCCGAAACATTGGCCGATGCGCAGAAGCAGGGGAAATCAATCGCGGTGGCGCGCATCGACATTGATGGCTTCAAAGCGGTCAACGAGATTTTCGGGCAATTGGCGGGCGATGATGTTTTGGTCAAGGTTGCGCGCCGCATCGAAGCGGTCAAACGCCCGAACACCATGCTGGCACGGTTGGATGGCGACAATTTTGCCCTGATCATGCACGAGCCGACCGACCACGCCGCACAGCTCCGGTGCGCAAAAGTCATCAGCGATATTTTTGCTGAAAGTTTTGAAACGCCGCTTGGAGTCGTCCGGGTCAGAGCCTCGCTCGGCATTGCCTCATCTGATCCCAAAGACACGCCGCATTCGCTGTTCGACCGCGCCGATTATGTGACCTGGGTTGCCAAGCGGGAAAAGCGCGGCGGTGCGGTGATGTTCGACGAACGTCATGCCGATGACTTGCGCAAGGTCCGGCAGATGGAGCACCTGCTGCATACGGCTCGTCTGGAAGACGAAATCTACATCCTTCTGCAGCCGCAGTTTGACGTTGGCTTGGGTACGACAACCGGTTTTGAAGTTCTGGCGCGCTGGCGCAGTCCTCTTCTTGGCGAAGTATCACCTGCCGAATTCATTCCCATGGCCGAGCGCACTGGACAGATTAACAAAATCACCCAGATCGTGCTGCGTCAGGCGCTCAAGGTCAGCGAAACCCTGCCGCGCAAATTGCGAATTTCTGTGAACCTGTCAGCCAATGACATCGGCTCGCCCACCGCCATCGAGCAGATCGTGGCGCTGGTTGGCGCGCAGAACAAGCCAAGCCGGATTGACTTTGAAATCACTGAAACCGCCGTCATGCGCGATCTGCGACAGGCCAACACGTCCCTGTTAGCTCTGCTGGGTCTTGGCGCCCGCATTGCGCTCGATGACTTCGGCACTGGCCATTCGAGCCTTACCCATGTGCAGAAACTCCCCCTGCACAGGATCAAGATCGACCGCTCCTTTGTCATGGAAGTCACCAGCGACCCGGCCAGCCGCGCCATCGTCAAGACCATGGTCGATCTCTGCCGAAACCTCGGCATTTCGTGCGTCTTCGAAGGCATCGAAACCGAGGAACAACTCGAAGCCCTCGTCTCGCTCGGCGGGCAGGTCATGCAGGGTTATCTCTTTGGTCGCCCGATGCGCCCCGAAGACCTCGACGATTATCTCAACCGCGAAGCCTCTTTGCGCAGGCTGGAAAGCCGCGCGGTAAGCTGAAAGGGCGGGACTTCGAGCCCCGCCCGTCCTGCTACTCGGCCTTACTATCCAAGTCGAGGAAGCCGCCGGACTGGCGCTCCCACAGCATGGCATAATGCCCGCCGGAGGCGAGAAGCTGGGCATGGCTGCCCTCCTCCACGATCCGGCCTTTCTCCAGCACCACCAGCCGATCCATGGCCGCAATGGTAGACAGGCGATGGGCAATGGCGATCACCGTCTTGCCAGCCATCAGATGCGTCAACTGCTCCTGAATAGCCGCTTCCACTTCAGAATCGAGGGCGGAAGTGGCTTCGTCCAGCACAAGGATCGGCGCATTCTTCAGCAGCACGCGGGCAATGGCGACACGCTGCCGCTGCCCACCGGACAGTTTTACGCCCCGCTCGCCGACATGGGCATCATAGCCCTTGCGCCCCTGCGGATCGGCAAGGCCCATGATCACGTCATGCACATTGGCCTGTTCGGCGGCACGGATCATTTCCTCATCAGTGGCATCATGGCGACCATATTTGAGGTTTTCCCGCACCGAGCGATGCAGCAAGGACGTATCCTGGCTGACGAGGCCGATAGCGGCACGCAGGCTCTCCTGCGTCACCTCCCGCACATCCTTCCCATCGATCCGGATCGAGCCGTCCTGCACGTCGAACATGCGCAGCGCGAGGTTCACCAGCGTCGACTTACCCGAGCCCGAGCGTCCGACCAGCCCGATCTTCTCGCCTGCCGCGATGGTGAGGCTAAAGCCGTCGATGACCGAGCCTTCCTTGCCGCGCCAGTAGTTGAAGCTGACATTGTCATAGGCCAGTTCTCCCGCCTTCACTTCAAGTGGTTTGGCTTCGGGCGCATCGAGCATGGTCAACGGCTGGGCGATGGTATCCATCGAGTCCTTGGTCGTGCCCACCTGCCGGAAAATGTTGGAGCCGATCTCCAAAATCCAGCCGCTCATATTCATGATCTGGAGGGCGAACGGAATGGCCGTCGCCACCGCCGCGGCGCTGAGGACGCCATTGTTCCAGCCGGTTAGCGCCAACCATGTCACCGAAACGACGAGGCCAGCATTCAGCAGGAACAGGATCGACCACATATAGGTGAAGACCCGCATCAATTTGCGGAACTGCACCGCGTGCTCCATCACGCTGTCGGACACATATTTGTCCTCATGCTCGCCGGTCGCAAACGTCTTGAGCGTCTGAATATTGGTGTAGCTGTCCACAATCCGTCCGGTCATCACCGACTTGGCTTCCGAAAGCGTTTCCGAATAGCGGGCGATGAGCGGCATGGTGATGGTGAAAAGGATGGCATAGAGCAGCATCCACACCCCGATCGGCACCAGCAGCACCGGATCGAGCTGGGCCAAGACGACCACGGCCACAATAACGAAGACCAGCGCATACCATGCGGCATCGATGGTCAGATTCACCCCGATTTCGATGGCTTCACCGGCCTGCATGATCTTGTTGGCGATGCGCCCGGCAAAGTCGTTCTGGAAGAAGGTCCAGCTCTGGCGGATGACATGCCAATGGCTTTGCCATCGGATCAGATCGACGAGATTGGGCACGATGCCGTGGTTGCGGATCAGCGTATCCATGAGAAACGCCATGGGCCGCACCAGCACGACGACGAAGACCATCCAGAGCAGCGTCGTGCTGTGCTGGTCAAAGATTTCGCCGGGATTGGTGGTGGCCAGCATGCCGACCACGAGGCCAACAAAGACAGGCATAAGCGCATCGGCAACCGAGCCAATGGCGACAAGAACGATGCGAAGGATGAAGGCGCCTTTGAACTGGCTGACAAAATAGCCGACGAAGGCATTGAGGCCCATGGGCGGCTGGCGGTTCTTGGCCAGAGCGATGGGCGAATAGAGATTGTCGAAAAAATTGACGACGCGGTTGAACATTTTCAGTGCTCTTATTTTGAGCCGCGCCTGACGCTTTAGCTGTGTGCGGTCAGGTTCGGTGACGGTCTATGGGCTTGGCTTGCGCAAAAGTCGCAATGGCGGGATTGGCTGGTTCCATAAACGTGATGATGTCACCCATCTGGGTTCTCCTTGGTTGAACTCTTGCTCCCCTCCCCCTTGAGGGGAGGGGTTTGGGGGTGGGGGTTCAGAATCCTCCACCAATTCCACTCTCGCGGCGGCGCCGGAACCCCCACCCTAGCCCTCCCCTCAAGGGGTAGGGAACAGGTCGAGTGTTTGGCAATATCCGCGCCTTACTCCGCCGCCTCTTCACCCTGATCAGCGTCGATGAACCCACCGCTCTGGCGTTGCCAGAGCTGGCTGTAGATGCCCCCGGTTTCCAGAAGCTGGGCGTGACTGCCCTGCTCCACGACGCGCCCCTTATCGAGCACCACCAGCCGGTCCATCATGGCGATAGTCGACAGGCGATGGGCAATGGCGATCACGGTCTTGCCGTCCATCAGCATTTGCAGCTGGCTCTGGATGGCCGCTTCCACCTCGGAATCCAGCGCCGATGTTGCTTCGTCCAGCACCAGAATAGGCGCATTCTTGAGCAATACGCGGGCAATGGCGATACGCTGCCGCTGTCCACCGGACAGCTTCACCCCGCGCTCACCCACATGGGCGTCAAAACCCTTCCGGCCCTGAAGGTCGGACAGCGTCTTGATGAAGTCAGACGCTTCGGCCTTCTCAGCCGCAGCCAGCATCATCTCCTCGGTCGCATCGGGGCGGCCATAGATGATGTTGTCGCGCACCGAGCGGTGCAGGAGCGAGGTATCCTGCGTCACCACACCAATATTGGCGCGCAAACTGTCCTGCGTCACATGAGCAATGTCATGCCCATCGAGCAGGATGCGGCCATCGGCCCGGTCATAGAAGCGCAGCAGCAGGTTGACCAAGGTGGACTTGCCCGCGCCGGACCGTCCAACCAGACCGATCTTCTCGCCCGGCTGAATATGCAGGTTGAGATTATCGATCACCCCGCCCTTCTTGCCGTAGTGGAACGAGACATTCTCGAACTTGATGTCGCCCTTGATTGGCGGCAGAGCCTTTGCCTCCGGCGCGTCGGAAACAACACGCGACACCGAGAGCGAGGAGATACCATCCCGCACCGTGCCGATATTTTCGAACAGCGAGGACATTTCCCACATCACCCACTGGCTCATGCCCTGAAAGCGCATGACCAGACCCAGCGACACGGCGAGCGAACCCGGCGTCATCAGCCCCTGCATCCACAGCCATATGCCGGTGCCACCCACCGCCGCCAGCAGCAGCGAATTGGACCATAGCACCAGCGTATTGAGCACGGTGAACAGGCGCATCTGCCGGTAGGCGGTGTCCAAAAACTCGTCCATCGCCTCTTTGGCGTAGGTCTCTTCGCGGTTGGAATGGCTGAACAGCTTCACCGTGGCGATATTGGTGTAGCTGTCGACAATGCGCCCAGTCATCATCGAGCGGGCATCGGCCTGTTCCTGCGAAATCTTGCCCATGCGCGGGATGAAGTAAAACATCATCGCTACATAGGCGACCAGCCAGAGTAGGAACGGAATGGCCAGCCGCCAGTCTGCCGATGCGGCAAGGATCACCGCGCCGGTGAAATAGACGACGACATAAACCAGCATGTCGAGCAGCTTCATCACCACTTCGCGCACGGCGAGCGATGTCTGCATCAGTTTGGCACCGATGCGTCCGGCAAACTCGTCCTGGAAGAAGCTCATCGACTGACGGATCAGATACCTATGGCTCATCCAGCGAATGCGCTGCGGGAAGTTGCCCAGCAGCGTCTGATGCATTGTCAGCGTGGAGACGAGCGCAATGGCGGGCAGGATGAAGACGATCATCGCGCCCATCAGCGCCAGCTTCCAGCCGTCGGTTTGCAGGAAGGTTTCCGGGTTCGCCCCGGCAAGCCAGTTCACCACATCGCCGATAAAGCCAAAGATGATGATTTCGCCGATAGCCACCGCCGCAGCGGCAACAGCCATCAGCGCCAGCCAGCGCTTTGCGCCCTTGCTATAGTGCAGACAGAAAGCCAGCAGGCTCTTCGGCGGCTCGACGGGGTCATCCTTGGGATAAGGGTTCAGCCGAGATTCAAACCAGCGCAACATTATTCATAACCACTTCATTTCACAGGTGTGGCCCGGCCATAGACAACCTCAATGACAATTGAAGTCAGTGGCACATGAGCCGACGGCAAAACCCGTGCGGAAATTTCGGAACCACCGCTCATGCGCCCCATTATGGCGCAGAGGAACGGTGTGCAGGCGGCGGCGTGGCATGTCCCCCTCAATGCCGTCTCAATTGACGGTCAAGACTCATGCCACGTAGCCGAGAGCCGCACAGGATACACAAGAACGACGATCCGTCTGTAACCGGACAGACACAGCTTGATCAGATTGACGAAATATCATTCTGTCACACAAGCATTCCATGAACGTGGAAACCACAAAGCGGCAAACCGAGAGTAGCCGCTTTCGCAGAAATGACCCGGGCATGCCCGACGCAAAAACAACAATTGGACCGCTCATGCGCACTGACACCGAACAGACGATCTACCTCAAGGACTATGCGCCCACGCCATATCGGATCGTGTCGGTCGATCTCGATTTCCGCATCCTCGAAGAAAACACCCGTGTGCGCGCGCAATTGACCATCGAGCCGCGCGAAGAAACTGCGCCGGGTACACCGCTGGTTCTGGATGGGGATGAACTCAAGCTCGATTCCATCGCCATAGACGGCGCGCCGCTGGTCCTTTCCGCCTATTTGGCCGATGCCAATTCTCTGACGCTGGTCGAGCCGCCGCATCGCCGCTTCGTGCTCGACACCGAAGTCACGCTCGACCCCGCCGCCAATACCAAGCTCATGGGCCTTTATCGCTCCAGCGGCACCTGGTGCACACAATGCGAGCCGGAAGGCTTCCGCCGGATCACCTATTATCTCGACCGTCCGGATATTCTGGCCCCGTTCAAAGTGCGGATGACCGCACCGCTCGAAGTCGCGCCCGTTCTTCTGGCCAATGGCAACCCCATCGACCGCGGCGACGCTGGCGACGGCATGCACTACGCCGTCTGGGAAGACCCCTTCCCCAAGCCCGCCTATCTCTTCGCGCTGGTCGCTGGCGATCTCGGTTCCATCACCGACAGTTTCACCACCATGAGTGGTCGAGAGGTCGATCTGGCCATTTATTGCACCCATGGCAGGGAGGCCGAGTGCCACCACGCCATGGACAGCCTCAAGCGCTCGATGGCGTGGGACGAGCGCCGCTTTGGTCGCGAATACGATCTCGACATTTTCAACATCGTCGCCGTCAGCGATTTCAATTTTGGCGCGATGGAGAATAAGGGGCTCAATATCTTCAACGACAAGCTGGTTTTCGCACAGCCGGAAACCGCGACCGATGCGAATTACCATTCCATCGAGCGGGTCATTGCCCACGAATATTTCCATAACTGGACCGGCAATCGCATCACCTGTCGCGACTGGTTCCAGCTCTGCCTCAAGGAAGGCCTGACCGTTTATCGCGATCAGGAATTTTCCAGTGATGAGCACAGCCGCCCGGTGCAGCGCATCCATGATGTGCAGAACCTGCGCACCAGCCAGTTCCCCGAAGATGGTGGCCCCCTCGCCCATCCGCCGCGCCCGGACCATTACCGCGAGATCAATAATTTCTACACGACGACGATCTACGAGAAGGGCGCCGAAATCGTCCGCATGCTGGCCACCCTTCTTGGCGAAGCCGGTTTCCGCAAGGGCACGGACCTCTATTTCGAGCGCCATGATGGCGAGGCTACAACCATCGAAGCCTTCATCAAGGTCTTCGAGGATTCCAGCGGGCGCGATCTTTCCCAGTTCACCACCTGGTATCTGCAAGCGGGCACACCGCAGGTCACGGTTTCAGACACCTATGACGCCGCAAGCCAGACCTATAGCCTGACCCTCACCCAAAAGGTCGACCCAACCCCCGGGGAACCGGAAAAGAATCCATTGCTCATTCCGGTGCGCTTTGGCCTTATCGGCCCCAATGGCAGCCCCATGGGCTGGACAAATGTGTCGGGCGGCACGGTGAACGACGATCTGATCCTGCTCGACAAGGACAGCGTTACCCTCACCTTCTCCGGCGTCGCCAACAAGCCAGTACCCTCGCTATTCCGCGAGTTCTCTGCTCCGGTAAAAGTCGAGTCCGGTCTCAGCCAGAACGACCTGCTCTTTCTTGCGCGCCACGATAGCGACCCGTTCAATCGCTGGGACGCGTTGCAGTCGGTTTCGACCAGCCTCATCGCTGAGGCCGCCAATGGCAGCCGCTGGTCTGACGCGGACGCCGACGCCTTGCGGCAGGCCATTGTTGATACGCTTGAAAATCCGGATCTCGATCCGGCCTTCAAGGCGCAGGCGATTTCCATTCCCAGCGCCTCGGTCGTCGCCCGCCATATCGGCAAGGATGTCGACCCAGACGCCATCGCCACGGCCCGTAAGGACTTAATGTCCACCATAATTGCTCCGGTCGCGGAGAAACTGGTCGCGCAGTATGACGCGCTCACCATACCCGAGCCTTATAGCCCGGATGCAAAGCAGGCGGGTCGCCGCGCCCTGCGCAATGGCCTGTTGCAATTGCTGGTCGCTGGCGCTGGTCGAGGTGATCTGGCGGAAGCACAATATAACAGCGCTTCCAACATGACTGACCGCTATTCAGCCATGGCCATTTCCGCGCATTACTGGACTGAACAGGCGCAGGCATTGCTCGGCGACTTCCGCACCCGCTTTGGTGGAGATCCGCTGGTCTTCGATAAATGGCTCATGGCCTCGGCACAGGCACCAGACGATGGCGCTATCGAGCGCATGCGCGCCATTCTCGCCGCACCGGATTTCCCGCGGACCAATCCGAACCGGCTCCGGTCACTGCTCGGCGTCTTTGTGATGAGCGGCACGCCGCAATTCACCCGTGCCGACGGTGCCGGTTTCCGCTTCGTCACCGAAGCGGTCGTCGAGATCGACAAGGTCAACCCGCAGGTGGCTTCCCGCATCCTCACCGGCTTCCGCATTCTGCCCATGCTCGAAGCTGGGCGTCGCGACGCGGGCAAAGCCGCCCTCGAAGCGCTCAAGAGCCAGAACACGCTTAGCCGCAATGTCGGTGAAATTCTCGACCGCATTCTGGCAAACTGATCGATTATCGCGGGGGGCTGGCGCCAGCTCCCCGTTTTCGCATCTGCACCACGCTCAACGTCAACAGTCTGCTGACGCATTCGCTCCAGACGCGAACGGATGCAGTCCAAACTACAAAACCAAGAACTTAGAAGAATTTTTCTTCACTGCTAAGTGATTCAGCCGACTCCGCTTTTTCGCCTCGTCCACAGACCCGGCAAAAAGTGCCTATGGACAGGCGCACCCCACCTGATTCATACCTTGTTAAGAGCTGAATGGTTTGGGACTAACTCACTCTTGAAACTGGAGAATTTCATGCGGACGTTGGAGGCATCCAGCGCCGACGCGCTTGGATTCCGCGTCGGCAAAGATCGGTCGTTTCGGCACTTTTCGCAGGTCAGCGCGACAGTTGCGATCACTGCCTTCCTCTCCGCCTGCCTCTTCATCGCTTACGACGCCACCCGCACGCTAGAGCAGCCGCCACAGCAGCTGGCGACTGCAACACCCATACAAACCAATGACTTAATGCCCATCGGCGCAGTATCACGCGCTAGCCTTGTCGGTGAAACCGGCGCTATTGCAGACGTCATTCTTGCCGAACAAAATTTCATTCCAGTTCAGGACCATGGTGCAATCACAGGCATTGCAGGTCGCGGCGCCATTGCTTTCGCGCTTGCCGGGCTGATTACATTCGCTGCGTCACGCCGCCGAACCGAAGACGACACCGAACAGGAACGTCTTGCTGCGGAGTTCAAAAACATCAAGGCAGAGCAACGACTTCTGGCGCGCCGCTACCATGAAGAAAAGCTCAAAGCCGAGGCAGCCAACCGCGCAAAATCCAATTTCCTCGCCCATGTCAGCCACGACATTCGCACCCCGCTCAACCACATCATCGGCTTTGCCGAGCTCATGGAGCACGAAACCTACGGCGATCTGGGCGACAGCCGCTATCGCGATTACGTGCAGTCCATCAAAACCTCCGGCCAGCACCTCCTCAACTCCTTCGCCACGATCCTTGACCTCGTCGAACTGGAGAGCGGGCAGAAAAATCTGAGGCAGGACATAGTGTTACTGGACGAAGTCATGACCAGTGTGACCAAGCGCTTCCAGCCCCAGATCAAGCGCGCGGGCCTCGGCTTCATCACGGGCCCCGCAACCGGCGCCGTCCTGCGCGGCGACAGGCTTGGCCTGACCCGCATGATCGGGAATATGATGGACAACGCCGTCCGCTTCACCCGCGCCGGTGGCACGATCACCCTGTCGGCCTATGCCGCTGAAGACGGCGTGGTCATCGAAATCAGCGATACCGGCATCGGCATGAGCGAGGAACGGCTAGCCAGCCTCAGTCAGCCCTTTGCTATAGGCGACGCCACCTTTGCCCGCGATGGCGGCGGGCCGGGATTAGGAATTTCGATCGCCCGAGCTATAGCCGAACAAAGCGGCGGTCATCTGGCTATTGACTCCGCCCCTACTCTGGGGACTACGGTTGCCATATCGCTGCCAACGGAACCGGCAGCGGCAAACCTGGCAGCCTGATATGAACAAGCTCTGGCACGATGCAAACCGTCTCGCCCCCAAGGCAAAGCTGGAAGAGCGCCTGACGTGGCACCTTGAGCACGCAAAGGCTTGCGGGTGCCGAGATATGCCCGCGAGCATCAAGACCGTGCTCACAGAGCGCGGCATTGAACTCCCTCCGCGCCCGACTAAAGGCTAGCGGCCCGCGCGTACCAGTCGGCCGCAGCCGCTGCCACCTCGACCTGCATGTCCCGCACGTCCAGCTCAAGCCTTCCAAAATCTGGATAATGTGAAAGCTGCGCCAGCAATTCCTTGAAGGCAGGCGACCAAGCCTCTTCCTTAAAAGGACTGATCAAGGCAGAGCTCATCACCTGTAGAACAGTCGCGTAGAGGGCATGAATTTCAGCCAACCTTTGGCCCTTCGGCACAAGACCAATGTCAGCAAGCCGCATGAGCACGCGCGCGGTGGAGGCTTGTGGCAGGCCGATCTGCCTACCAGCGACAAGCTGGGCTGACTGGGCGATAAATTCGAGATCGACCAATCCACCATTGGCCAGTTTGAGATCAAAGGCGTGGCGCGGTTTACGCTCGCGCCCCATAAGGGCACGCATCGAGGTGACATCCTCAATTGTTTTCGCCACATCGCGCTCTCGCCCCATGATCGCAGCAATCTCAGCATCGACCTTTCCAGCCATGCCGCCAGTTGCCGCCACGACGCGCGCGCGGCTCAGCGCCAGATGCTCCCATGTCCAGGCATTATCCTTGTGATAGGCGCGGAATCCGCCGACGCTGGTCGCCAGCGGGCCGGCATTGCCGGAGGGGCGCAAGCGCATGTCCGCTTCATAGAGTACGCCTTCGGCTGTCGGGGCCGAAATGGCGGCAACCAGCCGCTGCGTCAGTCGCGCGAAATAATGGGGTGTCGCCAGCGAGCGCTCACCGTCAGACTCCATATCCGGCGCGTCATAGAGCAGGATGAAATCGAGATCGGACGTGAAAGTCATCTCCCCGCTCGCCATCTTGCCGAAGGCGAGCAGCGCGATTTCAGCACCGGGAATGCGCCCATGACGAATAGCGAATTCGTCCTGCACCTTGTCAAACAGGCGGTGCAGCAGAGTTTCGGCAAGCGCTGTGAATTGCTCCCCTGCCCCATTGGCGCTCACCGTGCCAGAGAGCAAACCAGCAGCTACCATGAATTTCTGTTCCTGCCCGATGATACGAGCGCGGTCGATCAGCTCTTCATAGGAGCGGGCATCAGCGAGGAAGGCATCAACCTTGGCCACCAGCACGTCACGGTGGGTGACGTCATTGGCAAAGGCTGGATCGATCAACCCGTCCATAACATGCGCGCGATGGATGACGGCTTCGGCCATCCGTGGTGCCGACGCCATGAACTGAACCAGCAGGGTGCGCAATTGCTCGTGATTGCGCAGCAGGGCGAAGAGCTGCACGCCAGCAGGCAGGCGCGACAAGAAATCATCCATGCGCGCCAGGGCTTCGTCGGCATTGCCTGCTCGGCCAAGCGTCTTGAGCAGTGACGGCAACAATTCCGTCAGGTGGGCACGGGCGGCAGAGGTTCGGGTCGCCGCATAGCTGCCATAGTGCCACTTGCGCACCGTCTCGATGGCCTTATGCGCGTCCGCAAAGCCAATCAACGTGAGCGTCTCAAGCGTCTCAGGATCATCATCGCTGCCGGTAAAGACCAGATTGCCCTCGCCTGACCCCAGGGTTTCGCCCTCGGTGAACAGTTCGGCATAGTAGCGCGCCACAAGTTCGAGTGCGGCGCGATAATCGGTTTCAAACTCGGCGCGGTCAGCCTGCCCCATCAGCCACGCGATGACCGCGACGCCTTCTGGCGTATCGGGCATAATATGGGTCTGCTCGTCACGCAGCATTTGCAGCCGGTTTTCGACCGCACGCAAATACCAATAGGTGCGGGTTAGTTCATCCGCCGTCTTGGTGCTGATCCAGTTCGCCTCTGCCAGCGCAGCCAGCGCCTGCGAGGTTGGGCGAACCCGCAGTGCCTTGTCGCGTCCTCCGGCAATCAATTGCTGGGTCTGGGCAAAAAACTCGATCTCGCGGATGCCGCCGCGGCCCAGTTTGACATTGTGCCCCTCCACTCGGATATCTCCGACTTTCTTGGACACATTGATCTGGCGTTTCATCGCCTGAATATCGGCAATGGTGGCAAAGTCGAGATGCTTGCGCCAGACATAGGGCGCCAGTTCCTTGAGGAAGGCCTCACCCACCTGTTTGTCGCCCGCACATGGGCGCGCCTTGATCCAGGCGGCTCGTTCCCAGTTCTGCCCACGCACCTCATAATAGGCGATGGCCGCATCCACTGACAGCGCCACCGGCGTCGAGCCGGGATCGGGGCGCAACCGCAGATCGGTGCGGAAGACATAGCCACCCAATTGCTGATCCTCCATCAGCCCGACTAGCTTCTGAACCATTCGCGAGTAGATTTTGGTGGCTTCGGACGGGTCCTTCAGCACCAGTTTTTGCGGATCGAAAAAAGCGACGATGTCGATGTCCGACGAGTAGTTGAGTTCCCGCCCGCCATGTTTGCCGAGCGCAAACAGGGCAAGACCCGAGTTGGCCGCATTTGCGCGTTCATCAGGCAGGTCCAGGAGTCCCTTTTCCGCTGCCTGACGCATCAGAAAATCAAGACAAGCCTCCAGAGCGGCATCGGCCAGATCGGACAGTGCCTCTGTCGTCCTCGCCGTTGTCCACGCCCCACCCGTCTCCGCGACAGCAGCCAGCAACGCCGTTCGCCCCTTGGCGACGCGCAGAAACCGACCTACTCCCGCCTCATCCTCTTCTCGTCCGGCCTTGGCGACCAGATCGAGAAGCGCGGCAAACGCGCGGTCAGCGCCTTCGGATAGTGCTTCTGCGCACCATTCCGCATGGTCTTTCGCAAGACCGAGAAGGTACGGCGCCTGTTCCAGCAATGGCCCCAACAAAGGCTCAGCCGCAGAAAATATACCAGCCTGCGCAGGCGGAAGCTCGGCCACGAGGCTGTTGAAGTGCGGATGGGCCACGGGAGGCAACGGAGAGAGAGGAAAGGTCATTTTAAACGATTAGCCTGCCCCATCGAAGGCGACAAGGTAGGCTAAAGGGCGGGGAGTTCAAGAACGGCACGAACGCCGGGGCCATTATCCTCAATACTGAAGCTGCCGCCATGCAATCGCGCAACGGCATTCACCAAAGCCAGCCCCAGACCGGACCCGGGCTCCGATCGGCTCTTTTCCAGCCGTACAAACCGCTCCAGCACGCGCTTGCGATCAGCCTCAGGAATGCCGGAGCCATTGTCTGCCACTGAGATCCGCACCATTCCAGAATTCTGGAGCAGTTCCACCTCAATCCTGCCGGGAGATCCATCTTCAGGCCGAGCGTATTTGATGGCATTTTCGAGCAGGTTCACCATCGCCTGCCCGATCAGTTCGCGGTTAGCCTTGAGCGTGATTTCCGGCGCGATAGCGGTGACGACCTCTATGCCCTCATCCTCAGCCACAGGTCCGTATAGCTCCGCGACGTCTGCTACAATGTCACTGATATTGATTTCGGAAAGCGCGCCCGATGGTGCGCCAGCTTCGACGCGGGCAATCATAAGCAGCGCATTGAAGGTTTTGATCAACCGGTCGCTTTCGACGATTACGGTCTCCAGCGCCTCTTCACGAGAAGCCTCGCTCGCCGTGTCGCGCAAAGCGGATTCGGCCTTGCTCCTCAAGCGCGTCAGCGGCGTCTTGAGGTCGTGAGCAACATTGTCGGTGACTTCCTTCAAGCCTTGAAGCAGTTGCTCGATACGATCAAGCATGGCGTTGAGATTGGTCGCAAGCCCATCGAATTCGTCATTGCGGCTGGTGATCGGTACGCGTTCCGAAAGATTGCCCGACATGATCTTGGTCGAAGTGTCCCTAATGGCATCAATGCGTCTGAGGACGCGCCGCGCGGTAATACCGCCGGCGATGACCGAAAACAGGATGATGCCGACAACACCGACGAGAAAGCTCTGGAGGATGATGGCAGAATAGCCGCGACGCTCCACCACATCACGCCCCACGACAAGCCGCATACCATTGGCAAGTTCTACCGAACGCACCACAGCAACACCGGAACGCTTTGGCATTTCCGAGGCCGCGCCATCGCTACCCCAGGGGTCTGGCCGCTCATAATCAAAATTATAGACACCAGGCTCGATCAAAACATCAGGTGGCACATCACTGAGATTGCCGAGCAGCATGAGACCTGCGGAATCGCCCAGATAGTAGAGCCCGGGCCCCGGCTGAGAGGAGACGCGATTAACGGCGAATGCCAGAGCCCTGATGCCCTGATTGGCTTCAATGTGCTGAAACTGGAGGACTTCGCGATCTATATCGTTTGCCTGTTGGCGCTGAATCGACACGCTCGACTGCCAGCCGATGAAAGCCATGAGCAGAATCGCAAAAATGACGAAGATGGCAATGAAAGTCGCGGTAAGCCGGACCGTTGAGGTCCGCCAGACCTGAGAAAATCCGGCCAATTTCTACTCCCGGATCATATATCCTGCCCCGCGCACTGTGTGCAGCAGAGGCGTGGCATGGCCTTTGTCGATTTTAGACCTCAGACGCGACATATGAACATCGATGACATTGGTCTGCGGATCGAAGTGGTAGTCCCAGACATTTTCCAGCAGCATGGTGCGGGTCACCACCTTGCCTGCATTTTTCATCAAATATTCGAGCAGACGAAATTCGCGCGGCTGCAACAATATGGTTTCGCCACCGCGCTCTACCTTTCGGCTGAGACGGTCTAGCGAAAGATTAGCAACCGAGTAATTTGTGGCGGCCTCTGAAGGGCTTGATCGACGCGCAAGCACTTCAATGCGCGCAAGAAGCTCAGTGAATGCATAGGGTTTGGTGAGGTAGTCGTCACCGCCCGCCCGCAGACCGGTGACGCGGTCATCCACTTCGCCCAAGGCAGACAGGATAAGAACAGGCGTCTTGTCGCCTTCGGCCCGAAGACTTTCTATGATTGAAAGACCGTCGCGCCGGGGCAGCATTCGGTCGACGATAAGGACATCGTAATCCATGCCCGAAGCCATGGCGTAGCCCGTTTCCCCGTCAGTGGCATGATGAGTGACATGACCTGCCTCATCCAGCGCCTGGATCAAATAGCTGGCAGCCTCACGATCATCTTCGATCAGCAGGATTTTCACGGCGAGCCCTCCGTTTTGAGTGACCCCGGGGCAAAGCCCCGGGGTCATGTGTATTATTCGGAGATCGGCAGACCGATGAAGCGGGCTTCACCGTCTCGCGACACCTTGACCAGAGCCGTATTCAGCCCCTTGTCCTTCACGCTGGCGATGGCCTGGTCGAAATCGCCTGCCGTCTGAACAACCTTGTTGTCGACTTCAAGCACCACATCACCCGTTGAGATACCGCGCTGGCCGGCAGCGCTATCGCTTTCGACGTTCTGAACGAGCAGACCGCCCGATCCGTCACCATTGGGCACAAGCGTCATGCCAAGGCTAGTCGTTGCTTCCGGCAGCGCCTGCGGTGGCACCGGGGCATCCGGCTGGGCTTGAGCGGTTTCGTCAAGCTGTGCGAGCTGGACGGATAGCGTCGTTTCCGCACCATCGCGCCAAATTGTCAGTTCGACGGTGGAGTCAGGTGCCTTGCTCGCAATAGTGCGGCTCAAATCCAGCGCATCATCGATCTGATCACCATCGACCTTGAGAATGATATCACCCGATTTTACACCGGCAGCGCCAGCAGGGCCATCTTCGGTCGGCTCACGGACAATCGCGCCGCGGGCATTGGCAAGGCCGACGCCATCAGCAATGTCCTTGCTGACATCCTGAATGGAAACGCCGAGATAGCCACGCGTTACCGAGCCATCCTGAATGAGCTGTCCGACGATCTGTTTGACGGTGTGGGCCGGAATGGCGAAAGCGATACCGACATTGCCGCCGTTCGGCGAGTAAATGGCGGTGTTCACACCAACCACTTCACCATTGGTATTGAAGGCTGGGCCGCCAGAATTGCCAGTGTTCACGGCAGCGTCAATCTGAAGGAAATCACCATAGTTGGAGCCGCCGATATTGCGGCCCTGACCGGAGATAACGCCTACGGTAACGGTGCCGCCAAGACCGAATGGGTTACCAACGGCCACCACCCAGTCACCGACACGGCTTGCTTCTTCTTCAAAGCTGACGAAGGGCAGATTATCGCCGTCAATCTTGAGCACCGCGAGGTCCGTGCGCTCATCGGTGCCAACAATCTGGGCGACCTGTTCACTGCCGTCTTCAAATACAACGGTCACCTTGGTCGCGTCTTCGACGACGTGGTTATTGGTAACGACATAGCCGTCTTCGGAAATGATGAAGCCGGAACCAGCAGCCATGAACTGGCGGGGTTGAGCGTCGCCGCCTTGACCGCCTCGACTGCCGGGACCGCCATTGCCGAATTGATCAAAGAAATCACGGAACGGGTGATCGTCTGGCAGATCAGGGAAGTTGAACTCAAAATTGAAGTCGCGACCGTTGCGCTGTACGTTGCGAGCAGGTGCTTCCGCCTCCACGCGGATGGACACAACTGCGGGCTTCACAGCGTCTACCAGGTCGGCGAAGCCTTGCTGAACCGATGTTTGCGGCACCACGATCTGCGCGGCGTTCTGCACCTGTGCATTGGCTGCCTGGCCAGTCAGTACGAACGCGGTTGATACGCCGCCTACGCCGACCAGAAGCGCCAGTGCCGACGCGCCGAGCATGCGGCTTGTACGCGAAATTAGAGTCGAACGCATAGGAACCAGTCTCCTTCGTTTAAGCTCTCAACAGCTTATGACGATAGATATGGACCTGCACGCCTTTCTATGAAGTTGCGCCCACATTAAGGTTTGGCAATGTTGCTGGCGAGATTGCGGCGAGTTTATTGCCGTTCGGTGTCGTTCTGGAGTTGATCAAGCGCGGCCTGCTCCTCCGCCGTCAGTCCTGCAGGAACTGGCGCTTGCCTCCTGCGAACAGCGAAGAAGACCGCGATCAGCCCGACAACGAGCAATGATGGCGCAGCAACCCACAGCAGCAGTGTATGCGCGTTTAGCCGGGGGTTGAGCAGCACATATTCCCCGTAGCGATCAACCAAATATTGCTCGACCTGTTCATTGGTGTCGCCGGCCACAAGGCGCTCACGCACAAGCACGCGCAAGTCCTTGGCCAGATCGGCATCGCTATCGTCGATGGACTGGTTTTGGCAGACGAGACATCGCAGACCAGCTGACAAATCCCGCGCCCTCGATTCCAGTACAGGATCAGCAAGGACCTCGTCAGGACCGACAGCAAATGCCGGAATAGATAGGACGATGAAGAGGCTGAACAGGACGGTTCTCAACCTCATTGCGCCGCCTCCGGAATGGTCTTGCGGGCCCGTTGCGGCGCTCCGATGCGTAAACGGCGGTCAGTTAGCGAGAGAACGCCCGCACCCGACATTACAAGGCATCCGATCCAGATCAGCAGAATGTATGGCTTGTGCCAGACGCGCACGACATGAGTGTCGTTTAGCGGCTCGCCGAGCTGGAGATAGAGTTGGGACAGTCCATAGGTCTGAATTGCCGCCTCGGTCGTGGGCATGCCACTAGCCACATAGGTCCGGCGCTCGGCTTCAAGTCTCGCTGTGCCACCGCCCGGGGCCGTCACCGTAAACATGCCAGTGTCGGCCAGATAATTTGGGCCAGGAATTTGTTCAAAACTATCAAAGGCAATCACATAGCCAGCCAGTTCGGTGGTTTCGCCCGGATTGAGCGTAGTGACCGTTTCCGTCTCCCACGCAGTGACAGCAACAATACCTAAAACCGTTAGGCCAAGACCCAGATGCCCAATAGCGGTTGACCATATGCTGCGAGGAAGTCCAACCAAGCGACGCACGCTCTCGCCGAGCGGAATGCGGCCCAACTTGGAGCGCTCGATAACCTCCGCAAGGGAGCCAAGGCTCACCCAGAATCCAAGCAGCAGACCCAGAGGCGCAAGCGAAATGGACACCCCGCCAAGCGCGGAGATCAACACTGTAAGAAACACGGCAAGCGCCGCCATGCCCATTAGCCGCTGCCCAGCGGCCACGAGATCACCGCGCTTCCAGGCCAGTAGCGGACCAAAAGGCAGAACCAGCAGCAATGGCGCCATTAACGCGCCAAAAGTGAAGTCGAAGAACGGGGCACCTACCGAAATAGTCGTTCCTGTAAGCGCATCCAGCAGAAGCGGATAAAGCGTACCCACAAGCACCGCGCCCACGGCTGTCGCCAGAAACAGATTATTGAGGATCAATGCACCTTCGCGACTGATAGGCGCAAACAAGCCACCCTGCCGAAGCGACGGAGCGCGAATAGCGAATAGAACGAACGCGCCGCCAATCAAGACCGCCAGAATGGACAGGATGACCAGACCACGCGTTGGATCGCTCGCGAAGGTATGCACCGAAGTCAGGATACCGGAACGCACGAGGAATGTGCCGAGTAGCGACAGTGAGAAGGTTATGATGGACAAAAAGATCGTCCATATCTTGAGCGCATTGCGCTTTTCCATCACCAGCGCCGAGTGCAGTAGCGCCGTGCCAGCCAACCAAGGCATGAAGCTGGCGTTTTCGACCGGATCCCAGAACCACCAGCCGCCCCAGCCAAGCTCGTAATAGGCCCAGTATGAGCCCATGGCGATGCCCAGCGTGAGGAATACCCAGCTCAGCATTGTCCATGGCCGGACCCAACGGGCCCAGGCCTGATCGATGCGCCCGGAAATAAGCGCGGCAATAGCGAAGGAGAAGCAGATGGAGAACCCTACATAGCCAGCGTAGAGCAGCGGTGGATGAATGGCGAGGCCGATATCCTGAAGGATCGGATTGAGGTCTGAGCCCTCCAACGGCGGGGAGATCAGACGCTCGAAAGGATTTGATGTGATAAGCGTAAAGCCAGCAAAGCAGGCTGTTAGAAGGCTTTGTGCGCCGAGCACCAGATTGAGCAGATCGGATGGCAGATTGCGACCGAAGGCTGCCACCAGAGCGCCGAAGAGCACAAGGATCAAAATCCATAGGAGGAGCGAACCTTCGTGGTTCCCCCAGACGCCAGAAATCTTATAAATCAATGGCTTGAGCGAATGGGAATGGTTGGCTGCCAGCGCCACGCTGAAATCGGAAACGACAAATGCGTGGACCAGCGCGACAAAGGCAACGGCAACCAAAACAAACTGTAGAACAGACGCATGGCTCAGTATCGCGGCCAGTTTATCACCACGACGCCAGAGCAAAAGCCCGCCAAGCGCGGATACGACCGAAATCGCAAAGGCCAGGATAAGCGAAAAATGGCCAAGCTCGATACTCACTGCTCGCCACCCTCCGGCCGCCACTCGCCTTGCGCCTTGAGCGCATCCACAACTTCCTTGGGAATGTAGTTTTCGTCATGCTTGGCGAGAACATTGGTGGCAATGAACTCGCCATCGCTGTTCATGCTGCCCTCGGCAACGACGCCCTGCCCTTCGCGAAACAGGTCTGGCAAAATTCCGTTGTAGTGAGAGACGATATCCATGCCGCCATCGGTGATGGCGAAGGTGTTGACCTGCCCCTCGCGCGTCCAGCTTTCTTCCTTGACGAGACCGCCTAGCCGGATCGGATGGCCGGGCTCGACCTCGCGCGCCACGACGTCACTAGGAGAGTAGAAAAATACAATCTGGTCACGCAGAGCAACCAAGACCAATGTCGTTGCAATGGCAAGAACCACGGCCAGCCCGACGATAATCGCCAGACGTTTCTGCTTGCGGGTCATACCCTTGCGACGGGCGGCAGCCTGCATGGTCATTGCGATCCTCCGTTCAAAACAAGGCCCGCACCAAGGGCAATCGTGTCCAGTTCACCGCGATCAAACGCGGCGGGATAAGCGGCCACGGCGGCATCATAGGCGTCCTGAGCGTGATCAAGATCTCCAAGCACGATATAGGAGCGGACCAATTGCATCCATTCCTCAACCGTTCCGCCATCGCTAGTCAAACGATCTGAAAGACCGCCGACCATCATCTGGATCATTTCAGACTGCTGCTCGGCATAGGTGTCGACGCCGTCGGCCTGAGCCACAGCCAACCCCTGCTCGGCAGCGGGCAACCATGCCTCATCGCCATTTGCCAGCGCAATTGCCTGCTGCCAGTAGTCGGTGGCAGTTTCATATTGCCCGGCCCGCATGGATTCAGCGGCAAGATAGAGACGAGAGCGGATGTGCGCGGTATCGCTGTCCGCTGCGGCACGCAAAAGTCCCATCGCCTCTTCGGACCCATGTTCGCCCGCCGCTAGCAAAAGCGCTTCAGCAAGATTGGTCTGGAGCTCGGCATTTGGCTCCGACAATGCAAGAATTTGCCGGTATGCACCGATCGCGTCGTCAAAGCGCCCCGCCTCCAGATAGGCTGGCGCAATCACTGTCCAACCACGTAAATCGTCAGGGACCTGCGCCAGCCGAGCTTCGATCTGGGCTATAGCGTCGGCGAGCGTGATATTCTGAGCCACAATTTCGGGACGTTCCGCAAGAGGCTTCGATGGCAGATCAGGACTGCCGATCAGCGCATAGAAACCAAACGCGATGGCGACCACCGCGCCGAGACCGGCAAAGATGATACTGCGCCCCAGTTCGCCATCTAGCGCCTTGCGGGCATCACCCTTGGACCGAAGCATTTCGCGCGCCAATTCACCCTTGGCGGCAAGTGCCTGTTGCTCATCCAGCTTGCCGCCGGCCTGATCGGCGTCAATACCGGCTAGAAGCACTCGAAAATGGTCGTTGGGATCATCCGCTTTCGGCGCGGTGACGTTGACCGCACGTCCTGCCGCTGCGTAAAACAACGCAGCGCAGACAATGGCAGTTATAGCTATGGCAATCGTCCAGAAAATCATCTGCCCAAAATGCTCGTTTGCTTCGCGCGAAAAGGCAGAATTCTCTATAAGCTCAATGCGGCGAAAAACCATCAAAACAGCGCGTGAATACATGGACGCATTGCCACAGGGACCGCTCGCCGCAGGTCAGTTCGCCGCATGAAAGACCAAGTGGCGGATTTTGTTCTTGTCGGGTCAACACCGTTCGCGCTGCTTCTGGCGGGCCTGCTCTCCGGCAAATATGAACGTCATATTCTGCTCATCAGCCGTCGGACTCCCTCATTCCGACTACCTCACTGCATCGACCTCTCCTGCGCTCCGATCACGCGTCCTCAAAGTTGGGCAATGCTTGTGCGGGGCATGCAGGAGACTTTCAAACTGACCGGTCAGATAGCGGGACGCGCTGCATGGAAGCATGTTGACCCGGTTTTCTTTTCATCTGCTCCACATGCTATAGAAGCATTGTCCCACATGCGGCACATGGCACAGGCCTTCGGCGTCGCGGCGGAGCAGGCACCAAAATCCTTGCTGGACGCAGGTTACCATGGTGTCATTTTCCGTGATGCGGCCTTACTTGACCGGCTCGCGTTCCAACCCCATCTGTTGAAATGGCTACATAAGACAGGCGTTCAGCTCATCGCGCCCGAAGCCATGAGTATTGCCGATGATGGAAGCGCGGTCATCACGAACGATGGCGTAGAGCTTTGTGCCCGCCAAACAATGCTGGCCGATGATGCTGCCATCCTTTCTCATCTAAAGGATGCCCAATGGCCAGGCCTGCTGGTTCGCCATCCGGCGGCAACCATTCTGACTGCCCCAACACGCACTCTGGCCGCGCGGGTCATGATGGAGATCGAATCCGGCCTGATCCTGCTGAAACAGCTCGAGGGCGGCATAGCGGCCATAGGTTTAGAATCGATGGTTTCGCTTTCAGGCCGCGTTCAAAACCTGCTGGGCCAGACAGGCCCGATTGAGCAGTTGGGGCAGACCCGTTTTATTAAAATTTCCACGAAAGATGGTGCCCCAGCGGTGGGCCGGATTAACGGTACGGGGCCAGATATTGTCGCTGGTCTGGGGCCAATTGCTCTGTTCTTCGTGCCTGCCCTGGCCAGATGGTTGTGCAACAAGGCAAGCGCTGATGAAGCAGACTGGTTTGGAGCCAGACTGGTTTCACGCCGGACAAGCGATACGCCGGTCAGCGAATACTCATCAAGCATAGGGAGCCTCACAGCATGAGGCCGCAGCCCGGCCGCCTACCCGACACGCAAAATGGCGCATTCTCTGGCTCTGCAATAGACCGCACCCGGCCATTGAGCTTCCGGCTGGATGGACGCCTGATTTCTGGATTTACCGGCGATACGGTGTTGAGCGCTGTGCTGGCGTCTGGCGTTGACACGCTTGGAACCTATCAAGGACGACCGGTCGGGCTAACACCAAGCGCCAATCCTGCCGTGGTCCTTACCAGAGCAAGCAAAAGTGCGGCCATTCCCATGGAAAGCGCTCCGGCCATCGACAATGCTGAGTTCATTACTCTCGGAGCACACCGGACAAACCCTCTATCGCGCCTGTTTCTTGAAGGAAGAACTCTCGGTTTACGCCTAGACCAACACACGGCTCTGCAAGGGCCTTGGCGGAATATCGTCGGTACGCCTCATAGCGCTGGAGACTTGATTGTCATTGGTGGTGGTGTCGCTGGTATGAAAGCAGCACTGGCCGCAGCAAAAAAGGGCCTCGCAATTACTCTGATTGAGGCTAACCCGGAACTAGGTGGGACTTCCGGTCTGTTCGGCACTCAGGACGGCGAAGATTCACCGGAAGCAGAAGTTGCGCGCCTCCGCGCTGCCGTTGAGGCTAGCGAGGCCATAAGCGTTCTGACACGAACCCACGCATTTGCTCTTCGACCCGGATGCGTAAGGGTACATACAGTAAACGTGTCGCAGGGTAGCGCAGATGGAAAGGTTCTCGATTTGTCGGCTCGCTACATCGTGCTGGCACCTGGCTCACGGGAGAAATTGCCGATTTTTGCGGGAAACCGCCTCCCCGGCGTTATGGGCGCGCTCGACGGTTATCAACTTGCGGCCCGGTATGGGGTCTGGCCCGGCCAGTCGGCTCTTGTCGCGACGGCGAGCAATATTGGCTACCGGCTCGCAATGCTGGCCAGCGATGCGGGCATTGGTATCAAACGTATCCTCGACAACCGAGACCGCGCCAGTTCTCGTTTTATAGAATTCAGCCGCGCCTATGGCATTGTCCAAATGCTGGCAGCAAAAATACAGTCGGTCGGTACCACGAAAGCTCAGGGCAAGATTTCTGTACATGCAGAAGAGGCAGGCGCAGAGGCGCTTTTGACCGAACGTTTGCTGATTTGCGGGGGGTGGCAGCCGGATTTGACGCTTTGGCATGCGGCTGGGGGCACTAGCCAGTGGCAGCCGCATCATCAGCGCCTTGAGGCGTCAGGAGAGCTGGATTGCATCATTCTTGCCGGCAGCGCTGCCGGATACCTAACCCGTCAGGGCTGCATCGAGAGCGGAGCTGACGCAGTCAACTATCTTCTGAAACTTAAACGCAAACCGTTCAGCGACACACTCATCGACCCACTTTACGAAAGTCCAGACTCGCCACTACCAGTCGCCAGATCGGGAGATTATACGGCGCCAGCTTTTCTGGACGGAGGCCATACATTCCTTAAACGGCCAGGACCGCAAAAGCAAAGCTGGACAGATATGTTCAGGCGCGAGCTTGCAACGCAGCCCTCAGACCTATCAGAAGCACCCGGGGCCATTTCAATTAATGAGATTGTCGCCGGAATAGCCCTAAAACTCGTCCCCGAAGATGAAGCCGGTCATGTCGCGCAGGAACGCTCAGCCTTAATCCCGCTTCTTCCAGTCAGCCAGAATGCGCAAGACAGGAATGATCCCGCGCCCTTTGAAGTCCCGTCCTATCTCGAAGGGCGTTTCGGCATTGCTGCAAAGCTGGTGAAAGTCACATTTGATCAGCCACGCCAGGTTAGCAGCGGAACGCTGCTCCATGCCGGCCCGGATGCCGTCGGCCCGCTCGACGCCATTGGCGTCGTATTGCGCGATTCTGACGATGGAGCTATAGCGCTGATAGACAATGAAATGGCCAGAGATGGCCTAGCGGTCAGCCTCAGCGATCAGGGGCAATCGATTTCCGCTCGCATACAATCCATTGGGCGTGACTAGGCACGACGTTCAGCAGCAAGACGCGCACGCTTCAACGTGTCAGCATAATCGGCATTGAAACGCACTTCGGCCATTTTGATCGCGGCATCTAGCCTCTGGCCGGTCATTGCGTCATTCGGCACTTGCCGCATCAATTCAAGATTGCGCTGGATATGCAGTTCCAGCGCCTGACCTGATTGACTCCATGCCTGATCGAAGACCGCATTCAGGGCGAGAGAATCTCGACAATCACGCACAGCTGACAGCAGATAAATGCCGTTTACAGCGGCCAAAATGCGATCGTTATCAATCCGATCTGGCCCTTCCTTTGGGCGACGCATTGCAAGATTGAGATCAGTCACGACCTCTTTGATGCGTGGCTCGACGCGATCAGAAACCATTTTGGTGATGGTTGCCAGAATCTGGGTAGCCCTGCTGCCGCGCTCAAACTCGATATACCCGGTCAAGGCGCGGACAAGGCGATGAAACCGGTCAAGGCTGCGGCAAACCAGGTCAATGTCAGCGAATGGTCCGGTGAGCTGCAAGTGGTGTATTTGGTTCTGGGCATGGGCCAGATATGCGTCGATCAACGGCGAGAAGCCGGCGCGGGCAATCGTGCCTTCCTTCGCATTGCCCGCCAGTTTGATCACTGCAGCAATCAGCCGGGTCGGGTTCGCCAATTGCCCTGTCGCCGCATGAAATAGCAGCGCGGACATTTGTGGATCAGACAGAGGCATCGCCTGGAGCGCAACACCGATCGCGCTGTCTTCACTGATGGAATTGACTGCCTTCCCAAAGCTTTGCGCTTTGGCAAGCAGCGCCCGCGCACGCAAGGCTGCTAGGGCCACGCCGAGTTCCTCAAGGGCATTGTCGCGGCCAAACTGCGCCCGAAAACGTCGAAGGCCTTCGTTGTCCTTACCGATCTTGTCGAGCGCCCGTTTGGCACGCAGCAAAATCTCAGGCACGACAGGCTCAAGTTCAGCCGGTTTGAGCGTACCATTTTCGACTGCCGCAGCAGGAATCAGATCAGGGCAAAGATCGCGCGCGATCCAGACCCAGGATGCCATCGCACCTTCCTGGACCACTGAGCCAGCAAAAGAAAAATGCACCGGCTCCTCGACCAGCACTGAATCGATCAGGCCACAAAACGGTTTGCGCAAAGCAACGTTTGTACGCCCGGCCGGTCTTAGTGCAGATGCGATATTTGCTGCGTCAGGCTGAAGTGACTGGCTCATCAGGGCTCATAGGCGGGGTCGTCGTCGCCAACGACCCTATTATGCCCCGGTAAACAATCCTTTTCGGAAAAGATCAGGCAGCGCCCTGAACCACATTCCAATTGCCGTTCTGTTCGCGGCATGCCGTGCCCTTGCGGACATAGTCAGTGCCGTTAATCTTCACGGTATGCGTAAAGTCGCGGCAATCGAGATTGTTGACGCGAACATACGGGCCGACGGCCACCGAGCCTGTTGTGCCACCATCACCCGCCCACTGACGCGGTGCGCCGGGGCGACCAAACTGAAGCGCATAGAATTGTGCACTATTGGCTTCGTTTGAATCTTTGGCAGTCATAAGGGACACGGCAGCAGGATCGACAAAGCCGTTGGCAATCGATGTCGTCAGCCGCGCGGTCTGCACTGTCTGCGCCGACGTCGGCACCATGGGCTGCACGACAATCGGTTGGGCCTGAACAGGCGCCTGCACCGTCTGCGTCGTGCCGGTACTGGTACAACCGGCCAGCGCCAGAGCAAAGAGCGGAAGAGCAAGGAGCGTCGAACGATTCATCTGTTGTGGCCTTATTGTGCGATCAGTCGGTAAATGTTGGCGTAATGCGGCGAAAGTGCGTCAGGTTCCCGGCGTTCGAACCATTCCACCGAGCCGCGCAGTGGGCAGGCGCAACTCCACCAGAAGCCCGCCCAGCTGCGATCTCTTGAGGTCCAAGACGCCGCCATAGACATCGACCAGTTCCTTGACAATATCCAGCCCCAGCCCGGTTCCGGGGGTTTTCTCATCCAACCTGACGCCGCGGCGCAACACTTTTTGCGCGTCTTCGTCACTCAGGCCGGGACCATTGTCGTCAATGCGGATCAAAATTTGAGTTCCTTTATCGCCCTGCTCCGCAGAAACACGTACGACCACCTGCCCATTCGACCATTTGCACGCATTGTCCAGAAGATTGCCAACGACCTCCTCCAGATCGGCCTCATCACCGCGGAACCATGGCAGCGATGTATCGGGCTGCTGGAAGTCGACTGTTACATCTCGGTGGATTTTTTGCATGACGCGCGCGAGGCGCGCGAGGATTACGGTCGCGTCAGCCTTCTTGCCCACCACGGACGTTCGCGCTGCTAGCCGGGCACGCTCCAGATAGGTCGAGACCATATTGCTCATTTTCTCGGTCTCGCCGGAAACCACTTCGGCCAGTGCGCCTTTGCTCGCCTGAGCTTCATTCCGCAGAACGGCCAGCGGCGTCTTGAGGCCGTGAGCCAAATTGCCCACCTGATTGCGTGCCCGCTCGATGATCTGGGCATTGGACCGCAGTAATTCGTTGACCTCTTCGGCCAATGGCGCCAGCTCGGTTGGATACGTGCCTGAAACTTCTGCACTATCGCCTTCGCGCACCGCTTCCACAGCAGCGCTCAGCCGCGCGATCGGGCGCATCGCGATGCGGCCCACGATGGCACTCATAATGGCCAGCATGGCCCCAACAGCGCCAAGTACGATGAAGGTTTGACCGCGGAAATCGTCGACGAGTTTCAGGATTTCGGTGAGATTGCCAGCAACGGTGATGCGATAGCTGTCATCCCCCAAGGTCACCACGCGCTCTACCATGCGCAATTGCGTGCCGAAAGGATCGTCGATCACCTCAGTGCTGCGTCCAAGCGCATCCGCAGCAGCGCCCACGGCCTGAAGATCAATACCCACGACCGACGTTGACAGATTAACGAGATTATCAGCTCCGTCTCGAATGATCCAATACCACCCTGAGCGTGGCCGCTCGAAGCGTGGATCGGCCAGGGCGATGTCCGGGTCCTGAGGGTCGCGGGTTTCCAGCAAGGCGCCAGCCAGACTCTCGACGTGAAAATCGAGCGTCTGGGTCAGCGTGGTGTCCAATGCACGCGAATAAAGGTCGGTCAACAGAAAGCCGGTCGTGACCAGCGCAAGCACCAGCCAGCCAGCCGTCAGCCAGAACAGGGATATTGCAATCGAGCCTTTGCGCAGCACGCCCGATCAATCCCCTACGATCTGATATCCGAGCCCGCGCACCGTCTGAATACAATCGTCCGGAAGCTTCTTGCGCAGGCGACCCACGAAAACTTCAATCGTGTTGCTGTCGCGGTCGAAATCCTGATCGTAAAGATGCTCGGTCAATTCGGTACGCGAAATAACCTTGCCCTTGTGGTGCATGAGATAGCTCAACAGGCGCAGCTCATGGCTGGTAAGTTTGATCGACTGGCCATCGACCGTGACCCGCCCCGAGCGCGCATCAAGCCGCACCGGCCCCGCGACGATCTCGTTGCTCGCGTGCCCAGCCGCGCGACGCACAAGCGCCCGCACGCGCGCCAGAACTTCTTCCATATGAAACGGCTTGGCGACGTAGTCATCGGCACCAGCGTCAATGCCCTGCACCTTATCGCTCCAGCGGTCACGCGCTGTCAGCAGCAGAACAGGCGTCGTCTTGCCGGCCCGACGCCACTCCTCAAGCACTGAAAGCCCATCCATCTGCGGCAGGCCAATATCAAGGATAATGGCGTCATAGGGTTCAGTATCGCCCAGGAAATGACCTTCTTCGCCATCGAATGCGACATCGACCGCATAGCCGGATTCTGTCAGTGCATCCCTGAGCTGCCGATTGAGATTGGCATCGTCCTCAACAACCAGAATTCGCATATTGGCCCCCGCCCGGACGTAGCGTTAGTTTGCGTTCAAAGTCAGATTCTGCGCCTGACCGTCAGGTGCAAGAACGCCGATAACATATACCAGCGCCCCGCCTTGGTCGCAGACCTGCACATTGAGAATTTCGGCATTGGCATCGACATTGGCCGACGCCAGTACCGCGTCGAGCGACTTGATCTGGCCGGAGGCAACCGCTTCCTGAATCTGGCGCTTGTCGAGACAGGCCTGCGCCTGCGCCGTGCCAGTGCCCGCAACGGCGAGTGCCAGCGCGAGTGCCAGGGCAATAAAGGCGGAGGGTTTTGGGACGATTGTTTTCATGGTTCCGATCAATAGCGGCTGCTAGCTGAATGGGACATGAATGAGGCAAAGGTGGAAATTGTTCACGCCCGGGCAGTTTCTAAGGTGATGACTGTCCAGGCACGCGGAATCAAGTCCTGCGTATGCGTACGATGATCACGCTTTCCCGATATCGCCCTTCAGCCCGCGCCGCAGGAACAGAATTGCCAGCGCTTCCAGCATCAAACTGCCGCTGGAACTGCCCTCCATGGCAGGCACATCCAACCCCAGCATTTGCGCGATACCAGCCAGCAGCATGAGGGCTGCGACGATATAGGTTTTATAGCCCGTCAGAATGTCCATTTGCGTATTTCCCGTTTGAGGTGAGGATGTTCGTGGCAGGACAGCCAGAGCTGCCGACCGGACGGAAGCAACGCGGCTGGTCCAGCCGCGTCCAAAAGTTGAAAAAGTGGATAGGCTCTTGAGAAAGCCCAGCCTGCGGTCGCAAAGGGCATTGACCACTTTGGCGACATTGGCCCTTGCTGCCGCGCCGATGGTCAGCGGACCGACCAATCCATCGACAACCACGCTCAACTCCGCCTGCAAGGCGCGAATAGCACGATCGGGCCCCGAGTTGACGGCATAGTCGAAGAGCGCAAGATCAATGCCCGGCGGCATGTCACCCGCCCGGCAGAGGTTCCAATACCCTGCCCTGTAGATGCGCCCTGCTTCTGTGCGGGTAAGATTTCGCACCTCCGTTTTGGGCAGATTCCACCAGGGCGACACATTCCGCCAGCGGGCCAGCGTCTTGCGGGTAATGCCCATATTCGTCGCACCACCCGGATCGACAGGATGGTCGACATAGCCCCCTTCATGCCGAAGCACTTCAGCCAGACAGATGTCGAAGCGTGTATCAGCCATCAAAACCTCCAGATGCAGCATGCCCCGCTCCGAGAACGGGGCTGATCTGCGCGACAGTGAACGTGAAGGGGCCAGCGGGGCTGCCAAAGTCGGCCACCTGCTCTCCTGCGCCATAACTGGCACTGGCGCTGCCCGTCTCGATAATCCTTACCGAAGTGCCGCCATAAAAAATGCAGACGCGCCAGCGTTCCGGCACATGCTCAAGCGGCGGCTCGGCAATGCCCCAGCCATCGCCATCGGCGCGGCTTCGTCGTGTCCAGGCGAGGTGAATTGCGCCACCACTAAGCCGAGATGCTCGTAAGTGCACGGGAGCCAGAGGCAAAGCTGGCCCCGGATCAGGCTCCACGACAATGACCTGCCCCAGATCATCATTTGGCCCGGCATAGACACGCAATGCCCGGCTTTCTCCGATGCGGCGCCCCTCGATTGGCAGTAGATGGCCGCCTGCCTCCATCACGATCAGACGACGCCCAGCCGAGATCTGTCCCATTGCGGCATCGGTACCATCTAACCCGCGCAGCAGCCGGGCGAGGCGGTATCGCCGCGCTGCAATCAGCTCTGCCTGAGCAAAGCCGATGATTTCCCAGCCTCCACTGTCAGTTTCCACCGCAATCCGATTGCTGCCCGCAAGCGCCGCGAGGTCGGGGACATCGGCCAGATGCCCCGAGCCCAGTTCGATCTCCAACCCATGCCCAAGATCCCAGACAGCAAGCGGGCCGGGACCGAGTGCAGACATCGTTTCGCCGATAGAGGCTGGTCGCATAACCTGAGCAAGCGCAGCGCCTGTCATCTCGTCATGGATACGTAGCGAGCCCGGCCATGGCTTGGCATAGCCAGCTACAAGCAGTCGGCTGCGCACGGGATCGTCTGGCGTGGGCGGCAAATGCGCCACCAGCACAATCGGCGCCATTTCAGCCGCCGGTTCATTCGCGACACCTTTCGGCATATCGGCATCGACCGATATTGCCTCGCCCCGCCCTATCGCACTGGCCGTGACACGGCGTACACCGCCATCGCGGATTTCCGTAATCTCGAATGGTCCACCGCGCATGCCGTTCAGGCTGATACGGTCGCCCGGCTCCAGCCCCACATTGCCCGGCGGCAGCGAGAACTCGACCTTTTCGCCAACGCCTGCGCGCCCATTCAACAAATGCTCCGCAGCTCTTCGGGCTGCGGCACCATCCAGTGCAATGGGCAGGTTTTCGGTGACCAGTGGACCATTATCAGGACGCAACGCCGTGGCATGTGCAGACAGATAATCCCGCTGCCGGTCAAAATACCCAAAACCCAGCCGAGCCGGTCTTTCCGCGATATCGCCACGTCGCCGCGACAGGATGGGGCCACCATTGTCGGCCAGCCCGTCTATATCGAGTGCTGCGTCATCACCCCGTCCGGCAATCTGGGTTCTTATCGTGCCATTGCGAGCAACCAGCACCTGCCCGACAATGTCCAAAACAGGTTCAACAGCCTGACGCGCCGTTCCCGGCCCGTTGACAACAATGCCACCGATCAGCGACCCGCCGGCTTTGGCATTGATCACCGCGCCGTGGTCTGCTCCCATGGCCCCGATAAGTTCATCACTCGCCAGCCCACCGAGGCGGCCGGTCAGCCAGTGGCCATTGTGATGATTTGGGCCGTCCGACCAGATATCCTGCCGTGACGGGAAGCTGGGATAAGGCCGTGCATCCCATGTCCAGCAATAGATCCGCTCCGGGTCGACCATGCCGGGCGGATTGGTAATGGGGTTATTCCAATGGCGATGGTGCGCCCGCAGAAATTGCCGCTGGATCAGCCCATCTGGCAAACCGCTGGAAAAATAAGGCCTTCCACCTTCGGCACTTTTGGCATCGCCAAAAATGTTTGGCTGATTGGCACCTTTGTCCACCGCGCCGCAGCCAAGCTCGGTCATCCAGATCGGTTTCGAGCGCGGCACCCAGGCGGTTGGGCTGGCGCTCCTTACGCCGCCCGGGCGATTATAGTGCCGCTCGTTCCAGAATGCGTGAAGATCCTTGTAGCGCCAAACGAAGGGCTCTCCATACGCCCCATCGCTGATCGGCGTCCGCACTTGTGCGCGCCGGTCTGCATCGCTGGCATAAAACCAGTCAAAGCCCTCACCGCCGTCGATATTTCCGGCCAGATAGTCGAGGTCATATGTGCTCGGCGCAAGCGCATCATCGGCATGGCTTTCGCCATCTCTCCAGTCGCTCAGTGGCATGTAATTGTCGATGCCGATGGCATCGATATTGGGCGAGGCCCAAAGCGGATCGAGATGAAAGAATTTCTCGCCCCCCACCTGATGTCCGGAATACTCGCTCCAATCAGCGGCGTAGCTGAGCTTGGTGCCAGCGCCGACTATGGCCCGCACATCGGCGGCAAGGGTTACGAGCGCCGAGACAAACGGAAAGCTGTTCGCCGCGCCGCGCACGCTCGTCAGCCCCCGCATTTCCGAGCCGATTAGCAATGTCTCGACGCCCGCCGCTTTGGCCAGATTTGCATAGTGCAACACCATAGCGCGGTAGCCCGGCATGAATGCCGCTACCTGTGCTGCCGCAGACGCTGTGCCATCAGGCGATCCAGGCCGCCCCGGAGCCGGATGACAGGTGATCCGCCCACGCCAGGGATAAGCGCCCTGTTCCGAAGCGCCATAGGGGTCAGCCTTCCCATTCCCAGTGGGCACATCCATCATCAAAAGGGGGTAAAGCGTAACCTTGAGACCACGCGCCTTGAGATCGGCAATAGCCGCGTAGACCGAGGCATCCGATGGCGTGCCGCCATAAGCCGGTCCGCCTGCGTGGCTCGATACAACAGGGACATCATCGCGACCATAGCCCGCCACTGCCCAAGTCGTGTCCTTGATAGTGCGGGTCGCCCCTTCGACGCGCGGCATCACCGAACATGATCCACAGCGCAGATCATTGCCAAACCAGCTCACCACAAGTGCGACATGCTTGAGGTTTGGACAAAGCGCCGTCAGCTCGTCGATGGACCAGGTCCAGTTGCTGACCCCGGCTTGCAGATGTGCGTTTTCACTCACGCCCTCGCCCGCCCGCAGCACGCGAACGCGCGGCACGGGGTCATAGCCAAATTCAGTGGCGCCAGGGATCACGGTCACCGCACGGATCGCGGGCTCCAACTCGCCCACCACCCGGCACAATTCCACCGACAATTGCGGAATTCGATTACCGAAACGGCTGAGCGGCAGGTTCTCGACCACGAGGTAGCACAGCCCACGATAGGCCGGGGCATTGCCGACCCCCTGCACGGCCTCGATCAGGCTATCGGGAAGCTGGCCCTCATCGCCCGAATAGAAGCGCAGGTTCAGCTTGCGCGTATCGAGCAACTGACCATCGGCCCAGATGCGTCCCATCCGCGCCACGGGGCCTTCGCAGAACCCAATGGCGAAGCTCGCTAGAATTTCTTCATTCTGTTCTGCCGGACGGCCAAACCCTTTCGAACCGGCAGTTTCCGTCACCTCACGCAGCAGTTCGCGCGCCCAGATGATATTGCCTGACAACCGCCCCCAGCCGTAAAGCCGGGGGATGGGCACGCCCTCACTCGATCCGCCCAGCCTAACGTCGAACATCGGTCCTTCGGCACTGCGCTTCTCGCCAAACAGGGCGTTGTCGACGGCGCTGCCAGCCAGCGCGCCCAGTGCCCGACCAATGGTCGCGCCAATCGGCCCGCCGACCAGCCCGCCCGCGAACTGCCCGACCACAGAAAGTGCCAGAGTGGCCATGGATTTATCCTTGATATGAAAAGAAGGCGGTCAGTCGGGAAAGCGGAACCGTCCACTGACCCGTTTCGCCCAACCATCGGTCAGATTGGCCTCGACCACGCCCAGATGTTCCTGTGCGTGAATGAACCGCTCGCCTGACACCATAATCCCGCAGTGCCGTGCCTCGGTCAGCCCGCCAAGGCGAAACAGCACAATCTGGCCAGCTGCCACTGCGCCCTCATCGACAATAAGAAAGCGCTCAGCAGCCCGGCGCAGAGCACCGTCATTATCCACATCGCGCCAATCGGCCCGATAGGCAGGGACTGCAACAGGCTCTTCGCCATAAAGCGTCCGCCAAACACCGCGCAGCAGACCGAGGCAATCGCAACCCGCGCCGAGCGTAGACGCCCGGTGCCGATAGGGCGTGCCCAGCCATTGCTGCGCCGCCTCAACCACTTGCGCCCCTCTCATGGTACCACCGCCCGACCATCCATGGCGTCGCCCTGTCGCGGATGGCGCAGCACATAGTCGCTGCCCGGAATATGCGGAAAGCCTCGGAAATTGGTGCCATTGCTGAACACAGATTTGCAGGTTGAAAATCGTCGGTCGCAGCCAACCGTCACCGAGAGCACATCATCAATGGCCACCCAGTCAGCGACCTTCTCGGAGAAGCCAAGCACGTCGCCCTCCGGCACCCGTCGATGGGTCAGCACCGCATCGGAGAGGGCATCACGTTTGCCACTCGCCCAGCGCGCCACGCCAAAGGCGAAAGCGCCTTCGGCAAAGCCCGAAAGGCCACCGACCAGAACCTGAAATGGATCAATGACGGCCAGCACGGTCGCTGCGCCCTTGCGCGACGGCAAATCAAGGTTGACGCCACAGCGCGCATCGCCAACCACGGCATCGCATAGCCCTTGATAGAGGCGTCCACGCGTCACGTTCAGCGCCTGTTGTGGTGAGCGCAGTTCCGCGCGGAACACGCTATCTTCGCGGACAATCTCTCCGACCGTATCCACCCGCAGGCGGAGCTTCTGTTCCGGTGAGGCCCAATTTACCAGCCAGGTCTCCACCGTTGCGCCATCATAGCGACCAAGCAGAATATCCTCCTCGGAGATGGCTGCACTATCGAGAATGCCGAGCACTTCGCCAGTTTCAACCTGTGCCCCCAGCCGCGCAGGAACCTCGCCGCCGTCGAGGCCGAATGTAGGCAAGCACTCCGTTCCCTCAATAGTCAGCACCCGATCATGATCGGTAAACCCGAGCGTCACACCATCCCTGCGAATGACGCGCCAGCATTGCGCCGTTGTCGTTTCGCCCAACGCCAGATGCGCCGCGAGGTCGGCAGGAACGTCCCTCATGGCAAGATCTCCAGCAGCGGGATGGACGGCGCTTCCGCCCCATCGAAACCATTGAGCTCAATATCGAGCCGGTCGGTGTCGAACCGCACCGGCACATCGAACAAAAACCCCGCCGTCACGCTTGCGCCATTGGCCGGAGCGGCTGCAAAGCCGATGGTCCCGGTGGTCACATCCACCGTCCATCCGGTCACCAGCGCAACGCCATTGACCGCCACCCGCACGCTTCCCGCCACAGGCTTGGCTATGGTTCTGAGATAGGGGTCGAACGCCGCGCCATAGCGCTTAGTCAACTGAAACTGCGTGCGCGCGCCGTTACCGGTGCCGATCACCTGATCCGTCGCAGTGGGCACTAAGCCTCCCGAGGAAAAATCGAGCCCATCACGCCACAAGAAACCATGAAGCCGCCCGCGTCTTTCCTCAAAAAAAGCCAGCACGGCCTGCATATCGGCGCGGGATTTGACGCCATAACCGGCATTGTAACGCCGCCGCGACTGCGCCCACCGCCCGTTGCGGCTTTCACGTCCCGAAGCGAGCGTCACCACATCGGTCTTGCGCTCCGGCCCGCCCCGCGCGCCCAACGCAATGTCGAGCGGAAAACGAATATGATGAAAGGCCATTTTTTGTCCTCAAGCACCCCCACCCAACCTCCCCCTGAAGAAGGGGGAGGAGCGGGCCAGCGCTTTGCTCAAACAGTGCAACAAACTCGATCGGTCCCTCCCCCTTCTTCAGGGGAAGGTTAGGTGGGGGCGCCTTAACTTCCCCGCGTCCCTCGTCTCACCGCCCGCAACAGCATCGCGCTCACCTCCGCCTCGCTGGCCGCAAAGCTGCGGGCATCATTCGCCGTCACGTTAAATGTCACATTCACATTGCCACCGGCACCACCCACTCCGAGCCGTCCATCCGGTCCGCGTTGCAGCGGCATGATCGCTTCCGGTCCCGCCTCGCCCGCCAACCCCATGCCGCGCCCGAGCGGGAAATAGGTCGGCGCCGCAATCACCCCACCTTTGGCAAAGGGCGTCACCCCGCCCAGCGCCGGATTGGTGGCAGCAAAGATGTTCTCGACCAGTCCGCCCACCAGCGTTCCCAGCGGCTTGAACGCCGCCTTGAGCGCAATGTCGGCAAAGGCGCGGGAAATGTCGCCCAGCACCGAGCGGAACGACTTGCCATCCAGAACCGCGCCACGAAAGGCCCTGCTCACCGAACTCGCCACGCCGTCAGCAAGGTCGCCGATACGGCGCAGTTCGACCGACACATCACTCAGCTCGCCACGAAATTCTTCGCCAAAAAGATCAGCGGCCATCGGGGAAAGTCTCCATCAATGTGTCGAGCCCTGCCCGGTCCAGCGGTCCAGACCGATCACCCATCACCGCGCCCCAGGCCGAAGCCAGTTCGCGCGGCGTCATCCTCCAGAACGCCTCGGGCGGCAGGCGCAACACGCCCAGCCCGAACCGCATGGCATCTTTCCAGGGAAACGGGCTCATTCAGCATCCCCAAACGTCGCCTTCAGCAAACGCACGGCGATCTCCGCCGCACCACGCAATCCGCCTTCGACGCTCATCCGCGCCAGATCGTCGTCGGTCACCGCATTGCCGCCACCGCGCAGCCCCGCACCCAGAATGGCCGTCAGATCCCGCGCCGAAACCCGGCCTTCTCCAAAGCGCTCAGTAAGGCCAGCGAGATCCCCTGCCCCCAGCCGCGCCTCCAGCTCCGCCAGCGCACCCAGCGTCAGGCAAAGCGTTCTCGTCTCGCCACCGATCTCGGCGGCGATCTCACCACGATGAATATTGGTCATCTATTTAACCCCAAACACCGGGGCTGCCCTCGGGCCTGACCCGAGGGCCACTAAAGGCCCGGCACAGATTGAGAGAGGCCCTCGGATCAAGTCCGAAGGCAGCAAAGCGCTTTAAGAAGCTAAACCGCCGTAAAGGTCACTTCACCAGCGCTTTCCAACGCCAGATCAAACGTCACTTCCCCGGCATGGTCGGCCGAAAATTCCAGCGCGACGATTTGAAACGGCCCCTGCACCACACCGAAATGGGGCAAAATCAGCTGCCAGTTGCGGATGGTACCGGCAAAGAACAGGCTACGGATCGTCGCGTCCGAGCTTTGATCCTTGAACACACCAGACCCCGAAACCGAAGCCCGTTTCACTCCGCCACCGGACAGCAATTCGCGCCAGCGACCAGCGCTCTCCTGATCGGTCGTGTCCACACTGGCAGCGTTAAAATTGAGGCTGCGCGTGCGCAATCCTGCCACCGTCAGAAAACTACCCGAACCATTCTGGTCGAGCTTTAGAAGCATATCCTTGCCACTCTGGGCTGCCATTTTTCCATCCTCGAAAACCCCTCACCCGTCTCGGCCTTCGGCCGATCCACCCTCTCCCACAAGGGGAGAGGGGTGAGCCTGTGCATGTCAAAAACGCGGTTCCCCCTTCTCTCCCCGTGGGAGAAGAGCCTGCCCTCGGGCGTGACCCGAGGGTGGCGAAGGCCGGATGGGGGCTATTCGCTCAAAAACCGCAGCAGAACCGCCGCCCGTGCTTGCCCGGTCGCATTGTCGATCAGTGTCTCGGTCCGCACATGTTCAGCGTGGGTTACCGTCAATCCGACAGGCGCCAGAACCAGTCCTGCCGTAACCACGCACTTGGCAATCTCCAGCGCGGCCCTGCGGCTTGGCTGGTCGCTCCAGCAGTGCAACAGAACACGGTGCTCCTGCCCCGGCGTTTCGTCACCATCGCGTTGCCGAATATCGTGCCGGTCAATCACCACATAGGGCGCTGGGCGGCTGCGAGGCGGCGCATCGAATACGCCACCGGCCCCGATCAGACCGGTCAGGCTGGTATCGGCTTCCAGCGCCGTCACCAACGCGGTTTGCAATACTGCAATGGGATGCATGGCCTACCCCGTAAAGCTGGTTTCGCTGCATGCGCAGCTGAGATAGGCCCGCCGCCCGTTGATATCGGCAGCGCTCACCACATCGAGATTGCGCCCGCGATAGACGATCCGATCGCCCGGCGACACGTCATCGCGAAAGCGCAAAACAACTGCGTGCGAAATCGCCACGGAGCGTCCATCGGCATTGATGCCCTGCCGCCCGGTGAGGCTCCGCACCCGTGCCCAAAGTGAGGTTACCGGCACGAAAACCCGCTCATGCCCGCCCCCGCCATCACCCAGGCTTTCCCGCCTTTTGAGCTGCACCCTGTCCGTCAGCGTGCCGACCGGCGGAATGCGCTCGGTCACAGCCGCACCCGTTTGTAGCGTGCTACCAATCGGTCGAAACCGGATGGAACCACCGTCCCCGAACCCGCAACGATCACCGCATCGCGATGCTCGTGCCAATGCGCCACCAGCCCCAGAATGGCTTGCTTGATGTCCGTCGGCACCTGTTCGGCATCGGCACCGAAACCGGCCACATAATCGATCTCGATGCCGCTGCGGTCCTGCAGTCCGGGCATGCCGGTTACCACACGCGGCACGAACAGCTTGTCCTGGTCGGATGAAAACTGCGCCAGTCCGATGTCATGACTCGCGCCGTTAGCATCGATAACGTTGATCGCCGTCACCGAAAGCAGTGGCGAAACTGGCAGTTTCACCACGCCATTTTCCGGCCAATCATCCAGCACGATACGCCAGCTCTGCGCAATCAACGCCCTGCCGGTAATACCCTCGACATGCAATCGCGCGGCGCCGATCAGCGTGGTGATCAAACCATCTTCGACATTACCATCCACCTTGAGAAAAGCCTTGGCCTCGGCAAGCGAAACCGGCTCCTCGGCGGGCCCCGCCAGGAGATAGGAGGTCATATTTTTGTTCCTTGTTGGAAAGTTTGCCCAACCACAGGGCTGCCCTCGGACTTGATCCGAGGGCCGTTGGCCGCAACGCAGGTGGAGCAGAATGGCCCTCGGGTCGAGCCCGAGGGCGACGCAGCGCCTGGTTCAGCGAAGGCTATCGCCTTCCCTCTAGATGTCCAGGATCACGGCGATCACGAAACGCCGAATTTCAGCAGCTTGATCGCGTCATAATCCGCAATGCCGCCGCCGACGCGCTTGGTGGTGTAGAACAGCACATAGGGCTTGGCGCTGTATGGGTCGCGGAGAACCGATACCCCCTGACGGTCGACGATCAGGTAGCCGCGCTTGAAGTCGCCGAAGGCAACTGAGAACGAATTGGCCGCGATGTTCGGCATGTCCTCGGCTTCCACCAGCGGAAAGCCCATGAAGCTCGCGTGGCCATCGGCACTGGCCGCCGGTTGCCAGAGGTAATTGCCGTCGGCGTCCTTGAGCTTGCGCAGCGACCCCTGGGTCTTGCGGTTCATCACCCAGCTCGCATTCTGGCGATAACCGGCCTTGAGCGCATAGACGAGGTCGATGAGGATGTCGGACGCATTGCTGACCGGAAGCGCGCCGGATGTGCCCGTCGCCAGATAACCAAGTCCACCCCAGGCCCAGCTGGCTTCCGCCACCTTGGTACCTGAAAGGAACCCGCTTGGTTTATTCACGCCATCGCCATTGACGAAGGCCGTGGTCTCCTGTGCCGCGAAGGCTGCATTGACCTCGTCGGCAATCCACTGGCCGACATCGACCGCTGCATCGTCGAGAAATGCCGTCGTGGCCGCGGGCATGGCATAGAGCTCGGTCGTCGGGTAGCTCAGTTCCGCCAGCGTCTGGCTCGTCGTGGTTGGACGCGCCGCCGCCTCACCCACCCAGCCAGTCTGCGGACCGGTCACGGTAATGGGGCGCTTATAGACCGAGCCCGACACCTGCCGCACACCGGCAATGGCGCGAATGGGCGAGATATGGGTCATGAGGCGGGTGATTTCGCTCTCAACCTCACCCGGCACCACATAGCCGCCATCGGCGGGCACGCCGATCTGCAGCGCCTTTTCCTCGCCGCGCTTCACATAGGCCGAAAAAGCCTCCTTATATTCGCCATCAGCAATCTGCCCCTTGCCCTCGATCGCCGGGCGGGCGCGTTCTGCACTGGCGCGGTCCATGGCCGCCTTGTGCCCGTCGAGCACGGCATTGAGCCGTTCGAGCTTGCCTTCGAGCAGGCCATCAGCCGTACCGCGCTTTTCGATCTCGCCCAGGCGCTGGTCATTGGTGCGCTTGAATTCCTCGAACGCGGTCGAGAATTCAGCGAACAGCGCGGCAATATCGTTCCCCGCGCCGGCCTTGATCTCAAGGCCGTCGTCAATCCGATCCATGTCGGTTTCCTTCTATCGGTTGCGGATAGTCTTGGTGGCGGCGGCAATGGCCGCGCCGGCGGTGAGGGGGGCGGCGATGCGCGCATCCTCCATCATCGGAAAGGTCACGATGGAAATCTCGTAAAGGTCGATTTCCGACAGGCGTCGATGCCCGGTGCCTGCCTCGCGGCTGGCTTTCACCGTACGAAAGCCGATGGACAGCCCGTCGAGTGCTTTCTGCTCTATCAGCCGTTTCAGCGCCTCGGCGCGCGGCACTCCAGGCACCAGCCGACCTGTCACACAAAGGCCGTAGCTGTCCTCAGCGATGCTTTCCCATATGCCCACCGGCTCCTTGGGATCATGCTGAAACAATAGCCGAATGCGCCCGCGCCGTTTAGCGAGGCTCCTCGTAAAAGCTCCCGGCAACACGATATCGCCGCCGCTATCGAGCCGGTTGAAGACACTGGCATAACCGGCAAACCGGCCCTCCGCGTCGATGGCAATTGCACTCATCCGCGCTTGGCTCCGGCTGAACGCGACTTGGGCGGCGTGCGCTGCTTGTCGGCCAGCGTGCCTGCCAGGTTCCAGGCAAATTGCCGGAACGTCTGCTGTGCGCTCTCCCGATTCTGCTTTTCAGCCATAGACTTAGTCCTCCTTGCGGAACAATCGATTCAGCGCGGCAATCTCCCGCACGAAGTCGTTGAAGTGTTGATTCACCTTCGCCATTTCCCTCAGGCTCCACACGAGCAGAGCGCTGGAGCCACTCGCCCAGAGAAACAGCGCCAGATGAGCGAGGTCACCGCGCTCGATGATGGTGGTGGTCAGTGTGTCCATAGAAACCTCGGCGTTTTGTCACCGCGAGACAATTATTTTGCGTTCCGAGCAAAAGGATTTTGCCTCCCATGCAAACGGAAGCATGCTTACTTGCAGCTGTTCACGGAGCGCCCCAATGCCTACGATCCTGCGTCTCGACGGCTATCGGTTCTTTTTCTACAGCGACGAGGGCAATGAGCCGCCCCACGTCCATGTTGAATTCGGAGACAAACTCGCCAAGTATTGGCTTGAGCCGGTAGAACTGGCATCATCGAAACGGTTTCGCTCGCATGAGTTGGGGCCGCTCCGCGAGATCGTTCTCGCCAATCGCGTTGCGTTTCTGAAAGCCTGGCATGAGCACTTTGACGCTTGAGACTGAACCACTTGCAGTTGACGTCACCGTCAATGAAACAACCCTGCGCGTTAGCCTCGATGATGGGCGCGAGCTTGGCGTCCCTGTCGAGTGGTTTCCCCGTCTCCGCGACGCCAGCCCCAACGACCGCGCCAATTGGCGCCTGATCGGGCTCGGCGAAGGCATCCACTGGCCAGAATTGGACGAAGACATCTCCGTCCTTGGTTTGCTTGCTGGTCATCGCCACCAGTCACGCGCCGCCTAACCCCACCATCGCCCGCTTCTCTTCGTCACTGAGGAAGCCCGCATTCCCCACGCGCTCCCAGAGCGCGGCGCGGTCCTCCGCCAGCGCTTCCACCTTCTCAAAGTCCGGCGCGACCTCCGCCCCCTCGAAGGCCGGACCAAGCCATCCGCTCAGCTCCTGGGCAACGCGCACCACCAGCGGTACCAGCGTCTGTCGCCAGAGTGTGCGATTGGCTTCCGCCATATTGGCATAGGTATTATCGCCCGGAATGCCGAGCAGCATGGGTGGTACACCGAAGGCCAGCGCGATATCCCGCGCCGCCGCATTGCGGGCTTCGATGAAATCCATGTCGCGCGGGCTCAGCGCCAGCGGCTTCCAGTCCAGCCCGCCATCAAGCACCATGGGCCGACCGGCATTGGCCGCGCCAGAAAACTGCTGTTCCAGTTCCTCTTTGAGCCGGTTGAACTGATCATCGGTCAGGCTACCGTTACCGGCGGAATAGACCATCGCGCCGGAGGGGCGCGCCGCATTGTCGAGCAGCGCCTTGTTCCATTGCGCACTGGAATTATGAATATCGAGGCTGGTCTGCGCCGCTTCAAGCGGGCCCATGCCGTAATGGTCGTCCATGGGATGAAACAGCGCCATATGCAGCACGGTTGGTACCGGCAAAGCCTCCTGGCTCAGCCGTACAGCCCTGCCTCCGGCCTTGTAATCATAGGCCACCGGCCAGCCGTCGCGTCCGGCCACGACGCTCATCCGGTCGGGCCGCAAAACGAACAGGGTCCGAACGACGCCATCGACGATCCCGGCCTGTAGATAGGCATTGCCTGAGGTTTGCAGATAAGCATAAACCGCCTCAAGCAGTTCCGGCCCCGATTGCCGCCCATTGGGCCGCGCCATCAGCACCGAAAGCGGATGCTCGTCCACCACCTTGCCGTCGACCACCACATTGAGCGGCACACGATTGGCCGTCTCTGCGATCAGCCGTACACAGCGATACACCACCGGATTGCGCATAAACCCCTGATTGACGAGACTCGCATAACTTCGCCCACTCCATTGCGCAGGACCGAGCTGGCTCAGGGTCAGCATGGTGTGCCCGGCAAAGCTTTTGGTTTCGCCTGGCGTGTTGGTTCGCCCGCCGAACAGGCGGTTGAATAGGTTTGTCATGTTGTCCTCTATTTCTCCAAAGCCGCCGGCCTTCCCTCGCCCCTTGTGGGAGAGGGAAAGAAATTTCTGCGTTCAGCAGAAATTGCAGGGTGAGGTTCTCTCCTCCGCAAAGGAGCGAACGGGTACATCGCAGATCCCTCATCCGCCCTCCGGGCACCTTCTCCCACAAGGGGAGACGGGAGGTGCGGTGCTTACAAACCCCGCACCCTCGGCCGTACTTCGTTCAGCACCAGCTCCGTCAACGCCCAGACCAGCGCATCCACCCTGTCCGGCGAATGCCCATCGGCCTTACCATCCGGCCCAAAGGCGCAGAGTTCATCCTCCAGCGCGGTCAACCCCGGCACATGGCTGACCAGCCCACGGGCATAAAGCGCCGCCGCCGGTTCAGCGCGCAGCCATTTGCCCCGGCTGGCGCGCACTTGCCGCACCGGCACAGACACATCCACCTGCGCCAGCACCTGCAACACCAGATCGCCGCCTTGATTGACTTCCACCACGATGCAATCGGCCTCATGCGCCCGATAGGCCGCAATTGCCCGCCGCGCCCATATGTCGGGCTTGATGCCTTTCAGCGTCGCGTCTTCCAGCACCACCGCGCCCTCGCCCTGTCGCCCGACAACGACGATGCCACAGGCATCCGAGCGCGCGGTGCCAGTCACCGGCGGGTCCACCGCCACCACGATCCGGCCATCCACGCCCCCTTCCGGCAACCGAAACATGCTGCGCTGCCAGAGCGCATCCACCCGGTCCTCAATCAGTTCACCATCGAGTTCTTGACGACCAAGCACCGTGTTCTGATAGCGGGCGACAACGGCATCGAAGAAGGTCGGCGCCAGATAACGGTAATTGTCCTGCGTGGTCATCTTGACCACCTGAGTATGCGCGTCAGCCACCAGCCGCCGGATCAGCCCGGTGGCGCGGGGCGTTGTCGTCGCCAATTGCCTCGGCCTGTCACCCAGCCGCAATCCGAATTGCAGCATGTCCCATGCCTCTTCCGCATGCGGCCATTTGCCGATCTCATCACACCACGCAGCGGCAAACTGCGGACCGCGAAATCGTTCTGGGTCCGAGGCCGTTAAAATCGTCGCCTCTACCCCATTGGGCCAGCTCAATCTGTTTTTACCATGCAATGTCGGGCGATCTTCATCAGGATGCACCGCCAGGATACCGCTTTCGCCCCGCACCATGATTTCAACCGCCTCGCTCATGGTTTCGCCAACAAGCGCGATAGGCGAGACCCGCTCGCGTGCCAGTTGTCGCACCCATTCCGATCCGGCTCTCGTCTTGCCCGAACCGCGTCCGCCCATCAAAAGCCAGGTGGTCCAGTCTCCCGGCGGCGGCATCTGCTCGTCCCGCGCCCATTTGGGCCAGCTATAGAGCATGTCGTAAGCAGCAGCGTCGCTCAGCGTGTCGACTTCGGCCCGCGCCTCCTCCAGCCTATCTTCGGGACTGGGCAAGGCGATTGGCCAGCTTGGATCGAATATCGTTCATGTCCTTGCGGCTGGCTGGCTCCACATTACGCTCCGCTGCGCCCAGCTCGATCAGCTTGTCGAGCGTCTTGACCTGCGTCGCCAATGTGTTGGTCCGTTTTTCGACCGGTTCTTCCTTGGACATTTCCAAATCCCTGATCTGTTTTTCGAGCACCTTCAGCATGCGCGCAACCAGCACCGCCTCTTTCGGGCGGCGCTCACGCTGGCTAAGCCAGCCTTCGCATTGCCGGCGATAGCGAAGCTGAGCGTCCGTAATTTTGTGCCGCTCGCAGATGGTCTTGGGCACATAGAGGCGCTCTTCATACTCGACGCGAATAGCCGGCCAGTCCGGCTGCCGCTTCCGGGCTGATGCATCCATCCCATCGATCCTTGAAAGTGTCGGGGATCATCCCCGCCGCCGACCCAATTTGTCGACCATGCCATAAACATAGCAGACCAGCGTGACGCGGGGATAACTTCGAACCGGAGGCGCAGCCGTAAAGTTCTTCCAGTGGAAGAATTTTAGGTGAGAAGGCCACGAAAGCTACGCTTGAGTGGCGCGTGCCCAGGGCAAAATCGCTCCAGTGGAGCGATTTTAGCGATGAAGGCCATGAGAGCTATGCTGGAATGGCTGGGCCACAAGCACCGCTCCCAGCCTACTTCACCCAGCCACCCACCTTGCTCAGTGAAGCCAGATCGCTCTCGGCATCCATGGCCTTTTCTGCCCGCGCCACCACATCCCGCGCCATCTCGCGTGCCGCTTCGGCAAAACCCGGCTGACATGCCGCCACGGTTTCAAGGCTTTTGAGCATCCGCGACACGACCTCAATGATATGCGCGCCGTCCCTGGCGATCGGACGATAGAAATCTTCCAGCACATCGCGCGGCACCAGAGGCGAAACCAGTACGCAACCATGCTCGCCACTCTTGTTTTCGTCCTGCCATTCGAGCAGCAGGCGCGTCACGCTGTCGATCACCACAATTGCCGTGCCCGGATCATTGATGCTCGCAGACATCGCCTTGTCGGCTATTTCGCCCAGAACGATAAAGCCGAAGCGGGGATCGCTGTCATAAGCGCGCTGTTCGCCGAGAACGAAGCAGTCGGCCAGCGCCTTGCGCACCTCTTCGTCGGCCTTGCCCTCGACGAGCAAGAGCGGACGTACCGGCGTCGCATAGGTGCCGGGCCGCGCCATCACAGTGACAGTCAGATCATGCTCTTCCGCCAGATCCTGCAATTCGCTGGCGTCGCAATGCTGCACATAGCCCGGCTTTTGCGCGCAAACCTCCTCCCCTTTTGGCTCGCCTTCAAGTTTCCGGCAATTGAGCAGAGGGTGCTCGCTCATCACCTTGAGCGCGTCCCGTGTCGCTTCTTCCACCACGCTGATCGTGTTGCCCACACGGCCAATGGCCGAAATCTGCCCGATCCAGCGGATCAGCGAAGTCACCACCAGCACGACGACGCCCAGCGTCACTATAAAAAGAAAGAGTCGTCCCGCTTCACTGTAAAGCCCCGCCGAAAGCCCGATAATCCCAACAATCGAAAACAGAAAGGCACCGATGAAGACGGAAATGGATGTCTGTGCGCGCAAGTCTCCAGCGATCAGCGGCACTGCGCGCGGCGTAGTCGAGTTGGATGCGCCGGAGAACGCGCCGACCACGGTAGAGAGCGCAAAAACCGCCACTGTCAGCAGGCTGGACGCCAAAATCTGCAACACGGTTTTGACACCTTCGGCTGGCACCACGAATGGCAATTCGTCGGGCGCAAACCGTGCCAGTACATACGCAATGATGACGGTCAGGACGGCCATGGCTGAAAACGCCGCTGGCAGAAACCACATGCGCTGCATCAATTGGCGCAGCTTGAAGCGGAGATAGCTCATCATTCCCCCAGACGCTTGCGGGTTTAACGCCGACCCAGCGCCTTAGGATGCACTTCATCCGGCGTTGGGCTCAAGCCCCGTAAATGCGCCGCGCCTCCAACGCCAGGCCGAGTCCCACGCTGCCCAGCACGTCTGTCCTCACCACATCGGCCTCGGGAAACAGTGCCTGCAACCGCCCTGCCACAGCAGGCACCAGCGTCGAACCACCTGTCAGGATCAAGCTATCCACTGCATCGGCACCAATTCCGGCCCGCCGGAGCGTCTCGCCAATTGTCATTTCCAGCCGCAACACGGAATCAGCCAGCGCGTCACCCAGCTGCCCAGCGGTGATTTCGGTGCGGATTTCCCGCTCGCGCACCGGAAAGACGAATTGGGTTACGTCCGCATCCGACAGGGCGATCTTGGCCGCTTCCACCGCCCCGATGAGCCTGTGCCCCAGCCGGTCCTCAACCAGCATGATCATGGTTTCCACCCGCTCGGCCTCGATGGCCTCGCGCATGGTCGAGCGCAGATCGCGCAAAGCCTGCGCGTCGTAGAGCCGATTGATCCGGTGCCAGGTAGAGAGATCATAATAAGGCGCAACCGGCAGATGCCTCTTGCCGTCCTTGGTTCGCGAGCCCAGCCCCAGTTCCGGCATAACCCGGCTCATGGCCAGCAGACGGTCAAAATCGGTGCCGCCGATATGCACACCAGCCGTCGCCAGAATATCTGCTGAACGGTCCGCAGCCCCGGCCCGCTCCGGCGAAACGCGCACCAGCGAAAAGTCCGAAGTGCCGCCACCAAGGTCGACGATCAGCGCCAGCTTTTCGCCCGACACCTGCCGCTCATAGTCGAGCGCCGCCGCAATCGGCTCAAACTGAAACGCAATGTCCTTAAAACCCTGCGCCCGCACAGCGGCTTCCAGCTGTCCCTGCGCTGCCTTGTCAGCCTCCGCATCGTCGTCAACGAATTGCACCGGGCGGCCCATCACCACCTGCGTCAGCTCTTGGCCAAGCTCCGCCTCAGCCCGCCGTTTCAGTTCAGCGACATAGGTGCCGATGATCTCGCCAAAACCCATGCGACGGGCTTTTACCCGTGTCGTGTCATTGAACAGCGCCGTGCCCAGCACGCTTTTGAGCGAGCGCATCAGCCGCCCTTCGGCACCGGTCACATATTCGGCCACCGCCGCGCGACCAAAGTGAACATGATTGTCTTCAAAACCGAAAAACAGCACGCTGGGCATGGTTGCCTGCCCATTTTCGAGCGCGAGCAGATGGGGTTGCCCATCCTGCCCAACTCGGCCCAGCGTGGAATTGGACGTGCCAAAGTCGAGGCCACAAGCAAGGGTCATGATCGCCGTCCATCAAAAAGGGAATGCGCACCGGGCGCGGAGGGACGGGCGTTTTAGGGAAGATGGCTCAGGAAGGCAATGGCCTATTAAGCTGCCTTTTTACGCTTTTCAGGCTTACCGCGCAGGTCGACGACTTCCAGCCGGGCAAGGCCACGCTGCTGGGCGCGTTTGACCGCCTGATTGGCCTTGTGCAGCACGGCGCGGTCAAAATTGCCGTGAGGATTGGTCACAGCAAGGCCCATGCTCAGCGTCACCTGACCGGCATGGCTTTCGCGATTGGGCAGGTTTTCCTGACGAATAGCCTTGGCGATACGCCCGGCCAGTTCCCGCGCCATCAGCACCGGCATATCCGGCAGCACCAGCACGAAGCCCGTTCTCCCCTGTCGCAGGCAGCTGATCGACTCACGCGGCAGCAGCGGCTGAATGGTTTCCTGCAAACGGTCGAGACTCAGCTCCACCGCATCGCGGCCATAGGCGGCGAAATATTCGGCATAGCGGTCCATATCCATGGCGAGGACACAGAGCGAGACATTGCGCGCTCCGGCTTCATTCCAGCCACGGCGCAGTTCTTCATCTATCCTCTGGGCAGGCCTCGACTTTTTCTCGGGATTGCCGATTGCCGAAACGCCATAAGCAGGCTCGTGGCCGCTCCGTCCGAGTACCGAACGGACCCGCGCCCAGAAGCCGTCATTGCCGCTCATGGTCACTTTGTTCATCAAGCCTGTCCTGGGCCCAGTTTCCAGTGCCCCGATCTGGCCACACAATGGTTAACAGGAAGTAAGTATTTGCCCTTTAGAGGTGTTCGGGCGGCTCGAATTCGGGCCAATCGACAGCATGTTCTTCCCATTCATCGGGATCAACTTCCGTTTCAAGAAACGTACGCCCCTTCACCGAAACACCCACATCCACCACCGTCTGCGGATCGCCCGACACCAGCGGATGCCACCAGGCTAGCCCCTTGCCCTCGGCCAGCCGACGATAGGCGCATGTGGTTGGAATCCAGGGAATTTCCCGCACATTTGTCGCGTCCAGCTTCACGCAGTCCGGCACTTTTTTCTGCCGATTGGGATAGTCGGTGCAGGCACACGTATCGCCATCGAGCAATTGGCAGCGCACATCCGAGGTGATCAGCGTGCCGGTATCTTCGTCTTCCAGCTTGATCAGGCAGCAGCGCCCACAGCCGTCGCAGAGGGCTTCCCACTCGGCGGGCGACATTTCCTCAAGTGTTTTTTCTTCCCAGAAGGCCATGTTTACCCTTGGCGACCTATGATGTTGCCGGTTTGCGCTTGCCGGACGGCAAAGGCAATCATATTCCAGCGATTGTGTTGCCTTGCCGGCCAATTGCCGACAAATGTGCAATTCAGATGGCACCGGGGACCGGCGTGCAGGATCCTTTCTACACCAAGGAAAAGAAAAGCAAGCGCACCGGCGGCATGCTGGCGGCTGACGCGTGGCTGGATTCCTCGCTTTACGAGTTCTGGCATGCACTGGGCCGCGCCTATACGCGCTATCAGGATTTCATGAGCCGGTTCCACGTCACCGGCTTCAAGCGCTTCCTTGTCGAAATCTTCTCCGACGCCTTCACCTTCGGCGCCATTGGCTGCGTGTTGATCACGGCGCTGGCTATGCCCGCCTTCAACATCATTGATCGCGGCATGATCAACAAGGCCGAGGACTATTCGGTCGTCTTCCTCGACCGTTTCGGTAATGAAATCGGGCGACGCGGCATTCGCTCTGACGATTCCGTCGCGCTCGATCAAATGCCCGACTATCTCATCAAGGCCACGCTCGCGACCGAGGACCGGCGCTTTTACGAGCATTTCGGCGTCGACATCGTCGGCACTCTGCGCGCTTTGATGACCAATGCGACCGGCGACACCTCCATGCATGGCGGCTCCTCGCTCACCCAGCAGCTTGCCAAGCAGATGTTCCTCTCCTCCGAGCGGACCATCGAGCGCAAGATCGTCGAAGCGTTCCTTTCGGTCTGGCTGGAATGGCACTATTCCAAGGATCAGATTCTCAAGCTCTATCTCGACCGCGCCTATATGGGCGGCGGCAATTTCGGCGTTGTCGCCGCCGCCGACTACTATTTCGGCAAGCGTATTCAGGACATTTCGCTGGCTGAAGCCGCGATGCTCTCCGGGCTCTACAAGGCCCCCGGCCGCTGGGCGCCCCATATCGACCTCGCCGCTGCCCGTGGCCGTGCCAATGTGGTGCTGACCAATCTGGTCGCGGCAGGTTTTCTCACCGAAGGTCAGGTCACCGCCGCCCGTCGCCACCCCGCCTCGCCGGTCGACCGCACGGCAGATGCCAATTCCCCCGGTTATTTCCTCGATTACGCCTTCGAGGAAGCCAAGAAGCTGATCGACGAGACTCAGCCGCCGGGCAATAATTTCGTCGTCCGCACCACCATCGACACCACCCTTCAGGCCTATGCCGAAGAAGCGATTACCTCGGTGATCCGCGAACAGGGCGAGCAATATAAGGTCGAACAGGGCGCCATGGTCGTCACCGATACCGAAGGCGCAATCCGCGCCATGGTCGGCGGCACAGATTACGCCAAGAGCCAGTTCAACCGCGCCATCGTGTCCAATCGCCAGCCCGGCTCGTCCTATAAGCCCTTCGTTTATGCCGAAGCCTTCGAGCAGCTTGGTCTCAAACCCACCGATACCGTCTCCGACCATCCGGTGTGTATCGGCGACTGGTGCCCACAGAATTACGGCCGCTCCTATCGCGGCCAGACCTCGCTGATCAGCGCCTTTGCGTCCTCGATCAATACGGTGCCCGTCACCCTGTCGATCAAGACCGGGCGCGACGCTATCGCCCAACTGAGCTACCGCATGGGGCTGCGTCAGGAATACCCGGTCACCCGCTCGCTGGCTCTCGGCGTAGCCTCGGTTTCGGTGCTGGATATGACCTCGTCCTATGCGGTCTTTGCCAATCATGGGCTTAAGACCCCTGCCTATGGCATTATGCGGATGACCACGGCGCGCGGCGATCTCGTCTGGGAACATAACCCGGATGAAGGCCATGAACGCGTGCTCTCGGAACAGACCGTGGCCTATATGAACCAGATGATGCGCGCCGTCGTCACCTCCGGCACGGGCCGCCGCGCCGAAATCGAAGGCGTTCCCACATTGGGCAAGACCGGCACCACAACCTCCTATCGCGATGCGTGGTTTGCGGGCTTTACCGGCAATTACGTCGCCGCGGTCTGGCTGGGCAATGACAATTACAGCACCACCAACAACCTGACGGGCGGCCTGCTTCCTACCGTCGCCTGGCAGAAATTCATGGCTTATGCGCATACCAATATCGCGGTAAAGCCAGTCTTCGGCATCGACTTCGTGCCGCCACCAAACATAGTCGCGGATGCCGAGGCCGAAGGGCTGGAAGAGCCCGCAGCCGAACGCCCGCCAAGCCTGACGCCAGCTGCGGCCCGCAAGTTGCTCGATCTTGCCACCAGTTTTGAAACCTCACTGGCCAATATGAACGTTCCAAGCGACACGGCCAGCGCTCCGGCGCCATCCGGCACCACGGGTCTTTAGCCGTGCGTTTCGTTCTTCGCCTGCTCATGTCGATGATTGTGGCCCTGTCGGTCGGCTTTGGCCTGTCCTATTACGCGCTGACCGATGGACGGTTGTTTGGCGGCGTGCAGGTCGGGCCATGGGCGGCATGGCCCGATGTCGGCGCGCCATCGCCCAATCCCTACACGCGAGCCCATATTGCCCGCGAGGCCGCGCTTCAGCTGGGGCGCAGCGAAGGCCTGCAGTTCATCGCCACTGCCGATAGCAGCGGCGAACCGCTAGACTTGAACTGTTCCTATCGCCTCGATGGCCGTGTCCCGGCTTCGAGCTTCTGGACGCTTTCGGCAATTGACGCCAATTGGGTCAATCTGGCTGCGCCAGATAGTGAAACCGCTTTACGCTCCAGCGAAATCGCCCGTCAAAACAATGGCGATCTGCGCATTCACGTCGGCACCAGCCTCAAACCCGGCAATTGGCTGGAACTCACCGGCAGTGGACCTTTCAGTCTGGTGCTAACACTTTACGACACCATGGCCCTGTCCGGCTTTGGGTCCAGCGACGCCGTTTTGCCTTCCATCACCCGGGAGGCTTGCCAATGATCCGCACCCTGCTCTGGCTTATTGGTGGCGTGCTACTGGGCGGTGTCATTCACATCGTCACCATACTCACCCTGCCCCGACTGGCCGAAGAAACGGCGTGGACCCGGATCGCTGCACTTGAGGCAATAAATGACATCGTCATTCTACCCTCTGTTCGGGCCGGAGAACCCAATCCGCTGCATCTGGATCCAGACTTGTCTTATGGCGTGTGCCAGATCGACCTGTCTGAAGGGCCCGCCTATCTGAGTGGCGTCCTGCCCGATGCGTTCTGGTCGGTCGCCGTCTATGATCGCGCCGGCACTGTCACCTATTCCACCACCAACCGGGATGGCATCGGGCAGAATGTGGAACTGGGCATTTTCAATGCCGACCAGACGCGCCTCCTTGCCCAGCAGCAGCTCGACATTGCGGAGGGTCTGTTGGTGGTCGAGGCCGAAAGCGACGCTCTGTTCATCGTTGTCCGCCTCTCGCCGCCACAGCACGTCATGCGGCAACGCTTCGAGGCTGAACTTGCCAAACTCACCTGCGGGCCACGAACTGGATAGCCGAACACATGATGTCGCAAGAAAATTTCGACACCGCCTTGTCCGATATAGTTACCCGCTATCTTTCGGAGATCGCCCTTCCCGCCGAGCACCTGTCTCTTCTGCGCTGGCAGATGGAGCAGGGCCATGCGCTTGATCAACGCACGACCTTTCCGGGCCATGTGACCACCAGCGCCATCGTGCTCTCGCCCGATCATCGCCAGACCCTTCTGATCGACCACGTGACCATCGGACGCTGGCTTCAGCCCGGCGGGCATTACGAGCCATCCGACACCTTCCGCCAATCGGCCATGCGCGAAGCCGTCGAGGAAACCGGCGTTCAAAACCTGCGTCTCCATCCCTGGCATGAAGGTGGCGATCTACCCTTTGTGATCGACAGCCATGATGTGCCCGGCAAGCCGTCGCGCAACGAGCCGCCCCACATCCATCATGACCTGCAATATCTCTTCATTGCAGACCCGGCCCTGCCGCTAGTGGCCCAGTTAGAGGAAGTCCATGCCGCAGAATGGCGAGACGCTTCTATGCTGGCCGAGTTCGCACCCAAAGCCGTGGCCAGACTGCGCAGCGTCTCGTCACCAGACTGAGCCTAGAAAAAGCTCACGGCCATGCCGCAGAGTGCGAAAGCAAGCACCACAGCCCAGCTCGGCACTTTCCATGCGACCAGCGCGGCAAAGCCTGCAAGCGCCAATGCAAAATCGATCGGCGTGATAACTGCGCTGGTAAAGACCGGGTTGTAAAGCGCAGCGCCCAGCAACCCCACCACAGCGGCATTAGCGCCGCGCATCGCGGCCTGCGCGTGACCCCAACGCCGGAACTGGTGCCAGAATGGTAAGACGCCCACGACCAGCAAAAGACCCGGCAGGAGAATAGCCACGAGCGCGATGCTGGCACCCGCAATGCCATTTGGTTGCGCCGAGCTAACCGCACCGAGATAGGCCGCAAAAGTAAAGAGCGGCCCCGGCACTGCCTGAGCCGCGCCATACCCCGCAAGAAAGCCGTCGGGACTAACCAGTCCACGCCCGATGGTTTCAGCCTCAAGCAGCGGCAAGACCACATGTCCGCCACCAAAGACCAGCGCACCGGCGCGATAAAAGCCGTCGAACAAAGCCAGCCCCTGCCCCATGCCTGCGAGCACTGGCAGTCCGATCAGCAGCAGGACGAAAATCACCAGCGCAGCCACACCAGCCCGGCGTGATACAGGAAAAGTCCCAGCGTCGACAGCAACCGTGCCATCGCCGCGACAAAGCGCAAGTCCCAGAACGCCGCCCACAAGGATAGCGCCCACCTGCCCAATTGCCCCGCTGACGAGAACCACCAAAAATACTGCAAAGACGGCGATCAGAACACGTTCGCGATCGGGCGTCAGGCTCTTGGCCATCCCAAATACGGCCTGCGCCACGATGGCCACCGCCACCAGTTTGAGCCCATGCAGGGCCCCTTGCGCCAGAGGTCCATCAAGCGAGGCCGCAGCATAGGCAAACAGCACCAGCAGGATTGCCGAAGGCAGCGTAAACCCAATCCAGGCCGCTGCCGCGCCGAGCGGCCCGGCGCGCATCAAGCCCAGCGCGAACCCGACCTGACTGGATGCGGGTCCCGGCAGGAACTGACACAGTGCAACCAGCTCAGCATAACGCGCGTCGCTGATCCAGCCCCGGCGCTTGACGAATTCGTCGTGGAAATAACCAAGGTGAGCGATTGGCCCGCCAAAGCTGGTTAGCCCAAGTTTGGTGAAGGCAAGCAAAACCTCGCCCGGTTTCCCCGCAACGGGCTCCTGCTTTTCGGTCACCAGATCCTCTTGAGCTACTTTTGCGGGATAATCTCGCGATCCGGCACCATGGTCTGGAAGCGTGACGGTATGGTGACACCAGCACCGCCTCTACCCCCTGCCCCGTCCAGGCAGAAATCACCGCGATTGGCGCGATCAACAAACGGCTTCATGCGCTGCAGATTTTGATCAACGGCCCGGGATTGTTCATGCGGCGTTTCCACCAGCAGATGATCGAGCGCATAGGCGTAGCTCTGGTAGCGATAATTGAGCGCCCGGACAAACCAGTCGATATGCCATTGGTTCTCCACATATCGGGCCTGCACATTGGCGGCCACTGATTGCTCGATACCGGAAAGCTCGGCCAGCGCGATCCGCCGCTGCCTGTCAACCTCTTCCACAGCACAGATGGCGCGGAAGGTCGTGGGAATGGTGTCGATGTCTGCCAGAATATGCCGTCCCACGGTGGCATAACGCGTTGTCGAGGATTGATACTGCGTGGTCCGCAGCCAGGTATAATATCGCTCGGTGGTGAACTTATAGTCGTTGGCCTTGCCGATCCGGGTGCGTTGCAATTCCACCGAGGCATCGAACATCCAGTCCCGGCTATGCGCCGCCACCAGAAAGCGCCAGGTGCGGTCATGCATTTCGCGCTCCTGATCGGTCTGATTCAGGTTCGACACCGGCTCCTTGCGCCCCGCCGCAATATGATCGCCGACAAACGGCATCACCTGATCATGCAGGACACCGGGCTGCGCCCGGCCAAAGTCACCCACCGGTCGCGCAACGCAGCCAGTAGCAAGGCCAGCCAGCAGAACAAGCCCGGCAGCACGAAACAAGTTTAAGCCGCCGTCAGACACGCTTGCGCTTGCGCCTTTTGCTGTCTTCGGCAGATTTTGGTGGCGGCGGCGTACCGCGTTCATAACGCACCCCGGTAAAAATCAGGATTTGGGCCTCGCCGCGGGTCGTCGTCCCATCAGTGGCGGATTTCTTCCGCCCGGCAAATCTTAGCAGCTTTCCCAAGCTGACCTCCATTTCATGCGCCGCTCCCCCGTCCCTAATGGGGGCAACGAATAGCTTTGGCAGTCCGGCGCATCGCCCCATGCGCTTCAACGCTATTAAGAGATCGTCAAGGTTAACAGTCTGCTAACGAATTGGCGGCAAGAGTGCATAGGCATCGCTTGGGATGCAAAAGCGAGTCGACGGTTTACTCAAAAATGCTTGGTTTTCAGCCTTACGAGACATTTCAGCTGCTGATCGAAACGGGTGGTGTGGATCGCACCAATACGCTTCTAATCGCTGCCTGTGACGCCTATACGCGGCGCGGAAAGCCCACCATTCCCGAAATGGAACAGTTCGAAACCCTGGCGACCCGCCTGTTTCCGACCGCCGGTCCACAAGCCCGCGCAAAGGGCGCTGCCATTCTTGGCCGAGCCGAACTTTTGACACCCAAGCTCGAACAACTGGTTATCGAGAATATCGGGGAAGACCTTATCCCCTTCCTCGAAAACGCCACCGAACTCTCCGACCAGACCATGCTGGACATTATCGGGCGCTATGACGTTCCGGCCTGCGCGACACTTGCCGGGCGGAAGGACCTGTCCAATGTGGTACTGGCCAAGCTGTTCCAGATGAATTCCCGCAAGGTCTATCGCGCACTTGCAGCAAACACCAATGTGTCGCCGCGCGGCGCCTATCTCAGCGCACTTGCACGCTCGGCACAGATGGATCATCTGGTCGCAGAATCGCTGGGCCAGCGTGACGATTTCGACGCCGCCCTGCTCGCGCCGGCATTCTTCGACCTCTCAGACGATCACCGCATCAAGGTCATCCAGGCCTTTGCCAATCGCTCGACGCCGGTAGCGCCAATTGCACGTACCATCGAGCAGATTTCGGTTGCCAGCGCCGAACTGACCAGGGCCTTGATGAAGCTCTTCTCGGAAAATCGTCGCCCTGAGGTCACTAAACTTCTCGCCCAGATCACAGGCCTGGACGAAGTCCGCTGCGGCCAGATCGCGCATGATGTCACTGGCGCGTCACTCTTCGTCATCTTGCGGGCCTTTGGCGCCACGGCCTATGACGGGCTCAAGGTGTTGATCCATGCCACCAGTCACGACGCCGAGCGGTCCAAGGCGCTTGCAGATTTCGCCAATCTCTTCAGCAGCATTTCGCCTGAATCCATGGCCTATCTGATGAGCGCATGGCGCGGTGAAGTGAACCTGCTCGAACTCAGCAAACCACAATACCAGCCCTTCACTCAGCCGAGCCGCCGCACGCCGGGCCTTGCTCCCGCGCACAATCCGGTCGTGGAACAGGCCATCGAGGCTCTCGCACGGATCGGCGTCCGCCGCGCCAGCTAAGCAAAAGGCCCTTTGCGGGGCCTTTTTTATGGTTCTCGGACGAGGTCTATACCGAGATCATCGCCGCGCAGATCGATGCTCAGCACCCAGAGATCGGGGTCGAAGTCCACTTCCTTGCGGATACGTTCGGCGGTCTTGTCTGGCGCCACATGGTCGAAGCGACGTTGAAACACCATCCCCGCCCCATCATCGCGACTGATAGTCGGCGCCGGAGTATAGAGCGAGCGCGTGCCGTCGAGATGGTCAACCTCGATGAAGACCTGTCCGGCAATGGGGTCGCCGCGCCGGGCGACGACACACATATTACCCAGATCGTTGTGCCGCCGGACGAAGGCCATACACCAGATGTCGCTGCGGAGGCTCGCCACTTAAATCGTCGCGCCTGCCTTGATCAGCAAGTCCACCAGATCAGGCTGGACCTGGCCGGTCATGCGATAGCGATTAAAGCTCTCGAATTCACGGATGGCGCGGGCGGTCTCTGGGCCGGGCTTGCCATCGACCTGCGACTGAAAGAATCCAAGGCTCGCCAGCCCCGTCTGTATCTGCCGCACCAGTTCGGTATCGTTGGCCGGTGGCGTGCGCGGCACCGATGCGGTGCTGGCTGTGTTGGTTGGCGGCACAGTGGACGCGACGGCGACAGGTTGCGGCATGGCCTGAGCTGGCTGCGGCGCAACATTTGCCAAGGGAACAGGCGGATTGGTCGTCACAGGTGCCGAGCCGCGTGACGTGTCCACTGTTGATATAATCGAATCGATTGTATTGGCCGCCGATTGCGCGACCACGTCGAATGCCTGTTCTGCTGGTGAGAGTTCGGGCAGCCGAGCCACGACCTCATCCTGCTGAGGCGCAGGCTGGGCAACTGGTGCGGTTACGGCGGCTTGTGGCTGAACCGCTGGCTGAGGTTGCGGCACAACAGGCTGAATAGTGCGGCCTGCACTATCGGAGGCCAGGATCGCGTCCATGACCGTAGAGTTCATGGCGCCGGTTGGCGTCATGCCATTGCGAGTCTCGAAGGCTCGGATGGCCTCGGCGGTCTTGGGGCCGTAATAGCCGTCGATAGTGCCGGAAAACAGGTTCAACTCGAACAGCTTTTTCTGGACGGCAAACATCTGCGCATTGCCCACCGGCGCATCAGGCACAGCGACCGGCGTGGTAACACTTCCAGTCGTTTCCTGAACCGCGACAGGCGCCGTGGCCGTCTGTGGTGCAGCAATGACTGGCAGAACCGATTCGGGGCGATCGTTCGATGGGGTCGGCAAGGCCGCAACCTCGCTTCGCGCAGGCGCAAAGAAAGGCGACGGGTGATCGCCGGTCTGGAAATAGAGCGCGTTGCTCCCGGCAAGCGCCGTCATGGTAACCATTGTCAGAAGGCCCGTGGATGCCAGCGGCGCTCGCATATAGCGGGCCAAAGCCCATTGTCCGGCCTTGGTGACGGAGCCAAGCATGGCCATTCCGGCCATCATGATTGGCTGGGAAAGGGTCGCTGTGCTCATTGCGCTTTTCTTGTTTCGTTTTGCCATGAAGAAGGAGTGGCGCTCGCCAATGTCTCGCGGTGCAGATGAACAATGTCGGCAGTTTCACCGGCTTTGGTTGCTGGACCGTTTATAGGCAGCAAAACAGTTACAGTTGTCCCCGCACCGATCTCAGACATGGCCCGCAAAGTGCCGCCATGCAGCTCTACCAAGCCCTTCACAATCGAGAGACCAAGGCCGGTCCCTTCATATTTTCGGCTCAGGCCGTCCTGCACCTGAAAGAAGGGTTCGCCGATTCGCGACAGTGCTGCTGGCGCCATGCCGATGCCGCGATCGCGCACGGAGAAATTAACAGACTGTCCCTGCCGCTTGATCGCAACAGTTACCGTCCCACCCTCATGGCTGAATTTGATGGCGTTGGACAAGAGGTTGATCAGGATCTGTCGGCATAGCCGTTCATCCGCCGTCAGGAGCGGCAAGTCGGCCTCGACTTCTGCCACAACCTGCACATTGCGCTCTGCGGCCATTGCCTCGACCATGGCGAGGCAGGACGGCATGATTTCGGCAGGTGCCATCGGCTCGGCATTGATCTCGAACTTGCCCGCTTCAATGCGGGACATGTCGAGGAGCATGCTGACCACCTCAAGCAGATGCTTGCCGCTCTGATGAATAAGCCCAGCGTATTCCTTGTGCGTTTGCGACATTTCTCCGCCAATGCCGCTGGTCATCATTTCGGAGAAACCAACCACCGCATTGAGAGGCGTGCGCAGTTCATGTCCAATAGTGGCCAGAAAGCGCGATTTCGCTTGAGACGCATCCTCAGCGGCGCGATGGGCCTCGGCCATAGCAGCTTCGGTATCCTTGCGGCCAGTGATGTCGCGCAAAAGCGCAATAACTTCGTGACGGCCTTCGGCGTTGATCTCGTCCAGAATTGGCGAGAGCTGCATTTCAATCCAAACGAACCGCGGAACACCCGTCGCTGCGCGCGGATCGTCCTGACGCAAACGCAGTTCGATAGTGCGGCTACGACCGCCCTGATTGGCGTCAGCAAAAGCTGTCATGAACGCAGGGCGGTCCAGGACGTGCAATCGGCTACCCAGATTATCGCCCGACAATTGATAGCGCGGGCAACCAAAAAGAGTTTCCGATGAACGCGAAGCGAGCAGGATGGCACCATTGGCACTGAAACGCAGGACCGCGTCCTGCACATGTTCTATCAGGTGGCGATACGCGCTGATCTGGGCCTTGTCATGATCTTCATAGGCCGCATTGATGCGATTGGCGCTATGGACGACAATGGCGAAGGCCACAACAAAAGCAAAGGCTGAAGCGGCCAAAAGCTGGAATTCATCGGCGCGAACAGGGCTGATGCCAGCGAAACTGCACAGCGCTCCAGCAACCAGAACAACAGCAAGAGCAAGCCAGCTTATCCGACGATGCACAGGGCGCGCGACCAAGGCCGCGAGAACAGTGCCCATCAACGCAATAGCCATACCGGCATCGAGGAGTCGGGCATCTGAAATGGTCAGAATGAGACCCGATGCCATCAGGGTCGCGACCTGCCCCGCCGCTGCCGTATCGGCCAGTCCGCGATGGTGCATAGACAGGCTGATCATGCCGCCAGCAAGCAGAAGGCTCGCCACGAGAAACGGCACATCCCCACCGTCCATCAGCAGATACATGGCCGGAACCAGACCGAAAGCAGCTAAAATGATCAGCAGGCGGGCATTATTCGCTATGGTCTTGCGGCGCAGCATTTCAGGGCGATTTCCGGACGCGAACGCAGCCCTACTGCTCCGCTTATCTGCTCCGAAAACCTTGAAGCTACCCATCAACCAAACTCACTGTACTGACGCCATTTTCGGAGCTTCTGCTCCTGATGCGGCTCTTTCTCGAGCCGCCTGCCCAGATATCTCCAGGTCGTGAGAGCAACCTCGCGCGCCAACATCTAAGACGGGATTAAACGCTTGTGCCCAAAGGCATTAGCCGCAGGGCTTTTGCCAGTTAGCGTAAACAAGGTGTTGCGTTCCCAAACACGGTGCGCAGCATTTGCTTCAAATTTTATCGACTTGTCGTAGCGCCGTTTAATGACCGGTCGCTAACCTCTTCTCCAACAGGCAGGAATGGTTCTGCCACATTGGAAAAATGATGTTTCTGATCCGCTCTGCATTTTGGCTCACACTCGCCTTTCTGGTCATTCGACCGGGCGTGGATGTGCGCGACACGGCCACGACGATTTCGTCGGAAGCCATGGCGCGCGGTAGCCAGTTCATCGCCCAGCAGATCGAGTCCATCGAATGCGACAACCTCACCTGCATTGGCGGCAAGGCCATGGCCAACGCCGCCCTCAAGGCCAGCCCTGTTTCCGCTGATCCCATGCAACAGAAGGCGGTGATTGGTCGCGTTCCACTGCCAAGGCCCCGGCCGGACCGAACGGGCTAGAATGACGCCCGTCGGGGGGCGCTATCATGCCATCCCCCAGGGGGTAATTTGCTTCCCCAAGCAAGACTACCCCATCCCCCTGGCTCCTGCCGCAGACACCGCCCCGTGTCTGCGGCTTTTCTTTTTTGCGGTTCTGGCAATCGCTCATGTCTTGGCCTAGATAGACGGCATGACACAGCCACAGCCGTTTCAAGAAATTGCCGAGAACCTATCTTTCCTCGATGATTGGGAGGATCGGTATCGCTATCTGATCGAACTCGGCCAGGGGCTTCCCAAACTGGCCGAAGCCGAGCGCACCGCCGAGAACAAGGTGAATGGCTGCATATCCCAGGTTTGGCTGGTTGCAGAGCAGCATGCGGCTGATGGCGCGCCCGGACTCCGGTTTCGTGGCGAAAGCGATGCCATGATTGTGCAGGGTCTGGTTGCCGTCTTGCTCGCGCTCTATTCGGATCGCCCGGCGCGCGACATTGCCGAAACCGACGCCATTGCGCTTTTCGACGAACTTGGTCTGCGCGAACACCTGACCACTCAGCGTTCCAATGGTTTGGTCGCCATGGTCAATCGCATCCGCAATGAAGCGCGGGCAGCGCTGGCCTAAGCGCGCTTGTTCAGCCGACGCATTAGCGGTTCTTCAACCAGCCGATAGAGAATCCAGCCCGCAACAAGGCCGCCTGCAAGGGCGGCCATAACTATTGCGCCTGTGATCCATGAGTTGCTCATGCCGATCAGTCGCAAGGCAAAGCCGGCTATCGCGCCAACAGCAAAAATGTGGATGAGGTAAATCGAGTAGGACGCATCGCCGAGCCTTTCGAGGACGGCCAGCCTTGGCACATTCGGGCCGAACCCGGCAGCGAGCGCCAGCAAGGGCACGACGAAAATCAGCATCCCGACAAAAGCACTAAATTCCTCCACTATACCGGAGGATCCAAACCCGATGCTGAGCCCCATGACGCCCAAGGCTAAGCAAGGCAGAAACAGCTTTGGCATAATACGCGAAAGCCAACCCTCAAGGTACCCAATACCGATCCACATACCCGCTACAAAGGCGAGCGGCATGAAGCTGGTGTAAAAGGTTGGGATAGCCGCCTCTGGCCTCCAAAGAAAACCAAGCAGAGCCAGTGCCACATAGGCAATGGTCAGCCACATGGCGCGACCACGCGCTCTCAGCAAAGCCAGAAGCGCAAAGCACACATAGAAGAACATCTCATAATTGAGCGTCCAGCCCAGCTTATAGAGCGGATGAAGTCCGTGGCTGGCCGGATTATAGAACGGCACAAAAAACAGCGACAACACGAGCTGGCCAAAATCGAACAGGGTTGTCTTGAACAGGGTTGGCATAAGGATGGCCAAACCCGCAGCAAGCAGCGTAAACGCCCAGTAAAGCGGCACGATCCGCAATATGCGCCGCCGGAAAAACCTTAGAGGGTCAAACGCACCCTGCCCCGTTACCACCACCATAATGAAGCCAGACACTGCGAAAAACATGATGACGCCAAGCCAGCCGAGCCGTCCATAAGCCAGAACTGGCTCGCTCAAAGGATAAAGCAAGGCATGTGAGATCAGCACAAGAATTGCCGCGATAGCGCGAAGATACTGGATGGAATGGAGTTTGGAGGTCATTGGTTCGGGCAACCAGCGTTATCCCAAACCTATAGCACGGCCATGCAGGTGCAAATATTACCAAACATTACAGCGTTAATGCGCCTTGTCTTCGAACATCGGTGGACGCTCGGACAACCAGGATTCTATCCCTCGGTCAGGATGGCCTTCGGCAGTTTCACTTAATCCCATCAGTGCGGCGAGTTGCTCCAGCCCAATCCTCAACACCAGCTTTGCGCTCCGCCTCGGCCAGCCCCGCTCCTGTTCGATCTGCTGCAGACCTTTATCGAAGCCACAGGTGTCAATCAGAACCGACCAACAGTCTCGCGGCACCTGGCGAACCATTTTTCCAAGCTGGCGGCGTGCCTCTATGGCGCTATCGGCAAGCTCGCCCTGCACGGGGCGCCCACCCCGAGCCCCAATGCGTGTGGGTTCATAGGACATCGTGGTCCTTTGTATGAGGCAAGCTCGCGCGATAAGCCGTGCCAGCCGCCGCGCAACCTCGACATGGTGAGGCGCCAGATAGCATTCGCCTTTCGCAACAGTTGCAAGGCGAACTACGGACTCGGGTGCTTCATCACCAGTTTTCGAAACGCTGTCACGCACTTGCCTTGGCTCCGGCTTGTTCAAGCATGACCTCCAGGCGCGTTACCTCTTCGTCAAAAACTGAATCATCACGTAGATCCTCAATGAGAGCACAAGCATGTGAGACTGTAGTCCTATCCCGACCAAAGGCAATGCCAATTGATGTCAAGCTCTGCCCCAGAACAACGTGCGCCAGATACATAGCCAATTGCCTGGCGCGGGCCGTTTCAGCCCGGCACCGGGACTGGTTAAAAATCAGTGCCTTAGATACTTTCCGTTCATTGCAGACAAGTGCTGCGACCAAGTCTGCTGCAGACGAGACAGAGGCATAGGAATGCCGGCACGAGCCGGTTGAAGCAATGACCATATCCATGATAGCTCCGATACATATAGGATAATATTCCTATATCCTGTCGGAAAGCTAGCACCCGGGGATAAGTTGTTGTCGATTTCGCTCTTCAGAAATGCGAAAGCCGCCCCGATAGGGCGGCTAGCACAAGGAAAACCAACAGCTTTTCAGATTTATCCGGCCTTGCGACCCAGACCATTGTCCTTGGCGAGCTTTGAGCGGGTCGCCGAATAGCTCGGAGCCACCATTGGGTAATCGGCGGGCAGGCCCCACTTCTCGCGGTATTCTTCAGGCGAGAGGTTGTAGTGCGTGCGCAGATGGCGCTTTAGCGACTTGAACTTCTTCCCGTCTTCCAAACAGATGATGTAATCGGGTGCAATCGACTTGCGTACGGGAACTGCTGGCTTCAGCTCCTCGACGGGCGCTGGAACGTCATTGGTCTTGAGGTTCCGCAGCGCATTATGCACTTCAGCGATCAGGCGAGGCAGATCGGTCGGGCTAACAGCATTGTGACTGACATAAGCGGAAACGATTTCTGTGCTGAGCTCGATCAGTTCAGCCTCAACATTTACGAACGCGCCGGTATCGTCGTTCATTTTTTTCAACCTTCCAATTTTTTTCTTATTGACGCAAGCAGGGGGCTCCTCGCGCCTTACGTGTTTACTATGGCGATTTTTAGCCACATGCAAGTCTATGTTGTTCTTGGCGCAAAAGTACGACATTAATTATTGTCGGAATTTAGTTCTGCGTTTTTATAAATGTCATCGACAACATCTGCGCCTGAAGGTCTGTTTTGCGCAACATAGGCAGAACGCGCCAAAAGATGAGCAGCCAATGGCGTTGTCAGCACCAAGAAAATTATGCCGACGATTGCTCTGACGGCGACAGAAACATCCTGAGATAGCACTGCGACAGCGAGCAGGATCAATCCACCACCAACGGCGCCAGCCTTGGATGCAGCATGCATACGGCTATACAGGTCCGGTAACCGGATCACACCAAGTGCGGCGACAAGTACAAAAACTGATCCAAGCAGCAATAAAATACCGCCAGCATAGGTCAAAAACACTTCCACCATCAGTTACCCCGCTCTCCGCCTGCTCGCAGCAGGATGTACCGCGCGAGCGCTATGGTGGCCAAAAAACCCATCAAGGCGATAGCAATGGCGATTTCGAGATAGAGCATCAGCCCGGTGCGAACGGCGATGATGCCTACAAAGCCCATAACCACAATGGTCAAGAGATCCAATGCAAGGACGCGATCAGCCAGGGTTGGGCCAATAACAATCCGTATTAGGGAAAGCAGAAGCGCGAGAGCCACCATGACCAAAGCCAACATGCTCGCCCAGTCGACAAAAACCTGGGGGCTCACTCAAATACCTCCAGAACCTTTTTTTCGAAGCTATTCTTGATGTCCGCGATCACAGCATTCCGATCACCAAGAACAAGAGTATGGACATAAAGCGTCGTGCGATCCTGAGAAACATCGATGCTAAGCGTTCCCGGCGTCAGCGTAACAAGGCTCGCCAGCAGGGTTATTTCGATATCAGACTTAACGGCGAGTGGCACCGCGACGATGGCCGGCTGAATGACTTTCGACATGTCGGGCCGCAGCACAATCACCGCCACCCGCACTGCGCTCGCCATCAATTCATAGAGAAACAAGCCAAGCAGCGATAGAATTCGACCCGTGCGGCGAAGTGAGCCGGAATGCGGCAGGAAGCGGCGCAGGAGCAATGCTGCGAGGCCGCCGATCAGGCCGCCAAACAGCAGGTTTATCCCAGAAAATGAGCCTGTCATAGCGGCCCACAACAGGGCCAGGATGACGATTATGAACGGCGCGTTCATTTCTCTGTGACCTCCACCAGGTTGGTGGCGGCGATGTAACGTGACGGATCGATTATATCGGCCGCGCCAGCGCGCAAATTATCCATGAGGGGGGCTGGCCACAGGCCCGCGAGAACGATGCCGGAGCAGAGAATAGCGCTGGACAGTACACCTTTATTCCCCGACCGAGTGAAGGCCGGAACAGATTGATCGGCAGGCAGGGGGCGCCAGAAGATGTGCGACCAGAGTCTGGTTCCGGCAATGAGGGTTAGAACGGCGTTGGCGAGAAGTGCGAGAGCCAAAACTCCACCTATCCAGCTGGATACATCGCCGGAAAGGCCTTGCGCAAAGGAGGATTCCAGCAGAAGCAGCTTGGGCCAGAAGCCGAGGAAGGGGGGCATTCCGGCAGAGGCGAGAACTAACGTTATGAACAAAATCGAGAGCGGAGCGCTTGCAGCATAAAGACCACCCATCTGCCGTGTGTAGGTAGCGCCGGTTCGCTGCTCAATCAGCCCAACAACCATGTAAAGCGCCGTCATGGTCAGAATGGCGTGGACTATATAGAGGCCGGAACCGGCTATTCCCATCTCGCTGGGCAGGGTCAGACCAACCATAATGACGCCAATGCCACCAATGACGAAAAAGCCGATGGAGCGGCGCAGATTGGTTTCGGCGATTGCGCCAAGTGGAGCGATCAGCAGCGTCGCCACTGCAATGATGAGAAGCACCGGTTCGAGCAGATCGCGACTGCCCGGCAGAATAGCCACCAATGCCCGCAACAAGGCATAGGCTCCAACCTTGGTGAGAAGGCCGGCGAAGAGCGCGGAAATAGCGGCGGGCGGCGTATGATAGGAAGCGGGGAGCCAGGCATTGAGCGGAAAAGCTGCGGCCTTCATCCCAAAGGCGAGGAGAAGCAGAGCCGCGATACCGGCCATTGCCGCCGGACTGGCCAGCGGCGCAACACGCATTATGTCCGCCATGTTGAGCGTGCCCAGCAGGCCGTAGAGCAGACCCAGCGAAAGCAGGAACAGCGTTGTGGCCAGAAAATTGAGGAAGCCATACTTCACCGCGCCATCAAGCTGAGCTGGCCTGCCGCCCTGCACGATGAGGCCGAAGGAAGCGATGAGCGTCACCTCAAACCAGACATAAAGATTGAACAGGTCACCGGTGAGAAAGGCGCCGGTTACACCCGCGAGCAGCAGCAGCACCAGGGCATGAAAGGCTTCCATATTCTCTGCCTGCTCGCCATCGGCTTCCGCGTAAAGCAGGACAAAGAAGGTCACCACTGACGCCGCCAGCGCAAAGCTTGCGCCGAAAATATCTGCTGTCAGGCTAATGCCGAAGGGTGGAAGCCATCTGCCCATGGTCATGCTGACCGGGCCGTTATCCAATACGGCCAGCAGCAGGGTGATCTCGCAGGCGATAATGGCGGCGACAATGGCCAGCGCACCGGCCAAGGACAGGAGGGCGTGGCGTCGCACAATCAGCAGCAAGGCCGCGCCCATAAGTCCAAGAACGACGGGCAGAACGATTACCCAGTCGCCAATGGGCGTCGCCGTCTCAATCATGACGTTAGGCAAAGCAGCGTCCATATCAATAACTCAGCGGCGGTTGCGGCCCGCGTTCGGGCTCGGCGAGGCGCATAGTGTCGGTATTGTCCGCATCAAGGCTTTGATAGGCGCGGAAGGCCAGAACCAGAAGGAAGCTGAACATAGAAAAGCCGATGACGATGGCGGTGAGGATCAGCGCTTGCGGCAGCGGATTGGCAATGGGACCATCCGGCGCATCGAGCCCCGGCGGAATGATCGGCGCCAGCTCGCGCGTGACGCGACCGGCGGTGAAAATCAGCAAGTTGACGCCGTTTCCAAAGATGGTCATGCCGATCAGCATGCGGATAACAGAACGCGAAAGCAGCAGATAAATGCCCAACGCGATGAACAGGCCGACCAGAATGGCGAGAACATAGTCCATTACACGTTCTCCTCGCGATCTGCTTCCAGCGACAGCGCGATGGCCGACAGTGTGCCAAACACCACGCAATAAACGCCGAGATCGAAGACCAGGGGCGTAGACAGCGGCACGACGGTTTCGCCCAGATCGAGATAGAGCCAGATGCTGGTCATGAAAGGCGCATCAATGAACAGGCTTAGCAAACCGGATGCCCCCGCGATCAGAACACCAAACCCGGCAATGGCCATGGGCTCAACCCGGAGCGCGCGGCGCACTTCAGCAACGCCAGAGGCCATGCCGAACACAGCCATAGAAGCCGCCGCAATCAAGCCGCCGATAAAGCCGCCGCCGGGCTCGTTATGTCCGCGAAGGCAGATATAGAGGGAGAAGATGAGCATGATTGCGACAATCAAGGGCGCAAGTGTGCGGAAAATCAGCGTGTTCATGGAGCCACCTGCCGCGCACGACGTTTCGGCGTTGCTTTGACCTGAGGCTCAGGCAGCGGCTTTTTGCGCCGCCGCAGCAGAGCAAGAATGGCCATGCCGGCGCCCATTACCACGGAAATTTCGCCCAGCGTATCGAAGCCGCGATAGTCAACGAGGATGACATTGACGATGTTGTGGCCGTGAGCAATGGGCACGCTGGTGGCGGTAAACAGATCGGACAAACGCGTATCGAGAGTGCCGTTCAGCACAAGCATAAGCAGCAGGCTCACCCCTGCCCCGCAGACGATGGCCAAGGTGCCATCGCGTGCCCAATCTTCGAACGGGCGAGGGTCACGGTCATCAAGTTTAAGCCGCGTCATCACGAAAGTCAGAATGACCACGGACAGCACTTCGACCATGAGTTGGGTGAAGGCCAGATCGGGTGCACCAAAAAGCAGGAAAATCAGCGCTACCGAGGCGCCTTGAGCACCCATGGCAAGAATTGCCAGCAATCGGGTGGGCGCGACCAGAACGGCCAGAAGACCAGCAATGGTCAGGGCAATCACACCCCATTCATAGGGTTGCATGGCGGGCCATACGAGATTGCTTGACCAATTACCAAGCTCGGCATTCGGCCTGATCCAGTCGAAGCCGCCAAAAGCCAGCATTGGAGCGAACAGCGCCACGGCCAGCACAGCAAAAACCGTAACCAGATAAAGCTCTAACCGACCATGATGCAAGATGCGCGTGACCGCGCCTGAAAAGCGGATCAGGCTGAACATTGCGGCGTCGAAAACCTGATCGGCACTCCCCCCCAGGCCTCGATCGAAGCGCCGAAGCATTGCGCGAACAGTATTGATGCGCAAATAGACGAGCACCCCCAGCGCCCAGGTCAGCACCGAAAGCCAAAGCAGGAGGCTGGTGACATCAAGCGCAAGCGTCAAATGTGGTTCGATGGCTGCTCCAGCGATAGCCGATGCGGCTGGCGCCAAAACGTCATGACCCAGCCACCCTGGAAGCAATCCTGCGGTTATGCCCGCAGCGCCCAGCAAGATCGGCCCGACCAGCATGGCGATGGGAGCCTCATGCGGCTGGCGCGGCGTCGGCATGGTTTCACCGAGAAAAGGTCGGATCATCACGACTAGGGCGACGCCAGCCAGCATGGCATTGCCAACAAACAGCACCACAAGCACCAAAAGGCTGAACCAGTCGCCCGACATGAGGCCGAGATACATTTCTTCTTTGGCGAAATAGCCGATGGTCAGCGGCAGTCCGATCATCGATAAGGCCGCGAGGGAGGCGCCGATAAACGTAACCGGCATCTTGTCGGCAAGCCCACCAAGGCTGTTTATGTCGCGCGTACCTGTCTCATGGTCGACCGCTCCCGCCACCATGAAAAGGCCAGCCTTGTAGAAAGCGTGGGCAACGAAATAGACGACCATGGCAGCAATTGCCGCCTCACTGCCCAGCCCGATCAGCACAACCAGAAGACCGAGCGAAGCAATCGTGGTCTGGGCGAGAATTTGCTTCAGGTCGGTTTGCTTCAGTGCCCCCATAGCGCCCCAGAGCAGCGTAACTGCGCCGAAGCTGACCAGAATACCGGTCCAGATTTCTGTGCCACCCAATAGCGGCGTCATGCGCGCCAGCAGATAAACGCCCGCCTGCACCATCGTGGCCGAATGCAGAAAAGCGGACACAGGGGTCGGCGCTTCCATTGCGTTTGGCAGCCAGAAATGCAGAGGAAACTGCGCCGATTTGGTGAAAGCAGCAACAATGAAACAGGCAAGCACCAGACCATAAAGCGTGGAATCGCGCAGGACATCGCCCATATTGCGCAGTGCGCTCATTTCCCATGTCCCGGCAATCAGGCTCACGAGGATGCCGCCCGCCAAAAGGGCCATGCCGCCAATATTGGTGATGACCAGCGCCTGAATGGCGGCCCGCCGCGCCGCCTGCCTTGTGTGGTCGAAGCCGATCAACAGGAAGGAGGTGATCGACGTCAATTCCCAGAAAAGGAAGAGGGCCAGCAGGCTATCGGCCAGCACCAGACCGAGCATGGCCCCCATGAAGGCGAGCATGAAGCCAAGGAAACGCCCCTGATGCTTGTGTCCCGCCAGATAGGTGCCCGCATAAATGAGGATCAGCGTGCCGATGCCGGAAATGGTCAGAGCGAAGACGAGACTGAGCCCGTCGATAAAGAAACTCAGATTAAGCCCATAGCTGGGCACCCATTCAAGCGCGGTTGCAACGGTCCCGCCCTTGATCAGGCCATCGGCAAATCCAAGCAAATAGGCAAAAATAGCCGCAGGCACGGTTGCCAATATCCAGCCGGAGAAACGGCCAGCAAAACTGTGCAGAAACGGCGCGAATACAGCTGCCACAAACGGCAGCACGGCAATCAAGGTGACCGCGATGTCTATGGATATTTCCAACCCGGAAAATCCCACTCTGTTTTTATGATTCAGTGGATTTCTTGGCGAAGACCTTAACGACGCAGGCCGAGGGAACAAGCGCAATCGGACTGAAATCGACCAATGGCCTATGTGTTTTCAACCGATTCCGGGACTGGCAAAGCGTCTCCATGCAGCCTATGTCCATGCAAGCTTTCTTTCGCGGCACCGAGCCGCGCCACCCTGCGGAGATCATATGACCCAGGCCAAGGCCCCAATCGCCAAACGCGTTGCCCATTCCTATACGCATCACAACATCACGCGTCAGGACGACTATGCGTGGCTGCGCGCCGACAACTGGCAGGAGGTGATGCAGAAGCCGGATACGCTCGATCCTGAAATCCGCGCCTATCTCGAAGCCGAAAATGCCTACTATGAGGCCGAATTTGGGGCGCCGACCGATGCTTTGCAGGACAAAATCTACAAGGAAATCCGCGGGCGCATCAAGGAAGACGACAGCGGCGTGCCATCGCCCGATGGGGCTTTCGCCTATAATTCGCGCATGCTGGAAGGCAAGCAGTATCCGCTGATCGTGCGCACGCCGCGTGCGGGTGGCGACGAGCAGGTCCTGCTCGATTGCAATGTGGAGGCGGGCGACAACTATTTCGGCTTTGCCGGTGCCAGCCACGATCCGTCGCATCAGGTTTTGGCGTGGGCTGCCGACAGGGCGGGCTCGGAATATTACGACATCGTTTTACGCGACATTGCCAGCGGCAAGGACAGCGACGAAGTGATCCGCGAAACAGCGGGATCCTATGTGTGGTCCAATGACAGCCGCTCGATCTACTATACCGAATATGACGATAACCATCGCCCCTATCGCATCCGTCGCCATGATCTGGGCACGGCGCAGGACATTGACCCGATCATCTACGAGGAAAGCGATCCGGGCTTTTTCGTGGGCGTCGGCAAGACGCTTTCGGACAAGTTCATCATCATTGATGCACATGACCATCAGACGAGCGAAGTCTATGTGATCGACGCGGAAAAGGGCGGCCAGCCGCGGCTGGTTGCGCCGCGCCTGACCGACCGCGAATATGAGCTGGAAGAGCGTGAGGGGCTGTTCTACATCCGCACCAATGCCGATGGCGCCGAGGATTATAAGGTCGTGACCGCTCCGGTCGACAATCCTGCGGCGGAAAACTGGACCGATCTGGTGCCGCATCGCGAAGGCGTGCTGATCCTCGACATCGCCGTGCTCAAGAACCACCTGCTGCGGCTGGAGCGCGAGGATGGGTTGCCGCGCATCGTGGCGCGCGACCTGCGGACGAGCAAAGAAGAGATCGTCGGTTTCAAGGAAGAGGCCTATTCGCTGGGCATGTCGACCGGCTACGAGTTCGATACGTCAGTCTTCCGACTGACTTATTCCTCGCCGACCACACCGAGCCAGGTCTTTGACGTTGATCTCGAAAGTGGCAAACGCACGCTTCTCAAGACGCAGGAAGTGCCCTCGGGACATGATCCGGCGACCTATGAAACCAAGCGTCTTTTCGCCACCGCGGCTGATGGCGAGCAGGTGCCCATGACCCTGCTCTATCGCAAGGGGCTGGACCTGAATGGGGCCAACCCCACCCTGCTCTATGGGTATGGCGCCTATGGCATGTCGATGCCCGCAGCGTTTTCCGTCTCTGTGCTGTCGCTGGTGGACCGCGGCTTCGTTTATGCCATTGCCCATATTCGGGGCGGCATGGAAAAGGGCTACCGCTGGTATAAAAATGGTCGGCGCGAGCACAAGACCAAGACCTTCACCGACTTCATCGCCGCCGCCGAAATGCTGATTGCCGAGGGCTATACGCAAAAGGGCAAGATCGTCGCGCAGGGCGGCTCGGCTGGCGGTATGCTCATGGGCGCCATTGCCAATATGCGGCCTGATCTATGGGGTGGTGTCATCGCGCAGGTGCCGTTCGTGGATGTGCTCAACACCATGCTGGATGACACGCTGCCCCTCACTCCGCCCGAATGGCCTGAATGGGGCAATCCCATTACCTCGGCTGAGGATTATGAGCGCATCGCAGCCTATGCTCCATATGAGGCGGTGAGCGCGCAGGATTACCCGCCGATCTTCGCACTGGCCGGGCTAACCGATCCGCGGGTCACCTATTGGGAGCCTGCCAAGTGGGTCGCAAAACTTCGGGCAACCAAGACCGGGGATGCGCCATTATACCTTAAGACCAATATGGGCGCCGGACATGGCGGCGCGTCCGGCCGCTTTGATCGTCTCAAGGAAACCGCGCAGTGCTACGCTTTTGCGATAAAGTCAGCCGGATTGGACGCTTAGTTCTCTCACCGACATTGTTGGGGCATTAGCATGCGCCTATAAACCAGACCGAATAGCCGGTTCTTCCAGCGTCATTCTTTTTCCGAACGGAGGCTAATATGACCACCAAGTTTACCCTGCCCGAACTGCCCTACGCGTATGACGCACTGGGCCCATACATGTCCAAGGAAACGCTTGAGTTCCACCACGACAAGCACCATCAGGCGTACGTCACCAATGGCGAAAAGCTGCTGGAGGGTTCGGGTCTCGAAATCCTGCCGCTCGAAGATATCGTCAAGGAAAGCTTCGGCAAAAATGCTGGCCTCTTCAACAATGCCGGCCAGCATTACAACCACGTCCACTTCTGGAACTGGATGAAGCCCAATGGCGGCGGCAAGTCCCTGCCCGGCAAGCTGGCAGCAAAAGTCGACGAAGACCTGGGCGGTTTCGACAAGTTCCGTGCAGACTTCATCAATGCCGGCACCACACAGTTCGGTTCGGGCTGGGCATGGCTCTCGCTCAACGAAAAGAGCGGCAAGCTTGAAGTCACCAAGACAGCCAATGGCGAGTCGCCGCTGGTTCATGGCGGCCACCCGTTGCTGGGTGTCGACGTATGGGAGCACTCCTACTACATCGACTACCGCAATGCCCGCCCGAAATATCTCGAAGCCTGGTTCGACAATCTGGTGAACTGGGAACACGTGGAAAAGATGTTCGAGGAAGCCAGCTCCAAGTAAGCGCCCTTCTCAACAATCGAACGGCGGGAGCGATCCCGCCGTTTTTTATTCTGGTTTCATTTTCGCCGGGTTGGGACGAGACAGAATATAGGCCGCACAGCCGCCCATGAATGCTGCTCCACCGAGCCATAGCCAATAGCCGGGCCTTGCACCGATCCAGAAGAACACGATGCCCAGCGCAATGCCGCTACAGGCAAGAATTTTCGACTTCGTGGAAATCGCACCCTTATCGCGCCAGTCGCGAGTAATGGGGCCAAAGCGCTTATGCGACAGAACCCAGCTTTCGAGACGCGGCGATGAGCGTGCGAAAAACCACGTTGCGAGAATAAGAAAAATCGTCGTCGGCATCAGCGGCAGAAAGGCACCGATAATGCCAAGGGCCAGCATGAGAAAGCCGGCTGCCAGATAAATGGGTCGCAGCATGGTTGTCGCTGAAAAGTGCAGTGATCGACGCATTCTCGCAGGTCGGAAGGCGGCGTGCAACCGATCGCCCGTTTACCCTATTGCCGATCTTTAGGGACAAGCCGGACTCATCGCTTCATCACCGCACCCGCCCATGTTAACGAAGCGTTTACCAGAAGGGGAAACCTCGTTGACCGCAGCGGGCAAGAAAATTGCGATCCTGACCGCCAATCCGGCGCTGACCGCCGTGCTAAGCATGGTGGTCGCGGGCGACTCGCGTCTGCGTGTGCGGCCTTTTGAAAGCGAAGACGAGCTATTTGCTTATATGCGGATCGTACCGTTGGACATGCTGGTGGTGGATTTCGACCGCGAAGGCCGCGCTGCCTATGAGATGGTTGAAGCCATTAGGCTCGATCCCCGCTTTGTGTCCCGTGACCTGCCGGTCATTGCCCTCACCCGCGCCATTACCCCGCCTATGCGCCAGCAGGCCATCAGCGCCGGTATCGATGAGGTTGTGATCAAGCCAATGTCGCCGCGCCATCTGTTGCAGCGCATTCAGACACGGCTGATGAGCCGCAGCGTGGTTGGCGCCCTCGGCTTCGGCTATCGCGGGCCGGAACGGCGTGACCGCGTTCCCATGCCAAAGCCCGATCCGAAACAAACGCGCCGCTTCACCGACAATGTGGTGCCGCTTTTCCCGGACCGACGCGCTCCGCGCCCGGAATTTGAACCGATGGCCTAAGCGAGACGCGATCTTTCAGATCGCTTTAGGCGCTTTAGTTCTCTGTTTTCAAGCATGTCCTTTTCCCAAAACCGGTGCCCACTTTTGGGAGATATGCTTTAGGCCCGCTGCTCGCGGACCCAAACGACCTTATTCCACAAATCCTCGACCGTTTCGGCAAACTGGATGTTGCGGTCAAAGGCTGGAACAGCTGGAGCCAGCACATCAGTTGAAAAGCCGCGCAGGACTTCGAAGGCGCGGTGGCGATTGAGCATGACAACGGGCAGATTTGCGGTGCTGGCCCAGGTGCGGAACAGGGCCGTGGCCGAGGCCAGCGAACCGGGCAAGCCCACAAGCGCTGAAGCATTTGCTGCGAGATAGGCCAGCCGCTCCGCCTGATCCGGTAGGACCTTGATTGGCACATCCATAAGTGCAGGCGGCAGAACAATTCCTTGATCGGCGAGAACTTCGACCGCGCCTTTCGCGGTGCGCGCTGCCGTAATCAGTGGCACAGGCATGACGCCGGATTCTGCCAGGCAGAGAATACGCGCCCCCTTGCGGGCAAAGACCCGGCCAACCTCGCTCATCAGGCTGGCCCGTTCGGGATCGCCCGGCCCCTTGTCGGAAGCAAAGATGGCGACGGTCGGCAGGCTTGAGGTCAGACCAGCCATTAGCGACGTCCCTTGATAGAACCGAGAATGCCGCGCACCAGCTCTCGCCCAAGCGTATTTGCGATGGTGCGAGCGAAGGAATTGGTCGCGGCTTCTACTGGCGTTTGTCGTGTGGAGCGGCGTGGCGTTGTGGCCTTTTCAACGCGTGCCCGCTCCTTGGCCAGACGGTCGGATTCGGACTTCAACTCTGCTTCATACTTGCTGCGCTCGTCCTGCAATTCCCGGTCGCGCGCGCGCTTCTGAAGAATTTCGTAGGCCGATTTACGGTCGATAATAGTGTCGTAAAGTCCGCCGACTGGCGAATTGGCGATGGAGGCTTCACGCTCTGCGGGATTGATGGGCCCAACCTGTGCTGAGGGTGGACGAATGAAGGTGCGCCCGACAATGGAGGGTACGCCCTTATCTTCAAGCACGGAAACGAGCGCCTCGCCAATCCCAAGCTGGGTGATGGCTTCTGCCGTCGAGAATGCGGGGTTGGGACGGAAAGTGTCTGCCGCCACCTTCACGGCCTTCTGTTCGCGCGGGGTATAGGCGCGCAGGGCGTGTTGCACGCGGTTGGCAAGCTGAGCCAAGACGCTTTCGGGAATATCGACAGGGTTCTGCGTGACGAAATAGACGCCCACGCCCTTCGAGCGGATGAGTTTGACCACCTGCTCGACCTTATCGACCAGCGCCTTGGGCGCACCGTCAAACAGCAGATGCGCCTCATCGAAAAAGAAAACCAGCTTTGGCTTTTCGACATCTCCGACTTCAGGAAGCTCTTCGAACAATTCGGAGAGCAGCCAAAGCAGGAAGGTGGAATAGAGCCGTGGCGATTGCATCAATTGATCGGCAGCGAGGATAGAGACGAAGCCGCGCCCATCAGCATCAGTGCGCATCAGATCGGCAATTTCCAGCGCCCGCTCACCGAAGAAATTGTCGGCGCCCTGCTGATCGAGCACCAGCAGCGCCCGCTGAATGGCGCCAATGGAGGCGGCGGTGACGTTGCCATAGCGCCCGGAAATTTCCTTGGCGCGCTCGGACAGATTGGTCAGCAGCGCCCGCAAATCCTTCATATCCAGCAGCAGCAGGCCTTCTTCATCGGCCACCCGGAAGGCGATATTGAGCACACCTTCCTGAGTGTCGTTGAGATCGAGAATGCGGCTAAGCAGCACCGGACCCATTTCCGAAATCGTTGCCCGAACCGGATGACCCTGCTTGCCGAACAGGTCCCAGAACATGGTGGGAAACACATCGTCATGGTAATCGTCGAAGCCGATATCGGCGGCGCGCTGGCTCTGCCAGCCCTGCGCCTTGCCCATGCGCGAAATGCCCGACAGATCGCCTTTAATGTCAGCAGCAAATACGGGCACGCCCGCTGCCGAAAAGCCTTCGGCCAATACCTGCAGGGTGACCGTCTTGCCGGTGCCGGTTGCGCCGGTGATCAGGCCATGGCGATTGCCATATTTGAGATTGAGATATTCCGGCCGATCGCTCGTCCCGAGATAAATCTTGCCATCAACGAGCATGCGGATCACCTGTCAGAATACGACTCGTCTTGGTTATAGCCATCCGCCCCGCCCCCGAACAAGCGAAGCTGTTCACCAAGGCGGCGACTTTGCCTCGCCAGATTTTCTTTTTTGGGCAGAATGGCGGCATGGAACACACGCCCTTGCTCTCTCGTCGTCAGATAATGGCAGGTCTCACCGGCCTCGCCGCGAGCCTGCCTGCCGCAACCTACGCACAGACCGGCGCGCTCGATCCGACCAGCGATGCCGACCAGTCCGGGGCACTACAAAGCGCACTGCACGCCGCCAGCACCACAGGACGCCTAAGCTTACCAGCGGGGCGATTTCGGGTGTCGGGACTGCGTATTCCCGGCAATCTCTTGGTGGAGGGCGTTCCCGGCGCGACCTGGCTGATCGGCATGGGAAGTATGATCGGGGCGATTTCGGCGCAATCCAATATCGTGCTGCGCGATATTGGATTTGTGGGCGACAGCGGCAGCGACGCACTGTTTGGTATCGAGGCGAGCGAGGCGGTGACGCTCGAACGGTGTCTATTTCGTGACAATTCCGGCGTGGGCCTAGGGGTCCGCAGCTCTGCCGCCAATATCCAGAATTGCGGTTTTGCGGGTCATGGCGATGCGGCCATTCATGCGATGGACAATAAGGGCCTCTTGATTTCGGGCAATCGCATCACGCGCTGCGGCAATGCCGGCATTCGCGTCTGGCGCTCGGAACAGGGCGTAGATGGCTCTATCGTCACGAACAACATTATCTCGTCCATAGACTGGCGCGGCGGCGGCAACGGGCAGAATGGCAATGGTATCAATGTCTATCTGGCCGATGAAGTGGTGGTTTCCGGCAATCATATTGCCGATTGCGCCTTCACCGCCGTGCGGCTGAACACCACCCGCAACAGTGTGGTCAGCAATAATCAGTGCCGCAATTCCGGCGAGGTCGCCATTTTCTCCGAGTTTGGCTTTTCCGGCTCGATCATTGCGCAGAACCTGGTGGATGGCGCGGCGACCGGTATTTCGATCACCAATCTGGATGTGGGGGGCTCTTTGGCCGTTTGCACGGGCAATATCGTCCGCAATATTTTCCCGTCGTCGAAGGTCAATCCAGACACGATCCCTATCGGCATTTTTGCAGAGGCTGATACGGCAATCACGTCCAACGTGGTGGAAAATGTGCCCGGAGTCGCCATTGGCGCGGGCTGGGGCCCCTATCTGCGCAATGTCGCGGTGAGCGGCAATGTGGTCAGGAACAGCACTATCGGCATCGGGATCAGTATCGCGGATGGCGCCGGCGCGGTGAGCGTGAGTGGCAATCAGGTCGATAGTACCGAGAATGCCATTGTCGGCATGCGCTGGACCGAGATTGCCGAACCCGATCTGTCGGCAGTGATAGATCGTTATCCGCAGGTGAGTATCGACTAAACTTGCCATTTGGCAAGTTAACTCCTATTTTGTGCCATAAAGGAGTTTTGCTATGTTGCAGGAATTGCCGCGCACCGAGGCTATGCCGGAGATCGCCCGCATCACCGATGCCGAGGCAGAGGCGATGGCGCGCGCGGTGATCCGGCTGTTCGAGCGCTGGCAGATTTCAGATGCAGAGGCGCGCGATATTCTGGGCGGGTTAGCGGCTCGCACCTATGCACGCTGGAAGGCTGGCGAAACGGGCCGCATCGATCGTGATCTGGCCACGCGCCTGTCGCTACTGATGGGTATTCACAAGGGGCTGCGTTATCTCTTTACCGATCCAGATCGTGGCTATGCCTGGGTGAAAAAGCCCAATCCCGATTTTGGCGGGCAGAGCGCCGTTGAGGTCATGGCCTCGGGTGATATTTTCGCGCTGCGTCGGGTGCGGACGTGGCTCGATGCAGCGCGTGGCGGCTAATGATGGACGTGCCTGCCGAAGTGGCTGTCAAATGGCCGAAGGCCTATCGACTGATCCGATCTATCTATCCGCCCATCGATCTTTTTGAAGACATTGCCGATCCGCGCGATTGGGAGGCGCTGGCTTCGGCGGAGGCCAAGACCAACCCGCGCGTATGGGAGCATCTGGGGCGCCTCGATCTCATCCCGCCCGAGCGGCGCGTTTCCGGCCCCGGCGCGAGCTATCTCATGGCGCCATTCGTCCATATCAGCCACGACCGGCCGGGGCGGTTTACCGATGGCTCCTATGGGGTGCTGAGCCTCGGCAATCGCGAGGAAGTCGCAATCCGCGAGGTGGCGCATCACCACGGGAATTTCATGGCGGCGACCAGCGAAGCGCCGGGCTGGACCTCGCAATTTCGGATGCTGGTGACCAGCCTTGACGTCACGCTGCACGATGGGCGGCCCCTGCCTGACATCCATGCGCCGGATGATTACACGCGCTCACAGACGCTTGGACGGTCGCTGCGCAATGCCGGAAGCAATGGCATTGTCTATATGAGCGTGCGGTGCGATGGCGGGGAATGTGCCGGGCTGTTCTGGCCCGATCTCATCCCTGCCCCGGTGCAGGCCGATCACTATGATTTCCACTGGAACGGCGAAAAGGTCGACCGCATCCGCAATTGCGGCACACAGGCAATTTTCGGGCTTTAGCCCTTAAATCCCCACCGCCCGCAATTCGCCCACCACCGCGCCGCGCACGTTCTTCGTTGGCTGGCGCGCGAATTGCTCCAGAACAGCGCGCTGGGCAGGATCGGGATCGGCATATTTCAGCAATAGCGCGGCGACCATGACGTGGCTGGTCTCCATCTTGCCGTCATCGCATTTGAGCGCATAGCCCCAGCCCTTGTCGCGAATGGCTCCGCATTGTACGCCTTCGGCCCCGCCCTTCTGCATGATGCGGCCCTTGAAGGCTTCCATGACCAGCGTGTCGAGATGGCCGGTGCCCGCCACGAGATGGGGATGGCTGGTCGCCGCGTCGAACAGAGCCTGCGCCCCGGTGGCGTGACCGGCATCCAGCCCCCTGCCCGTGGCCATGCGGGCAAAGCCCGCAGCCCATGCCCGCAAAGGCGCAGCCCAAGTGGGGATGGAACAGCCATCGGTGCCGCAGCGATCTTCGGTGAGGCCTTCGCCAATCACCGCTTCCACCGCCGCGCGCACGGCCTTTTGCACCTCATGTTCGCGCGTCACATAGCCCTTGGGATCGATACCCATCGCTAGAGCCACGCTCAGCATGCCCGAATGCTTTCCAGAACAATTGTTGTGCAGGGGGCTCGGGTCCTGCCCGGCTGCGCGCAGGGCCTCGCGCGCCTTGCCATTGGTAGGCATGTGCGCGCCGCATTCGAGGTCGGCAGCAGACAGGCCCATGCGGTCTAGAAAGTGGGCGACATTGCTGACGTGATCATCCTCGCCGTGATGGGACGCGCAGGCCAGAGCCAGTTCTTCGCCGGTGTGATGAAATTTTTCGATGGCGTGGCGGTCGAACATGGCCAGAGCCTGCATCGACTTGATGGCCGAACGCGGGAAGATCGGACGTTCAACATCGCCGCCCGAGGCGATCACCGTGCCGTCGGCATCGACGATGATGAAAGCGCCGCGGTGGCGATTTTCGACCCAATTGCCGCGTACGGCTTCAGCAAGAATCGGGTTGGCATCCATGACAAAAACTCCGGCCTTTTGCTGCCACGAACAGCAAAAGGACCGGATAAGTCAACATGCATGGATTGGAGGCAGAAAGCGGCGCTAGATGTCCCGGCCGGAAACCGGGGTTAGAAGCGGGAATTGACCCAGCCTTTGGTAGAGTTACGTTCGACCAGGCACCAGTCAGATGAATTGCGGACCTCGATGCAGCGCTCCACCCAGACATGGGCGCCGGGCTGAATAAAGCCGGTCTGCTGCGAATAGCACGCGGGCCATTTGCGCACATTGAGCTGATCCCAATGGGCAACGCCCGTCACCTCTGCAAGCGTATCGACATTGTAACCGGCTGCCATTGCCGGCTGCACGGCGAAACCGGCAGCAGCCGTCATGATGGCGCCGCACAGCACGGCAACGAGCACTTTTTCCTGTGACTTGTTCATGTGTCTGTCCCCCTGGGCTTTCATCTTGAGGACACACTAGCCACGTTGATTTGAACTCACCCTGACCTCGCCATTCAGATTGGGTTCAGGTTGGCAAGACATGCGGCAGGGCATAGGCTTGGCGTCAAACGAGGAGGATCATCATGGCGAAAATTCTGGTCACCGGCGGCAGCGGCAAGCTGGGACGGGCCGTGCTGCGCGATCTGGTCGAACATGGTTTCGATGTCCTCAATCTAGATCAGCGCGCCCTGCCCGAGCCGATCTGCCCCAGCCTGCGCATTGATCTGACCAATTTCGGCGAGGTTGCCGCCGCCATTCTCGGTGGTGTCGATGAAAATGCCGGGCCCTTCGATGCCGTGGTGCATCTGGCGGCTATTCCTGCGCCGGGGCTGGCTGCGAACGCTCGCACCATCACCAATAATGTCAGCGCCACCTATAATGTTTTCGAAGCCTGCCGCCTTGCTGGCATCAAGAATGTGGTTTTTGCGTCTAGCGAAACCGTGCTCGGCCTGCCCTTCGACAATCCGCCGCCCTACGTGCCTGTGGACGAAGAGTATTTTCCGCGACCGGAAACGGCCTATTCTCTCGGCAAGCTGCTCGATGAAACCATGGCCGCGCAATTCTGCCGCTGGGACAGGGATTTGCGCATGGTCGGCCTGCGCTTCTCCAATGTCATGTATCCCGAAGATTATGCGGCCTTCGAGAGTTTCGACAGCGATCCGCTCAAACGGAAATGGAACCTCTGGGCCTATATCGATGCCCGCGACGGGGCGCAGGCCGTGCGCCGAGCCATACTCGCCGATTTTAAGGGCTTTGAAGCCTTTGTCATCGCCAATGCCGATAGCGTCATGAGCCGTTCCAACATTTCGCTATTGGCCGAGGTTTTTCCCGATGTGGAACAGCGCGGCAATATCGCGACTAATTCGACCCTGCTGTCCATCGACAAGGCCAAAAAGATGCTCGGTTTTTCGCCTCAATATAGCTGGCGCAATGCGGGCGCCTGACGGCCAGATATAAAAATGCATACGAAATGTGCAATTTGACACCTTGCGCCTTTTGCAAGCAGCAGACTAAAACCGGGGCATGCCCACCCCGGACCTTTCCATTCTGATCATCGACGAGAACCGCATCCGCGCCTCGATCATCGAGGAGGGCCTGCGCGAGGCAGGGCATGCCCACGTGGCGGTCATTCACGATGTTAACGAAGTGGGCCGAACCATTCAGCACACCATGCCGGATGTGGTGTTCATCGATCTCGAAAACCCTAAGCGCGATACGCTCGAACATTTTTTCTCATTGAGCCGCGCCATTCAACGCCCCATCGCCATGTTCGTGGATCGCTCAGATACCGGCATGATCGAAAAGGCCGTGGAGGCCGGTGTGTCGGCCTATGTCGTGGATGGCCTGAAAAAAGAACGGGTCAAGCCGATCCTCGACATGGCAATTTCCCGCTTCAATGCCTTTTCGCGCCTTACCCGCGAACTGGAAGAGGCCCGCAGCGCCCTTGAGGAGCGCAAGATCGTCGATCAGGCCAAGGGCATTCTAATGAAAACGCGCGGCCTTTCCGAGGCCGATGCCTATGCCCTGCTGCGCTCGACAGCGATGAACCAGAACCGCCGCATAATCGACATCGCGCAAAGCCTCGTCACTGCCGCCAGCCTGCTCGGACCATAGGAAATGCCATGTCACGACCGCTGATCAATGCCGGTTTCCTGCCTCTGCTCGATAGCGTCCTTCTGGTGCTTGCCCATGAAATGGGCTTTGCCGAGGATGAAGGGTTCGGCCTGTCACTGACCCGCGAAACCTCATGGGCCAATATCCGTGACCGCGCGGCGCTCGGACATTTCGATATTGCACTGATGCTGGCCCCGATGCCGCTGGCTGCAAGCCTAGGCATCACACCGCTGGCGACGCCGATGATCGCGCCAGTCATTGCAGGACTGGGCAACAATGCCATTACGGTCAGCACCGAACTCTGGCAACAAATGGCCGACGCTGGCGCGCCGGGCGATCTGGCCGCTGCCCCGGCAGGCAAGGCGCTGGCGCAAGTGGTCAAGACATCACCGCGCAAGCTGCGCTTCGGAGTCGTGCACCAGACCTCGTCGCACAATTACGAGTTGCGCTATTGGCTGGCCGCCAGTGGCATCGTGCCGGACCGTGATATCGAAATCGTCGTGCTGCCGCCTCCGCTTCTGCCAGAGGCACTGGGTTCCGGCGGGCTCGACGGCTATTGCGTCGGCGAGCCCTGGAATAGTGTCGGCGTGGTCAATCACGGCGCGCGTATCGCCACTACCAAGGCCTCCATCTGGCAATGGAGCCCGGACAAACTTATCGGCATGCGCGCCGACTGGGCGGCGCAACATCCCGACATTGTCGCATCGATTATCCGCGCCATCTACAAAGCAGGGTTATGGCTGCAGAAGGACGAAAACCGTCTACCTGCCGCTGAGATTATGTCGCGCGCACCTTATCTCAACATGCCCGTCGAAATTGTCGCCCGCGCCCTAACCGGACAGATTAATGGCGGCACGCAGACCATATCGATCCCGGACTATTTCATCCCCCACGACGGCGCAGCCAACTTCCCCTGGAAGAGCCACGCGCTCTGGTATTACAGCCAAATGGTGCGCTGGGACGAAGTCAGCGCCAGCCCGGAAAATGCCGAAAAGGCAGCCGCCACCTTCCGGCCCGACCTCTACCGCGCCGCGCTTGCGCCGCTGGGCGTGCCAATGCCCGCCGAGGATTATCGCAAGGATGGTGATAAGGCCGGGATGAATGAGGTTGCAGCACTCAACGGGCCGTTGATGCTAGGGCCAAACCGCTTTTTTGACGGCAAGATTTTCGATCCGGCAGATCTGGATACCTATATCTCCAACCAAAAACATACCTAGCATCGCCCATATTGCAGCCAACTGAGCAGAAGTGCACAAAATTCACGCACATTGCTGTTGTCATAGCCGCATTCATGATCGCACTTTGCTCTGTCGACAACATCGCTGGCGCCCTCAAACCGCTGCCAATGCTGGATAAAGCGCAAAACACTTAAACTGGCACGCTTCCTGCAATGATGTTTGCAGAAGCGCTCCTCCCAAGACGCTCCTCGTAGTCGACGTCCAGCGTTGGGCGTTCACAGGCAAGGCTGCCAACAGGTCACGATCCGGTTCAACCCGACTCGTCTCCCGTTGGTGGCCTTTTTGTTTTGTCGCAATCGGAGAATGCAATGGCCCTGCCCCAGACCACCCGCCGATCTTTCCTCAAGGGCGCCACCGCCACGGCGGCCACCCTACTCGCTGCAAAGACGCTCTTTCCCGCAGGCGCCTTCGCGCAGGGCGCGGGCCCGGAGGTTAACGGCACCAAGCTGGGTTACATCGCCCTCACCGACTCCGCGCCGCTGATCATCGCCAAGGAGAAGGGTTTCTTCGACAAACATGGCCTGCCTGAAATGGCGATCGAAAAACAGGCGAGCTGGGGCGCGACACGGGACAACATGGCACTCGGTTCAGCTAATGGCGGCATTGATGGTGGCCATATCCTGCGGCCAAAGGTGCATCTCTATTCGTCCGGCGCGGTGATGCAGAACAACCAGCCCCTGCCCATGTATACGCTGCTCAACCTCAACGAGGACTGTCAGGGCCTATCTGTGGCCCAGGAATATGCCGAGACTGGGGTGGGGCTTGATTCCAGCCCGCTCAAGGAGGCCTTCGCCGCCAAGCGGGCCGCTGGCGGCGATCCCAGCGTCGCCATGACCTTCCCCGGCGGCACGCATGACCTCTGGATTCGTTACTGGCTGGCCGCTGGCGGCATCGTGCCCAATGTCGATGTCAACGTCATCGTCGTACCGCCCCCGCAGATGGTGGCGAACATGAAGGTCGGCACCATGGACGCCTTTTGTGTGGGCGAACCGTGGAATGAGCAACTCGTCAATCAGGGCATCGGCTTCACCGCCGCCACGACGGGCGAACTCTGGTTCAATCATCCTGAAAAAGTGCTGGGCATGCGCGCCGACTGGGTGGATGCCAATCCCAATGCCACCAAGGCCATCCTCATGGCTGTCATGGAAGCCCAGCAATGGTGCGAAGCCATGGAGAACAAGCAGGAAATGGCCGAGATTGTCGGCCGCCGCCAATGGTACAATGTGCCGGTCGCCGACATTATCGGCCGCATCAAGGGCGACATAAATTACGGCAATGGCCGCGTCGAGACCGGCACCGACCTCTACATGAAATTCTGGGGCGAGGGTGGCGCGGCCTCCTATCCGTGGAAGAGCCTCGACACCTGGTTCATGACCGAAAATATTCGCTGGGGCTACTTCCCGGCCAATACCGACGTCAAGGCCATGGTGGACAACACCAACCGCTCGGACCTGTGGCTTGAGGCGGCTGGCGAACTCGGCATTTCCGGCCTGCCATCAGGCGATAGCCGCGGCACTGAAACCTTCTTTGACGGCAAGGTCTTCGATCCCACCGATCCACAAGCCTATCTCGACAGTCTCGACATCAAGACGCTGGCCTGACGGCCTTGGCTGGCGCTCCGGCGCCGGCCCCTTCGTGATTTCTACAAGGGAGAGCCCCATGACCCTGCCCGCCACCGACGACAGCAATGTCGCCACACTGCCCCTCAAAGGCAAATCTGCAACTGTCGCCGCCATTGCGCCAGCGGCCCGCAAAATCGACTATGCCGCCATCGGCACCAATGTGGCCAAGACAGTCGTGCCACCGCTGATCGTACTCGCCATCATCCTTGTGGTCTGGCAGGTGATCTTCTCCCAACCCGGCTCCTCCTTGCCCCCGCCCAGCGAGGTCTGGAACCAGAGCTATGACCTCATCGTCGATCCGTTCTTCGTTTATGGATCGCAGGATATCGGACTGGGCCTGCGGGTGCTCACCTCGCTGCAACGCGTCGCCATCGGCTTCGGCCTTGCTGCCGTGGTCGGCATCGCGCTTGGGGCACTGGTCGGGCAATCGATCTGGATGATGCGCGGGCTTGACCCGATCTTCCAGATTTTGCGCACTGTGCCGCCTCTGGCCTGGCTGCCGATTTCGCTGGCCGCCTTCATGGATAGCGGTCCCTCAGCCATTTTCGTGATCTTCATCACCGCCATCTGGCCGGTGATCATCAACACCGCCGTGGGCGTGCGCAATATTCCGCAGGATTACCGCAACGTCGCCCGCGTGCTGCAACTGAACCAGTTCGAGTTCTTCACCAAGATCATGGTGCCCGCCGCCGCACCCTACATTTTCTCGGGTCTGCGCATCGGTGTCGGCCTCTCCTGGCTCGCCATCGTCGCGGCCGAAATGCTCACCGGCGGCGTCGGCATCGGCTTCTTCATCTGGGATGCGTGGAACAGCTCCCGTCTCACCGACATCATCGTCGCCCTCATCTATATCGGCGTGGTCGGCTTCGTTCTCGACCGGCTTGTGGCGCTGGTCGGCACCATTGTCACCCGCGGCGTCAGCGCCGGCTAAGGACATCTCCAATGACCTATTTGCAAATCTCCGCCGTCGGCAAAACCTTCACCCGTGGCGCAGCCAGCACAGAAGTGCTGCGCGACATCAATCTCGATATCGAGAAGGGCGAGTTCGTTTCCATCATCGGCCATTCCGGCTGCGGAAAATCCACCCTGCTCAACCTCGTCGCTGGACTCAACGAAGTGACGACCGGCGGCATCATCCTCGAAAATGCAGAAGTGCATAAGCCGGGGCCTGACCGCGCTGTGGTGTTCCAGAACCATTCGCTGCTGCCCTGGCTGACCGTCTATGAAAACGTCAATCTCGCCGTGGCCAAGGTCTTTGGTCGAACCAAGTCCGCCGCCGAGCGCCATGAATGGATCATGGACAATCTCAACCTCGTGCAGATGGCTCATGCCAAGGACAAGCGGCCCACCGAGATTTCCGGCGGCATGAAGCAGCGTGTCGGCATTGCCCGCGCGCTGTCCATGGAGCCAAAAATCCTGCTGCTCGATGAACCGTTCGGCGCACTGGATGCGCTGACCCGCGCCCACCTGCAGGACCAAATGATGGAAATTCATCAGCGGCTTGGCAACACGATGATCATGATCACTCATGACGTGGACGAAGCCGTACTGCTGTCCGACCGCATCGTCATGATGACCAACGGCCCCGCCGCCACCATCGGAGAAGTCTTACCCGTACCGCTGGAGCGTCCGCGCAAGCGTCTCGATCTGGCGGCGGATCGCACCTATCTCAAATGCCGCGAAGCCGTGCTCAAATTCCTCTACGAGCGTCATCGCTTCGTGGAAGCGGCGTGAGGAGGCAGGCATGGATATCCTCGCACCCGAAACCCTGCCCATGACCGAGGCCCGTGCAGAACGCCTCGTCGTCATCGGCGCAGGCATGGCCTCGGGCCGCGCCCTTGAACATATCTTCGAAGATGCTCCCGGGCGTTTTGACGTGACCCTGTTCGGCGCCGAGCCGCGCGGCAATTACAACCGGCTCATGCTTTCGCCCGTCCTTGGCGGCGAGAAGGAATATGAGCAGATCATCACCCATGACACAGAATGGTATGAGTCCCATGGCGTTCACACGCGCTTCGGCGAAACCGTCACCGCTATTGATCGGCAGCGCAAGGTTGTCATCTCTCGCAACGGCGAGACACCATACGACAAGCTGATTATCGCGACCGGCTCTGCGCCCTTCATCATTCCTCTGCCCGGCAAGGATCTGCCCGGCGTCATAGCTTTCCGCGATCTGGATGACGTCAATCGCATGGTCGAGGCCGCACAACGCCCCAATGCCAAGGCGGTCATTATCGGCGGGGGCCTGCTTGGCCTCGAAGCCGCTGCGGCCCTGCGGCTGCGCGGCATGGAAGTAGTGGTGCTGCACATCGCGGGCCATGTGATGGACCGCCAGCTCGACCCCGCTGCTGGCTACCTGTTGCAACGCGATCTCGAAGCGCGGGGCATCAAGGTGCATTGCAAGGCGCAGACCAAGGCCATTCTCGGCCAGAATGCCGTTGAGGCGGTGGCGCTCGATGATGGCACCGTCTATGGCGCCGATATCGTGGTCATGGCTGCTGGCATCCGCCCGGAAACCCGGCTTGCCGTCGATGCCGGCCTCCATGTCGAGCGCGGCATTGTGGTCAGCGACCAGATGGTCACGTCCGACCCCGATATTTTTGCCTTGGGCGAATGCGTCGAGCACGAAAAAATCGTCTACGGTCTCGTCGCCCCGCTCTATGACCAAGCCAAGGTCCTGGCAAAAACGCTCGCCAAAAGCGACGCAGCCTTCCGTCCGGTCCAAACTGCGACCCAGCTCAAGGTGACCGGCGTTTCAGTCTATTCGGCGGGCGACTTTGCCGACGCTGAGGACCGTGAAGAAATCGTGCTGCGCGATGCGACGTCCGGCATCTACAAGCGTCTCGTACTAAAAGAAGACCGCGTAATCGGCGCCGTGCTCTATGGCGAAACCGGCGACGGGCCGTGGTTCTTCGACATGATCCGCAAGGGCACCGACACGCGGGAGATGCGCGACACGCTGATCTTCGGCCAGGCCTATCAGGGCGGTACCGCCCTGGACCCTATGGCGGCCGTTGCAGCCTTGCCGGATGATGCAGAAATCTGTGGCTGCAACGGCGTCTGCAAGGGAGCGATCACCGGCGCGATTGTCTCCAAAGGCCTTACCGATCTCGACGGTGTGCGCGCCCACACCAAAGCCTCGGCCTCCTGCGGCTCCTGCACGCATCTGGTTGAAAAGCTCATGGCGATCACTCTGGGCGACAGCTACAACCCTGCTGCCGTCAAGCCGATGTGCCCCTGCACCGAGCATGACCATGGCACAGTGCGTCGCCTGATCGTCGCCAAGGGTCTGAAATCTATTCCCGAGGTGATGCAGGAGCTGGAGTGGAAGACGTCGTGCGGCTGCGCCAAGTGCCGCCCTGCACTCAATTATTACCTCGTGGCCGACTGGCCGGGTGAATATGAGGACGACAACCAATCCCGCTTCATCAATGAGCGTGTCCACGCCAATATTCAGAAGGATGGCACCTATTCCGTGGTTCCCCGCATGTGGGGCGGCATGACCAATCCGAAAGAATTGCGCGCCATTGCCGACGTGGCCGACAAGTTCGCCATTCCGGCCGTAAAGGTGACCGGCGGCCAGCGCATCGACTTGCTGGGCGTCAAAAAGGAGGACCTACCGGCCGTCTGGGCCGATCTCAATGCGGCTGGCATGGTCTCGGGTGCGGCCTATGCCAAGGGCTTGCGCACCGTCAAAACCTGCGTCGGCTCGGACTGGTGCCGCTTCGGCACACAGGACTCGACGGGTCTCGGCATTCGCCTTGAAAAGTTCATGTGGGGCTCATGGACCCCGGCCAAACTCAAGCTCGCCGTCTCCGGTTGCCCGCGCAATTGCGCTGAAGCCACCTGCAAGGACATCGGCGTCATCTGTGTGGATTCTGGCTACGACATCCACTTTGCCGGAGCCGCAGGGCTCGACATCAAAGGCACCGAACTACTTGGCCATGCCGATAGTGAGGATGAAGCGCTCGAAATTATTACGGCGCTAACGCAGATGTATCGCGAACAGGGCCATTATCTTGAGCGCATCTACAAATGGGCCAAACGCGTCGGTGTAGATGTGATCCAAGCCGCGATCATCGAAGACCGCGCCAAGCGCCAGCTTTATGCCGAGCGCTTCGCCTATTCCCAACAGTTCGCCCAGGTTGATCCATGGGAAGAGCGCGTCAATGGCAAGGATGCACACGAATTTGCCGCCATGGCCGAATTCGGGCTTCCAATGGCAGCGGAGTGAGCACGATGAGCGACTGGATCGACATTGGCGAGATGCATGCCATTCCCGCCCGCGGGGCGCGCTGCGTTAACACGCCGAGTGGAAAAATCGCCGTTTTCCGCACTGCGGATAACCAGGTCTTCGCCATGGACAATCGATGCCCGCACAAGGGCGGCCCGCTGGCCGAAGGCATTGTTCATGGCGCATCCGTTACCTGCCCGCTGCACAATTGGGTTTTTGACCTCGCCACAGGCGAGGCACAGGGCGCTGACGAGGGCCGGGTGCGGACCTATCCGGTGCAGGTCGTCAATGGCCGCATCCTGATCGCGCCCGATGTGCTAATAGAGGTGGCGGCTGAGTGACCACCATCCGCACCACCTGCCCCTATTGCGGCGTCGGCTGCGGCGTCCTCGCCACCCCGCAGCCCGACGGCTCAGTCACCATCGCTGGCGATCCCAATCATCCGGCAAATTTTGGACGCCTCTGCTCCAAAGGGTCGGCGCTAGGCGAGACACTTTCGCTCGATGGGCGGCTGCTCCACCCGGAAATTGATGACAGACGGGTCTCATGGGATAAGGCGCTCGACCATGTGGCGAATGGTTTCATGTCGGCCATCAAGAAGCATGGCCCGAATTCAGTCGCCATCTATGGCTCGGGCCAGCTTCTCACCGAGGATTATTACCTCGCCAACAAGCTGATGAAGGGCTTTATCGGCTCGGCCAATATCGACACCAATTCGCGCCTCTGCATGGCCTCCTCGGTCGCCGGCCACAAACGCGCTTTCGGCTCGGATACGGTGCCGGGCAATTACGAAGACCTTGAGCAAGCCGATCTCATCGTGCTGGTTGGATCAAATCTGGGCTGGTGCCATCCGGTACTCTATCAACGCATCGTCGCAGCCCGCACCAAGCGCCCGGATATGAAGATCGTGCTGATCGATCCGCGCCGCACGGTCACCAATGACATTGCTGAGCTGCATCTGCCCATTGCCCCGGATGGTGACAGCGCGCTGTTCGTCGGCCTCCTCGCATATCTCGTGCAAATCGGCGCGGCCGACCCCGCCTATATTGCGGCGCACACGAGCGGTTTCGACGCCGCCCTGCTCGCGGCAGAAGACTGGCCCATTGCCCGCGTTGCCGAGGCAGCCGGACTTTCACCCCTCGCCATTTCGCGCTTCTATGACCTGTTCGCTCGAACCGGAAAAGTCGTCACCGTGTTCTCGCAGGGCGTCAACCAATCGGCTGCCGGCACTGACAAGGTCAATGCCATCATCAATTGCCACCTCGCCACCGGCCGCATCGGCAAGCCGGGCATGGGGCCGTTTTCGGTAACCGGCCAACCCAACGCGATGGGCGGGCGCGAGGTCGGCGGGCTCGCCAACATGCTGGCGGCTCATATGGATTTTACGCCCGACGCTGTGGACCGCGTGTCCCGCTTCTGGGATGCACCCAACATCGCGCAAAAGCCCGGCCTAAAGGCGGTCGATCTTTTCGCCGCCATGGCGCGGGCGGAGATCAAGGCCGTCTGGATCATGGCCACCAATCCGGTGGATTCCATGCCGGAGGCCGATGCGGTGCGCGCGGCACTCGAGACCTGCCCTTTCGTGGTCGTTTCCGACATGAACCGGCATACCGACACGATGGATATCGCACATGTGCGCCTGCCTGCCGCCGGCTGGGGCGAAAAGGACGGCACGGTCACCAACTCCGAGCGCCGCATTTCCCGCCAGCGACCCTTCCTGCCTCTGCCCGGCGAGGCGCGGCCAGACTGGTGGATCATTAGCGAGGTGGCCGGCCGAATGGGGCATAGCGCGGCATTCAACTATGATACGCCGTCCCAAATCTTTGCCGAACACGCCGCCCTGTCGGCCTTCGAGAATGACGGCGCTCGCGACTTCGATCTCTCCGGGCTTATCGACGCCGACTATGATACCATGCCGCCCACGCAATGGCCGGTGCGCAGCAAACCGATGGCCCGCATGTTCAGTGATGGCCTCTTCTTTACACCAACTGGCAAGGCACAATTCGTGGCCATCCAGCCGCCACCGTCCTTTGCTTCTGTCCCTGGCACATTCATTCTCAATACGGGGCGTGTGCGTGATCATTGGCACACCATGACCCGCACCGGCAAAGCAGCGCGCCTGTCTGCCCACATGGCAGAGCCCTTCGTCGAAATCCATCCCGACGATGCCAATCGTCTCGGCATCCGCCGTGCCAGTCTGGTGCGTCTATCCAGTCCTCATGGCAGCGCTATTGTTCGCGCCCTTGTCACAGACAGGCAGCGACGCGGGCAGTTGTTTTCGCCCATGCACTGGACCGATCAATTTGCCAGCGATGGCCGCGTGGACGCCCTGGTGCCTGCCAAGACCGACCCGGTTTCCGGCCAGCCCGCGCTCAAAATGGCCGAGGTGCATGCCGAGCCCGCCGCGATCCGGCTTCACGGGTTTTTCGTTTCCGCACGAAAACCAGATCTGGCTGGTGGCTATTGGGCCATCGCCTCCGCCCCTAATGGATGGCGTGGCGAGCTGGGATTTTTCGTAGAACCGGAAGACTGGCCCACCTATCTCGCCCAAACCTTCGGCACCACGGCCAGCTTCCAGTCCATCCGCGATGAACGCTCAGGACGGCGGGCCTTTGCCCTCATCGAAAACGGGCAATTGGTTGCCGCGCTCTATACCTCGCCCGATCCGGTTCTTGTGTCACGCCAGTGGGCGGTCGGGCTGCTTAACGAAACGGGCCTTTCAGCTTCTACGGTCCTTGCAGGGCGTCCCGGCGCCGATGTGCCCGATGGTGGTGCCATTGTCTGCTCGTGTTTCTCCGTGGGGATCAACACCATTACCGACGCTATCACCCGACAAGGTTGTTCGTCCGTGGAAGCCGTTGGCGCACTCACCCGCGCTGGCACCAATTGCGGCTCGTGCCGCGCCGAAATCAGGAGCATTCTCGATGCAAAATGTCTCGCCGCAGCCGAATAAAGCCCGCATCGCGCCACTCGCCGTCCTTCCGGTATTCTTTGACCTAAACGGCAAGCGCGTCGTCGTCATCGGCGGAGGCGAACCGGCAGCCTGGAAGATTGAGCTGCTGGCAGCGGCAGGGGCGCAGGTTGAGGTTTTTGCGGAGGAAGTTTGCGAGGAATTGGTCGCACTTCCTGCCGCCTACATCACCATAAATGGGCATCGCTGGACGCCCGACGATCTGGCCGGTGCCGCCCTCGCCATTGCCGATATTGAGGACGATGGAGAAGCCCATGCCTTCATCGCCGCCGCCAAGGCTGCATCGGTCCCTTACAACGTCATTGACCGGCCCGAATTCTGCCAGTTTCAATTTGGCGCTATCGTCAACCGGTCTCCGGTCGTCGTCGGTATTTCCACCGCCGGAGTTGCACCCATTCTAGGGCAAGCCGTGCGCCGCCGGATCGAGACGCTGCTCCCGCAGACGCTGGCGCTCTGGGCTCAACTTGCCGCCAAGGTGCGCGATGAAGTGATGGACCGCCTCGCACCCGGCCCGCAGCGCCGCGCCTTCTGGGAGCGGCTGGCTGAAAATGCTTTTGGCAGTCGCGCCCCCGATGCTCACGACGCCAATCCCACATTCGCGACCGCTCCGGTAACGGGCCGTGTCACGCTGGTTGGCGCGGGGCCGGGCGAAGCTGATCTCCTCACCATAAAGGCCGTTCGTGCCCTGCAATCCGCCGACGTCATCCTGTTCGACAACCTTGTCTCTGCCGAAGTGCTCGAACTTGCCCGCCGCGAAGCCAAGCGCATGCTGGTGGGAAAACGTGCCCAGCGCGAAAGCTGCGCGCAGGACGAGATCAATGGTCTGATGTTGTCCCTCGCCCGTCAGGGCAAGCATGTGGTCCGGCTCAAATCCGGCGATCCGATGATTTTTGGTCGCGCCGGAGAGGAAATCGAAATGCTGGGAAGCCATGGTATTCCGGTTTCGGTCATACCCGGAATTTCTGCAGGCTTAGCCCTGGCCAGTCGGCTCGGCGTTTCGCTCACCCACCGAGATCATGCCCAGTCGGTGCGTTTCATAACCGGACATTCGCGCAAGGGTGTGCTGCCAACCAGCCTCAACTGGACCGCGCTGGCCGATCCAGCGACAACCTCTGTCTACTATATGAGCCGCCGCACCCTGCCCGGCATTGTCGCCGAGCTCGCCGCGCAGGGCATGAGCATGGACACCCCGGCGATTATCGCAGGGAGCCTGGGCCGGGCAGATGAACAGATATGGCGTGGGACGATTGGCGAAGCGGTTTGCGCTGTCGAAGCCTTCCCGCTTTCGGCGCCGACCATCTTCGCAGTGGGCGATGCACTAAAACAGGGCGTCCGAAATCAAGCAGGCTCACTTCATCCAGAACATCGGCGTCAAATCCACCGATAGCGGTTCGTTTTTCTCATTGGTGGCCATGACATCGGCCATATGCGCCCACCAGCGCTTCATGATTTCGGTGTTGGGCAGATCGGCCATAGTGTGATCCACGCGCCGCCACAGCACGCCGAAGAGAATGTTGGTCTCTTCGTCGAGATGGATTGAATAATCTTTCACACCCGCCTTGTGCAGCAGGTCGACCAGTTCAGGAAAAATCTCGTCATGGCGCTTTCTATATTCCGCTGCCATGCCGGGATTGAGCTGCATTTTGAAAGCGTGCTTTTCGTAGCCATCCTGCGTGATCATGCTCGTTTCGCCTTCCACATGCGCCATAGGATCGGCAGCGCGATCACCACGATAAGAAGCGTGCCGGTGAAGATCGACATGACGATGCCCGGCACGTTGAGCAGGCCCAGACCGAATGTGACAAGGCCGATGATCAGCGCCGCCAGAACGACGCCGATGATCGAGCCTGCGCCGCCCAGAATAGAGACGCCGCCCAGCACGACCATGGTGATGACGTCGAGCTCAAAGCCCTGCGCAATAGAGGGACGGGTCGAGCCCAGCCGTGCCGTCAGCAGCACAGCGGCGATGCCACTCATCAGGCCTGTGAGACAGAAGAGCACGAATTTGATGCGGTCAACCCGCACGCCGGAAAACTGCGCTGCGGTCGCATTATTGCCGATGGCAAAGACGCGGCGGCCGAAATTGGTGTGGTGCAGCAGCACGTAGAAGATGACGGCTGCAACAAGGAACAGCACCAGCTCAAATGAAATCACCCACCAGACATAGCCCTGTCCGAACCACGAAAAGTCCTTGGGGTAGCCCTTAAAGCTCTGGTCGCCGAGGATGATATAGGCGATGCCCCGGAACAGGCTCATCGTGCCGATCGTCACCACAATGGATGGCAGTTTCAGTCCGGTAACAAGAAAGCCATTGAAGGCTCCGCACAAAATGCCAACTCCAACACCAACCGCAACCAGAGTCGGCGTATCCGCCCCATATTGCAGCGCCAGACCCATCAAGGTCGATGCAAGAGCAATGATGGAGGCGACCGACAGGTCGATTTCACCGGTGATGATCACCAGCGCCATTGCCAGCGCAATCAACGCCTTTTCGGTGAAGTTAAAGGTGAGGTCGCTGAGACTCCAGGCGTTCAGGAAATATGGTGAGGCAAAGCTGTTGGCGATGAAAATGCCCAGCGCCACCAGAACCAGCAGGCTTTCCCAGCTCATCACGGCCGATTTCAGCGGATTGTCGAGCCGATCCGGCAGGCGGCGACCAAAGGATGTGTCGGTCATGCGGCCACCTCGGCTTTCTTGAGAATGATACGGCCCTTGCTGCGTTCGCCGCGCGCATTGAGCACCACGGCCAACAGGATCGCCGCGCCGGAAATGGCCATTTGCCAGAAGGGCGAAACGCCGATCACCGGCAGGGCATTGTTGACCACGCCGAGGAACAGGGCGCCCAGCAGCGCCCCCGCCACGGTGCCGATGCCACCGGCAATCGACACGCCGCCGATGACGCAGGCAGCGATGATGGTCAGCTCATAGCCGCTGGCCACCTCCACCGAGGCGATGACATAGCGGGAAATCCAGAGATAGCCGCAGAGCCCCGAGACTGCGCCGGAAATGACGAAGGCCAGGAATTTTGTGCGGCCCACATTGATGCCGGTATAGACCGAGGCGGTGGGATTGACGCCGATGGCGTAGAGGCTGCGCCCCATAGGCGTGCGCGTCATCAAGACGAAGAACAGTATCGCGACCACAACCGCAAACCAGCTCAGGATTGGCAGACCAAGGAACGCGCCGCGTTGCAGAGCGATGAAATCGGGGCTCATCTGCGCGGCATTGACCCATGCGCCGCCGGAAATGACGAAGACCAGTCCACGGAAAATTGTCAGAGTACCCAGGGTCACAACAATGGGGGGAATGTCGAGTTTCCAGACCAGAATGCCGTTAAAGGCACCAAGAGCCGCGCCGACGACAACACAGCCGGCAATCAGCAGCGGGATTGGAATGAACGGAAAAGCGGCATTGACCATGGCGACGATCATGCCGGTCAGCGCCAGATTGGACGCCATCGACAGGTCAATGGATCGGGTCAGAATGACGACCATCTGACCGAGCGCCAGCATCATCAAAATGGACGTATCGTTCAGAATAGTCAGCAGATTGCCGGGCTGGGAAAAGCGCGGGAAGCGCAGCGTCACGGCTATGATGACGGCGACGATAGCCAGAGCCAGCCAGATTTCACGATTCTTAAAAAGCCGGTTCATGCCGCCTCAACCTCGACGATACCTGCGGCCAGACGCACCAGCGTCTCTGGTTGCAGGTCCTTATTTTCCAGAATGTCCACCACAAGCCCCTCGCGCATGACGACAATCCGGTCGCTCATGCCCAGCACTTCCGGCAGTTCGGACGAAACCATGATCACCGAGAGCCCCTGCGCCACCAGTTCACCCATGAATTCGTGCACAGCGGCTTTGGAGCCAATGTCGATGCCCTTTGTGGGTTCATCGAGAATGATCACCTTGGGCAAGGTGGCCAGCCACTTGGCAATGACGACCTTCTGCTGATTGCCGCCGGAGAGCGTCGACACATTCTGGCTCAGCGATGATGCGCGCAGGTCGAGCCGCTCGGTATAGGTGCGCGCCAGCTTGAATTCCTCGGCCATGCGCAAAAAGCCGGAACGGCTGGTTTTGCCAAGGCTGGGCAGCGAGACATTTTTGAAAATCGGCTCGCCAGTAATGACCCCCTGCTTGCCGCGCTCTTCCGGCACATAGACGATACCCGCCTCAACTGCGTCTGCTGGAGAGCGCGGTGCGATTGCCTTTCCGTCGAGGACCATGGTGCCGCCCGCTGGGCGCGTCATACCAAACACGGCCTGCATTACTTCCGAGCGCCCGGCCCCCACCAGACCGTAAAAGCCTAGAATCTCGCCCTTGCGAACATTGAATGAGACATTGTCGAATTCGGTCGGATGGCTCAGCCCGGACACGTCCAGAACGGTCTCGCCAATGCTGGCATCGCGCGCCGGGAAAATCTGGTCCACCGCGCGGCCAACCATCAGTTTGACGATTTCGTTCTGTGGCGTGTCCTTGATGAAGCCCTTGCCCACCATTTCGCCATCGCGGAACACGGTGTAGCGGTCGGCAATGCGGTAGATTTCGTCGAATTTGTGCGAGATGAAGAGGATGGCCTTGCCGTCCTGCTTGAGCAGGTCGACCAGCACGTAAAGCTCTTCGATTTCTTTCTGGCTGAGCGCAGCTGTCGGCTCATCCATGATCACGACCTGAGCATCCACAGAGAGCGCCCTAGCCACCGCAACGAGATGCTTTTTGGCTATGCCCAGTTCCTTGAGCGACATGCTGGCATCGATACCGGCAGCCATGGAGTCGAGCGTTTCCTGTGCCTCGCGACGCATCTTGCCCCAATCGATCAGGCCAAAACGGTTCTTCGGCGCGTGCCCGAGATAGATGTTCTCAGCCACGCTCAATTCATCGAACAACACCGTTTCCTGATGGATGGCAGTAATGCCAGCGTCAGATGCCGAAATTGCGGTCGGAAGCGTCACCGCGCGACCATTGACGCGGATTTCGCCCCCATCGGGCTGATAAATCCCAGTCATGGTTTTCACCAGCGTCGACTTTCCCGCGCCGTTCTCGCCAATCAGGGCGGTTACTTCACCGGGATAAAGCTCCAGCGACACATCATTGAGCGCCCGCACGCCGGGAAAGCTTTTCGATATGCCCGAAAGGGTCAGGATGGGGTCGGTCATGAATTCGGGCTCTTTGAAAGCGGCCCACCCACACCGTCATTGCCCGGCTTGACCGGGCAATCCATGCGATGCCGCCACTCAAAAAATGGACCACCCGGTCAAGCCGGGTGGTGACGTCGAGAAGGGAGCGGGAGTTTACCCCCGCTCATGAAGCGCCTCAGTAGATCTTGGAGAACTCTTCGATGTTCGTCTTGTCGAACTGGAACGGCGCAGCCATGGCAGCCGAGTTGGTGTCGTCCAGCGTTACTTCGCCAACCTTGCCGATGGAGAAGGTTGCGCCCGGAGCGGCTTCCTGGCCTTCAACCAGAGCGTTGGCGAGGTAGATTGCGGAATAACCCAGATCGATCGGGTTCCACAGAGCGACCGCCTGCGAAGCACCATTGTCGATGAACTGCTTGAACTCGGACGGCAGGGCGAGACCGGTAACGTTGATCTGGCCGATCAGGTTCTGGTCGGTCACGACCTGAGCCGCAGCCACGACGCCAACGGTCGTCGGGGCGATAATGGCCTTGAGATCAGGATAAGCAGCGATCAGGCCGCGAGCTTCTTCGGTCGACTTCACCGAGTCATCATCGCCATAAACGGTGGCAACGAGATTGATGTTCGGGAACTTCTCGGGGATTGCGGCCTTGGCGGCTTCGATCCAGGCGTTCTGGTTGGTTGCGGTCGATGCGGCAGACAGGATCGCCACGTCGCCACCTTCTGGCAGATAATCGGCAGCCAGCTTGATGATGGTTTCGCCGATCAGAGCGGTTTCCGAAGGATTGAGGTGGATCGAGCGGCCTTCAGGGGCAACGCCGGAATCCCACGAAATCACCTTGATGCCGCGTTCCTGTGCGCGCTGCAGTGCAGGCACCAGAGCGTCGGGATCATTGGCGGAGATGGCGATGGCGTCGACCTGCTGAGCGATCAGCGAATTGACGACTTCGATCTGAGCTTCGGCGGTTGCGGCAGTCGGGCCGGTGTAAATGACTTCGACGTCACCCAACTCAGCAGCAGCTTCCTGTGCGCCCTTCGCGGCGGCGTCGAAGAAGCCGTTGCCGAGGGACTTCACGACCAGCGCGATGCGGGTCTGTGCAGCAGCAGGAGCGGCCATGAGCACGGCGGCGGTTGCCGTAGCGGCAAGCAATGTCCAGAGTTTCATAAATTTCCTCCCGGGAATGATCTGGTTTCGTCTTTCTAAAACTCAGGCAACTGTCGCTTGTTGGTCCTGAGCGCTCGCATCCGCAACGATGAGCCGCACGCCTGCCGTCTCCAGCATCTGTCGGTCTTCGTCGCGGATGCCGCTATCGGTGATGACAGCGGCAATTCGGTCGAGCCCACACAGGATGAGGCTCGAGCGTCCCGAAAATTTCGAACTATCGGCCAGCACGACCAATTCGTCGGCCTGCCCGATCAGCGCCAACTCGGATTGCACGACCATGGGGTCGGCTTCCATCAGGCCATGGGCACCGATGCCCTGACAGCCGATGAACATGCGCTTGGCGTAAAAATGGCTCGCCACCACGCCACCAAAGGGCGACAGGATGACGTTTTGCTCGCGGTAAATCGTGCCGCCGGGGATGACGACCGAATTGCGCGAGTTGTGAATGAGAAATTCGGCGATGGCGAAGCTATTGGTGAAAACGCTCAGCCTCTTGCCCATCAGATGATGCACCATCTGATACGTCGTCGTGCCGCCATTAATGATGATGGGCTCGCCATCGCGGCACATTTCTGCCGCGGCGCGCGCAATTGCCCGCTTTTGAGCAATATTGATCGTTTCGTTGACGGAAAATGGGCGCCCCATCAAGCCACCCTGTTCGGGCGGATTGATCGCCTCGGCGCCGCCACGGACCCTTCGCAGCTTGCCCTGCACATGCAGGGCCGCAATATCGCGCCGAATGGTGGCTTCAGAAGAACTCGTCACCTCGCATAGCTCCGCCACTGTCACCACTGGGCGACTTTGAGTGGCGGATAAAATGACGCGGTGGCGTTCCGTTTCGTGCAAGGCTGATACTCCCTGATTGCATTCGTTCCCATCAATCTCACGCAGAGTCAATCATCATTCCGCACATTTCCGTCACTATCGATCATATATGACGAGACATGATTGTTTCTGATTGACACCAGCCCGTGAGATATGGCCATGTCCGGCCAAATATCTGTCTGCCTGTTCTATTGGGAGGAAGTCCATGTCCACCGCGCCCAAGCGCCTTGCAAACCTGTGGGATGATGCCAAGGCCGCATCGATGAGCGAGCCCGAGCGTCTCGTCTATCGCTCCAACCTGCTCGGCTCGGATAAGCGCGTCACCAATTATGGTGGCGGCAACACTTCGTCCAAGATCATGCAGAAAGACCCACTGACCGGGCAGGACGTCGAAGTCCTGTGGGTCAAGGGCTCGGGCGGCGATAGCGCCTCGATCAAGCTCGATGGCTTCGCCACGCTCTACATGGACAAGCTCCGCGCTCTCAAGGGTCTCTATCGCGGCGTCGAATTTGAAGACGAGATGGTGGGCTATCTCCCCCACGCCACCTTTAATCTCAACCCCCGCGCCTCCTCCATCGACACCCCGCTCCACGCCTATGTGAACCGCCCCTTTGTCGATCACATGCACCCGGATGCGATCATCGCCATTGCAGCGTCGAAAAACTCGAAGGAACTGACGAGCCAAATCTTCGGTAACGAGATCGGCTGGTTGCCCTGGAAGAAGCCCGGCTTCGAACTGGGTCTGTGGCTGGAAAAATTCTGCCTTGAGAACCCTGATGCCAAGGGCGTAGTTCTGGAATCCCACGGACTCTTCACTTGGGGCGATACGCCGAAAGAATGCTACGAAACCACAATTGCCATCATCAATCAGGCGATCGAATGGTTCGAGCAGCAGACCGAAGGCAAGACCATCTTCGGTGGCGCGGCCACGCAGTCGCTTGACGCCGGTGCCCGTCGCGCCGTCGCTGCCCGCCTGATGCCGAAAATTCGCGGCTTCATCTCTGAAGACAGCCACAAGCTCGGTCATTTCGACGACAGCGCGGCCGTGCTGGAATTCGTCAATTCCAACAATCTGCGCCCACTGGCGGCTCTGGGCACGTCCTGCCCCGACCATTTCCTGCGCACCAAAATCCGCCCGCTGGTGATCGATTTCGATCCGGCCAAGCCCGATGTGGATGCCGTCATCGCCGGCCTCGACCAGCAGATCGCCGATTATCGTGCCGATTACGCGGCGTATTACGAGCGCTGCAAACACGACAATTCGCCCGCTATCCGCGATCCGAATGCAGTCGTCTATCTCATCCCCGGCGTCGGCATGATCACTTTTGCCAAGGACAAGGCCACGGCCCGCATTTCCGGCGAGTTCTATGTCAACGCCATCAATGTGATGCGCGGCGCGTCGACCGTCTCGGAATATCAGGGCCTGCCCGAGCAGGAAGCGTTCGACATCGAATACTGGCTGCTTGAAGAAGCGAAGCTCGCCCGTATGCCCAAGCCGAAATCGCTGGCCGGCAAGATTGCCCTCGTCACCGGCGGCGCCGGCGGCATTGGCAAGGCCACGGCCGCCCGTCTCCTCCGCGAAGGCGCCTGCGTGGTTCTCGCCGATATCGATCAGAGCGCGCTGGACGGAGCCACAGAAGAGCTTACTTCAATCTTCGGCAAGGATTTCGTCCGCCCGGTGAACATCAATGTTACCAAGGAAGACGCCGTTATCTCAGGCTTCGCGCATGCCGTGGTGGAGTTCGGCGGCCTCGATATTCTGGTGTCCAATGCCGGTCTTGCCTCCTCCGCTCCTATCGAGGACACCTCGCTGGAGCTTTGGAACAAGAACATGGACATCCTGTCCACGGGCTACTTCCTCGTGTCGCGTGAAGCTTTCAAGATTTTCCGGCAGCAGAAGATTGGCGGCAATGTTGTCTTCGTTGCGTCCAAAAATGGTCTGGCCGCTTCGCCGAACGCTGCTGCCTATTGCACTGCCAAAGCCGCCGAAATCCATCTGGCACGTTGTCTTGCTCTCGAAGGTGCAGAAGCACAGATCCGCGTCAATGTCGTCAATCCGGACGCCGTTCTGCGTGGTTCCAAGATCTGGGCAGGCGAATGGCTGGAACAGCGCGCTTCGACCTACAAGACCGACAAGGACGGGCTTGAAGAGATGTATCGCCAGCGCTCCATGCTGAAGCGCTCGGTATTCCCGGAAGACATCGCCGAAGCGATCTACTTCTTCGCCAGCGAGGCCTCAGCCAAGTCTACGGGCAATATCATCAACGTCGACGCCGGCAACGCCCAGTCGTTCCCGCGGTAATCTGGAGAAGAAGGCCCCTCATCCGCCCTTCGGGCATCTTCTCCCACGAGTGGAGAAGGAGGCACCTGCCTCCCCGAACGCGGAGTTCCGCCTCTCTCCTTGTGGGAGAGGGTGGATCGGCCGAAGGCCGAGACGGGTGAGGGGGTCTTAGGGAGTCAAAAATGACCGAACACATTATCGACCAATCCATCGTCGAAGCCGAGAACGCAAAGCTCTCTGCCGATCTGCGCGCTGACTATGACAGCCTTGGCGAACGCCTCGACCGGCGCGGTATTGCCGTCGACGCCATCAAAGCCAAAGTCGCGGCCTTCTCCGTGGCCGTGCCCTCATGGGGTGTCGGTACGGGCGGCACGCGCTTTGCCCGCTTCCCCGGCAAGGGCGAACCGCGCGACATCTTCGACAAGATCGAGGACTGTGCCGTCATCGCCCAGCTGACTCAGGCGACAAAAACTGTCTCCCTGCACATTCCATGGGACAAGGCCGATCCGAACCGTCTGAAGCAGGCCGCCAGCCGCTTCGATCTCGGCTTCGACGCGATGAATTCCAACACCTTTGCCGATGCCAAGGGCCAGTTGCAAAGCTACAAGTTCGGCTCGCTCTCCGCAGCCGATGCGCCGACCCGTCAGCAGGCCATCGAGCATAATCTCGAATGTATCGAGATCGGCAAGACGATCGGGTCCAAGGCCCTCACCGTCTGGATCGGCGACGGCTCGAACTTCCCCGGTCAGGTCAATTTCACTTCGCAGTTCGAGCATTATCTCGACTCGATGAAGTCGATCTACTCCGCCCTGCCCGACGACTGGCGCATCTTCACAGAACACAAGATGTATGAGCCGGCCTTCTATTCGACGGTCGTGCAGGATTGGGGCACCAATTACCTCATCGCCAAGGAACTGGGTGACAAGGCGTTCTGCCTCGTCGACCTCGGCCACCATGCGCCGAATGTGAACATCGAAATGATCGTCGCCCGCCTCGCCCAATTCGGCAAGCTTGGCGGCTTCCATTTCAACGACAGCAAATATGGCGACGACGATCTGGATGCAGGTTCTATCGATCCGTTCCGCCTGTTCCTTGTCTTCAATGAGCTGGTCGACGCCGAAAGCCGGAACACCGATTTCCACCCGGCCCACATGCTGGACCAGAGCCACAATGTCACCGACCCCATCGAGTCGCTGATGCTCTCGGCCGCCGATGTGCAGCGCGCCTATGCGCAGGCTCTTCTTGTGGATCGCAAGGCGCTCAAGGCCGCGCAGGAAGCCAATGACGCCCTCGCCGCCACGCTGGAATTGCGCAAGGCCTTCCGCACTGATGTCGAGCCGATCCTTGCCATGGCTCGCATGGAACAAGGCGGTGCCATCGATCCGCTCGCGGCCTATCGCGCAGCTGGCTATCGCGCCAAGGTCGCCGAAATCCGCCCGGCAATCGAAGCCGGTTCAAGCGGTATTGTCTGATTTTCCAAAGCACCTCCCCGCTGCGGAAAAGAATGGCCCGGAGCACTCGCTTCGGGCCTTTTTCAATGGTCCGCTCTCGCGCTAGAACACTCCTATGTCCAAGACCACGCCCGCCACCCAGGCGCTTGTTAAAGCCGGTATCCCATTCACGCTGGCCCATTACCACTACGATCCCAATGCCGAGCGCGTCGGTTTGCAGGCGGCTGAGGCGATGGGCGTCTCTCCATCGGAAGTGTTCAAGACATTGATGGCCGAACTTGATGGCAGGCCGATCTGCGCCATCGTCCCGTCCGACGAAGAAGTGAACATGAAAAAGCTGGCCTCAGCTTTGGGCGGCAAGTCCGCACATATGATGAAGCCCGCCGATGCCGAGCGGCTCACCGCCTATAAGGTCGGCGGTATCAGCCCTTTGGGCCAGCGCAAGCTCGTGCCCACCGCGCTCGATGAGCTGGCATGCCTTTACGATGAGATCTTCCTCAACGGCGGTCAGCGCGGGCTGCAAATCCGCATTCGTCCCGACGATCTCGTCACGGCGCTAAATTGCGTCATCGCCGATCTCGTGCGCTGACCTCCTGTTCAGGGATCGCTTGCCCGTTACCTGAGGCATAGCGTCTGGCATCTTCTGGGAGATGCTCAAATGAAGTTTTTCAATTTTGCGGCGCTGGCGATCACCAGCGTGGCGCTTGCTGCGTGCAGCGTTACAGGCGGCGATCTGGTGCGTCCGGGCGAAATAGCCAATGCGGCGCTGATCGTTGTCAACCAGACCAATGGCTATCTCGATGCCGTGGTGATCTCATCCTGCGATCACTTCACCTATGGCTTTAATCGCCTGACCAATGGCGACTCCATTCCACCCGGCGGCGAGCGCTCATTTGGCCTCTCATCGGGCTGCTGGGACGTGGGCGGCGGTGAATATGCGGGCGTGGAAGCCTATGAGCGCATGACAATCGCGCCCAACACCGTCATGCGCTATGTCATCTACGAATAAACAAGCGTCAGAAACGACAAAAGGCGCCCTGGTGGACGCCTTCATCGGATCGACTTGGAGGTCGGTGTCGCTTAGGCGACGTAGGTGCCGCGAGCGATCGACTTGATGTCGCCCTTGGTGATGCCCAGATCGTGCAGCTGACGGTTGTCGAGGCTGTTGAGCTCGCGCAGGGTGCGCTGGTAGCGGGCGTAGTCGGCAATCTTCTTAGCAATGTTCATTTCGGTTCCCCTTCGTTTGATGACCTCTATGTAGACCCACCCCGTCGTGATTAGTAGATGGACAATCTGCACATCCGTTATGCACTGGATGCATCAGAAAGAGGCATATGGTTCATAGGAGGTTCACGAAGCCGACAGCAACCTCAGCCTCAGACAGTGACGCCAAAACCAATTAACACATTGATTTATAATGATAATAAATAGAAATCCACCTCAAAAGGCGGATTTCATAATTTTGACCAAATGGTCAAGAGCCATGCAGAAGTCGGACGGCTAGTTCAGATCAAACCGGCCATTGCGGAGCTGCACAATTCGATCCACGGTTCCCTCTGGGATAGCGGCGTGGGTTACCATAATCACTGTCCGGCCTTCGGCCGCCTTGGCCAGCACTTTGAAAAAAGCGAGTTCGGTGTCGCGGTCGAGCGCATCGGTCGGCTCATCGAGCAGTAGCACAGGAGCATTGCTGATCAGCGCGCGCGCCAGACACAGACGACGTGCCTGCCCTGCCGAAAGCGTGCGTCCGGCTTCGCCGACCACGCTATCGAGCCCCTTGGGGAGCGAAGCGACATGGCTGTCCAACTGCGCTTTGGCGAGAGCGGCCCAAAGCTCAGCCTCGCTGGCATCGGCCCGAGCGATCAGCAGATTATTCCTGATGGTGTCGATAAAGACCGGGCTATCCTGGCTCAGCAGCGCCATGTGGGCATGCACATCCGCCGTTCGGAAGTGGTCAATATTTGTGCCGCCGATGGTGATTGCACCGGCCTGTGGATCGGCCAACCGCAACAGAAGCTTGAGCATGGTCGACTTGCCGCAGCCACTGGGCCCACTGATTGCCACGCGCTCGCCCGGCTCTATATGCAGCGACAGACCGGACAGAACGGGCGGCAGGCCGGGATAGCCAAAGCTGACATTATCGAAGGCGATAATACCATCCGCAGGCAATGCGACAGGCGCTGCAGGCTCGGCAACCGGTGGCCTCAAAGCGGCCAGCGCGTTGAGGCGCTCGGCGGCGGCCATAGCCGCGCTGGCTTTGCCGACGCTGCGCACAATCATGCCGGTGACTTCAAAGCTGCCGAGAACGGCCAGCAGCAACCCGGCCATAACTGGCCCATCGACCCGTCCGGCCTCCACAGCAACAAGGCCAGTCCAAAGCGTGCCCACCAGCGCCAGCGCCGCCAGCACCTGCACCAGAGCAGCCGCGCCGGACGTACAGGCACCCAATTGTTTACGGAGGCGCGACGCGACATCGCTGGCCTCATCGAAACGGCCTGAAACCGTGCCCAGCGCACCCATTGCCGTCAGATCGGCGTGGCCGATGGCCCCATCAAGCACGGCCATACGCATTCCCGCATTGGCCTCTACACTGGCGCGGCCAGCGGCACGGCTTAGCCAGACCAGCCCGACAGGCACGATCAACGCTGCGGCGGCCATTGCAGGACCATAGGCAAAAGCCGCACCGGGCAGCAGGACGCCAAGCAGGATCGTCATGCCGCCACCGACGAAGATCGCAGCGGCCCATGGCCCGATGGCGACCAGAAAAGCATTGTCCAACGCATCGACGTCAGCGGTCAGGCGACTGACTAGATCGCCATGGCGCAAAGTGTTGTCCGGCAGAGGCAGACGCGGAAAAAGCTGAGCAAACAGCCAGCCGCGCAGATCGGACAGCAGTTTCAACGTCGCATTGTGGCCGACCAAGCGCTCGCCATAACGCGCCAGAATGCGGATGAAGGAAAAGCCGCGCACCATCGAGGAGGGCACAAAGAGGTTAAAGCCCAGCCCCAGTGTCGTGAGCGCAGTGGCGGTGATGAACCAGCCCGAAGTGCCGAGTAGAGCAACACCGGACAGCAGTGTGATCAGCGACAAAAGCAGCGCCAGCGAAAAAGAACGGCTGCGCTGGCGGAAGAGCGGGAAAAACGACAGCAGGGCTTTCATGCGACACCCTTTCTCTGGCGATGGTTGGGCGCATCGAGAAGACGGCCATTGGTCACGCGCCAGGCCTTGTCCATCCGGTTGGCCAAAGCCTGTGAGTGGGTGGCGATAATCAGGGTGCGCCCCACGGCGTAATCGAGCACATTGGTGACGATTTGGTCTTCCAGCGCTGCATCGAGATGGGCGCTTGGCTCATCGAGCAGGATGAGCCCCGCATCGCGCAGGAACATCCGTGCCAAAGCGACGCGCTGCGCCTGACCACCTGATAGGCCAATACCGTCTTCGCCGATCATCGTATCGAGGCCATCGGGCAGTGCACCGGCAAAGCTGCCGACACAGGCGCGCCCTGCGGCAAGCTCGATTTCCCGGCGCGAGGCATCGGGGCGGGCCAGCGCGATATTGTCTGCAATACTGGCATGGATGATGCGCGGCTTCTGCGTCAGCACAAAAACGCGAGCACGCAGGTCCGCATCGGTCCATTCCGTGAGCGGGATGCCATCAAGGCCAATCCCGCTTTCGGCCATACGCAGCCCGGCAATAGTTTCGAGCAGCGTGGTCTTGCCGGATCCGCTGCCGCCCAACAGGGCAACGTGCTGCCCGGCAGAGATGGACAGGCTTGCATCCTCAAGCACCGCCCGCATCCGGTCTGGTGTCCGCAGGGTCAGATTGTCCAGTTTCACACTGATGGCGGGGCCAATACGCGGCGCTATGTCTTTGAGCGGCACCGTCTCTGCAGGCAGTTCGCCAAGTTGGCGCTCAATTTCCAGCAGCCCCGCCTTCGCCGTAGCGCGATCATGATAGTGCGAGGCCAGGAGGCGCAGCGGATTGTATATTTCCGGCGCCATCAGCAGCAGGAACATGCCCACATGCAGCGTCAGCGGGCTGCCGCGCAATTGCAGGTAGTCGATAAAAGTCAGGCCCACATAGAGCGCGATGCCAGCCACGCCGAGCGCGGCAAAGAATTCCAGCACTGCCGACGACAGAAACGCGATGCGCAGCACTTTGAGTGTCCGCTTGCGGAGGGCTTCGCTAGCATCGACTATGCCCGCCGTTTCAGCCGCCTCGCGGCCAAACAGTTTCAGGGTCAGCAATCCCTTGAGCCGATCACTGAACCGGCCCGACAATTGGCTGAGCGCCTTGGCCTGTTGATCTGTGGCCACCTGCGCCCCCCAGCCGACCAGCGCCATGAAAATCGGGATCAGCGGCGCAGTCACCAGAAACAACACACCAGCCACCCAATCGAGCGGCAGGATGATGGCGCCGAACACCAGCGGGAGCAGTGCGGCCTGCATGGAAGCGGGCAAGTAGCGTGCGAAATAGCCATCGAGCGCTTCCACCTGATCGACGATAGCCGATGCCGCGATTCCGGATGGGGCAGCGTCTGCATCACGGGGCGAGCGCGCCAGAAGATTGGTGAAGAGAATTTGTCGCACACGGCGTTTGATCGCTTCTGCGCCAATAATCCCGGCCTGCTCTCCCAATGCGCCAAGCGCCGCGCGAGCAATCAGCAGCGTCAAAATCAGCGCGACGGACGGCATCAACAGGGACGCTGGTTCACTCCCTTCGATGGCGCGGCCAAGTACCTCAGCCAGCGTCCAGGCCTGCCAAACCAGCAATCCACCGCTAGCGAGCGGCGCAAGAATTGCGACCCAAAGCGCCACCCCACCGGCCTTTTGCAATCGGCTGAGCATCTTGCCGGCCTGTCGGTCTTTATCGGTCAATGCAGAACATTCCTTCTCGTCTGCCTCTTCCCTAGCGGCAGACCCACTAAATTGTCTTGATCTGCATCAAGGCAAAGATCACGCTTGCGGGCGTAAGGAAGGGACAATGGCGGCCCTCTCCCGGTCGCCGCAACACCGAGGCCCACATGCCATGATTGATATGCTCGTCGTTGACTTGTCGCGATGGCAATTTGCCGCCACCGCAATGTATCATTTTATCTTTGTCCCTTTGACGCTCGGCCTTTCCTTCATGATGGCCATCATGGAAAGCGTCTATGTGATGACAGGACGCCAGATTTGGCGGAAGGCGACTTTGTTCTGGGGCACACTATTCGGCATTAATTTTGCCATGGGTGTCGCCACGGGCATCGTGATGGAATTCCAGTTCGGCATGAACTGGAGCTATTACAGCCATTATGTGGGCGACATTTTCGGTGCACCCCTCGCCATCGAGGGCCTGATGGCCTTCTTCCTGGAAGCCACATTCATCGGCCTTTTCTTCTTCGGCTGGGACCGGTTGAGCAAGGTCGGCCATTTGGTCGTCACATGGCTGACCGCCTTGGGCGCCAACTTCTCGGCTTTGTGGATTCTGGTCGCCAATGGCTGGATGCAGAACCCGGTCGGCGCCAAGTTCAATCCCGATACGATGCGCATGGAAATCACCGACTTCATGGCGGTGATCTTCAACCCCGTGGCGCAGGCCAAGTTCGTGCACACCGTCAGCGCCGGTTATCTCACGGGCGCCGTCTTCGTACTGGCGATCTCGGCCCTGTTTTTGGTCAAGGGCAAGCATGTCGAACTGGCCAAGCGCTCGGCAGTGGTTGCTGCCAGCTTCGGCCTTGCCGCGGCGCTATCGGTCGTCGTTCTGGGTGACGAAAGCGGCTATGTGGCCACTGAGCACCAGATGATGAAGATCGCAGCGCTCGAAGCCATGTACGAAACGGAACCGGCTCCGGCTCCGTGGACGCTGATTGGCTTCCCCGGTCAGGATGGACGCCTCGGCTTCCATATTTCAGTGCCATGGGTTGGTGGCCTCATCACCACCCGCTCGTTCGACAAGCCCCTGCCGGGCATTGATGAACTGGTCGAGCGCGCCGAAGACCGCATCCGCTCGGGCATCATTGCCTACAATGCGCTGCAGGAAATCCGCGCCGACGGCACCAATCAGACAGCGCGCGATACGTTCGAAGAATATTGGCCCGATCTTGGCTATGGCCTTCTGCTCAAGAAGTACCGTGTCGATATCGAAAACGCGACCGAAGACGAGATCGTCATGGCCGCCGCCGATACCGTACCGAGCGTCTGGCCGCTGTTCTGGACCTTCCGCATCATGATGGGTCTGGGCTTTTTCTACATCGCCTTCTTCGCGCTGTGGTTCTATCGCGCATCGCGGGGCTGGATCGACACGAACAAGCCCCTCCTGTGGTTCAGCCTGTTCACCCTGCCCCTGCCCTGGGTCGCCATCGAAAGCGGCTGGTTCATTGCCGAATTCGGGCGACAGCCTTGGGTGGTGGAAGGCGTTCTGCCGACCTTCTACGCAGCCTCGGGCCTGACGGTTCTCGATCTTGTCCTGTCGCTCACATTCTTCGTGCTGCTCTATTCGGTGCTGATCGTGATCATGGTCATCCTCATGATCCGCGTCATCAAGGCCGGTCCCAAGGACCAGATCTTTACCAGCAAAGGCCAGAGCGATGACGACGATGACTTCGTGATCGCCGCCCTTCCCGCCACTCCCGCAACCAAGGAGCTCGGATCGTGAGCGCCATACCACTCGACTACGAAACGCTGCGGCTGATCTGGTGGCTGCTGCTTGGTGTCCTGCTCATTGGCTTTGCCATCATGGGTGGACGCGACATGGGCGTGGGGGCTCTGCTCCCCTTCGCCGCCCGCACCGATGAGGAGCGCCGCGTGCTGCTCAACCTGATCGGCCCGACTTGGGAAGGCAATCAGGTCTGGCTAATCCTGGGCGGCGGCGCCATCTTTGCCGCCTTCCCCCCGCTTTATGCCGTCAGCTTCTCAGGCTTCTATCTCGCCATGATGGTCATCCTCCTGGCGCTGATCCTGCGGCCTGTCGGCTTCAAGTTCCGCGGCAAGGTAGAAGACCCACGATGGCGAGCAGCCTGGGACTGGGCCTTGTTCATTGGCGGCTTCGTACCGGCTTTGATCATGGGCGTGGCCGTGGGCAATGTGCTGCTCGGCGCGCCCTTCCATCTCGATGACACGATGCGCATCTTCTACACAGGCAACTTCTTCCAGTTGCTGATGCCCTTCGCGCTCCTTGCGGGTCTGGTGAGCCTCGGCATGATCGTCACCCATGGCGCGACCCTGATTGCGGGCCGCACCGAGGGCGCGATCGCCAAGCGGGCGCGCACCTATGGTATCTGGGCCGGTCTTGCAACCATTGCCCTGTTCGCTCTGGGTGGAGCCTGGGTGGCCTTCATGAACGGCTATGTCATCACCTCAGTGATCGACCCGAATGCGCCGATCAACCCGCTCAGCAAGAGTGTGGAACTGGTGGCGGGCGGCTGGCTCAACAATTATCGGCTCTATCCCTGGATGATCGCGGCCCCGGTGCTCGGCTTTGCCGGGCTGGGTCTGGCTGTCCTCGGTCTTGCCACCGCTCGCAAGTGGCTGGCCTATCTCGCCAGCAGCACGGCGATCTTTGGCATCGTCTCGACGGCAGGGCTTTCGATCTTCCCGTTCTTCCTGCCCTCGTCGACCGTACTTAATAGCGGGCTGACATTGTGGGATTCGTCGTCGAGCCATCTGACGCTGTTCATCATGCTGATCGCTACGCTGATCTTCCTGCCAATCATCATCCTCTACACCAGTTGGGTGTTCCGGGTGATGCGTGGTCCGGTGACCAGCGACAACCTCACCAAGAACCCCAACGCCTACTAGGAGAAACAACAGATGTGGTATTTCTCGTGGATTCTGGGCGTCACCCTCGCCTGCATGTTCGGCATCCTCAACGCCATGTGGTTCGAAATGCGCGAAGACCGACGCATCGCCCGTGAAAAGGGCAAGGAACCGGTGCCGGCCGCAAAGTAAGCAGCAGTGCAAAAATGAAGAAGGGGCCGGTGATCAACCGGCCCTTTTTGTTGGGCGCGCATCCCGGCCCCGCAGAATGCGATGTGACACCCCACCCTCAGCGGTGGTGATGGGGGTGCAAAATATCCCCACCACCGGGCTGCCCTCGGGCTTGACCTGAGGGCCGTTTGCCTCCTGCAACGTCCTAAAAAGCCGGGCTCCCAAGCAGGCCCTCGGGTCAAGCCCGAGGGCAGCGCAGCATGTGTGTTAAGACGAGCGCAAAATAAACCCTGTTTCCGCACAGGGTAGGCAGACCGCCCGCGTGCGTTCGCTTCACACGCAAAAATACAAAACCCCCGGGCAGGCCCGAGGGTGACGCGTCCTAAAACAACAATATTGCTTACCCGCACAACACCCGCAGCCGCGCCAGATCGGGCACTGTCACGTGGCGATAATTGAGAATTTCGATGACACCATCCGCCTTGAGTTTGCTGATCTGTCGGCTGACCGTCTCAATGGTCAGCCCCAGGAAGTCAGCAATATCCGACCGGCTCAGCGGCAGGTCGAACTGGGTGGCTGTCAGCTCTTCAGTTGGGTCGATATGAGTGGCAATCATGAAGAGGAAGCTCGCCACCTTTTCGGCGGCGGTCTTGCGGCCCAGCGTCACCATCCAGTCGCGCGCTTCGTCCAACTCGCGCAGCGCCTGCATCATGATGCGGTGCTCCAGAGGCGCGCTGTCCTTCATCAGCGATTCCAAAGCGGGCTTAGGAATGACGCAGAGATCGACTTCGGACGCCGCTTCGGCGCTGACCCGACTTTCACTGGCAAATGGCCGCCCGAGCAGATCAGGCGCAAATTGCAGGCCCACGACCTGCTGGCGCCCGTCTTCGAGCACCTTGGTCAGCTTGATCACGCCGCGAAGTACATTGGAATAGGAGTTGATCGGCATCGCATCGGCCATCAATTCCTCACCCGAATCCTTGCGGACCCGGCGCGTTGCCTTGGACAGAGTGACCAATTGCTCCGCATTCAGCGCCCCACAAATTCCCTGATGCCGCGCCTCACAGCTTTGGCAAAGCACTGGTACTTCAGAATTATGGATGTCCTTGCGAACCGTCTGCATATCGGCCTCCTGACAGCAATTCAGATATGCCATCCCCTGCCCGACTATAACCCGAAGCAATGTCGCTGTGCCAAGAGGTCGCATTGGAAATGGTTCCGCAATAGCTCTTTACCCACCCTTGACCTTACCATGATGGGAAGGTCTATATGGGACGGGACGAGGTAAAAGCCATGACCCACCACGCCCATTCTCATCCCGTTTCGACCAGCATCGACATTACAGGAATGACCTGCGCATCCTGCGTTTCGCGGGTCGAAAAGGCATTGCTCAAGGTGCCTGGCGTCGAGACGGCATCGGTCAATCTCGCCACCGAGCGCGCCAGCATTAGCGGTGGCGATCCCGCCGCTCTGATCAAGGCAGTGGAAAAGGCCGGATATACCGCCAGCATCCGCCAGCCAGATGCTCCGGCCCATGATCACTCTCATCATCACGACGAAGATGCGGCCCTCATCAAGCGCGATGTGATTCTCTCAGCCATACTCACCCTCCCGCTCTTCGTGCTGGAAATGGGCGGGCATATTTATGAGCCCTTCCATCATTGGCTGATGGGCGTGGTGCCGATGCAATGGCTCTACGTTTTCTACTTCGCGCTCACCACGGCGGTCCTGTTCGGGCCCGGCCTGCGCTTCTTCCGCATCGGGTTTCCGGCGCTGTTCCGCGGTGCGCCAGAGATGAACTCGCTTGTCGCGCTCGGCTCAGGTGCGGCCTGGCTCTATTCGACCGTCGTCACCTTCGCACCCCAATTCGTGCCCGCCGAAACACGCTACGTCTACTTCGAGGCCGCAGCCGTCATCGTCACGCTGATCCTGTTCGGTCGCTGGCTCGAAGCGATCGGCAAGGGCCGCACCGGCGAAGCCATCCGCCAGCTCATGCACCAGCAGGCCAAGACTGCGCGCATTGACCGCGACGGAGTGCTGGTCGAAGTCCCAATCGAACAAGTCCGCGTTGGTGACATCATTTTCGTCCGCCCCGGCGAGAAGATCGCCGTCGATGGCGACATCACTGAAGGGTCGAGCCATGTGGATGAATCGATGATCTCGGGCGAGCCCCTGCCCGTTTCCAAGAGTGTCGGCGCCCATGTCGTCGGCGGCACGCTCAACACCTCCGGCTCATTTCGCTTCCGCGCCACCAAGGTCGGCAACGACACGATGCTCGCCCAGATCATCCGCATGGTCGAAGACGCGCAGGCCGGGAAGCTGCCCATTCAGGCGGTAGTGGATCGGATCACATCGGTCTTCGTTCCCATCGTCATCGGTATCGCGATTCTCACTGCCATCGTCTGGTTCATTCTCGGCCCCGAGCCCAAGCTCACCTACGCGCTGGTGAACGCCGTCGCCGTGCTCATCATTGCCTGCCCCTGCGCAATGGGCCTCGCCACGCCCATGTCGATCATGGTCGGCACCGGTCGCGCGGCCCAGCTTGGCGTGTTGTTTCGCAAGAGCGAAGCCCTACAGGTTTTGCGCGATGCCAAGGTCGTCGCCTTCGACAAGACCGGCACGCTGACCGAGGGCAAGCCGAAGCTTACAGACCTCATTCTCGATGATGATTTCGACCATGACGAGGTGCTGGCGCTTGTCGCCGCCGTCGAGTCCCGTTCGGAACATCCTATCGCCGCCGCCATCGTCGCGGCAGCCCAGGAAGCAGGCCTCGCCCTCGGCACGGTCACCGATTTTATTTCAAATGCCGGTACAGGCGTCACCGGCCGCGTCGATGGACGTCTGGTGTCCGTTGGTGCGCAGCGGCATATGAGCCATCTCGATTTCTCGGACTTTGCCGTAGCCATCGACAGACTGGCCAATGAAGGCAAAACCCCCGTCTTTGCTGCCATTGACGACAAGCTGGCCGCCGCCATCGTCGTCGCGGATTCCATCAAGCCAACCAGCAAGGCCGTCATCGACGCCCTGCACGCCAAGGGCCTTCAAACAGCAATGATCTCCGGCGACAATCGTCGCACGGCAGAGGCCATCGCCGCCCAGCTCGGGATTGACGAGGTCAAGGCCGAAGTCCTGCCTGCCGATAAGGTGGAAGCCATCAAGGCGCTGCGTCAGGGCAATCGAGTGGTCGCCTATGTCGGCGACGGCATCAACGACGCGCCCGCACTTGCCGAAGCCGATATCGGCATTGCCGTGGGCAATGGCACCGATGCCGCCATTGAAAGCGCCGATGTAGTCTTGCTCGGCGGCGATCTCAGGCAGGTGCTCAACGCCCTCACCATCAGCCGGGCCACGCTCCGCAACATCTGGGAAAATCTGTTCTGGGCCTTTGGCTACAATGTCATCCTGATCCCGGTCGCCGCCGGGCTGCTCTATCCTGCCTTCGGCATCCTGCTCTCTCCCATGATCGGGGCAGGAGCGATGGCGCTCAGTTCTGTTTTCGTCGTCGCCAATGCCCAACGCCTCAGGAGCGTAAAGCCATGAATATCGGACAGGCCGCCGAGCAATCAGGTGTTTCCGCCAAGATGATCCGCTACTACGAGCAGATCGGCCTCATCACCCCGCCGCACCGCACGGACAGCAATTATCGGGTCTATGGCGCGGATGAAGTTCATGTCCTGCGCTTCATCCGCCGCGCCCGCAATCTTGGCTTCTCAGTCGAGGAGACATCGACCCTGCTCGCCCTCTGGCAAGACAAGAGCCGGGCGAGCGGCGAGGTGAAAGACATTGCCAACAGCCATATTCAGGCGCTCGAAACCAAGATTTCCGAGCTGCAAGGCATGGTAAAAACGCTCAAGCATCTCGCCCATTGCTGTCACGGCGATAATCGCCCCGACTGCCCCATCCTCGACGACCTCGCCGGAAAGAAGCACTGAAATGACCGACAAAACGACGCTCATCGTCAACGATATGACCTGCAATCATTGCGTCGGCACCGTGCGCAACGCGCTGGAAGAAGCGTTGCCCGGTTCAATGGTAGAGATTGATCTCGCCAGCCATAAGGTCAGCTTTACGGGCGACAAGGCGAAAGGCGAAGAAGCAATCCGCGAGGCGGGATATACGCCTGAAGCGGTTTAAGCCGATCATTTGGCGACCACTCTGCACGAGTGGCGGACGGCGGCGGAGCCGGCAAGATTGCGGTCACAAAATACGCTCTCCTTGCTCCTAAGCCTCATCCACGCCGTGCTGCCCTCGGGCCTGACCAGAGGGCCACTCGGCGAGCTACTATCCTCATAGTTGCGCACTTGGATAAGGGCCCTCGGGTCAAGCCCGAGGGCAGCATTGTGGGTGGGAAGTGGTTTGGAATGAGCATTTCCAGCCTTCAAATACTTATCCCCCGCCCCTCCAAGCTTGATGCAGATTACCCGCACCCCCGCCCAGGCTGCGCGGTCGCGACGAACAATCGGGATGGGGGACCGGATGGAGATGGGGTCGCCTGTCTTCCGTTCGCGCGTATGGAGGGCCTTACCTGGCAATACCGGGGGGACCATGTCGGGCCGTTCCGGCTGCACCGGACGGCAGCTGCCACGTCGCCAGCAGGGCGAAGACGAAGCAGTCCCTCATGGATGGCACTATGGATGCA